>Ga0265314_10000034_pt1 | contig 241556 bp, 180 predicted proteins | sample 4126metaG_FD_203106 | JGI IMG/M metagenome (GOLD analysis project Ga0265314, IMG submission 203106) | Rhizosphere microbial communities from Carex aquatilis grown in University of Washington, Seatle, WA, United States - 4-1-26 metaG | ecosystem: Host-associated > Plants > Roots > Rhizosphere... | reverse complement strand
GCTTTTTCGCGGGCTAATTCGAACCGCCGACTCTGGAGAGTGTATTTGCAGCGTTCGATGGAGAGCTTGCTGTCCTGGATGTCGGCGTTGCGGAGTCGCAGATGGATCTCGAGAGCAAAGCGAAGATCGTCGGCGGTGCTGCCGGAGCACCGGGCCAACCGATAGGCACGCTGGCGAAGGGAGTCGGCGGTGGCGGCGTCGAAGAAGTGGTCATCGGGCTGGCCGTGGGCTGCGGAGGCTTGGGACTTGGCCTCGCCGAGGAGGGCTTGGCGTCGAGCCATCATGCGAGGGACGCAGACGAGGGTCCAGAACTCGGAGAAGTGGGTTAAGGAAGAGACCCAGACGCGAGAGAGACCGTAGACGCGGTCTTGAGCCTCCTTGTAGGACATGCCGCCGATGAGCCAGTCGGCGAGTTGGTCACGATCGTTTTCGTGGAGGTTGAGGAGTTTGGCGTCGGAACGGAATTTGCGGGAGGGGGAGCCGGCGTCATCGGCGGTGGAGGAGGCGTCGGCCGACGATTCAGCGAGCGTGGTAGCGCGTGGTTTCGGGGGCGGCGAGGTTCGCGCGGGCTTCTTCTCCGGCGTCCGTGGGACGGGGGCCACTGGAGGTTCGGGCTGAGGGGTGACCGGGGCGGTGGCCGGCAGTGGAGGTTCCGGATTGGGATCAATTTGAGTATTCATGGGCTCGAGGATAACAGGGTGGGTTGGACATTTACGGTCTAAGGCTGATGGATGATGGATGAAGGTTGGAGTGGCGGAAAGAGAGCATTTTACAAAAGCAAACGAAGGTAACGGAGGCTGGACGTGGCCTGCCACCAATGAATGGTCTGGGCATGGCAGTGCGTCGGTGATCCGATAACAGCCTGCCCAATATCCGATATTGACGGGAGATGCGGGGCGAGTGGCGTGTGGCGAGCGGGAAGCAAGAAGCGTTTACAGAAGGCGACAAAGAGAACCAAGGAGTGACCACGGATTTCAGGATTTCACGGACGGGAGCGGGCGGCGAGGGGGAGCACAAAAACGTTCACAGAAGGAAACGAAGAGAACGAAGGTCTGGATGGTGAGGTGTTGGGCTGCGGAAGTGCCTAGGGACAACTTGATTGCGCCGATGGTTTGGAGGTTGGGCACAAAGAGCGCAGGCGCGAGGAGTGGGATGAATGGTGGCTTCTTGATGGTTGACTTGTTCCCGACTGGTGCCATAAGTTCGTTTACGATTACACGGTTGTGTAAACAACTTACGCTTTTGGACACACCAACCATCTGGCCGCTGCGGACGCCGCGATGGTGCCGTCGCTCATGTTCACCGCGAGTGGCGTGGCGTCGGTGGCCGAGATCGTTGGTCGACGGCGGACTGCGGAACAAGACGTCGAGTTTCGTTGCTTTTTCAATAGACGAAGAAGCCGTCGTACTACTCGAGAGAGAGTCGTTGACAATGAACAACTTGCGAACGGGAGCCTTTCGATGGTCTAGAAGAATAAGCGAGTGGCGGTCGCAGAAATACGGTTAAGCTGTAACCGAATCTGATCACACCCGTAAGGACATTTTCCACAATGGACATCCCGCGAATATTCAACATCACTGAAAGCGCTCACCGCATCCACAACCCGATCACACCCGAGCAGCTCGCCACTCTCGGTGCGGCGCTGCGTCTGAACTCGGGGGCCCGAGTGCTCGACCTGGGCAGCGGTTCGGGGGAGATGCTGTGCACCTGGGCCCGCGATCACGGCGTCATCGGCACCGGCATCGACATGAGCCAGTTGTTCACCGAACAAGCGAGACAACGCGCTGAAGAACTCGGCGTCGCCGATCGAGTCAAGTTCGTCCACGGCGATGCTGCGGGCTACGTCTCTGACGAGAAGGTCAGTGTGGCAGCCTGTGTCGGTGCCAGTTGGATCGGGGGGGGAGTCGTCGGCACCATCGAGCTTCTGGCGCGGAGCCTGCGCACCGGAGGAATCATCCTCATCGGCGAGCCCTACTGGCGGCAGTTACCGCCGACGGAAGAAGTCGCCAAAGGGTGTCTTGCCAACTCGATTTCCGACTTTCTCTTGCTTCCCCAACTTCTCGCGTCTCTCGGGCACCTTGGCTACGACGTCGTTGAAATGGTTCTGGCTGACCAAGACGGCTGGGACAGATATGAGGCGGCTAAATGGCTCACCATGCGCCGATGGCTTGAAGCCAATCCTGGCGACGAGTTCACGAAAGAAGTTCGAGCCAAACTGACCTCGGAACCCGAGCGCTACGCCGCTTACACGCGTGAATACCTGGGCTGGGGTGTATTCGCGCTGATGTCGCGGTGATGCGTTGGCAGATGAAAAGACAAAATGAAGAAGCCTAACCAAACCACCGGACCGGACGCGGGCGGGCCGCGTCAATTTCCAATCTGGACGTCATTGGCCGCCCGCGTCGGTCAGTTCGGGCGTTAGGTGGCGGCATTCACATCACGGAGCATCAAACTGTGAAATACTACAAAGCACCGTGGGGCGGATGGCTGGTGGGGCTGTCGGTCTTGCAGACGCTGTTGTTCGTGGGGGGCGCGGCTTACGAATTGCGGCAGGGGAGGTGGTGGCTCAGCCTGGCGCTGGTGGGGCTGACGCTGGGGTGTGCGCTCTTTGGCATCCGGGGCTATACGGTGACTCCGGATGAAATCCTGGTGCATCGACCTTTCTGGGCGACACGGTTGCCGCTGGCGGGCTTGGAGTCGGCGCAGTCCCTGCCGAAGGGCGTTTCCTGGCGTGGAATTCGCATTGGCAACGGGGGCTTCTTTTCCTTCAGCGGCTGGAGTTACGTTCCGGGCCGGGGTCTTTTCCGGGTTTACGTCACCGACCCGAACCACAAAGTGCTCCTGCGCTTCGCCACACGCCAAGTTGTGGTGTCGCCTGGTACGCCGGAGGAGTTCATTCGTGATCTGCCAATCGCCAGCCATGCCGCTTAACTATCTGGCCGCAGCAAATCCGGCGATGGCGTTGGTAAGCCATGCCAGGGGACATTGGCGCTGCGTCGCTGGTCCCGGAGGTTGAGGCGGAGACGACGATGAACACGGTCGCCACCGATGAATACGACGCATTCGCCTCGGACTATCATTTTCTGTACTCTGATCGCGTTCTATCGGGTGCTCGGTTCCTTGAGGGTTATGCTGAGGTCCTACAATCCCTGCCCCCGCGAGCTAGGATTCTGGATTGTGCCTGTGGTATCGGCGTACACAGTCTGGCTCTGGCGCGTCGCGGTTACGATGTCAGGGGCACCGATGCCAGCGCGGGAATGATCGCTGAGGCGCGCCGCCGCGCCGCGCTTGAGGGCCTTGAGGTCGAGTTCGCAAGGTGCTCGTGGGCAGACCTGCCCAAAACGTTTGGCCGACCCTTTGATCTGGTCTTCTGTTACGGGAATGCGATTGGCCATTGCCGGACGCCCGAGGAGATCGTCGCCTCACTGTGCGGGATGCGGGCGGTGTTGAAGCCGGGCGGAGTGTTGGCCATCGATTCGTTGAATTGGGAGAAGGCACGCCGAGAGAGGGTGCGGTTTTGCCCAATGCCGATGCGGGTCCGCGACGGATCGCGGTGTCTTCCTCTATACGTCTGGAATTTCCCCCCGCGTTGGCAAGACCCGCACCTGATCGAGGTGGTGCTCCTGTTCCAAGAGGAAACGCGGACGCATCACAGAAGTTATCCAATTACATATTACCCTTTTCACTACCAGGATCTCGTGATCCGCCTGAGAGGAGCGGGGTTCCAAGAGGTTCAATCGGATTTCGATGATGCAAAGGACAACTACACCGTGATTGCACGGACGGATAACAACTCGGTCCAGGAACCGCGGGCTCAGCGTCCGTGACCTCTGACGCTCGGGCCGTGATCGCAGGACAGAAGACAGTTTATGAAACGACACTATGATGCTCTTGGGAGAGTCCGCTTGATGACGTTTGGGCTGACTCTCGCCGTTTGCGGCTTCGCCTCTGTGCCAGCCCATGCTTGCACGATTTTCGTGCTCACCGATGCCAACCGGGCGCTGTTCTGCAACAACGAAGATTGGTCCAACGCCACCACGAGGGTCTGGTTCGTTCCGGCGGATGCCAAGCGCTATGGCTGTGCGTACGTGGGCTTCGATGATGGTAATGCCCAAGGGGGAGTGAATACCGAGGGCCTCGCGTTCGACTGGGTGCTGGGATGGGATGAAACGTGGAACCCGGACCCCAGTTTGCCAAGCGCAGAGCCGATGGAGCAACTCCTCGAAACCTGCGCCAGCGTCGGAGAGGCGATCGCCTTTTACCGCGGGCATGCAGAGCCGGACTTCCGGCACTCGAGAATACTGGTGGCCGACCGGACGGGAGCTTCGGTCATCATCGGGGCCAAGGACGGCAAGTTGCTGGTCGAGGAATCCAAGGAATGCCGCGGGTTCGGCTACGGGGAACACGCGTTCAACAAGAAGCTGGCCAAGTCCCGCCAACCGACGGTAACCAACGCCGCCCGCATCTTGCGAGCCTGTCTGCAAAAGGGGCCCTATGCCACCAAGTACTCCAATATCTTCGATCTGAAGTCCGGCGACATTTTCCTGTTCCCGCTTCCAAGGCAGGAAGGCGAAGAGCAATGGAAAGGGGTGAAATACAACTTAGTTGAGGAACTCAGGGAGGGAACCCATTCCTACGATATGCCCCAAATCCACTTGCGGCCGCTGGTCACCAACATGGGACCCTATGTTCGGGATTACCACCCGATTCGGGATAAAGAACCCAAAGTCACTGCACACGTGCGCGGCGTGGTGCGGGATATCATTGATGGCACCCTGCGGATCGATGACTTCACACCCGAAGCCTGGCCGGTGGCATACTCGAAACGGGCAGAGGTTCAGGCGGCAGCGAAGGCGTTAGGTCGGCTCGCGTCTCTGACCCTGGTTGATCGGAGGGAAGAAGGCGGCAAACGCACCTATCGTTACGAAGTGGAGTTTGAAAAGAACACGATACTGTTGCGGTTCGTTTTTGATAAGCAAGGTCAACTCGCCTCGATCGATACGGAAGAAAACCGCTGGAATGAGTAACCCGGAGGGCCGTCATACGCCATGTTCGATGAAACAAGGATCGGCGAACCACAGCATGCAGGGGATGGGAGCCAGCCGTTCGGCTCAGTTGCAACTCCCGCGTCGGCGGCGGCTGGCGTCCCCCGTTGACGCTGATCGTTAGGCATCTGAGTCGCTGTTCGCAAACCAACCAAGAATCATCAGCCACACAAGAAACCATGAACCGGATATTCCTGATCATCGCAGCCGCCCTAGCGAGCGGTGTTCTTCTTCCCACTCACTTTGCCGCCGGAGCCACGATTAACGTTGGCACAAGCAACAATGCTTCAAGCTGGCTGATTACCGGAGCCGGGGCCACGGGCGTGCCCGCCTTTCAGACCTCGGCGAACCACGCTGGAGAGATCAGCCTCACCAGGGATGCGTTCCCCAGTGGCTCCTTTCTGTCGGGAGGGAGCCTCGCGGCTTTCAACGGATTTTGGTTTGCCGACCTGACATTCGTGCTGCCAGTCAACGCGGAGGGCGCCACACTCGCCTTTGACCATCTGTACGGGAACGATCGCGCGGTGCTGCAACTAAACGGAACAACCATCGGCGACGCGAACTACTACGGCACTACAGGACCGGGCGTCATGCGGTATCCCGGTGGATCGAACGACGTGGCCTACACGTTCACCGGGCGGACGTCGGGGACGGTTTCCTCCGGCTTTTTGCCCGGCACGAATACTTTGCGGCTGGTGGTCAACAATACCGGCCAGGTACCGCTCTCCGCAGCGACGTTTAGGTTCGTAGCCAGTTGGGATGGGACTGATGCTTACCTAAACGGAACCGTAACCTACGAGATTTCCGAGATCCCCTATTTGAGCTGCATCATGCAGTCTGGCACTCCATGTCTCGGGATTTATGGGAGGACGAATTCGACCTACGCGATCCAGAGCGCCGAGGGATTACCGAGCACCAACTGGACGACGCTCACCAACATACTACTCAGGTCATCGCCTGACTCATGGCTCGATCTCACTGCGACAAATGTCAGCACCAGGTTTTACAGGGCGATGCGGCTGCCCTCAAACTAGGCCTTCAATGAGCGCGGATTTCGTGCTCTTTACGACAGGGGTTATGGCATCCTCGAATCCCAAATTATTGGCCGGCTGCGCTTTCGGTCTCGCTGCCCACCTAGGCCCCAACCGCCAACCCAGCACTCCAAGCGGGGGCCGAGTTCGGGCTCATTTCCAGACCGGACGCCACTGGTCGGGCGAGCTGAGTTGAGTGCTTGGAATGGCGCATGAAATCCTTTTACTTGCTTACGGTCATCTGCGGGGTGCTTCTTACTCTCGGCTCCTGTATTGTTCCCGCCTCAAGTGGCTTTCCAATTGATCGCATGCTTGTCTCACATCCACAGGAGTGGCAGTTAACATTTACCACTCCGGATAGACGGTTGGCGCGGTTGCCCGAAGATGCTGCGAAGGCGCGGCTTTTGCATTTCCTCCACAGCGCTCACGATGACAGTACGAATAGGGCAGCCTGGCTTACTACGTCGCTGTCGCTTGTATTATTCGGGGTGTTGGGGTGGCGTAGAGAACTTCATTTTGAAAGGATGTCCAAACCAGATGATGCATCCAGAAGCCTTCTGACCTCGTAGTCGCCACCATCACCGACAATCCGGTCGTCCGATCCAAACCGGACATCTTCTCCGGGCGGCGCTGGGTGAGCCGATCGTTATGCCGCAGTGAGCACCATGCACAATCGAACACACGGATTCGCGGTTTTTCTCCTAGTGGGATTCTCCGGCGCGTTGGTTACGGCTTTCACATTCATCGCCGTCGTCCAGCTCACGTTACCGCCCACCGATGGAGCGTATGGACAGGGCATTTTCGCTACTCTGCATGACCCGTTTGTTCGCACCATCGCCACGCTCGCTGTTCTCGTGTCGGGCGCGCTCGCCACGCCACTCCTTTATTTCTGCCTTCGCCATCGCCGGCTCACGGTAGCATTGCCAATTGTTTTTGGTTCGGTTCTCCTCGCTGTTGCTGTGACCACGCCTCTGTCACAGTTGCTCGGGCTGCTTAGTGGCTTTGCGACGTTGGGCGTTTCATGTATGGTTTGCGCACGTATCCCAGCCACGAGCTATGAGCGTTCACGCGATGCCGCCTGACTTTTGGTGCGGCGGATGCGCCGCCTGCGCCGCCTGTCCAGTCGGGAGCATTCGTCGGCGCAGCGCTGAGCGTTTCGGTTAGGGGCCAACGGAGGCCTTTTCGCATGGGTGCCACCGACAGAGAAGTATTGAAAGAAGCGGCGTCGCCATGAGATCGCAGTACAACCCCACAGCCGAGGACGTTACCCGCTGGGCATACGATGCCTCAGCAGCCGCACCGCTTCAGGACTGGGACCTCATTCTTTCGCACACGCCCTACGAACCGCTATTTTTGAAGTTCGCATCGGCCGATGACTGCCCGAAAAGGGAGTATTTTCTGTCCGTGCTCTACCTGATCGTTGGCGATGCCGTGAGGACCCATTTCAGGACCAGGAGTCGCGAGGACGTCGAGCGCCTGCTTTCGTTGGCGGAGCAGGAATTTCCGGCGTACTGGGTTCATCTCTGGGTCGAACGCTCTCGGGAGCTGCTGGCGAAGCCCGATAGCTTTCGTTACGATGACTGGTGCGCTGGGAAGTTGGCGGGCGAATATGGACGCTGACCATGGGCGAGTCGGAGCTCACCGGCGCGGGGTCGCGGACCGGGAACTCTGGGCCTAGCCGATACGTTTATGCCAAACCACATCACGGCACTGCTTATTCCGACCAGTGTGGTTCTTGTCATTTTCGGGGCGGCAACGGCTAGCCCCTTGCGCCTTCATTAGGCAGGAACGGTGTGGCATCCGCGTTCGTCAAGGCTACGCCGGGAAGGACGTCACGGATGGCGGATGGTTCGGGGGCCGTTGCCACGCGTCGAGGGTGCTGCGCGCGGTGGTTAGGGAGATGAGTAGCGGATTCGGTGCGTTCAACGTTGCTGCGGCCGAGGACGGCCACACTCCGAGGGCTACGGTCGGCCAACCGTAAGATTATTGCCGCTACGCGACGCGCTGCACTCTCTGTGTTCACGAGATTCATGGCCGGCTAACGTTTGAGATCAGCCACGTCGGCTCGGCGGCGTTGGCTGGGGCGACTCTTAGGCCCTGGGGGTCGAGGAGGGAAGTGGACCGACTTCCATGGTTTGAATCAAACCATGCGCAAGGGTAAACCGATGGCCCACGTGCTCGTCGGCAAGGACTGCTCCAGCCAAGTCGCGCACGACCTGATGAACGTCGACTAGGATACGCCCGGCACCCTCCGGGTAAAAGGCTACCGGCTCCACCTGCGGGTTAATCTCGCTCCACTGCTCGGTCCAGTAGGCGCGAACTTCCTCGGGCCCACGCACGAAACCGCCCTTGAACGCTTTCGGCCAAATTACGTCCCGGGTCATGGTGGCGAGGGCGGCGTCGATGTCCCGCGCGTTGAAGGCGCTGTAGGCTGCGCGGAGCAGTTTGACTTCTGATGCAGGTTCATCTCGCATAAGCGGTATCAGGTCTGGCCAGGCAACGTCCAAGACTTTCGGCGCATCCGGCGGCGGCGGATAGACAAGCGAACGCGCATCCGACAGTGCTGCCAAGGAGGCCAACTCCAAGCCTGGTCATGCGTGCGGCGCGCTTGAACCGATTTGCTTCCGGACCGTTCATGCCCGTTCCCCTGCCCGTCCGTGGAGGAATCCGCTGTTCGGCTCACGCCCGGACCAATTGCTCATATATGAGTAGACTCATAAATGCGAAGAGCCGGCGGCGCAAGTAGACAATGAGGATACTCATCTTTTGATTGGAAGCCTAAAAGCGACCGTCGCCCAGGCCAAGCTGGGCGACGTGCAGCGAACGAACCCCTACTCGATCAGTCCGATGGCCCAAGTCCTGTCAAGATTCCCGGGCAATGCGAACTTCGCCGCGACGAGGCAAATCGGGTGAGGAAATGCCCCGCCGGCAGGCAGTGTTCAATCGCGTAAGCGATAGAACTTGGATGTACCCGTGACGGGAGCGAAATACGGAGTGGTCGCGCCGGTGACGTCGGTCCAAGGGCCGGTCGCCGAATCGGAGCTTTGAAGCACGCCGGTGCAGGGCCAGGTCACCATGACGGCGGACTGGATTGAGAGGTCGCAAGAAGCCGTGCCGCTGGTGACGACCACGTTGAAGCTGCATTGGCTTGAATTGCCGCAGGAATCGGTCGCGACGGTGGTGACCACCGTGGTACCAATCGGGAATACCGATCCGGAGGCGGGCGTGGAGACGACCGTGACCGTGCCCGGGCAATTGTCAGCGGCGGTCACGGTGAAATTCACGACGGCTCCGTTGGTGCTGGTGGCGCTCACGCTGATATCGGCCGGGCATTGAATCGTGGGCGGAGTGGAGTCAAACTTGACATGGGTGGCAACCGAACTGACGCCCCCCACAGGATCGGTGGCGGTAACCTTAAGCGTATTGTCGGAGCAGTCAGCGGGGGCACCAAGATCAATGGTCGCGGAGAAGGAAGGGTCGGAACCGCAGCTAGTGCAAATGGTCTGTTCGGGCCCGCCGTTGACGGAGTAGCTGATGCTGGCCACTGGGTTCCCGCAGCTTGGGACCGAACCGCTGATGTTGAAGCGGTTGGAAATGGCGCACTCGGGGGCGTTCAACACCACTTGCAGACAGGGCTCAAGTTGAACGCGCTGGCCGCAGCCTACTGTGAGGTTGATCGGATCCAAGCCCGCCACAGCAAAGCTGGAGGTTGAGTCGCCCGGCGTCACGCTCGGATTGAGCACGTAAGATCCTTCCGGGAGGATCATGTTCACGTAGCCCGAATTGGTGGCATCGGCGACGGAAGAGGGAAGGCCGTAGGCATAGCTGAGGTAAACCGAATAGTTAGCCGGGTTTCCCTGGAAATTGGTGCCCGCGAAGGTTCCACTAGCAGATTGGGTGTTGAGGAACGGGTTGTAGAAGGTGCCAGTCGGGTCGTTGAAGACAACGGTGACGTCGCTAAAACAGTAGGCGATATCATTGGTCGAGGGTTGACCGGGATCGATTTGGGTCGGCAGGGCCCGCAGATCGTGCATCTGGATAATCTCGTCGAAATACGTTGGGCTGTTCGAAACAGCGTAGCTGGTCATGGTCAACGAGAAGTAGTCACGATTCCAGAAGGTGGACTCGCCATTGAGGCCGCCCAGAGCCATTTCGTAGGTTCCCGAGTAGGCTCCGGAAACCCCGTCGTAGGCACCGTCGAAGTCGGTGACAGCCACCCCGCCGGAGGCGGTGTAGGTCGCCCCGGGCGCCTTGGCATCCAGCCCTTCAGCCTCAACCGCGCTCCAGTAAACGCCATCAGCTGCAAACGAATTTGGTATGCCGTTGGTGGTGTCGTCGCCGGAATGGTAAATCCCCCGTAGAGGCGACGCCTCTCCTGGCAGTTCAGAGGGGGTTTGAAGCAAGATGCGCCCGCGCAGGTTCCCGGGATGGATGACGAAGAGGTTTCCGAGGTCTTTTGTCTCACCTGGCGCGACGGTGACGGGAGGGTTGGCTCCGGAACCCAAAGCCGGGCTGGAGAAGAACTCGATCGCTCGATTCGTTCTAATGGCTGCCTGAGCATAAACCTCGTAACCGACCGAAAGCGGGTCGAGAGTGCTTGAAACCACGTTAGAGAGGGTGAAGGCGCCGCTGGAAGGAACATCAAAATTGGACCCGGCGAAGCCGGCGTACCGTTTGTTGGCAAATGGGCCGTAGGTGGCGACGACGCTGGAATAGCCGGCGTAGTCATACAAACTGTAGGGGGGCACGCTCAGTTCGAATTCGCCGAGGATATCGAAATTACCAGTGATGGCGCCGAGGGCACCCGCGTCGGGAAGCACCATGGTCAGGTCAGTGAAGGCGTCAGCGGCGACCAGGAGGTTGGTGCTCAAGTAGGCATCGATGCGGTCGGTGTAGAAGTTGGTCCCTCGATGGACGGTGATGTTGAGCGTCTGATTTTCCCCGCCCGCGAGGTAGATGCGTTGCGCGGTGGTTCCGGCGGGCATCGGATCCACAACAGCCGTGTCGCTGTTGTCGGGACCCAAGGCTTCGATCCTGCCGCCATCCACCGCGACGGAGGCGCCAGTGGAGTCGACAAACCGCACGGTAACCACGCCGAGGCTCTGGGCAAAATTGACGGTTAACGGCGGCACACCAGCGGCCACTGGATCAGAGGTCTGGGGGTTGAAGTAAAAGGTCTCCAACTGTCCCTGCATGGAGATATAGGGCTGAACGCTGAACGCGACCGGCGGCGTCTGGGCATCCACGATGATGCTGTAAGAGGCCGACACGGGCGAATCGGGCAGGAGAGTTCCCGTCGAGGATTGGACGAAGGTCGCAGGCGGGACGCTGTGGGCGGTTACGCTCAGGTTGCTCATGCCCTCGCCGCCGGGAGGATTAAGGAGACTGAGAATGTCGGGGTTGGAATTAGTGAACTGGATGGTTCCACTAATGATATTGGTGGTAACGACCACTTGGGCCCGGGCTGTAGCCGCGCAAACAAGACCGAAGGCGAGGGTGAGCGTGAGCTTGGTGAGCAACGAGTTGAATCGCGATTTCATGGTGTGAGTGGTGCCAAATAGTTTGGGTGTCGGACGAGTCGCCGCTCGCGACCTTAACCAGTCCTTGTCTGAAAAGGGCGAAAGGTTACAGGAATTCTGCGGGAAGAGTTTTTGACCGACAAAATGGAGCAAACAGGCGACAACCCCGCCGCCCCCCTTAGAATGCCACCGTCGGACGGGAGTTGGAGGCGGCGTCGGCCCTTTTGCGCCGGTGGCGCCTATTTCGCCGCGGCGACGCTGGTCGGGGCTTCGGCCAACGCCACGGGGGTAAAGACGCTGAGCAATTGTCCGCTCACCGAGTCAAACACGCGGACTAAGCCGTCAAAGCCGCCGGTTGCGAGGCGGTGATCTTCAGGATGGAAGGCCAAGGCGAATACCGCACCGTTATGGCCGGAGAGCGTGGCCGTTTTTGACCCATCACCCACCTTGTAGAGGCGAACCTCACCGGGAGCTCCGGCCACGGCGACCACGCGATCGTCGGGACTCCATGCGATCGCGCGCACAGGGCCAGGCTGGCGCTCGAACTCGCGCACAAGATTGACATCGTTGTTGGCTGCGGTGCGGCCCTGGTTCTCGGCAATCTTGTAAATCCGCGGCGTGCCTAAATCACCACCGTAGGCCACCAAGTCCTGGCTAGGATGCCGCGACATGCAGATGACGCCTTCGAGGAGTTTATTGATATCGTCGATGAATTGGCCATTGGCGACGTTAATCAATTTCATTGCCCGATCCCGGCTTCCGGAGAGCAGCCGTTTGCCATCCACAGTGAAGAGGGTTGCGAGCACCCAGTCGCTATGGTTGTCGAACTTCATCAACTCCTTCCCATCGCGGGCGGAAATCACTCGCACAACCTTGTCGGCGCCTCCGAACGCCAGTCGTTCACCGTCCGGCGAGAAACAGAGACCGAACAGAGAGTCGGTGCTGATTTTATAGGCTGCGATCCGCACGCGGTTAGTGACGTCCCAGATTTGAACCTCCCCAAACCGCGCCATGGCGGCGCCGGCGACGGCCAGCCGGCCACTATCCGGCGAAAAGCAGACCGACTCGATCCGGGGCGACTCACCCAGGAGCCGTGCAAGCAGGGTAAAGTCGGAGGCTTCGAACAAAAAGACCTCGTGGTAGCCAGACAAGGCGAAGAGTTTGCCGTTGGGTGAAAAGGCCATCGTAGAGATGGCAGCGGGGGCACTGTAGACGGGTGGTTCTTTAGGCTGAAGAGACAGAGCCTCCGGGGGGGTGTCGTCTTTGGCGCCCTCCTTGATCCACCGTTCCACCATCGCGACCTCTTCGGCGCTACAGGGGTCCCCTTCCTTGGGCATGCTTGGATCCGGCCCTTTGATCTCCTCAAGGACGCGGCTGGCGGCCGGCTCGCCGGCTTTGAAGGCGACTCCGTGTTTACCGCCCTTGGCGAACGCGGCGTAACTGGTCAGATCCAGCTCCCCTTTGAGTTTGCCCGGATGGTGGCAGCCCGTGCAGCTCCGCTTAAACAGAGCATAGACATCATGGTAGTAACTCACCGCATCGTCTGCATGGGCCGATGCGACGAAGCTGAAACCGGCAAGAACCAAGCCGCCGATGGCCACCAGCCAGGATCTGGGGAAGGGCCGTGCAGATGCCGGAGCAGCCCGGCGCGCCGGGCATCTTCCAGGAGGTTTTATTCGCTGCGGGGAAACCATGAAATGAAGCGAGCGATTTAAGGCTTGGCTGGCTGAGCGGGGTCTGCGGCGGCAGCAACCTTTGTGGGAACATCGCCCCCGGCGTCCGCGGGGGCATTGATCGAGAGCTTAAGCTCCGGCGCCCGGACTTGGTACGAGCGTCCGTTGACGTTCGCCGTACCCACCACGCTCAGGTTGACTTCCTTGCCGGTCGCGGCTTTCTCAGTTGCGGTCAGCTTGATCGCAACCTCACTGCTATTGCGAGGCAGGTTCGCGGTTGTGGCTGTCACTCCTTCCGGCAGTCCCTCCAGGGTCAGGTTGACATCGTCAGTGAACCAGCCTCGCCGATTCACCCGCACGGTGAACTCCGCTTCGCTCGCCGCCGATTTGGCGCTGGCAGGCAGGGCCGTCAGCGATAGCCGAGGCAGCGAGTTGACCAGCTCGAACGGAAACTCTCGCACCGTCAGTTCGATTGTCCGGCTGACAATGTCGAGAGGCTGTCCGTTGGCTTTGCCTTCGACCCGGAGCCAGACCGGGCGGGTCCCCAGCTCGGCATCGAGCTTGGCCTTCACGTTCATGGCGACGCGGGTGTCCCCTCCCTTGAGCGTCACGGTCCCGACGTCCAGGCTGCGGGTGATAGCGTCGCGGCCAGTGGAGAATCCCTCCAACGAAACCTTGATGTCCTCGAGGTAAGCCGGGGCACGCTGCACTACCGCCTCCAGGGTGGTGGATTGGTTCTCCTCGAGAACCGCGTTCATAGTCAGCCATTCCACGCTGAAGGGTGCTTGATCCAGCACGGTGATAAACCCTTCCTTGACCGATCGATCGGAGGCCGTGGGCTGGACTGAACGCGAGACACGTCGTCCGCCGATCGACCCAATTCCCTCCAGGGCCATCGGCTCCGAAGCCAAGGCAGCATCGGCCGAGGCGCTGATCACGAGAGTGCCGCCGCTCAGCTCGGGTGGAATGACCAGCGGGGCACAACTGACTCCCGCTGGTAATGCGCTCGCGACCACCTCGACACCTCCGCCAAAACCTGCCTTGCGATCCACCTCCAACCGGACCGCGCTACGCCCACCACGGTGAACCCGGATCGTGTCGCTGAGTGCCTTGACAGAAAAGTCCGGCTGAGGAGCGCGAGCGACCAGGCGATAAGAAAAATCCTCACCCTCCCGGTTTAATAGATCCCGCACGCTCAGATAGTACTCTCCAGCTTCACCGAACCCACGCTCCATTCGCGGGTCCGAGCCGCTGGCATCATCATTGCGCTCGATCACCTTTCCAGTAGCGTCCATGAGAGTCAGCAGGGCATCGAGGGAAGAACCCAGCCGCGCGGCGTAGACCTCAAAAATCCAGGTCTGGCCTTTCTCGACCTTGAACTTGAAAGTGTCGATATCTTTTTCGCCCTGGATACGTCCGTTAATCGCCACCGGAAGGGTCACGACGTTGGCCTGGTTGGTGGCATTGTTAGGCTCGCTTTCCGTGAACTCCGGCGAGTCGCCGACGTCGAACATCTTGGCGTTTGAATAGCCGCGCTGCGTGTGCGCCCGGATTTCCTGCAAACCGAGCGGCGCGTCGTGGGCGATGGCCATTTTCATGGAGGGGAGCTCTTCGAGGTTGCGCCCGCGCAAGGAGACGTCAAGCGTTTGGCCGCGCTGCCCGCCGAGGGGAAAGACGCTATCGACGTAAGGAAGTGCCCCAGCAACGATGCGGTACTTGAAATCGCCTCCGCCTTGGAACCGAAAGTCGCGCAGAGAGATGATGTAATCGCCATCCTTGTCGGGAGTGAAATCCAGGAGAGGATCAAACCCGTTGTCATCTTCCCGGCGCTGTAGCTCAATGCCATCGGCATCGTGCAAACCCAAAGAAGGGTCGAGGGGGAGCCCGAGGCGATTGGCTTGAACATCGAAGATGAGCCTCACTCCGTGTTGACCCTTGAAGCGAAAGTAGTCAACTTGGCCGGCCTCTCGGATAGTTCCGCTGATCGAAGCGGGCAGGTCCACCCACTGCGCCTTGTTGGTCTCATGATTTGATCCATTGGCGTGGACCTCGGGGAGATAGCCTACATGGATCGTCAACGGGTTGGAGACGCCGCCCGGAGTTATGGCGCGGATCTCGCGGGCCGCGAGCGCGGCTGTCGGGCTGGTGCGAAAACGAATCATTCGGCGCCGGTCGCCATCCATCGCGGGCCCGAGGCCGCCGGCGCTAGCCTCTATGGTCGCAGCCGGAACAGGGGACTCAACCAATTCGGCGGCCACGCCAGATGGGCCACTCACGACGATGCGACTGACGCCCGCCAGATTCTCGCCGTCGCAGGTGACCTCGTTGGTGGTGGCTCGTTGGAGCCAATCGGAATCAAGGCTGTTGAGTTTCGGCACCGGTTGGGCGGACAGAGCCAGGCAACCGAGCAGGACGAGGAGGCATCGGGCGCTTCCTGCGAAGAGTATGCCAGCGCCCTGACCCAGGCTCTGCCGCGGGCGGAAACGGCTCGGCCGGTCCAAGGCCGAGAAGCTTGGGGTGAGAGCAGAGGAACCGCGGTTGCGAGAAGGGAATGGCCTCGCACACTCGAGCCAATCGCTCGAGCCTGACAAGGCACCCAAGGACGGGTGCCGTACAAACAATGACGCCCGGGCAAGGCGGCCAATACGAGCGCCTAGCATCAGCCAAACAGCGCCGTCACCGGCTCGGCCTGCACCAACTCGCGCGGTTGGTTAAGGTGGTTATAGACGATGGTATGCGGATCGATCCCGAGCGCATGATAGACCGTAGCCAGGATCTGGGTCGGATGAACCGGGTTCTCCGCAGGTGAGGAAGCGGTGGCGTCCGACTTGCCGTAAAGCGCCCCTCGCTGGATTCCCGCGCCAGCCACGAGTCCAGTGTAGCAATACGGCCAATGATCCCGGCCATCTGGCGCATTGCCATTACCCGATGTGCTCACTCCCAAGCGCGGTGACCGGCCAAACTCGCCGATCGCAATCACCATGGTCTCTTTCAGCAGCCCTCGTTGATCGAGATCCTCGAGTAAGGAAGAAAGACCGCTATCCAATTTGGGGCAGTGGAGGTTCCTTAGCGGCCCAAAATTCGCAGCGTGGGTGTCCCAAGCGGTCGAATTCGGATCGCCGTTGGCAACCGAGGGCCAGTTCATTTGCACGACCTTGGTGCCCGCCTCGATCAAACGCCGAGCCATCAAGCACCCTTGCCCAAAGGTGTGGCGCCCATAACGATCTCGGACTTTGTCCGACTCTTTGGTCAGGTCGAAGGCGTCGCGCGCCCGCCCTGAAAGGATCAGGCTAAATGCCTTCTGGTAGTAGCTATCCAGGGCGTAGTTTTCGACTGCCTTCTCAACATCGGGCATCGCATCCTCGACTTCTTTCAGCAGGGTCGTTCGGCGTTCCAGCCGTTCCTTGGTCACGTCGGAGCGGAGAGCCAAGTCGGACAACTTCACGTCGCCGGCAGGATCTTGGTAGAAATAATAAGGATCGTAGGCCCGGCCCAGAAACCCTGCAGTCCCACCTTTGCCGATCACGTTGCTCTCCTGGAGCGGCCGAGGCAGCATCACGAAGGGGAGCATGGGAGTGTCGATGGGCCTCAGCCGAACGATCTGGGAGCCCATGTGGGGGAAATCAGACGGCGACGGAGGCTCGAGCTGACCGGAGGGAGATACCCGATCGGGGGTATAGCCGGTCATCATTTGGTAGATGGCGGCGGTGTGGTTGAAAAGTCCAGCGGGAGTGTAGCTGACCGAACGGATTAGCGTTGCCTTGTCCATTTGCTGGGCAAGCAAAGGCATGGTTTCGCTCAGCCAAATGCCGGGAACCTTGGTGCGGATCTGCTTGAATTCGCCGCGCACATTTGAGGGAGCATCCGGCTTGGGATCCCAGATGTCGATATGGCTCGGGCCACCCTGCAGGAAGACCATGATCACTGACTTGGCCTGGCCCCAGCCAGGCTTGGTGCTCTGAGGGGAAGCACTGCTTTCCGCCTGCAAGCGGAGCACGTCGCCCAACGCCATGCCCAGGACACCCACGCCCCCCACTCGCATAAACTCGCGCCGGCTTACGCCATCACAATTGCGCCCGACTCCGCCTGGAATGGATAACATAACGATGCTCCTATCGGTTGAACAAAAATGCCGGGCTGTTTAGCAGCGCCCAGGTCAAATCCTCGGCCGCTTCCAGCCGTGATTTCCCCTCGGAAAGCCCAGCTAAGGACGTCTCCTTTTCGCTCGGGGTACGCCCCAAACACGCCAGGTAAATCTCTTCAACCACCCGCGTGTCATCCTTTTCCTTGTCCACCAGTTTCTTGAGCCGGTTGTCAGGCGAATGGATGGCTTCGCCGATAGTGGAACCGTTGATCAAATTAAGCGCGTGAGCCAGGCTCACGTTGCTCGTCCGTTCGCATTCGCAGGCAGACTGCCGCTTCGGACGCCCAAACAGAGTCAGAAAATCATCGCCCTCCACCATGCCGGTCGGGATTTCCACCGCTCGCATCCGTACGGCCATGCCGGCGAACTTCGAGCGTGTGCCGGTCGCGACCGCAACGGCATCGACGATCTCCTCGGCACTCAGCCTCCGAGGCTGCGCGTGCGAGAAATTGATTTGGTCGTCCTGATTCCACTTATTGGGCCGGAAGGAAAGCTGATAGGTGCGGGACAGGCAAACGAGCCTCATCAGTTTGCGAACGTCGAAGCCGTCCTGGATGAATTGCTCGGTCAGCGCATCGAGCAGTTCGGGATTGCTGGGCGGGTTGCTGGCTCGAATATCATCCACGGGATCGATGATTCCGCGTCCGAAGAAATAACTCCATGTGCGGTTCACCAAGGCTTTGGCAAACAGCGGGTTTTCCTTCGAGGTCAGCCAGTTCACAAAAGCGGTCCGCCGATCGGCCGCGGACGCCGTGTCCTCGGCGGTTCCGAAGGGAACCTTTGGGGCAACGGTCATTCCAGTTTTCGGATGCTGAACCTCCCCGCCCTCCGGCATCAGATAAACGATTTCCTCCGCCGCCACGGTTTGGTTGTCGCCGGTGAAACCGCGGATGACGTCCCGGCCCAAATACCCGCGCTTAATCCCAATCTGGGCGAAGTAGGCCCCAAATTGGTAATACTGGTTCTGCGTCCAGCGCTCGAACGGATGGTCATGGCACTTGGCGCAATTGAAGCGCACTCCCAGGAATGTCTGGCTGATGTCCTCCGTCATTTTGCCGGAGTCGCGCAACACGCGATAATAGTTCACGGCCGGGTTCTTGAATGAGCTGCCTTGAGCGGTCAGCAGATCGCGGACGAAGCGGTCATAGGGGCGGTTCTGGGCAATCGCCTCCCGGATCCATTGCCGAAACACCCAAACCCCTTTCTCCCCCAGGTTCTCGCTGTTGCACTGCAATAGATCAGCCCATTTGTTGGCCCAGTTGTCCACGAACTCCCGGCTGGAAATCAGAGAGTCCACCAGCTTCTCCCGTTTCTCACGGCTTGGGGTGCTATCCGCGAGGAAGGCGCGAATCTGTTCCGGCTCGGGGGGCACGCCCGTGAGGTCGAAAGACACTCTGCGGATAAACTCTCCATCGTTGCACATGTCTGAGGGCAGGATCTTCATCTTGCGCAGCTTATTGTTCACGTGCTTATCGATGAAGTTGTAGTCCTCTGGCGAAACCCACGCGAAGCCAGTGCGGTCCCCCATCACAGTCACCATCCGCGTGGCGTAGGCCCCTTCGTAGCGGACCAAAACCGCCGCCTCACCCCGCCTTGAAGCGGTTACGGTGGCGTCTTTGACCGAGATGACTTCGGGGTTGGAACTACTCAATACTGCTTCCCGAGTTACATCGCGGGTCGCCCCGTCCGGGTAATGGGCCAAGACGATGATCTGCTGAGTGCGTCCGGGCAGGTCCAAAGCGATTTCCGTGGGCAAAACCTCGACCTGGGTGGCGCGGCCCTTGGCTGGGTCCTCGTTTTGAACACCTTCGGCGATCCATTGGTGGATAAGACGGTAGTAACGCGATCCGGGCTTGATTACCTGCCGGCCCTCGTGGGGAACTTCGCCGGTGGGTTTGAGCAGCATGAGGCTCTGGTCCACGGCCACGCGGTTGAAGCGGCGGCCGGAGAGATCGTTAATCAGTGCCTGGTAATCGAAATCCGGATCATAACCTCGCAAGGACAGCTTGAAGCCATTTTTGCCTTTGGCTGAGCCATGGCAGGTGCCAGCGTTACAGCCGATACGACTGAGCAATGGCTCGATCTCCCGGACAAATCGTATGGGGGGCAAGTCCGCGGACTCCACCTTCACCGGCAGGCGCGCCGTCTGACCCAAAGCCTTGACCGTCACCGTCCCTTCCCCGGGCGCTTTTGGTTGCAGATACCCATCCTGAGTAAGCACCACCACGCCAGAGTCGCACTTGAAGTCGGCTTGCCCGGAAACATCGAACCACTGTCCGTTCCCGTCCTCTCCCTTCACCACCACTCGCCGTTCATCGCGGCCGTCCAAGAAGCTCAAGGACTCCGGTTCGACTTTGATGCTCCGAATAGCAGGCAAAGGAGGCGAAGGAGGTGGGGCGGCTTTCTCGGAAGGCATGGAGCCCGCCTCGAGCGCCAGGATGGCGGGAACGAGCGTTGTCGCCAGACGAACAAACGAGCGTAAGCTCATATCGACGAAGCGTTAGGATCGAGAACGAGGCAGCACGGGCTTCCGCGGAATTTAGTGCACTTCTCGCTCTCATACAAGACGTTTATGGGTGAGGCCTCATTCAACTAAACCCTTGGCAGCAAAACCGAGAGGGTACAGTTTGTGCTAGTAAGCCGGGATCATCGGGGATTGCCCCGTAACACCGTGAGCACCAATTGCATGTTATGAAGTGGATACGTATCGTGGAGGCGGTATGCCTCTCGGTAACCTTTGGATCGATTACTGTCGGAGTTGCTGCACCCAGGCAACTCCGTGGACATGTTCCCAGCGCGGTTGCGCGACTGCAACCTATCAGCCGCCTCGGGGCCTCTGAGCCGCTCCGGCTAAGCCTCGGACTGCCGCTACGAAACCAAGGAGGGTTGGCGCTTCTATTGCGAGACCTGTACGATCCCGCGAGTCCCGGTTACCATAGGTTTTTGAGCCCCGAAGAATTCACCACACGCTTCGGGCCGACGGAACAGGACTATGAATCCGTCCTCGAATTCGCCCGGACCAACGGTCTCTCGGTCGTAGGAGTGCACCCAAACCGAGTGCTGGTAGACGTGAGTGGATCAGTCCGCGACGTTGAGAGGGCATTTGGTGTGGCGGTCCGTGTTTATCAGCATCCGACCGAGGCACGGACATTTTACGCTCCGGATGCGGAACCCTCGGTGGAGTCGGGCGTCCCCTTGCTGGCGATCCGCGGACTGACCGATTATGTCCTCCCCCAGCCGAGGCTCCGCCGGAGCCCCAACACGGTGACTCCCGACGGTCAACCGCGGGCGGGTAGCGGACCCAGCGGCAACTTTCTAGGAAACGATTTCCGCAAAGCCTACGTTCCCGGAACCACCTTAACCGGCGCGGGCCAGTCTGTCGGCCTCTTCGAGTTGGACGGCTATTACGCAACCGACATCACCAACTATGAGTTTCAAGCTGGGCTGCCGAACGTGCCGTTGAAGAATGTGCTCATCGACGGTTTCAGTGGGACACCCAGCAGCAGGCGTCCCGGGAGCGCGAATGAAGAGGTGGCATTGGACATCGAGATGGCCATCAGCATGGCCCCCGGCCTGGACCAAGTGCTCGTCTACGAGGGCTCACCAAACATCACGTTGCTGATTATCGACGACGTGTTGAACCGCATGGCGACTGACAATCTCGCAAAGCAACTGAGCTGTTCTTGGGGGTTCGATATTAACGCCACCACGCGGCAAATCTTCCAACAGTACGCGGCCCAGGGCCAGTCGTTCTACCTGGCATCCGGCGACACCGGGGCTTTTAGCGGGCCGGTGGACCAACCCTCTGACGAACCCTACATCACCGTGGTGGGAGGCACTACCTTGTCGACTAGCAGCACCGGGGCCTGGGCCTCGGAAGTGGTCTGGAACGGGAGCGGTGGAGGGATCAGCACCGTTTACCCCATACCTGATTGGCAGAAGGGAATTAGCATGTCAGCCAACAAGGGCTCCACCACTATGCGCAACCTGCCGGATGTGGCCATGGTGGCGCAGAACGTCTGGATTCATGCCGATCGAGGCAGCACCTTTGCGGTCGTCGGAACCAGTATTGCCGCACCTTTGTGGGCCGGGTTTACCGCGCTGGTGAACGAACAAGGCGCTGCCACAGGCGCGCCTCCGGTTGGGTTTGTGAATCCGGCGCTCTACGCCATCGGCAAAAGCCCGCGCTACACGACGTCGTTTCACGATATCACTTCTGGAAACAACCGAAATACGGCTAGCCCGAGTCTGTTCAGCGCAGTGGCTGGTTACGACCTTTGCACCGGCTGGGGAAGCCCGAAAGGCACAAACCTGATCAATGACTTGCTTGCGCCCCCCACCGAACCGCTCTTGATCACCTCTCCGTTGGGCTTTGTATCCAGCGGGCCAATCAAAGGTCCCTTCAAAGTGACCTCGCAGGCCTTCACCCTGGCAAACCAAGGCTCCGACCCGTTGGATTGGGCGGTAGGGGGCTATGCAAACTGGCTCAACGTTGCCCCGCTCGCCGGCACACTAGCTCCCGCCAACGGCAGTTCCAATCTGACTGTCAGCCTGAGTCCCGCGGCTGCGACCTTGCTGCTAGGGACCTACACCACCAGCGTGCTGATCACTAACGTGACGGACGGGACCGTTCAAAACCGAGACTTTAGCCTATTGGTGGGCAACAGCAGTTTCGAGAACGGCGACTTCTCCAACTGGCATTCCACCCTGGATAAGACCGTGAACCTCGTGGTGAGCACCGACCAGAGCACCATCGATGGCCAGAACTTGGTCGCCGGATTTGATGACTCGATATTTGTCCACTCGGGATTGTACGGGGCCTTTCTCGGCCAGAACACTTCACTGGGCTACTTGTCCCAAACCCTCCCGACCGTAGCTGGGCAGCAGTACACCGTTTCGTTCTGGCTCGATAACCCGGTTGCGGGCGTCCCCAATGAATTCCTGGTGATCTGGAACGGCACCAACCTCTTCGACCAGACGGATCTGGGTGCGTTTGCCTGGACCAACTTCCAGTTCTCCGCAACGGCGACGACGGCGACCACGGTGCTACAATTCGGTTTCCGCAACGACCAGAATGCATTTGGCCTGGACGATGTCAGCGTCAGCTCGGCCGCCTCGCTGAGTGCTCCGGTTTTCGAATCGTTCACTCTCAACGGTGACACCCTCACTTTGGGATGGAACGGTGTTGCTGGCAGCAGCTATCAAATCGAATACACAACATCGCTCGGTTCCGGGAACTGGACGAATTTAGGCAGCCCGATCGCCGCCACCGACAATTCTCTCCTCACCGTTACCGACACAATCTTGACCGACGTGCAGAGGTTCTACCGAGTGGTCCTCCTGCCCTGAGGAACTATCGATCGCTGGATGGTCAGCGGATTCAGCCCAAGGCAGGGTCGGCAAGGGCGAATTGCATCGCCACATTGCTGGGCGATAGATCGGGGCCCAACCGCATCCGCGTCAGGGGTCGGACTGGAACGGCGTTGAGGCCCTTAGCGAGGGCCACCGCAGCCAGGTTCGGATCGGGTATGTCCCAAATCAAAGACCGGCCATGCGATCGGCTGAGGAGGGCAGCCGCTAACGCCCGAGCGCCTTCCGAGTCTTGGCAGATCATGGGGCCTAAGTAGTCCGCACCTGCACCGGACCTGAACATTCCCCAGCCGCTCACAGATCGGTCAGTTACCACCAGCAACGCTGCGCCGTCTCGAACCAGGCGGCGGAGTAGGTGCGATCGCGAGGCCCCAAAACCCTGGGCATCAATCCGGTCAATGGCAGGCCAGTCGCCTTCAACTGCCTGCCGCACATAATGGGGAGGAATCAAGCTAGGGGTGTCAACAGGACCGGGATCACGACGATATCGTGTGACCTCCCACTCCGGTAAAAAGCCAAGCTTCTCGTAGAGTGGACGGCCCAGGGGCGTCGCGTCCAAGCGGATGCAGCCGACGCCCGCCTCCTGCGCATGCCGAATCGAATGTTGCATCAGCAGTTTACCGATACCCTTCCCTCGGTGGTCAGGATGAACCAGCATCATTCCGACCCAGGCCAAAGTCGCTCCATAAACGGTCGTGGTAACACAACCCACCACGTTTTGGCCGAGGCAAGCCACGAAGCATCCCGAGGGAGCGAGTTCCAGCAACCGCCGCCAATCGGCGAGCGTCTGGTTCCAGCCGACCACCCGCCGCAACTCATCCGCGGCGGGAAGGTCGGTTTCCGTCATGCAGCGGACGGTTATGGAATTCATCATAGCCAAATGGAAGCTCAGCATCCGTTTGCTGCCTTAACGCGCAGGATGTTCACGGTTCAGGAGCTCATTCTTCGGTTCCCCAGCGCTGCTCCGAGGCAGACAAACGGGTTCTGGCTCCGTTCACTTTGCTACTCCGCCAGCAACTCTTGCACTTGGTCCCAGCTCAGGGCTTCACTGAGCTGCTCCTCGCCGCCAAGAGCAGCTTGGAAGATCTCGCGCTTCTTGGTTTGGAGATTGAGGATTTTCTCCTCGACCGTTCCGCGCGTAATCAGTTTGTAGCTCGTGACCACCCTGGTTTGGCCAAACCGATGCGCGCGGTCTGTCGCCTGGGCCTCGACGGCAGGATTCCACCAAGGGTCCAGGTGCACCACCGTGTCCGCGCCAGTCAGGTTCAGTCCGGTGCCCCCAGCCTTTAGACTGATAAGGAACACGGGGATATCCTCGTTCTGTTGAAAACGCTGGACGGCTCCAGCCCGGTCGATGGTTGAGCCGTCGAGGTAGCAGAATTCGATTCCGTCGGTCTGGAGTTTTTCCTTCACCAGGCCGAGCATCTTAACAAATTGGCTGAATACCAACACCCGGTGACCGCCGTCGAGGGCTTCCTGCAAAAGTTCGCCAAACATTTCCAGTTTCGCCGAAGCCTTCTCGGGCTCGACATGGTCCAAACCCAGGAGGCGGAGATCGCAACAAACCTGTCTTAGCCGCAGGAGAGCGGTGAGCACGAGCATACGGCTCTTGGCGAAACCCTGCTGGTCCACCGCCGCCAGGACTTCCTTCCGGCTAGCTTCCAAAATCTCGCGGTAGACCGCCGCTTGATCCTGGGTGAGATCGCAGAAGGACACCTGTTCCAAGCGCGCCGGCAAATCGGGAGCCACCTCCCGTTTCAAGCGACGCAGGAGGAACGGCCGCACACGCCGGGCCAGCCGGTTCTGTGCAGCCGGATCGCGTTCCCTGGTGATCGGCTGTTCGTAGCGCTCTCGGAATTCTGCGGCGGGGCCCAGGTACCCGGGCATCAGAAAGTCGAAGATGGACCACAGATCAAGAATCGAGTTCTCGAGCGGCGTCCCCGTGAGCACAAATCGATGGGAGGCGCGGACGCCTTTAACCGCCAAAGCGTTCTGGGTCTGCCGGTTCTTGATGTGTTGGGCCTCATCCAGCACCACCGTGTCAAACTCCATGTTCTCGTAAAGCTCCGCGTCTCGGCGGATCAAGGCGTAACTGGTCACCACGAGGTCGCTCTGCGCCACCTGGGCGAATCGCTCCTGACGCCGCGGCCCGTGCAGTTCCAAAACCCGCAGACGCGGGGTATAGCGGGCAGCTTCGGCCAGCCAGTTAAAGACGAGGCTGGTGGGGCACACCACCAGGGTGGGTCGGCATCGAGGCGGCCGACCAGCCTGGACGTCCTCCAGCACCATCGCCTGCATATAAGCGAGGGCCTGCACGGTCTTCCCCAAGCCCATCTCGTCAGCCAGGATCCCTCCAAATCCGCGCTGCCGGAGTGACCAAAGCCAGGCGACCCCTTGCTTCTGGTAAGGGCGAAGGACTGCGGCAAGTTCCCCAAGCAGCGATCCGGGGAGGGTTTCAGCGGTGGAAGTTGTTCCCTGGCGCCAGGCGCTCGGAGCGTCAAGCCTCCAACCGGCTTGCTCCTGGATCGTGGAGGCCAGAAAAGGGGCCTGAGTCTGGCCCAAACGAAATCGGTTGCCCTGCTGCTCGGGCGAGCAGTCGCGCAGCACTTCCTGTAAATCATTGATGGCTTCGCAATCCATCAAAGCTAGCCGCCCATTGCCCAGGCGCGCATGGTGCTGCCCGGAGCGAAGCAACCGATGCACCTCGGCCGCGCTTAGCCGCTCCCCGCTGCTGGATTGGTAGGCAATCTCCAAATCGAACCAGCTCTCGCCTGAGGAAGTGACCTGGAACGAGGGCTCGATCCTTTCGAGGTTTTGGGCCGTGCTACGCTGGAGTCGCTCTTCGAGATTGACCTCCCACGAGCGCTGCAATCTGGGGAAATCACGCGCAAAGAACTTCAGCACTTGTTCCTGGCCCGCCAATTGGAGTGAGCCTCCCGAATGGGGGCCGCTGAATCCGGCGCTCACGAGCCGTGCCTGGGCGGCTTGCTCGGTCGCCAAATCACGCACCCAGTAACGAGTCGGATTGCGCGAGTCGGGCATCCATCCGCTGGCGGAGGTCACCGCTTGCCCGAGCGCAACCACGAGGTCGGGATAGGCAAATTCCAGCCTCCCCTCCAGATGAGCCAGACCGCCTTTCAGGAAGAGGCGTACCCGCGGAGGCGTGGTTTCACAGATGAAATCTTCGAGGCGGAAGTTCGCGGTGACTTCACTGCCTTCGACTAACCGGGGCCAGGCCTCGGCCAAGAACCGAGGCACTTCCTCCCGTCTCAACGCCATTGGACCTTCGAGCACCTTGAACGCCAGCTCCGGAAGCCCAAGAGGCCGGAACTGCTCGGCCTGATAAGTCCAGATCGATGTTCTGGAGGGGACGGCAACCGCCGTGACTTTCTCCGCCAGCTCCAGGCGGATCTCTCCCGAACGTTCCAAAGTCGCCGTCAACCGCAGCCGCAAGGGCCCCTCGATCACAGCCAAGGAGCGCGCTTTACCGAGCGTGAGCCTGGGATGGTTAACCAATGAATTGATCAGATTTCCAAGCTGGGTCAGCGTAAGCAGCACCGTCCCGGCTGGCTCACCCCCAGTGAGGTTTTCGATTTCATCCAGCACCCCAAAGTCCTGCTCGCTGAAAGACAGTGGCGATGCCAGGGGCACGGCGTTGAGGGGACAGCGGCCGCCATCCCACTTAACTTCAAAAACGATCATCACCCGACCTTTGGCGATTGCTTGCTCGAGGTTCGGGGGGAAAATGACAAACATCTCCGCATCCACCTCGCTCCCGGCCGGAGCCCGAGTCAGCCGGCGCACCGGCTTCCTCGGCGGTCCCGCAACTTGCGCGGCGAGAGGTTTATCGATCTTCGCAACCGCGGAATTCGAACTTATCGTGGGCGGCGTGCCGCTGCTGACGAGAGGCACCGATTCGCGGCTGCGAATGTAATGAAGCCCCACGGCCACAGAATGCGCGCAGATGAAACCCTCCTGCCTGGAACGTCGGCAAGAACAGAGGTTCTCCACATCGACCTTGTTCTTGATGACTAATCCGGCCTGATAAGTGGTTGTCCCCTCCTGAACTTTTCCCCGCAGAAATGGGGGCGACCATGACGACCCCCGGACGCGCCCTGTGGCGAAAACCTCACGTGCTTGCTTAACCACCTCCCAACCTGCTACCTCGGCGAGCAAGCCCTGGGTCAATTCAACGCTCATCCCGATGCCTCCGCTTCATCTCGGATTCGTTTTTCCCGGGCGATCGGGAGTTTCCTTGAGCAGAGGCGACGCAAAGAAGGAAGCCCACATGAAGCCACGGCCCGGCGCGGCGGCCATGAGCTCACGCCCTGGTGTCTCGGCCAATTAAGCCGGCTGCACACGACCTGAGCGGAGGCGCAGCCGCTCCAACTCCTGCTGAACGGCATGGTGGCGGGCAGCCTCCGCCTTTACTTTCCCCGGATTCTCCCCGTCCAGTTCCAATGCCGCGGTTACTACCTCCCAGCCCGTTTCCCGACGATGCACCTCAAACCCATGTTCGATGAGCCGCCCCCCCTTCTTTTGGGTGCGCACCACCGGGACGAACACCCACTGGTCGCTCTCCAAGCGCTGCAGCGCCTCAAGTTTCCCATGGGGCAGCGTAACAACCTCCGCGTGGTCGTCGGTTGCCTGGGTCCATGGTTGCTCGCCCATCAGTGAGCGAGTGTCGTTCAGGAGGGTCCGGAGCCGGTCGGTCGAGATGATCTTGTGCATAGAGGGAGTTTACGCAAGACCTGCCCCGCTCCGTCAATCGCGATTCTTGCATCCAACCAGATCCCCCGGGACCGAGTCTCGCCGCGGGGTTAGGGCCCCGAACTGGATTCGGTGAATTGCGTTGCCGAGGTGTAGTTAAGACGCTAAATGTTGGGATAAATCAGCGTTATCAACGACCCCCACTAACTACGACTCAGACCACCGACTTATATGAGGACTTACGTCGTTTGCATTGACGGAACCTGGAACCATCCCGGGCAGACCGACAAGGACATGATCGACCCGACCAAGGAGGACGTGACCGAGACGAATGTCCTACAGATGTACGCGTTTCTGACGGGCGTGGACGACCCCGAGTACGGGACCATTGCTCCCTTCAGAGCATCCCCCAGGGACGCCCCGGACGCGGACAATGGGGAAGTGATCTATCTCAACGGGGTTGGAAGCGCGGGAACGGTGGCGAACAAGGTTTACGAAGGCTCGACCGGCACGGGAACATCGGAACGGATTCGCGACGCCTATCGATTCATCTGCGCGCGACACCGTCAGGGCGATCGCATCTTCATCTTTGGCTTCAGTCGCGGCGCATACGCCGCTCGCAGCCTCGCGGGCTTCCTTCAGTTCGTCGGCCTGCCCAAATTGCCGAGGGTCCTGCAAGAGGAAGATATTAATGCCGCCTTTGTCTCCTATCGTCTGCGCGGCGGCGCAACCAAAGGAAAGTCGTTCGGGCGGGATGCCACGGTGGATTTTCTTGGCGTGTGGGATACGGTAGGCGCGCTGGCGTTCGGGGACTCGTTCAACGATTTCCACCTGATCTCCCCCACCAACGTTTCACGTGTGGCTCATGCCCTCGCGCTTGATGAACAACGAAAAGCCTTCCAACCCGAGTATTGGGGATCCACCGGAAACGGCGCTACGATTGAGGAGGTGTGGTTTGCAGGGGTACACACTAACGTTGGGGGTGGCTATATTGAATATGGGCTTTCCGACATTACGCTGTGGTGGATGATTTCGAAGGCGGTCGCGGGGGGGCTTCCCAATGAGCCTGACTACGCAAACGTCTGGAAGGCGCAAAACGTAGAGGATATTGTGCGTGACTCGTACACGGAGTTTCTCAGCACCCTGAGCTTCGTGGGAAAGGTCTCGGAGATTTTCCACCTCGGCAAAATCAACCGCACAATACTGAGCGGCCAAAAAATCCATGCAACGGTGTTTGACCGAATCAACCGACTCGCGGCAGAAACCCCGCCCAGGAGCTACCTGCCGGCCGCCCATTTAGTGGACGGCAGCCCGTTCCCCGCTTCAGCGGTGGCGCTCGGAACCGACCGCATCGAGACCTCTCCCGATACCCTCTAGGAACAAGAAATCCGCCGGAGCCCTCGCTCGCGGCGGATTCGTGATAGCAGTGCCTCGGCGGACAGGGCGTGGACACGGACAGGCCACGCCGCTACCCGTTCGGATCCGGTTTAGGCGTCGTAATAGAGGAAGAACTCGAAGGGATGCGGGCGCAACCGGAGTGCGTCGGATTCCTTGCGCTTGTGGCTGATCCACATGTCCAGGAAATCCTTGGTGAATACGTCGCCCTTGAGCAGGAATTCGTGGTCCTTCTCCAAGTGGTCCAGAGCTTCACTCAGGCTAGAGGGCACCTGTGGTACCTTGGCCAGCTCCTCGGGCGCCAACTCATACATGTTCTTATCCATCGGCTCGCCGGGGTCGATTTTATTGAGCACGCCATCCAATCCGGCCATCAGCAGTGCGGTGTAGCAGAGGTAGGGATTGGCTGAAGGATCGGGCGGACGATACTCGATGCGCTTGGCCTTGGGGCTCTCGCTGAAGGTGGGGATGCGGATCGCCGCCGAGCGATTGCGGGCCGAGTAGGCCAGATTCACTGGCGCCTCGTAGCCGGGCACTAGCCGTTTGTAGCTGTTGGTGGTGGGGCTGCAGATGGCGCACAGCGCCTTGGCATGCTTCAGGATGCCACCGATGTAATAGAGCGCCATCTGGCTCAGGCCCGCGTACTCACTGCCGGCGAATAAGGGCTTGTTCTTCTTCCAGAGCGATTGGTGCGTGTGCATTCCGCTGCCGTTGTCACCGAAGAGCGGCTTGGGCATGAAGGTCGCTGTCTTGCCGTGCTTGCGGGCGATGTTCTTGATCACGTACTTGTAGAGCATCATGTTGTCCGCCGTCTTCACCAGCGTGTCGAAGCGGAAGTCAATTTCCGCTTGGCCGGCGGTGGCCACCTCGTGATGCTGACGCTCGATCTTGATACCCAACTGCTCCATCACCAGGCACATCTCGGTGCGGATATCTTGCTGGGTGTCGTTGGGCGGCACCGGGAAGTAACCTTCTTTGTGCCGGATCTTGTAGCCGAGGTTGGGACCCTCCTCGCGGCCGGTATTCCAGACCGCTTCTTCGCTGTCGACCGAGTAGAACGTGCCGTTGCTCCGGTGGTCGAAACGCACGTCATCAAAGATGAAGAACTCCGCTTCCGGCCCGAACACGGCCGTGTCGGCCAGGCCAGTGGACTGGAGGTACTTCTCACCTCGTTGGGCGATACCGCGGGGATCGCGGTTATAGGCCTCTTTGGTCCCGGTTTCGGCGATGGTGGTGGTGAGGCTCAAGGTGGGAACCGCGCAAAACGGATCGATAAAGGCGGTGTCGGGATCAGGCATAGCCAGCATGTCCGAGGCTTCGATCGACTTCCAACCGCGAATCGAGGAACCGTCGAAACCATATCCCTCGGCGAAGACCTCTTCGGTCAACTCCGAGATCGGGACGCTGAAATGCTGCCAGGTGCCGAAGGTGTCGACGAATTTGACATCCACCATTTTGGCGCCTGCCTTGCGGGCCATTTCTATAACTTGCTTAGGTGTACTCATCTCTATTTTGTTGAGGTTTTCAGTTGTGTCTTCTACTGGTGATCTAAACGCAAGACGCTCCTTTCAGGGCTGCCAGCGTGTTGCCGTGCCGGGGGGCGATATTCGAGTTTGACCCCAGGCACGGCAACGTTTCAAGTCAATCTACGAGGTGTGATAGCCTTCCTCGTTGTGTTCGGCCAGATCCAAGCCAAGGGTCTCCACTTCCTCGCTCGGCCTAAGCCCGACCACAGCCTTCACGATGTAGGCGATAATGATCGTGCCCACCACGGCGAGGACGATGGTGATGGCCATCGCCTTGAGCTGTTCAATCCACAGAGTGTGGCTTGCGATTGCTTTCGCCAGGCCGTTCATCGTCGCCGGGTTCTTGGGATCCGCAGTCGAGAGAGCCAGGTTGCCATTGACGTCAGCGGTCGCGAGGACGCCGGTGAGGAACGCGCCTAAAGTCCCGCCCACGGCGTGGACGCCAAACGTGTCCAGCGCATCGTCGTAGCCGAACCAGGCCTTGACCTTGTAGCAAAAGAAGAAGGGGATCAAACCTGCGGCGATGCCGATGATCACCGAACCGTTGGGGGTCACAAACCCGCACGCAGGCGTGATCACAACCAGCCCAGCGACCGCACCGGAGCAAAAGCCCAGCACGCTAGGCTTGCCTTTGAGCATCCACTCGGCCATGGGCCACACGAAGGAGGCAACCGCGGTCGCCAGGGTAGTGGTAGTGAAAGCGTTTGCGGCGATCACATCGGAGGCGACGGCGCTGCCGGCGTTAAAGCCATACCACCCCACCCAAAGCATCCCGGTCCCGACCATGCAGAGCACCATGCTGTGAGGAGGCATGGGCTCTTTGGGGAAACCCAGCCGCTTGCCGAGGATGATGCACAGAATCAGCGCCGACCAACCCGAGGACATATGCACCACCGTCCCGCCCGCGAAATCGATGGCGGCGATCTTCGCGTCCGGGTTCCACACCCCGTTCATCAAGCCGGTGATCCCCCAGACCATGTGCGCGAGCGGGAAATACACAATGAACATCCACAGAGTCATGAACAGGAAGATGGCCGCGAACCTCATGCGCTCAGCGATGGCGCCTAAGATCAGGGCCGGAGTGATGATCGCGAACATCAACTGGTACATCGAAAACACATTCTCGGAAACCCAGTAGGAATAGTCCGTGTTAGGGGCGGAGGTCACCCCTTTCAAGAATGCCTTGTCTGCCCCACCGCAGATCGCACCGCCCGTGGCGGGGTGGCCGAAAACCAGGCTGTAGCCGCAAATCCACCACAGGATCGTGACCAAGCCGGTGATCAACAAACATTGCGCCAGCACCGAAAGAACATTCTTACGGCGCACCAGGCCACCGTAGAACAGCGCCAAGCCCGGCAGGGTCATGAATAGGACGAGGGCGGTGGAGGTCATTTGCCAGGCGTTGTGGCCCGGGCCAGGCACACCATCGAGTTTCGAACTCACTTTTGCGCCAGCGGCGTCCGAGCCCCGGGAGCCGTTGCTCACGTAGGCCTCGAGGTCTGCTATCCGCTGGTTGGCGTCGGGGTCGGCTTTGGCTGGCGCTGCCGCAGGTGTTGCTGCGGGCGCGGTGGCCGGAGCGTCAGCCGCTCGAGGGGTCAATGGCGCGCAGGTGGCGGCTAGGATTATTGCGAGTGAGAGTAGGTAACGTTTCATGGGTGAAGAGGATTGCTGTTGGTGAAGGTTCCCGAGTGCTAAACGGCTAGATCGCCCTTTTCTTCAGTGCGGATGCGGACTGCTTCCTGGATGGCTGAAATGAACACCTTGCCGTCGCCAATCTTGCCGGTCTTGGCGGTCTTGATGATCGCAGCGACAGCCGCGTCAGTGCGGTTGTCGGGGAGCACCAACTCAATCTTGATCTTGGGCAAGAAGTCCACGGTGTATTCGCTGCCTCTGTAAATCTCGGTGTGACCCTTTTGGCGACCAAAGCCTTTGACTTCGATCACGGTCATGCCTTCGATGCCTATCTCTCCCAAGGCGTCTTTCACTTCTTCGAGTTTGAATGGTTTGATGATTGCTTCGACTTTCTTCATCGTCGGGATAGTTGGAGTTGGTTCGATCAGGGTTGGGGTGCGGTGATTATTGCAGGCGGGTTGCTTCGGCTAGCAACAGGGCAGTTCCAGTCGAGCCGGGTGGCATCCCCTCCTTGGCTCTGCCCAGAGGGCTCAACGGCCGTGGATAGACCGCCGTTGAAGACAATGCCGAATCGACTGGAATTATGACTGGCCTGAGCATGGCCCCCCCTAAGCACCCAGAATGCCAACACGACTCAGCAGTGGGCTACCAGACTGTTAAACCATTTGTCATCAAAAGGATAGACTGATGACTGAAACTCGAATCTCCCAAAATGGCCAGAAACTCCCTCGTCATAGCTGTCGCAATTTGAGCAGGAGGGTGTTTTTTTTCCACGAGCCAACTCCGCTAAGAGTTGAGAAGTTTAAAGACAAAAAAGCTCGAACAGTCGTAACTGTTTGGGTTGGTGTAAAAGTTAGCCGGCGAGTTGCGGCTCGTCGTCGAAGGATCAGTAGTCTGGACCCGCGACTCGGGCAGTGGTACGCACAGCCATCCACCAAGTGTCGTTGTGCAGCTCCGCCGCGGTATCGCCAGGAAGACGCTTGCTGGCTTTGAGTTTGCCATCGGTCCATTTCTTGATCTCAGAATGTCCGTCGGCAAAAGCGAATCCGCAGGCGCCGTTATGATACGCACCAGGCACGTCCACTAACTTGTTCATAAAGCTCCCCTCGGTGGCGCTAGGACCCAGCGTAGCAAACGCGCCGTCGTTAAGGCTGCTTTTGCATTCCTCGTCAACCAGCACGAGAATGCGGGTCGGGCCCGGCTTGCTCATGTCCCCGAGCTTGGCGTAGCAGAACCACGTCTTGTTGGCGGTATGATTGTGATTTCCGTCTAACCACGGTCCATTGACCGGTGCGTGACCTCCACCAATATTCGGGTTTGTGCCAACGGCCTGGCTCATTGAAATGCTCCTAACCGCGTCGATCTTCTTGCCCTTGTAGGGTGAGTTCGCGTTACTCCCGTCATACAAACCCGGCGGCCGGTGGTCGGCTGGGCACTTGTAAAGACCGATGGAAGTTCCATGGTAGGGCACGAGCAACGTTTTCTTGGCGTCCATCAGGATGTCTGGATTATACTCATCTGCACCCCCAGTGCCAGCCTCGCCTCCAACCCAGTTGTGATAATCCGTCTTATTGCCGTCGTCGGGATTCGGCGGTAGATAGTCGGTCGAATCCAAGGCATACATGGTCATCGCCTTGATTAGTTGGCTGGTATTGTTCATGCACGAAATGCCTTGGCTTTTGGCTTTAGCCTTGGCAAGCGCCGGCAGGAGCATTGAGGCCAGAATCGCGATAATCGCGATCACGACCAGCAATTCGATCAGCGTAAAACCACCCGCTCTTCGTTGCCCCGATGGCTCCGAGCCGGGATTAGAGGAGTTTTTCATTTTTCAAACAGGTTTGCGTGTTGGTTATTATGCGGATCGTTACGGCGCTCCGCTTGCAATAAGCCAAGTTTTACCATTCTCTGCGGGATGATCAAGTGTGCGTTTTACGGCACACTGGCCACGGGGTTGCCCTGGTTGGTCGCAGCCACTTTCAACCATTCCAAAACCTGTTCCACGGCTTGTTCGATCTTCACCCCCATCAATGCCCCGCCGCGTGGCTTCAGTTCCACTTCCCCGCGGACCAGCGATTTCTCGCCGATGGCGAGCCGGAGGGGGAAACCAACCAGGTCGGCATCTTTGAATTTGACCCCGGGCCGTTCGTCACGATCATCCAGAATGACATCGACACCGAGCGCGGACAGTTCCCCTAAAATCTTCTCGGCCAACAGCATAACTGGGCTGTTCGGAACCACTGAGAGCGGCGTGATGCAGACTGCCACCGGCGCCACCGCCAAGGGCCAGATGATGCCGTCCTTGTCGTTGCATTGCTCGATCACCGCCTGGAGGGTGCGTGTTACGCCAATCCCGTAACAGCCCATGATGCACGGATTCTGCTTCCCCGATTCGTCCAGGAACAGTGCATTCAGTTTCTCGCTGTACTTGGTCCCCAGCTTGAATACGTGCCCCACCTCGATCGCCCTGCGGATCTTGAGGGGCAATCCGGAGGTTACCGCCGCTTCTCCAACGCTCACGAGCCTAAGATCCGCCCACTGTGCCACTTTGATGTCGCGCTCGAGGTTCACGTGTCGGAAATGGACGCCGTCCTCGTTTGCCCCGGTCGTCATTCCGGCACCACCCCGAAGCGCCTCGTCGGCATACACCGGGTGTGCCGTCACCCCTATCGCCCCGAGGCTGCCGGGATGGGCTCCCAAGGCACCAAAGATCTCTTCGGCGGTCGCCGGGCGGAACTGGTTTGTGCCGAGGACCCCGGTCAGCTTGGCTTCATTCAGTTGGTCATCACCCCGAAGTAATACGAGGATCGGTTTGCTCTCGACGAGATAGACCAGCGTTTTGATCTGCGCTTCCGCTGCCACACCGTAAGGCGGCTTCGAAAGGGCATCGATGGTCACCACTCCAGGTGTGGGAAACTTCTCAACCGCACCGCCAGTATCAGCTTTCGGCGTCGCGGTCAAAGGTCCGCGACTAGTAGCTTTTTCGATGTTGGCGGCATAGGTTCCAGACTCGCAATAGACAACTTCATTCTCCCCCGTTTCCGCCGGAACCATGAATTCGTGTGAAAACTTGCCGCCGATAACCCCTGTGTCGGCCTCGACCGCGACCGCCCGCAACCCACAGCGCCGGAAAATCCGCGTATAAGCGTCGTACATCTTCCGGTAGCTGGCCTGGGCGGCTTCGTCGGTTGCGTCGAAGCTGTAGGCATCTTTCATGATGAACTCTTTGGCGCGCATGAGGCCGAACCGAGGGCGAATCTCGTCCCTGAATTTGGTCTGCACCTGGTAAAAGTTCTTAGGCAACTGCCGGTACGAATTGATCTCACCCGCCACCAGGGTGGTGATTACTTCCTCGTGGGTAGGACCCAAGAGCCATTCCTTGTTGGCCCGGTCGCGCACCTTGTAGAGCACATCTCGGGCGCTTACGTAGCGCCCGCTCTGCTGCCAGATCTCCGGGGGCTGCAACGCGGGCATGAGCACCTCAATCGCGCCCGCGCGATCCATCTCCTCGCGAACAATGCGTTCGATTTTGCGCAACGCGCGCAGACCCATGGGCAGAAAGGTATAAAGCCCACCGGTGAGCTTTCGGACCAAGCCCGCCCGCAACAGGAGTTTGTGCGAAATGATCTCGGCGTCAGCCGGCGTTTCTTTCAATGTGGGAACAAAGGATTGGGACCAACGCATAATAGTGAATAAAAAGATGGGAACTTGAGATCTTCGAGCCGTCGAGTGCCTGAATCACCCGGAGGCGACACCCGGGCTTGGGCTCCTCTCGACCCTCCGGCTCAGGTTTTATTTCACCGTATTGACCAGCGGTGCCAAGCCTTGAATACGGACCTCGAGCTTGTCTCCGGACTCGATCTGCCCCACGCCGCTGGGTGTCCCGGTGAGGATAATATCACCCGGCAGCAGCGTCATGTTGATCGAGATAAAACTGACCAGGTGGAAGCAATTAAAGAGCAATTGGCTGGTGTTGGAGTTCTGCCGCAACTGGCCATTCTGGAAAAGCTGGATAGTCAAATCGTGCGGGTCGATTTTGGTTTCAACATAGGGTCCAACCGGAGTGAAAGTGTCAAACGATTTGCATCGTGCCCACTGGCTTTCGGATGCCTGGATGGTCCGGTCACTGACGTCTTGGGAAGCCGTGTACCCAAAAATGTAACGGGCTGCTGCGGCAGGGGTTACGTTCCGAACACGGCGTCCGATCACCACCGCCAACTCCGCCTCGTAGTCAGTCCGGTGAGCGGCAAACGGAACTTCGATTTTTGCGCCATCGGGAATCAAGGATGTGGGCGCCTTCAGCCAGAAAAGCGGCTCTTTGGGGATGGGCTTCCCTGATTCCCGGGCGTGATCGGCATAGTTCAGGCCCACCGCGATCACTTTTGAGGGGGCAACGGGAACGAGCGTTTTAACCCCCTTAAGCGATATCGGTTTCTTCTCGTAAGAGGGCGAGCCAAAGACGTCTCCTTGGAGCCGGTACAATTCGCCATCGACAACTTTGGCGAAGAAAATCTCGTCACCCTTCTGGAACCGGCCAATGGCTGCCATAGAATTTTGGCCGTATAACTAACAAATGGCCTTATGGTGTCGCAAGCCGAAACTCTGCGGCAGCCCGAACGTTTGTATCGTTTTCCGCGGTGAAGTAGCTAAAATAGCTCGGTGATTCGGAACGTCATCTTCGACTGGTCGGGGACCTTGGTTGACGATCTGCCGGCAGTCCTCGCCGCCAGCAACGCCGTTTTCCGGCAAGCGGGCGTTCCCGAAATGAGCCTCGACCAGTTTCGCGCTCAGTTCTGCCTGCCTTTCCAGAAGTTCTACGAGCGCTACGTCGGCCACGTGCCAATCGCCCAATTGGAGGAGTGGTTCCACGCCGCCTTCGAGGAAGTCCAAAGTTTGGTGATCGAACTGCCGCATGCGCGAGAATTCCTGCTTTTCTGTCGCGAGAAGGGATTGCGCACCTTCCTGCTCAGCAGCGTGCACCGCAAACATTTCGGCCGCCAGGCCGCCAACACAAACTTCGGTGCCTTCCTGGAACAAGCGTACGTCGAGGTGTGGGACAAGCGCGTCAAGATTCGCGAATTGCTGCGTGAGCACGCGCTGCAGCCGGAGGAGACCCTTTTCGTCGGAGATATGCAGCATGACATCGAAACCGCCCATCACGGGGGGGTATTCGCCTGCGCGGTGCTCACTGGATATAACAGCCTTGACCAACTGCGGACCAGCAAGCCTGACCTGATCGTTGAACACCTGGGAGAATTACGCACCATCTTGGAGGCATCCGGCTTCCAAATCGCTTCGGATCCAACCGGACATTCCGGACGGGCCGGCGCGCCCGGCGTTGCTCAACTCCCGGTTCCGACCGTCGGCGCCCTGGTTTACGATCAGAACAATCAAGTTCTGATGATCCGCACTCAGAAATGGTCGGGCCTCTGGGGTATTCCTGGAGGCAAGATCAAGTATGGAGAAAGCTCAGAGGAGGCCTTGCGGCGGGAAATCCTGGAGGAAACCGGCCTGCAGATTGCCGAAATCGAATTTGTGCTCGTGCAGGACTGCATACGTTCGCCGGAGTTCTACCGGGAGGCACACTTCATCCTGCTCAACTACACGTGCACTTCAACCACCGACACCCCAGTGCAGTTGAATTCTGAAGCGCAGGAATTCCAATGGCTGAGCCCTGAGGCGGCCCGGAATCTACCATTGAACGCTCCCACGCGGCGACTTCTCGAGGCGGTGCAGAACAAAGCCAAGTGACCCCACCTTTCCGTGGACACCATCATCATCCAGGATCTCGAGGTTTTCTATCGGGTGGGCGTGCCGGATGCCGAGCGTGCCCAACCCCAGCGCCTCCTGATCACGCTCGAGCTGGGCCTCGACTTTGAGCCCGCCGCGGTGGCGGATGATCTCGACAAGACGATCGATTACGATGCCTTGTGTCGGCGCCTGAGTGCCTTCGGCGATGATCGAGGCTGGAAACTCATCGAGACGCTGGCGCTAGCAATCGCCGACATTACCATTACGGAATTTGGTGCCCGCCAGGTAACCGTGGAGGTAAAGAAGTTCATTCTCCCCAACACCCGTTACGTGGCGGTCAGAGTCATCCGCTCGCGAGGCGAGTAGGGTACGAGGCCTTGACTAAGCTCTGGCAGGATCAACCGGCCTTATCGCACCCACCCAAACTGCCGGCCCTTGGCCTCGCTCAAGGCTTGGGAGGCGCCGTGTGTCCGCCAAGAGTCTGCATCAGTAGGGCTTGAAGGGCAGTGCCGGTCTTCTGCGTCGAGCCCAGAAGCGACGCAGCCACGCCCGACACGTTGGCCGCCGACGTCGAGGTCCCGACAACGACCCAGGTCTGGTTTTGGAACGGGACCAAACCGGTCCCGGGGGCAGCGACCTCCACCCAATTGCCCTTGTTAGCGTATGAGGCGAGCTGGCCATCCCGCCCGATAGCGGTCACGCTAATCACCTCGGGATAGGCCGCGGGGTAGGTCAAGGAAGTCACGGGCTGGTTGCCCGCCGAGCCGATGAAGATCACACCTTGAGCGTAGCCCGCTTGGATCATGTCATGGACAAAGCTGCTGTCGCCGTCTCCCCCCAGGCTCATGTTCACAATCTTGGCCCCCCCCTCGATCGCCGCATAGATGCCCTTGCCGATCTCAAAGGTAGTGGTGGTTTCGCCGCTCCCGTAGACATCGATTGGCAGGATTTGTACGGGCGTCGTACCCGAGCTAGACTGTGCTCTCGAAAGGCTCAAAAGAATCGTCTCCGCCATGCTTGTGCCGTGGGTTGGCTGATCGCTGGGCAGCGCGGCATCACCCGCGACTGAAACACTCGGCAGCAAGAAGCCCTTCAGTGCCGTCCCTTGAGTCTGCAAAGCTGTGTCAATAAGCCCCACGATCATCTTCGAACCGTCCGCCGGGGCCTGCGGACGAAGCGCGATACCCGGGAGTCCGCCCGCGGTCAGGGCATCCGGCCGGTCGGGCCCGCCAACGAGGTAATTCGAGTCAACGGCGCTGACATTCGTGTCAGAAGCCAAGCTGGCGCGTGCCGAATCGGTCGCCGCCGGATCATCGAAACGGAGCCGGTAAGCATGGATGTCATCGGCTCGACCGATCACTTTCGCCCCCAACCGAGCGGCCAATTGGTCAATGCTCTCTTTGGACCCTGGTTTAAGCCGGACGATCAGCTCGTTGGGGATCGGCTTCCCTTCGCCTCCTTCTTTGTCACGTTCCGCAGGGGCCGTGACGAGGTCGGTTGCGGCTCTGGAGGTAGTCCGAAAAATGTACAATTTCGGAGCGCCATTAGTCCCAGGGATCAGCATGTAGCTAAGATCCCCGAGCAAACGCCGGAGGGCTTCGTCTCGGGAGAGCCCCTTGAATTTGGCAGAGACAAGTCGCTTGGTGTCAGGTTCGACATAGATTTGCCACCGGGTCTTAGCGGCGATCCGCTCGAGCAGGCGGGTGAGCGGCCAAGCCTTAATGTCGGCATCAACGCCATTGGAGTTGGGGCTCCAGTGAAAAACCTCCGCTTGGGGAGCTTCGAGGGCCGCGAGCTGGAACCTGGACAGAAGAAAGCCGAGGACGATGATTCGGACAACGCCCAGCAGGCGGATTGAAGCCCGCAGCCGACGAGAGAGAATCATCACCATGGATAGCATCTAGCTCAGCTTAGCCCAAAGAAAGAGGAAATCAAAGAAGAGGGAGGGGGAAAGCAAAAAAAGCCGGAACTTGCGTTCCGGCTTTTTTTATTCGATTTGGCGACAACCTACTCTCGCGCAAGCTATACAGGCACTACCATCGGCAAGGCAGCGTTTGACGGCCGAGTTCGGGAAGGGATCGGGTCGGTCCACTGCTTTATGGTCACCAAAAAATTGATAAAGAACAGCCCGGCGAACCGGCACTCTTCATTGAAATCTACACACAGACACAAACAAACCGTGGGTTTACACAATTCGCGAGAGCTAAATCCGTTTTTCCAATAAAGGAAAAAACGACCAAGCCTCACGACCGATTAGTATCAGTCCGCTGAACGCGTTGCCGCGATTACACGCCTGACCTATCAACCAAGTGGTCTACTTGGGGTCTTTAGGGACCTTGCGGTCCGGGAAACCATATCTTGGGAGGAGCTTGGCGCTTAGATGCTTTCAGCGCTTATCTCGTCCGCACATGGCTACGCAGCGCTGCCCCTGACGGAACAACTGCCACACCAGAAGTGCGTCATTCTCGGTCCTCTCGTACTAGAGAATGAACCCCTCAAGTTTCCTGCGCCCACAGTGGATAAGGACCGAACTGTCTCACGACGTTCTGAACCCAGCTCGCGTACCGCTTTAACCGGCGAACAGCCGGACCCTTGGGACCTTCTCCAGCCCCAGGATGCGATGAGCCGACATCGAGGTGCCAAACCGGTTCGTCGATGTGAACTCTTGGAACCGATCAGCCTGTTATCCCTAGCGTACCTTTTGTCCGTTGAGCGATGGCAATTCCACATTCAACCATCGGATCACTTGGGCCTGCTTTCGCACCTGCTCGACTTGTTGGTCTCGCAGTTAACCTGGCTTATACCCATACGCTCGACGCACGGTTGCAAACCGTGCTGAGCCAAGCTTCGCGCTCCTCCGTTACAATTTGGGAGGAAACCGCCCCAGTCAAACTGACCCGCAGGCACTGTCCCTCGCCTGGCTAACAGGTCGAGGTTAGAATCCTAATTAACAAAGAGTGGTGTTTCACATTTCGACTCCAGCATGACCTAAGCCATGCCTTCGAAGTCTCCCACCTACGCTACGCATCATTAACCAGAACACAATACCAGCTTACAGTAAAGGTGCATAGGGTCTTTCCGTCCTACTGCGGGCATGCGGCATCTTCACCGCAATTACAGTTTCGCCGAGATCCTCTCCGAGACAGTCGTTCAGTCGTTACACGATTCGTGCAGGTCGGAACTTACCCGACAAGGAATTTCGCTACCTTAGGACCGTTATAGTTACGGCCGACATTCACGGGGACTTAGGCACCGAGCTTCGCCTTGCGGCTAACAAAATGCCTTGATCTTTCCGCATTGGTCACGTGTCACACCCTATACGTCGTCTTGACGACTTTGCAGAGTGCTGTGTTTTTGTTAAACAGTCGCTAAACGCAATTTACTGAGGCCCAATCACGCAACATTGCTGCCGCGTCACCAGGCACCCCTTCTCCCGAAGTTACGGGGCTAATGTGCCGAGTTCCTTAGAGAGGTTTCTCTCGCGCGCCTTAGTCTATTCGACTCACCCACCTGTGTCGGTTTACGGTACGGGCGGCCAGGGGAACAACTGAAAGCTTTTCTAGGCGAATTGTCCGGTGATACGCTTTGGCCGAAGCCTCGGCTCCCGATTCGATAGGATAATCACTTTTCTCTTCGCGTCACTCTCAGCCTTAACCCTAGCCGGTGCAGGAATATTAAACTGCTGTGCATCGATTACGCCTTACGGCCTCATCTTAGCTCCCGACTAACCCTGGGAGGACGAACCTGCCCCAGGAAACCTTAGGTTTACGGCGACCAGAATTCTCATCTGGTTTATCGCTACTCGTGTCTGCATTCTCACTAATCAGCGCTCCACCGTCCCTTACAGTTCGGCTTCGATGCGCTGAATACGCTCTCCTACCACTCACCGATGACGAATTACCGATGAATCCGCAGCTTCGGCATGCTATTTATCGCCAATCATTTTCGGCGCGACATCACTCGATGAGTCAGCTATTACGCACTGTTTAAATGATGGCTGCCTCTAAGCCAACATCCTCACTGTCTAAGTAACGTCACATCCTTTCCACTTAATAGCATTTAGGCGCCTTAGCTGGCGGTCTGGGCTGTTACCCTCTCGGCCACGAAGCTTATCCCCCGTAGCCTGATTGCTGGGATACTGAGATCCACGGAATTCGGAGTTTGATTGGTTTTGGTATCCTGGTGGGGACCCTAAGCCATCCAGTGCTCTACCTCCATGGAGTACTGACCCAACACTCGCCCTCAAGCGATTTCGGAGAGAACCAGCTATCACGGGGTTTGATTAGTCTTTCGCTCCTACTCTCAAGTCATCTCAGGATTTTTCAACATCCACGAGTTCGGTCCTTCACTGAGTGTTACCTCAGCTTCAACCTGCTCAAAAGTAGATCACCTCCGCTTCGGGTCTATTGCCAGCGACTGGTCGCACATTTCGTACTCGGTTTCCCTTCGCCTCCGCCCCAGAGGGGCTTAGGCTTGCCACTGACAATAACTCGCAGACTCATTATGCAAAAGGCAAGCGGTCATCCGAGCAAGCTCGGACTCCCACACATTGTAGGCAGATGGTTGCAGGTACTATTTCACTCCCCTAACAGGGGTTCTTTTCACCTTTCCCTCGCGGTACTAGTTCACTATCGGTTGCCAAGGAGTATTTAGCCTTATCCGGTGGTCCGGACAGATTCACGCAGAGTTTCACGTGCACCGCGTTACTTGGGATACCTCTAGGGGACTTCGAGCTTTCGCGCACCCGGCTATCACGGTCTATGGCCGCTTTTTCCAAAGCGTTACGCTAGCCTTCCATCTCCCACGTTTAAGGTCCCTCAACCCCGAAGAAACAAGTTCCTTCGGTTTAGGCTTCTCCGCTTTCGCTCGCCACTACTCACGGAATCAGTTCGTTTTCTTTTCCTGGGGTTACTGAGATGTTTCACTTCACCCCGTGTCGCTTCGCCGGACTATGAATTCATCCGGACGATAGCCGCCGGTTAGAGCGGCTGGGTTGTCCCATTCGGAAATCCACGGATCAAAGCCTGCTTGCGGCTCCCCGTGGCTTATCGCAACTTGCTACGTCCTTCATCGCCTCTTGGCACCAAGGCATTCACCATAAGCCCTTAGTAGCTTGATCGCAAAGTTTCTTGGATCGACGGCCCCTTTCGGAACCGCTAACCCACTCTCAGCGAATTTATATAATTTGCCCTAGTTGGTCTATCTATGCTGTGTGTAGATGTCAAAGAACAGCGCCCGGCTTGCGCCGAACAAAAGTCTCGTCAAAGTGGTGGGCCTGACTGGACTCGAACCAGTGACCCTGCGCTTATCAAGCGCATGCTCTAACCAACTGAGCTACAGGCCCGAATCTCAAAAAGTATCCGCGCCGGCCCTCTCGGCTCTCAGCGTGGTGGAGCTGAGGAGACTCGAACTCCTGACCTATAGCTTGCAAAGCTACCGCTCTACCAACTGAGCTACAGCCCCATCCGGTTCGCTGGCAAACGCACCGCAGCGCCAAGCGCCAGGGCCGTCTCCCGCCTCTCGGTCGAGTTCGGTCTCTTCCACTGTTGACTGTCAATGAACAGTCCCTTTGAAAACTGAATTGTGCGACGAGTAGAGCCACAAACCTAGCTTGCGCTAAGTTCGTCGATCTGGTGAACGGTTTTTAACCCGTCCACGTGCTTCTCCTTAGAAAGGAGGTGATCCAGCCGCAGGTTCCCCTACGGCTACCTTGTTACGACTTCATCCCAATCACCGTCCATACCTTCGGCGCCTGCCCCCTTGCGGTTGGCACAGCGACTTCGGGTACAAACGGCTTTCATGATGTGACGGGCGGTGTGTACAAGGCCTGGGAACGTATTCACGGCGTCGTATCTGATACGCCATTACTAGCGATTCCGGCTTCATGTCGGCGAGTTGCAGCCGACAATCTGAACTGGGCCCGGTTTTTGGGGATTTGCTCCACCTTACGGTATCGCGTCCCTTTGTGCCGGGCATTGTAGTACGTGTGCAGCCCTGGCCGTAAGGGCCATACTGACTTGACGTCATCCCCACCTTCCTCCTCGTTTAAGCGAGGCAGTCTGTCCAGAGTGCTCCAAACTCTCGTTCGGATAGCAACAGGACACAGGGGTTGCGCTCGTTGCGGGACTTAACCCAACATCTCACGACACGAGCTGACGACAGCCATGCAGCACCTGTGTAAGCTCCCCTTGCGGGGTCGTTAGACTTTCATCCTTCTACCACCTACATGTCAAGGCCAGGTAAGGTTCTTCGCGTTGCATCGAATTGAGCCACATACTCCACCGCTTGTGCAGGCCCCCGTCAATTTCTTTGAGTTTTAATCTTGCGACCGTACTCCCCAGGCGGCACATTTATCGCGTTAGCTTCGCCACGAACGGGATCGATTCCGCTCACAGCAAATGTGCACCGTTTAAGGCTAGGACTACCAGGGTATCTAATCCTGTTTGCTCCCCTAGCTTTCGTGCCTCAGTGTCAGAAGTTGTCCAGGGACTCGCCTTCGCCACTGGTGTTCCTCTTGATATCTACGCATTTCACTGCTACACCAAGAATTCCAGTCCCCCCTACAACTCTCTAGCGAGATAGTATTCAATGCCATTTCCGGGTTAAGCCCGGAGATTTCACATCAAACTTACCTTGCCACCTACGCACCCTTTACGCCCAGTGAATCCGAACAACGCTCGGGACCTCTGTATTACCGCGGCTGCTGGCACAGAGTTAGCCGTCCCTTCCTCTTTCGCTACTATCAGCTTTCCCGTTATTCACGGAAAAGGTTTGTTCGCAAATGACAGGGGTTTACGGGCCGAAGCCATTCATCCCCCACGCGGCGTCGCTCCATCAGGCTTTCGCCCATTGTGAAAAATTCTCGACTGCTGCCACCCGTAGGTGTCTGGACCGTGTCTCAGTTCCAGTGTGGCTGGTCGTCCTCTCAGACCAGCTACCCGTCTTAGCCTTGGTGAGCCATTACCTCACCAACTAGCTGATAGGCCGCGGGCTTATCATAAAGTGTCAGGCCTTACGGTCCCCAACTTTAAGAACCGGGGGATGCCCCCCGGCTATCACATTCGGTATTAGCTCCGATTTCTCGGAGTTATCCCAAACTTTATGGCAAATTACCCACGTGTTACGCACCCTTACGCCACTCCTACTCCGGAATATTGCTACCCCGAAATAAGCGTCCGACTTGCATGTCTTATCCACGCCGCCAGCGTTCGTTCTGAGCCAGAATCAAACTCTCCGTTGTATAAAAACGTTAGCTTGAATCTCTTGTCGAATGGGTGATCCGACAGATTGCAATTTTTAAAACTCTCCGATGGTTCCAAACTAACTAGGAACCTCGAAGGGGCTCTCACTCATCGCACATTTCAATTTTCAAAGAGCACTGGGTGTTTCCACCCGAAATTTTTCCCATTTAGGGGACAAAAATCCTGAGAGCCGAACACTCACGCCTCATTCGGCATCTCAGTCGCACTAACTTTCAATATCGCGTCCAGCTTACCGCTCACCGAGCGACCGTCAAGCATTATTTCACTCTCGCCGGTGCCGTCGCGCTTTCGTCACTGGCATCGCCAGCAACTGAGGACAAACTACCGATCCCCCTCCAGCAGCGCAAGGGTTTTTTTTAAGTTTTTTGCACATTCTTTCGCCCCCCTCAAAACCGCACCCAAACGACCCGCGCGGGGCCCCAAATAAGGGATCTCAACGATTCTGATTCTGGGTAGCAACTCTCTCAGCACCAAAGCATTAGACGGACATGACCGATCCTTCTCGCCGGCTCCCATCAACACCACTACCGGCTTCTTCACCCCGGCCGACGCGAGCGTTTCCACGGTCAGAATCGTGTGATTGAGGGTACCTAAACGATTCCTCGAAGCCACGATTACGTCACATTGCAGTTCGACGATGATTTCCCGGGCGCTCAGGCCCGCGCCAAGCGGCGCCAGCAGCCCTCCGCACCCTTCCACAAGCAGGAATTCGGCGTGATCTTTAACTAGGTTAACGCGCCGGCAGAGGCCTGCCAACGTTAGGCGCCGCCCCTCCTGCCGCGCGGCAAGCCACGGCGTTACCGGCTGCTCGAAACGATACGGATTGAGCAATTCGGCCGACAGCACGCCGCCTTGGACCGCGCTCAGGAGCCGGGCATCCTCGTCGCCGCCGCAAGCCACGGGTTTCATTGCCAGCGCGCGCTTGCCCGTGCCGCGCAAATGGGCCAGCAGCAGGGCGGTCAGGAGCGTTTTCCCGCAGCCGGTGTCCGTCCCCGTAATGAAAATCACCCGGCTCACTTCCAGCCGAACTGCAGGATCTGCACATCGCGCGGAGAGTTGCGCCGAACGATCGCGATAAACCGCTTGTGATAGCGGTTGATCTGCGCATCCACCGTCACCTCGAAGGTGGAGCTCGAGACGGAGCAGAACCGCCCATAGAGCCCCGCCGCCTGGGGCTGAATCCCTGGAACCACCGCGGGATTGAGCATGCCCACGTTCTGGAACGGGATGTCATCCTCAGTGCCCTCAACCCCATCGGGGCCCGCGCGGGCTCGGATGATGTTGTTGGCCACGTTCATATCCACCCCTGGCAGCAGCTGCAGCACCCACGCCGTAGCGGTGTTGATGTTGATTTGTCGGTTGGAAAGTGGCGTGAACATGTCCACGAACCCAACTGGATAGGAGGGAATCTCATTCTGGCGGCCTGCCCGCGTCTTGGTCGGCTGAAACATCTGCGATAAATGCTCGGCTGCGTTCGGCCCCCAGTAGAGTTCAGGGGTCATGCCGCGCACCAGCAGAAGCTCCGCCAGGTCGTCGATCGGGCCGTTCTTGGCATAGTACGGGGGCGTCAAACTCAGATAGTAGTCACTCTCCGTGCCGCTCATGTGGGGATCGTCATCCGGATCCCGCCAGTCCAGGATCGAATCGGTAATCATCGGGATGTCGCCCGCGTCCACTTCCATGATGGTCAAGGCGCGCTTCAACACTTCCTCATCAGCCATGTTGATGTTGAATTTACGTTCCATGTCCCGGATTTTCACCGAGAACGTCCCGGCCCCAAGCTTGTTATCGGTGAGCGAGATTCCCGCCAGCACGCTGTTGGTCTCATTAGCCCCCCCTGGACCGCCAGCCCAAAGCTGATTCACCGACGTGTAAGGCTGGCTCATCGACTGAGCGAGCACGTACCTCGCCAGCTCAACTCCGGAACGCCCCAGCCACTCGATCTCGGATTCATAGCTGGCATTCTGGGCCAGCCGGCTCTCGACCTTCATCGAGTAAGCGAACGCACCGGCCAATACCGCCAGGGCCGTGATGACGATCAGCACCACCACCAGCGCGAATCCGGCGCTGCTTCTGGCTGGCGAAACCTTCATTGATTTCGGATCACTCCGGGTTGAATCCCAGGCGGCGTGATGCCGCCCGATCCCGGTCCATAACTTCCCGGCGGGACGCTCCCGGGGAGGACGCCGGGCTGCGTGCCCGGGGGCACTGCGCCAGGGCCGCCGGGACGAGGGGTTTGGAAATCAGCCGCTACCGCAGCGCTGGCAATCCGCACCACACGCATGGTGATGTCCTTCTGCTTGGCCGCGTTCCCCAACTGCCCGAATGACAAGGCGAAACGGACCATGACCGGCAGTTGATTGGTCTGAATCCACTCATTGTTCCAGTCGGACAGCTTCGCGTCCCAAAACTCCAGCGCAAACAGGCTCACTTCCCGCGCCAGGATAATTTGGGTGTCGGCGCTATCCGTGGTGTTGGTTTGCAGGAGGGGCGACTGGCTGAGCACCAACTGGTTTACACCATCTTTGCCTTTCTCAACGGAGAAGGTCAGCCTCCGCACCACCTGGTCCCCAAAGAAACCGCTGCCCGGAAACGAGGGCGGCAGTCGCGCCACAAAACTCAAATAGGCGTAGTCCCCGCTCGTGTCGGTGTCGAACGTATAGAGGGGCGCGTTGGCACTAAACAACACGGCGCAGGAAATGCCGTCCTCGAGTGTCCGGGATGCAATCCGGCTGCGCTGAATCGCCGTAGCGGCATCCCCGCCCACTTTCGCCGAGCGCAGAATGGCCGACCAACTGGCGTAAATCGCCGTGAGCACCATCGAGAAAATGCCGATCGCCAGCATGATCTCGATAATCGTGAACGCCACCCTGGAGGATCCCGTTCCCCGAACGGCCGCCCCGCCGCCTGTCCCACGCTCAATTCGCCGATACGTCCTCATCGCCGTCCCGCTGCCGCGCGCACCGTCGAATCCGGACGGAACAAAAGAATGCTTGCGCGCTGCTCTTTGGTTAGCCCATTGCCAGGCCACGAAATCGAGATATCGGCCTGGTAAAGCCCGTTGGAAGAATAAAGCGAGACGTCAGCCGTCCAGCTCGCATTTTTGTAAAAGTCGCCAAAATCTCCGCTGATCGTCCCTTCCTGGAGGCGGTTGGTCAGCGCCACCTCCGCAGCCACGGTCCCGATGTCCACTTCTCCCATGCTCAGCCCGCGCGCGGTTTGGAGACTCTGGGCAACCAGCCCCAGGATCGAAAAGATGGCCATGAAAAAGATCGCCATCGCGATCATCACCTCCAGCAAGGTGAACGCGGTTTCCGCACCGCCGCGCGATCCTCGGAACGAGGAAATGCCGGCCGGCTGTGCCTTGGCAGAGGCCTGTGATGCACGCGCGCGGCAGTTCATCGAATGATCACCACGTTGTCACGCCCGGTCGTGATCTCCAGTTCAAGCGTGCGCTCCTCGTTCTGCTCGGACAATAACGTCGCGCTCAAGGCGTCCGACGTTCCATTGGGGTAAAAATGAATGCGCGCCTGCTCGAATTCCATCTGGTCCCTCAAGTTCACAAACAGGCGCTTAAAGGCCACGCTGTCGGGCAAATGGGCTGAAAACGAACCGCCCGGTGGGGGTGGGGGCGGGGCGCTCGCGGCCTCGATCTTTTCCTCATCCGTCCTCGCCACCGGATCAGCCCCATCCTTGCTCACGTTGATCTCCGTTACCAAGCCCACGGTCAATTGACCATCCTGGGCATTGATTATCAGTTCAGCCGGACGTCCCTGCATGATCGCCATCATCCGCGCCGCTCGGCAGCCTTCCTCCAGATCGCTCACCGCCTGGCGCATCGGGGTCTTCCGCATCGTGCGGAACATGGTCGGTAACCCCATCGTCATCACCACCCCAATGATCGCGATCACCAGCATGATCTCAACCAGCGTGAATCCGCCAGACCGCTGCCGCGCCGTGACCTTGCCGATGGCTGCCGGCGTCTTCATCACTTGGCAATATTGGCCGTGATCGTGAACATGACCGACAACACACTGAACAGCAGGAACCCGACCCCCATTGCCATCACAATAATCATCGCCGGCTCGATTAAATTGGTCATCACTCGAAGGGCGATCGTCAACTCGTTCTCGTAGGCGTCCGCCACGTTGTTCAGAGCGCCCGGCACATCCCCGGTATCCTCACCGATCTTGAGCAGATCGATCATGAGTTGGGGGAACAGTTTGCTCTTGGCCAGTGGCTGGGCAATCGTCTTGCCGTCCGTAACCTCCTCCCGCGTCCGGGCAATTGCCTCGCGCACCACCCGGTTCGGCATGATTTGCTCCGTTATTTTGAGTGCGGTGAGCACTGGCACGCCGTTCTGAAGCAGCGTTCCAAGAGTCCGGGCGAACTGTCCGAAGATGTTCAACCGCATGACTTTACCCAGCAACGGCGCATTCATCTTGAAACTATCGATCGCCCGGGCTCCGCGCTCGGTGGCCTTGTAGCGAGTGTAAATAATCACCAGCGCGATACCGCCCGCGGGAATCAGCCACCAATATCCTGAGAAGAAATGGCTGATGCCGATCAGGAGCTTGGTGGAGGCCGGCATGTCGATCTTCATCCCTTCGAACAGGGTCAGGAATTTGGGCAGCATGAAAGTCATGAAAAAAATCATGATCGCCACCCCGACTGAGCAGACCACGGCGGGATAAATCAAAGCCGAAACGAACTTCTGCTGAACTTCCGCAAATCGAGCAAAATGGGTGGCCAAGCGCTGCAGCACATCCACCAATGCCCCGCTCTGTTCACCCGCGCGGACCATGTTGACGCACAGATCCGAGAACACAATGGGCTGCTTGGACATGGCGTCCGAAAGGCTTTTCCCCTCCATTACGTCCTGTTTCAGTTGCTTGCTCACCTCCGATGAAATCCCCTTCGAGTCCAGGTGCGCCATGCTTCCCAAGGCGACCGTCAGAGGCATGCCCGACTTGAGCAAATTGGCCATCTGCTGGGTGAAGGTTGCCAGTTCCTGGAGCTTAGGCCGGCGCTGCCTTGCCATCATCTCCCTCAATGCCGGTGGCAGCCACCCTGTGGTGGGCTCCGACCGGGCCACATGCCGCTCAGCCTTAACCAAACCGCGGGCCACCTCGACTGCAACCGGGAAAAGTCCGAGCTTCTCGATCTGAATCAGCGCCGCCGCACGGTCCGGCACCTCGACCACCCCCTGCACCACTTCACCCGACTTCCGCCGCGCCTTGTATGCAAATTGAGCCATAGACTATTCCTGCAACTGCGTCCGCCAACCTCGGAGGGCAATGGGCCCAACCCACCGCTCATCCAAGCCGTTACACCGATCATTCATCACCGCCACCCGGAGAAAGTTGCCCTCCAACAGCACTCTCCAGCTCTTCAGGCGGTCCGTTGCGCCTTTTGCGCGGAAGTAAAAGCGATCGGCATAGCAGGGACTTCATTAAGGCTTCCCCGCCGGTACCCCTGCAAATCGAGAGTCACGTGGGCATAGCCGATTTCCCGCAACTGTTCCGCAACCGCCGCGCTGAGACCGTTCTCCAGGAGCTTTGCCACTTCGCCGAGTCCCACTTCGATTCTGGCGAGATGCTTGTGCCCGCCTGTCCCTGAGCCGTTCAACTCATGGTGCCGCACGCGCACATCGTAGAAGCCGCGCTCTCTCAAATACCCTTCCGCTCGCTCGATCATCTTCAGCTTCTCCGGCGTCACCGCTTCGCCGTACGGGATTCTCGAACTCAGACACGCCATCTGCGGCTTTTCCGCGGTCGGCAACCCAAACTCCTGTGACAACTGGCGTATCTCGGTCTTGGTCAGCCCAGCGTCTTTGAGCGGTGCAGTCACTTTAAACTGCGACGCCGCCAGCGCGCCTGGACGGAAATCACCCACGTCGCTGGCATTCTCCCCGTAGGCAATCACCGAAAATCCCTCATGTTGAGCCAGCGGGCTCAGTTCGGTAAATAACTCGTGTTTGCAGAAATAGCAGCGGTTGTTCGGATTCGCGAGATACTCTGGATTATCAAACTCCTGAGTATGAACAACTCTAACTGGAAATCCGAACTCCGCGGCAATCGCCAGGGCTTCCTCCAACTCGCGCCTGGGCAGACTCGGCGAGTCCGCGATCACGGCCAGCGCTCGTTCGCCCAGCACTTGATGGGCGACGTATGCCAGCAGCACCGAATCAACCCCGCCAGAATAGGCTACCAGGCAGGAGCCATAGCCCCGCAACAACTCGCGCAGCCTTTCCAGTTTTGCAGCACTCACGCTAGCAACCTGCCATCTCGGCGCCTTATTGTCGAGAAGTTGACGAGGCGCTGCGCTGCTCCGCTGCGGCCGTGCGGTGGGCATTGCGGGCAGATCGGTGGTTGACATCGTGTCGTGTGTCGTATATACTACACACCATCGAAAACACCTTTGGCCATTTCGTCCGTTCGCGCCGCCTGGCCCTCCAAACACGCAAAGGCAACGCCTTCTCCTTGCGGCAACTGGCAGCTCGCATCGGCGTGGAGCCTTCGTACTTGAGCAAGCTTGAACGAGGCCTCGAAAAGCGGCCCTCCGAACAAACCGCCAAAGCGCTGGCCGAAGAACTCGAGGAGGATCCGGATGTCCTCTTGGCCCTCGCCGGAAAGGTCTCCACCGATCTCCAGGAAATCATCCGCAAACGTCCGCAACTGTTTTCGCAGTTGATCCGCGAACTCAAAAACATGCCAGACCACGCTGTGCTTCGACTCGTGCGCGAGGTGCGCGACGGAACCTGGTAAGAACCTCAAATCAAAACGAACATGATCGAGCTAAAATCAGATCGCCTGGTGGTAAGTTTCCCCGAGGTGCACCCCGATGCCATCCTTACTGTGGAATTCCAAAGGACTCTCCGGATTCCAGACGACGGCCGCGACTATCCCCTGCCACCGGGCTTGGGAAGATTCCCTCTATCTCACATCGATGACCACAGCGGCGCCATCCCGGCGGGATGGCTCAAGCGCGGCGGCGTGCTCTTGCCCATGTATCAGTCCGAAGCCCTGTGGCTGCGCTTTACCGGCCATCCAGTGGCCAGCCGGCAAACCGATTACCCATTCGCAGTTAAAGTCGCCACCGGCAAAATCAGCGCCATCACCGGCGAACCATGGCAGAACGGCTTAAGCCGAAACCCGCAAAATTACCTGGTCACACCAACGCAGCCTTGGCTCGATGGATATTGCGTCGAGAAGGGATTGATCCGTCAGTTCGTCGCGATGCCCTTGGGCGACGGGTATTCAGTTGAAGAACAAATGACCGGCAAGGCCGAGTTCGGGGGCATCCAGTTTGAGTTCTTCCCGATGCAGAGGACTATGCTTGAAAAGCGCTTCCCAGTGGTCCTCGCTCGGACACAGCAAATGTTCGCCGCCGGAATCTGCTCCGGACAAGCAGCGCCAGGGGCGATGGGCCTGGCACCGGGCGGGCGGATGCGCCAGGAGATTTATCAAGACCCGTGGTCGATCCACGACTGGGATACCAGGCACGCCAGCCGATGTTTTGTCCATCTCGTCAACTCCGTTCATTGGCGGCGGTTTACGGGCCATGCCGCTCCAGCCACACCGGTGACCGCACAACACTACAGCCGTGCCGGTCTCCCCTGGTTCGACTATTACGATGCCGACGCCAAGGCGTTGCGGGGGTCGGAGGTTCTCAGCAATCTCCAGAGCGTAGGAACAATCATGGATAAGGACCAGGGACCTTCGCTGCCAAACAATGAAACCGTAGAAACCCCGAGCATCATTAACCTGGCTCCCCGCTCCCGTTCTCAAGTCCGCGAGGCGGCCTTCGACTGATAGCACATTCTCCTAGCAGGAGTGCGAAGCACACTCCCGGAGAGAGTGGCCCTCGCGGTCACCCCCTCCCAAGGCTCCCACTCGGGTCGCGGAGGATTCGTGCGCGGCACTCAACTCCACGCCCCGATCGGGCGCAGACAGATTCGTCCGTGCTGTTTCTCGACCATAGGACCATGCGCGCCACAGAGGCTCTCGCCGCGCCTGGAAAGTCGGTCGTCCCAGTCTGCCGGAGAGCGTTGGGAATTCGCCGAAAAAAAACTTTCTCAAGTCGCTTGACACATTTACTACCATGGTAGTATTACTCCGGTAGTTACATCGCATCACCTATGCCAGCACCTTCATCCTTCCGCCTCGGCGACCTCCAATTGCGCATCATGAAGATCCTCTGGGAACGGCGCCTCGCCTCCGTCGCCGACGTTCATGCCGCACTGGCCGCCTCCGGCGACCTAGCCTACACCACGATCGCCACCATGCTCCGCAAAATGGAGCGACGCGGCCTGGTCTCCCATCAATTGGAGGGCCGCTCTTTCATTTACCGCCCGGCGGTCAAGGAGGAGGCGGTGAGCCGCAGCATGGCCGAACACGTCCTGGACAAGCTGTTTGAAGGGAGTCTGGCTGGGATGCTGAACCACCTCCTCACCAACCGAGAGGTCAGCCGCGACGAGCTGGCGCGCCTGGAACGGCTCATTGCCGACAAACGGAGGAAGCCATGACCCCCACCCCCGATCTCTCTTTCTGGCTGAGTTTTGCTGGAAACCTGGCGATTTTCAGTTCGATTGCTATCGCTGTTGCCGGCTTGCTGGGCAGCAAGCCGGGGCGAAGGCCACGGACACGGCGCCTAATCTGGCAGACCTGCTTCGCCAGTCTGAGCCTCATGCTGCTTGCCGAACTCATGGGGGCACGAGGAATAGCCGGGCGCTGGCTCCAGGACCGTCCCTCGCGCAGTCCTCATTTCGTTGTGCGCGGCAACCTCACGCCAACAGCGGGCGCAGAACCCTCCTCTCCCTCCCCTGCCCGCACCGAGACCCTGGAGGAACCAGCCTCCGTCCCGAGTTCCTCACCCAAGGGGACCGCTTGGTGGCCTGGGGCGCTATGGGTTGCTGGAACCAGCCTCCTGGTCCTCTGGGCTCTGGCCGCACGGCTGGTCCTGGCCTGGTTATGCCGCCAACGCCGAGCGCTGACCGATCCCGCGCTGTTGCGGAAGCTAACCACGGTTCGTGAGCGTCTGGGAGTCTGCCGACCGGTGCGCATCATCGAGTCGCCATCGCTAAACGGCCCGGTGGCGTTGGGGGTTCGTGGGTGGATCATCGCGCTACCATCCGGTTTCGGAGAACGCTTCGGTTCAGCAGAGCAAGAGGTCATGCTCGCGCACGAACTCGCCCACCTTGCGGCAAGCGACCCGCTGTGGCATGCGGGGGCTGACCTGGTTGTGGCCGCCTTCTGGTGGCATCCAGCGATATGGTGGGCTCGCCGACAGTTTCACAGCGCCTCCGAGAGCGCAGCGGACGAAGCCAGCCTGGTCGTCGAGAATGGGCCGCTCACTCTCGCCGAATGCCTGATCCAATTGGCAGCCCGAATGCCAGCACGAACTCCCTGGGGCTGGACTGCGATGGCCGGAAGCGGGTTCCGCAGCGGCTTGGGTCAACGCGTTAATCACCTGGCCGGGCTGGCCGGAGGCAACGCGTCGTTCGCCGGCCCGGGCTGGGCGGGTTTCCGCGCCCTGACTTCGGCCACCCTGCTCACCGCTGCCACGGTAACCACCGCGGCTTGGGTGGTCCCGTCCTCCGCAACTTCGCCGGCACCCATGAGGCTGTTGTTGGCCTCGGCCATCCAGTCACCCGGCCAACCGACCGAGCGTCGCGTGCCCGCCCAACAGACCCCAGCCGTGCCGGTAGGGGCGTTGGATCGCCCCCCGCTTCTAGCAGCAACCGATGAAACCCAACCGACCGTCCCACCGCCCGTAGCCGGGAACGGCGTGGAATCGGCAAGTTCACCGACGTCGAAGATCGCGCTCGCCGAAGCCGCTGCGGTGCCTGCCGCCCCGCCGACCGGGCCTGAGCCCCATGACGCGACGCAGGACGTTCCCTCATCTCGAAATTCACCGGGCCAAGATCAGCTCTTCACTCGTTCGTACAAAGCCGACCCACGGGCGATAATCCAGAACCTGGGCCTTGCTCGGGAACACGGCCTGTCAGCCACGTCTGGCGACACGAATCAGCCATCCTCCGCCCGGCTGAGAGCCTATTTCCAAGCTCTTGGTGTCAACTGGAACGACGACACACCGCTAGGCGATGCTCACCATAAAGCTCTCTTTTTCAACGAGCGCACGGGTTACCTCCTAGCCAGGGCGACCATGAGCGACCTCGATGTGATCGATGCCGGCATCCAGGTCCTTAACCAGGCGCCGCCCCAAGTCGAGATCGAAGCAAAGATCGTCGAGGTGGATGAAGGTTCCCCCGCGGCGCTGGATTTGAAGTCCATAAACATCACCACCGACAAGCTGCCGTTCACCAATAGCATTGCGCCGGTGCCCGCCCAGGGGCTTATCCCCGGCGCTCAATCGGCAGCCCTAACGAATGCCACGGTGCGGATCGCCTCCACGGGCACAATCACAGGAATTCTCACCGACCCCCAATTCCGACGCGTGGTCAAAGCTCTGGAGCAGCAGCCTGGGACGGATGTCCTTTCCGCACCGAAGGTCACCACCGTAAGCGGTCGCCAGGCCCAGATCAGTGTGACCGACCTACGCACGGTCGTCGCCGACATCAATCCAGATGCGATTACGGCCGCAGGCAAGAAATCATCAGGTGACGGGCCGAACTCCGCGTACGTAACTCAACAGCTCTCCACCGGGCCCGTGCTGGACGTTGTGCCGACCGTATCGGCAGATAACCGCACCGTGGACCTCGCCATCACCTTCACGGTCACGGAGTTCCTCGGTTATGATGCGCCTGGCAAAGCAGACAGAGTGCGCGTCGTGGTCCAGGGCAAAGAACAGGTCGTAGAGCGGCCCCACCCCCGGTTGCGGGTCCATCGGTTCACCACCAACGCGCGCGTGGCCGACGGCCAGAGCTTGTTAATCGGAGGCAGCACCTTCGAAGATCAGATACGCACCAAGGACCAGGTGCCTGTGCTCGGTGATCTTCCGCTAGTCGGCAAGCTGTTTCGCCGCGACCAGACCCAGACCAAACGGAAACATCTAATACTCCTCGTTACAACCACGGTCATCGACCCGACCGGCACACCGTATCATCCCCAGGCAACCACACCTTCGCTGGACGCTCGGTGAGCGTGTGGTCCAAGGAACGAATTCAGCATCCGTTCATTTCCCATTCCATTGGGACTCATAGCCAAGCACCGAGAGGCAATAAATTGCCGCCGTCTCGCTCCGCAGCACTAATGGTCCCAGCGAAATTGGCGCCGCCCCGGCCCCCTTGACCGCGTTCAACTCGGCAGGGGTAAAGTCTCCCTCGGGCCCGACCCAAATCGCTAGACTCCGGGGCCGGCGCTTATGCTCGCTTACAAAACTGTCCAGATACTCTCTCGGGTGGCGGCTGCCGGGCTGCAAAGAAGCGATCATGCTCAGGTCGTAGCGCTCGCCTTGCGCCAAAAACGCGCTGGCCGTTTGCGGGGCATCGATGCGGGGCAACCAGGGCGACCCGCACTGTTTGATTGCGTCGATCGCGATCGCTTGCCATTTCTCGACTTTCTTCTCGCCCCCCTCCCCGTCCAGGTTTGGCACACTGCGGTCTGAGAGAATGGGCACGACCCGGGCCGCTCCCAACTCAGTGGCCTTTTGAACAATCAGGTCCATGCTCTTGGCCTTGGTTACGGCCTGAATGAGGGTGACCGCCCAGCTCATCGGTCCAAGCGGGTTGGTCTGACGGACCGCCAGTTCCATGCCCTTGCGTTCGGTCCCGCGCACTTCGCACAGGAATTCGTGCCCGGCCCCGTCCAAGACTACAACTCGCTCCCCCGTCTTGACCCGCAGCACATGCAGTGCGTGATGCGTTTCACTCTCGTCCAAGACCAGCGTGTTGCCACGGCATTGCGCGGGGGGCAGATAAAATCGATGCATAGGTGCGAGACTAACCGGACCAGTAGCGCCGCTGCAAACCCGCAGTGCCGGCGCGAATCCACTCTCAGACGGTTAGCTGAAAAAATCCTTCGCCTTCTCGAAGAAGCTCTTGCTCCGAGGGTTCACGCTGGAGTCGCACAACGCTCCAAACTCTTCCAGCTTGGCGCGCTGCGCGCCATTCAAACGAGATGGCACCTCCACCACCAAACGCACATGCAGATCCCCGGCGCCGTAGCCTTGCACGTTGCGTACTCCTTTGCCCTTGAGCCTGAATATGGTCCCCGTCTGGGTGCCTGCCGGCACCTTAATGTGCGCTGAGCCGGTGATGGTCGGGACCTCGAGCTCCGCACCGAGCGCGGCTTGCACGAAGCTGATCGGCACCTCACAGAGCAGATCGTCCCCGTCCCGCTGGAAAATCTCATGTGGCTTGACGTGCAAGACTACGTACAAATCGCCCGCCGGGCCCCCACGTACGCCTGACTCTCCGTTCCCGGTCGAGCGCAGTCGTGTTCCCGTGTCAACTCCCCCGGGGATCTTGAGCATGATTTTGGACGTCCGCTCGCGTCGCCCACTCCCGCGGCACGTCCGGCAAGGCCGCTCCACCACGCGTCCAGCTCCCTCGCAACGAGGGCAAGTCTGAGCGATGCTGAAAATTCCGCGGGAGCTCACCACCTGCCCACGACCGCCACACGTCGAGCAGTTCTTGACGCTCGAACCGGGCTCCGCCCCGCTCCCGCCACAGGTGTCACAGGTCTCAGGCTTGGTAAGCGAGACCTCCTTCTCGCACCCCATCGTCGCTTCCTCGAAGGTGATCTCCAAGTCGTAGCGCAAGTCCGAGCCCCGATGGGCGCTGCTCGGGTCGCGTTGGGCGTTGCCGCCAAAAAACTCTTCAAAAATGCTTCCGCCCCCTCCGCTGCCAAACACTTCCCGAAAAATATCGAACGGATCATGAAACCCTCCGCCGCCCCAAGCCGTCCCCCCACCACCACGCGTGCGTGGATCGAAGGCGGCGTGGCCGTATTTATCATAGGCGGCCTTCTTCTGAGGATCGCTCAACGCCTCGTAGGCCTCTCCCAGCTCTTTGAACTTCTCCTCCGCAGTCTTGTCCCCCGGGTTCTTGTCGGGATGAAACTTCACTGCCTGTTTGCGGTAGGCCTTTTTAATCTCCTCCTCACTGGCAGTGCGCTCGATTCCGAGCACTTCGTAATAGTCGCGTTTGGCCATGCGGATAACCGGCTTCTGATGGTGTGCTTAAGAGCTCGGACCGGTTAGGCGGCTCGTTCGGCGGGTTTGCGTGCCACGACCACGCTGGCGGGACGCAGCAAGCGATCGCGAAACTTATAGCCCCGCCGCACCTGCGCCAGCACGTGACCCTCCGGGATGTCGGCGGACTCTTGCTGCGAAATCGCCTCGTGCCAATTAGGATCGAACGGCTTGCCGGCTGCGTCGATTTCCTCCAGGCCCGCCTCGGTCAGTACCGACCGCAGTTGGCTGCAGATCATCGAAACACCGGTTCTGAGCGAGTCATTGGAGCCCCCATCCCCTTTGCCCGCGGCGGCCATGGCGGCATCAAAATTGTCCAGAACCGGGAGGAGCTTCGTGAGCATCGCTTCACTGGCAAACCGCGTCGCCTCTTGCCGCTCGCGCGCGGCGCGCTTCTTAAAATTCTCGAGATCGGCCAACGCCCTCACGTAGCGCTCCCAGTTCTCGTCCGCTTTGGCCGCTCGCGATTTCAGCTCGCCAATCTCCTCTATCGATAAAAGCGGTGCGGACAAGGGGCCCGCGACAGGATCCAAGACGGTGGACGCGGTCGCGCCCGGCTCGTCCCCGGGTAGGCTGGCATTGGCGGCGGCGGAGCCGGCAGAACCGATCGGCTCTCCGGCTGGTACTTCAACTTCAGGTTCGTTGCTCATTATTTAAAAACCAAGAGGTGGCAACTTACACAAAGACCCCCGGTTGAGCAACAGGAGAGCTTGGACCCTAACTCCTGCCTCTAGCCAGCACATGACAGACCGTTCGCCCCGCAAGGCGGTGGTAAGCCTACGCGGAACGGCCTATAGAAGCTCGTTAGGTCCCGGCCGGACAAGCCCCAGCACTGCCCCACCCGCCCGCTAACTCATTGCCGAGCAGCCTCCACCGCGACCGGAGAGGGCTCCTTGCGCTGGGTTTCGGGCGGACCCAAATCTTCAAGTTTTTTGCGCGCTTTCTCGTGGCCTTGATCCGCCGCGCGTTTCAACCATTTCCGGCCCTCGGCGATGTCCTGGTCCACGCCGTTGCCCTTCAAGCAGCGCAGACCCCATTCGTATTGAAAGCCAGGAAGCCCTTCCTCGGCGCAGTGCTTCTGAAAGGCAACAATGCGTTTGGTTTCTTCTTCCTGTTCGGCCTGACTCTTGATGCGCGGGGGCGGAGCAGGGATGACGATCACGACGGGGACCGACTGGTTTAACGCGGGGGAGGCCGTGAGATTCGTCAATACCTGGATCGTGGAGGCTGGGGGAAGCTGGATGGTTGGACGCGTCACGCTGCTGATAACTCCCGCGAAGCCCGAGACCGACAGCAGGATCCCGACCATAGCGATCATGAAGCGGCGTGGCGCTTGCATTGCGGGTCTACCATGCCATGTCTGGCGCCAGGAAGCAAGGACCGGCAAAATCTAGCCGCCCTCCAGCGACTCCCTCGACCCGTCGTACGGCCTCAATCCGGTTTGCTAGGAAAGATTCGGGGCTGAGGCGCCTTGACGTAGCTGACCTCCCGGAGGTAGATTGGCTCGAGCGTCTCGGCAGGCACATTCTCCGAGCGTGAAGCAGCCAGCATCCCGAGCATTCCCGCGTCGGGATAACAATCTTGCGCCGACGGGAACCACAGACGTGCCTCCGGTCCCGCCAACCTCTCGCCGGCCTCCGCAGCTAGTCTGAGGGCCTCAAGCCCCACCAAACGCAGCCCACCCTTTTCGTGGCTGGCCCCGCCCACCAATTCGTAATCGGCACGGTAAAACTCACGACGCTGTGCGTCCACGATTACGCTGCAACTGCCGGAGATGCCGTCAGCGGCCAATTGTGCTGCCACACACTCGACACTGCTGACGCCAACCACTCGCACGCCCAGCGCCAACTGCCATCCCTGGGCCACCGCTAGCGCCGCGCGAATCCCCATGTAGCTTCCCGGTCCCAGCCCAACGGCCAAACACTCGATCTCGCCTCGCTTCACGCCGGCCTGCCCCAGCGCCGATTCGATCAGCTCAAACGCATCGGTTCTTTTCGCTCCCTTCCCTAGGGCGCGGCCCGTTACCCTCACGCCCGGCTTCCCTGGCATGCCACTCGCGGAGTCAGCACCCTTGTCCTCAACAACCACCACGGCCACGCTGCGCAACGAGGAGGAAAAATCAAACGCCAAAATCTTCATAAGTCATCCGCCGCAGAGACTCATCCACCGTCTCCAAAACCACCCGGCGCAATCGCGGCCCGGCCCCAGGCGTCCCCCGATTCGGATGCCAGCCCTGCTCGAGGATGGATTGCCGACCACCGCACCATCGATCAAACCATTCCACCGCCACAACCCCGGTCGACGACAATAAGAATTCCTCGAGCCCGGCTCTGGCGATTTCTTCGGTGCTTTCGAGTCGGTAAAGGTCCAGATGGAAAAGGGCCAATCGCCCGCCGCTATATTCGTTCACCAATGAGAAAGTCGGCGACTGAACCCGGCCCTGGATCCCTAGGCCACGCGCAAGCCCCTTGACGAGTTCGGTCTTGCCGGCGCCGAGATCGCCGACCAGCCCGAACACCCAACCTTCCCTGGCCTCCTGCCCCCAGGACTCGCCTAAGGCTTGGGTCTCCGCCGCGTTATGCAAAGTGCGAGTAACCATGCAACTCCAGCGGTCGAGCACCGTTGCGCTCTCGCAACCGGACACCCTTTTCGGCAGTGATCTTACCAATGCAACTCAGCCGCACGTCCGGGAACCGCTTTCGCCAGGCGTCCAAAAGCGGAACGGCGTCTCGGCTGGCCAAGGTGAACAGCAGTTCAAAATCCTCGCCGTCGGTCAAAGCCGCCAGCAGCGGACTCTTCTTCGCCGTCTCGGGCGCACAATCGGCCGGCTTGCCCTCGGCCCTGGCGCGTAGCTTCGCGGCTCGGCTGATCGGCACGGCGTCGGCCAAAATCTCAGCGCCAACGCCACTGCGATTCAGCATGTGCCGCAAATCCCCCGCCAGCCCATCGCTCAGATCGATCATGGCTTTGATCATGAATCGTTCCGCCAACCACTGCCCCTCGGCCACCCGGGGTTCAAATTCCATATGCCTCCCCGCTAAAGATCCACCTAGTTCCCCGGTGACAAATATCGCGTCTCCTGTTCTTGCTCCCGAGCGGAGCACGCACTTGGCTTTGTCCACCGTCCCAAGCAAAGAAACCGACAACATCAGTCCACCCGGGACGGAAGTGGTTTCGCCACCGGCGATCGCCACATCGTAACGCCGGGCCAGTGCCGACAGCCCCTCGTAGACCTTCTCCACATAGTTGGTCTCAAAATCCTCCGGCATCCCCAGCGTGATCAGAGCGGTAGTAGGCCGTCCCCCCATCGCCGCGACATCGCTCAAACAACGGCCCAGCGCTTTATGTCCGACCTGTTCGGGCTTTGCCCCCTTTTGGAAATGCACTCCCTCCACCACAGCATCGGTCTTGAAGAGCACAAACCGATCGGCCAACCCCAGATCCAGGACCGCACAATCGTCCCCCACCCCCGTTACAACCGTCGGGTTCTGGGGCAGGTTCTTGGTCAAACGCTCGATTAACTCGAATTCGGTCATGATGCCCGGTCCAGCATGACCCAGAGGAAGTTGGCCGAGTTGAACAAACTGTGCGAGAGCATAGGCGCCATTAAGTTGTCGGTGTATTCGTAGAGCAGCGTCTGCATCAGCGCAAAAAAGACCAGGGGCACGAAAGTGACCGTGTTCACGTGAGCGGCGGCGAAGAGCAGTGCTGTCCCCCAAAACGCAATGCGCGGGAAACCCGCCTGTTTGATGCTCGGATACAAAATGCCCCGGTACAGCAGTTCCTCTAGCACCGGCGCGGTTAACAAAGCCAGCACCGCCAAAAGCGCAACGTCGGTCGCCGATTGCGACGTCCTCAACGCCTCTACAGCTTCCTGAGGAACCGCTTTTATGGCCTTCCATTCCAAAATCTGCTGGCAGACCTTCATCAGGGTAAGATTGGCGGGAAACACCAGCAGCGCCATAACCGCCGCAACGCCCAGGTTCCGCCCCAAACCAGCCTTCCTAAAACCAAACGCACCACCCCAGGTCAATTCATTCTCCTGTAAGAACTTTTGGATCAAAATCACCGAAACCCCCTGGTAAACTAAGGTCCCCAGGACGGAGATGAGCAACCGCAACCGCTCCTTCGGAACGCCCGTGATAAAATTGTCGGCCGCATAGGCGGCCAACCCCAGGAGCCCAAACCCGCCCACTAGCGCCAGCAACAACCGGAAAGCCGAATCCAATTTCCACGGCCGATAGGACAACATTCCCCTTACCCTAAGCTGGCGGCCAACAGGAAGGCAAGGGGCCTCGGCTCCTACCGCGGCCTCCGCACCAGGAAAAGCCCGGCCACCTCAGTACTTCTTAACGAACCGTTTGCGGGATTCGTCCTCGACCACGGCCGGATCAGGAGCTGGCGCACCCGGGCTTCCACCGCTGGACGCACTCCCCGCGTTGGCGGCTGGTTCGCTCGGTTTCGGAGCTGGTGCCGGAGTGGCCTCTGCCGCTTCCACAAACGCCATCCGCAGACCAGTCAAGCTCTGCTGGAGCATCTGGTTTTCTTGGCTGCTCAGATTCCCTTTAGTCTTGATGGCCAACATCTCCAAAGTATCTATGAAGATCCGTGCTGTCTCCAGGTCGCGGACGGTCTCCCCGGTCTGCGGGTGGGGCGCCTTTCCTAGGAACATCTGCGCCATGTTGACTTGTTGAACCACCAAATTGGCGAAAAGCGCCGTCGCCATTTCCTGCGGTGACATCTCTTCCGAAAGGTGCTGGTCGGATTCGCTCATGATTTATTTTGTTTCTGCCGGTCAATCTCCGCCATCAAAAAACGGACCAGAAAACGCAGACGCCCCTCCAGGTCCCGGGTCTCCAGGATGATCAACCGCTCGCGCGCGTCGGGCAACAGGGTTGCTGAAACCAAATCGGCCAACTGCTCCGGGTCCTCCAGCTTCGTCAAATGCTGAATGACTTGCTTGAATGCCTGAAGTGCCAGCGGTTCCCCTGACCCCTCTCCTTCCTGCCCGCTCATCTCTTTGAGCGCCTTTTCCGAGCGACTGAATCCCAGCTGTAACCGCTCTCCCACTAACTCGAGCACTTTGGTGGTCAAAGCGTCGGTGGTGACGGTGGAAGTCGATGATGAGGCCAGATGGCGCACTCGATTCACCCGGTAAGGCCGGTAGCGAACCGCCTTCTGAAGCTCCACCCGGCCAATGCCTTGTAGTATCAAGTTGGAGGTGCCGTCCCGGTTGGTGACGCAGGCACGAATCAGCCCCAAGCCGGCGGTCGATACCGGAATGCCTCGGCTAGAGCCGGGTTTCTGCATGGCCAAGGCGAACATCCGGTGGCCGGTCAGCGCGTCCGCCAACATCTTGCGGTAGCGCGGCTCGAAAATCTTCAACGGAAGCATTGCCTGAGGGAAGAGGATGACGTCTGGCAGCGTCATCACAGGCACTTCGGTCGGCAGTTGCATGAATAAACAAGTAAGCGTTATTGTCTCTTAAGGCAAGGCGGATGCCGCCGCCCCCGTTCGCCTCGTCGGCATCCCTTGTTTGCCCCATGGGCATTCGCTTGCTAAACAGGCACTAGTGATCCAGATTCGTATGATGAAAACGAAAGCACCTTTAATCTTTTTGATCCTGCTCTCGCTGGGGTTGATTGTGGCCCTCATCCTCACTCACAACAAGAGCGTCGATGAGAAAACCCGCGACGAAGCCAGAATCCAGAATCTCTCCAACGATTTGGTGACCACTAGCTCCCATTTAAGTTCGCAAATCGAAACCAACACCTTCCTCACCAACACTTTGCAGTCCACAAGCGCAGAGCTCGATCGGACCGCTAAACAGTTGAGCGAAACCAGCAACAGCCTCGCCAAGACTGAGGCTGATCTCAAGGCCGCTGCCGCTGCCGCCGAAGCGGAGAAAGCAGAACTAGCCAAGAAAGATGCTAAGATCTCCGAACTCGAGGCACAGAATAATGCTCTCGACAAACAAGCCAACGACTTGAAGGGAGCCATTGGTGGTTTGGAGACACAAATCGCTGATACTCAGAAGAAACTCGCTGCCTCCGAGGGCGACCGCGATTTCTTGCTTAAGGAGCTGAAGCGCCTCCAAACTGAGAAAGCCGAGCTTGAACGTCAATTCAACAATCTGGCCGCTCTGCGCGAGCAGGTCCACAAGCTTAAGGAAGAACTGGCTATATCCCGACGGCTGGAATGGATCAAAAAGGGTCTCTACGGCGACCTCAAGGGTGCCGAGCGCATGCAAAAGGGTTTCGTCGCCGCCCAGGCAACTCCCAGCACTAACTACAATCTCAACGTAGAAGTCCACAAGGACGGCGGTGCCGCCGTCGTGCCCCCCACCACCCCAGAGGCGCCGCCTAATAAGTGATAGCTTCCAACGGCCTCCAAGACTCTTACGGTCGCGTCATGCGCGACCTGCGGATTAGTGTCACCGACCGGTGCAACTTCCGGTGCCTTTATTGCCTGCCCGAGACTGAGGCGGCCGCCAACTTCTACCGCCATCAGGTCATGCCGGCGGACGCCCTCTCGGCTGAACGTCGCACCTACCAATGGAAGCCGAGGGCGGAAATCCTTACCTTCGAGGAAATCGAGCGACTGGTCCGGATCGCAGCGACCCTGGGTATCAAGAAGATCCGGCTCACCGGCGGTGAACCGTTGCTCCGGCACGGACTGGATGGGTTGGTGGCGAAACTCGCGGCGATCCCCGGGCTCGACGACCTCGCTCTGACCAGCAATGGTTTCCTCTTTCCACGCCTTGGCCGTGCCCTTCGTCAAGCCGGTCTCAAACGCATTAGCTTTAGCCTCGATTCGCTCGACCCGGCGAATTTCAAACGCATCACTGGTCGAGACGGTCTTCGTGAGGTTTTGGCCAGCATCACCATGGCACGCGAGCTGGGATTGGAGCCCGTCAAAGTCAATGCGGTCGTCATCCGAGGGGTGAATGACCATGAGATCGAGTCCCTCGCCGACTTCGCCCACGCACGCCGGCTAAGCCTCCGGTTCATTGAGTTCATGCCTCTGGATTCGGCTCGGAGCTGGCTGCGAGATTTGGTGGTGCCCGCGGGCGAAATCCGGGAGAGATTGCGCCTGGGCCGCGATTTGCAGCCGGTTTCATCCTCCAATCCGTCTGAGACAGCGCGGCGTTGGACCTTCCCTGATGGCCAAGGTGAAATCGGAATCATCGCACCGGTGACGGAGCCGTTTTGTGGGCGGTGCAATCGGATCCGTCTGACCGCCGACGGCAAGATCCGGACCTGCCTCTTCAGTTTAACCGAACACGATTTACGACCCTTGCTTCGAGGCGGAGCCAGCGATGGCCGTTTGGCCGAAGAGTTGCGAAACCTGGTCGGGCTCAAGGAAGAGCGCCACCACATAGGTGAACCCGATTTCGTCCAGCCCGCACGCACGATGAGTTGCATCGGCGGATAAGGGGGATGGACAGCGCCGAGTAAATGGTGAAAACTTAGGTACTTAGTCATGCCGACCTATCAATACGTCTGCGAAAAGTGCGAGCACGAGTTCGAGTTTGTCCAACCGATGGCGGCCACTGCGCTTACGGTCTGCCCCAAAGAGCAGTGCGCTCAGAAACGCTGGGGCCGAGGCCACGTGAAGCGCAAGATCACCGCTGGCGCCGGGCTGATTTTCAAGGGTAGCGGTTTCTATATCACCGACTATCGAAGCGACAGCTATAAGCAGGCTGCCAAGAACGATACCGCCCCGGCGCCCAAAGAGGCCGCCAAGGAGTCCACCGCGCCCGCGAAGGCCGAAACTAAGCCCGCCGCCCCCAAAAAAACCGACAGCTAGGACGGTTCCCATGACGAGCCAGCGCAAGGCCGCGCTCCGCCTAGGTCGCGCGCGCTTCATTCAAGCCATTGCTTGTGCGTGCGCCTGGTTCGGGGTGTTCTTGCTGGAGGGGGACGTGGTGACCCAAAGCCGCTCGGGCCAATTCCTGGTCCACGCCGAGACCGCAGCCACCCCAAGCCTGACACGTGGCCTGGCATCGGCCGGAGGTTCCTTTCTGGTGCTGGAACCCGAACCGGTTGCGGTTTCCTGCGAACGCATCAAACAGGCTTTGCTCCGTGAATTGGGCATGGCCGACCACTGGCACGGCCAAATACACGTCCGACTGCGCCGCAGAGATGAAATGACCGGACGTCCCTTCGTCGGAGTGGTTCGGTTTGCCGACCGCTGGGATTACGAAGTCAATCTGCCCGACGAAGCCGACCGAATTGGCGTCGTGCGCGCAGTAGTTGATGCCTTGCTGATGGAGATAGCTCAACGGAGCCCGGGCTCCTACACGCCGGAAATCCCCATCTGGCTGCTCGAGGGTATGACCGGCCTATTGCTCACTCAGGCCGGGCCGGACCTGGTAGTCGAACCCAACTCGCCCACCCTGAAGGTGGGCAACAACTGGGTGGCCATGAAGCCGACATCCCGAAGCCAGTTGCTGGCAGAGACCAACAAAGCCCTGCGAAAACGCCTGCAAGAACACGGTGCCCGCACCTTCGGCGATTTAAGTCTGCCATCGCCCGAGTCGCTGGAAGGCGATCGTCTCGATGATTACCGGGCCAACTCTCAAATGCTCCTGGGCGAACTGCTCAAGCTGCCTGGTGGCCGAGCGGCTTTCCAAGTCTTTCTGGGGAGGCTCAACCAGAACCTGAATTGGCAGACCGCCTTCTTGCAGGCCTTTGGCGCCCAATTCCCTCGCTTCGTTGACGTCGAGAAATGGTGGGCAGTGGTGGTCGCCGAGTTTACCGGCGAGGATATCGCCCACGCCTGGTCGCTCGAAAAAACACTCGAGCACCTTGGGCGGCTCTTGCGCGTTAACGTTGAAGTCCGCGCCAACGCCAAAGCGGCTCCTCAGCGCCGTGAATGGCCGATGGCCGTTGCGATCGAACAACTCGATGGAGCGCGCCTGGAACCGGCCGTTCACGGGAGAATCACTCAGCTCCAGGCCATGCGCGTTCACGCGGCGCCAGCCGCAGTTCCCCTGGTCACCGAATACGCGGCCACACTTGGCAGATACTTGGCCCTTCGCCCTCGCGTCCCCCCCAATGGCCAGTTGAGCGGACCGGCTGAATTGCAGGCTCGTATCTTGCTGCGGGACACCCTAAAGCGACTGGAGGAGTTGGACCGCTTCCGTGCCAGCCTGGCGCCAATGCAGGTCAAAGCGCCGACGCCCAGAGCACCATCCGACGTTGCGGTACCAGAGAAATGAGCACGGCAGCGAAGACGATTCTGCTCACCGGGGTCAGCCGAGGCTTGGGCCGCTCGTTGGTGCACGAGTTTGCGCAACGCGGTCATCATGTCCTTGGCTGTGCGCGGTCGGCAGACACCATCAAGCAGTTGAGCCGTGAGTACGGCCCGCCTCATGACTTCAGCGTGGTCAACGTCGTCTCCGACGAGGAAGTGGAACGATGGGCCAAGCGCCTCTTAGGCCAGTTCGGCGCGCCCGACCTGCTCCTCAACAACGCCGCCATCATCAACTCCAGCAATCCGCTCTGGCGGATCAGCGCCTCGGAGTTCTCCGATCTCATCGACACCAACATCAAAGGCGTTGCCAATGTGATCCGGCATGTCGTTCCCGCCATGGTCGCACGGCGGAGCGGAGTCATTGTCAATTTCAGCTCCGGTTGGGGCCGCTCGGTTGATGCGCAGGTTGCGCCTTATTGCGCCAGCAAGTGGGCGATCGAGGGCTTAACCCAAGCCCTCGCCTTGGAACTGCCCGAGGGCATGGCCGCAGTGCCATTCAATCCGGGCATCATCGATACCGATATGCTGCGGGAGTGTTTTGGTGATTCGGCCAAATCCTATCCCGCCCCGGCCGAGTGGGCTCGGCGTGCCGCTCCGTTTTTGTTGGGCCTCGGTCCAGCCCACAACGGCCGCCCGCTTTCCCTGAACGGCGGCTGAACTACAGCCCTCGAGTGCCGAACCCGTTCCTGGCTAGACAAGCGGAGACGGCATGGTGAGAGGCGGTTTTCAGGGCTGGCGGACCCTCGTGACCTCGATTAGGTTCGGACATGTTTATGACTGGCGTGGGCACCGCCGCGCCCGACACCACCTACACCCAGGCCGAGGGTTGGCGCACCCTTCAAAACGAGCCGAGATTCCTGAGCCTCACCGGACGCTCCCGCAGCTTGCTCCGCAAAGTCCTCTTGGGGGACAACGGAATTGAGACCCGTCACCTGGTTTTGGATAATCTCCAGGCGGCATTCGCGCTTAACCCGGACGTGTTGCATGCCCGATTTCTCCAGCACGCCCCCACCCTGGCGACCGCGGCGGCCAACCGGGCGCTCGAGACCGCAGGAACCGCACCCGGAGAAATTGGCGCCTTGCTCATCAGCACCTGCACCGGTTACCTGTGCCCGGGCCTGACCAGCTACGTCAGCGAGAAATTGGGTCTCGGCCCCCAAGCGCTGCTGCTCGACCTGGTCGGACAAGGCTGTGGCGCCGCCATCCCCAATTGGCGCGCCGCCGAAGCCCTCTTGAGCTCAGGAACGTCAAAAAAGGTGCTGTCGGTCTGCGTCGAAATCTGCAGCGCTTGCTTCTACCTCGACGATGATCCTGGCGTTCTGATTAGCGCCTGCCTGTTCGGTGACGGCGCGGGAGCTTGCGTGTTCTCGAATGAGCCCGGCGGGGCCGGCCGCCGAGTTCGTTATCTGGCTGCCAGAACCCTGCTCCGCCCCGCAGAGCGCGACGCGCTGTGGATGGAACAGCGCAATGGGATGTTCCGTAATGTCCTGTCGCCGCGAGTCCCCGAACTGGCGGCACAAGCGGTGGAGGAGGTTTTGAGCGGCAGCCTGGAAGATGCCGGCCTTACCCGTTCGCAAGTCGTTGCTTGGCTGCTGCACCCGGGCGGTCGAGTCATATTGGATCATTTAGGCCGCCGATTGCATCTTTCCGAGACCGATCTGGCCTGGAGCGCCGGCGTGATGCGCGAATACGGGAATTTGAGCAGCGCAAGTCTTTATTTTGTGCTCAAGCGCGCCCTGGATGGCTCCGCGCCGTCTGGTCATTGGTGGGCTTCTTCGTTCGGAGCCGGGTTCAGTTGCCACGGACAGTTGCTGGAGGTTGAATGAAAGACGGGGTCGGCCCGCGCCGCGTCCGTCCGGAGCTGCTGGACAACCTGCCGCCAACCGACCTCCGCGCCATCCGGTCGCGAACCGATCTCCAACGTCTGAACTGGCTCATGAGTCACGCCTCGCATATCCAGAGAGCCACAGCCGCAATCCCGGGGCGCAGCGGAAGATCTGGCCTGCGAATCGTCGAACTCGGCGCGGGAGACGGAACCTTGATGCTCGCGGTGGCTAGGCGTCTCGCGCCCATTTGGCCACGAGCGCACGTCCTACTCGTAGACCGCTCTGATTCGGTTGCTCCGGAAACCCTTGCGGGCTTCTCCGCCCTTGGTTGGGACGCCCAGCTCCTGACCCGCGACGTCTTCGAATGGCTGCCCGAGCCGGCGCCGCCAGTTGATTTGATGGTGGCCAATCTCTTCCTGCACCATTTTGAGGATGCCCAACTCACCAGCCTGTTCGCTCGATTAATCGCGGGCGCGTTGCTGTTTGTCGCGTGCGAACCCCGGCGGGGGGCCGTTGCTCGTGCCGGCTGCGGTCTTCTCGGGCTCCTGGGCTGCAACGAGGTCACCAGGCACGACGCGCTGATCAGCGTGCATGCGGGTTTCCGCGGCCATGAACTTAGCGCGCTCTGGCCGAAGGATCGCTCCTGGAGGCTGGAAGAGAGGAGCGTGGGGCTCTTCAGTCACCTTTTTGTCGCAGCCCGCAACGGAGCAGAGCCCGCGCTGGAATGATGCATGGCAGCACGAGAGAAGGTCATCACCATTGTGGGGGGCGGGCTCGCGGGTCTAACCCTGGGCATCTCGTTGCGCCAACAACAGGTCCCGGTTCTCATTCACGAGGCGAGCCATTATCCTCGGCACCGCGTCTGCGGCGAGTTCATCAGCGGAGGCGGTTTAAAGGTGTTGGAGGGGCTCGGGTTGCGCGATGTTTTGACCGCCGCGGGAGCCCGTCCAGCCACGCGCGTCCAATTCCATACGGCGAATCGAGCCTCGTCCGTCTATGAACTGCCCGAGCGTGCCTGGTGTCTCTCCCGCTATCGCCTGGACGCCTGCTTGGCCGAGCACTTCCGCAGCTCCGGAGGCGATCTCAAAGAGAACAGCCGATGGCCGCAGACGGTGTGCGACCCCGGCGTCGTGCGCGCCACTGGCCGGCGAGCCCAACCCACCTCGAACGGATGGCGCTGGTTCGGCCTTAAGGTCCATGTGCACGGACCGCGCCTTGGCGCCGACCTGGAAATGCATGGCGTCGCTAACGGCTACGTGGGGCTTTGCCAGTTGTCCGGCGATTTGGTCAATGTCTGCGGACTCTTCTGGAGCCGCCAGCCGGAGCCACAGCTCGGAGAGAGATGGCGGGACTGGCTGCTTGGCCGCCCAGGATCTCAATTACACGAGCGCCTCGCCGGCGCGGAGTTCGATCTCGACTCATTCAGCACCATAGCAGGCCTGCCCTTGAGGCCACGGCGGGCTCAAGATCTCCCCGAGATTTGTGTCGGCGACTCGTTGACCATGATTCCACCGGTCACGGGCAATGGCATGTCCATGGCGTTTGAGTCAGCGGCGCTCGCGACCGATGCCCTGGTTCGCTATAGCCGAGGCGACGCCGATTGGGAGCAGGCGCGGCAGCAGATTGCGAAGAAGTGCGACTCGAGCTTCGGGGGGCGGCTGAGGGTGGCCTGGACATTGCAGCGTTGCCTGCTATTGCCGGGCTGGGGAACTGTCCTGGCTACGGCTGTGACGCGCTCGGGCTTTCTGTGGCGGCGACTATTCCAGTTGACGAGATAGCGCTCGCTACTCTTGGTCGTTCTGCAGCTCGGCAAGAACCCCCGGGTCTCGCACGTCAACCCAACGACCGGGGATTTGCAGACCAGCGATCTTGTGTCCGTCCTTCACCATGGCCACGATCGCGTCGGTGAGCTCATACTCGCCTCGAGGGGACTTTTCCAATCTCCCAATGAATTCGTAAACCACGGGAGCGAAGATATAGATACCCGCGTTGTACCAAACCATATCACCCGGCTTCAGCCACCCCTGGGTTCGCAGTTCCTCCAATTGGGCCTGGCTTGGTTTCTCCACCAACCGCGCCAGGCAGAATTCGGCATCAAAGAAGTTGATGCCCCCCTTGGTCACGTCTTCGCCCACCGTCACGGTAACCAATCCGGAAAAGCGGCCCCCCGTGAATCGTGCCAGCATGTCACGGTAGGTCTCTGGCTTCACCAGGATATCCCCGTACGTCAGCAGGAACGGCTCCTGTCCCACGAAGCCCTTGGCAGGCTCAGCCGCCTTGCCGGTTCCGTCTTGAACCACCTGGCGAGCGTACTCAATGTGCGCCCCCCAGCGAGAGCCATCCCCGAAATGCCGCTCGATCACCTCGGCGTGCCAGCCAGTGATCACGCAAAAATCGCGGATCCCCGCCGCCAACAACCCCTCCAGGATGTGCTCGAGTATGGCCTTGCCTTTGACCTTAAGCATCGGTTTTGGAATCTCGTCGGTGAGATTCTTCATTCGCGTGCCCTTGCCTGCCGCCAGGATAACAGCCTTCATGATTCTCTCGGATCGAGCGGTCGCGCCGGGCCCGGAGACACGGCGTGGAATTTGGACATCGGCTCAGCCATAGACCGCGGTGACGGCTGAGCCCAGTTTGAGTTTCGGTAACTGCATCGGCCCTGGTTCGTCTCAGGCCCCAAACTTGTCGAACATGCGCGCGTTCGCCTGCATGAGACGGATCAAGTATTTGGCCTCGAAGATACCCAGCGACCCTTGGTTGGCGCCGGTCTCCGTGAATCGATCCAGCTTGTCCCAACCGCTCAGCGCGGAGGTGAGAAGCACGGGCTGAGGATGCCAGGAGTGGCCTTTGACCGCGCACGGTGTGGAATGGTCACCCGTAATGGCGAGCACGTCCGGCGCCTTCTGCATCAGGATCGGAAGCGCGGCGTCGAATTCCTCGATCGCCTTCTTCTTGGCTTCGAAGTTCCCGTCTTCGCCGTACATGTCGGTGTACTTGTAGTGGATGAAAAAGAAGTCGTAATTGTTGTATTCGGCCACATACCGCTCGAATTGCTGCGCAATGGTCTGCGGGCCCTCAATCTTGGTCATCCCCACCAACTGGGCCAGGCCCTTGTACATCGGATACACCGCAATGCAGGCGGGCTTGAGCTTGTAGCGATCCACGAACAGGGGGATCGCTGGCTGATGAGCGATGCCGCGCATCAGAAATCCGTTGGCGGGAACTTTCTTGGCCAACACCGGAAGCGCTGCCTGGTAGAAATCGGCCACGAGTTTGGCGGCCTTGTTCGCCTTGATCGATTCCTTGTCGATCGGCTGCGCGGCGGGAATGGGCAGTCCTTCACGGTGCGGATCGGCGTCGCTGAGCGGCCCCTCCAGGCCCTTGCCGCGAAACACCACCACGAACCGGTGTCCTTTTCCGGCCCTGATCAACACCTCCGTGTCGCCGAGTTTCTTCACTTTCTTAGCCAATAGCGCGCAAAGTTCTTCGCAAACGGCTGTCTCGATCCTGCCCGCCCGGCGGTCGGTCACAATCTGCTTATCATCCAGGGTGCAGAAATTGGCTCGAGCGGCCACGTCGCCGGGCTTGAGCTCCAACCCCAAACCCAACGCTTCGATCACGCCGCGTCCGACCTGATGTTCCAGCGGGTCGTAGCCAAAGAGCCCCAGGTGTCCCGGGCCGCTGCCGGGCGTAATCCCAGGCGCCAACGGCAGCATCCGGCCTTGGGCGGCGTTCTTGCTGAGGGCATCCAGGTTAGGAGTGTGGGCCGCCTCCAACGGGGTGAGGTAGCCTTGTTCCTTGGTCGCGATATCGCCCACCCCGTCCATGACGACGAGAGCGATCTTGGCTGTGGTTTTGAGGGTCAGTTCCGCGTATAGCGTTTCCAGGTTCATATCCAGATCCGAGTTCAAGTTCACTAAGCCAGTCCTTTGGGTGCGCCACTAGACCGGTCAGTTCAGCATGGTGCGTTCCCCCGCCCGCACCGTCAACGCGATATTGGCCGAGCCATTTCGCGTGTGCCCTGTCTTTTGACGTGTTTCCGACTGGAGAAAGATCCTTCGCACTCAAGAGAGCACGCAGAAGTAGTTGGTAATCAGGGGTCTGGGTTATAGTCACCATTCAACACGGCCGGTGCAGAGCCCAAGCGACGCACCTTCCCAACATAACGCGCCCTGGCACTTGCCCCGCCGCGTCAACAAACCAGGCGCTCCAGCAGGTCCGTTCGGCACAGCCCCGCGCTGTACTCCCATGGCCGCCCGTAAGCGCCGTGGATGCGCAACAACCTCGCCCTGCAGCGGGGGGCCGTGCGCCGTGCGATTGGCGAGAGCTTAACCACCCCGCTAGCTCAAGTGCCGCCAAACGGATTACCCAATTAGTCAGTTACACGCTCATTCTTGCCGCGATAGATTCGCCCTGCTGCGGTTCGGCCATTTCACCATCAACGTTAATTAAATAATATATGTGTTTGACAATTAACTGAACCTGGTCTAACTTCACCGACTATGCTGCCTGCGCGAATACATTCTCGGGCCGTTCGCTCATACCCGGGCGCCGGGATTTGCCCCCTGGTCCTTCCCGCCAGCGGCCGTTCGACCTCGCTTGCCCATTCTCCTTTCTCCCGGTTCCATTTCTTTCGCAAGTACGCTGATTATCGGCTATTTCGCGGGCTCTTATCGGATCTCCGCTTGCCGGGCCGCGAGTCGCCGCAATCCTCACCCGGGGGCCGCCAAGCTCGCGAAAGTGCAGGCTCGGACCTAATCCACCGGCTCTTTCCTGCGCCGCTTCGGGATTCGAAATCATGCGCAAGTCGCGTCATTATCGGATCTTCCGCAGGTTCTTGTCGGATAACCAGGGTCACCCGCCACTCGCCACCCCCCTAGGGAGCACGAGAAGAAACTTGAGTTGAAGTGGGCCGCGCCTGCTGCAAAATGGCCCGCGTGACTCACTTGCTCCGGAACCGATTTTGTTCTTTGCCACGGCACCGCGCCGCACTCACGGCCCTCCTGTGCTTCCTCGCGGCATCCACGCCCGCGCCGACACAGGAGGCGCGAATCGACGTCCACGCCGCCCGGGTGCTCCATCCGGTCTCGCGATACCTCACCGGCGCGTGCATTGAGGACGTCAACCACGAGATCTACGGCGGGTTGGACAGCCAGATGATCTTCGGCGAGAGCTTTCAGGAACCGCCACGCCCCTTGCCTTTGGTTGGATTCACGGCATTTGGAGGTGAATGGCGGCCGGAGGATGACGGGGTTTTCGCCGCTGCAGGGGACGGACCGAAGCTCATATCAGAGCATCCCCCCATAACTTCCGGAGAGGTTGGCGTCGATCTCTTCCTCACCGGCCCTCAGGCAGGCAACGCTGGCCTCATCGTCAAGGTCGCCAGCCCTGGCCAGGGCGCCGACCGATTCAGTGGATACGAAGTCTCGCTCGAAGCCGGTGGACGACTGATCCTGGGACGCCATCGCCAGAATTGGGAGCCGATCCAAACCGTTCCCTGTAACGTCACATCTAACCAATGGGCCAGACTGGTGGTGCGCCTTGCCAGCAACACGGTCGAAGTCCTCGTCAACGACCAGAGCCTTATCCGCTACACGGACGCAGAACATCCACTGACCGAGGGACGGATCGGCCTCCGGACATGGCAACGTGAGGCGCGCTTTCGCAACTTCTGGGTCAAGACCGCCGCCACGCCGGAGAAACTCCCGTTCATCGCGAGTCCCGACTCGGCCATGGAAAGGGGCGTCAGCGGCATGTGGAAGGGCTTGCGCACTGGCTCCGCGGAAGGCGAACTCTCCCTGGAGGGAGCCGACGCGTTTAGCGGCCGCCAAAGCCAGCGGATCACTTTCACTGGTGGCACTGGCGAGTTGGGCATCGAGAACCAAGGCCTGAATCGCTGGGGCATGAGTTTCAAGGCAGGCAAGCCGTATGAGGGCTTTGTCTGGGTCCGCTCCGCCGAACCCACTGTCTTATTCCTCGCCCTCGAGAGCCGTAACGGTTCGGCGGTCTACGCTGAGACAAGGTGCACCACCAAGGGAGCGGGTTGGGAACGCCTGGATTTCGTGCTCTCGCCGAAGGACGCAGACGATGCCGGTCGAATCGCCATCAAGCTCAAAGAGCCCGGCTCGATCGTGGCAGGTTATGCCTTGTTGCAGCCCGGCCGGTGGGGCAGGTTCAAAGACCTACCCGACCGGCGCGACGTGGCCGAGGCGATGGTCGACGAAGGATTCACCGTGCTGCGGTATGGAGGTTCGATGGTCAACCATCCTGAATATCGCTGGAAAAAGATGATCGGGCCGCGGGAGCGCCGTCCGCCGTATCGCGGGACGTGGTATCCGTATTCCTCGAACGGCTGGGGGATCCTGGATTTCCTCGATTTCTGCGAAGCGGCGGGCTTCCTTGCCATCCCCGACTTCAACATGGATGAATCGCCGCAGGACATGGCTGACTTTGTCGATTATGCCAACGGGTCGGGCGACGGTCCCTGGAAAGCCAAGCGCGTCGCCTCGGGCCACCCCAAGCCTTATCACCTGAAATACCTCGAACTCGGCAACGAGGAGAAGGTGGACGAGTCCTATTGGCGACGCTTCAAGCCGATGGCAGAAGCGATCTGGGCCAAGGATCCCGCCATCGTCATCGTGGTGGGAGACTTTTTCTACCGCCGGCCGATCGTCGATCCGTTCCACTTTGAAGGGGGGGCGGTCAGCAGCCTTGCGCCGCACAAGAAGATCCTCGATCTCGCTCGGGCCCATAGCCGGGAAGTGTGGTTCGACATCCACGTCGACACCGAGCAACCGCCGGCGCCGGGCGCGCTGGGCGGCGAGCGCAGTTTCATCGACCAGTTGGGCAAACTCAGTCCTGGCGCACAATACAAGGTGGCGATCTTCGAACTCAACGCGGGCAACCATGCCATGAAACGCGCGCTCGCTAATGCCCTCGCCATCAACCAGGTCGAGCGCATCGGCGATAAGCTGATGGTAACCTGCTCCGCCAACTGTCTCCAACCAGACGGCCAGAACGACAATGATTGGGACCAGGGATTGGTATTCCTCAACCCCTCTCATGTCTGGCTCCAGCCGCCAGGGTTTGTCACACGCATGGTTTCGCGGCACTACTTGCCTCTCCTGGTCGAATCGGAAGTGCAAAACGCCGGCAAAGTCCTGGACGCAAACGCCAAACGCAGCACCGATGGCAAGGCCATGGCTTTACAAGTCGTGAACACCGGGTCTGAGCCAATGCGGACCCGGATCGCCCTGGAAGATTTTGTGCCGTCTCATTCGGCGGCTCGGGTCACCGAACTCGCCGGCCCTCTGGAGGCTGTCAATACCTCGCGCGAGCCCACTCGCGTCGTACCAGCCGAACGGGATTGGCAGCCGCAGTGGGTCGCCGGAGCAGCGGAGTTCACATTCGCGCCTCATTCGTTTACCATCCTGCAGTTCCGCTGAACTTCAGAAGCAATCAAATATGAACCTATCTTCATCGACGCCCTTTCGTCGCGCCGTTCTTAGCTTGCTCGTGACCATCGTATGCACCGGGGGGAGCGCCGCGCAGGAGTCCGCCGACAAGCCGTTTCTGCATCCTCTGTTCACCGATAACATGGTGCTCCAGCGCGAGGTGAAAGCCCCCATCTGGGGTTGGGCGCCACCAGGGACCAAGGTGACCGTCACCGTTGCCGGACGCAGCGTTCGTGCCACAACTGATCCCCAAGGCAAATGGATGACACGGCTGGGGCCGCTCTCAGCCGGCGGGCCGTTCACCGTCGAGGTGGTTGGCGTCAAAAAGGTCGTCCTCACCAATGTGGTGGCGGGTGATGTTTGGATCTGCTCCGGGCAATCCAACATGGAGATGGGCATCGGCAACGTGGAGCGGGCGCAGGAAGAAATCGCGCAGGCGATTCACCCAATGATCCGCCTCTACACCGTCCCGAAGACCATCGCCTTTCAAGCACAGGCACTGACTTCCGGCAAGTGGGAGGAGTGCACTCCGCAGACCGTCTCGCGCGGCGGTTGGGGCGGGTTCACCGCAGTGGGGTACTTCTTCGGCCGTCATCTCAACCGTGATCTGAACGTGCCCATCGGCCTGATTCACACGTCCTGGGGCGGGACGATCGCGGAAGCTTGGACCAGCGCCCAGGCCTTGGAGAGAATGAGCGATTTCCGCGCAGCGGTGGCCCAGGTTGAGCACATGGCCAGCACCTCCCTTGACGCCGCTGCCTTCGCACGCTTGACCAAGGAGTGGTACGCCAAGAATGACGCCGGCTCATCCACGGATGGCGCTTGGGCCGCCACCGGGTTGGACACCGCCAATTGGAAGACCATGGACTTGCCGCAGAACTGGGAAAAGGCGGGCCTGCCCGATTTCGACGGCGTAGTGTGGTTTCGTCGCTCGGTCCGATTGCCCGTGGATTGGATCGGCAAAGATCTCATGCTCCATCTAGGCCCGGTGGACGACTATGACACCACCTGGGTCAACGGCACAAAGGTCGGAGGCGTGGACGATTGGTCAACGCCACGCGATTACAGGATTCCCGCCGCCCTGGCCAAGTCCGACCGAATCGAAATCGCGGTCCGAGTGCTCGACACCGGCGGTGACGGAGGAATCTACGGGCGTCCGGATCAAATGAAGCTAGAGCTAGCGGGCGGCGGCACCCCAGTTTCCCTGGCTGGTCAGTGGCATTACCAAGAGGGCGTCTCGCTGAAGAAAGCCACCCCGTTCCCCCAGAACACCAAGGATAATCCCAACATCGTCACGGTGCTGTACAATGGTATGATCGCACCGCTGCTGCCTTACGGAATCAAAGGCGCCATTTGGTACCAGGGAGAATCCAATGCCGGACGGGGAGGCCAATATCGAACCCTCCTGCCCGCTCTCATCCAGGACTGGCGAGCACGCTTTGGGGTCGGTGATTTTCCGTTCCTCGTCGTTCAATTGGCCAATTTCATGCCGCAAAAAACCGAGCCGGCGGAATCGCCGTGGGCCGAAGTGCGCGAAGCCCAGTTGCTGACCAGCATGCACACCCCGAAGGTTGGCTTGGCCGTGGCCATCGACATCGGGGACGCCGCGGACATACATCCCAAGAACAAACAGGAAGTCGGCCGCCGCTTGGGTTTGGCCGCAGAGGCGATTGCCTACCAGCAAAAGATCGAATACTCCGGCCCGATCTACCGGTCCATGGAGACGCTTGATGCCCGGATCCGGCTCAAGTTCGATCACCTGGGCGGCGGATTAGTAGCCAGAGGCGGGGCGTTGAAGGGGTTCGCGATCGCTGGAGAAGACAAGCATTTCGTCTGGGGGGAAGCTACCATCGACGGCGACAGCGTTATCGTCTCCTCACCCAGCGTGTCCAAGCCAGTCGCCGTGCGATACGCCTGGGCCGAAAATCCTGACTGTAACCTCTACAACCAGGCGGGCCTCCCCGCCTCGCCTTTCCGCACCGACAGCGAACTCAAATAACCTCCTCCCCCGGCCCCAACTCGGTAGGAAGGAGTGGCGTTGCCTCTACGACGCCCAACTCGGTCGGGCGAGCCTCTAGGCAAGCGGGGTCAGCGGCAGAAACCGTCGCTCAAACTCGAAAGTGCACGACGGATCAACGGCCGCTCCCGATAGCCTAGGGCCGCCAGCAGCAGCACGCTCAAGCCGATCGTCGCGGGCTCAGGGACTTTGTGCGGACGAATCTCATTGCCCACCAACTCCGCCGTGTTGGTCCCGCCGCCGCCGTACGGATTGGCGAACGTAATTGAGGTCAGCTGAGCCGTGGTGATGTTCGAGGAGAGCACCTGGTCGATCCCGTCACTCCAGTTATTGATTACCAGGGTTCCAGAAGTGAAGTCGTTGACCTTGAAGCTGAATTGGGCGTTGCTGGCCGCGCTGCCGAGGTCCAGCGTCGATTGGCCGCTGAGTGTGAGCGAACCGACATACTGAGAATGGCCCTGAGTTCCGAAGGTCGTGCCGGCATCGAATTTCGTGTTGAGAGTCTTGATTACCTGGTCCGCGCCCAGCAACAGCGTGCCCTGTTTCAGTTCGACAGTGCCGAGGCTGGCATCGACCACCTGGTTGACAGTCACCGTGCCCAGACCATCCTTGGTGAACGAAGTGATCTTGCTGCCAGTGCCACCTCCCAGAGGAACGCTGCCCCCCAGAATCACCGAAGCCCCGCTGCCCGGATTCATCACGATCGTAGGGGAGCCTGTGAGCACGGTGCCATCAGAATAGATATTGCCCCCGACCTTCAGGGTGCCAGTTGCGCTGCCACCAGGCCCGAAATCGATAACGCCTCCACTCAGCCGTGCATCACCGCCTAGGGCCAGCGTCCTGGTGCCCGTCGGGCTGAGCCCAGCCAGGTAGAGAGTGCCCCCGAGCATGTCCAGGGTCTGAGCCGAGCCGCCCGAAGTGAAATTCTCGGTCGCGCCCATCGCGACGTTACCACCTTTCACCACGATCCCCGCCCAGTTGGTCACGTCGTCAGCACTTTGGCCAAAGGTGATTGCCCAGTTCGTCTGCCCCGCGGCCACGTCGAACCCGATTTTGACGGTGGAGTTCGCCGCGGTGGGCTCCCGGAGAAAGATGTTGTTGGTATTGTTTTCGCTGGTGCTCGCTATGGTGAGGGTGCCGCCCGTGCCCGTGAGGGCCCCGACGCGCGCCGAGGTGAGCAGGTTCGTCAGCAGGTCCGTATCGCCACCCTCCAACCGCAGCCCGCCGGTCCCGCTGCCATTCACGGCAATCGCAGTCCCCGCGTTGTAGGAAGTGGTTGCCGCCCTCAGTCTTAGTGTTGCGTCTGAACTGCTCGTACCGCTCCCGGTGATCGTTCGAGCAGAAGCGCTGCTGAGTTGCACCGTCCCCGACCCGGTGGTTGCCAAAGTGCCGCCGGCGTTGATGTTGATCTTCTGGCTCCCACCCAAAACGATCTTGTCGTTCGCATTGCTGGCGTTGAGTGTAAGAACGCCAAGGTTGTTGACGTTCAAGACCCCGTCTATTTCCAAGAAAGCAGTAGCCGTGTTGCCCTGGCTGATGATCTGCGCAGGGCCGTTGATGTTCAAGGTGCTCGATGCCGCGCTGGTGAGGAACACAGCCTGGCTGGCGCCGGTGGAGATATCTCGAATGGTGCCATTGTTAATCGTGATGTTAGTCAACGAGGCTGCCGTGGCATCCGCGTAATTGACATCGATTTCACCCCCGTTGATGGTGAGGGTGTTGGCGCTGAGATCCTGCCGGTTGAGGAGGAGCAACGTACCCCCGTTAACGATGGTGGGGCCGGTGTACGTGTTGGTGGAGTTGAGAACGAGCGTGCCTCCGCCTGATTTCGTCAATCCGATGGCCGTGCCGCCGTTGTTCGCGATCACCGCGTTGGTGATACGTAATGTCGCGCCGCTTACGATCTGGGCATAGACCTGGGCATCGGTAGTGCCTGCAACCAGGGAACCGCTTCCTGCGATGACGCTCGTGCCTCCGGAGGTAAGAATTCCCCCGCTGCCGATGGTAAGAGTCCGGTTGTTTAGGGTGATGCCCACGCCGCCAGCCAGGTCCACGGAGTTCACCGTTCGGTTGTTGCCAAGAGTCTGTGTCGAAGCGGGCTTCACATTGAGGGTCGCGCCCCAGCTCCCTTGAGCCGCCGCAGAATAGCCGGCATACGCGGCAATCCCGCTGGCGCTGTTGGTAGCCCAGTCCGATCCGACCGTAGCCCAGCCGCCCAGGATGCCGTTGGCAAGGGTCGGCGCGGTCGTGAAGTTAACCGCATTGCGTGTCGTCCCGAGCCCGGTACCGGCGAAATTCACCGTCCCGCCGGCGCTGTGGGCGAGGCTGGCGAAGGTCAGAGCCGAGGTCTGGCCCGAGGCTGCTTGACCGGAATTAAGAGTTGCCCCTCCGCTGGAGATCGTGAGCGCACCGATGGTTTCCGAATAGCTGCCACTCGCGGTGTTGATCAGATATTGGAACGTGCCTCCCTTTAGGGTAATCCCGTTCGCATTGCCAATCCGCAAAGTGTTGCCGGCTCCACTGTTGTCGAGCTGCAGGGTCGCGCTCGACCCGATCCCGCCACCGTAGCCGACGATCCAGGCGGTCACGGCGTTAGCGGCGCCGTTGGCGCCCGAAAGCGAAAGGGTGCCCCCGTTGATGGTGCCTATCCCTGAGAGAGTGTCGGCGCCACTCAAAACGGCCGTGCCCGTGCCGTTTAGGGTTAAGTTATGCGCGCCCGAGATGATTCCTGACAGCGTGGTCGTGCCCGGACCTGTAGCATTGATCGTCAGATCGCTCGAGAGAACGATTGGTACTGAGATGGTGGGCGAGCCCGCGCCGCTTATGTTCAAAACGGCCGAGGCGGCCCCATTGTTGAAGCTCAGCGTGTTGGCACCGCTGAGGAGGTAATTGTTATCATCGCTGATGGTGAGAGTGCCTAGCGATGCGGCGACATCCAGGGTAATCGTCCGATTCGCGGTGATTATCCCGCCCAGGACCGCGGCGTAGCTTTGGCCGTTGGGGTCAAGGCTGTTGATGGCGGTGCTAAAATAGGGGCTCCAATTGGAATCGGTGCTCCAGCTACCGTCGGCATCGATGTTCCACGTCCGCGTTTGTGCCAGAGCCTCGGTCACAAGCAGGAGGAAGGCCAAAACACCCGCCCAGCCGAGCAACGATCTGCCGGCAAAAAGGTCGAAGCGCGGTTTCATCTCGGAAATCCCAAAGCTGAGGCTGGCAGGCGGCAGCGCGCAAAGGATTTCTCTTAATACTAAGTAATACTACTCCGCGTAGGGTAAGCCTTCCTTGAGCAAAGGCAAGCGAAGGCTGTCCTCCTGGGGAACCTGACGGGTCTTGGTGAGCCGAGGCTCCTGCCGAGCCCCCTCAGCGGCGGACATCGGCGCTCAACAGAATCGAAACAGCGAGGCGAATCGGCCGCCGTTCGCGATAGGCAAGAGCGGCGATGAGGAGAGCGGCTGTGGCCAGCGTGGCGGGTTCCGGCACGAACGGCACGATTTCGCCGGAGGCGAGGATGGTTGCCCCATAGATTCCCGGGCTATAGCCGCTGGGATTGGAGAAGCGGATGTCCGAGAGTTGCGAAGCGGTCAATCCGGCGGAAGTGCTGCCAAAAAACAGGTGATCGCTTCCGCTGGTCCAGTTTTGGAGAGTGAGCAGCGCCAGGGCATTCCAGGTCGTCCCTCCGCTGGAGGCAAAACTCAGCGTGCCTGTCCCGCCGCCCAGATCGATAGTCGAATTGGCCGAGAGCGTGAGAGTGCCCAACGTTTCGTTGTTGCCGCCGGTTTTGAACGTTCCGCCGTTCAAGGTCATTGGCACTGCGTCGCCAATCTGATTCGCCCCGGCGAGAAGCAGGGTGCCGCCCGCGTTAATGGTAATGCTGCCGCCCGGCGCGATCGCGTTCCCACTGGATTTATTGAGAGATAAGGTGCCCCCGCTCACGGTAGTGGGTCCGGTGTAGGTGTTGGCTGCAGCGCCCGCCAGCTCAAGGACGCCCGCCCCGGTTTTGGTGATGCCCCCGCCCGTGCTAGCGCTGTTATAGATCGCTCCACTGATCACTCCATTAATCGACATGTCCACCGGCAGGCCGCCAGCGGCGACGTTAAACGTCCGGGTGGCTCCATTGAGGGCCACATTGCCAGTGATGGTACTGACGTAATTAGCGTTCGCAAGGCTGGTGACATCCGCATTCAGGTAGAGCAACGGGGTAGCTCCGCTCGCTCCGTTGTAGAGCACCGTGTCGATGCTGCCTCCTTGCATGGTCAGTGGCCCGATGACCTCCGATTGGCCGTTGAGACGAAAGCGGCCCGACTGATTAATGGTGATCTGCGAGGTGTCGCTGATCAGGTTATTGGCAAAGGGCGCAACACCCAACGAAAGAGTGGCGGTGTTCGGCGCGTTGACGTTATCCCCTACCACCACATTCCCGACGATGCTCGCATTAGATTGGTCGAGGTTGTCGAGGATGAGAGTTCCTTGCTTCACCGTGGTGGTGCCGGTGTAAGTATCCAACTGCGTGGTGTAGTAGTGGACCGTGCCCGTGCCGGTCTTGACGACGCTTCCGGTGCCGGTGATGGCCGAGTTGTTTGTGATGTTGCCGCTTCCATCGAAGGTCAACGTGCTGTTGCCCAAGTCGATCGTCTGAGTGTAAGCAGTACTGCCGAGGCTTAGGAACGCGCCCGACCCGGAAGTAATGGTCGCGTCGCCAGAGAGTGTGATGTTTCCGCCCCAGCGATTATTGCCGGAGCTGCTTACCAGGGCTCCGCCGCCGCCGACCCCGGCGCCGGCTAGCGTCAGCGGCTCGCTGGCAATGGTGATGTTGTTTTGCAGGGAGACGGTGGCCCCGGCCGCCACGGTTGACCCGGTCGAACCAACACCGAGAGCCCCACTGGAAGTGGCGGTCACAGTGCCGGCATTGACCAGCAATGTCCCCGTGAAGGTATTCGCTCCAGAAAGGATGAGGTTGCCAGACCCGCCCTTGGTTAGCCCGCCAGCCCCGCTAATCACGCCGCCGAGGGTCAGCGCGCCAGTGGAGTTCTGGTTAAGATTCAGACTCGATGCGAGGGCCAAGGCAGAAGAAATGGTGTGCGCTCCGTTTCCATTGCTATGGTTGACCGCGAGGGTAGCGCTGCCTGAAGCAACCTGAAACGTCAGAGTGTTCCCCGATATGGCGTAACTATTGGCGTTATCCAGCACCAGCGACCCCACGGTCACGTTTGCACCAAGGGTAATGCTGCGATTCGCCGTGATCACGCCCCCTAGGGTGGCGCTTGCGCCGATCCCGTTGGGTATCGTGGCGGGACTCCAATTCGCTGCTTTGTTCCACGAACCATTGGCATCCAGATTCCAGGTCTGGGCCCGCGCATTCGTTGCGAAGACCCACCAGGCGAGAATGCCCAGACAGGCCATGAGCGCTTTCGAAAGACGCGGATACTTGCGCAATTTCACCTTTGAAATCCCATGGGCACGGCTGGTGCCAACCCAGAGATCGCTTTTGAGTTAAGTAGCATGACCATTATCACACTGGGCTATCGGAAGTCCGAAAGCAAGAACAAGTTATCCAGCGGCTTACGTCGCGATCTCCTGCCAAGATGGCACCTGAGTTGGCGATTCGCGGCTTCAGGCCAAGCCACTTAAGGACCCGCGAATTAAACTGTAGGGAGCTATTAAGGTGTCGGTATCCTGGTTGATCCGTAGAGAAACATGGTGCGGCTGGTGCTGTAGGACAGGAGCGCATCGGGCAGCGCCGTGAGAGTAGACCCGGTGTGCCCTCCAAAGATGAGCACCGACTTTCCCGTCCACACCCCCAGCGCGCCGGAGCGTCCTTCTGGAGCCGCCACCAAGGTTGTGGGGGTCCAAAGGTCGGTGAACGGATTGTACCGGGCGCCTGTCCGAACAGCGGCTGCATTGCTGCCCCAGACCAGCAGATCCTGACCCGTCCAAACGCCCAAGGGTACCCCCAAGTTCCCTGGCTCGTTCACCATCGAGATGCTGGTCCAGCGGTCCAAGGCTGGGTCGTAGCGCGCATCCTGGCTTTGACCGCGAGGATCGCCGCCCCAGATGATCATTTCTCTCCCAGTCCAAACGGCAATATGGTTGGCTCGCGCGCTGGGAGCGTTCTTCACGGTCACGGGTGTCCATACGTTCAGAGTGGGGTTGTAACGCGCACCGGTATTCAACGGCGTCGTCCGGGTGCCATTGGTCAGTCCCGTTCCCCCCCAAATAATCATTTCCTTGCCCGTCCAGACCGCCGAATGGCCAATCCTGGGGGAAGGGGCCTGCAGGCCGGCCATGCTGGTCCAGGAATCCGTTTTTGGCGAATATCGCGCTCCGTTCCCAAGGAAATCGGTCGTCTTTGGATACGTTCCAGATTGACCGCCGAACACCAGGGCCTCCTTGCCCGACCAGACCATGGTGAAGCCGTAGCGAGGACTAGGGGCCCCGTCGGTCGCCAGGGCTGCCCACGCGTCCGCCGCCGGATTGTACCGCGCCCCTGAGTTGAGGGGTTGAAAGCGTGGTTGAATGATCGGCACGGCATTAGTGAAACCCAACCCGCCCCAAACAATCATCTCGTCGCCAGTCCAGACGGCGCCGTGGCTTTGCCGCGGTGTCGGTGCGTTGAGGTTTGGTAGCGCCGCCCACGATGAGGTTATCGGGTTAAAGCGGAATCCAGAGTCAGCCACGAGAGTGCTTGAGGCCCAAAAACCTGCGGCGAGATTGTCCCCACCCCACACCATCAACTCCGTCCCGGTCCACACCAGTGTGTGGTCGACGCGTCCCGACGGCGAAGCAGCGATCATCCGCCAAGTATCGGATGCGGGGCGATAGGCCACGCCTGAATTGGACGCAGGGTACTGACTAGCCCGAGCGCCCTCCCCTCCTCCACCCCAGAGGATCATCTCCGAGCCAGTCCAAACTGCCGAGGCCTTAGGCGACGGACCCGGAGCGCCTTGGGCGGAAATGGGCAGCCAAGTGCCGCTGCTGAACCGATAGCGAGCCCCATCATTGAGATCCATCTGCGGCAGTTGGTACGCTCCTGTTCCCCCCCAGATGATCATGTCCTGGCCGTCCCAGAACGCCAGGTGCCCGCTCCTGGCGCCGGGAGCGCCATCGGTGCTCAAAGCCTTCCAAGAGTCGTTGCTCGGATCGTAGTAGGATCCCGTCGCCGTTGGGATCACTCCCTGCGCAGTAAGCCCACCCCAGATGATCAGATACGCCCCTGTCCAGACGGCCGAATGCCCCGTTCGAGGCGTTGGCTGATTCACCTTGCTGAGGGTTCGCCAGGTTGCGGTCGCCGGATTGTATGCCCCTCCAGAGGTGGCACTCCCGCCCCCACCCCAGACAATCATCTCAGTTCCGGTCCACGTCGCGGTAAAGCCCGTTCGCGGCGCCGTGGTCGGACTAAGCACCGCGGTCCACTTGTCGAGCGCTGGATCGTAACAGCGCAAGGATTCACTTCCACCCCATACTAGGAGTTTACTCCCGGTCCATACGATGGACTTGTCGGTCCAACTAGTTGGGGCGTTGACGGCGCTCATTCTCTGCCAGGTGTCAGTGGCAGGACGATACAACCCGCTTGGTTGAGTCCTGGTGCCCAGCACTACCATCTGGCTTCCCGTCCAAACGACTTTAGGATCCACATATCCAGGGGGGGATCCGGCCGCAGATATCGGTCGCCAGGTGTCCTTGGCGGCATCGTACCGACCCCCACTGTTGAGGACCGTCCCGCTCGCCTGTGTGCCGCCCCAAATCAACATTTCCGCCCCCGTCCAAACCGCGCCCGCAGAGCGGCGGGGCGCGGGAGTAAACTGTGTGATAGTCTGCCAACTATCACTCTCCACGGTAACGCTACCGATCTTTTGGAAGCCGTTGGTCAGGAGGCTGGTATTGTTGCCTTGCTCGGAGAGGATCAAGCCACCACTGGCGCCCAGGTTAGCGGCTGCGGAATCCCGTGCGAGTGAAGCGGGCCCGATGGCGCCCGGAGCAATAGCCGAGGCGGTAACCGCGCCAGTGGCCAGTTTGGAAGCGGTGATAGCGCCGTCGGCCACATTTGCGGCCATCATGGCGTACCCAACGGCACCCACGGGTTGGTCCGGTACTATCGGTTCGAAGGGCGCTTCTCCGTCGCTAAACCAAACCCGCAGAACTACGCCCGCGTTGGTGAACACGGTCGGGGGGATTGGGACCATATTTGTCAGCGCCGTGTCGCCGAGCACTACGTCGTAAATGCCGTTACCAACAGCTAGAGTGAGTCCTTTGAGCGGCTGGCTCCCAGCGGCACTCGTGCCGTCGTTGCTCCAAAACGTGGTTGCAGCGTTAGAACTGAGGAGCGCGAACTTAAACTGGCCGTTACCGTTAAAATTCGTTCCCCCTACGGCTACACCGCCGGTGTAGTTGATGATTTGAGGGACCTGACTGGCTGCGGGTGGAACAAGGCTCATCCCAAGGAGCAGTGCGATCCATAACCGTGATTGCATCATAATGGATTCCCTTTCGTTCGCTGGCACCCGTATCCGCATGCTCGCTGGTCTAGTTGTACTGGTCGGCCTGACGGTCGCCGGGCTTGCGTTTGGGGTGGCTGGAATGGATTTATAAGCATATCCTTTGCCAACATTTTCGAAGACGAACCACAACTAATGTTCGGTGATTACGTTCCCCAAGCTGCCGTGGATCGCCCAGCCGAGCTCCCGCAGGAGCCGGGTTTACGCTGAACCGCAAAACCCATGGAGGAGCGGCGGCGGCGAAAGCAGCCGAGAACCCGTCCTCGTTTGCCGGGACTGCGACCGTCCTCAGCCTGCCGACCGCTCTCCTGGCGGAACGACCGATTCCAACGGACGACGAGGCGAGAGCGCTTCCCGGTTTGGCGCCGCGCCTCGGATTTCCACCAACCAGCCGGGCGTGCACACAAACCGGATGCTCAACCGTCGCCGCTCGCTGGGACGAGTTTCCACCGGGCAGACGCGTGACGTGCCCGCGCTCCGGGAGGTGGAGGGCGGGCTGTCGTCCTGCGATTGCCAGCGGTCTCTCAAGGCTGCCTCATCGATGAGTGGAGCCGTAGAGGAACATCGAACGATGGGTCGTGTACGAGAGGACAGGCGCTGGCAGATTGGAAGATCCCAGTGTCGCTTGTCCTCCGAAGATCAGTACGGCGTCCCCCGTCCAAATGCCCAGAGCCCCTGAGCGTCCATCTGGCGCGCCCACGAGGGTTGTAGGAGCCCATGAATCGGACTGCGGGTTGTACCGTGCGCCGGTCCGGTTGACGCTCGAATTGCTCCCCCACACGAAGAGATCGTGGCCGGTCCACACGCCCACGGGCGTCCCCAAAGTCAGGGGTGCAGCCGCGAGAGAGACGGTAGTCCAACGGTCCAGCACCGGGTCATAGCGTCCCCCCAAGCCCGGGTCGCGAGGAGTGCCGCCCCAGATGAGCATCTCTCGGCCAGTCCAGACGGCGATATGGTTGGTTCTTCCCGCCGGGGCGTTGTTCGTGCTGATCGGGGTCCACGAGTTCAGCGCAGGATTGTAGCGAGCGCCGTCGTTGAAAAAGCCGCTCGGCTTTCCTCGCGGCTGCCCCCAGCCTCCCCAGACAATCATCTCCTTGCCCGTCCAAACCGCGGAGTGACCCGTCCTCGGAGCAGGGGCTTGTCCGCTGGTCATGCTTGCCCAGGAATCCGTGTCAGGGTTGTAGCGGGCACCGTTTCCAAGAATCTGACCGGTCCCTAGAGAAATCCCGGATTGGCCGCCGAAAACCAAGGCCTCCGAGCCCGACCAGACCATGCTGAATCCGATTCGAGGCGAAGGAGCCCCGTTCGTGTCCATGGATGTCCACTCATCGCTCGCCAGGTTGTAGCGAGCCCCTGTCGCCAGCGGCTGGGCTACCTGTTGGAATGAGGGAGAGGCGTTCGTCATGCCCATGCCGCCCCAAACGATCATGTCTTTGCCGCTCCAAACGGCCTGGTGGCCTACGCGAGGGTTCGGCGCGTTCATCTTGGATAGCGGCGCCCACCGCGCGGTGATCGGGTCGAAGCGAGCCCCTGAATCGCCAATCAGAGCGCTCAGTGCTCGGTTATCCGCCGTATTATTCCCGCCACCCCAAACCACCATCTCACTTCCGCTCCAAACCAGGCTATGACCGATGCGACCAACGGGCGAAACTGAGATGGTTCTCCACTGGTCGGTTGCCGGCCGATAAGCAGTTCCAGCATTGGATGTGGGGTACTGGACACCACGCCCCCCTTCTCCTCCTCCTCCCCAGAGAACCATCTCGGAACCGGTCCAAACTCCAGAAATGTTCGGCAAAGGGCTGGGTGCCCTCAACGGCGAGATAGCAGACCAACTGCCTCCATCTAACCGATATCGGGCCCCATCTCCCAAAACGACCGGACCGAACTGATCGCGGCCGGTTCCCCCCCAGATGATCATATCTTGGCCATCCCAAAAAGCTAGGTGGCCCGTTCTGGCAGCGGGAGCAGCGTTGGTATTCAAGGCTGTCCAGGTGTCGGCGAAGGGATCATAGAACGCTCCCGTTGAGGTTGGACTAGAGCTCTGCGTGGGGGTGCCTCCCCAGACGATCATATAGCGCCCAGTCCAGACCGCTGAATGCCCTGTTCGTGCGGTTGGCGCGTTGGTTTTGCTGAGCCCGCGCCAGGTTTGAGTCGCCGGATTGTAGGCGGCGCCGTGCGTGGAGGTTTGGGCCGAACCCCAAACAATCATCTCGGTCCCGCTCCAAATCGCCGTGAACCCTTGCCGGGGAGCCAGACTTGAACTGGGCAGGCTGCTCCACTGGTTGTGCGCGGGATCATAACTGTGTAGCGACTCGCTCCCCCCCCAAACCAAGAGCTCGTGCCCGGTCCAGACCGCGGTCTTGTCGCTCCAGTTTACGGGTCCGCCCATTGCGCTCATCCTCGTCCACGAGTCAGTTTCAGGCGTGTAGAGTCCGCCGGGCTGAGTAATGCTCCCGAGGACAATCATCTGGCTCCCGGTCCATATGACCAGAGAAGCCAGTGAAGTCTGGCGTGGCGCCGGAGCGTTGGTGACAGACATAGGCAGCCACGTGTCCGAGACGGGATTGTAGCGTCCCCCGCCGTTCACCGCCTGGCCGTTGGCTTGCACGCCACCCCACACCAACATTTCGGTGCCGCTCCAGACCACCCCGGGCAATCGGACCGGGGCTGGAGAAAAGCGAGAGATGGTCTGCCAGGCGTCACTATCGACCGTTACCGTGCCAATTTTCTGAAATCCGTTGGTCAGGAGGTTCAGGTTGCTCCCCTGGTCGGAGAGCACCAAGCCCCCGCTGGCGCCCAAGCTGGAAGCCGCCGAATTCGGGGCTAGCGCCGAGGCCCCCACTGCACCTGGTGCAATCGCACCAGCAGTGACCGCGCCAGCGGCGAGTTTCGAGGCGGTGACGGAGCCATCGGCCACGTTCGCGGCCATCATGGCGTAACCGACGGCGGCTACGGGTTGATCCGGCAGGATGGGTTCGAAGGCGGTCACGCCGTCGCTGAACCAGACCCGCAACGTCACTTTCGAGTTAGTAAATACCGTTGTCGGTATGGGCACCATGTTGGTCATCGTCGAGTCACCCAGCGCAACGTCGTAAACGCCGTTCCCGACCGCAAGAGTCAGACCGGCCTGCGGTTCGCTCCCGGCAACGCTGGTACTGTCGTTGCTCCAAAAAGTGGCACTGCCATCATGATTAATAAGGGCAAACTTGAACTGGCCGTAGCCGTTGAAATTGGTTCCGCCAACAGCTACGGCTCCAGTGTAATTGATGAGGTGAGGCACCTGGCCTGCCGCGGGCAAAGAAAATGTTGCCCCGACGAGCACGGCCAGCCATAACCGCGATTGCTTCATACTCGGATTCCTTTTGTTGACTCGCACACCGACGTCCATCACACGGTCTCGATTTGATTTGGGTTGGCAGCCCCACCGCACCAATGTGAGGATGTGATCAAGGCTGACGGGGTTACAGTATAGGCCGCTGTTCTCGCCGAAAACTGTGCGTTCCATTGCACAGACCGTGCGTTTAATGGCACAGACGGTCACGGACGCCCCGTTGAGTTGCGGCGGCCTGCGGGCGGAGTTCGCCTCGTTACGGGCTTGTGGCGGCACCGACCACATCCGTATTTGTTTGCTCGACGCACTAGCTTGGTTAATCTCCGCCGCATGCCTCAGTTCCACGTCAACCTCGCAACCGCGGGTCAGTCGTTACAGCCCAAAGGAATCCGCTAATGAGGCGAATCTGGCTTCCCATGGCCCTCGGGCTGGGGATTCTCGCCACCCGCGCTGGGGAGTGGCCTCAGCTCCAGGGCCCCACGCGCGACGGAGTATACGCCGGCGCCGAGATTAGCTACGGCTGGCCGAAGGAAGGCCCGGCGGTGGTGTGGAAGAAGGAGTGCGGGGAGGGTTTTAGCGGGCCGGTACTGAGCGGCGAACGGCTTTTCTTGTTCCATCGTCTGGCTGACCTCGAGGTGGTCGAGGCACTGGATGCGCGCACCGGGAAGCCAATCTGGAAATGCGATTATCCGACAGCCTACCGCGATCAGATCGTAGGCGAGGACCACGGGCCCCGCGCGACCCCGACCATCGCGGGCAATAGGCTCTATACCATCGGCGCGGAAGGGCGGGTCCACTGCCTGGATCTGGCCACAGGCAAGAAGATCTGGAGCATGGACGCGCGGGCGGATTACGGAGCCAGCGAGGGCTTTTTTGGGTTCGCCTCTTCCCCGCTGGTAGAGGGCGACGCCATCATGCTCAACATCGGCGGGGCCTCGGGTGCGGGTATCCTGGCCTTGTCCAAGGAAGGCGGGAAGCTGCTCTGGAAGGCAACGGACGACGAAGCGAGCTATTCGTCGCCTGTAATGGGCGTGTTCGGCGGCCAGCGGCTGGGAGTGTTCTTCACTCGTGCGGGACTTGTGGTCCTCGATCCGAGCACCGGAGCGGTCAAATCCCGGTTGGCTTGGCGCTCGCGATCTCATGCATCCGTAAACGCAGCCACGCCGCTGGTGATCGGCGAGCGGATATTCCTCTCTGCTTCGTACGGAACAGGGGCGATCCTGTTAAACTATCAAGGGGGCCACTTTGACAAGGTCTGGTCCGGCGATGAAATCATGTCCAACCACTACGGGACCTGCGTGCATCGCGCTGGGTACCTGTATGGTTTCGATGGCCGCCAGGAATCCGGTCCCCGCTTACGATGCGTCGAATTGGATACCGGCAAGGTGCGGTGGACCCAAGAGGGGTTGGGGGCGGGCAACCTCATCCTGGCCAGGGATCACCTCCTCATACTCCTGGAGAACGGGCAACTACTGGCGGCCGCGGCCGAACCCGCAAGCTACCAGGAGAGCGGCCGGGCGCAGATCCTCGGTTCGCACGTGCGCGCCGAACCGGCCTTGTGCGACGGGTTCCTTTATGCGCGCGGCGGGGGACGTCTGGTTTGCCTGGATCTGCGAAAGAAATGAATCACCGGGCAGGAGTGCTGGAGGCGCGCGCAGAGGATTCCAGCATCGCGCTGGCACCCCCCACTCGGCCGTTACGCATCGGTGGATTGCGAGCACGCCAATAACCGGCCAGCAGGCTTCCGATGACCGAGTGAAAAACAGCCGAAATGGCACAAGGAATGACCGCATCAGGCAGGGCCGGAAAGTTTCTTTGGGCCAGCACCGCACCCAAACCGGAGTTCTGCATGCCAACCTCGATCGACACCGTGCGGCAGATGATCGGCTCGAATCTGCAGAGCTTGGCGAAGTAATAGCCCAGTACAAATCCGCAGCTGTGCAGGAGAAAAACGGCGAGCAGTAGAGTCCCAGCCGAATGGCGTACGTCGGGAGCGCGCTGGCCGATGATACTGGCCACGATCAACACCACTGCCGTCACGGAAATCCCAGGCGCTATAGGAGCCACGGCCCTGGTCACTCGGGGCAAGTAATGATGCAGCATCAGACCGAGGGCGACAGGAGCCAAAACAACCTTGACCGTATCAAGCAAGAGCGCCCAAGCGTCCACGGGTACAATCGCGCCTGCCAGCCATTTGGTGAGGAGTGGCGTCATTACAATCGCTCCAAACGTCGAGCAGGCTGTCATGGTTACCGATAGAGCCACGTGGCCTTTGCCGATGTAGTTCACTACGTTGGATGCGGTCCCGCAGGGACAACAGCCTACAAGGATCAACCCCACCGCCAACCCCGGCGGAAGTTCAAGCGCGTAGGCGATGGACCATCCCAAAAAGGGCATGATCAGGTAGTGCGAAATGAACCCCACGAAAACCGCCGCCGGCATCCTCATCACCCCTTTGAAATCGTCGAAACTTAGCGTAATCCCCATCCCGAGCATGACCACCGCCAGGCCCCACGCGATCGCGCTGTTGTTGAACCATGTGAACAACGGAGGATAGAGCAGAGCCAAAACACCCCCAAGCACGACCCAGACGGGAAAGAGGTTGGTGAACAGACGAGCCATGGGCTCAGTATCCGGGTGTCATGTTCACACTGACCATTCGTGGAGCCACCCGCCCCAATTCATTGCCCGTCCGATCGTACAGCAACCCGAGCAGTTGGTAGCCTCCCGCGGGCGCAAGGTCGCCAGGCCACTGGCACACGGCGCGCTGGAAATTTCCCTCCGGCTCGAAGACCTCAATGCGGCCTGGGAATTCCCCCAGCACGCGGCCTTGGAGATCCAGCAGGCGAAAGAGGGTTTTGCCCAAATGCTCTCCTTGATTAGGCGGGAGAGCCATCATGGCGGTGACCATCGGTTTGGTGTCCTGTGTCCAGGCGGTGTCGCACCGAACCGGAGTCAGGACGGGAGCGCAGATAGTCCAATGTGATGGCTCGACGCGCTCGACGAGTTGAATGCGAGCGAGATTCGCGGGTTGCTGCACAGAAAGCGGGCTCCCGTAGGCGAAACTGCGAAACACCCTGCCGGCTCCATCGCTGTAGCACAACTCCGCATCCAAGCCGATCACAGTGCCAGCTTTCGCTTCGAACCCTGGGAAATTTGCCCAAGGCAGCTTGAATTCCACTTCGAGGCCGTACTGGGTTCGCCGTGCGCCCACCTCAACACCGATTTTCTTAATGGCATCGAGGTAGCCGGGACGGAGGCAGAATCTGGGGTGGAGGTCCGTGCCCTTTAAGCCAGTCCAGTAGCAGTGGACTGCGCCAGGTCCCCAGGTCCGCGATCGGAAGTTGTCGTCGCGACGCGTATCGAAATACCATTCAACCGCATCGCCCTCCCAGAGGTGATCGTCGTCGGCCAGGTTCGCCTGTTTCGTATCCAAGGTGCGCAGACCGGCGTAGAACGCCTGATCATCCCACATGTAGAAGAACTGGGCCGCCCGCTCGCCGAGTTCGGAGTGAAAGTATTCGACTGGCGTGCAGAAAGCGTCCTTGAACTCGGAAAGATCCCCGTCGATCTGCATCGCTTTCGGGGCCCGGGTGGCCAATCCGCGAACGCCGGCAGCCAACGGCGTGGTCTGCGCTCGAGCCAGGACGGTGCCAAGGAAGCCCAACAGCAGAGCGGCCAGACCGAGCCTTGGAAAGGGGTGAGTCTTCATGTGGAGCAATGCTTGAGATTAAGGCCGCTAGGCAGCGCCCGGGCAAGCAAAACCCTGTCTGGATTCGCCTTTACATCGCTTCCCACGGTTGGCAAGGTTGCCCCTCGATTGAATTCCGGGCAGGTGGCGAAGCCTTGAAGGCGTGTCCATGAAACCGGAGAACCTAACAAGATATGGCTGATTTAGTAGGGAATTTGCTAGTGGCCCAGTCTGGTGGCCCCACCGCGGTGATCAACGCCAGCGTTGCCGGGGCGATCCAGGAGGCCGGCAGGCATCCGGATATGATCGAGGAGATCTATGGCGGGCGCAACGGCATCCTGGGCATCCTCAACGAGGAGCTAATCGATTTGCAGGAGGAGAAACGGCAAACGATCGAAGCTCTCAAGCATACGCCAGCGGCAGCATTGGGCACCTGCCGTTACAAGATCGATTTCAAAAGGAAGCCTGAGCAGGCGGCCAAGGATATGGAGCGGCTTTTCCAGGTGTTCCAGGCCCATAACATCCGCTATTTCTTCTACGCGGGGGGCAACGATTCCCAGGATACCGCTTTGAAGATCCATGAAGAGGCGATCAAGCGCGGGCACGAGATGCGCGTCATCGGGATCCCCAAAACCATTGACAACGACCTGCCGCATACGGATCACTGCCCCGGCTATGGCTCCGTGATTAAGTACAATGCCACAACCGTCCTGGAGGTCGCCATGGATGTGGCGAGCATGGCCACGGACGACGGTTCCTGTTGCATCATCGAGGTGATGGGACGCTCCGCAGGCTGGATCGCCGCTGGCGCCATTTTGGCCAAACGCTCCGCGAACGACGCGCCGCACATCATTCTCCTGCCGGAGATTCCCTTCGAGGAAGAGAAATTCCTCTCTCGAGTTAAGGCCACTGTGGATGCAGTAAAGTACTGCATCGTGGTCGTCGGAGAAGGACTCAAAGACGCACAGGGCCACGAGATCGCGGCGGATAAGACCTTGGTCGACGCCTTCGGTCATCCCGTGCTTGCCGGAGCCGCGGAAAGCCTGGCTGAGATCGTTCAGAATAAGCTCAAGACCAAAACCCGGACCGTTAAGCTTGGCTACGCCCAGCGTGCTGCCGCACATTGCGCCAGTCTAACCGACGCACTCGAAGCGGCCGCTTGCGGAGAGGCGGCGGTTCGCGCTGCCGTCGGCGGGCAAAGCGGGTACATGGTCAAGATCGTCCGCGAGCAGAACGCCCCATACAAATGGAGCACCGGACTTCAGGACCTGAACGCCGTTGCGAACGTCGAGCACCTCATCCCCCGCGACTGGATTTCCGAGGACGGCCTCTTGCCGAATGAGAAGTTCATCGAGTACGCCCGCCCCTTAATAGAGGGTGAAGTCCGCCCGCCCAGCGATGGTGGACTGCCTAAATACGCCGTGCTCGATAAGTCTCCGGTGGAGAAAAAACTGCCCCCGTTGGCATAGGCCGGTGTTGCGCTCCCTCGAAATCCGTTCCTAAGCCTTGGTGGCTCTCACGATAAAGAGTGGGATGGTCGATCGGTGGCGTACTTTGTCGATGGTGCTCCCAAAGACGATATCGCCGAGCAACCGGTGACCGTGGCTAGTCATCGCTATCAGGTCGCAGTTACCCTCCTCGGCGGCGTTTAGAATCTCCCCTGGCGGATCTCCCAGGGCCAGCCTCACCGTGACCGTCATACCGCTGCTCCGCAGTTTGGCGGCCGTCTCTTCGAGGTACCGACGGTCTTCCAGCATTTCCTCCGATTCGATGAGCTTGAGACGGTCATAGTTGCGCGCCACCCAACCATCGGCAACATGCACCAAAAGAAGCTCCGAACCAAGTTGCCGCGCCAGTTGGGAGATCTGCGGCAAGAGGCTCTGATCGGCACGGCTGTTTTCCAGGGCGACTAGGATTTTGCGATACATGGCTGGCGTCAAGATGGGGCCGACAGTCCGAAAAATCCATAAATCGCTTGGCTTAACGAGGCCGGGAGCAGTGTGTCCAGCAGCAATTTCAGGTTCAGCACGATGATCACCGCGGTAGTCGCCCATCCAAGCGTCTTGATCCAAAGTGGGTTCACAAACTCCCCCATCTTGGCCTTCTCACTGGTAAACCGCATCAAAGGCCAGGTCGCAAAACCCAACTGCATGCTCAAAACAACCTGGCTGGCGACGAGCAGATCGGTGGTCTTGCGCTCACCAAAATAACCAATCACGCAGACCGCAGGCACAATGGCAATGGCGCGCGTGATCAATCGCCGCAGCCAGGGGCGCAGCCGAATGTTCAAAAAACCCTCCATCACAATTTGGCCCGCAAGTGTCCCCGTCAGCGTCGAGTTCTGCCCAGAGGCCAGCAGCGCCAGGGCGAACAGGCTGCCGGCAATCGACATCCCAAGCACGGGACTCAGCAGCTTGTAGGCATCCTGGATCTCAGCGACGCCCTGATGGCCGGACCAGTGGAACGCGGCGGCCGAAAGAATCAGGATGGCCGCATTGATGAACAGTGCGAACATCAAGGCGACCGCCGAATCGATTGAGGCGAACTTGATCGCCTCGGCCTTGCCGCCGGAGGTTTGTTCGTATTTCCGCGTTTGAACAATCGAGGAATGCAGATAGAGGTTGTGCGGCATCACGGTCGCACCGAGGATGCCGATACCGATGTAAAGCATGCCCTGGTTCCTCAAAAGATCCAGGCTAGGGGCAAAGCCCCACAACAGCCCTGGAATGCTGGGCTTAGCCCACAGCAACTCAACGGCAAAACACACAGCAATCGTGAGGATAAGAGTGATAACCAGCGCTTCGATGTGGCGAAAACCCTTGGTCTGCAAATAGAGCACGGCCAGTACATCCAGTGCGGTTATGCCACAACCCCAGACCAGCGGGATGCCAAACAGCAATTGCAGGGCGATCGCGGATCCCACTACCTCCGCCAGATCACAGGCGGCGACGGCGATTTCACAGAGCACCCACAAGAACCATACCGTTGGCGTCGAGTAGTGATCCCGGCACGCCTGGGCCAAGTCGCGCCCCGTGGCGATCCCCAACTTGATGGACAAATGCTGCAGAAGGATCGCCATCAGGTTCGACAACATCACCACGAACAGGAGGTTATAGCCAAACCTCGCACCTCCCGCCAAATCCGTGGCCCAATTCCCGGGATCCATGTAGCCCACCGCAACCAGGTAGCCAGGCCCCGAGAAGGCCAGCAGTTTGCGCCAGAAACCAACGTGCCTGGGTATGGGAATGCTCCGATGGGACTCGGGCAGACTCACCGAGCGCGCGTCTTTGCGCCAGGCCGAAGTGGGGGGCGATGATTCAGCGACGGAGCCCCCGGGCGCGGCCGGTGCCGGGCCGCTTGGGTTTGACGAGGGCAGGTTGCTCATCGCGGATACAGCTAATAATCTCCATTTGAATTAGTGTCAACTATAAAATTTAGGGTCAGCTATATTTGAGCTCTAACCTCGAACTAACCACCCGCTTCCCGCGTGGGAATTGGGCACTGGGACCCACCGGTGTGAGGAATTCCATGCTGGATGCACATTCCTAGTCTAGACAGACGGCAGGTAATCGGTCCGCTTTCGGTACACGCACTGCCCGGGCGTTCCAGAGGATTCAATGCTTATCTCTCTGGCCTCCAAGGGCAACTGCCGTTTGGGACGACCGCAGGGCGCCGCATAAGAGAGGGATCATTGCAAACGGCATGTTTGCTGCTTGGGGACATACCGTCCTCTCGCGTGAGAGGGCGGCGGGCCTCGGCGAGTATGTCGATCCCTCGGGCCGAGTCCCGCCTCCCCATTTGATGGTGCGCCAGAGCCAGTCAGGGCTTCCGCAGATGAGTGCGTGGTGGCCAAGCAGCTAAAGCTCCTGGGCCAAAATGGCGATTAACACAACTGTGACCGATCCGATAGCGATGTTTGCAACGACCACGCCAGAACCGAGAATGCGCGGCGAAACGACGCTTGCGGTTGATTTTCGACGAACACCGGCGTTCGTCGTGCCAATCAGCCGACCGCGCGCAGCGAGGAGTGAGCGGCAAAGCTGCCCGCGTGTGGAGGCCATCCCGTCCGCGAACACTGAACGGGTTTCTACGATCGGCCCGCAATCACGCGGCGCTCAGCCTTAGACGGTGAAAAAAGATGGACGGAGGGTTCCGACCGGCCCAAATTGAGCGCCGGTAGTTCGGCAAACCTAGACACGACCGGAAGCGATGTTCGGTCGCCAGGCTGCCGACCACCGGCTTGCATGCCGACGCCTCAGTGAACCCAGCCGCGCACTCGAACTGCCACCCTTACCACGCGCTGAAACGGCCGGGAACTGGCCTGAAACGCAGGGCGGTAGGCTGGGCATGGATCCAGACAACGGTGCTCCTATTGGGGCTCTCGATAGGCGTGCGCAGCGGCCATGCGCATCAAGGAAGCGGAAGTTTTCTCAGCTTGGAGATCCAACCCGCGACTGTAACCGGCCAATGGGATATACCCGTGCGCGACGTCGAGGCTCACTTAGGGCTGTTGCTCAACGGGGACAAATCGGAGGCCTTGCCACAAGCAGAATGGGAGAAGGCCGTCGCCAAGTATGCCTTCGCGCATCTGGTCGTGCGTTTGGACGAGACCACCAGCGTTCCACAGCTCACAGAACAGGTCTTGGTGGAACGGTTGGATGGGTACTATAGCGTGATCCGATTCGTGCTTCCGAGTGCGCAGGAGCCATCGGCGGTCGAGGTGAATTATCATGCCTTCTTCGAACGCGATCGGAGTCATTTCGCGCTGTTTCGTCTCTATCATGGGGATAAGCTTTATACTTGCGTATTCAACAACAACGGGCAATCACAGCGCTTCGAACTTCGCGCGCCCACCGGCTGGCGCCAATTCCTTGGCTTCTGCGTGGCCGGAGTCTGGCACATTTGGACTGGCTACGATCACATTTTGTTCCTGCTCGCGCTGCTGCTGCCCTCGGTGCTGCAAGCCACGGGTGGCGAGTGGCAGCCAGCCTGCGGGTTCAGACCTGCGCTGCTGAGCGTGGTCAAAGTGGTAACCGCATTTACCGTGGCGCACTCGGTGACTTTGAGCTTGGCGGTTCTTGGATGGGTGCACTTGCCTTCGCGTTGGGTTGAATCAGCGATCGCAGCCTCGGTGGCGATCGCCGCTCTTAACAACCTCATTCCGCTGGTCCAGCGCCGGGCCTGGCTGATTGCCTTCGGTTTTGGCCTTATCCACGGGTTCGGTTTCGCCAGCGTCCTCCTCGAAGGAGGATTTGACGCCGGGGCCCGGGCAAAGGCGCTGGTGGGTTTTAACCTGGGCGTCGAAGCGGGGCAGTTGGTGGTGGTGGGCTTGTTTCTCCCGGTCGCATTTTGGCTTCGCGCATCTTGGGTTTATCGGCGCCTGACGTTGCAGCTCGGTTCAGCGACGATCATCCTTGTCGCTGGGGTTTGGATGACCGAACGCCTCTGCGGGACCAAGTGGCTGCCCTTTTAACTAAGCAGAGCCGCTGCCTGACACGTGGGGACCACCGCGTTCGATCCAGCCCGGCAAGGCATTGTGCTTAATCCGACCTACATCGCCGGGGGCGTTCATTTGCCGTCCCTGAGCCTGTGGCTAGACGGACAAAAGCGGCGGCTGCGGCCAGATCGAGTCTTCGTCAGCCACGCGCACTCCGACCACATCGCCCGACACGAGGAGGTCATTTTGACACCGACAACGTCGAGTTTCATGCGCGCGCGGCTGCGTGGGGACCGCATCGAACACCGGCTGAGTTACGGCCAGACTCAAGCCTTTGCCGACGGTCCATTTCCCTTCAACCTTACGATGCTGCCCGCCGGTCATATTCCCGGTAGCGCGATGGCGTTGGTAGAGTGCGAGGGAGGATCGCTGCTCTACACCGGAGATTTCAAATTGCGCACGGGCTTGGTTGCCGAGCCCTGTGAACCACGGCGAGCCGATGTGCTGGTAATCGAAGCGACCTTTGGGCGGCCGTGCTACCGCTTTCCTCCTGCAGAGACGACTTGGGAAGCTATTATAGGGTTCTGTCAGCAAACCCTCAAGGCCGGGCAGACCCCGGTCCTACTGGGTTATTCCTTGGGGAAGGCCCAGGAGTTGGCCGCAGGCGTTGTGCGCGCAGGCTTGCCCGTCATGCTGCACCGCGCCGCCCATCAAATGAGCGAAATCCACACCCGGTGCGGCTCTCCATTCCCGCTCCCAACTTTGTTCGATGCTGACTCCGTCTCAGGCAATGTGATTGTCTCCCCCCCCTTCGAGAGGAGCCTGTTGTCTGCCTTGCCTGCAGGAAGCCGAACTGCTGTTTGCACCGGCTGGGCTTTAGACTCAGGTTGCCGGTTTCGGTACGGCGCTGACGCGGCATTCCCGCTTAGCGACCACGCTGATTTCGCCGAACTGCTCGAGATGGTGGATCGAGTTGAGCCGAAGAAAGTACTCACGCTTCACGGATTCGCTGCTGACCTCGCGCAGGCCCTAAGGGATCGCGGGATCGACGCACATGCGATCAGCGAGCCGGACCAATTGTGCCTGCCGCTGTTTGCACCCCATCAGTGAACGCTGTTGGCTATGAGGTCCACTACCGCGCCCGGAGAATTGGGCGCGAGCGGATAATGCCCCTGGTTTTCATTGATCATGACGGTGATCTGTCCGCCCAGTTCACGGTAGCGTTTCTCGAGCACACGGGTTTGCGTGTCCAGCCAAGGGTCGCGGCTGCCGCAAACGTGGAACAGCGGGACATTAGCCTTTGCCAGGGCGGCGAGGCTGTCCAACACCAAGGTTTTTGACATTTTCCCGCGTAGAACCGGGTTCTCGGCGTAAATGCATGACACTCTGTCTGGGTTCTCCACTGCCCAGGCGTAAGCCTCACCGGCCGCTCCACCAGCGCCTTCCATTACGGGTTTCGCGGAAAAACCATGCTTGATGAGATGCTCATACACCAAGTTCCAGTGGGCCAGCGAGGGGCCGTCGGCGTTGTAAGGCACTGGACCCGTCACGATGTAGGCGTATTCCCCTCCCCGGCTCATCCCGATAAATGCCGGCCGCTTCGAGAGACCATGTTTTTCGGTCAAGAACTCGTACCAGGCGTCCCATTTCTTGTCCGGCTTCAGGGAAGCGTCGGCGGTGATATAGGCAATGTGAAAGCCTCGTTTGAGCAATTCAATTTCAGTCTGGGGCTGATGATCCCAATAACAGCCACGCCATGACCATGGGCTTCCTGGAGCGGCGGTTTTCGGGACCACCACGATGCAGCGTCGTTTGCCTTTGACCGCTGCGCTGGATGACTCATCCGCCGTTTCGATGCCCAGATTCTCCTCATCCAACAGGAAAGCATAACAGTCGAATCCGTGCCAGGCAGACTTGGGACCCTCGAACGCGACGTCTAAGCGAGCTATCGAGGGCCCTCCTTCCGCGGAGAAAACGCAAGGCGTGACATCAGTTATGCCAAGCGCTAAGCAGATCAAAGCGACCGGTCTCGTCAACGTCGTGGTCCTGAGAAACCCGGTGAACAAGCGTCGAGGGGATTCGGAGTCCATAGTGGGAATTCTGAAAGAGGGTGAGACGCAGCTACTCGGTTTGGAAGGTGCCATTGCGTCTGGCAAGCGCCGAGAAGCCTAGGGGGCGTCGCCCACGCGCCGGGCCCGAGCGGCCCCGGGCTCCGCCATGGATGCGGCCCAAAGGTCCGGGGGGGAGAAGTCACTCGAGCGTGATCCGGCCCCAGTCTTCAGGACGGCCCATGACCCCGGAGCGCGGCGACCAGGCCAGACGCGATTTGTTGATGTTCTCACCCACCGCGGCGCCGACCTTGTCTCCATCATAGATCAAGAGATTGAATCCAAGACGTTGGCCGGCTTTCGGCTGGAGATGAAGATCGCTCCACGCAATAACCGCCCTGATCCGGTAACCGTCGGCAAGTCGTTGCGAACTCAAGCGCAGGCCGGGAGCGGTTTGCTCGATCGGGCCGGGTAATGCATCCGCGTCCCGAGCGCCTCTTACGGCTCCGGTGGTATCGAAGGGGAAAATGCCCACTTTGAAACATCGGAACGTGTTCTCGGCCCCTGCGTCCGGGTCGAGGCAAATCTCGATCGAATCGCTGCGCCAATGGCCTTTGATGTCGTTGGGCGCGATGTTTGACACAACCTGGTCATCCTTGACATCGACCTGGAGGTAGAGACCCTGGGCATCATGGGCCAGCCAAAAGCGTGCGCTTGAGTCGGCTTCGCTGCTAACCTTGCCTTCCCAAACCTGGTTGGTCCCAATTTTATGCTCCGGCAAGGCGATCCAAAGCCCATCACCTCCGGATAACGGCAATGGCATGGCGGTACGGGGCACACTCATGCGCGGCACCGGGTGCGCTTTCGCCGTAGCGCTCAACTCTGATCCCCCGGCCGAGCCGCTGATCGAGATCGTCCCGTCCGAGGTGGCATCCTCAGGCACTCTTAGGCGAAACTCCAGAACTCGCGATTGACCCGACGCAAGCTGATAATCAAGGCGAGCCGGCGCCACGGTCCACCCTTCCGGCACTTTGGCCACGAGCGCGCCGGCAAGAGGCTGCATCCCGGCGTTGCGCGCGGTCGCTCGCACCACGGTCTCTTCCCCGGCCACAACCGGCATATCGTCCGTTAGCCGGCCGGCCACCGGCTGAGTTTCCATCCTGCGCGTCCAATCCCGATAGCTGGCGATCGCCGGGCGGGGAATCCAATCCAGGCGCAGCACGGGACGGCCCTCCACGATGACTGCCTTCCGCTCCTGCTCCGTTCCAAAGTTCACCGTGGCCCAAATCGTCTGGTGCATTCCTAGCGCCGAGGCTGGAGGCACAACGCGCCAGAGCTGCGACGGGGTTTCTGACAGCACGGTCCAGCCGGCCGGTAGTTCAAGCGATACCGAAGGTCCGGCGCTGCCGTCCGCCACACCAAGCACCCTGCACGTAACCGTGAAGGGAACCCCGGGTGAAACCTCATAGCTGTCCGCTTTCAACTCGACCAGATGCGAGCCACCCATGGGGGAGATCGGAAGGCCTCCGAACAAGCCGTCCTCCAAAGGAACCATGGCCACCAGGCTCTTGACGAGAGTGAAGGATTGCGGCCGGCGCAACCAAGCTGCGTTGCCAAACCCGCCGAAGCCTTGAGAGCGATGATTAGAGAGAGCGCTGGCAGCCACGTCCGCGGGCGTTCGGCCGTCGGGCAGGTTGTTGGTCACAACCACACTTGCCAGGAACTCACCGCTGCTGCCGCCGTAATAAAGTTTGCGGGGACGCCAAGGCTCCAGGCCGTCCACCCCAAATTGTTCCGGGAATTTGGTGGCGTCGCCGGCCGCCAGGAAGGCCTCGGTGGCCAATCGACCCGCAGCCTGGTGGTGCCCGTGTTGGCCTGGCGTCGGGGCTGGGTTCATGGTGACTATGATCTCCGGACGCAAGGTGCGGACCAATCGCACCAACCGCCGGAGGGCTTCTTGACTGTCCCACTTGTTCAAGGTGGCGGCCACGCTCTCCGTATATGCCCAGTCGAGTTGATCCAGGAAATAGCAGTAACGGACGCCCATGGTCCGCAAGGCAGCGCGCAATTCCGCTTCACGGAGAATGCCCAGGGCTGCTCCCCCTTGCGTTCCGACCATGTTGCCGCCGCCTTCGCCTCGCGTGCAATACACGTGCGCCACGGTCTTCCCCTCACCAAGCGCATACCGAGCCACCGTTGCCGCCATTCCTGTTTCATCGTCAGGGTGCGCAAAGACGCCCAGGATATCCGTCTTGAGCAGCTCGGCCCCTCGCTTCGGAGGCGTTGGATCGGGCGCGCCGTCCGCCGCCCTCCCAACGCCCAGGAGGCTCGAGCCCATTGCGAGGACCGCTATCAGCGCGGAGATTTGAGGGAACGGGGTTCCGCACCGCTGGAAATCAGTTAACCCGATCATACGATGAGCTGGCTCAGGACCATGTTTGACGATGTTCTCGATTGGATTTGGCGACCACAGCCTGCTTGAAACGCGGCCCGCGAAACAAGCGGATTCGGGCGAGGCGGATGCAATCTTCACGGCGCCAAACGAAGGCGAGAATGCCTCATACGTTGCAAACTTGCAACGTTGCAACTCTGCAACGTTGCGTGCTTGCAACTAGACAAACCCGTGCTAAAGTCAGGTGTGTTTCAAACCAGCACGCCAGTGGTCGGGGAACGGTTCCACAACCGGGAAGTGGAACTGAAGGCGCTGGCACGCGCTATCGAACGGCTCTCAGCCGGCGAGCCTCAGTGGGTCGCAATCCTGGGCCCGCGCAAGATTGGAAAAACAAGCCTAGTGCTGGAGGCTGCGCGCCGCGCCCAATCCGATTCGCTGCGCGTGGTTGCCTTGGACGTTCAGGAGCAAGGCCCCGTTTCCGACGAAATCTTCCGGCGCCTGGCGGTTCGGGTCGTGGATGCAGCCCTGGGAAGCGAGATGGGCGAGTCGCTCGAACGGCTGGCCGCCCATCCAACCAGCTACCGGAATGCACTCCAGCGCTCGAAGCGCTTCAACTCCTTGCCAACCGACCTCCGAATCGAGGTGGTGGAACTGGTGGAAAGCGAGATAACGCCGGAGCAGGTTGGCACTTGGCTCGACCTCCCTCAGCAATTGGCGGCGGCGCTGGGTTTGCGGTTCGTTATCGCGTTGGACGAGTTCCAGGAACTTCAGGGGCTTACCGTGCAACGAAAAGCCTTTAGCCCCTTTATGCTGATGCGCAGCCGATGGCAGAAGCATCGCAGCGTGGCCTACTTCATCTCCGGCTCAGCGCGCTCCATGCTCCTGGCCTTGGTTAATTCCCAACAATCACCATTCTTCCAGCACTTCGCTATCCATGAGCTGGGACCCTTTACGCATAGCGCCGGAGTGGGGTTGTTGCAGCAACAGAGCCCGGCTGGGCGAGCCATCCCGGCCGAGGTTGCAGAGTTGGCGGTGAAATCGCTCACCGGGCATCCGTTTTACCTTCAACTCCTAGGCGAGGAGTTGACGCAACGGCCCGGTCCGTCGGACATAGCCGCTGTGAGGGATGCATTGCAGGGCTTGCTCTTTTCCCGTACTGGCCGTCTGGCTTTATTTTTTGAAAACGAATTTCAACGCCTCGTCGGCCGCTCCACCACCTTGGCGGCCACGCTCGACGCCTTGGCCGAGGGACCGGTCCCGTTGATGGCCGTGGCGAAGTCTATCCAAGCCGCCTCCGGCCCAACAGTTACTTACCTCGAACGGCTGCGGGACGCTGTAACGCGTTCGGAAGATGGGCTTTATCAACTCACCGACCCGACGTTTGCCCTTTGGCTGCGATGGCGGCGTCCTGGCGGAACCGTGGTTCCGATGGGCGTGGTAGGTGATGAAGCAGAAATCGCGGTGGCGCGCATCCTCTCGGCGATGGGATTTGATTTGGTGTACCAGTCGAAGGCATCGCGCGGCGCGTTTGACCTGCTGGCGACTCGCGGTTCCATGCAATTGGGGGTTCAGGTCAAGAGGTCAGGCTTACCCTTGCGTTTCAAGCTCACAGAATGGTCCAGGATGGTAGCTGAGGGGCACGCATTCCATTGGCAATGGGTGGTGGCGACGGTCAACTCGGACGGCGCGATCCGGATTCTGGACCCCAACAAGGCACGTATCAAGCGCGAGGCGACACTACATGAGGACGCCGAGATCACCAACCTGTTGCGCTGGCTGGACTTGCGTGGAGCCGCCACAACCGATGAAACCAAAAGGCTAGAGAGAAACCTGGAACCCGCCTCCCCGAAGCGAAAGATAGCACGGCGACATCGAGTTCATCACTAGCGACCACGGATGACCGGGCCGACACGGAGGTGATTGTGACGGGGAGCCCATCGGTCCGAGGGACCGGCACCAATGCCTCGCCGATAACGAACGAAGGCGGAGATGCTCTGCGCATCTCCGCCCTGTGTTACACTCAAACCAGCCGGCTGCGCGCGAGCACCCAGGATCGGCCCCCGCGCACACGCGCACACCGCCTATTGACTGGTGCGATAGAACTGCGCAGCCCCGGTAGCCGTAGTCGGGTAAGGTGAAGTAGCACCATGCACTTCACTATACGGACCGTTCACGTTGGTGGAGGATTGCAGCGTGCCCGATGTCCAGGTGATTGTCACCTTGTTGGGCTGCGTTACACTGATCTGAACGTTCGAGGACGCTCCCTGAGCAGCCTGATAATGGGCGGAAACCCGAGCGGGATCCAGCGCGACGTTATAGATCGCTGCTTCGTCGATCGAGCCGGTGTAGTAGTCACTCCAGCCGTCGCCGGTTGCGCCAAGAGCCCATTGAGCCCAGTCAACCTTCACCGCCCCCACCGTATCCGCCGCTGTGGCAACCTGCGTGCCGTTTCGATAGAGGTTCCAGTGTGTGCCATCGTAGGTCCCGACAATGTGGATCCATTGGCTGCCACCCAAATCCCCAGCCGGCACCTCGAAACGAACACCATGGAAGTTGGTGCCGTCAAACGAACCCACCACGTAATAATTCGTTGGACCTGACTCGATCCTGAGAGACACCTCGTTGCTGCTCAACAAGGCGCCGGACAAGACAACGTCTGGAGTGGTTGTGAGATCCACGATCGTGGGAGTGGGTGGCCCATGAGAAATGATTCGCGCCACGCCATTTTGAGTCGCGGAGGGCTTGATCCAGGCCTCAAGGCTGATATTGCCGGCGAAATCAAGACCCGCCGGGTTGTTCAGACTAACCCAGCTGGTTGTTCCATCGAGCGCGACGGCTGAGTTCAGAGTAGCGACGTTCCCCTCGGGCAGCCCAGGGACGGTGTTCGCAGTGAGCACTAGGATGCCGTCGGCCGCACCGCCAAGTTTGCCGCTGTTGGCAGCGGGGTTGAAGGCTGGATCCGCAAAGTGAAGGTAGGTTGGCGGACCCGTTCTTTGGGTTCCCGATCCGTCATACGCGGCGTTGATTACCAGAGCCTCGTAATTCGTGGCAGGGTGGGAATTTGTCGCCGTTTGGTAATGGGCGAGGATCTGGTCCGCGGTGAGCACGTAGTTGGTGTAAATGACGAGTTCGTCGATATTACCTTCAAAGGCTTCTCCGCCTCCCGAAGCCAAGTTGTAGGAGCCAACCGCAAGATCTGCCGGGGGAGAGTTGTCATCCGTCACACTGACATTAGCAGCGTAAAGGGCAGTCGAGTTTGTGTTCACCGCGACCCCGTCAACATACGCGGTCAGAGTTCCAGCCCATTGTTCCGACCCGCCGGTTGAAGGACCCTGGTCGGCACTAGGTTCCCAAGTCACCACCAGATGCTGCCAGGAGCCCACCGTATACGGGACTTGTGTCACAACATCCTCACCACCAGAGCCGCTCCCGGTGTACATCCTGAAGTCCCAACCGACCCCTTCGCCCGATGACTGAGGCGTGCCTGCGTAACTGGGGTCGGGATCGCGTTGGTAGATCACCCAGCCCGTGCGGTTGCCGGACGATTTGAAACGGTTGTTCACCGGAGCCGGTCCGGGATTCAGCCGGTCAGTCGTTGGCCTGAGCCAGGTCTCAAAGGTGAAGGGCAGGCTTGCGTCTGGATTGTTATTCGCGTTCCAGGGAATGTCGACGAACGTGCTTCCGCCGTTGCGCAGGTGGCCTTCATAAGAGCCATCATCGGTACGACCAGCCAGGGCGCTCTGACCAGGGTGAACGACCCCCACAGAGTTCGTGAATAGCCCGCCTGAGCGGAGGTCGCCCAAGTTGAGAGTGACATCGGGGCCAGGCGCAAGCTCGTCCATGCGTAGGTAGGCTACTGGGTTTGCCGACTGGACGAGGGTGTCGTAAGGCGTGGCGCGGCTCGCGTTGGTTCCGTTCTGGTAATGGGCCAGGATCTGGTCGGCAGTCAATTTGGCATGGTATAGAGCGAATTCGTCCACTGCCCCAAAGTAAGGGTTACCGCCCAGGCCGGTGTTGTTATAGGCACCGAACGAGATGGCTGAGGGTCCGTTCACCGCTTCGGAGGCATCATGGTCATTACTGTTGGCCACGTAGCCCGGTAACGTCCCGTCGGAGCCACCGCCCCATACGTTCGTGACGGCGGGAACGCCATTGATATACATGGTCAGGCTCGCGTTCGTCACGCTCACCGGATCGTAAACAACGACGACATGTGCCCATTGCCCCACCACATACGGCACACCACTCGTAATCTCCAACCCTCCGCTGCTTCCGTTCTCGTTGTACATTCGGAAGTCCCAGCCTACGCCCTCATAGCCCGAGGCTCCTGAATACGAAAGATCCTGGGCTCGCTGAAAGAAAACCCAGCCCTGCCGGTTCACGCCAGAGTAGGCATAGCGGTTGTTGATCGGACACTGCCCGCCGTTGATCTGATCGCTCGCTGGAAAGAACCAGGCCTCCACGGTGAACGGCTCCGTGTTGGGCGGATTCAGCGCCGCATTGTAGGGGATCATCGACCATCCTGTGCCATCGAAGAACTGCGACCGATCCCCGTCCCCTGCCAGGGCGCCCGTAAAAGCGTGGAGATTGAAGTTATTGGTGGCGTTGCCTGCGGCTCCCAGGCTGCCGCTGTTGGCATTGGTATTCCCCCTTATGCGCGTATCACCAAACCGGTAATAGGCCAAGGCCCCGTCGGCTCTGACCACAGACGCGTAATCGGCACGGACGGTCGCCACCGCCAGGAGCAAAACAGCTGCCGCCACGAGGCGGGAGGCCGGAGGCGGGCAACTGTCAAGCAACCAGGATCGAGTATTCAGTCTTTGCATATTTCTGATTGAGTTTTGGGTTGAACTGGACCGTCATGGAAGCTGGGAAGTCTTCGCCCAAGAACTCGTCCTGAGCAAGCATGAACTAGCTTATGGTCCGCTGATTTTCAGATCGGGGAACGGATCGTCACCGGCAATTTCGGATTGGACCCACGGCAGTCGTGGAACCTTGCGGCGCGTAGCATCCCATCCCTCGCGATGGACGGTCAAGTTACAGTCCCGTGACCACCGTGCAGCCAACCGTCCTCAAGTGGAAAAAGTCGCTTGATCCAGGTCAAATGCTGTCGGTGCCGTTGGGAGGAAACTGCTTGCAATGGCCACTTGGTTTCGAACCGTTCCCGAGCTCTCACTATGAAGACCACCCCACTCGCCCCCCCCACCTCCATCACGCGTCGCGAGTTCATCCGCGCCACTGCCGTCAGCGGCACCGCCCTCGGCAGCCTGTTAGCGTTCCCACTGGTCGCCAATGGCCAGGTGCGCGGAGCGAACGAGCGCTTGCGGGTCGGGTTCATTGGCGTGGGCGGCCGTGGCCGCTACCACCTCGACACCGTCCTGGGCATGATTGGCCAAGGTGCAGCCCTCGAAGTGGCGGGCATCAGCGATGCGTATGGCCCACGCCTGCGCGCCGCGGCCGAACATGCCAAAGCCAAGGCTTATGCCAGGGACCGTGAGCTTCTCGCCGACTCATCCATCGACGTCGTGTGCATTGCCACTCCCGACCGCCTGCATGTGCCCCAGGCCCTCGAGGCCATTCGTGCCGGAAAGGACGTCTATTGCGAAAAACCCATGGGCCATTGGTCACAGACCGAACTGAGCAAACGGTTCTTCCTGGAAACCAAAAAGCGCGGTCGAGTGGTACAAATCGGCAACCAAGGCAATTCGAACGTAGCTTGGAAGCAGGTGGCGGAACTGATCCAGAAAGGCGCGATCGGGCGCCCGCAACATGTGCAGGCAGGTTATTATCGCTATGGCGATTGGGGCGAACGGATGACCATCCCCGATCCCAACGCCAAGCCGGGTCCCGATCTGGATTGGAACGCCTTCCTCGGCGATGCCCCTAAAACTCCCTTCACCGTCGATCGTTACTTCAGTTGGCGCAAATACCTCGACTACGCCGGCGGCCCCTGCACAGATCTGTTCCCACACGTATTGACCCCGTTCATCAGCCTGCTAGGACTGAAGTTCCCCAGCCTGGTCGTCGCCTCGGGCGGCATCTTCAAGTTCGACAGTTACGACCGGGAGGTGCCGGACACCTTCAATATGTGCGTCGATTACCCACAGAAACTTTCGATCGTCCTCGTCTGCACGCTGGCAAACGAATTCCCCACCGAGCCGGCAATTCGGGGGGACGAGGGAACGATTACCATGCAAGGTCCGGCCTTCGAAGGCGGATTCGACAGTGTGAGGTTCATGCCACGGAAGGGCGAACCGAAGACCATCGCGGGCAGCAAGCCCAACACCACCCTTCTCCATTGGGAAAACTTCCTGCATTGCGTGCGCACCCGCGAGAAACCGGTGAGCGATGTCGAGTTCGGCTTCCATGTCCAGGTCGCCATGAACATGGCGATGCTCGCTTTCTTGAAGAAAAAGGTGGCTCGCTTCGACACCGAAAAAGAAACCATCGTGCTCTAGGTTTTATGAAACTCGAAATTCCCTTGCTAACGAGCGCCATCATTGGGTTCTGGGGTGCCGAAGCGGCGCCGCTCACATCCACAGCCAGCCAGCAGGCCATAGAGTGGAGCGTGAGCTACCAAGGCCACACGATATTTGAGTATTCATTCGCGCCTCAAAAATTCAAACCCTACGTCAAAGTCCTCGCCACGGTGGATGGCTTCAATCTTCTACGCGACGCTCCTTCCGACCATTTGCATCACCACGCGCTGATGTACGGCATCAAAGTCAACGGAATCAACTTCTGGGAGGAGGTGTCAGGCTCCGGCATCCAAAAGCCCGTGAACACGGACGCACCCAAATTCGACACCAACCCTCAAGGTCAGCCACGAGCTACACTCCACCAGACAGTTCACTGGTTATCGCCGGCGGACGCCTGGCTCCCCGACACGACCAAACTGGCTCTATTGGTCGAGGAACGCACCCTCAAACTCACCGTGAACGAGAAGAGCCGGGAGGTGGCTCTGGAATGGGAATCCGTCTTCACGGTCGGCACGAAGACCAATGAGGTGGGACTTACAGGCTCCAGTTACCATGGGTTGGGCATGCGCTTCGTGCAAACGCTTGATCCTCTAGCGCGCCACTTCAACGCCGACGGGCCTCCTGACCTCTCGAACGGCAAACAGGACGTCTCCCCACACCGCTGGGCCAGCGTCTCTTTCGAACCCGCAGGCCACCCTGCCACCATCGCGGTGCTCGGCGATCCCAACAATACCCGGGGGAACCCCAAGTTCTTCACCATGCTCACGCCCTTCGCCTATCTGAGTGCCACACAGGGATTGGATAAAGAACCGCTGATCTACCACACCGGCCAACAGTTCTCCCTGCGCTACCTGGTTGTAGTTTATCCCGAGCTTAAGTCACCTGCCTCACTCGACGCCCGCGGGCAATCATGGTCAAACCCACCGCCGTGACCCGAGATCCACCGTGAAGCCTCTTCCCCAAGCACTCAGGCCGAGGTGGAACCAATCGAACTATTTTTGGTCCGCGACCGGGACTTTGAAGAAGCACTGCCAGGTCCCGTAATCAGAACCAAGCCCAACGCGCAGGCCTTGATACCACTCGACGTGGCCGTCTTCGAAAGTGAAATTACCGCCGTCGGGCGCCCCGGCGGCCCGTCGATGAACTGAGGTGTAGATCTGTTTGCTGTTGTAATCCGTGGTCCATTCAAGCTTTGGGCTGTAAATATTAGTATTCTTGGAGCCAACCGCCTGAAGCCGGTCAATCAAGATGGGAGCCGAACCAAAGGGCCCATTTAATTTGTGGCGGAAGAACCAGTCCGCAGTTCCTTGGGCACCGGCGGTGACATCCGGGTCCTTGTCCTTGCGTCCTGGCAGATAAAAGTATCCCACCAACTGCTCACCCGTGTCCGAGCCGATCATGCCTGCCTCGGCCGCGCGGTGCCAAACATCGGTGGGGCAAAACAACACGTCGTTGTTGGGACGCACGTGCTTCGTGGTAGTTCGGTTATTCTTGATGAGGTAATTGTTCCAGAAGTTGCTCATCGAGGGCATCATCCAACTGAATCCCATCCCTTGGCTGTTATCCGGGAACCCGTTGTCGCAGTCCAGGGCGTACATGTTGATGGCCAAGCCCCACTGTTTCCCGTTACTCGCGCAGAGTGTCTTGTTGGCCTTGGCTTTGGCCTTGGCCAGAGCCGGCAGCAACATGCCGGCGAGGATCGCGATAATGGCGATGACCACGAGCAATTCGATCAGCGTGAAGGCAGGCGCTGACCTGGTTCCAGAGGGGAACGGGCGGTTCATGGGGCTAGGGAACGCGCCTTCGGCATCAAAGTCAAGCTGATCCTTGCTCTAAGCGGCCCTTGTTGCTTGTTCCACGTTCTCCACCTAGGAACCAACGAGCTAAATACCTCACTATCAATATCATGGATGAATTTATGACGGTTCAGACTGCCCGCCAACTCCGCTGGAAGAAGGCGATGTCGCGCCTCGGTCGCAAGCCAACATCACCCCCCCACCGCGACGCGGCGTGCTCACCCCCTCAGGTTGCAAGAAAGGTGGCCGGTTTTTTTGTCCGGTTTCGGCCCAGGGCGGGGATTCCTAGTTACAAATGCGCCACGTTTTGATTTGAGCCAAGCGCCTGGGAAATCGCTAATGGGTGGGAAGATCAGTCCCCTGGTGTGGGCAACCACGCCAGGGGACAAAACTTTTCGCAGCCAAACCGTGGCCTCGACCGAGCGCGATCGGGCCCTGGTGCGCATCTTTCAGCAGGAGTCTTCCGGCTTGCTGGCCCTGAGCGTCTGTGGAAGCCTGCTGGCATGACCTTGTTCCCGTCCTCCGTACCCTATCGATTGTCCATCACGCTTCCTGGGTGCTTGTCGCTGCTTTGCTGGCTCGTCTGCCTGGCCACCGCTTCAGCCGCCGACAAAGATCTGGCCGACTCAGCGCGTGAGTTCAGAGCACAGCTGACTTCGAAGATCCTGCCTTACTGGTACGACACCGCCATCGACTGGACGAACGGCGGTTACGTTCTTGCCGATGATGCGGCCCGGAAGGCGCCGCCGGCGACGGAAAAGCAGATCGTGACTCAAGCGCGGATGCTATGGACCTTCTCTCATGTCCATCGGAAGGGCTACCGCGACCCCAAGCGCGATTTCCTCAAAGCCGCCAAGCACGGCTACGACTTCCTCATCAGTCACTTTCTGGACAAGGAGCTAGGCGGTTATTATTGGAAGACCGATCTCGCTGGCCGCGTCATCAATGACCGCAAATACCTCTACGGCGAATCGTTCGTGGTCTACGCGCTGGTTGAGTATTCCCGAGCCAGCGGTAGCCGGGAAGCGCTTGACCAGGCCTTGGATCTCTATCACGCGCTGCAGCAGCACTGCCACGATCAATCCCACTCCGGCTGGACCGAGCACTGTCAGCGGGATTGGACGCCGATTACCCAGCAAGACGACCGTATCGAAGTTGAGATCGCCGGATTGCGCAGCGCCAACGCCCATCTCCATTGGATGGAGGCGCTCGCCGAACTCTCCGAGGCCAGTGGTGCACCGGACGTGACTGAATCGCTTAAGGAGGTTCTGCGCCTCAATTCCACCTATTTCTATCCATCCACCCCGGGCCGATCAGCCTTCCACCGCCAACCCGATTGGAGTCCAGTGACCGATCCCCGGAGCGCAGGGTTATCCTATGGCCACAATGTTGAGTTCGCTTGGCTCATGATTCGAGCCCAAGAGGTGCTCAAACAGAAACCCTCCTGGGAGCATTTTGACGCGATCATGAAACATGCCCTCGAGTACGGTTACGACCACCAGCGCGGTGGCCTTTACAATCGCGGCGCCGATGATCGGCCTGCCACCGACACTGACAAAGTCTGGTGGAGCCAGGCCGAAATGATGGCGGCGCTCTCAGATGGCTGGCATCACAACCGGAACCCGGGCTACGCCCAAGCGCTTCGGAAGCTGGTGAGCTTTATCCAAACCTATCAGGCCAACCCCAGTGATAGCATCTGGCTAGACACCGTGACCGCGGACGGCAGGCCCAAGAGCACGGCCAAGGCCCACAACTGGAAGGCCAACTATCACGACGTGCGCGGGATTGTAAAGTTCATCGAAGTATTCTCCGGGCCGGGCAATTGACATCGGCGGTGCGAGCGGGTTCTCACGAGGCACGGCGTTGTGCCCCTGGCCCGGCAGACAGGAAAGCACGCCTCGCGCCAAACTGTTTTGAAGCAATCGGTGCCCAACGACCGGACCATGATTGTGTCCAGGGTACCAGCACGGCGGGTCGACTGGTAATGGGGGTCTCCTGCGGAGATTTCTCGCGCCGGAACGTCAGTCGTGATTTCGTCGGGCTGCCCAGATGCCGGCAATAACCCCGCTCAGGTGCCCTTCCCAGGAGATCGGCCCACGCTGGGGCAGGACGCCGTAGATGATCCCGCCATAGAAAAACAAGACTAGCAAGGCCACCACGGCGGCCCTCCAACTGCGCATCAAGAACCCCGAGGTTACCAGGTAGCTCACCAGACCGTAGATAATCGAACTCGCCCCGATATGTACGGAGCCTGAGCGACCGATCAGCCAGGTGCCGAAACCACTCGCCAGCCAGATCAACGCGAGCGTAGCCAGGGGGAAATAGCGTTTGTCCCAGAACAGCAGCACGAGCAAAACAAATAGCGGAACGGCGTTCGCAAGCAGGTGCTGCATATTGGCATGCAGCAGGGGGCAGAATAAAATGCCTACCAGCCCCCAAGGCGTCCGCGGAGTGACGCCAAAACCACGCAGGTCGATCGGGGAGACGGCCTCCGCAATCATCACTAAAAACAGGGTGCAAACCAGCAGCGCGCTGGTTCTCACCGCTCCACCTAGACTCTTGTCGGTCGCCCGAGCCACGCCCAGGGTGTACCGCAAAACGTCCTTCGGGAACAGCCCTTAAATCTTGAGTCCCTTGGTGTTGAACTCGAGCTTCTCATTCGCCTTGAGCATGCCAGCCCAGGTCACCTCCGCCCGGCGGTAGGCAGCGGTGCGCCCCAGAATGGTGGTCAGGTTGCTACGCACGCTTTGTGCCACGCTGGGATTGGCGTAGTCGCCCGCGAGGATGTTCTTGTGAAAGCTGGCAATGTTCGCCACCGCACCATCGGTGTAGAGATTCACCATCCGCCCACCCTTGTAGGGATCGTCGCAGATCAGGTTCACCTCGCCGAAGTAGTGTGTATCGATGGTTCCAGCCGTCCCATACACGCGGCAGCAGATGTCATCCCAGCGAGTGCCAACTTGTTTGGAGGAGAAGCTCAGGAGAATGTCCTGCGGGTATTGATAAACCACCGCAAAGTGGTCCCAGCAATCGCCCAGAAACTCGCGCGCCCGCCCCCCCGAACCGTAAGCCTTGACCGGTTCGGCGTTAAGAATCCAGGCGGCCACGTCCAGGGCGTGGATGTTTTGTTCCGTGATCACGTCCCCTGAGAGCACCCGATCGATTGCCCATGCGCGCAGCCGCGCCTCTGGATGGGCGGAGTTCTTGCGGTATTCGGCGTCCATGGTGCTGAACATCAGGTCGCAGAAGTAGGTCGCTTCCCCCGAGATGAGTTTTCCGATAGCGCCCTCGTGGACGCGTTTGACCGCTTCCTGATAGGAGGGATGTGCGCGGGTCTGGAAATCGACCTGAAAACACAGCCTTTTAGAGGTGGCCTGTTTGCCGGCCTCCCCCACCGTCTGGCAGCCCGGCACATCCACCGCAATCGGTTTGGCCAGATAAACATGTTTGCCTGCCTGAATCGCCGCCGCAGCCTGCTCGGGATGGAAATAGGGCGGGCTCTCGATGGCCACCGCGTCGAGTTTCTCCTCAAGTAGGTGACGGTAACCGTGCAGTCCCGTGAAGCGCTGCGCCGCCGGCACTTGGAACTTCTCGCCCGCTTCGTCCGCGCGGTCCTGAAAGTAGTCGGCCACGGCCACCACGTTGTAGCCACCGTGCTTCTGGAACAAGTCGGTGAGCCATTTGCCGCGCCCACCGCAGCCGATAAGGCCCAGGCTTACCTTGGAATTTGCCTCTGCGCCAGTTAGCCACTGGGGCTGGATCAAACTGAAGGAGGCCGCGGCCGCGGCAGTCCCCCGCAGAAAATTGCGTCGATTGAGGTTGGATTCTTTGGGAGCAGCCGGCCGGGAAACAGGATCGGGAGTCATAGCAGTATTCATTCTTTTGGGCAGCATTGCCGCAATCCTAGCTGATTCCGCTTGCTTTGAAATCACAAATCTTCCGTAGCCAAAGCGTGCTCGGCAACTCCCCGCAGCCAAGCGCCTCGTGATGCCTGTTGGATTGCCTTGCGCCTCCAGAGCGATCACGGATGCGCGCGGCGGGCGGGGGGGCTCATCAGGAAGGATTTCTTCTCCGATGCGATCCCTTTGGTGTTTTACGGTTGACCCTTTCCGGCTGAATGCTAATTTCTTAGCACTCCAGCGTGAATGTCGACCAGCAACTTACTCGCCGCGAACGCCAGATCATGGATGTTCTCCATGCCAAAGGGCAGGCCACCGCGGCGGAAGTGCTCAATGCCTTGCCCTCTCCTCCAGGCTACTCCGCCGTACGCGCGCTCCTCCGGATCCTCGAAGAGAAAGGGTATGTGAGCCACCGTCGCGAGGGTGCGCGTTATGTCCATGTTCCGCGATCTTCTCCGGAGACGGCACGCCGCTCGGCGTTGAAACGCGTGGTCTCCACTTTCTTCCACGGGTCGGTGGCTGAGGCGATAGCGGCGCTGCTGAAGACCGCCGACAAAAAACTCTCCCAATCGGAGTTAACCGCGCTGCAAGAACTCATCCAGAAGGCTAGAAAGAACAGCCGTTAATATGAATCACCTCCCTTTCATGGGTGCGGTCACCATTCTCGCCGTCGGACGAACCGATGCCGCGCTTTTCGTGCTTTCGCTTGCGGCCGCCTCCCTGCGCCCCCGCACCGGTGGCAATGCTACCCAGCCGCCGCCTTGCTGCAAACGCTGGAACCCTGGTGCAGCCATCCGAGACCTTCCGCGTGGACTCTTCCTGGGCCTGTGTTGCCTGGCCGTATCCGGCTTTGTTGGAGTGGCCTCCCAAGACCAACCCGAGCCGAATTCCTCCACCGCAGCTCCCGACGGAAAGCCTTGGTTCGACGCCCGGTTGCGCGCGTTTTTCTCAGCCAAGGCTGCCCAGGCCCACGAGTTGGCGGACCGAGCCCAGCAGCCCGTTGCGACCGAGGCTTGGGCCTACTTCGAAGCAGGCAGCAAGGGCGATTGGAAAACGACGACCAACCTCTGGGCCGCCATGCGACGGCGAACCCACCGGGACCAGGGCAACGAAGCGGGCGCCAGCCTGGACGCCGTCTGGCCTGTGATCCTCGAGACCGACCTTGCCTGGCAGGAGTTCGCCAACTGGCAGGAAAAGCACGTGCTGGCGTACGGCCGCGATATTATTGAGTCTATTCCCCCTGGCAGCATCTACTTCGGGGGCACTGACCCTGGGCGGGGGGTCATTACCGCCCTGTCGGAATCTCATGCGGAGGGGAAGCCGTTCTTTACGATCACGCAGAACGCACTGGCGGATAGCGCCTATCTGGATTATCTGCGGGCGATGTACGGCAAGATCATCTACACGCCTACTTCCGAAGACTCGAAAGCCTGCTTTGGGGACTATAAGGCCGATGCCCAGCACCGACTCGCCGAGAAGAGGCTCAAGCCAGGGGAGAACGTGCGAATGATCCGAGGAACCCTCGAGGTCGGTGGCCAGGTCGCCGTGATGAGCATCAATGGCTTGCTCGTGAAGACCATCTTCGAGCACAACCCTGACCGCCAGTTCTACATCGAAGAGAGTATTCCACTCGATTGGATGTACCCCTACCTTACCCCTAGCGGACCGATCATGAAAATCAATCGGCAACCCCTGCTAAGGCTGTCCGATGACGTCGTTCAGCAGGACCACGCCTATTGGTCACACTATCTCCGGCCACTCATCGGCGATTGGCTGCAAGCCGATACGACGATCGCTGATATCACGGCGTTTGTGGAAAAGGTCTACCTCAAGCGCAATCTGGATGGTTTCACGGGTGACCCGCAGTTCATCGAGGACAGGTGGGCGCAGAGGGCCTTCTCCAAGTTGCGCGCCTCGATCGGGGGGATCTACGCTTGGCGCTTCACCGACGCCAAAACCCCTAGGGAGAAACAACGAATGAAGAAGGAGGCCGAATTCGCCTTTAGCCAGGCATTCGTCCTTTGCCCCAGCAGCCCGGAGGGTCTCTACCGCTACGTCAACTTTCTGGTCAGCGTCGACCGCGTCGAGGACGCTCGCCTCCTGGCCGAAAGCGGCCTGAAACTCGACACGCAGGGTGATCCAAGTAAGACGCTGCCTGGACAGTCCGGGGATCCAATACCCAAGAACTGAACCTGGGACGGCTGCGCCGGCGGCAAATCCGAGTAAACGAATCGTCGAGGGGCCGGAACCGCCTGGGGCTCTGGGTCTCCCAAAAGTGATCGAGTTCTCAGCCCTGAACAGCAAAACCTGGTTAGTAAACGCCAAGATTTGTTGTTCGAAAGCCTTTCAGCCTTACCCACTTTCCAGCCGATAGAGCTTGTGGTGCATCTTGGCCAAAACGTACGCCAAGAAAACCATAAGATATGAAGCATTGGACCATCGGAAAGCGGATCAGCGCTGGCTTCGCCAGCGTCATCGTAATAGCCCTGGGATTAGGGGCATTCGCCTACACCCGGCTGGTCGCAATCGCAAATCATTCCGACAAGATAGCTAAGCAGTCTCTCCCGTCGATTGAGCTGGTCTATCGGGCGCAGAGGAATGCCAAGGACCAGGTCCAAGAGGTTTACAAGCACATTGGCAGTCTTGATAAGGAGGACATGTCGAAGCTGGAGAAGGCGATGACTGCCGGAAGCGAGGAAAACACAAAAGTTTACCAGGAGCTCGACAAGCTCATTACCGGTGCACAGGGCCGCGAGTTACTGGATAAAATCAAGGCAGTCCGAGCCGTGAATAACGAGATACGGGACCAAGTGTTGGTTATAAGCCGGCAGGCTACCAACAATGTGCAGGCCTACGCGCTGTCACGGGCCCAATTCGATCCTGCCAACGCGAAGTACATGACCGAGCTCGATGCCCTGGTTGATCTCATCAGGAGCGACGCCAACGGTGCCTCGCAAAGCATCCAAACTGCGGTCGGAAGCTCGCAAAACGGCATCATCGTCGGGCTAGTACTGGCTTCCCTGGTCGGAATCGGCGTTACCCTGTTAATCGTCCGAGGTACGGGTAAAATACTCAATCGAGTCGCTGGCGCGCTGCATGATGGGGCCAACCAGGTGGCTTCGGCGGCGGGGCAGGTGTCCGCGTCGAGCCAGACCCTGGCCGAAGGTGCCGGCGAACAAGCCGCATCCCTGGAGGAAACCGGCTCTTCTTTGGAGGAAATGGCCTCCATGACCAAACGCAACTCCGAGAATGCCCAGAAGGCTAATGAGTTGGCCAAGCAAGCCCGCGAAGCCGCAGACAAAGGCGCCGGCGATATGCAAACCATGGGCGGCGCCATGGAAGCAATTAAAGCTTCCAGCGACGACATCGCCAAGATCATCAAGACCATCGACGAAATTGCTTTCCAGACCAATATCCTTGCCTTGAATGCCGCCGTCGAAGCTGCCCGGGCGGGCGAGGCAGGAATGGGTTTCGCTGTGGTGGCTGACGAAGTACGAAGCCTTGCTCAACGCAGTGCCCAAGCAGCCAAAGAGACTGCTGGCAAAATTGAGGGTGCGATTGCCAAGACCAGAGAAGGCGTGGAAATCAGCAGCAAAGTGGCACAAACGTTAAACGAAATTGTCATCAAGGTGCGTAGCGTGGACGAACTCGTTGCAGAAGTCGCCGGCGCTTCGCGCGAACAAACCCAGGGCATCACCCAAATCAACACGGCCGTCGGTCAGATGGACAAGGTGACCCAGGGCAACGCCGCCAGCGCCGAAGAGAGCGCCGCCGCCGCCCAGGAATTGAATGGGCAGGCCGAAACCATGAAGAGCTCGGTCGCCGAACTCCTAGAACTCGTGAGCGGCGCGAGTCGCCCCGCAGCCACTGGCACTGATCGGACCATCGTGCATCGCCAGCCGGTCCATGAAGCCCCCGCCTTAGCAAAAGGGCACGCCCCGTCACCTGGCAATAGAAACGGCAATGGCCACCGCGCTGCCACACCCGCGGTGGCAACAGCCGGGAATCATAGGAACGAAATCCCAATGGAGGGCGATTTCAAAGACTTTTGATCGGGAGCCGCCCCAGAACCGACAGGTTGTGCAGTCGCGATAGGGCTCGTTCTTCAAAACCTAACCATGCATCACTGGACCATCGGAAAAAGAATCACTGCCGGCTTCACAACCGTAATCCTGATCACGGCGGTATTGGGCGCGATGACCCTGGTGAGCATGCGTCGAACCGGAGCGGAAGCCAAACAGCTTTCAGAACTCAAGGTGCCCCAAGTGCGCGTAGCCAATGAGGTGGAAAGAGCCGCCCATCTCACCTTGTACCAGATGCGCGGGTACGCAGATACGGAGCAAACCAACTTCCTTCAGACCGGTTTATCGCATCTCGCGGACACTAAGAAACACATCGCCGAAGCCAAGGAATTAGGTGCCCAATCTCCTTTGCTTGCCGACCTGAAGGCATCGGCTGACAGAGCCGAAGCTAAGGTCCTGCTCTATGAGCAATATGTTCAACAGACGGTGACCAAGAACGAAGGCATTGAAAGGGCTCGAAGGGAGTTGGATGCCGCCGCACAGCTCTTCATGGAAAACTGCACCGCCTACCTCGAAGGAATGAAGAGCAAGATGGTGTCGGAGATCCAAACAAACGCGCCCGCCGATACTCTCCTGAAACGGTACCAGAAAATCACCTCAATTAACGACGCGGCGAGCGCGTGTGCAGCGGTCCGTATGGCAGCCTGGCGGGCGCAAGCCGAGCACAATCCGCAACAGATAATCTCGGCTCAAACGAACTTTGCGACCATCAAAGCCAAATTGGACGAACTCCGCCCGATCACAACCCAGGCAAGCGACCTCAAGCGAATCGACGGTTGTCAGACTTCCGCTGAAGCATATGCGCACGCGATGAATGAGTTGATGGTCAACTGGCAAGCCCGAGATGAAGTCAGCAAGATTCGGTTGGCGACCGGAATGGAGCTTCTTGGTGAAGCTCAAAAGTCGGCGAGCGATGGCCTTAAGGATACCACGGACGCCGCCGCCAGAGCTGCGAACCTCTTGTCCTCCGCCACCACCACCATCGTCGGTGGTCTGGCCCTGGCAATCCTGCTCGGCGCCGGGCTCGCGTTCTTCATCACACGCGGCACGAACGGCGTCCTCAACCGGGTGGCCGCTTCCCTCAGTGATGGATCGAGGCAGGTAGTCAGTGCCGCCTCGCAGGTTTCCGGCTCGAGTCAATCGTTGGCCGAAGGGGCAAGCGAACAAGCGGCGTCGTTGGAGGAAACCAGTTCGTCCTTGGAGGAATTGGCTTCCATGACCAAGCGCAATTCTGAGAACGCGCGCAAAGCCAACGAACTAGCCAAGCAAGCTCGCGGGGCCGCGGATAAAGGCGCCGGCGACATGCAGACCATGTCCAACGCGATGGAAGCCATCAAGGCTTCTAGCGACGACATCGCCAAGATCATCAAGACCATCGATGAGATTGCCTTCCAGACCAACATCCTGGCCCTCAACGCCGCAGTGGAGGCCGCTCGGGCCGGCGAAGCCGGGATGGGATTTGCCGTGGTCGCCGATGAAGTGCGAAGCCTGGCCCAACGCAGTGCTCAAGCAGCCAAGGAGACGGCGGGAAAAATCCAAGGCGCGATTATTAAAACCGGAGAAGGGGTTGAGATCAGCGGAAAAGTCGCGCAGGCGCTCAACGAGATTGTGAGCAAAGTGCGCGAGGTGGACGACCTGGTCGCCGAAGTTGCCGGTGCCTCTCTTGAACAAACCGATGGGATTACTCAAATCAACATCGCAGTAGGACAGATGGACAAAGTCACCCAGGGCAACGCCGCCAGCGCCGAAGAAAGCGCTGCTGCCGCCGAAGAATTGAACGGCCAAGCCGAAACCATGAAGCGGTCGGTCGCGGAGTTGCTCCACCTCGTTGGGAACAACCAGGGAACCATTCCTCAGCGCACGGCGGTGCCAGCGGCACGCAAGTCGGCCCGACACGTCAGCACTCCAGAGCCAAACCAGAATGGTCATGCGCAGGAGAAAAAGAATGGCAACGGCCACATCCCTGCGGCGCGCGCCGCGCTAAACGCGGGGAATCGCGCCGGCGAGATCCCACTGGAAGGCGATTTCAAGGACTTTTGAGTAGACAATCCTGGTTTGCCGACGGCTAAGTCCCCCAGGCGAGACTAGGAATCGCACTCGGCGAACGCATCTTCGGGGCTTAGCCCTCAGGACTACATTTGCACCCGGGGGACACGAAGTCATTCACCCACTCGTGACGAGCTACCGATGGATCTCGCCCTTGGTGACGTCGCCTGGGACATCGAGGAGCTGGATCTGGTTGATCGTTTGAAAGTGAACGTGATCCTCGAATTGCCAGACGATCTTCTTGTCTGGTGTCAGCTCGAAGAACTGGGGCTGCTGACCCAGGTGTCCGTGGCCGAGGTAGTTGCAGAAGACGGTATTGCCATTTGGCAGGCGCTGACAGCCCGCCATGAGTCGCAGCGGGTTGCCTGGTAGATCGTTCTCGTTCAATTCCCAGACCACCTTCTCGGCGGCATCTAGTTCGATGACCTTATGGCCGTCACCGCAGGCGATGAGCAAATGGCCTTTTGGAAGTTGGAGCACTTCGTGCGCATCACCGGGTGTTTGAATCTCACGCAAAACCTTACCCTTGCGATCCAACTCCACCACCTTGTGCTGGCCTTTGAAGCAGACAAGGTAGTGTCCGTTCTTCGTCTTCCGGGCGCCCCGGAACTGGTCATGCACACTCACGGATGGCGGTGGCGTCGGCAGTTTGATCTCCTTAGCGATCCGGCCGGAACGGTCCACCTCGACGATTCGGCTCGTGCCGCACTCCACAACCATGACACGCCCATTGGCCAAAGGTTGGCAGGAGTGTACTTCAGTCTTGGGTGGCGCCACGTATTCCCAAACGGTGGCTTTGTCCGGCGTCATCTCACGAGCGCCAGTCGCATAGCAGAATAGATAGTTCCCATTGGCTAACCGCCAGCAATCCTGCGGATGCGTGCAGGAATACTCCCATTCGATCTTGCCCTCCGCGGAAACCACACAAACCTTTCCCGCACCGACGTCACAACACAGGAACGGATGCGCGGCCCTGACTGAAATAACGAAGCTTGTGCATGCAGCGACCAGGAAACTGAGGAGAGTCGAGTTCATGAATATCACTTAAGGTGTTGGCATCTCCAGCGAGACGCCCTCCGGTACATTGATACCGCCGCGCGCATTCTCCAGGGTGCCGAGCTGAACAATACAGAGGCGCGCCCAAGCCGGGCGAGAAGTTTTTCTTAGAGCCTCAAGAAGCCCTCAACACCGAACTGAGCCTAAAGAGGTTCGGCTCACGGAAGGCTCGACCCTTAATTGCCGCTTGCCGGTGCCATTTGAGCCTTCCAATCCACCGCGAGCACCGGACTGGGCACTCGCCAGACGCGACAGATCGGGCGTCCGTCCGGCACGCAGCCCGCCGGCGGCTGGGGTTGCGTCGAGTACTCACTGCCGCTATTGCTGGTTCGGCGAAATTCCCGGAGGATCACGAGTGCCGGAGATCGCCGCTCGGGAAGGCTGGTGTCCTTCGGCGCGGCAGCCTCCGCAGCCTTGTCGGTCCCCTCGCCTCCACCGCCCGCGACTGGCAGCCCAACAAACAGCAGCCGGGCGCCCGTGGCAATCGGGGTCAGGGAAAGAGCGGTCCCACCTGCCTCTGCGGTGTAAACCGGCACACAGTCCTTGCCTGCATACGTAGGCGGTAAAGCAAAGCAGGCAACCTCTTCGATTCGCCCCCAAGCCCTGGCGGCTCGGATTTGGTCACGGAGCATTAGATGGGCTACGCCGTTGGTCTCGCGCACACGATAGATGGCAACTGGTAGACTCAGGCGCTCATCGTCGAGCGCAACGCGATACATGAGCTGGTTGTAGTCATATCGCGGCGTGATTTCCCGTGCGTCGGAGAACGAAGACGTGTACGTCCCCTCAAAATAGGCGAGTCTCCCTCCCGCCTGATCAAAGAAAACATGATGCGCGATGTTGTAGAAATTGTATTCGCCGTGAGTGGCGATGCGCCGACCATACCCCCATGGACCTGTGGGTGTGTCGGCTTCGGCGAAACAGACTCCACCAGCGCGATCCGCATAGAATGCAACCCACCGCTGGCGAAATTCATTCCAAGCCACGGTGTCCGGCCAATGTCCCAGCGTTGCGCCGGTCTCAAAGTCCACTACGTGAGATTCGGCCTCTTCAGGCTTTAGCCGGCCGGCTCTCACCAATGCTCCAATGAACTCGCGTTGCGGCCGGTCGGCTCCGGCCTTCCAAGACAGTCGCAAATGGCCCAATGAGTCGCGGTCTACGTCCGAGCCGGTGCCCCGCCATTTGCCATCACCCGCGACGAAGGTGAACGCCTCATACCGCTTGAGATCCGAGAGGCTCCCCAGGTCAGCCCGCACGCGGAGGTCGGAAAAGATGTAGAAGTAATTCGTCCCATCCACACGGGCGCGGAAAGGATGTGCCGATTCGTGTCCAGTCTGGACATCCCAGCGTTGGATCGGCTCAAACACCTCCTTGTCGTCATTAAACGCCTCCAAATACCACTCTGTGGCGGGGGCTAGCCCGGGCACGTTGGCCATGCGGGCCAGCAACCGCTCGCGCCCGTGCTCGTCGGGAACCGTAAAGAGGCTCTCGATCCAGTGTAATCCCCCCTTCGGCAACGGACACATCGGCTTCGAAAACCCGGCATCATCGACGAAATAGGTGAGGTCCACCCCTACGCTCGGGTCGAGCTCCCCGTGCCCCGGCAGTTGGGACGTCGCGCCTGAAGCGCCGAAATTCCCAAGCGGATAAGAAGCGCGGTCCGTGTCACCCCAAAACCAGTAGATCTTCCCCCGGTAAGGCGTCCCGATCACGGTGTCCTGGCCCATCACCTGCCCGTTGAGCACCGGCTTCTTGAGCGGAACGGCACGACCTACCAGCACGCTGTCGCGATAAATGCCCGCCCCGGTGATGCGATAGAGGCGCTCGGCGATGTTGAGTCGTTGGAGCTTGATGGTGGTGCTGCCGCCGTGCCTCGGCCTTAAGCGCAACCCCCGGTACCCAAATGCGTCCTTGGGATACTCGTAACCTGGACTCTGGACGTTAAAGAAAACCTCGCCCTCCATCAGACCCGGCTCATCAAAGGCAACAATCCCGTTGCTGTCAGTCCACCACACCGCCTTGTTCACCGTGCGCAGCTCAACCAACGGCACACCACGACCGGTCGCCGCATCCACAACTTGGATGGTGAAGAAATCCTGCGGCCCGGCCTTCACGGACAAGCCGCCCAGCAGCAGCCAGGCCATCCAGAGGCCCTGGATCCACAGCCTTGTGTTGAACTCTAGTAAAGGCACACCGAACGAAATCCCCTTGCGGCTGTCACGACCAACTGATCTTCGTCGCCTGGCACAAAGAGATTCAACCTCATTCTGGCACGGCGAGACGGTCCCGCACGAGTTACGACAAGCGACAGTCTCACCTTTCGCTTCCATTCTATTCGAGCGCGAACCTCAGCATCCACTTCACGGTTCGGCTGTTGCCAGAATCGATCAGGACGCGTACCCAACCGTCCTCCCCAGCCACGGCTGGCTTGGGCAAGATGGAGACACCAGCGCGCTGGTCGACCGCGGAGACCGCGGCCGCAGTGAATTTCCAATTCTTGCCTCCCGCCTGGAGGCCGGCGACGCGCAGTTCATAAGGGTCGGAACCAACGACTTGACTGGTGCCGGACAGCGTCTTGCTCGAGTCGTTCCAATTCTCCCCGCTGACATCGACCATGCCTTGCGTAACATGTCGGGACGTACTCACCAGAACGGGATGGCCTTCGATAGCACGCACCGCGATCACTCGGCAGGATTTTGCGGGCACATCGAGTTTAACATTGCTCGTCACGGAGGCGACTGGTGTGTTTCCCCAGAAATCAAAGGCGTGGTAGCTCCGAACTGGATCCAGGCCAGCCTTCGCCGTGGTGACTTCCATCGTTTGGTCACTGCTCTCCCAATTGAATAAGCCCAGAACATCCCGACGGGCCACCTGGCGAGTGTCGGAGACCAGCCAGATGCCGGGCATGATCGTGTCAAAATAGTCCACCGGGCGGGCAACGGCGCCGTGGTGGGGCATCGTGCGTTTCATCACCTCGAGACGCTCCGCTGGTAGGCCGGGAATCCAATCGCTGTTCAGATTGAACTGGCCGCTGAGGGCAACCCAAGAGGTGATCAATCGAGCCTGATCAAGGGGGACCGAGGCCCGCACATAGGAAGGATCGGGATCGTTCCACCATAGCCGCCCATGCATGAAGTAAAGCCGCGTACCCCGTACCGGCCCGGTAATCAGCGCGCCGCTTTCGTTCTTGAGGATCTCGTCGTGGTAATCCCGCCAGCCCTGGCCGTTGTCTGGGCCGATGCGCATCGAATCCACCAATCCGATGCAGCCCCCAAGCGAGCGCATATTCTGGCTCACGTTGCAGCCGGAGAAGAAGACATCGGGGCCGGCCGCTTGACGCAACATTTTCAGGCCGTCCCGGAGAACTTCAACATTGGTTTTCCGGGCATCATGGAACGGCGCGTTGTTGCCCATGTGGTCGTCATGGTAACCATCGTTGACATAAATCTGCTCGGTGGCGCTGCCGGTCCACAGCCCGTCCATTTTGAAGTAATTGTAGCCCCAGCCATGAATCGTTTTCACCAACGCCGCCAGATGCGCTTGAACCGCAGGCTGAGTCAGGTCAAGCGAAGTGCCGCCCCACGCAGTCTCGAACGGTTTGCCATCGGCCCGCTTCACGAACCAATCCTGGCGATCCTGATATTCGGGGTCCTGATGGTTTCGTGCGAACGGCAGAAACCAAATCCCCGCAGTCAGCCCAAGCTTCTGAATCCGATCGGCAACGGGCTTCATCCCATGCGCGTAAGGCCCATCCGGCCTGACCCGGTCAAAACCACGTCGTGGCCCATTGTAAGAACCTCCGTCCTGCCATTGGTCATCAATCTGGACGAACGAGAATCCAAATGGCTTGAGCTCCTTCGAGGCGAACTCCGCCAGTTCCACAATCGAGTTCTCATCCGCTGCCCCCCCGTGCGGATTGGAGTACCAAGTGCAGTAGCCGGCCATCTGCGGATGGAGTTTGATGCGGTACTGTTTGGCAAGGGTGTCGGCGTACACCTCCTCGCCAATGCGCGCATCGTTGAACATGCCGATGGCTAAAGTCTCCAGCTTGGCAGAGGCGCCGGGAGCGATCCGCAAATGGCCGTAATCGATCTGCGCCCGGAGCCGAACAGCTCCATCACGTACCTCCGAGAACAATACTCCGCAGCCCCGGTTGTTGGAAAGAAACCCAGTCACCACGCCCCGACGTGTCGCCGGGTCAGCCACCGTTAGGAACAAGTAGCTCCCCGGATTCTTGTCCGGCGCCGCCAAACCCGCAGTCCCCATCGTGCGTAGTTCGTTCGCCGCTTTGCCGAGATCGAGGGTGAAGCTGGCGGGTACCACGTTGGTTATGTCCAACTCCGTCGCGCCCGAATTGTGGACTTCGTCCCGCAACAGAACAAATGGCAGGTCACGGTAGATCTCCAGTGCGAACACGCCACCCTCACTCCGTGCCAGCGCGATGCGCTGTCCAAGCCCAAACACCGCGTCCCGCGCAATGCCAGCCTCGGCCCGTAGGATCGAGCCGCTGACTTTGCCATCGGTCAAAAACGCCGTCCTCGACGCCTGCTCAACGATCCGGAAGGTCCCCTGGGCCTCGTCGTATGACACGGCGAACGTCCGGTTCTGGATGGCAACCGAGGCAGCTGATGCGCGATAGGCCAACAGCAGCAACGTGAGCCAACGCACTACGGCGCCGCTCATTTCTTGCGGACGCAGCGGAAGCCGTTCGAATCCATGGTCAAACATACGTCAGTCAAACCCGCCTCGTCGCAGTTTCGTACCCAGGACGTGCAGTTGGCCGCGGTGCTCGACCATGAACCGCCTCTCAGCACCCGCTTCTCGCCTTCCTTTGGCCCTCGTGGGTTGTCCGCCGGACTCTCGCGGAAATACTTCACTCCGTAGAAATCGTTGCACCACTCCCAAACGTTTCCGGCCATGTCGTAGAGCCCCCAGGCATTAGGCTTTCGCTGGCCCACCGGGTGGGGGTGTTCTTGGGAATTGCCCTCGAACCACCCGAAAGACTTGAGCTCTTCGCTGTTTTCGCCGAAATAAAACTGGCTGCTGGTACCCGCCCGGCAAGCATACTCCCACTCGGCCTCCGTCGGCAGCCGATAACCGTTCGCCCCGAAATCGCAATCCCACGTGTTGGTATCATAGCAGGGAGTCAGACCCTCCTGGGCGGATCGAGCATTGCAGAACCTCGCAGCCGCGGACCATGTCACCTGTTCAACCGGGTTCTTAGGCCCCTTCCGCCGCGAAGGATTCTTTCCGGTAACACCCTCGTAGACTTCCTGGGTGACCTCATGCTGATCCATCAGGAACCCATCCACCTTGACCGGGTGCGCTGGCTTCGCGTCGACCGGCCCCTCGGCCACCCCCATAGTGAACTGACCCGCAGGTATGGAAACCATCTCCATCCCGCATTTAGTCTTGATCAGTTGACTCTCCGGTGCCCGCGATTCAGTGGGTTGCCGACCGCAGCCCGCCAGCAAGATCAGTCCAAACACGCCGGCGAACCAGCCCTTCATGTGAATATCCATTGAACGCCTGATCACGGCTCGAAAAAATACAGTGTGCGTCGCGACTCCCAGCGAGTCGGCTGGCGCAGAATCGCCCTGGATCGGTCCCATATGTATTTGGCCACAACCGCTTTTTCCGGGGAATCACCACACTTGGCGGCGGCGTATTGAGCAAGCCTCATGACCCGACGGTTGTACCAGCGGCACAAGTCATCCTGGGAACCGGCAGTCTCTCGGACGTCCAAGTTCCCGCAGTCGAAACCGTCGCCCTTCCCCTCTTCCAATAGCTTCTTCATAGCGCCGGTCTTCTTCTCCACCGACGGCAAGGGCGTCTCATAAATCTCTTTCGACTTGGATTGGTCCTCGGCGACCATCCCTTCCAACTCGCTCAAATAATCCCGCAGCTCCGGATGCGCTTTCTTCTCCCCAGCGAGGTATCCACTGATCTGGCTGAAGAAGGCCACGTACTGATCTACTCGGCCACGAATCTCCCGAATGAATTCATAAAGATGCGTAGCGAGATTCACCCCGACCGTTGGCTTTTCTTCCTTCTTGATCTTCGAGAGACGCGTGGTAGTCGCGCACACCGGCCGGTCATAGATGAAGAGATCCGGCGTGGAATACTTCAACTTCCGAAGCCGGTTAGCGTCGAAATCAAATAGCGCAGCCGCCTTCTCCTCGCCCAGAGCCTGTTCCACAATCTCGCAGGGTGAAGAGAGGTCGGCGGCCGCTGGTTGCAGGAAATAAATCAGCGCATCGCCAGCGGGCACGAAGGTCTTCTCGAAATGAAACACCGTGCGCGGCCCATCGAAAAAGAACGGATAATGGTTCCAATCCTCGAACCACACCCCCCACATCCTCGTCTTCGCATCCGCTATGGGAAATGAGTAGTCCAAATAAGGCTCTCGAAACGATGGCTTTCCGCCCGGACTCACAAAAAAGTGGCTCATCCAGCGGGCCTGGAATGGGCGTTGCCACCCAATCGGGACATAGTCTCCTAGCCAGTCTTCCTTCAGCGTCTCTTGGTGCCACAGACCGGGGTGCTCCACGAACGAGAGCGAGAATCCCGCCGTTTCCGTAGCGATCGACAATGAATCAATCAGCCGATTCGCTCCTGCCCCGGCTAGGCCCAGCGAGACCGCCTGCGAGTCCTTCTCCCACACGGCTACGAGCATGCTCTCATTGCCCTCCACCAACCCCACAAACCATTGCGTCGAAGGGATGCAGAACTCCTTCCCCGCCGGCATCGTCGCTGGTGTGTAGCAAATGTCCGTCCCGGCAAACGAGGGCAAGAGGCCGTGACGCAGCCGGCAATCCCGCACTTGGAACTGCTTCACCTGGTTCGCCTCCACGCTGACAAGACCTTTTGAGGTGAACCAGGCCGTGTAGGAACGGTCCCCCGTTGGCGAACTGACCCGGATGCCCGTGCGATCCTTGCCGGTCACCATAGTACTCTTCGTGGCCGTGAGCGCTGGAACCGGAGCAATAACACATCTCGGCTTGAGCCCGTCCGCCTGCACCGACGAAATGACCAGCGCCCCGTCATCCTTGCGCACCGCTCCCAGGAGCTGGCCTCCCTGCAGCACTGCACTGCCGGAAAAAACCTGCGCTGAGTCCTCAATTCGGGACCACTGCCCTTTCGTGGACCAATCGATAGGAAAAACCAGTTCCTTTTTTGAATCCCACGCCGCCACCGAAGCGAGTTCCGTAGGCACCTTCCGCTCGTAGAGGCTTAGCTCAAAATCGTCGGCAATGATCGGCGCTCGCATCTCGGCGGCCACGCCGTGGTAGAACCGGAAATCCTTCGAGGTTCCTCCCACCGTCAAGGTCAAGGAGCCTTTCTTATCTACGACGCAGAAGGCTTCGATTTGAGTCCATTGGTTCTTCGGCACCTTGATCTCGGCGCAGGTGTACGCCGCCCAAGGACGATCGGTATCCTGGAGCAACAAGGTGATCGGCTGCTCGGACTCGGACTTGACCCAGCACCGAGCTACATAAGCTCCCGGCGCTGCCGAGTCGATCTTCTGTTCCACCGCCGTGTCTGCCGGAATCGCCACACCCCGTTGTCCCGAATGTGGCCCCTTCTCGGTCAGCATCGCCCGCCCCGCGCTGTCCGCCCTCGTGGCCCAGCTCGGGAGGCTGTCGGTCCCGGAGGCTGCCTCTTCGAACCCCGGATTCTTCAGCAGGTTCTCCTCCGCTGTCACTGGAGCGATACTTAAGAGTAACGTTGCGGAGCACATCAATGCCGCGACCCATCCCGACTCTCCTGGAAATCGGCTGTGCTCTAGTCGCCCTTGGTCGCCCAGTGTCAGCGGACCGGCCTCGATGATTGCCGTAGGAACATTGTCGCTCATGCGATTTGAGAGTGCATCCGCTACCGTTAAATTCATGGAATCTTTCAAGCGAGTCTGGACAATTGCCTTGGCAACCCAATCCCACCGCCTCCAGATGCTTTCCTCTGTCTATGGGCTGCCGTGCACGATCACTCGAGTTGGAGGCCGATACTGAATCTTACCCGTTGCTGTTCAATCTGCGCCAAGTTGGCTCCGGACAAGTAACACTGGAAACCGAACGCCAACTTCGCCGAGCAAATCCGAGGAGTCCAGATAATAAAGCGGCGAGCGCACTCCAAATCTGCCCCGCAAGGCTCAACGGTCCCTCCCACGAGACCTTCCAGTTCGCTCCCCTGTCGGCCCCACCCCCATGGCCGCGCACACGGCTCGAGGTGGATCGCTTCGTTCCCTCCGGCTGGATGATTGACACGAGGGCGCCAGGGTCGCAATGTCCTGGGCGGCGCACGTAACCAGCCATGCGCAGCAAACTTCGACAACCTTGACCGGCGGCAGTTGGGCGAAGGCTTCCCCAACCACAAACAACCTAGCCACAATGGCCAACAGCTCTTTGACCCTTGGGATCATTCCCCTGACTTAAGCTCTCCATGAAAGCCCCTTCAACCATCCTCTGCCTCTTCCTCCTCCTCTCCCAGGCCACCTCGCTGGTCCGTGCCCAATCCAGCAGCCACCCGCGCTTGTGGGTCACCACCAACGACCTTCCGCGCCTGCGTTCCTGGGCGATTCCCAACAACCCGCTCTACGGGCCGACCGGCAGCGCCGGCTTGGCAAGCCTGGCCGCCTACGCCAAATCACAAATGGACGTCACCAACACCAGCAACGTCCCGCCCAGCCCAAACGTCCCTTACGGTGACTCCGGCACCAGGAACTATTCGGGTCAGTGGCCCACCGAGATGTACGCGGAACTGTTTGCCTTCATGTCGCTGCTCAGCACCGATCCGGCGGTACAAGCCGACTACGCCCAGCGCGCCCGCACCTTAGTGATGTACGTGATGAACCAGGCCATCCTCGGAGTGGACACCAACGATCCCCCGGCCGCTTTTCGCGATAGCCGCTTCTTCAGCTACGACTCCGATCGGCCTCGCTATTTCGGCGAAGGCTGGGCCCTGACCGTCGATTGGATTTACCCTTACTTGTCCGCCGGAGACAAAGCCACCATCCGGACTGTATTCCTACGTTGGGCGAGCGAGATCGTTAACAATGCCTACGCCGTTCCCCCTACCCCTCAAGGCGTCACCAACGATCCGAGCTTGCTGATCAACCCGCCCACGCGCTTCGGCGCTCCCTTTAACCCCGTGCGCTGGTCTGGCAACAACTACTACTGCGCCCACATGCGCAATCTAGGCTTGATGGCGATGGCCTTCGACCCGGCAGATGATCCAGGCAACCAGTTGCGTAATTATCTCAGCCCGGCCACCGGCGGGTTCCTTTACATCGTCGACCACCTGTTACGCAACGACTGCCGCGGCGGATTGTTGCCCGAGGGTTTCGAATACAGCCCTCAGACCGCTTCCTACATCGTCCAGTTTCTCTACGCACTCCACACCGCGGGGCAGGATAACCCTGCCGTTTGGGGATCCCAGGTTGTCATGACCAATCAGCCTTTCTGGGGAGACTTCATCCACGCCTATCTGCATTCCCTCAGCCCGCTCCCCGGCATCGATCCCGAAAACGGCGCCTCAACCCACTACGCGGCCTGGTACGGAGATGGCCAGCATATCTTCACCCCGGATTTCATGCACTGCCTCGGGACGCTCGGCGTCTTTGCCTACTCCACCGGCGACACGAACCGGTTGAACGACTGCCGCTGGATCGAGCAATACCTCGCACCGGGCGGCCCTGATAATTTCCTGGACCGCGCCAGCCGCAACTACAACGTTTTCGCGGACGATATCCTCGCCTTCATGCTCTACGACCCCGCCGCCCCCCCGGCGGTGGATCCGCACGCGGCCGAACCCCTCGACCTCTTCGTTCCCGGCATGGGACGAATCCTTTCGCGCACCGGCTGGGACACGAACGCAGCCTGGTTCACCTACAAGCTGAGTTGGGCCCATATCGACCACCAACTGTGCGACGGAAACCAGTTCGAGTTTTTCCGCCGTGGCGAATGGCTCACCAGTGAGCGCACCGGTTACACCCTTGATGCCGGCTGCTCGGATAACCATAACACCTTGCTCCTAGAAAACGACCCGCCCAACGTCGGTTCCGACGACTACCGATACCTGCTCTACACCCGGGGCTCCCAGTGGGGCATTCTTTCCGGCGGCGATCCCCAGATCCTCAGCCACAGCCTCGGATCGAACTACGTCGCCGTAACGGGCGATAGCACCGCCCTGTATAATTCCACCTACGCCGACGCGACCAATATCCTCCACGCCAGCCGTTCCCTGGTCTGGTTAAAGCCCGATCACATCATCGTTTTCGACCGTGCCACCTCCAAGACCTCGAACCGCTCAAAACAGTTCTGCATTAACACCGCCGCCGCAGCCCTCGTTACCGGCGCGCAGGCAACCGTCACCATGCCTTCAGGTCAAAAACTGTTCACCGCCACCCTCTTGCCGACCAATGCTGTCGTCACTTCCGAGCAGTACACCAATCTGCCCCAGGGCGCCTTCAACCTCTACGGTTCTCTGGCCGAGGCGGAGTCAATGCTCTACCGCGTGCGTGCCGACGCCCCCGGCGGGCCGGCCGATGTCCGCTTCCTCAACGTGTTGCAGGGCGCAGACCCGTCCCAAGACCGCGATCCCGCTCTCCTGGTGCAAAGCACCGCAGGTACGTCCTACCAGGGAGCTCAGGTCAAAAACCAACTCGTACTGTTCAAATCTGACCTCAACGCGGCCTTCTCCACCCTCACCTACCTCGCTGCGACGAACGTCACCGCCCATTACATCACCGACCTGCAGCCAAACGCTTTCTACGCGGCCACGGCCCAGCCCGTCGGGACCAACATCCAAATCACCATTGCTCCGGCCACCAGCGGCCTCCGCGCCGACAGCGGCGGCGTCCTCGTTCTCGTCTCGGGCGCTCAGCCCATCGATTCCCCTTCCAGGCTCAGCAACAACCACGAAGTGGTAAGCTTCAGCGAAATCGCTGCCGGTCCCTATTACATCCAAGCCTCAACCAACCTCAGCGTCTGGACCGACATCGGCGCGGCCCTCCGCCAAAGCAACGGAACCTTCCAATTCGAAGACACCAATGCGCCAAGCTTCCCGATGCGATTCTATCGCAAAGTAGCTCGTTGATTGCGCGTGCGGGCAATAGGCGTAACGGTCCGAGGCCGTCGGCTTCGTGCCGGTGCACTCCGCTCGCTCGCCCTGGCCACGCGGAGTTCAGGACTTCCTCCCAGTGAACTAGCCAGGCGCGAGTTCATCCGCCTATTTCGAAATATCCTCGGTATCAATCTTCCTGGCTTCCCCGCCAAGAAGCAACGCGGCTAACGTGACAACTTCATGGTTAGGCAAGTCTTCCAAAATGCCTGCCGTCATGTTAGCCAGTAGATTTTGATCTCCTTTGCCACCGCGTTGAACTCCGGGTCGCCGGTGACGAGTTCGGCCTTGTGCTGCTTGGCCAGCGCAGCGGCAAAGGCATCAGCCAGGCTGAGGCTGAAACGAGACTTGAAATCCGCCGCCAGATCGGCCAGTTCGCGGTCCGCCGGATGGAAATCGATGGGCAAGGTCGGCAGGTCGCGCGCCACCTCCGCCCAGCGTGCGGCGCCGTCCTTGCGGAGGACGATGTATTTGACTTCGGCGTAGTTCACCTCGGTCATATGCAACGGCGCGTCGCGCTCGCCAGCCTTCTCCAGCAGCGCGGCGACCTTGTCGTCGCCTGCTTCGCCCCGGAGAAACGCGAGGAGGGCAAAACTATCGAGCACCGGTGGTGTGGGCATACTTGGCCTCCTCCAACTCCTTCTCCTGCCGTTTGTGCCCCGCCCACTCCTCCGCGAACGGCTTGTCGCCGGGCTTGCGCTTGAGGATGCCGCGCAGGCGGTTGATGGCATGGCGCGTCACCGGCTTCAGCAGGATCCCCTCATCGGTGGCGGTCAGAATCGCACGCGTGCCTTCCTCGATGTGGTAGAACTTGCGGAGCCGCAGAGGGATGACCACCTGGCCTTTGGTGGTGAACCTGACGGTCTCGGCCTGGATTGTCTTATCCATGTGGTACAGTATGACATTTTAAAAAAGTCCGTCAAGTAGCGCCAAGTAAGAATCGTTCTGTTAGGCGGAGCGGGAAGAGTCGAACGTTACGATAAACGGCGAGCCACAGAGACCGAGCTTCAGGCTGCCGTCACTGAGGGCCCGAAGGCTGGTGCCGTCGATTTCCAGGCAACGGCTTAGGGTAGCCAATGAGAAGAAGCTTTTCGCGGGGCCGCCTCACACTTGTCCAAACGAACGCTCAATCTGCTTTATCCTCTGAAGACTGAGCCCTTCAGCGCCACCGCGTATTCACGACACTTTTTCACTGTTCATGGCGCCGCACACGCGTTCGCGACAGCATTTTCGAGCGGCCACAGAGAGCTCCCCCCCGTCGCCCCTCTACTCCACGGTCACGCTCTTGGCGAGATTCCGGGGTTTGTCCACATCGCAACCCCGCGCGACCGCGATGTGGTAGGCCAGCAACTGTAGCGGCAGCACCGTCAGCAGAGGAGTCAGCACGTCCACGGTCTTGGGCACGTAAATGATGTCCTGCACCTTCTCCTCAAGCCGCGTGTTGCCTTCGGTGGTGATGGCGATGATTGGCCCCTTGCGCGCCTTGATCTCCTCCAGGTTGCTCTGAACCTTCTCATAAAGCCCGTCCAGCGGCGCCAAGACCACCGTGGGGCTGTGCTCGTCGATCAGCGCAATCGGGCCGTGCTTCATCTCCGCCGCCGGGTAGCCCTCGGCGTGGATATACGAAATCTCCTTCAGCTTGAGGGCGCCTTCGAGCGCCACCGGAAAGCTGTATTGCCGGCCGATGAAATAGAAGTTCTGCACTCCGGCGTACTTGAGGGCGATCCGCTGGATCCGCTCGTTCGCCTCGAGCACTCGCTGCATCTGGTCCGGGATTTCTTCCAAAGCGCGCAGCAATTCCACTCCGCGGCGCGATGAAAGCATCCGGATCCGGCCCATCAGCAAGGCGAACAGAAACAGCACCGTGACCTGCGAAGTGAACGCCTTGGTCGAGGCCACCCCGATCTCCGGCCCGGCATGCAAATAAATGCCCCCGTCCGCCTCGCGCGCAATGGTGCTGCCCACCACGTTGCATACCCCCAGCACTTTGTGCCCGCGCCGCTTGGCCTCGCGCAGGCCGGCCAGAGTATCGGCGGTTTCCCCGGACTGCGTCACCACCAACAAAAGCGTGTTCTTATCGAAGGGCGCGTTTCGGTACCGAAATTCGCTCGCATATTCTACTTCGGCGGGCAGATGAGCCAAAGCCTCCAGCAGATATTCTCCCACCAGGCTCGCGTGCCAACTGGTGCCGCAGGACGCCAGCACCACGCGATCCACCGCCCGCAGTTCGGCCGTGGTCATATTCAACCCGCCAAAGCGGACCATCGATTCGTCGTAATCCAACCGCCCGCGGCACGCGTTGCGCACCGTCTGGGGCTGCTCGAAGATCTCCTTGAGCATGTAATGCGGAAAGGCCCCCAGCTCGGCCGCCTCGGCGCCAAATTCGAGCTGGCTGATCTTCACCGAGATCGCCCCTTTGCCCAAATTGTGCACGCTGAACTGATCCGCGCTCACGGTCACAACGTCGCCCTCGTTCAGGTACACCACTTGTTGAGTATGCGCCACCAGCGCGGAGGCATCACTGGCCAGGAGATTCTCGCCGATGCCCACACCAACAATCAGCGGCGAGCCCCGGCGCGCCCCAATGATGATCCCGGGATGGTCAACGCACACCACCCCGATGCCGTAGGTGCCGATCACCTCGGTCAGTGCATTCATCACGGCACGAGCCAGCGGATGCAGGTCGCCGTTCGCCCCATCCAGCTTCGCGTAGTGCTCTCCGATCAGGTGAGCCAGCACTTCGGTGTCCGTCGAGGACTTAAACGTGTGCCCGGCTTTCAGGAAACGGTCCTTCAAGGTCTCGAAATTCTCGATCACGCCGTTATGAACCATCGCGATGCGCCCGCTCTGATCCAAATGGGGATGCGAATTCTCATCCGACGGTGGTCCATGGGTCGCCCAGCGCGTGTGACCAATGCCCACGGTGCCCGCCGCCGGTGAATCTCGCAGCAGAACCGCCAAGCCTTCGTCGATCTTGCCCTTCCTCTTGCGCACCTGGATCTCCGCGGGGTCCAAGATCGCTACGCCCGCGCTGTCGTACCCTCGGTATTCCAGCCGTCGCAAGCCTTCAAGAAGAATCGGTGCCACCTGGCGCTCTCCAACATATCCTACAATGCCGCACATGCGGATAGTCTTCCCGCACACCGCCAAGCCGTCAAATCAGGATTACAGGGCGCCACCCACCGCAGGGCGAGTCTCAGATAGTTCGCTTTGGGAAATCCTCCTCCCTCCCCCCAGAAGAAGGACCGGCCGCAAATGCGACATTGCCAATCACCTGCCGACGTGAAACAGTCCCATTCTTAAGCAATTTCTCAACCTCCCGAGGCGTCTCTATGAGCGTACGGGCGCAGGCCGTTTGATGTTATGAACACACGAAGCGAGGCCAATGAGCCGAACCAGCATTCCCGCAACGGGCGGAACACTCGGGCTTTGCCCCCCGGCCGCGTGCTCCGGCCACGCAAAACCTTGCTGATGTTCGCCTTCTGGGCCGCGTTGGCGTTACTGGCCCCTGCCCGCGCGGCCGTGACGCTGGCCAAGGACGGCGCCGCCATCGCGGTGGTCGTGCGTCAAGCCGGTGCCAACCCCGCGGAAACCAACGCCCTCAACCAGCTTACCCGAACACTGGAACAAATCACCGGCGCAACCTTCAGCGTCGTCGATTCGCCCACCCAGGTTCCCGCCAGCGCCATCATCGTGGGCCCAGGCCCCGCAGCTCAGAAATGGTTTCCCGAGATCGACCTTGCCCAGTTGGCGCCTGAGGCAATTGTGATCCGCTCCAAGGGCAGTCGTCTTCTGATCGCCGGAGGGCGCCCTCGAGGCACTCTCTATGCCGTAAACCAGTTCTTACAGGACCAGTGCGGGGTCCGTTGGTGGACGTCGTGGGCGAGCCACATACCCAAGCAAACTACCCTTCGGTTTGGCCGGCTGGACATTCGCTATTCGCCCCCCTTCGAGAGCCGCGATCCCTTCTGGTTCCCGGCCTTCGATAGCGACTGGGCGGTAAAGAATTACTCCAATAGCCAGCATGCCCACATCCCCGAGGAGTGGGGCGGCTCCATCAATTACAAAGGCTTTGTCCACACCTTCTATCCGCTGGTGCCGCCGGAGGAGCATTTCGCTGCCCACCCGGAGTGGTATAGCTGGGTTGAAGGCAAGCGCACGCACGACAACGCGCAGTTGTGCCTCAGCAACCCCCAGCTTCGCGACTTCCTCACCGCTCGCGTCAAGCAGTGGCTCAAGGAATCTCCGGATGCCCGAATCGTCTCGGTATCTCAAAACGATTGCCACGGGGCCTGCCAATGCCCCGAGTGCAAGGCCGTAGATGACCGCGAAGGCTCTCATGCCGGAATGCTCCTGGATTTCGTCAACGATATCGCCGCCCGCATCGAGCCCGAGTTCCCTCAGGTCGCCATTGATACCCTCGCCTATCAATACACCCGCAAGCCGCCGAAAACCCTCAAGCCGCGCCCCAACGTGATCATCCGGCTCTGCTCGATCGAGTGCAACTTCCGTGAACCCTTGGAGCACAAATCCAATGCCGCCTTTGCCGACGACATTCGCGGCTGGGCCAAAATCTGCGACCGCCTCTACATTTGGGATTACACGACCGATTTCGGCCACTACATGCAGCCCCATCCGAACTGGTATAGCCTCGGTCCGAATGTGCGGTTCTTCCAGGAGCACCACGTCCGCGGGCTGTTCGAACAGGGCGCCTATCAGTCCTTCGGCTCAGAAATGTCGGAGATGCGGGCCTGGGTCCTGGCCCAATTGATGTGGAACCCCACCCGCGACGACCGGGCACAGATCCAGGAATTCCTCGAAGGTTATTACGGCCCTGCCGCCGGTCCCATTCGGCGCTATTTGGATCTCATGCACAGCGCCTCCGTGGGCTGCAAAGTCGGTTGCTTTGCGCCCACCGAGCAGCTCTTCTTGCGCTTCCAACCGCTCAACGCCGCGGAGCAGCTCTGGCGCGAGGCCGAGCACACTGTCGCCAACGATCCCGTCCTTCTCGCGCGCGTGCGGTTGGGACATTTGCCGGTGCTCTATGCCTGGCTCGAGCGTTGGACCAAGCTCCGCGCCGAATGCGCCGAAGTGAACGGCACATGGCCCCTGCCCCTTTCTCGCAAAGCGGTCGCCGACCAGTGGCTGATTGATGCCCACGGCAACGATTCCCTGAAAGGGACCAGAGTCACCCTGATGAGCGAATCCGGCTTAACACCCGAGAAATTCGTCGAGCGCTTTGCGCAAGACCCACCGGATAGCGCTCCGCCCGCAGCGAAGCAGTAGCGGATGTCCGGGCCTTTCGCCCCGGTCCCGCTATTGCAGCCACTCGAGCCCAACCGACTTGAGCAGCGTGCTGAGATTCTCGCCCGAGGCTGGGACGCAAGGCAGAAGCCGGTCGCAACGTTCCTTCGTCCACGGGCCGCCGGGTTGGCAAGGCCGCACCTCGCCCTTCATTCCCAGCAAATGGTGCCATTCTTCCTGCCGTTGTTGGTTATAATCCTGTAACGACTCCAGCGGAGCGTCTTGCCGGAGGACCTTGATGATCGTGCCAGCAAGATCGGCCGCCTCGCATAACCCAACATTCATGCTTTGCATGCCGGCTGGGCTGGTCTGGTGCGCAGCGTCACCAGCCAGCCAGCACCTTCCACGACCAAATTCCGTGGCCAACCGGCGCTCAAAAGCAACCGCCACCGACCACCCCACCTCTTCCACCTTTCGGGTGAACCATGGCGCGCGCGCACCGATCAACTCCTGCACCCGCTCCTTGGTAACCCGATCGATCGCCTCGTCGTGGAAACGCCACGGCCGGCGCTCCTTTTCTGGAAACCCATCGCCGGGCTCCACCGGCAGCATCTGGAAACTCCACCGACATCCCTTGCCCGCCAGCGGCCACAAGAAACTGCCCGCTGCGGCACTAAGGACCACGCGCTGCTCCGGTTCCAATTCCCCGTCCAACTCCAGCTCGTAAACCCCGAACGCCTCGGCCCGACCCACCTGGGCATAGCCAATGCCCACGTTGTGCCGCACTTGCGACTCATGCCCGTCGGCTCCCACCACGAAGGCGGGCCGGATTTGATAGGTCTTCTTCACCACCAGCTCCCACCGCGGGATGATGTAGCCCGTGGCCGTCCCTGCCAGCCGGTCGATGGCCGCCGTCACCGCCGAACCCTGTTGTTCCAACCGGGACAGGCGATGGTTCCAATCGATCGCCACGCCGTATTGTTGATTCAGTCGTTGCTCAAGCAGTTCCTCAAGGCCGCTTTGGGGTAGCACCACCGCCAGGGGAAACCCATCCCCGTCGGGTGCCAAGCGCATTTCGCCCAACCGCGTCGCCTCATCGTAAATGCCAACGGAATCCAAACGGCGGCCACGCGCCAGCACCGGCTGCGCAAGGCCAAGCCGGTCCAGCAGCTTGAGTGTGCGCCGGTGCAAAGCGCACGCATAGCTATGCGTGCCGGTGCGCCATTCCTCATCGATGATTCTTACCTTGATGCCTCCGTCAGCCAGCAGCAATGCGGTGAGCATTCCCACTGGGCCGGCGCCGACCACCAACACTTCTGTCTCGTCGTGCGCGATCATAAAAAGGATCTGCTTTCTAGTTTGTCCGTCGAGCGAACTTGATTCCAATGTCCGCTCGCTCCTCCCTCCCGTCTTCTCCCTTTTTGGCTGAAGTTGGCCTTTTCTTGCACTTAGGATCGAGCCCTCCGGCCGTGGTCGTCCTCAGTCACCGCACCACAGAGTTCTCCAAGCCCCATTGCCCAGCTCTCCAACCGATTTGCCATTCCCCGTCCTGACAAACGACGCGGACGTTCCAGAAAGTAGCACATCACCCGCCGATGGCGGGGGAAGCCTGGAGTTGAGGAATTCCGCAACGTCGCCCCCGGATCCGCCCCTGGTCTCAGGCCCCGTCGGGAGCCGCGATGTGGCCCTGGGCTCGCCGCCACAACGCAAAACTCAATTCTCTAACGGATGAGGGCGGGCGCGCTGTCGAGTCCGTATCAAATCCACCTTCTGATGCATTGTAGCCCAATTGACATCATTCCAAATCCATGGCATCACTTCGCGACCCTCACCGAAACCAAGTCGCCCGAGCGCAAGGCGCTCGAGGTCGTTAAATGAAGGGAATCGGGCGAGTTGCATAACCACCCATTTTGAGCTGAAGGACACCGACGGCCACCTCGAATGGCGCTGGAGACCCGGCGAGTACTCCGTCACGCCCGACCTGGGCGAAATCACCGGCGCCCAGGCCAGCATTTACGCCCGCGCGAAGGTCGCCCTGGATCACGTGCTCCCCCTTCTCGATGGATTGGCACCCCTCCGCCCAGAGCCTGACCCCGAGAGCGTCCAGGCCATCCGTGGGATTGTCAGAAGCCAGCTCGACCAGTTGGTGGACGAACTCGGAGCGGTGGGAGGTCCTCGCGTCGAACGAGTGGACGCCTTATTTCATCACCTCATTGGCCCGAAATCCGACCCTCCTCATCCCCTTCAATTGGGCGGACGGCTGAAGGACCTCCGCGATACATTTGGTTTGGAGCGGACGATGGTGAACACCGTGGAAGATGAGCAGGGTCTGACTAACTTCCTCATTCTCGTCGACTACGTAGCCTCCCTACGCGCCGCGTGGAGCGTCCAACGACCCTATTTCCTTTGGCTCCAACACCCCAAATACACGACCTTCACTCACACCCAGCTCTTGGGCCTATCCCGCAGCCTGGGCGCATTTGTGGCGCTGTCCCAACGCCTGGACGCCCTTGCCCAGTCTGTTCGGGAAGCTTACGAAGCCATGGATTCGGTGTTCTTTGGCCCAGCGGAGCGCCAAACCGCGCGCCTCCCGATCACCGGCGACCCCATCACCGTCGCGGAGTTGCTCGAGTGGGTTGAGGACTTTGCGACCGCCGAAGGACCCCGGCTGATCCAGGACAGCGGCAAGGACGGTGTCGCGGCGTTCCATGGGGCTGTGGAACGGCTTGCGCAATCGGTCGGGCGGGTGCTGGACGAGCCGGTACGCGCAACCCCAGAGACCGGCCAGACCCGCCCGCCCGAACAACCCGGACCGCCCAGTCCCACGAAGGTTCGATGCGCCTGGGAATGCATTAGAGACTGCCTGGAGTCGACTCGAAAAACATCGGAGCGCCTCCATCAACCGTGACTCCTTTGCGGAAGAGGCTGCTAGGGGTCACCGGGTCGGCACCCAAGTCCACCCGCCATGCTTACGGCAATTCCTCGAGGCCGCCTAAATAGTTGTAATGGGAAGCCCCGGCTCGCTGTCATCACCCATAGGATCGCCCAACGCGCTCCACTGACCCGAAGCACGTGAACAATGAACAGATCTTGGAGCCGCCCTGCGCGAGGGCCATGGACTTCTGTGCCTCATTGGCTGGACTTGAGCAGTGCGCTCCAGCCAGAGCACACCAAGACCGGCCGGTGATGGAAGTCACTGGCTTCGATGTTCCAAGCTGCCTCGATCGAGTCCGTTCGGGTGATGACGAGGCGGCTCGCGAGCTGGTGACGTTTCTCTATCCCACCGTGATCAGAATCGTCCGCCACAACTTGGCACGCCGCGAACACGAGGAGGATCTGGCCCAGGAGATCTTCATGAAGGTGTTCTCTCACCTAGCCTCCTATGAGGGCCGATCGCCACTCGTGAATTGGGTTTCCCGGATCGCGGTAAACACCTGCTTGAACCGCGTCCAGTGGCATAAGATACGGCCTGAGTTGCGAATGGCCGACTTGTCCGAGGAGGAAGCTGAGGTGCTGCAGAACCTTGGCTCGGATCCAGACGTGGGCGCCGTGCAGCAGTTGGGAGCCAGGGAACTGGCCGAACGAATGTTGAACTCACTCCATCCGAAGGACCGTTTGGTCCTGCGCATGCTGGAGATGGAAGGCTACACCACCGAGGAAATCAGCGCCCAAACCGGCTGGTCCAAAACCGTCGTCCGGGTCCGTGCGTTCCGCGCCCGCCAAAAACTCAATCGGCAGTTCAAAAAAATCTGGAAACAGGAGCACTCATGAACTCACTTCGCCCCGAATTACGGAAACTCCTGGCGATGGCGGCTGACCGAAGCAACGGAGGCGACACCGCCGCGCCGGCCGGTTTCGCCGCAAGAACTGTGGTTGCATGGAAATCCCAGTCCCGGGAGCCGCTGTTGTCTATCGCCCTCCTCCTGGTCAACCGAGCCGCCGCGGCCTCGATTGCCCTTGGTGTGGCTGTGTTGGTCATCCTCTTCGCAACCGGCTTGCCCGAGGTCAAAATGAACCCCATGTCTCGACCCTATGCCGCGCTGCTGACTTTTGCCAAATGACCCTGTCTCCAAAAACCCGAATCGCCATTGGCATTGTCGTGGTCTTCCTCGCGGGGATGTTCTGCGGAGGTCTCCTGGCCGGCAAAGTCATCGGCTATTACATCGCCAAAGGCCTGAGCTTCCAGGCCTTCTCCACCTCGGTTCTGACCGAGTTGCAGAAGAAGCTCGATTTGAACCCGGCACAACGAACCAACGTCGAGGCCATCGTTCGTGGAACCGAGCCCGAGTTCAAACGCACCTTCGACGAGTTCGGAAACATTCTGATACGAATGCATAATCAGGTTCACGTCCAGCTCACCCCGGAGCAACAGCGCACTCACGATCAGATGCTCGTCGAAGCTCGGAAGGTCCTAAAAGACAAAATGAATTTCACCCTGCCCGACGAGAATACTGTCCCGCCTGCGCGTCCGTGACGCTCCCGGAACTCTCCTTCAGACGACTCTAACCCCGATCGGACGCCATCGGTTAAATCCATGCCCTGCCCCTGGTGTGCAGCCGTTCTCGGCCGCAGCAACGTGACACGCTCCAAACGCGTTAACCATCTCCCTGGCCGATTCACTCTTCCCGTCCCACCAAACGCCGGAGGCGTTCGAGACAGTAGCCGGGGGTTGAGGAGCATCGCGACGATACCCCCGGATCCGTCCCCCAATTCTCATGCACCCTGGAGGGGTGCCAGACGGACCGAACTCTCGCCCCTGGTGTGCGGCCGTCCTCGGCCGCAGCAACGTGACACGCTCCAAACGCATCACCCAATTCCCATTCGATTCGCCCTCGCGAGCGAGCAACCCCCGCAGGCATTGGAGACCCGTCCGTTGCCCCAATCCCGGAGGGATCCCCGAAAATAGCCCAATCGCTTCAGCGTTGGGTACCTGGATCGACCGTCCTCCTTTCGTTCCGAAGGAACGGCTGAATCGCCACCACATCTTGCGCCGGTTCCTAATCCGTTCGCGTCCACGGAGGCGAACGAAGGTCGGCCGCTGCTCCCGCGATGTTTGCGTGAGAGGCCCTTCCCTTTCCTTGGCGTCCCTGACTGCCGCCACACCCCAACGCCCCGCTCCTAATGCCAGGCCGGCTGTGCGCTGCCCCCACAAAGACGCTCCCTACAGCAACCACCTCATGCTTGAACATTTTCCACAAGCGGTCCTTTTATCCCGCCGCCAAACATGATATTCGGATATTCATGACACCAGATCCCACGGCTCGAACTGGACGAGTGACCCGGCGAGCCGCCATGCGGACGGCTGGCTCGGCCGTGGCCGGTATGGCGGCTCTCGCAGCCTTGTCACGAATCTCAGGCGGCGCGGCAGCGAACGCTGCGCAAGCGCCCTCCCAGCCGCTTCCGTCCAGTCCGCTCGCGCCCGGCCCCAGCCCTTCGGACAAGCTCAGGATCGCCACTTGCCAATTTCCGGTAGGACCAAATCCCGCCGAGAACGCCAAGTATATCGGCGATTTCATGCGCCAAGCCTCAGCGGCGGGCGCTCAACTGCTGCATACTTCGGAAGCCTGCCTATCGGGCTACGCCGGGACCGATTTTCGATCCTTTGAGAGTTACGACTGGGACACTCTGCGCCGGGAGACCACCGGACTGCGCCAGCTCGCTAGGGACCTGGACCTGTGGCTCGTTCTTGGCTCGGCGCATTTCCTGGATGCCGCAGCCAAGCCCACCAACTGCCTTTACCTCATCGACCCTCAAGGCAAGATCGCCGATCGTTACGACAAGTGCTTCTGCACCGGAGGCGACCAGAAACACTATTCCGTCGGTGACCGTCTGGTAACCCGCGAGATCCGGGGCATCCTGGTCGGCCTGGCCATCTGCTATGACATCTGCTGGCCGCAGCTTTACATCGGTTACCGCGAGCGCGGAGTAACCGTGATGATCCACTCTTTCCACAACGCCAGGTCCAAAGGCAAGAACTGCCTGGACACCCTCAACGTCCACCAGGTTCCAACCCGCTGCGCCGACAATCGCATGTGGGCCGTCTGCAACAATTCCTCCCAGCCTTATTCCCACTGGGGCTCGTTCATCGCCCGGCCCGACGCCACGATCCCCAAGCAACTGGAGATCAACCAGCCAGGCATGTTGATCCATGATTTCCCCGACGGTCTCTCCGCGGGCGGCTGGTACCACAATTTCAAACCCATGCAGAAACGCGACGATGAAATCATGAGCTGGGGTACGCCCATCAAGAACTCCCGACAGGCCGATGGTCAGGCCGAGCCCTAGGACCGCTGGCGCTCCCCTCCCGTTTCGCCGCGCCCGCCAGGAGGAAATGTTGGCGTTGCGGCGCGCAACCCCGGGGGCGCCTGGCTCATCGAGGGCGGGTAGGAAGACCTTTACGCCATTACCTGTTTTGGCCGGATGAACCAGTTTTTCTCGACACTGCCCCGCAACCTCATCAACGCCTTCAAAGGGCGAATGCTGATTTTCAAATTTGGCCTGCTGCGCGGCGGCGTCTTTTGGGGCTGGCCGTCCTCCCACACCACCATCGCCTTCGCCATGGCAGTCACGGTATTCAGGCTCTTTCCAAAACAAAGGTGGCTCGGCTATTTAGCCATCAGCTACGCTTCCTATATCGGCTTCGGCGTTTCCACCACCATCCATTGGTTTTCGGATTTCATAGCCGGAGCCCTCATCGGGACTGTCGTCGGCATGACGGTCGGGGACAGCTTTTCAGGCAGCCGCGGGTAGCCTTCACAGATCCGAACCACCGCGCGAGCAAGCGCGTCAAACCCACCAATCCCATGAAACACATCGCTCCCCTCAATCCCTTCGTGGCCGGGGCCCTCCTCTATCTCTCATTCTTGCCCTGCCAGGGCCTGAGCCAAACCGAGCCACCACCGCCCGCCATCGCTGCTCCCGTCCGCGTTCTGGTTGCCTACGATTCCCTCTCCGGCAACACCGAGAAAATGGCTCAGGGCGTCGTTGAGGGCGTCAAACGGATCCCAGGTGTCACGGTGAGCCTCAAGAAGGTGGAAGAAGTCGCTAAGGCGGACCTGGACAGCGCAGACGGGATCGTTCTGGGTTGCCCGACATATTACGGCTCGGTGCCCGGCCGCATGAAAGTCGTGATCGACGACTGGTCATGGAAAATGAAGGTGGATTTCACCGACAAAGCGGGTGGAGCGTTTTCCACCGGGGGTGGGCAGGTGGGCGGCAAGGAGTTAGTCGTGGTCTCTCTGCTCATGTTCATGCTCAACAACCGGATGGTCGTAGCCGGGCCCCTCTACGGAAATGAAAAGACCGGCAGCGTGTGGGCCGAAGCGGGAGCATCGGCGATGACCGGACCGCTCGACCCAGGCGTGGGCGAAGGCGAGCTGGACAGCGCACGCCGTCTGGGGGAACGGGTCGCGCGGCTGGCCGCAAGGCTGAAACGTGGCGACATCCCACCCAAGCAGCAGAAGTAGCGGCCACGGACGGGCTCACCTCTGATGGTCATGGTGATCGACCCCTCAATGTGCGACGCCGCTTTGCCCAGTGCATTGACAGGATACCAGCCGAGGCCTAGAGATTTAGCGTGAGCGCTGACCTCTTTCCGTCTGGCCCTTGGATGGGCTTTTACAACTACCGGCCGGGCGACCGGCACAGAATGGACCTGAACTTGGTTTTCGCCGGCGGAACTGTCACCGGCGACGGGAACGACGATGTCGGCCGGTTCTTGATCAAAGGAAAGTACGATACCGCTAGCCGCGAAAGTCACTGGACCAAGACCTACCCGGGCTCGCACGATGTCTATTACCGTGGCTTTCGCGAGGGCAAGGGCATCTGGGGAACGTGGCAGATTGATGTGCGCGCCCACGGCGGCTTCCATATCTGGCCCAAAGGGGACGCCGAAGGCGAATCCGACGCTCGAGCGATGGAAACCGTCGGCACCGTGGACGCTGTCGGAGTGCAGGAACACGTCGGACCGCCGCTTGCCGTTCCTGAGCACCCCGCACCCAAGGAGGGATAGCTGGGAGACCGACGTTCGTGGCCTGTTGACTTGAACACGGACTCTACTATGTTGCCTATATCATGAAAACCCTCCTCCCACGGGCCATGGCGTTGCTCATCTCTGTGGCATCGCTGATCGCCGCCTCATCCCTCCCCCCGCCGTTCCAGCTCCGGCAGGTTTTGGACGCTCCCTCCAGCGACTCGGAGCCGATGAGCATTGTCTCCAAGGAAAAGAAAGAAACCATCAATGTCCACAAGACCGTTCTCCTCGATCAGACCGCTCTGAAGTCGGCTCGAGTGCAGAAGGACGCGCTGGGCCACCCTCAGATTCAAATCACCTTCAGCGATGAGGGTCGCAAGCGCTTTGCTGAGATCACCCGCGAGAAGATCGGCCAGCGGTTGGCGATCATCATTGACGGTCAACTCTACTGCGCACCCACCATCAGGTCGGAAATCCCAGGCGGCAAGGCAGAGATCAGCGGCAGCTTCACCAAAGAGGAAGCAAAGGTTCTTGCCGCAAAGATCATCCAATCAGTCCCAAAGCGATGATCCCCGTTCGGGCGGGTGCGAATGGACATCTCCTAGCGCCGCCGCTCGGCTGGAGGGTGCCCGGTTCATGTGCCAGACTATCTCCGCCCGGAGCCGAAGAGTTGACTGCGGTCCGGTCGTAACCAGTTTTTCAGCCGACAAACGCTGGAGGCGTTCCAGAAAGTAGCCGGGGGTTGGGGAGCCCTGCGACGATACCCCCGGTTACGCAATCCGCGGCTCCTGCACCCTGGAGGGGTGCCAGACGAACCCTCACTCCAGCCCCCGGCGCGCGGCCGTCCTCGGCCGCAGAAAGCCACGAGCCTCCGAGCGCGTTGCGTATCCTCCCGAGCCCTGATACCGGCGGCATCTCGCCCCCGGTGCGCGACCTTTAGGTCGCTTCACCATCAGCAATCTCAGCCGGTCCGAAGTTCTCCAACAGCCCTGCCTAAGAGCCGTTCTAGTGCACGCGCAACGCTGACCCGCATGCCGGTCGGACCTCCCGAACGGCTTGCCTATTTGCAAGCGGGCCATCGGACCCCCTTGACCTCGCGCTTCCCGCGGACCCCAATTGTGAGCCGCAGCCTGGAGTTTGGATTTTTCGACGAACCGTTGACGGTTCGTATCGTGTGAACCTTCGGGCAAATCCCCGAAACCCTGGCCCGGAGGGCCGTGTGACAATAGCCCAACCCTTCAGGGTTGGGACCCGCCGCAATCGGGGCTCAAGTCCCGAAGGGACGGCCGAAATTACTTCCACCAGGAGTGCTCGTCGCAGGCGATGCGGTGCTTCTCTGACCCGCAGCAACGTGGCGGTCTCCGAACGGCTTGCCTATTCTCACGAGGCCGATCGGACTCCCATCGCTTCCTGCTTCCTGTGCGCGCGGCCGTCCTCGGCCGCAGAAAGCCACGAGCACCCGTGAGCATTGCATATCCTCCCGAGCGCTGATACGCGCGGCAGCCCGCCCCCGGTGCGCGACCTTAAGGTCGCCTCACCGTGATGGTCCCCGCGGCCCAAGCCATTCCCAACCGCCTTGCCCTGCCCCGGCCCAGCCGGCGCGCACGCCGCGAGATCGAGCCCCTTAGCAACGCCATGTCGTCGGTCATCATTCTATCCATACATGGACGCACCCCTGAAAAAGAGACACATTATTTTTGCCGGAAGCGTAATAGGGTCGCTTGCACCCAGACCAAAAAGGAGCTGCACGCAGCACATCCTCCAGCACTTGAACCTCAACCGACCGAGCCTCCACTCCCCGGTAGAACGAACAACTACCCAATCGTGGAGCCGTTCGTCCGGCTCTGGTGCAACGACGGCAGCGGGATGCCTAAATGGGTACGTCTCCGCACCGATCGAACACCTCACCGCCGCGTGAGCGCGATTCAGTTCCCATGCTCACGGTTTCGGTGAATCTGGGTACCGCCACACCCAGTCGCCGTTGTCCAAGTCAACCGAACCGCTGCTGGTGAAAGCCACGATTCCGCCCTCGTCCTTCTCGTTCCAGCCAACGGAATAGAGGACAAAGTGACCGTCGTCAGTGGGGTGATAATGCAGCGGCCGGCCAGCAATAGGGTCGTGCGGAACTTTCGCCATGAATTGCGGTGCGAGCGCGTCGAGCGTTCCAGGGAGTCTCCCGTGTGCAAGGCGATGGCGTTCGAGGGCACAGGCCGTGCGGGCCAGGTTCACCGCGGCTTGCGCCCAGGCAAACTTGCGCGGGATGTTGGTCAGTCCAGGAAGGAAGATTCTGCAGAGGAAACTGTATGGGCCCTGGCGGATTTTGCGCAGGGAATCCTCTGCCTCTCTGGCAAGGGTGCAAGAGAACGTCCGCTGCTCAGAGTCCCCAATGGGCAAGAACCGCTCCAGGATGAATCGAGAACCGCTAACCTCGTTTTGATAATACCACCCGGAGGGGATCAAATGAACGAGAGCGTCTGGAAAGCGAAATGGGTCGGTCTCACCCGAATCCAGATACTCCCTGAAACGGCTGGGATGCTGCCGCAGAAACTCGGTCGAAGCCACCTGGCAGGCGTTCTCAGAACGCAGCGCGGTCTGGTATCCTGCGACGAAATCGAGCCCGCCGAGTTGTTGATCCAAATCGGAAAGTTGGGCGTCAGTCCAGTGATGCGACGCCAGACCCTCCCACACGGCCTGCATCGTGAGCTGTAACATCGCAATGCGGACCAGGTGTGAAATCAGAAACGGTTCGGAGCGAATCGCTTCAGTCAGGCGCAACGCGAGCTTAATGTCGGCCAGCGCCTTTTCGCTCTGTCCCGCCTCTAGTTCTGCCAGGGCACGCAACCGTAGCACTACCGCGCATCCCTTAGCGGATGCCAGGTGTGGCAGTAGGATCGCGAAAGGTTCTTCGCTGCTGTAATTGAGCGGGAATCGTGAGGCAGGCAATGCCGCCGCCCCGCGCAGTTCCTCGATAGTCGCGTCGTATTTGCTCAGGGCCAGGAGCACATCCGCGGCGGGCGTCTGCGGTTGCGGCGCGACCGGAAATAGGTTGGTGCTTAGAGCAAGGTTGCGGTAGTAACGCTGCCAAGGCTCCAAGTCAGTGCTCACCGCTTTCTGCCAGTTTCCGATGCCGTTGGTGGGACCACCATCGCCACTATCCAACGGCATTTTGAGCCTGTTAACGACATTAGTGTCCTGCGGGGAAACTCGGTTCCCGTTGCGATCTAGAACCTGGGCATAGGCTGTGACGACCACGGGTGTCATCGCAAAGTTTCGCTCATCCGCTACCGTTGGCGGGATGAACGCAGTGAAATCGAACTTTTCACCTCTAGATTCCCAGCGGGCTTTAAATCGCGCCCATCCCAGCCTTCCTCGAACGTCTTCCTCGGCGTAAAAGAGCCCGATCAATCCTGCTAGGCAGGCGAGACCGAAAAGGAGCCGTCTGAAATTGCGCCCGCTGGAAAAACAGCGAACCAAAACTCCTATGAAGATGACCAGCGCGAGGGCGAGACTGATGGAGAGGAGCCAGGGCAGGGCCGTGTGGCCTGCGTCAGACGTGTCGGTGGTCAGGCCGAGAACCATGCGGGCTATCGCCGCTAAGCTGGCAATCAAAACGCCCCAGCCAGCCAGCCAGCGCCAGCCTTTCAGTGGGGACTTCCAAGTGCTGACGCCCGGTTCATTAGTCTCTTTCATCGCTAGGTTGGACAATCCTGGAGCAGACTTCTCACGGGGCCGCGCGTCACTCCCTGCACCCTGAATGGGCGCAAGACGTCCCCTGATTCCCGTCCCGGGGCCGCGACCTTAAGGTCGCCTCAGCGTAATCGTCCCCGCGGCCCAAGCGATTCCCAGCAGCCTTGCCCCGCTCCGTCCCCGCCAGCGCCGCATCGCCTCTCCTCTCCTTTGGGGAGAGGCTCAAAGGTGGTTGTCCGCCGTAGCCTTGGCGTAGGCGGAAGGGGAACGGAACCATGGCCAACCCGCCGGCTCTGATCTCGTCCCCGCCCCGGCCCGCCCGCCGCCGAGGGCCCAACCCAGAGGGTTGGCTGAAAGTAGCCGGGGGTTGAGGAGCCCTGAGGCGATACCCCCGGTTACGCAATCCGCGCCTCCTGCACCCTGGAGGGGTGCCAGACGAACCCTTACTCCAGCCCCCGGCGCGCGGCCGTCCTCGGCCGCAGAAAGCCACGAGCACCCGGGAGCGTTGCATATCCTCCCGAGCCCTGATACCGGCGGCAGCCCGCCCCCGGTGCGCGACCTTAAGGTCGCCTCAACTTAATTAGTTCCACGGCCCGAGGACCAGTTGCCAGGACCTTCTCGGTTCAGCGGCGCGTCACTGTGCGCGACTTTATCACTGGATCGGAGGAAAGTGGATTCGCGGATGGTTGGGATAGAACTGAGAGATCACACCCAGAAGCGGGAACGCGAAAACGAACAGGCACGGAGCCAACACCGCCAAAGGGTAATGCCACCAGCGCGGCCGCTTGGCGCCCCGATCCTTCGGGACGCAACCAGCCGGGAGCCACACCATGAGGCCGTACACGCACGACCACATGGCCCACTCCAATACATGGGGCCATCCTCCAAAAAGCATCTCGATCAACGTTCCCGTAATGCCGAACAGAACGAAAACGGCGAATGGCGAAAAGTCGTAGCGCCAGAGCACGACCGACCACCCGACAAAAAAGGAAACGAATAGCGACACACCGTGCAGCGCGATGACATCCAGGTAGTTTCCCGAGGCCGTGATGTAGGCCTCCCCCATTCGCACCCCTAGGAGCGGCGCAAGGTTGGTCATCGACGTGGTGATCGCTTCCTCCACCAACGCCAGCAATGTGCAAAACAGCACAAACTTGATCGGCCACGGGAACCGAATCCCCTGCACAGCCTTGCGGATCACGTAGCGGAAATGCCACATGAGTGATCCACACAGAACGACCCACAAAAACACGAGCCCCAAACCCATGCCGACGACCGCGCGATGGACTGGGCTCCGCCAGGACAGGAGAAGGACCACCGAGACGCTAAGAAGAAGCCAGCTAAGCAGGGCTGCCAGGTATATCCGTTGCTTCTTGGTCGGTTCTAGTGACGTTCCTTCGCTCGTTCCGCACTCGGAGATGGGGCTCATCGAGGGGCAGAAGATGGTCTCCGCTCGGGCGTGAGCCGCCCCCAAGCGAACGCGCCGCATCGATCCGGCTCGCATGGCCAGCCTTGGCGTGAGGCTATTTCTTCTCCGGGACGGCCGTCTCCTGGGAAGCGACGGCCTTCCAAACGTCCTTCTTGTGGATAAGCGTGTCGGTGAAGCGGCGTTTCCCGCTGATATCCTGCCCTTTGTAATTGCCTTTGATCAGGGCCACCCCGGTCACCACAGCCGCCTTGCCATACACTCGCACCTGGAGATCCTCCAGTTTGCACTCCGTTATTTTTAGCGCCCCGGACTTGGTGTCCCGCTGCTCGTCCGCTTTGGTGCTAACTTCGCCGGCGGCGTCGGTCATGGTGAAATCGTCCGCCTCGATCCGATCAAGCGCCGCAGCGTCGGCTTTGACGTAGGCGTCGGCCCAATCCTGTTCCAGTTGCTTGATCGCCGCCTCAGCTTCCGCGGTCTCCTTTCCTTTGGCATGGGCCAGTGGCGCCGAGAGCGTCAACGCGAAGATGAACACGGCCAGCAGAGCGAGTGATGATTTCATAGATTGGGATGGTTCGTGGTTGGAGTCAGATCGGCTTCCACTTCGATTCGGCTGCCAATCTGCGCATCAAAGGCCTCGAATGCAAGCGCGCAGCCAGTGTCCCAGGAAGAGCCAGCCCCAAGGCAGGAAACCACCGCAGAAACCTTGAGTTGCGCCTCCGCCGCCCTACGTGGCTCCGAGGTTCAGTCCGACTCAAATATGTAACTAGATTATTTACACACTTGACATACCTCCGTCATCGCGTTACCCTAAGGACCATGAACCTTGGTCAAACTCTGCCCGGACCTCGCGCCGTTCCGAAGCGGCACCCCAGCCGCTGCCCCTTCCTCCATTCTCCATCTTCTCTCGCCCCTCGCCACTCGCCAACCGCCGCTCGCCCGGGTCCCATCTCAAATCTCAAATTTGAAGTTTCAAATCCCCTTTGGCCCCTTAGCCCTTTGCCTCCATCTCGGGAAAAACTCGCCACTCGCCACTCGCCACAGCCTTTAGCCTTTAGCCTTTCCCACGCAACTCCCGTGATTATCGGATCTTCGGCGCGCTGTTATCGCCTAGCCGCCTTCAGCCCTTTGCCTTCTTCCTTCAGCCTTTCAGAAGATCCTTCCCCCTTCCCGAAAGATCCTTCCCGTAAGCCAGAATATCCCCCCTCATCCCGTAATATCCCCCCTTATCCCAGAATATCCCCCCCGCCCTTTTTCATCCAGAACCACCTCCACCAAAGGGACATACATGAGCACAACATCACTCCAATCAAAAACACGTTTGTTGATTACCAACCACTTGCGCATTCAAAGATATTTCATCGGATCTCTGCCCTCGGCGCCTTCACCAGCAGTTCCCCTAGCCCGCACCGCCCCCGGTGCCATCTCCGGAACAATCCGCCACCCGCCCTGGCCAACTCGGACCGCCCTGACCAGCCGATTCATTCTCGGCCAAATTCAGCCAGCCTTCACACGAAGCCAGCCCCAGCTTCTCCAGCCGTGCCACCCTCGATTCCCCTTCACTCACCCTTCCTGAAGGTGGCCAAGTGCCTCGCCGTCGAAATGCGCTTGCGGATCGAGGGGAAATCCAGTTCTACTCGGCGCCCGCCGCTCCCCCGGCTCGGGAGCTGCCAGCGGGCTGGGAACACCATCACCGATCGGGTGCTGGGCGAATCAAATGCCCGGGCTCCTTCGATGACCGGTACGAAACGCCAGTGAAGTCATTGTGAACACCATCGGATATAGTCAACCGCTCTACGTTCTGCCCTTCGACCATCGCGGCATATTTGCCGCCAAGATGTTCGGCTGGCACGGTGAACTCACGCCCCAACAGACCGCCGAGATCACCGCTGCCAAGACCGTCATCTACGACGGTTTCAAAGCCGCCATCGCCGCCGGAGTGCCAAAGGAAAAAGCGGGCATTCTCGTCGACGAGCAATTCGGCGCCGCCATCCTGCGCGATGCGGCCAAACACGGATATGCCACCGCCTGCCCCGCCGAGAAGAGCGAGCGCAAGGAGTTTGAGTTCGAGTACGGCGCGGACTTCGCCCGCCACATCGAGGAGTTCCATCCAACTTTCTGCAAAGTGCTGGTGCGTTATAACCCGGAAGGCGACGCCGCGTTAAACCAGCGCCAGGCATCGCGCCTGAAAGAGCTTTCGGATTACCTCCATGCTCGCGGCCAGACCCGCCTCATGTTCGAGTTGCTCGTGCCCGCAGAGCAGGCCCAGCTCGATCGCTGCAAGGGCGACAAAGCCGCTTACGACCTGGAACTGCGGCCGCGGCTCATGGTCCAGGCCATGGAAGAACTCCAGGAAGCAAACATCCAGCCCGACGTCTGGAAGATCGAAGGGCTCGACCGTCGCGAGGACTGCCTGCGTACAGTCGCCGCGGCTCAGCGCGGAGGCCGAGCCAGGGTCGGCTGCATCATCTTAGGCCGCGGTGAAGACGACCGTAAGGTGCGCGAGTGGCTTGCCACCGCCGCAAGTGTGCCCGGCTTCATCGGGCTCGCCGTCGGCCGGACGATCTTCTGGGACCCACTCGTCAACTTGCTCGCCAAGACGATCACCCGGGAAGCCGCCGTAGCCGAAATCGCCCGGCGTTACTCGGACTTCGTCCACGTTTTCGATCAAGCCCAGGCTCCCTGACCTATCAATCAACTCAGGACTGGGTGCCAGCTCAGCGGCCGTCGATCACCACTCGCCGCCGCGTTTGAACTTCGCCTGGGTGGCCTCACCAAAGGCGCGGGCAGCGGCCTCCATATCCGCCAGGATTTCCTCGACCGATTTCCCGCCCGAAGCGCGCGCGGCGCCGATCATCGTGTTGCACTCGTTGGCATCCATGAATGCCGCGGCTTCCAACAGGGTGCGCTCCTCACCCAAGGGAATGGCAAGGAAGCCGTGCTTGTCCGCATGAATCAGTTGGCCGGGTTGAACCTTGCGGCCAAAAACTTCAACCTCGCACCCCCAGCGCACCGGCGTGGAGTGCGCATGGCCGACGCAGAGCCGGCGAGCCAAGGCTTTGAAACCCGCGTTGTTCATCTCGTCCAAATCACGAATGCCACCATCGACGATCGTGCCCACGCAGCCCAGTGCGCGGTGATTGTTGGAGTTCACTTCACCCCAGAACGCCCCCACGACACGCGGCTTGTCTAGGTCTTGCACCACCACAATCTTCGGACCGGGGACACTGGCGATGTAGCGGCGATAATCGCTCCATAGTTTCGCGCCGTTGCTCCTATGCGCCGCCTGGCTGGGTTCGATAACCACAGTCACGGCGTAGCCGACCATCGGCCCCATTTGAGGCATGAAGTCCCGGACCTCCTCGAGGTTAAACCCGTCAGCCCCGGCGTCGTGTTTGGTGATCTGCTCCCAGCCATTGTAAATCGTGGGCGTATTCCATCGTTTCAGGCGGAGGAGTTCGCCATGCTGCAAAGGTGACGTTGGTGTTTTCAATGAACTCAACGCCTGGTATATCCGTTCTCCCGAAACCACGCCACGGCATCGCTCAGCGCTTGGCGGGGTGGTGTCTGAGGTAAACCTAGTTCCGTGATCGCTTTCGCCGGGCTGAAATACATTTTGTGGCGCGCCATCCGCACGCCCGCGAGCGTCGCCCGTGGACACTTGCCAGTGTATTTAGCAACGCCCTCGCTGACGTGCGCGGCCGCGAGCGCCACCCACGCCGGCAGGCGCACGAAAGGCGCCCTCACGCCGCTGACCTCGGCCAAAACGTCCAGGGCCTGTTTCATCGACCAGTTCCCCTCGGCATTTCCCAGGATATACCGTTGCCCTACGCGTCCCTTCTCCGCCGCCAGGATATGTCCGACGGCGACATCGCGCACGTGTACCCAATTCAGCCCCGTGTCCATGTAGGCGGGCAACCGCCGGTTAAGAAAATCGACAATCACTCGGCCCGTCGGAGTCGGCTTCACGTCTCGAGGACCCACCGGCGCGGAAGGATTGACGATCACAATCGGAGCTCCGGCCTTGGCGAGGTTCCGCGCGATTTCTTCCGCGCGCCACTTGGACATCTTGTAGTGGTTCTCCATCTGCAGCGCCGTGACCGGCGTGTCCTCGTTCGATGGAGTGATGCTGCCGTTCTGGGAGGAAGGAAGCCCGATGCAACCCACCGTGCTGGTGTAAACAATTCGTGCGCAGCCGGCATTCCGCGCCGCCTCCAGGACGTTCCGCGCCCCGTCCACATTGGCTCGGTACAGCGGGGTATAATCCTTCAGCCAGAGCTGATAGCTGGCCGCAACGTGAAAACACCATTCACAACCCTGCATCGCCGACTTCAGCGGTGCCGCGTCAGTGATATCCCCTTGGACACGCTCTACATCCAGGCCCTGCAGTGCACGCTGGTCCGAGTCAGGACGCACCAAAGCGACTACCCGGTGGCCGCGGGCGACCAGTTCGTGCGCCAAATTGGACCCAATAAAGCCCGTAGCTCCAGTGACAAAACATTTCATTCGAACAAAGCGGTTCGCGGTCGGCCTATGTCAGCAATTCGCTTGCCGATGTAAACGGAAACACCTCCGCTGCCTGGGTTTCCAAGAATCGGCGACCATCCACCTCACCCTTGGACCAAGCCGCGTCGGCGCTGGTCTCCTGTGAGGTATATCATTTGCCAGACCAACAAAGTCAAAATCGGATTGCGGCTGACGGGCGAATACTAACCAGTTCTTGCGCAGAGCGCTAGGTTTTCCCGTAACCGGAATGCGACACGATTTCAAGCGCGCCTCTTGACTTGTTACTCATTTGAATCAATGATTCAGCGTTGAGTATGTTGAGCACGAATAAGTCGAAGCTGAGCCGCGAAGAGCAGCGCGATCTTGATATCGAGATAACTTTCCTCGAGGGCCTCAGACGTCGAGACCCGGGCTATGTCGATGCGCTGCAACTCTTGGGAGATGACTACACGCGGCGGGGTCTCTTCGATAAGGGACTCGAGATCGACCGCGAATTGGCTCGCTTGCGCCCCAGCGATCCTATGGTTTTCTACAACCTGGGCTGTAGCCATGCGCTGATCGGCCAATTTACCGACGCGTTTGACTGCCTAAACCAGGCTATCGATCACGGCTACAGGGACTTCCGGTGGATGTCCCGGGACCCGGATCTGGCCGGGTTCCGTCAGGACCGGTTATATCGGCGCCTGCGCTCGAGAATCCGAGGCATGCAGGTTAGAGTTGACTGATCAGCGGCCGCTGCCGCCCTCAGTAATCGCCCCGGATGAACGTAACCGTCAAGGGACGCTCCCGCTCCTACCGCACTGTCAGCTTCGACATCGCAAACAACCGCGTCCGCTTGGTTGAGCAAAGGCTTTTACCCCACGAATTCAGGATCGTTGAGGTGGTGGATTACCGTTCCACGGCAGAGGCGATTCGGGACATGGTCGTGCGCGGCGCGGGCGCAATCGGCGCGACTGCAGCCTATGGCCTGGCTCAAGGAGTTCGGGCGTTCCGGGCCAAATCCCTTGAGCGATTCGAAGCCCACGTCGAGAAAGTATTTCTTACCCTCAAGAATGCCCGACCCACAGCGGTCGACCCCGTCAACGCGATGCTCGGCGTGCGGCGGTCGATGCAAAAGGGCAGCACAGTACCGGAGCGGCAAGCTTTGGCTTTAAGCGCCGCGCAGGCATTTGCCGACGCGGACGTCGCGCATTGCGAGGCAATCGGGCGGCATGGGGCTAAACTCATCCGCAACGGCATGCGCATCCTGACCCACTGTAACGCCGGATGGCTGGCTTTTGTGGACGTGGGCTCGGCGACTGCGCCTATGTACGCCGCCAAATCCGCCGGGCGACAATTCCATGTGTTCTGCGACGAGACCCGTCCGCGATCGCAGGGCGCAACCCTCACCGCGTGGGAGCTGGCCCAGGAAGGCATCTCGCACGACATCATCGCCGACAACGCCGCCGGACACCTCATGCAGCGCGGTGAGATTGACCTCGTGATCGTCGGCAGCGACAGGGTGCTCGGCCGAACCGGCGAGGTGGCTAATAAGATTGGCACCTACACCAAGGCCGTCCTGGCAAATCGCCATAAGATCCCGTTCTACGTGGCGATCCCTTTATCGACGATCGATTGGCACCTTTCCTCCGGGAAGGACATTCCCATTGAAGAACGCAACCAGGATGAAGTGCTCGGCGCGTGGGGAATTGCGTCAGGACGGCGAACTTGGGTTCGCGTAGCGAATCCCGGGAGCACGGCGAGAAATCCGAGTTTCGACGTTACTCCGGCTGACCTGATCAAGGGTATCATTACGCCGGCTGGCATCTTCAAACCCAGACACCTTTGGCGGAACCGAGCTAAACTAACGGATGCCGGCGGTGCTACAGATACTCCTGGAGTTCATCGTAGCCGTGGCTGACTTGGATCGGGTAATCGAGGCTGCGCAGGATCTCCCGCGTTAGATTGAGCTTCTGGTCGAGAAAGGCGTCGTCATGAAGCGGGTCGTGGTGGGTGACCACCCACCGTTTCACCTGCGCCAGACGAGTGAGTAAGCAGGCATTGGACAGGGATGAGTGTCCCCAACCGATTTTCGTGCGATACTCCTCATTGGTATACTGCGCTTCGCCGATCAGCAGATCCGCGCCGGCCAGGAAATCCACCAACCGCCGATGCGGCATCAGGATCGAGCTGTCCAAGGCGATCGGCTTGGGGTCGCCCAAATAGCCGTAGAGGAATTCATTGTCACTCACGTACGCCAGCGTCTTATCGCCGATCTGGAACTTAAAACCGACGGTCGCGGCAGGGTGCTGCGTATATTCCCAGGTGACGCCGAACGGCCCAACCTGAAGCGAGTCGCCCTGGAGCGATCGGAACTCGATGTTGGCGCGCATATCCTCGAATTGGACGGGGAAATAGTCCCGGTCCAACTGGCCTCGGAAAATCGAGCCCAGGTCTTTTTTGAAGGCGGCCGCTCCATAGATGATTATTTCAAAACCAGGTACATACGCTGGCGCGAAAAAAGGGAATCCCTGGATGTGATCCCAGTGCGTGTGCGTAATGAGAATGTGAATGCGCCGCGGTTCCTGCTTCACCAGTTTCAGCCCTAACTGGCGAACACCCGTTCCCGCGTCAACAATAACGGTGTCGTCCCCGCAGTTGACCTCCATGCACGCTGTGTTGCCTCCGTGCCGGACGAAACCGTGCCCGGACACCGGAATCGAACCCCGCGTGCCCCAAAGGTGGTAGGAGCAACGATCGGTCGTCAGCGTGGGCAAGTACGGCTCGCCCTGTCCCACCACGGTTGTAGACCGAGCTGCGCCCTGGGCCCCCGAGAAGTAGCGTTCGACGATATCGATCAATTCTTCCTTCTCGAAGGGTTTGAGCAGGACGTCGTAGGCCCCAAGCTCCCGGGCCTGGTCTTGATCCGGCTTGTATTGTTTGGCCGTGCAGATGAGCACGCCGCAGTCCTTGGTTTGGGGATCGGCCTTGATCTGTCTCAGAACCTCCATTCCATGGATCTTGGGCAACATAAGGTCGAGAATGATCAGGGCGGGGCGGAGGACCCGAGCTTTCGCCAAACACGTCTCACCATCCGCCGCCCATTCCACTCGGTAACCTCGATTGGTGAGGAAAGTCACGATGAGGACGGCGATCGCTTCGACATCCTCGGCTACGAGGATCAATGGTTTGGGAGTCGGTTCATTCATACACGATTTCGACGGTGGCAAGGTAGGTTTCGAGTTGAGTCAAAAATTGGGCCAGACCAACGCTATCGCCCGCTTTGGCGGCAGTTTCCAGCTTACGCCCGAGCTCCGAAATCTCGTGGAACCCGTAGCTCCCACCGGTGCCCGCGATTTGGTGAGCACGACGGATCGCGATTTCCATGTTCTTGTCCGCCGAGGCTCGGCGAATTTCCAAGAGACCCTCCCGGACCGCCTCCAGAAAACGGGGCGTCAGCGACGCGATTTCGGGATCGACCCGAACTTTCGCGGGTGGGTTCGTCCCCGCCACCGGCCCGGCGGGCAGATTCAGGACTCGTCGAACCGCCGCAAGCAGCTCCTGCTTCTTGACCGGTTTAGCGATGAACCCGGTGCAGCCGGCGGCAAAACACTGGTTCCGCTCCGCGTTCAGCACGGAGGCCGTGAGGGCGATGATCGGAGTCGCTGGGCGCCCATGAGCCCTCTCCCACGACCGGATCGACCGAGTGGCGGCAAGTCCGTCCATCTCGGGCATCTGCACGTCCATCAAAACCAAGTCATATTCCGAAGCCTGCACCCTCTCAACGGCAACCCTCCCCGTCTCCGCCTTATCAATGTCTGCGCCTAACTCAGCTAGAAAACGGAGAACGAGCATCATGTTGAAATGGTAATCCTCTACCACCAAGAGACGTGGGGGCCGCGAGTATGTCGGCTGCACGCCGGGTGCTTCGGCCGTGGGACCCTTGACCGGCCCTAACGCGGCCAACGGGGCATTATCGGCAACGTTGGTGCTGTCGAGGATGTCGTTGATCAGTCTTCGCAACTGCTCTCCCTCAACACGAAACATCTCCAAGTACTGCGCTTGCTCGGGACTCAGGCGCGTTTCGGCCAGCAAGTCGGCCACCCCGAATAGTGCATTGAGCGGCGTGCGAAGTTCATGGCTCATCTTGGCCAAGAACTCACTCTTAGCTCGCGTAGCCTCCAGAGCCGTAGCTCGAGCGTTGCGCTCGCTCTGAAGGGTTGCATGAAGCTTGCCCAAAAGCACCGCGACAAGGGCAAAAGTACCAATCCTCACCGCAGCGTTCCAGAGGAAGATCGCGGGGTGGGAGTATTGGGGGCCCAAACAATACTCGGCCGCCATCCAAACTGCGCCACAAAAGAGCACGGCACTGATCGAATCGGCGCGCTCGCCGTACCACGCCACGAAGCAGACTGGGAGAAGATACAACAGGGCAAGGTTGATCTCCACGCCCGTGACAACGTCCAATAGCCCAACCCCCAGAGCCATGGCGAGCCCGGCGATCAAAACCCATGGCCGACGACCCGGCCCGGACTGGTGAAGGAGAGCCGCCATAAATGGCGAGGTGGCGAAAGCTAGCAACATCCGCGGGCACGAGCAATGATCTTTCCGAGCTTTACGCCCGCGAGCAGCCTGTGAAATACTCCGCGCACCACGCGATCGGCGCCGTGCTCGGGCTCGCTCGGAGCTACGCGTACGCGACTCGACGCGGCTTCAACCCGAACTATGGCGAAGACGACAGCACCGACCGAACGGACCGATCCGGTCGAAGGCCATTTTGTGAGGGGGCTAGGTCTCCTCGATTCAACGATGATCGTCGCCGGATCAATGATCGGCTCGGGCATTTTCATCGTTTCGGCTGACATCGGAAGGGAAGTGGGCTCCACCGGTTGGTTGCTGATGGTCTGGCTGGTGGGGGGTCTTTTGACGCTCATCGCGGCGCTGAGCTACGGGGAATTGGCGGCCATGATGCCCTACGCGGGTGGGCAATATGTTTACCTGCGTGAAGCCTATGGACCCCTTTGGGGCTTTCTCTACGGATGGACACTCTTTGTGGTGATCCAGACCGGCACAATTGCCGCCGTCGCCGTGGCCTTTGCCCGCTTTCTCGGAGTGCTGGTTCCAGCCATTTCGCAGCAGCCTATTTTCCATTACGGGCGGTTCAGTTTGGCGCCTACCTCGCTGGTGGCCATTTTCATCTTAGGATTGTTAGCTTGGTCGAACGCCACAGGTTTGAAGACCGGCAAATGGGTGCAGAATGTCTTTACCCTGACCAAAATCGCGGCGCTCATCGGCTTGATCCTCCTCGGCCTCTGCGTGGGGGCCAATTCGTTGGCCACCGGAGCGAACTTCAAGCACATGTGGGCCGCGAACACGACTCAGGCGGTCGGGGGAACTGCGATCAGCACCCCGCTGGCGGGCTTGGGACTGATGCTGGCTTTGGGCGCTGCCATGGTAGGCTCCCTCTTTTCGTGCGACTCGTGGAACAACATCACGTTCACCGCTGGGGAGGTCAAAAACCCAAAACGAAACCTGCCGCTCAGCCTTTTGTTGGGAGTCGGCCTGGTGACGACGCTCTATTTCCTGGCCAATATCGCGTACCTGGTGACTCTCCCCCTGGCAGGCACGCCCGGCGCGGCCACGGCGGCAAGCCGCGGCATTCAATTTGCCACCAACGACCGGGTGGCGACGGCCCTCATTGAAGTCATCGTTGGCCCCAAGGCTGCCCTGATCATGGCGGTGTTGATCATGATTTCGACGTTCGGTTGCATCAACGGCTTGGTTTTGGCCGGCGCAAGGGTCTATTACGCGATGGCTCGAGACGGCTTGTTCTTCGCCAGCATCGGGAAGTTGAATTCCCGCGGCGTGCCCCGTAACGGATTGATACTGCAAAGCATATGGGCGTCCCTACTGGCCTTGTCAGGAACCTACAGCGACCTGTTGGACTATGTGATGTTCGCGGTCTTGATATTCTACGTTCTCACTATCGGTGGACTCTTCGCGCTGAGACGCAAACGCCCCGATGCCGAACGCCCCTATCGCGCCTGGGGCTATCCCATCGTCCCCGCCATCTACCTCGTCGTCTCGGCCTTGATCGCCCTGGACTTGCTTATCTCACCCAAGACCCGCGGCAATACTTGGCCCGGAGTCCTGCTGGTCCTGGCGGGGGTGCCCGTTTTCTTCCTCTGGTCACGGCGCCGCCCTGCAGGGGCTGGGCCGCTCGCACAAGCTGCGGAGTAGACCCCACGCTGTGCGACTCCCCTACCAGTTTGCTGACTGCGGAACTTGCGCTGTCCCGTCGGTCTCGCCAACACCAAACCTCAACCCGATGCAAAATCTGGAGGTTTGCTTGACTTGCCCTCCCTCACCCCTCATTAACCCGGAGCAACAATGAACTTGTTCAGGAGAAAGACCGTAACCGAACTCCAAACGGAGGCGGAAACCGATCAGCGGCTGCACCGCTCGCTCGGCGCGCTAAACCTCACGATGCTGGGGGTCGGGGCCATCATCGGCACGGGCATATTCACTCTGACAGGGATCGTCGCGGCTACCAACGCCGGACCGGCCGTCGTCCTATCCTTCATCCTGGCTGGTATCGCTTCTATCTTCGCTGCTTTGTGCTATAGCGAGTTTGCCTCCCTGGTGCCGTTGGCTGGCAGCGCCTACACGTACGGCTACGCCACCCTAGGCGAGTTTATTGCCTGGATCATCGGCTGGGATCTGATCCTGGAGTACGCAGTGGGGGCCGTGACTGTTGCGATCGGCTGGTCGGGCTACGTGGTCTCCTTTCTCCATGATATCGGCTGGGACGTTCCCGCCGTCTGGTCAGCGGCGAGAGGCACCCAGGTCCTCTTGGCCGACGGCACGTCCGTGACCGCGATCTTCAACCTCCCGGCTGTAGTTATCATCGCGGTCGTCACCACTCTCCTGGTCGTGGGAATCAAGGAGTCAGCAAATTTCAACAACGGGATCGTTTTCGTGAAACTGGCCGTGATCCTCTTGTTCATATTCGGGGCGGCATCCTCGATTCACCCCGCCAATTGGCATCCGTTCATCCCCCCCAATACCGGAGTTCGGGAACACTTTGGATGGACTGGAGTGGTGTCGGGGGCAGGAACGGTATTCTTCGCCTACATCGGCTTCGATGCGGTAAGCACCGCAGCTCAGGAGGCACGCAACCCAAAGCGCGACATGCCGATCGGGATCATCGGCTCGCTGCTGATCTGCACGGTCCTTTACATCCTGGTATCGGCAATCGCGACCGGCGTCATGCCCTACCAAAAGCTGGCTGATCCGGCTCCAATCGCACTGGTCGCCAATTACGCGCACATGGGCTGGATGGCCCGCGTAATCAAGCTGGGCGCCATCGCCGGTCTTTCCTCGGTGATCCTCGTCATGCTCCTGGGCCAATCTCGGGTTCTTTGGAGCATGTCCCGGGACGGCCTGCTCCCGCCGGTAATAAGCAGAATTCATCCCAAGTTCCGCACGCCTTGGATCACCTCGATTGTCACTGGCGTCGCGGTGGCATTTTTCTCCGCAATCTTGCCCATCGCCGACGCAGCAAACCTGGTCTCAATCGGGACGCTCCTAGCGTTCGTGATCGTGTCGATCGGCATCCTCGTACTTCGAGTACGGGAGCCGAACTTGCCTCGTCATTTCAAAACACCGATGGTTTGGCTAGTAGCCCCGCTGGGCGCGGCGTCGGCGCTGTACTTGATGTACTACCTCCCTTGGACCACCTGGGTTCGCTTAGTGGTTTGGTTCTTGATCGGCCTCGTGGGCTATTTTGGCTATGGTTACGCTCACTCGCACCACGGCCAGTCCAAGAGTGGCGTGCCGAGCCGGCCGGGGGCGCTAAAATAGTAATGTCTCGCCTCTAACCGGACCTCCTTCCAAACAAGCAAGGAGCGTCGACTTTCCGAACGCTCTGCAAACTGCGCCTGCCTATCGCGCGCTATCCGTGAACCTTCATTCGCTTAATCCACAACAGCGCCAGGCTGTTGCTGCTACCTCGGGTCCCGTCCTCATTCTTGCCGGGGCCGGCACGGGCAAGACTCGCGTGATCACCACCCGCATCGCTTACCTGATTTCACAGGGTGTCCCGCCAGAGAACATCCTTGCCGTTACGTTCACCAACAAGGCCGCTCGCGAGATGGCCGAGCGCGTCCGCCAACTCGTCCCACAGTCCCCTCGTCTCAAAGCATCGAAGTCCTCCAACATCCCCACAGTCTGCACTTTCCACTCCCTGTGCGTGCGCATTCTCCGCCAGCACATCGAGCGCTTGGGCTACAAACGGAATTTCGTCATTTATGACGAATCCGAGCAATTGGGAGCGGTCAAGAAAATCATGAGCCGGATCTCCGCAAAGGGCGAGGAAACGGATCCGCAGGTGATTTTGGGAATGCTCAGCCGTTTCAGGAACGGCGGTGAGCGGGCGGCGGTGTTCAGCAAGCCAGAGGTGGCGGCGATGGCAGAGCACGTGCGCGAGCACTACGAATCCGCACTGAAAGCCTGCAACGCGGTGGATTTCGATGATCTCATCCTGCTTGTGCTTCGCCTCTTCGTCGAGCACCCCGACGTGCTCGACGCCTGCCGGGACAAGTACCGCTACGTGATGGTGGATGAGTATCAGGATACCAACGCTTCTCAGTTCCGTCTGGTGCATTCCCTGGCCCAAAAGCATCGAAACCTTTGTGTCGTGGGCGATGACGACCAAAGCATTTATGGATGGCGCGGCGCCGAAATCGCCAACTTGCTGGAAATGGAGAAGTACTATCCGGAAGTGGTGGTTATCAAGCTTGAGCAGAACTACCGCTCCACCACGACGATTCTGGATGCCGCCAACGCGTTGATCAAACAAAACACCCGCAGGCGGGGCAAGAAGTTGTGGTCTCAACAGGGAGCGGGCGCTAAAATCACCCTGTTTGTCTTCCAGAGCGATGAGGAAGAAGCAACGACCATCGTCGAGGAAATCGAGTTCGTGCGCCAAGGCAGGCGCGTTCCTTGGTCGGATCAAGCGATCCTGTTCCGCACCAATGGCCAATCGCGTCAACTTGAGACCGCGCTTAGAAAAGCCGGCGTCCCTTATCATCTCGTAGGCGGACAGAGCTTCTTCGATCGGCGCGAAGTGCGTGACCTGCTGGCATACTTCAAGGTGTTCGCCAACCCGAATGACGACGTAAGCCTGTTGCGAATCGCGAATGTCCCGGCGCGTGGCCTAACGGACACCACCATGCAGAGGCTCCTCGGTGCAAGCCAGGAACGCAAATGCCCTGTATACGTGGTCATGCGCGATCCGGTTATCCAGTCCGCCTTCCCCCTTAAAGCGAGAGAGAGCATCGAGGCATTCGTGGAACTGGTGGATTCCGTCCGAGCACGCCTGCAACAGCCTGTGACCGCTCCGAACCCTTCAGCCTTGCAGCAATGGGCCGAGGGTTTCCTCCAATTGACCGGTTATTTCGAGTATCTGCGCCGTGGTGAGAAAGACAAGGAGGCCGCGGCTAACCGAGAACGCAACCTTCGAGAGATCCTCTGTTCCCTTGATCCGGCGGGCGCGCCAACGCAGCCACTCGAGGAACGTTTGGAATTGTTCTTGGAGGAGATCGCCCTGGACCATGATCGCGAGGAAGAACGCGAAGAGAAGGGCGACGCCGTCACCCTCATCACCATGCACAGTTGCAAAGGCCTTGAATTCCCGCACGTTTATGTGGTCGGCCTCGAGGAAGGGTTGCTCCCCCACTCCCGATCCAAGGAAGAGGACACCTTGGATGAAGAACGGCGGCTTTTTTACGTAGCCATCACTCGGGCGATGAAACAACTCAGCCTAAGTTGGTGCTCCGGCCGGAAAAAGTACGGGCAAGTCGTGCCAGGACACCCTTCGCGCTTCCTTGAGGAATTGCCCTCGGAATTGATTGAACTCGCCAACGAGCGCAGCAACGAACCAGTCGCTCCCAGCGCGAGCAAGGACTGGTTTGCCGCTATGCGCTCGGCAATCGACTAGCGCCAACTCTGGCCCATGCCTGGGCAGGACCGCTTCCTAGCGTCCAGCCTAATGGTGGCAACCGCAGTCGTGCCCGCACGATTCCATGTCGCCGGGCTCGGGCACGTGTCCTAGTTCGAGCGTTTTGGCAACGTACCGTCCAATGGACTCTTGGACCTTGTGGACCTCCTCCTGGGCCGCGAGGAACTCCCGGGCGACGGGATTACTCACCAAAGCTTCACGGTGCTGTTCGTAGTCAGCGATCTCTTCGGTGCTTAGCGTCACTCCCTGGTGCTGCTTGTGGTGTAGGTGCTCACCCTTCTCTGCCACCAGTTGATACTGTTTCTTGGCAGTTTCATCTGCCAGGAAGGCGTCGATCTGCCGCCGGATCAACCGGAACTCAGGCAGTTCGACGATCGTCTGGCAAAGCTCACGTGTCTTGCCAATCAGGAGTTCGTTTTCCAAATTCAGTGCCATAGGCTCAGTCTCGTTTCGCGTCAAATTAGCTCATGCCAACTGTTCCACAAGCTATTTATCTACCGCGGTCGTCGCCGTGCTCGGGCCGATTGTGATCACCCAGCTTGGGCCGGTAAACCTCCAGCGTCCGGTTCCGGGTGTCGAACCGATCCTGCCCGTGCACCGTTACCGGCGTGCGCGCATCCTGGATCCGGATCGTTTCAATCGGATGCCCCCTTGCTGCCGCCACTCGCCCTGGCTCGATGCCGTGGTTCACCACCCTAACCTCCGCGCCGTGCCTCACCACTGTGTAGTTGTTAACGATGCCCGTGTGCCGGAAGATTTCACGGTCAGGATGGGAGGGCCGATGGAATCGGTCGCCCAACTCGCGGGTGAAGCAGAAATTGAAGTGGCCCCAGTCCAGGCCGAAATCGAATCCCGCGTCGACCCGGCGACCACGGAAAAGAAAGCAAGCGGCAGCAGTATCGTAAACCGCTCCAGGCGGCAAGGGCGCCCAGCCTGAATAATCGCCCCCACTGCGCCATACCACCCATGCCGGTCCCCAAGCGCGGTCGGGCAGCCATACCCAGCCATATCTTGGGTGCAAATGCCACCGGCCGTAATGGAACGGAGCCCAACCCCACGGGTAATCCGAGGACCAATACCAACCGTGGTCCGTATAAACCCAATGCCCTTGGTCCCAGTACGGCCGCCATCCCTGGGTACTCACCGCAACCGTCGGCTGCCAATACCATTGCCCGTCCTCAGGCACAAAAACCCAACGCCCATACGGACTTAGCTCTTGGTAAAACGACGCAGCGTCGGCGCTAAAGCCGGTCGGCATCGCCGACGCACCGACTGGCGCCGTCTGGGGCATGGGTGAAGCGGTTAATGCTGTCGGGGCAGGCTGCAGTTGAGCGGGCGCCGCCGGGGCCGCCAGTGCTGGCGCAGGCGGCGGAGCGTTGACCGGGCCAACCGAGCCTCTGCCGCTGGCTACCATGGCGTTGAGCACCGCCACGCTGAGGCCTTTGTCCTTCAGTGCGATGATGTTATCCGCAGACAGATCGTAATTAATGCTCTTACTCTGGATGTAAGCCACCAACGTCCCCTCTGCGACTCCAGCGTCCTGGAGTTTGAGGACCTCCCCCACGGCCACCGAATTCTCCCCGTAAACAAGGCTCAACCCTGCGACCAATCCAAGGCCCAGCACCACGAATCGTTTGATGATTGGAGTTATCATATTCTCTCTGCCCCGTCTTTAAGAAGCTTTCGTGCTTTGGCAATGGTCACGCCCCCCACAGAATCGCCGCGTCCAGTCTCTTCTCGTTCTGGGTGTTTCGACGGTACCCAGCCTCGGCTTGTTCATTCCCTTCAGCCGGGGCGATTCGAACGGTGAGGGGCACGTGGGGCTTCGGTCGGCTCGTCCCCTAGGGGTCTGACAGAATCCGGCAGCCTCAGATGCAGGCATAAAGTGCTTGGTGCAAGCGAGCTATCTGTTGGATGATGAGCCAACCATGAAATCCGAACGCTGGGTGCGCATCATTCCCGTTGCGCTGATCATGTACACGATCTCCTACGTGGACCGGACCAACGTTTCGCTAGCGCTTGATCCCCAACGTTCAACCATGATGCGCGATCTGCTCATGGACGACCAGTTGAAGGGCCACGCCGCAGGGATTTTCTTTTTCGGGTATGTATTGCTCCAAATCCCCAGCGGGTATTGGGCAGGGCGTTGGAGCCCCAAAAAACTGGTCTCGATCTTCTTGGTTCTCTGGGGGATATGTGCGGTTGGTTGCGGGTTATCCACGACCTTCAGACAGTTCGAGGTGATGCGTTTCCTCTTGGGCGTGGCGGAGAGCGGCGTGTTCCCGGCAACTCTGGTTCTACTGGCCAATTGGTTTCCTCGGGCCGAACGCGCCAGGGCCAACGCCTACTGGAATCTCTGCCAGCCCTTAGCCGTCGCCGGATCGGCTCCTCTGACCGCGTTGCTCATGGGTCGTTGGGGCTGGCAAAGGATGATCATCCTCGAAGGTGCACTGCCCTTCATTTGGCTGCCGATTTGGCTCTATTTCATCAGCGACCATCCGCGGCAAGCGAAATGGATCTCAGAGGAAGAGCGCGTGCACCTGGAAACTACCTTGCAGCAAGAGGCTGCCTCGGTCGAACCGGTGCGGCCGGCGCCGCTCTGGAAGGCCCTGGCGCAGCCTTCGGTCTTTTTGATGCTCTCGATCTACTTCCTGCACAATTGCGCCGCCTATGGCTGCATGACCTTCCTCACCGAGGGCCTCAAGTCTCAGACGAACCACCCGAGCAATCTAGTCTATGGGATCCTCTTCGCGCTCCCCTACGTGATCACCGCCATCCTGATGGTCGTGAACTCTTGGCACTCGGACAAAACCGGCGAACGGCGTGGCCATGCAGCGGCAGCGTACATTCTGAGCGGAGTGTCGTTGATCGCCAGTGTCCTGCTGAAAGACTACTCTTTCTGGCTTTCCTACGCGCTCTTGTGTCTCGCTGTGCCCGGTCCTTTTGTCGCCATGGCGCCCTTCTGGGCCATTCCGGCTGAGACACTTCCCCGCCACGTGATGGGTTCAGTGATGGGACTGGTCAACGCCATCGGAAACTTGGGCGGCTACCTGGGCCCTTTCATCGTTGGAACCCTAAAAAAACAGACGGGCACCGTTACGATCCCCTTCGGCGTGCTCGGGGTGGGGATGCTCGTCGCCGCCTGGCTGTGCTTCCACCTCCCCCGATCTCGAGCCCCGGAGATCACCGCCGCCGAATAAGCTTCTCCGTCCGGCGTCGGTCCCGCGCTGGAGCTCTTGGGTGGGACTTGGAAACTCTTTTGGCGTATTCAGCGAAGCGTGTTAAGAGTGGGCTGTGCCGTTCGATTCAGCATCGAGTTCCACCAACGCAGGCGCGATTCTCATTCGCGGGGCTCGCGAGCATAATCTCAAGAACCTCTCGGTAGCTATCCCGCGGGGCAAGCTGGTGGTGATCACCGGAGTGAGCGGTTCGGGCAAGAGCACGCTGGCGTTCGACATTCTCTTCGCAGAAGGCCAGCGCCGCTTTCTTGATTCGATGAACGCTTACGCCCGGCAGTTCGTCGAACAGCTTTCCCGTCCGGATGTAGATCTGATCGACGGCTTGCCTCCGACCGTCAGCATTGAACAGCGAAACTCCCGGGGCGGCGGAAAAAGCACGGTCGCAACGATCACGGAAGCTCACCATTTCCTGCGCCTCTTATTTGCGCGGTTGGGTCTCCAATACTGTCCCGACTGCCAGGCTCCGGTAGAACAGCAAACCCGCGACCAGGTCTCCCGCCGCCTGCAATCTGAATCCCGGAAACGGGGGCCGCTCACCCTCCTGGCGCCCCTGGTCCGGAACCGCAAAGGCTTCCATACGGAGGTGGCATCATGGGCCCACCAGCATGGCTACTCACAAGTCAGGGCCGACGGACGCATTCTGCCTACCAACCAACCCATGCGTCTGGACCGCTTCCGTGAGCATGACGTCGAGGTCGTGACCGGCACTCTTGGCCAGCGACGTCGGAGTGAATCGTCGACCGAAGGAGCGGTAAGCGCGAAGCCCGGCACCACCCAAGCGCAAGAGTTGGTCGATTCGACTCTCGAGCTTGGGCGCCGGACTCTGTTTGCCCTGGATGCACGCGGTTTGCTTACCGTCCATTCCACCGAGCGAACCTGCCCGACTTGCGGAAAGTCTTTTCCCCCGCTGGACCCTAAGATGTTCAGTTACAACTCTTCGCAGGGTTGGTGTCTTCGCTGCCGTGGATTTGGCGAGCTTTTCTACTTGCCCGACGTCGAGCGAGGCGCGCGCGCGGAGGCAATCGAAGAATCCTGGTTCGAATGGATGGAAGGTAAGCGCGAGCCGTGCCCTGAATGCCTAGGCGCTCGGCTCAATCCCGTGAGCAGGGCAGTCCGATTCCCTGTAATCAATCCCAAGGCATCGCTGCGGTCAATGCGATCCAGCCCCACCATCGACGACTTCGGGAAAGCCACGGTTGAGGAAGCTTTCGACTATTTCCTTTCGCTCAGGCTCTCCGGCCGCAACGCTGAAATCGCGCGCGACATTCTGCCGGAAATCCGGGAGCGCTTGAGATTCCTGAACGTGGTAGGTCTTGGATACCTTCAACTAGGCCGTGCGGTGACGACTCTCTCGGGCGGCGAAGCCCAACGAATCCGCTTGGCCGCTCAGCTGGGGTCAAACTTAAGTGGAGTGCTTTATGTGCTGGACGAGCCGACTATCGGCCTGCACGCCCGTGACAACCAACAACTCCTTGAGGCACTTCACCAGTTGCAGGCCAGGGGCAATTCACTGGTCGTGGTGGAACATGACGAAGAGACCATGCGTCAGGCGGACCACATCATCGACCTGGGGCCCGGGGCTGGAGTACGTGGCGGCGAGGTAGTGGCTAGCGGTTCGTTGGCGGAGTTGCTCCGGCACCAGGATTCCATCACCGGCCGCTTCCTGCGCGAACACCACGCCTTCCCCTCGCGCGGAAAACGCCGTCCGGTCGAGCAGTCAAAACGGCCGCAACAGGGAACTCGAGAGTCGCCAGGGTTCCTCACTCTGCGCCACGCCGCGCTGCACAATCTCAAGGATCTCACCGTTCGTTTCCCCCTCAACCGTCTAGTACTGGTAACCGGTGTCAGCGGCTCTGGCAAAAGCACTTTGGTGCGCGAATGCCTTTTGCCGTCGGTGCGCGCAGCACTCAAGCAGGATGGCCGCGCACGAACCACCGCACCCAAGGGTCCATTGGTCTTGGAGAATTCCGCTGCCCTGAAAGCCGTCTACGAGGTCGATCAATCGCCCATCGGACGCACTCCAAGATCGACTCCGGCGACTTACGTGGGTTTCTTCGACGACATCCGTGCGGTCTTTGCCATGACACCCGAGGCCAAGCTTCGTGGTTACCTACCGGGCCGTTTCTCCTTCAATAGCGCGCAGGGCCGTTGTCCCGCATGCGAGGGCGCCGGTACCATCAAGCTGGAGATGAGTTTCATGCCACCCGCCTACGTGCGTTGCGAAACCTGCAACGGGCTCCGTTTCAACCGGGAAACGCTCGACATTCAGCTTCGTGACCGGAACATCGCTCAGGTGCTCGATTTGAGCGTAGCGGAAGCTCTTGAATTCTTTGCCCCGTATCCCCGCATTCGCCGCCCGCTCGAAGCCCTGCATGACACGGGTCTCGACTACCTCAAACTGGGCCAAACAAGCCCAACGCTCAGCGGAGGCGAAGCGCAACGGGTCAAACTGGTCACTCACCTCCTCACCGGGCTCAAAGGTTCAGCCGTGGAGTCGAGCTTAACGGCGCGCGGCAACCTTTTCATTCTTGAGGAGCCAACCATCGGCCTTCACATGGCTGACGTCCGCCGCCTGCTGGATGTCTTGCAGCGCTTGATCGATGCCGGCCACTCGGTAATCGTCATCGAGCATAACCTGGACTTAATCGCTGAAGCCGATTGGGTGATCGATCTGGGACCCGAGGGCGGAGACGGCGGCGGCCAAATCGTGGCTGAAGGCACCCCCGAGCGGATTGCTCAAAATGGCCGCTCGCACACCGGCCGATTCTTGCGTAGCGTCCTTTCCCGCGCCAAGGCTAGCCGGCCCGCCCAACTCGCAACGCAGCCAGCATGATCCGGATCCCAGGCGATAGGCTGGCGCGATCAAATCGGTTTTTTGATCTAGCAACTCGACCAGCACGCCTCATACGCATGTCATGACGGCACCCAACAGCTAACCAAATTATGAGCGAACCATACGAGGAGATCATCGCCGGCGAAGTATGGTTGCGCTTCCCGCCCAACGAGCGGCATGAGCGCATCTGCCAGAGATTGCATGAGCGTGTCGCTACGTGCCTGGAGGGTAACCAGGCCGCCCGGCTCCTGGCGCCCCGGTCGATTGTCGAATTGCGCACCGGAACCCTCCTCCGCCCCGACTTGTCCCTCATAACGGCTGCCACGGGCAAATTATGGCTGGCCGCCGAAGTTATCAGCGCCGACGACCACCGCTCCGATACAGTTAGCAAAAAGTCGGTGTATGAGGAAGTCAACCTCCCAAGGCTGTGGATGGTTGACCCGCGCTACGACAACGTCGAGGTTTACCATGGCGGCCAGTACGGCTTGGCGCTCAAGGGGATCCTCGCCGGGACCGAGCAGCTCACCGAACAACTCTTGCCTTCACTCAGGCTGTCGATGGTGGAATTGTTCGGGGGAGGCTAATCTTGCTCGCACTCGGCCAGCAGCTTCTGATAGGCTGCCCGTGCGTGGGCATAATCCTCCTTCGCCTGATCCATCTCGGCGGCGCTGATGAACCGCTCCTTCTGAGACCAGCACTGATCGACACCCTTCAGGCACCATTCAGCGCTGCGACGCGAGGCCCGAATCGGCCGGTCCCCTACCAGGACGAAAATCGGATTGGTGTGCGAGGAGGGTAGTATCCGCAGGGCCACCCAACTGCTGCGGTCGATCGGCACCTCGAAGCTCAAATCCCGCACCCCGCCGTCAGCGGTTAGTGTTTGCTTGGCCACGGGATAGCCATTGACGATCACCTCGACCGGCACCTCGCGGCTTGTTCCAACACGGGCTCGCTCGATGTTCCAATAGGGTTTCTCTTGATAGGGTCGGTGCTGCACGCCCGGATTGGGTTGTTCCGCTAACATGGCCGCCGCCTTCAAGGTCACACGCACCCGTCCTGGGCTCGCGAGCCTCAGTTCGCTGCCGCGTTCGCCCATCGCCACTGGCGCCCCTTGGCTCCCGTCCGCGGTCAGGGCTGCGGCCCGAAACTCCATCAAATGGCTGTGGCCATCGCTCGCGTAGTTGCGGCCCTGCCGGATACCCTCGCACCATCGGTCGTAGTCAAGTTGTCCATCAAGCTTGACGTACGAACGCCCCAAACCGACCCGTTCCCCATAGATGCAGGGAAAATCCGTCTCGCCACTGATCCGCGTGCGGAAACCCACATTGAGAGTTTGGTACCACATGTTCAGTTCCCAGACGTACGGCGTATCTACCATTGAAAGAAAATCCACCGCCGGCACGAGTTTCCCATCCGGGCCGGGCACCTCGTGGGTAACGTCAACGATGTACTCATTTGCCCCGATCCCGCTGTAGGGGGGGACCACATAATTAGGCAACTCCTGGGTGGCCACCTCCAGTCCCCAACCGCTGTGTGCTGGCCCCACCACTGCACCCTGCCGTTTCGCCCATCGCAGTGTGTTCAGACAGAGCTTGGGCCAATGGTTCTTGGAATCGCCTCCCGGGTAGATCTCCTCCTTCAGGCGCAAAAGGCATAAATGCCCCGACTCGTGAGAACCAAACCCACTGACCTCAACGTCGTATCGCAACAGATAGGGGTAGCGAGAGACCGGATCGTCCTTGCCGGTAAAGAATTGTTTTTGATAATCGAAGCACGGGCCCCAAGTCAGATTGCAGCCAACTTTCAGGTCTTCCCCCATGCAATGGCGCATCATGTCCGGGGCATGAACACCTTCCGTGGGCTGCTCGTAATGTGCGCACCCGGCGGCGTGGATATGATGATCACCGGACCACCAGCCCAGCTGTGAGGGGTCGATCCATCGTTCAAGCTTAAATGTGGCCGCGCTAGTTGATTGCCCAACGTGCAGAGCCACTTCCTTGACAAGATACTCGGGGCCGCGAGTGAACTGGACTTTGTAATCCCCGGCGGGCAGTTTGACTTTCTCGCCATCCGCTCGGTAAATCTGCGGATGAAAAGCGAAGTCTGGTGCCAACCGCTTGGCTTGCGACGGATAAACATGTCCGCGCTCGTCTCTGATTGTGAAGCTGGCAGTGGTCGGTTTTCCGTTCTCATCCGACACGTGGAACGTCACCTCCGCGGCTGGCAGACACTCGAAAAGCACATCGGCTTCATTGCGGAAACCGAGGTCTTGTGTCCCTTGCCCCACATTGAAGCCAATCTTAGCCTCTCGCTTGCCAGCGTCGCGGCTGTAAAGTTGCAGCAGCCGGTATTCCAACTTCAGACCGCTCAATTCCTTTTTCAGCGGCTGCCGATTCATCAATTCCATTTCCAACCATCGGTTGGCCACTTCGCTTGCCGGCGACCCCGCGAGCTTCGCCCCGTTTGGGCTCGTAGCTCGCAGTTCAGCGGTCACTCCTGCGTCATTCTGGACCTTCACCAGAAAAACTCTCCAGCCTTGTTCCACGAGCACGGCCTTCGCGGCACCAGCCGCCACCTTAACTCGCGATTCAGGATTGATCTCAACTCCCAGCAGGCAGTAGCTGTCGAGGATCCGCTGCATGGCCTCGCTCGAGTCCACCCCACCCGGGCCCGCCAAGGCAGCTCGCAGCTTTGCCCAATCCGCTTGGGCCAGCGGCGCGCCCACCGCCTCAAGGGCATCGGTAATCCGCTGGACTTGGGCGCTCAACGGTTGCCATTCGACGCCGGTCACCAGAGGCAACTCCCCAGCCGCGACACCGGCACACCCAATAGCTACCAGGAGAGTGCCCAACAGCGGGCCGCGCGAAGGAGACTGGAACATGGACTGAGCCATAACAAAACCGGTTGAACTGAGTGTTACGAGCTAATAGCCTATCCGGCCTGAGGGCTACGAGCAAGATACCTCTTTCACGAACTTAGAGCTGGCGGGGCCCTCCGACCCTGCCAGCAACTATCCAACCTCCGTCAGCCGCTATTTCTTAGCCGGCTGGAACAGACCGAACATGGCCCCTTGTGGGTCGGTGACCACGGCGATGCGTCCGACGGTCGGGATATCGGTGGGTTCGAGGCAGATGGTGCCGCCGAGATCTTTCGCGCTCTTGACCGAGAGATCACAACTGGCGACCGAGACGTAGGCGAGCCATTGTGAGAGCGCACTTGGGTTCATCATCTTCATCAAGCCCCCAACTTGGCTCGTGCCTGCTTTGAACAGGGTATAATCCGCGTTCGGGCCAAACTTCTCGGTTTGCCATCCAAAGAGTTTAGTGTAGTAGGCGGCTGAACCGGCCACGTCCTGGCTGAGAAGCTCGTTCCAGGCAAATTCGTTTGTGGCCGCACAGCCGGAGCCGGAGGCTGTCGCATCAAAGGTTTTCTCCAGCTTGTCCAGGCAACCTGTCCAGCCATGGGTGTGTTGGTCGCGCGCCTCAGCGCTGGGGAACCCTTCGTGTCGCAGGCGGACTTCGGTCCAGCCATTGACCTCCGAGAAGTCTACTGTGACCAAGGTTTCGCCGATCGCGTTCATTGGGGCCTCCTTCCATTTCCAAGTGTACACCAACTTAGACGGCGGTGTGACTACGCGAAACTCACCGATGACCTCCAGTTCGCCGTAGGGATCGGTCATTGAGCGGATCCGGTACTCGCCGCCAACGCGCAGGTCCACTTTGGCGGAAAGCGCGTGGCAGCTCTCAGGGCCGAACCACTTCATGATGTCATCCGGCGTGGTCCAGGCGGCGAACACTCGTTCGCGAGGAGCTTTGATGAGTCTTTTGACTTCCAAACCAACGGGTTGTGTTGTGCTAGTGTTCATGATGTTTCGTGCTTCGTGATGTTTCTGATTTGGTTTGAGGTTGGCTCTCTTCCTCCAGATAACGGGCAAGGGCGTCCAACGTCCCTTCCCAAAACCGGCGATACTCCTCCATCCACCGCGCCGCGCGTTTCATGGGCTCAGCTTCTAGTGTGAGCTGATGCATCCGTCCACAGCGGTGGCGCCGAACTAGCCCTGCGGTCTCCAGCACACGAATGTGCTTCGAGATCGCGGGCAGGGAAATCGAGTACGGTCGGGCCAGTTCAGTCACGCACCGGTCGCCCCCTGCCAACTGCTCAAGGATGAGTCGCCGGGTGGGATCGGCCAGGGCGGCAAAGGTGCGGTCGAGCGATTGTCGAGGACACTTAACCATTCGGTTAAATGTATTCATCAGACCCGCGCTCGGCAAGCTGCAATTGTTTCCTAAGAACGCGCGAACGGACCGAAGCCTGCGAAAACGACGCCCGTGATTCACCTTCGAGCACTCTTTTGGGGTGGCTTTTCTTTCGTTGCGTCTTCGCGGGGGAAGGGATAGCTTATAAACGCCATGAGGAGCGCGCTCGAAGGTTTTCGGCCCGGTCACTGACCGGGGGGAAGCCCGGTAGCCCGCCCAATTGGGCATGAGCCATAACAATTACGCGGTGCAATCTCGCGGGATCGGGTCCCACTCCAAAAGTGTCGCCGACCGGAGCAAAACCCCCGACTACTGTCGGCCGCTGACCTAACGGAGTCCTCCATGAAAGTGTTTCTGATCCACATTCGCGACCCGCAATTCTACGCGCTTCCAGCCAAAACGCGGGCCAAGAACGGCAACATCCGCGTTATGGGTTTTCCGCCCATCGGAATCATGTCGCTATCGTCGGTCCTCAAGCGCGCCGGCCACGAGTGCGTGATGTTCGACCAGGCCAATCCCGAGACCCCCAATAGCTTTATCATCGAGGAGATCCAGCGCCATCAACCGTCGCTCGTAGGATTGAGCTTCCTGAGCACGACAAGCTATCCCTACGCCAAAATCCTCGCCCGTGAAATCCGGGCCGTGAATCAGAAAGTGAAGCTCGCCTTTGGCGGCGTGTTTGCCAGCCTTAACGCCCCCCTCGTAAAGCAGCAATGCCCCGAGGTTGATTTCGTCTGTCGCGGCGACGGTGAGCAGCTCATTCTCGATCTCGTCGACCACCTGGAGGACCCCTCTGGAGTGGCCAGCGTCACCTGGGCGAAGGACGGCCAAGTCGTCAATAATGTGAACCGAGCGCCAGAGCGCCAGTTGGATCAATGGCCATTTCCGGATCGAGAGAGCCTAAAACTGGATTTCGTGGAATCCATGCCACTGGACGTTCCTGCCGTCCTTTCCCTGGATCGGTTCACCACCATGCAGACCTCCCGCGGATGTCCCTGGTCCTGTGTCTTCTGCGACATTCCAGTGTTCAATGAAGGAAAGTGGCGTTCGCGCAGCCCGCAGCATGTCCTGGCCGAGTTTAAACAACTGCAAGAACAGGGCTACGGAGCAGTCTATTTCGTCGATGACCATTTCCTCCTCCAGCCCAAGCGAATTGAAACCATCTGCAAGGGCCTGGTCGAGCAGAAGAATACGATCGAATGGGGCTGCGAGGGGCGCGTGGACTCGGTGGCCCAGCACCTCTTTCCCGCAATGGCCAAAGCGAGTTGCCGAACTCTCATGTTCGGGATCGAGAGCGGAAGCCAGAAGATGCTGGACCGCTTGCGTAAGGAACAAACCTTGGCCGAAGTCGAGACTGCGGTGACCAACGCCAAGCGCGCCGGCATCGAGATTGTGCACGGATTCTTCGTCGTGGGTTCCCCGGATGAAACCGTCCAGGACATGGAAGCCACATTCGATTTCGCCGCGAAGCTGCCGCTGGACACCTTCGGATTCAACCGGCTGTGTGTTTATCGTGGCACACCTTTGTGGCACGAGTACGTCAAACGCGGCCTCGTGAATGAAACAACCGATTGGTACAAATACTTTAAGTGTTCGTCGATCGATCCGACCTGTCTGCCCGGCGAGGTGATCCACCAGACACGGAGTGCGGGCCTGCGCCATTTGTTTCTTTATAAGCTACTCCATTACCCGGTTCAGACTTTCCGGCTGCTGCGGCGTTTTCTCCGTTATATGCCGGCCCGCGACGTGTTGTATCTCATCGCGAAACCGTTCATGGGCAAGAAGAAGGGGGCCACCAACGCTGAGGTGATTTCGCGCGCGGTCGAGCACGGTGCCGTGAAGGATGCCGCGGCCCAATTGACCCAGGTGAGCGACGAAACACTCGACCACATCTTTCGGGAATCACAGGCTGAACGCCTGCGCATTCAGCAGGAAGCCGAAGCCCTGCGGGCCGCGCCAATGGCGTCCGTGCCGTAGCAGGAGACTAACCGCCCTCTCGTCCCCCCGGCCGCAGCCTGCGGGAAACAGGGTGCTCGAAAATGGCTCTTTTTAAGTCAGTTCGAGGGCTCTAAGCGGAAGAAGCGGCCTGGATCGTCGTAGTCGGGCCAAGTTGTTTCAAAGCCCCGGCCTGAGAATTGGACCGTGTTCGTGGAGAGCGACCAAACGAACGGTGGTGCCAGACTGGTTGAGCTTGTCAGAGACAGTCCCGCACCACTGATAGGCCAACTCAGGGTCAGGTTTGTTCGGGTTATGCCAGCTTTGAGAAGTAACGGGGCGGTTAACTGTCCGTAGGTTTCTGTGGCCGGCAGGGCATCGCCGCCGAAGCCAAAAAAAGAGCGGTATTCGAAACCAGCGGTGCCCACACCGTCCACGTGCTGGTATTCGGTTCCCCACCAAAAAATTCCTAGCCCCTTCCCCCGCGGCAAACTCTTAACGGCTTTGGCCAACTCCACTACGAAGGCGGACTGGCCGGCTGGAGTCGCAGGAATGCCGATCACCTCGGTCGAATTGGTCCAGGGGAAAGCGGTCTCAGCGACGACTACGGGCTTGTCGTAGCGAGCGACCGCGCGACCCAGGCAATCGCGGAGGCCGTTCAGATCCCCGTGCCAAAATGGATAGTAGGTTTCGCCAATCAGATCGAAAGGCACCTGCTGCACCTGGAGGTTGTCGAAAAACCATTGGGTCGTCGGCCAGTCGCCCCCACGATCGATATGCACCATGAGCTTAGGGGCTTGAGAGCCGGAGGCATCCAGGACGCCGCGGGCGGCTGCCTTGAGCAGCCGGCCGAGCTGAGACCACTGCGTTGGAGTTTCGTAGGTGCCACCCACTCGACCATCTGGCCAAAGCAAGCCGCTGGTGATCTCATTCCCCAACTGCACATAATCAGGCATGGCGCCCGCGGCCTTGAAGGCGCAGATGCAGTTGCTGTTGTATTCACGCATCCGCTCCTCGAGACCGTTGAAGTCCAGATTCGTCCAAGCCGACGGCTTGGACTGTTTGCCCGGATCCGCCCAACTATCCGAGTAGTGGAAGTCCAAGAGGAATTGCAGGCCGGCCTGCTTAACCCGCTTGGCTAGAGGGATAGTGTAATCGAGGTTGTTGGTTCGATTGTAGGGATCGGCCTGGGCCTGCGTCGCGCTGCTAGTGAACAGCCGCAAGCGCACACATGTTATTCCTCGCTTCCGAAAGATCTCAAGAGCATCGCCCACTCGGCCGGCGTCGCGATAGACAACCCCGCGATCCTCGAAAAACTTAAGATGCGACGCGTCCACACCCCCGATGAACTCCCCCGCGAAGCAGCTAGAAAGGAGTTCGACCGCCAGGATGACGAGGAGCCGGTTGACTGGTGGCGCGCGTCTCAAGGCCCCACCAATCGGAAGTACGCGCGGCCTGCGCCGGCCGCCACCGTAGCCGAAGCCTGGCCCTCCGAATTCGGGACATCTTGCCAGGTTGCGGCACCCAGAGCCGCCGCGGTCTGCAACCGGACCAAAGGTCCGGCCATCCAACTAAGCGTGAGCTGGCCGCCAGAGACGGCACCGACGGAAAGCGATCCCAGGTCCCCTACATTGTTGAAGTACTGGCCAGGCAAGGTCTGAGGGTCAGTGCTCGAAACCGTGTAAGTGCGGTTGTCGATGCTTTCCCAGGTGGAACCGTTGAGGACGTATTTGAAGAGCAAGCTCATGCCTGCGGTGCCGGTGATCTCGAAGGTCCCAGTCCACAAGTTACTGTCGGTTGCACTCACTGCCAACGGCGAGGCTGAGGTGTTCCAATTATTGAGCAGGTCACCCGCGACGGAGACCGTTCCGTTGGCTGGGTCGAAATTGCCCCGGGCAATTTGGACTCCCAAGTCGAGTTGGAAGGTGATGGGGATGGAAGTTGCGGCACCGGAAAGGTTGTTGAAATACACCACCGGGAGAGTTTCGTTAGTGCTCGTGAGCGTCAGCGAGCGGTTCTGTGCGCCGTTGCTGCCGACATTGCCTTCCCAAGTCCCGCCGTTCATCACGAATTTATAAAGGAGCGCGCTGCCCAGCGCTCCAGATAGATTGGTCGTACCCACCCAGATGTTCGTGTCTTCCATGCTGCGCGTCAACTCGAACCCGGAGGCGGTCCAGGCGTTGAACTCGCCCGCAACCGAAACCGTGCCAGCCTCCGGGTCGAAGTTCCCCGCGGCGATCTGGACCGACATATTGACCTGGAAAGTGACGTCGATACTGACAGTGCTGGAATTGGTGACGTTGTTGAAGTAGACCACGGGCAAGGTGAGGCTGCCGCCGGTAAATGTGAACGTGCGGTTGCCAGTGCCTCCGCCGGTACCCACATTGCCTTCCCAGACCGCGCCGTTCGCAGTACCGAGAAGAAACTTGTATTGAGCCGTGCTGCCGACAGCGCCTGTGACATCGAACGTGCCGACCCATATGTTGGTATTGCCGGGACTAGGGGCGAGTGGAGAATCGGTCGTGCTCCAAGCGTTGACCGGATCGCCTGCGACGTAAACACCGTCCGTCGCCGGGTCAAAGTTGCCCAAGGCTGTTTGAGCAGACATGTTGACCTGGAACGTGATTTGGTCCGCCAAGGAGGTCGCCGCGGACATCAGCATTAGCCCAACGCAGACAAGGATGGTGACGAAGGTTTTCATGTGGATTTTGTAAACGTTCACGGTTCGGTCGCACACGGGATACGGCCGATGGTGCCCCACGGAGGGGTAGCTGCATAGCCTCACAAATGTGAGGCATTAGGTGGTGGCGCTGGGTCTGCCTGCGGCTCGCCCTCGCCTTGTTTGGGCGAAGCCCGCGGATTCGAACACGCGGACAACCTGGAGACTCCGCTGCGAACTGTCTCGGCGGATCAGGGCGTTTTCGTCGAGCGGAATTTCAACGCCGCCTCGGTACGCGAGCGGACATGGAGCTTGTGATAGACATGACGCAGATGCCATCGAACCGTGCCATCGGTCAACCCCAGGCGGTCCGCGATTGTTTTGTTGGGAAACCCTTGGGCAAGAAACTCGAGGATCTCGCGTTCTCGGGGCGAGAGACCTTCGACCTCCGCGGCGGCTGCCAGCGGCTCCTGGAACGAGGCGATGACCTTGCGGGCAATCTCGCGAGACATCGGGGCGCCCCCGAGACGCACCTCTCGAAGCGCGGACAATAGCTCGTCGGGAGTGCAACGCTTTAGGAGATACCCGCAAGCGCCGACCCGCAGTGCCTTAAAAATGCGCTCCGTGTCCTCGTAAACCGTGACCATCATGATTTGGAGGGCCGGTCGCATTTGCTTGAGCTGGGCGGTGCACTCGATTCCCGAGGACTTCGGGAGTTGAATGTCCATGAGCACGATGTCAGGCTCATGGCCAGGAATAAGGCGTAGCGCTTCTTCTGCCGTGGCACAGGCGCAAACGCACCGGAACTCCGGGTCGGCCTCCACGAACTCGATCAAGCTTTCGCGAATCACCTTGTTATCTTCGACGATAGCGATACGCGTCATGGTGATCAGTTCGTGGGAACACGGAATCGCACAGTGGTGCTTTGCCCGGGTACGCTAACCAGGGAGAACTGACCTCCCAGGCGCTCGATCCGGCTGCGCATGTTGGAAACCCCGTCCATCGACTCGGTCAGAGGAGCATCGGGTAGCCCTCGCCCATTGTCCGCGATTTCCAAACTAAGTTCAGCATCCTCGATGTGGATACTCATTCGCACTTCCGTCGCTCCAGAGTGGCGGACCACGTTCGTGAGGGCCTCCTTGAAGGCGAGGAATAGCTGATGGCGCCGCCGGGAGTCCATGACAGGGTCGGCTGATCCGGTGGGGCCTTCGAGGTGCCAGGAGATGTTGGCAAGGCCTAGAAACCGCTCGGCATGCAGGCAGAAGTAACTCACCAGTGAGGCAAGGGAATCGTGCCTCGGGTTCATCGCCCAAACGATTTCATCCAAAGCCGCCACCATGGCGCGGGCCCTCTCGGCCACTTGGTCCAGATATTGGCTGCGCTCAGGGCCGGTAGCCGAAACCGAATTGCTCCTGGCAGCAAGCATACTCACCTCGGTAAGGCCGCAACCAAGCTCGTCGTGAAGATCCTGTGCCACGCGAGCACGTTCTTCCTCCATGGCGCGTTGGTGCTCGGCGCGCTGGCGTTTCCGGATTTGGAATTCCAGCTCCACCGTGCGTTGTTCGACTAGATGCCGTAATTGGGTGATCCAAGAGGCGGCGCCGACCAGGACGAAGGCGAGCGCACCGAGAACCGCCAGGAAGTGTTTGAGGGTCCACCACGGTGGCCGGGCACGCACCTCAAGGTCGGCCGGCGAGCCAAGCAAGAGCGCGAGGCCACCTACCTGATCGTCCCCCACTCGCGTTCGGCCCTGAGTCGCGTAGACTCCGGTCAACGCCAATCGGCTGCCGGGTGCTAAGGACTGCAAGCTCTCATCCTGAGAGCGCAGCCGCGCCTCAAAGGTCCGAGTGCCGCTCTGCATTTCCAACACCTGCTCCAACCCGGCCTTGCGGACGCCCACGAGGACCGCCTCAACCTGAACAAGGGTCGAGTCGCAGTCAGCACGCATCAGGTCCGCCGTTTTTAGGACCTGTGGCTTGGGCAGTAGAGCGTGCCGAATGGCCCGCACTGCGGCCTCCCGCAGGACAGGAGAGCTGCCGCTCCAGGCGTCGGGAAAGCCTACAACCTCGGCGAAATCCCCTGGCTCGAGCGCGATGGGGCGCTTCGTCGTGAAGCGCAGGCCGTGGGAGCCGTCCATCATGAAGTACTGTCCTGCATCTATGTGGACGATTTGGCCGGCGACGCGCACTCGCTGGAACACGCTCGCCTCGGGATCGAAAAGCCGCAGGTCCGATGCGCTGCGAGCGGGGCAGGAAAACGGGTCCGGATTGGCGGGCTGCTCCGTCAAAACGGTGGTGTCATAAAGTCGAATCTCGCCTGCTTTGACTTGGTGCGTTACGTAATCCCAACGTGCCAACAGGCAACCGCGTAGGCGAACCAAATCGTTCTCGCGGGAGCGGAGCCTGCCGGAGTCGCCCCCGATCATACGCACCTCTGCCTTCAGGACCCCGCCGGGAACCAGCACGCTCACCGGTTGCGATTGAGCATCCGTCATGACACATTGGATTTCGACGTATTGGGCATCGAGGCTTCCAATCATTAGCTGATCCCACGTCGGGTGAACAGGTTCGGGCAGAAGGCCAGCGCCCATGCTCCAAACCCGCCGCGCGTTCACAAACGGTGCGAACAGGCCGGGGTCGGTTACCCCCTCCAGTTCTAGGTAGTCGCCTATGTGCGGCGGCCCGGTGCGGTTGGTGGAAACATCGACCACATAGATTCCCCGTGTAGCATCTTGGAGGGTGAATGCCTGAAGCTCTGGCAAAACTCCAGTGACAACACCCTGAAGGCGGACCGGATAGGCGCGTTGCGCCTCCTCCCGTCTCAGCCGATGGATCTCGCTGGCGGCAGTAAGTTCCGGGAGCCCACCCTCCTCGCTGGATCCGACTTCGGCCGGCGGATCGATCCATTGGATATGGCTGGCGTCGGGAACCCACAGAACGCCCGCGACGCGTTGCTTGGCCGGCGTGAGGACCGGCTGGCCAAAGCCGGTAACCCGGATTCGGCGGTTCTGCAGAGCGACGGTAGAAAGTCCGGTATCCTCCGGAAATTCGACACGCATACGGCCCGCTTCGAGGCCCATTTCCAGCTCCAAGCCCGTAGGAAGCTCACGCGCCAGAGTGACCTTTCCCTCCAGCACCACCCATTGGCCCTCATCGACTTCCGGAAACAGATGTCCAATCGCCATCGGGCGTGGTGTAGGCAACGGGGCTTCCCCAAGTATCTCGAGGTCCATGGTAGGCTGTCCCACGAACAGGCGGCTGCCGTCATCGGATTTTAGGTAGAAGGTGTAATCACCCTCTTGAGGCACATCGAGATAGCCACGGAACTCGAGACCAACGTTCTCGTCGCGGGTGCGGACGCCGAGATCGAAGTTCATTACCGAGCCAGCCCTTGTCGGAGTGAGTTGGGAAAAATCGGGCAGGACCTGCCATGCTCCTTCGTAACAGCGGAATTCGAGGCCGCCAATGGGGTCCCGATCGCCCCCTGACGAGCTAGAGTCGTGGCGCGCCAGGCGAGCCTCGGGGATGCGCTGACGCGGCGTGCCCGAGCCCTCGTACTCCACCTCGAGGCCGTACCGCTCCACACCGTTGAACCACTGAAGGAGCAAGGGCTGGAATCCTGCGGTTAAGTAGACGCTTCCCGATTTCTCAATGAAAGCATGGACCCCATTGTTATCCACGACCGCACCAACCGCCCCGACCCGAAAGGCAGGGCCGTTGCGAACGATCGTACCTCGACCCTCGATCCGCACGTGTTGCCCAAAATGTCCGCGAGGACCGCGATAGTCCAATTCGACCAGGGCGGCCCCTGACGCATCGACCAGGACTAGACGGTGCTGGGCGCCGCTGACCCACCACAATGTACCTTCAAGATGGCAAGGGTAGCTCACCTTGCCGCCTTGGGCGGCTAGGAGTGAGAGTTGATCGACCTTGGTGAGCGTTGCGGTAGGCCCCAGAGGCAATGGCGGAGATCCGAGGCCTGCAGCCGAGCAAACCAAGAAGTACAGAAAGCCGCACAGCACGGACGGAGGGCCGAGCCCAGACACCCAGCAGAAACGCGAACCGTTGCCCGATCCGCGGAGCCAAACTGACGCAGGTCGACAGCTCCGAAAGCGGCAGTTGAGTCTTTTCAAGGCTGCGGGCCAACCTTTCAGCTCGAGGCGGCCATCACTTTGTTTTCCGCCCAAATTGACGATCAGCGAACGCCAGGTATTGCCCCCAGTCGTATTCCGTCAAGTCGTGTTGCCCGTAGCGAACGTGATACCCAATCGTTTCGCCCACCGTTTGGTCGGCGGCTGGCATCTGTTTGACGCCCAGTCCACCCGCGTTGAGCAGAAGATAGACAGGCTCAGCATTCAGCGCCGCGAGAAATTCGCCGCGAGGATCAGCCCATTGATCGTCCGCCGCGCTGGCGACATAGACTGGCCGTGGCGCAATCAGCGCGATCAGTTCGTGTTGATCCACAGGCAGTCGCTCTTCGTGATCGGCATATTGGGTGAAATTGCCGCAAAACCAATGGGGAAAGGCGTGGGTGATGATCGCAACGGTCTCTCCAAAGATCCGCTTGCTCAGGGCAGCCCCACCGCAGCCCGAGTTATTGGAGAATGTAATGGCGAACCTCGTGTCGATGGCCCCGGCCCAGAGAGCCGCCTTGCCTCGACGTGAGTGCCCGATGACCGAGACTCGGCTGGCGTCGATTTCGGGTATCGATTCCAAGTAATCAAGCACACGGCTCAAACCCCAGGCCCAAACACCCAAAGCCCCCGTCTCCTCCGGGCCGGGCGAACCAGGCTGGGTGCGCCCGAAGAGGCGCATAGCGCCTTGCCAATAGGTAGCTGCAGCGTCAATACAGAGGTCATCGGTGTCGAGTGAGGCAAAGGCGTAACCGCGGTCGATGATCAGGTCGGCGGCCTGGCGGCCCGCCCGCGCGTTCGCCTCCTCGGAGGCCCGGTCCGAAGCCCGCATGCGCCGTGCTGCTGCTGGAATCGGGCGTTCGGCAGCCGTGTCAAACAGCTTCACGCCCACGAATGCCGGCACCGGACGCGCGGCCGCGTTCGGAATAAACAGGGTGAACTTCAGCGCGACCCCGTTCGTCGCGGCCGACATTTCCATTTGCACGTCGCGCCGTGTCGCGCGTCCGTCCATGGCATGTTTGTCCTCTCGCAGCACAGTGAAACGCATCGCGGAAGGACGCGGCAAGGGTCTGCCGTATACCTGTCGTTGGAACAGTTGCATCAGTTCCGGCCGTCGTTGCTCCAGCCACATCGCGGCGTTGGTGACGCTCCTGCCGTCCTCCATCCGCAGACAGTCCGGTAGGGAATAGTTGCCCACTTTGGCTTCGTCGTAGTTGGCTTCAGCGGCGGCAAACGTGGGTATGGATGTCAAGGCGCCCAGCACAAGTCCGCCAAACCCAGACCTTATGAAGTGCTTCAAGATCGTCTCACGGAGCTCGCTTTGAACTGAGTTCATAGATTTCGGGTGGATTACTTAATTCAAAGCATGCCGCCAGACAATGGTCCTGGCAAGCAGTGGGAGCACAGGCCGGCCAACTCGGTCCGCGACCCAACCAACTAAGGCCGGGAACTATCGCAGCAAGCCCATGAAACTGGCGAGGCGCGCTTTAGCCCGATCCGCCAATTAAACCCGTCCCTGCCGACTGAAGGGTCATCGTGCACTTTCCCCTCCCCGCCCGCAGCCCCCGCTTGCTAGGCTGAGCTATGGTTCGTTTGGTCCTATTTGACATCGACGGCACGCTTATCCGCACAGGCGGGGCCGGGGTGCGTGCATTCGAACGCACGGCCGCCACCGAGTTTAACCGGCCCAATGGGACCAGCCACATGAGCTTCGCTGGCCGCACGGATTCCTCGCTCGTGCGGGAATTCTTCACGAAATACGACATCGAGCCAAGCGCGACCAACTTTCAGCGGTTCTTCGATCGCTATGTGTTCTTCCTCGACCACCTGCTACCCCTGAGCACCGGGGCGCCCTGCGCGGGGGTGCGGGAATTCTTGAAAGCACTCGAGGCTCTCCCTGAACCTCCTGCTCTTGGCCTATTAACCGGAAATATCCGGTTGGGCGCCGAGATCAAGCTGCGGCACTTCGGGTTGTGGGAGGTGTTCGTCACTGGCGCCTTCGGCGATGACCACGAGAGCCGGGATGAGTTGGCGGCCATCGCCAGAGAGCGAGGACGGAGAATCCTGGGCAGGCACCTAGACGGCTCGGAAATCCTTGTGGTTGGCGATACACCCCACGACATCCGCTGTGGCAAGGCCATTGGCGCGCGAGTGCTCGCCGTGGGTACGGGGGGCGCGGCGTTGCATCAACTCCAACCCCACGATCCAGACTGGCTGGTGGAGGACCTCCGGCAGGTGCCGGCAGAGCAGGTATGGCGCTGAATTAGTGCGAGTGCGGCTTGCCGGTGCCGCACATCCCGCAAGACCGGGGGTTGCCGCTGCAGGAGGGCGCTTCCTGAGAATCAGGGGCGCTAGACGCGAAAACCGATAGCTGTTTGGACAGCTTCGTCGAGCCACATCGCGGGCACTTGGTCCCTTTCCACCGTGATGAACGTACCAAAACCTCGCTATCTTTGTTGCACGAGGCGCAATGAAACTCGTAGATCGGCATAAACGAAAACCAGCGACTGCCTGGAGCCGCTGAGACGTCTGGTTGTTAAGCCTTTTCCTTCTCCTTGGCCGGCTTTGGTTTTTCAACCCGTTCCAGGCGGGCCTTCTTGTCTGCCGGGGCCGCTTTGGCCGGACGCGCTTCGCGAGACTCGGTCTTCTCAGCGCCAGCCGCGGGTTTGGTTTCACGCTGGCCACGCCCGCCCCTGCCTTCGCCTGCTCCCTGTCCAGCCTTGGCCTCGAGGGCGGCAATAATCGGAAGTTCGGCTGGGGTTGTGCTCTCAACCTTCACTTTGAGGTTGGTGGTGACCGTCGGGTGCAAGCGCAACTCGATCTCGTGGTCGCCGAGCGTTCGGATCGGGTGGTCAAGGTGGATTTTGCGCTTGTCCAGGACCACATCGCACTGGTGCTTAAGCTCATCAGCAATAGTGCCGGCGGTGACTGAGCCGAACATCTTGCCATCGCCGCCGGTCTTCACGGCGATTTTGATGATCATCTTCGAGAGTGACGCCGCCAGCTCGCTCATGGTGTTCAGATCATGGGCTTCGCGCTCGGCACGGCGCTGGCGCAGGGCTTCCAAACGCCGCTTGTTGGCACCCGAGAGAGGAATCGCCATCCCCTGGGGCAACAGATAGTTGCGGGCATAACCAGCGGCGACCTTGACTTGGTCGGACTCGGCACCCAAGCCGATGATATTTTGGGTCAGAATGACTTCAGTTTTTGCCATACAAAAAAGGATCTAGATGGGTTCAGGAGTATCGAGGCTGAGCGCCAGATATTCAAAAGCTCAGAAAGGCACGTCGTCTTCTTCCGGGCCGGCGCCATCCGCGTCTGGAGCAGCCGGCGCGGGTTCGCTCTGGGCAGGCGCGGGAGCACTTGGGCGCGCAGTCGGGGCTGAAGGAGCCGCGCCGGCCTCTACGCCGCGGTTTCCGCCGAGAAATTGAACAACCTCGCCAATCACGGTGAGCTTGTTGCGTTTTTGGCCGGTCTGTTTGTCCTCCCAGCTATCCAAACGCAGCCGCCCCTCGATTAGGATAGGGCTGCCCTTGCGCATGTACTGCCCGACATTCTCCGCGGTTCGGCCAAAGATATCCACGTCCACGAACGTGACTTCTTCTTTCGTTTCGCCCGCTTCATTGCGCCAAGTCCTGTTCACCGCCAAGCCGATCTTGGCGATGGCCACGCCCTTGGGCGTGTAGCGCAACTCCGGATCGCGAGTCAGGTTCCCAACCAGGATGACTTTATTGAAGCTGGCCATAGGTTTAAGCCGGGGCTGGCGCCTCGGCCTTCGGCGGCGGGGCGATCGTGAAGAGCGTCCGGAAAACGTCCTCGCTCAGAGCGAAGCGCGCGCGAAGTTGCGCCACCACCGACGGCGCTCCCGCGAAGATGATGTTCACGTAGTAGCCTGAAGTGTGCTTCTTGCTGGCCACGCGAGCGAAGGCTCGCTTGTCCATCTTTTGGACCGTCTCGATCGTTCCGCCCAGCGCAGTCACTTCAGCGGTAATCTTATCGATCATTTCCTTTATCCCCTCCTCCTTGCCGGAGGTGTTAAGGATAAATAAACCTTCGTATCGTTTCACTCAGTGTCCTTTGTTTCGGAGGTCGTAACGACCCCGTTAAATCGGTTCATGGCAATTTCAATTCCGGACTTAAGCCAGCAATCCACTTGCTCGCTTGCTCGTTCTAAAACTTTCTCAAACAGTTCAATTTCTTCACGGTCGAATCGGCCCAGGACATGCCCAGTAATCTGGCGGCCTTCCGTGGCGCGCCGGCCGATGCCCAGTCTTAACCGCGCGTAGCCCTGCGTGGCCAGTTGCAGCTCAATAGACTCAAGGCCATGGTGGCCGCCGCTGCTGCCGCGCCCGCGCATCCGGATTTCGCCCAACGGCAAGTCCGCATCATCAACTAATACCAAGAGCCGCTGTAGCGCCACGCGGTAGTAATTCACCACCGCCGCCACTGCTACCCCGCTCGAATTCATATAGGTCTCGGGCAGGCAGAGCAGGCATTTGTGCTCATCGACCCGCACCGAGGCCAGTCGGGCTTGGAACTTATCTTCCCCGCGCCACTGCGCTCGCCACCGGCCGCCCAGCCGCTGGGCCAGCAAAAAGCCGGCATTGTGCCGGGTGCGTTCGTACTCGCCTCCCGGATTGCCCAGCCCCACGATGAGATGCAGGCTCTCCACACGTGGGCCTTTTCCGGACGCCGCGCTGGACCGAAGTCAGTTCCGGCGGGGCTATTTCTTCTTCTCGGCCTTTTTCTCGGCCGGGACGTCGCCCGCTTTGGCGGCTCCTTTTTCTCCAGCCTTGGGAGCAGCGCCCTTCTCTGCACCTTTCGCGGCACCCTTCTCGGCGCCCTTGGCCCCGCCCTTCTCCGGAGCCTTCTCGCCTTCGGCGGCACCCTCTTCCTTCTTTTCCGTAAGCACTTCGGGTTCGCCCACCGCGCCCTCGGTGGCGGCAGCTTCCTCCGCCTCGGTGATCGGCGCGGAAACGGCGATCACAGAAATATGCTTGTCGCCAACAATCTCCACCCCCGGCGGCGGCTTGATGTCGCCGATGTGAATGGCCTGGCCAATCTCCAGGTGCGAAACGTCCACGATCAGCATCTCCGGCAATTCTTTCGGCAATGCCCGCACCTTAAGGCGGAACAAGACGTGTTCGAGCACACCTCCGCTATTCTTCACACCCAAGGCCTCGCCTGTGGCTTCCACTGGCACCATGACCGTGACCTTTTCGTCCTCAGCGACTTCGTGCAGATCCACGTGCAGCACCTTGCCACTCAGAGGATGATGCTGGATGTCTTGAACCAGGGCGAGTCGGTTGGCCTGGGCATCGCCCGTGAGGGTCAGATTCACCAGGATGTTCTCGGAGACCGAGTCATGGAACAGGTCCTCGAGTTCCTTGAGTTTGAGCTCTAGGTTCTGCGGCTTTCGGTTGCGCCCGTAGATCACCACGGGCACGCGACCGGTGGTACGAAGCTTCTTCACGGCCTGGCGCTTTACCACCGTGCGTGGGAATACGGTCAACGGTACAGTTTTCATTCAATCAAAATCATCATTGCAGCGGCGCACCAAATCAACTGGTGCGTCCGCCTTTGAATTCAAAGAGCGAAGTCACTGACGAATTGGTGTGGATTCGCTTGATAGCTTCGCCCAACAAACCAGCCACGGACAACGTGGTAATCTTCACCCCGGTAAATTCCGGGCGGAGAACAGTATCAGTCGTGATCAGTTCGTCAATATTTGATTTTCGCAACCTTTGAAGGCCCAAATCGCTCAACACCGCGTGCGAGACGCAGGCCAGGACCTTGCGTGCTCCCTTCTTCTTGAGAAGCGCGGCGGCAGTCACCAAAGTGCCGGCCGTCTCGGTCAAGTCATCTACGAGCAGCACATTCTGGTCCCGGACGTCGCCGATCACCGTCAGAGACTCCACTTCAGTAGCGCTCTTGCGACGCTTGGCGACAATCGCCAGGCTGGCGTTCACGACCTGGGAGTAAGCGTAGGCCATTTTCAGTCCGCCAACGTCGGGGCTGACTACCACTAAATTACCTAAGTGCTTCTTCTTCAAGTAGTCATACATCACCGGGGCGGCGTAAAGATGATCCACCGGAATGTCAAAAAAACCCTGAATCTGCTGCGCATGCAGGTCCATCGTCAGCACGCGATTGGCGCCGGCAGCGACCAGCAGGTTGGCCACCAACTTCGCCGTAATCGGAACGCGGGGCTGGTCCTTGCGGTCTTGGCGAGCGTAGCCGTAGAAAGGTAGAACTGCCGTAATCCGGCTGGCGCTGGCCCGACGGAGCGCATCCATCATGATGAACATCTCCATCAGATGATGGTTCGTCGGAGGACTGGTCGATTGCACCACAAACGTGTCGGCGCCGCGCACGTTATCCTCGATCTTCACAAAAGTCTCTCCGTCCGGGAAAGCCGAGACGACCAGTCGGCCGGGTTCCACGCCAATGTAGGCGCAGATCGCCTTGGTGAGGGGCGGGTTCGAATTGCCGCTAAAGATTTTCACAAGCGCGTTGGCAAAGGAATGAGCCGAAACAAAAAGTCCACCGCCACGGGTGGACGCACGACCACGAATTTTCCCGACTGTAACAAGCGACCCGAACGGTGCAAGCCGAATCGGTCGATTGGACTCCGCCACACTTTGAACTGTCACCACCAAACCTCCGGGCGGGCCTTCGTGAACAGCGCATGACGCCCTTCGCCCTTGCGCCCTCGGTTGCCCCTGGCTTAAATCAGTTTCACCACTATGCGTGCAGGTTTACTTCTTTTGTCGATCTGCCTTGGTGGCCTTGGGGCGGACATCACGGCACAGGCGCAAGCGGCCAACCTAAACCCGTCCCCCCATCTCCCCAGCTCTTAGCCAAGCCCCCGGAAGCCCCCGCTCGGCAGGCCCAGCCTCGGCTCAAAGTCCAGCCCAGGCCCCCCTTTGAGTTCAAGGAAGGAGATCGAGTAGTTCGATCCCCTGGTCGAAGCGTTGGATGTGAGAATCGCCCAATTGCATCGTCCACCACGGCTGGTCTTGGAGATCGAGCCCGAGGGCTCTCCGGCGTCCTCTACCGAAGCCGCACAAGCCCCACTAACCCCCGCCCCCGCCAACCAGGTTCCTCGCGACCCTGCCGCCAAATCCCCCAGCGCGGAGATCCCCCTTCCCGAGTTCGAGGTTGCACCAGCCTAATGACAACTTTCTCACTGGCGCCACCAGGTACATCGGGCTGACGGGTCACTATCCGGTTGCTTTCTTGCCACAACGCGGTTCCAATTCCGAGTCACCTTGCTCAAAGGCGGCCCATTCCAATGAAACCCTTCATTCTTGTCGGTCTGTTCACCGGCCTGCTGACCGTCAGCAGCCCTGCCCTTCGCGGACAAAACAGAATTCCCGCGCACCCTGCTCTGGCATTCTCAAGCTTCCTGGGCGGCAACGGCGGGGGATACGACTCGGAACAGGCCATGAGCGTTGCGGTGGGCACCGACGGAAACTGTTACGTTGCGGGTAACACTTCATCAACAAACTTTCCCGTCACGCAGTGGCTTGGTCCCCAAGCCCGACTGGCACTGCTTTGACCAACCTCCAATTAGTCGCCAGCAACGATAATTGGCAGCCAGGCGACGGCACCAGCCGCGTCTATTTCCCGGTTACCGTAGGCACCGTTTACTCCCTGATGGTCGATACCGGCTCGGGCGACGGGCCAGGAACGATCCAGTTGTCGATTCGTTTGACCCAACCCTCGGAGATCCTTGCCAACACCGTGCTGCGACTGCCCGACGGCTTGGTGTCCTTCAAGGTAGCCAACGGAACCGGACCCGTTCGTCAACTCAAAGTGCAGATTAGCACCAATCTCATTGACTGGACAACATCGCCCGCCCCTGTCGCGTCCGACGGAACCTTCACCGACACTGCCGCCGCACCAGCCCCGCACCGGTTTTATCGAGCCATCGATTCAGATTGAGCCAGCCCGCCTCAGCTAACGTTCCCAAAAGGCTGGAGGATTCGCCTTGAGATGTTATCGGCTAGGCGATTGGCAGAATCTCCATCGAGGATTACATCACCGGGGTTGAGAAGTCCCTGACTCACACGCCCAGAAAGAAAGCCCCGTACGTCCGCCTCCAACCGATGACTTGCCAGGTTAAGGCGCAGCGCGCTCGCGCGAACGAAGCCGGCGCGCCCAAGCCCGCGCACCCTGTGTGACGACCTGTAAAGGCTTGGTAGTAGTTAATGTCGTCTGAGTTCTGTCGGCTAACCTCGTCTCGCAGGTGTAAGTTTTGACCTTCTTCTCTGGGTGGCTAAGCTGCGATACATGTCAGAAGATCCATTGGGGCGTCATCAAGCGCGCGTGGCCCAAAGTCTAGGCAGAGCAACGACAGGCCGTGTTGTTCTCATCATTACTATGGCCATGCTCGTGCAGACGGCCCAGCCCGCCTCCTACTACACGGGGCGGCTGGAGGATCCCAAAGCTGTATACGTCGCCGGGCCGGGCGGAAGCGACGACGCCGCCACACTCCAGCGGGCCATCAACCAGGTGCAAGAGACCACTGGCCAAGGCATCGTTTTCCTGCCCAGCGGCCGATACACCATCACCAACACAGTTTATATTTGGCCGGCCATCCGCGTGATCGGCTACGGGCCTACTCGGCCGATCATCGCGCTGCCCGCCAATACCGCCGGCTTCCAGGACTCCTCCCACGAAAGGGTGATGATCTTCTTCGCCGGAGCACGCCCGCGTGGCGGCCAAGGGCGCCCATCAAACTCAGGCGACGATCAGCGGCCGGTGCCAGATGCGACTCCCGGTACGTTCTACTCCGCTCTCTCGAACATCGATGTCGAGGTTGAGGACGGCAACTCCGGCGCAGTCGCCGTTCGCGCCCGCTATGCTCAACATTGTTTCCTCGCCCATATGGACTTTCGCCTCGGTTCGGCGTTGGCGGCAATTCACGAAGGCGGCAACGTGGTGGAGGACGTCCACTTCTTTGGTGGTCGCCACGCCATCTGGACTTCGAAACCCTCGCCCGGCTGGCAATTCACGGTTATCGACTCTTCCTTCGAATCGCAGCGCGAGGCCGCCATCTTGGAACGTGAGGCTGGACTGACGCTGATTCGACCCCACTTCACGCACGTGCCTTCCGCGGTTGTCATCGAGGAGGGCTGGGCCGATGAACTTTGGATCAAAGACGCGAGCTTTGAAGACGTGGCCGGCCCAGCCATCGTGACGGGAGTGGAGAACAATCCTCGTAACGAGATTAACCTGGAAGGAGCCACCTGCTTGAGAGTGCCAGTTTTCGCAGCGCTTCGCGAAAGTGGCAGACAGTTTATCTCCCCGGCGAATGCTTACACAGTCAAGATTTTCTCCCATGGTCTGCATTATTCTGACGTCGGCGCTACCCCCCACGTGGAGAACGTTTTTGAGGCTGCCCCAGCCACCACCACTCCACCCACGATCGTTTCGGACCTCCGGCCTCTTCCCGCCCAAAACACCTGGGCCAACATGCGCGAACTCGGCGCCAAGGGCGACGGCAATACCGATGACACCGAGGTATTACAGAAAGCTATTACCTCACACAAGACCCTATACCTTCCATCGGGGTTCTATGTAGTGCGGAATACCCTCATGCTTAAGTCGGATACGACCCTGGTTGGACTGCACCCCGGCGCAACGCAACTCATCTTGCCCGACGACGCTCCAGGTTACCAAGGAGTCGGCGGCCCAAGGCGCTTCTGGAGACGCCTGTGGGTGGAAGCAACGTAGTCATAGGCATCGGTCTCTATACCAGCGGCAATAATCCGCGGGCGGTGGCCGCCCTCTGGAAGTCCGGCGCCAGCTCGATGATGAATGATGTCCGCTTCCTGGGCGGCCACGGCACCCCAAGGCCCGATGGTTCCCGCGAAAATCCCTACAATAGCAATCACACCGCTGATCCCAATCCGAGCCGCCACTGGGACCGCCAATACCCCAGTCTTTGGGTCACCGACGGCGGAGGCGGCGCTTTTCTCGACATCTGGACGCCATCCACCTTTGCCCAAGCGGGCATGCTGGTTTCCGGCACCGAAACCGACGGCCGGGTTTACCAAATGTCGAGCGAACACCACGTCCGTCACGAGGTCCAAATCCGTAACGCAGCGCACTGGCGATTCTACGCGCTGCAGACTGAGGCCGAGCGTGGCGAGAGCGGCTTTGATTTACCCCTGGAAATCGCCAGTGGCTTCTACAATGTATCGGGAGGTGCAACCGCTCCAACGGGCGATTTTTACTTCGTCGACGCTCATTGGCAGAGAATCTATCGGTGGAGCGTCGCCGCACACCAACTCTCTACGATCTGTGATTCCCCCCTCGACCCGGTCAACCTGGCGGTGGATACGGCTGGGAACGTGGTCGTTGTATCATATGCCGGTAAGGGCGTGGTCTACAGCGTTCGACCCGACGGCTCGGTCCTGCCGCTTGAATCACAACCCCTCGCAGCCAAGCCCGGGCTCAGGTTCGTCCTGCCTGTAAGCGATTGGCGTCTCAATCGCCAATCGCTCTCCCACCCAACCGCCCAATTCGTCTCCCCCGACGGCACGCTCGTGATACCCGTCGGAGCGGACTTCCTCGGGGGGGCCGTCAGTTGGGGCGTGAAATCCAGTCCGCAGCTCCGCTCCTTCGGCCTCGACTCTGCCCTTCCGGGCAAACCCTTCTACGTGAGCGATGAGGCCGGGCTGGCAACCTGGGCTGCCAAGGTGAACCCGGATGGGAGCTTGGACGACTTCCGGCTCTTCGTCGAACAAGGCGGTGAAGGCGTCACGCTGGACTCGCGCGGAAACGTCTACGTGGCCGCCGGTCAGATCTACGTTTACAGCCCTAGCGCCAAATTGATCGACACCATTGAGGTTCCTGAGAGGCCGCTGCAAATGGTTTTCGGCGGCGCCGACCGCCGGACGCTGTTCATACCGGCACGCACCTCGTTATACTCGGTTCGCATGCGCTTCCCGGGCAGATGAGCTCACCGTTTTGATCCCGCACTCTCCACGCTGGCCGAGTCGCCCACCCAGCGCGCAGCACGGCATCGGGAAGACGACTGCCACCACACATGTGCTTGGAAGGAGCCAATGGAGTAGCGCCCAGAAGCTCCACTGGTCGGCATACGCAGACCCCTCGTTCACCTAAGCCAACCAAGAGGCGCACTCCGCTCTCAACCCACCGCTACTGCCTTGCCGACGGCAGGCACGACGTGTAATAGGAGCGAGTGAAAAACCACTCTCCGGCCACCACTGGGCCGATGCTGTTAGGAATCGATTCGGGCGCCACACGCACGGTTGCCCTGCTCGGCGATTCGGAGGGACGAACCGTCCAACGCATTGAGGCTGGGCCCGCCAATTCCCGGCTTTTGAGCAGCCAGCAACTAAGCACGCATTTCCTCCAGTTAGCCCAACGCCTCGCCCCACCCGCCGCCGTGGCCATCGGTTTGGCCGGCGTCCGGGAGGAAGCAGACCGTCGAAAAGTACGCGCCGCCGCCGCACAAGCATGGCCAGGCGTGCCGTGTTTCGCCGGTAATGATCTCGAGACGGCGCTGGCGGCCGCCGGCGACGGCCTCTCGCCCGCCGACGCGCGGATCATCCTAATCAGCGGCACGGGCTCATGCTGCTACGGGAAGAATACCGCCGGTCAAACCGCGAAGGTCGGCGGTTGGGGGCACATCCTAGGTGATAAAGGCAGCGGCTATGAAATAGGGCTCCGGGCCCTTAAGGCGGTGCTCTTCTACTATGACCGCGACGGCATTTGGCCGCCTTTGGGCCGGCGGCTGCTCCGAGCCTTGCAGATGAATGAGCCCAATGACCTGGTGGATTGGGCCCTCCGCGCCAGTAAGCCTGAGGTGGCAGCTTTGGCCCCAGAGGTTTTCGGAGCCTGGAGCGAACGAGACAGAATCGCACGCGATATTCTCCTGGCCGCTGCCGAGAGTTTGGGCAGGGACGCCGCAGCTTGCGCCGCTCGGCTGGCGGCGCCCAAAGGCCGTGTTGAGTTTTTCCTCACCGGGAGCGTCCTTCTCAATCAGCCACGTTTCGTGCGCCTGATCCGTTCCCACATCCACCAACACCGGCCAAACTCGTTCGTGGGGCTCTTGAACCGAGAGGCCGCGCAAGGCGCGGTATATCTGGCTCGACAACTCCTGCGTTCGCGGCCGGCGGCCCCGGCGAGAGCCGAACACCCTGGCATCCTGCTGCCGCGAGCCAAAACCAAAGCAGCAACACGCCCATCGGCAGCAGTCGTCCTGCCGGAAGCAACGCAGCTCTCGCCGACCGAAGCGCGGCTCACCGCCTCGTTGAACCTGGATCGCCGGTCGGTTCTTTCCGCAGTCGATCTGATGCTGGCTGAGGAATCCAAGGTTTGCGCCATCCTGCATGCGCACCGCCGCGAATTGGCCCAAGCGGTGAGTTGGATTACTGCGTCGCTCCGCCGGGGCGGAAGGTTGTTTTACGCCGGAGCAGGCACCTCCGGACGCTTGGGCGTGCTGGATGCTAGCGAATGCCCACCCACCTTCAGCGTGTCCACGGACACGGTCCAGGGCATTATCGCCGGCGGTCAGCCGGCTTTATGGACTTCCATCGAGGGAGCGGAGGATGATTCCGATGCTGGCCGGCGCGCCATCGAGTTCCGCGGCGTAACTCGCCGTGATGTCGTCGTCGGCATCGCGGCCAGTGGTCGAACACCCTTTGTTTGGGGTGCGCTGGACGCGGCGCGCCGATGCCGCGCCCGCAGAATCCTCGTCTGTTTCAACCCATTCCTTCGTTTCGCGAAAAGGAGCCGTCCGGACTTGGTAATCGCTCCGTTGCTCGGAGCCGAGGTATTGACCGGCTCAACGCGTTTGAAAGCCGGCACCGCTACCAAGCTCATCCTGAACCTCCTGACCACCCTCTCGATGGTGCGGTTGGGCAAGGTAGTGAGCAACCTCATGGTGGATGTGAACCCCGCAAATGCCAAACTCCGCGACCGCGCAGAGCGAATCGTGCGCGCACTCACCGGAGCGGGTCCGGAGGCGGCCCACGCCGCGCTCGTGGGTTCCGGTTGGATCGTCAAAACTGCCCTCCGCAAACTCAAAAGATCCAAGGCCCGCTGACTTGGCGTCGGAACGATTTGCCCGGAAGCACGCCCGAACCTTTCGTGCAGAAGTTGCACTGAAAGCCAACGGTAGGCCTCGGAGAGGCCCAAGGCACATTCCATAAACCACACGGAATCAATCGGTTAAATATTTTCCGATCCCCTTGGCACTGGCGTTGCTTCCTGTCCTCCTAGTTATTTATGATCGCCAATGTTCAACCACTTAGGGATCCAGCGAAGCCGAGAGTGCCACGCAGCCTCACTCGATCCTTCACCGTCTCAAACCATTTAGGGCTCCACATGCGTCCAGCCACCCGACTGGTCAAGACCATCGAGTGCTTTCGAGCCACTGTTATCGTGCGACGCGAGGACTATTTTACCAACGCGAAGAGCATCCTCGGCTTGCTGGGGCTGGGCGCGGGGCCCGGTACCGAACTCACCTTCACGGCTACTGGACCAGATGCCATGGAGGCTCTGGAAGCGATCGGGGCGTTATTCACCAGCGGTTTCAAGGATGCCTATGAATCCTCTCAGGTGCAGGAATTGCACGAAACCAGCCTCCACCTGACTTGCTCGGATCGCTAACCAATGACGCAACGCATTGGATTTGAATAGGTTATATACTCAAACACCCCTTTGGCACAATGCCTGCAACACCAATCACCCGTGGTTCACTGAACCTCAACATTTAACAAAATAAAAACTATGAGTGATCAAGCTACAGCTACAGCCACCCCGGTAACCCCAGCCCCGGCGCCCGCCGCTTGCGCCTGCGCGCCCGCTCAACCCGCGACCCCAGCCCCCACAACTGCTCCGACCGCAACGGTCACAGCCAAGCCTGAGATCAAGCCGACCACTCCGGCCGCCCCGGTCCAACGACCTGGTGTCCGCCGTGCTGGCCGCCGTCATTGAAGTTTCAAAGCTCGGTTCCAGGAGACCGGCGTTGTGCCTAGTCACATCGCCGGTCTCTTGTCTTTCAGGAAAAGCTTTTCCAATAGGCTAGCGGAGTTTGGGAAATCCGCCGGATATCCCTCCCTTGACTCCTCCATTCCGTGAGGAGTCTCACGACTCCCGGGTGGAACTGATCGCAGTCGTGCCAAAGGAACACTCCCCTACCTCCGCATAGCTCAAAACATTTCTCCGAATCGTTCTTGCAGTACGCGTAGGTGTGAGAACCGTCGATGAAGAAGAAAGTGGGGTGTCCGGCGTCACGAAAATCCCAGCCTGCGGTGTCGGCCAGGTGTTGCCTGATATGGTCCGCGCAGGGTTGACCTCTAAACTCCCGGCCGACCACGCGGCTGGCGATCAGATGGAAGTCATCCTTGGGAAGGTTCTGTTCGGGGTCGCGCGCGGCGGAGAAGCTTGGCGGCAAGTCCACGGTATGGATGGTTGCCCTCTCCAGGTTCTCTGCCATCTGTCGTGTCGTGTGTCCCATGTACGTCCCGATCTCCAACACCTCACTTGGAGCCTCCGCAACCAGGATGGAGATTAGGGCCATCGCTTGATCGCTCGGGAGCATTCCATCTTCTGGGCGCATCACAGAAAGCCTGATCAGAGGCCGACGCGCACCAAGAACATCGCCGAGCTGGATCTCCGGTATTTGAACCGAGTCACTTCTCTCCGTGCTTCGAGCCGAAGCGAAGGCCCGGGCGCAAGAGCGTCGAAACCCCACTGGATCCAGCCGGATCAGGTGGATAATCGAGGCCGCGTTGAAGCCGAACAGAAGTTTAAGCAACTGCTTCACGGGAGTGCGCCTAGCCAAGCCGTCGGCTCGCGATCCATCACGGCGCGGACAGATGACAATTGGCCGTGGCTGCGGGTCATGTTCGCAAACTCCCATCTAGCGCGCTGGATAACGCCGCATCAGCCCGCGACCAACCGTTAGTCCGTACCACTTTGACGGCGTTGCCAGCGGTGCAGAGCATGCTTCCCAAAAGGTTCAACTCCTCGAGCATACACTCAATCCGATAGGCCTGGGAACTGGATTTCCAACCGTCAGCAGCCGAGGAGCAATTCCCAGTCTTGGATCGACAACCGATCCAAGCCCTAGAATTGCGTCTCAGAACGCGGGATGCAGGCGGCGAGCCTCGCCCAATCCCCAGGAATGTGCTCGACGAGCATCCCGGCCCCAAATATCCTAATGCCCCACCTCATTGATGAGCGTGGATGTTATCCAGAGCAACCCCCGCCAATTCACCATCCGGTTCTTCTCCGCTCTGGCCCATTTGGCCATCCGTCGTCCTCGGACAGCGTTGGTCATCGTTGCCATCGCCACTCTGGTCGCGGTGCCAGGCATCCCCAGGCTCAAACTCCGCACCGACGGCCAGACATTGGTTCCCCAACACGCGCCGGAGGTCATTTACGATCAAACGATCCGCGATCAGTTCGGCATCGAGGACCAAATTGTCGTGATGATAAAGTCGGACAAGGCTGAAGGCCTCTTCAATCCCGCCACGCTCCAACTGGTCCGCGACTTGACCGGAGAGTTCGCGAAAATGCCGGGCATCAACCCATCCAACGTGATAAGCTTGGCCACCGAACCAGGCATGCACTTGCGCAAGGGGAGTTTGATTCACGAGACCTTGCTGGAGTCACCGCTCAGAACCAAGGCAGAACTCGACCAGTTACGGGAAGATTTGCGCCGCATCGAACTCTATACTGGAACTTTGATTTCGGCCGACCGCAAATCCACCGTCATCCTCATTGGTGTGCCAGCCGGCAGCGACTGCGTAGAGCTCTATCGCCGAGTCCAGGGAATCATCGCGAATAAGCAACCCGTCGCCGAGGAGATCACCGTGACGGGCGCGCCGGTAGCCGAGTCATTGTTGGGTACCCACATCCTCGAAGACCTCGGTGTCCCCAAGAAGTTCCTGGGAACCAGCACCCAGGCGCGCAGCGAACAAACGGGCATGCCGAGAACATTTTACGGGTTGCGCCTGTTCATCGCTCGACGGATCGGCCTCGTTCCACTGGCCGTCGTCGTCATGATGTTGGTTCTGCTGCTCAGCTTTCGCAACCCCCTGGCCGTGCTCATCCCCTTGCCAGGCGTAGCCGCCACGATGCTGGTTGTGTTCGGCCTCATGGGCTGGCTAGGGGTGCCGATCTATCTGACTATCGCGATCCTCCCCGTCCTCCTCACGACCGTTAGCGTCACCAACGATATTTATTTGTTCAATCGCTATTTCACTTTGCTTCGAGAGCGGCCCCAGAGCAGCCATTTGGAACTCGTCCGCGAAACAATGGATAAGCTGGTCGCTCCTGTGGCTAGCACCTCCTTAACCGCCGGAATTGGTTTCATGTCCTTTGCGCTCTCACCGCTCGTGCCAGTGCGCGCGTTCGGCATCTTCACCGGAATTGGAGTGCTGTTCGGTCTATGTTATTCCCTCACCGCCATCCCGGCAATGCTGGTGCTCATCAACCCAGCGTGGTTGCTCTCGCGGCGCAAGCCGGGGAGCGGGAATGTGGCGCTGGCAGATTGGTTCAGTCGTCTGGGGCCCCTGGTAGTTCGCCGCAGGTTCTGGATCGTGGCTCTGGCTCTCGTCACCCTCGCTCTTTTGCCCTTCGGCCTCCGCCGAACAATCGTCCAAGACAGTTGGACCGATGCCTTTGATCCGAGCAGCGAATTTCGCCGAGTGACCAGCGAGGTCAACAAGAACTTCTTTGGGATGCATCTCCTCTACGTGTCAATCAATGCCCCGGCGACTCTCAAGGGTGACATTCCCGCGTCAGCGGTGACTCGTGACGGCTTTGTCTTGCCCACGTCACTGGTGAAGACTCCCGCCTTGCTTCCCGGAGGTGCCATCACCATTTTCGCAGGCCCGGGCTCCCGCACAGGTCCGGAAACACATGAAGCCTTAGGGGTCTGGCGATCCCACATCGAGATGACCACCCGTTTGGATGGAAGCAATATCCTGGCGCGTGTTGCCGGCCCGGATGCAGCGGGCGGCATCCGGCATGAGCTGACCAATGCCGGAGGCGCCCGCTTCGAAATCGCCCTGCGCAGCCATTTCCGGCCGGACCTCATTCGCGCGATCGGTGATTTCGGCTCGTTCATCCGCAAGCAAGACCACTACGCGGTTGGGGGCGTCATCGGCGCGGCGGATTTCCTGTCGACAACTCGCTTCATGGCCCGCCCAAACGACCCGCAAGCCCGCGTGTTGCCAAACGACCCTGCCGAAATGGGGCTTCTCTGGGGCTATTACGGCCTGGCCGTCAGCCCGCAACGAGTGCGCCAGCTCGTGGACTCAAATTACTGGGCCTCGCTGACGACGGTGTTTCTGAAGGACGCCAATTTCGTGGATACCGCCAAACTCATGACTGAGCTGCGCAATTACGAACACGAAAACCTCACACCGAAGGGCATCCAAATCGGATTCGCCGGCGATGTCGCCGTAAGCCAATCCTTGATCCGAGGCATCGTGACCACGCAGCTCCAATCACTCATTTGGTCGCTGGCAGGAATCCTGTTGGTCACCGCGCTGCTCGGCGGCTCGATGCGCTGGGGATTCTATTGCGTCCTGCCGAGCCTGGTGGCCGTGATGATCAAGTTCGCCGTTATGGGCTGGCTGGGCATTCCACTGGGGGTGGCCACCTCCATGTTCGCCGCCATGACCCTGGGTATCGGTGTCAACTGCGCCATCCATTTGTTGGAAAGCTACACCTTGGCCCGAACCCCCGGAACATCATCGGCTCACGCGCTGAACCAGGCACTACGCTTGACTGGACCCCCAGCCTTGATTAACACCGCTTCGATTTCCCTGGGATTTGGCGTGTTGGTGCTCTCCCAGGTGCCCGCCAATGCGCGGCTGGGAATTTTACTCGTGCTCGGGCTGGTGAACTGCTTTGTGGCTTCACTGCTAATCTTACCCGTGCTGTTGCACTGGTTCCCGGGGCGAGCTCGAGCGGATCGCGTCTAAGACGCCGGGGGCCGAACAATCCTGCCATTGAAACCGCGCAACAGCGCGTCGAGGCGCAGCATCGCCGCCTACTCCCGCTTCCGACTCGTTGAGATCCCACCAATTCGCCCTCCCCAAGCTCAAATTAAGAGAAAAACGGCGCGCTGAAGTTCAGCGCGCCGTTTCGATTTCCTGGATCAACGATTACTGATTCGGATCTTCGTCGATTTGGACGCGGTAGAAGCGACGTGGCGCCCCTGCAGCCTGGGTGTCGGTGACGTCTACGATCAAGCCGCTTCCAGCAATGATCTGGAGGGTGGTCCAATTGGGATCACCCAGATTGGTTTGGTACTGCACGGTGTAGCGCAGCCCAAGCTGGGTCTGCACCGAGAACGAGGCCTCGCCCCCCTGGTATCGCGGTTTCACCAGGAACGTCAGCGGATTCGACGAATCGATGTGCAACTCCATGTGCCCAGGTGTGCTGGATGGGGACCATGTGTTCCCGCCATCCAAGCTGATTTCCGTGAACACATCGAAGAAGCTGCTGACCATGAAGCCGCCAGCCGCCGGTGTAATGGTGGTCTGACCGATGGACGCCAATGTTGGACTCTCGCGTAGCCGTACATTGGGCGGTAGGTTGCCACCGCTGAGATCCAGCTGCAGCATCTCGGTCTGGAAAACCTCGTCGCCGGCGATCCGGGCAACGGCACCTTTAACCTGCGGCCCGACCCTGGTCACACTCACCGTACAGTTCGCGTCGCCGGTGAAGTCCTGGAACGTCCGACCGCCATCCGTCGAGTACCTGAGATCCACCTTCGATCCGAACGTCTCGTTAACACTGCCCACCGTTGGTGGCGGATAATGCGCGGTGAAGGCGCGATGTGTGATGTTGCTGATGAGAATCCCGTTTGCATACTGGGCGTGCCATTGTGCCGGGCTGTTATAGACGCTGTTGGTCGGCGGCAGCGTGACCGGGCCAGGGAAGACGCGCTGCTTGGACTTCACGGTCACCGTGAAGCTGCAGGTAGCCGTCCCATCACCCGTACTGGCGGAGCAGTTCACCGTTGTCGTTCCAATCGGGAAACTGCTGCCACTAGGCGGATTGGCGGTTATCGCCACGGCCTTGTCGCAGGTGCTGGCAGCGGTCACCGTGAAGGTCACGACCGCCGGGCCTGCTGAAGTGACCGTAATGCTGGGCGGGCACGCGATGGTCACGATACAACGGTTGGTCGGGTTCGGTGTATGGACTTCCTGAAGAAGCTGGATTCCAATCGCCTTCCCGTCCGCATCCAGCAGTTCAACCGGCTGTGTGAAAGGATTCACATAGGCGTCACCCGGCGCCGGCGGCTTGTGCGTGATCACACTGCTCATATGCAGCGGTGCCGCAGGATGCAGCGTTTGGCTGCCCACCTGAACCTGGACGAACACGTCAAAGAAGCTCTTTGCTGTGCCCGTCGCCGCAAACGGCGGCACATCCAGTATGCCGGGAGTGTTATTGGCCGTCTCTTCGATCTGGCCTAACGTCGGATGCGCCGGGTCGAGGAACAAACTCACCGGCCCTTGCGAACTGGTGCCCGTCAGGCTCAACTCAGTCATCTCGGTCGTCACCTGGTCCAACCCGTTGCCGTCGGTATCCGTAGCGGCACCGTTCGGCGGGATGTTCACTTTCACCGTGGTCGGCCCACTGAGATTCACCACTTCGGTTCCCCCGCTCGGATATTTGAGGGTGACCTGTGCCGTCGTATTCGGGAAGTGATCGATTTCCACCGGCGGCGGGTTGGTGGGCACCGGGGTGTGGACTTCGCTCAGCAGCTGGACACCGGTGCGGTTGCCATTGGCATCCAACAGCGGGACCGGCTGAGTGAATGGATTGACGTAGGCATCGCCCGGCCCGGGTGGCTTATGTGTGATGACCGCGGTCATATGCAAGGGCGCAGCGGGATGTAGCGTCTGGCCGCCTACCTGCACTTCCGCATACACGTCAAAGAAGCTCTTCGCTGTTCCTGTGGCCGTGAAGGGCGGCACGTCCAGCACACCCGGCGTGTTGTTGGCCGTTTCTTCAATCTGGCCCACCGTTGGATGCGCAGGATCCAAGTAGAGGTTCACCGGCCCTTGCGAGCTCCTGCCGGTCAAGCTCAACTCCGTCATCTCGGACGTCACTTGGTCCAGCCCGTTGCCGTCGGTATCCGTCGCGGCCCCGTTGGGCGGAATGTTGACCTGCACCGTCGTTGGTCCGCTCAACTCGACTACCTCGGTTCCCCCGCTGGGATATTGCAGCGTGATTTGCGCGGTCGTGTTCGGGAAGTGATCGATCTCCACCGGCGGTGGATTGGTCGGATTGGGCGTGTGAACTTCGCGGAGCACTTTCACCCCGGTTGGATTGCCGTTGGCATCGAGCAATTCGACCGGTTGCGTGAACGGATTCACATAGGCGTCGCCCGGCGCGGGCGGCTTATGCGTGATCACTGAACTCATGTGCAACGGCTTGGCAGGATGGAGCGTCTGGCCGCCCACCTGCACTTCCGCATACACGTCGAAGTAACTATTCGCCGAGCCTGTGGCGGCGAACGGCGGGATATCCAACACACCAGGTGTGTTGTTGGCGGTCTCTTCAATCTGGCCCAGCGTCGGATGCAACGGATCCAGGTAGAGGTTCACCGGCCCTTGCGAACTGCCACCGCTCAAGCTCAACTCGGTCATCTCCGTGGTCACCTGGTCCAGCCCGTTGCCGTCGATGTCGGTCGCGGCCCCGCTCGGCGGGATGTTCACTTGCACCGTCGTGGGGCCGCTCAGGTTCACCACCTCTGTCCCGCCGCTCGGGTACTGGAGCGTGATCTGAGCCGTGGTATTCGGGAAGTGGTCGATCTCCACCGGTGGTGGGTTCGTCGGATTAGGCGTATGGACCTCTTTTAGGATCATCACGCCCGTCGGATCACCGTTTGCATCGAGCACTTGGACCGGCTGCGTAAACGCATTGACATACGTGTCCCCAGGCCCTGGAGGCTTGTGGGTAATCAAGGCCGTCATATGCAGCGGCGTGGCCGGGTGCAGGATCTGGCTGCCTACTTGCATCTCGACAAACACGTCGAAGAAGCTCTTAGCCGTGCCCGTGGCAGTGAACGGCGGCACATCCAAAACACCGGGCGTGTTGTTCACCGTCTCCTCGATCTGGCCCAGCGTCGGGTGCGAGGCATCCAAGGAGAGATACACCGGGCCTTGCGAACTGGCGCCGCTCAGGCACAGCGCAGTCATCTCGGTCGTTACCTGGTCGAGCCCGTTGCCGTCGGTGTCCGTCGCCGCCCCATCCGGCGCGATGTTCACCTGAACCGTGGTCGGACCGCTCAGGTTCACCACCTCGGTGCCACCGCTTGGGTACTGAAGCGTGATCTGCGCAGTCGTATTGGGGAAGTGGTCGATCTCGACCGGCGGCGGATTGGTCGGATTGGGAGTATGGACTTCGCGCAATAACTGGATGCCGGTGGGGTTGCCATTTGCGTCCAACACCTGAATCGGGTCGGTAAATGGATTGACATACGTGTCCCCCGGACGCGGCGGCTTGTTCCGGATCACCGCCGCCATGTGGAGCGGCTTCGCGGGATGCACGGTCTGCCCACCGATCTGCACTTCAACATACACATCAAAGAAGCTGTTGGCGGTGCCGGTGGCGGTAAACGGCGGCACATCCAGGATGCCTGGCGTGTTGTTAACTGTCTCTTCAATCTGGCCCAGCGTAGGGTGCGCAGGATCCAGGTGCAGGCTTACATTCCCCTGCGAACTGGTCCCCGTCAGGTCCATTTGGGTCATCTCGGTCGTTACCTGATCGAGCCCATTGCCGTCGCTGTCGGTAGCGGCCCCGTTGGGCGGGATGTTGACCTGGACCGTCGTCGGACCATTCAGATTAACCACCTCGGTGCCCCCGCTCGGGAATGCCAGGGTGATTTGCGCCGTGGTATTCGGGAAATGGTCGATTTCCACCACCGGCGGGTTGGTCGGGTTCGGCGTGTGCACTTCGCGCAAGAGCAGGATGCCGGTAGGATTACCGTTGGCGTCCAACACCGGGACTGGCTGCGTGAACGGGTTGACATAGGCATCGCCTGGTGCGGGTGGCTTATGCGTAATCACTGAGCTCATATGCAGCGGCGAGGCTGGATGCAGCGTCCGATCTCCAACCTGGAGCAAGACGAACACGTCAAACGAACTATTGGCGGTGCCGGTTGCCGTGAATGGCGGCACATCAAGCACACCTGGGGTGTTATTGACCGTCTCTTCGATCTGACCCAGCGCCGGCCGGGCTGGATCTAGTTTGAGCGTAACCGCCCCCTGAGAACTGGTCCCGGTCAGATCCAATTCTGTCATCTCCGTTGTCACCTGATCCAATCCATTCCCGTCGGTGTCAGTCGCCGCGCCGTTGGGCGGGATGTTAACCTGGACCGTCGTCGGGCCGCTCAAGTTGACCACTTCCGTTCCCCCGCCGGGGAACTGCACCGTGATTTGCGCGGTCGTGTTCGTGAAGTGATCGATCTCTACCGGCGGCGGATTGGTGGGGTTGGGCGTGTGGACCTCCTTTAGGATCAGCACACCTGTGGGATTACCGTTAGCATCCAACACGGGTACCGGTTGTGTGAAAGGATTCACATAAGTATCTCCCGGCGCCGGCGGCTTGTGGGTAATCACCGAGCTCATGTGCAACGGCGCAGCCGGATGAAGCGTTTGACCGCCCACATGCAATTCCGCAAACACGTCGAAGAAGCTGTTCGCCGTGCCTCTGGCTGTGAATGGCGGCACATCCAACACCCCAGGCGTGTTATTGACCGTCTCCTCAATCTGGCCCAATGTCGCACGCGTCGGATCCAGCTTCAGGCTGACTGGGCCTTGCGAACTGATCCCAGTCAGATCCAATTCGGTCATCTCCGTCGTCACCTGGTCCAGCCCGTTGCCGTCGGTGTCCGAGGCTGCCCCGTTGGGCGGGATGTTCACCTGCACGGTCGTAGGCCCGCTCAGGTTGACCACTTCAGTTCCTCCGCCCGGATACTGCAGGGTGATTTGCGCAGTCGTGTTCGGGAAATGATCGATCTCCACGGGTGGTGGATTGGTCGGATTAGGTGTGTGGACTTCCTTCAGAATCAACACGCCCGTTGGATTGCCATTGGCGTCCAGAACTGGAACCGGCGTCGTGAACGGATTGACGTAGGTATCACCCGGTGCGGGAGGCTTGTGGCTGATCACCGAACTCATGTGCAATGCCGTAGCAGGATGGAGGATCTGATTACCCACCTGGACTTGCACAAACACGTCAAAGAAGCTGTTCGCCGTACCGGTGGCCGCGAACGGCGGCACATCCAGGATGCCCGGCGTGTTGTTTACCGTTTCCTCAATCTGTCCCAGCGTCGGATGCGCCGGATCTAGCTTCAGCGTCACCGCGCCTTGCGAACTGGTGCCCGTCAGGTCCAACTCGGTCATCTCGGTGCTAACCTGATCGAGCCCGTTGCCGTCCGTATCAGTCGCCGCGCCGTTGGGCGGAATGTTCACTTGGACCGTAGTCGGACCGCTCAGGCTGACCACCTCGGTCCCTCCGCCTGGGTATTGCAGGGTGATTTGCGCCGTTGTGTTCGGGAAGTGATCGATTTCCACCGGCGGCGGATTGGTGGGGTTGGGCGTGTGTACTTCGCGCAGAAGTAATACACCTGTGGGATTGCCGTTGGCATCCAGCACCGGCACCGGCTGCGTGAACGGATTGACATAGGTGTCACCCGGTGCTGGCGGCTTGTGCGTGATCACCGAACTCATGTGCAGCGGCGCCGACGGATGCAGCGTCTGGCCCCCGACGTGCACTTCGACAAATACGTCGAAGAAGCTATTCGCCGTGCCGGTAGCCGTGAACGGCGGCACATCCAAAATGCCCGGGGTATTGTTGACTGTCTCTTCGATCTGACCAAGCGTCGGGCGCGCCGGATCCAGCTTCAGGCTCACCGGCCCCTGAGAGCTCGTACCCGTCAAATCAAGTTCGGTCATCTCGGTCGTCACCTGGTCCAGGCCATTGCCATCGGTATCAGTGGCGGCGCCGTTCGGCGGTATATTTACCTGCACGGTCGTAGGCCCGCTCAGATTGACCACCTCGGTCCCTCCGCCTGGGTATTGCAGGGTGATTTGCGCCGTTGTGTTCGGGAAGTGATCGATCTCCACCGGCGGCGGATTGGTCGGATTAGGTGTGTGGACCTCCTTCAAGATCAGCACCCCAGTAGGATTGCCGTTGGCATCCAATACCGGCACGGGCTCAGTGAACGGATTCACATAGGTGTTCCCCGGGGCCGGCGGCTTGTGCGTGATCACCGAACTCATGTGCAAAGGTGCGGCGGGATGAAGTGTCTGACCGCCAACCTGCATCTCGACAAACACCTCGAAGAAGCTGTTCGCTGTGCCCGTCGGAGTAAATGGCGGCACATCCAGTACGCCCGGCGTGTTGTTCGCGGTCTCCTCAATCTGGCCCAGGGTCGGTCGCGTCGGATCCAGCCTTATACTGACCGGGCCCTGCGAGCTGATCCCGCTCAGATCCAACTCCGTCATCTCGGTCGTGACTTGGTCCAGCCCGTTCCCGTCCGTGTCCGCCGCGGCACCATTCGGCGGGATGTTCACCCGCACCGTGGTCGGCCCGCTTAGGTTGACCAGTTCCGTCCCCCCGCCGGGGTATTGCAGCGTGATCTGCGCCGTGGTGTTCGGGAAGTGGTCGATCTCCACCGGGGGAGGATTGGTTGGATTGGGCGTGTGCACCTCCTTGAGGAGCAGCACACCTGTGGGATTGCCGTTGGCATCCAGCACCTGAACCGGCGTGGTGAACGGATTGACGTACGCGTCGCCCGGTGCGGGAGGCTTATGGCTGATCACCGCACTCATATGCAGCGGCGTCGCCGGATGGAGCGTCTGGTTGCCTACCTGCACCACCACGAACACATCAAAGAAGCTGTTGGCGGTACCGGTGGCGGTGAACGGCGGCACATCCAGGATGCCTGGAGTATTGTTCACCGTCTCTTCAATCTGGCCCAGCGTCGGATGCGCCGGATCCAGCTTCAGCGTCACGGCGCCTTGAGAACTCGTACCGGTCAAATCCAACTCGGTCATCTCGGTCGTCACCTGGTCCAGCCCGTTGCCGTCGGTATCTGCTGCCGCACCGTTGGGCGGGATGTTCACCTGCACCGTCGTCGGTCCGCTTAGGTTGACGACCTCCGTGCCGCCGCTCGGGTATTGCAGTGTGATCTGCGCCGTCGTATTCGGGAAGTGGTCGATTTCCACCGGCGGCGGATTCGTCGGATTCGGAGTGTGCACTTCGCGTAGCATCAATACCCCGGTGGGATTGCCATTGGCGTCCAAAACCTCAACCGGCCGCGTAAACGGATTCACATAGGTGTCACCGGGCGCTGGCGGCTTGTGCGTGATCACCGAGCTCATGTGCAACGGCGCAGCCGGATGGAGCGCACGGTCACCCACTTGGATCACCACGAACACGTCAAAGAAACTGTTGGCGGTGCCCGTGGCCGCGAACGGCGGCACATCCAAAATGCCCGGAGTATTATTAACCGTCTCCTCGATCTGCCCCATCGTTGGACGAGTCGGATCCAGCTTCAGCGTCACTGGTCCCTGCGAACTCGTCCCGGTCAGATCCAGCTCTGTCATCTCCGTCGTCACTTGATCCAAACCATTGCCGTCGGTGTCCGAGGCAGCACCATTGGGCGGGATGTTCACTTGCACCGTCGTTGGTCCGCTGAGGTTGATGACTTCCGTCCCACCTCCAGGATACTGCAGCGTGATTTGCGCAGTTGTGTTCGTGAAGTGATCGATCTCTACCGGCGGCGGATTAGTCGGGTTCGGCGTATGAACCTCGCGCAGGATTTGTAAGCCCGTGGGATTCCCATTCGCATCGAGCACGGGGACCGGTATTTCAAACACATTGACGTAGGTGTCGCCGGGTGCGGGTGGTTTGTGCGTGATGACCGAGGTCATGTGCAACGGCGCGGCAGGATGCAGCGTCTGGCCGCCCACCTGCACTTCCACAAACACGTCAAAGAAGCTGTTCGCTGTGCCTCTCGCTGTGAATGGCGGCACATCCAACACGCCAGGTGTGTTGTTAACTGTTTCTTCAATCTGCCCCAGCGTCGGACGGGTCGGATCGAGCGTCAGACTCACCGGTCCCTGCGAACTCATCCCCGTCAGCGTCAACTCAGTCATCTCCGTCGTCACTTGATCGAGCCCGTTGCCGTCAGTGTCCGTCGCGGCCCCGTTCGGGGGAATATTCACGTGCACCGTGGTCGGCCCGCTTAGGTTGACTAGTTCGGTCCCCCCGCCAGGGTACTGCAGCGTGATCTGTGCCGTCGTGTTCGGGAAGTGATCAATCTCCACCGGCGGCGGATTCGTTGGATTAGGCGTATGGACCTCTTTTAAGATCAGCACGCCTGTCGGATTGCCGTTGGCATCCAGCACCGGTACCGGCTCAGTAAAGGGATTGACATAGGTATCCCCAGGCGCGGGCGGCTTGTGCGTGATGACCGAACTCATGTGCAGCGGCTTGCCAGGATGCAATGCCTGGTCGCCCACCTGCAGCAGCACGTAGAGGTCAAAGAAGCTGTTCGCCGTCCCTGTAGCCGTAAACGGCGGCACATCAAGGACCCCCGGCGTATTGTTCACCGTTTCTTCGATCTGCCCCAGCGTCGGATGCGCCGGATCCAGCTTCAACGTCACTGGCCCTTGGGAACTCGTCCCCGTCAGATCCAACTCCGTCATCTCAGTCGTCACCTGGTCCAGGCCGTTGCCGTCGGTGTCTGTCGCCGCGCCGTTGGGCGGGATGTTCACCTGCACCGTCGTAGGCCCGCTCAAGTTGACCACTTCAGTCGCTCCGCCCGGCAATTGTAGGGTAACCTGCGCCGTGGTGTTGGCGAAATGATCGATTTCTACCGGCGGTGGATTCGTCGGGTCGGGCGTGTGAACTTCGCGGAGCATTAGGATCCCCGTAGGATTGCCGTTGGCATCCAAGACCGGGACCGGCTGGGTGAAGGGATTCACATAGGTGTCCCCGGGCGCCGGCGGTTTGTGGGTGATCACCGAGCTCATGTGCAACGGTGCCGCGGGACGCAATGTCCGGTCGCCTACCTGGATTATCGCAAACACGTCGAAGAAACTGTTAGCTGTGCCCGTGGCCGCGAACGGCGGCACATCCAGGATGCCCGGGGTGTTATTCAGCGTCTCCTCGATCTGGCCCATGGTCGGGCGAGTCGGATCCAGCTTCAAAGTCACCGGCCCCTGTGAACTCGTCCCGGTCAGATCCAGCTCAGTCATCTCCGTCGTCACTTGATCCAAGCCATTCCCGTCCGTGTCCGAGGCTGCCCCGTTGGGCGCGATGTTCACCTGGACTGTCGTCGGGCCGCTAAGGTTCACGACCTCCGTCCCTCCTCCGGGATATTGCAGCGTGACCTGGGCCGTCGTGTTCGTGAAGTGATCGATCTCTACCGGCGGCGGATTCGTGGGATTAGGCGTGTGAACTTCCTTCAAGATCAGGAGGCCCGTGGGGTTGCCGTTGGCATCCAACACTGGGATCGGATCAGTGAATGGATTGACGTAGTTATCACCCGGCGCGGGTGGCTTGTGCGTGATCACCGAGGACATGTGCAGCGGTCTTGCGGGGTGTAGCGTCTGGCCACCCACCTCGACTTGCGCGAACACGTCGAAGAAACTATTTGCGGTTCCCTTGGCTGCAAACGGCGGCACATCCAAGATCCCCCGGGTGTTGTTCGCCGTCTCTTCAATCTGGCCCAGTGTCGGGTGAGTTGGATCCAACTTCAAAGTCACCGGTCCTTGCGAACTGGTCCCGCTCAGTTCCAACTCCGTCATCTCTGTCGTTACTTGGTCTAGCCCGTTGCCGTCGGTATCTGTGGCGGCCCCGTTCGGCGGGATGTTTACCTGCACCGTCGTTGGCCCGCTCAGGTTCACCACCTCGGTCCCGCCGCCGGGGTACTGCAACGTGATCTGCGCCGTCGTGTTCGGGAAATGATCGATCTCCACCGGCGGAGGATTCGTCGGATTGGGAGTATGGACTTCCTTCAGAATTAGAATTCCAGTCGGTTTTCCGTTGGCGTCCAGCACCGGAACGGGCTTGGTGAATGGATTGGAATACGCGTCTCCCGGTGCGGGCGGCTTGTGCGTGATCACCGAAGTCATGTGCAGCGGATCGGCTAGGTGCAAGGTCTGATCGCCCACCTGCAGGATCACAAAAACGTCAAAGAAACTGTTCGCTGTCCCCGTGGCGGTGAATGGCGGCACATCCAGCACCCCAGGGGTGTTGTTAACCGTTTCTTCGATCTGGCCTAGCGTCGGTCGCGTCGGATCCAGCTTCAGGCTCACTAGCCCTTGCGAACTGGTCCCAGTCAGATCCAGCGCGGTCATCTCCGTGGCCACCTGGTCTAACCCGTTGCCGTCCGTGTCGCTCGCAGCGCCGCTGGGCGGGATGTTGACCTTTACGGTCGTCGGCCCGCTGAGATTCACCACCTCGGTGCCTCCGCTCGGAAGCTGCAACGTGATCTCCGCCGTAGTGTTCGGAAAATGGTCAATCTCCACCGGCGGCGGATTGGTCGGATTGGGCGTGTGCACCTCGCGCAGCAGCATAATGCCGGTGGGCTTGCCGTTCGCATCCAGGACTGGGACCGGTTGTGTGAATGGATTCACATACGCATCCCCTGGCGCCGGCGGCTTGTGGCTAATGACCGAACTCATGTGCAGCGGTGCGGCAGGATGCAGCGTCAGGTCGCCCACCTGCACCACAACATACACATCGAAGAAGCTGTTGGCTGTGCCTGTCGCCGTGAAAGGCGGCACATCCAGCACTCCAGGTGTATTGTTGACCATCTCCTCAATCTCGCCGAGCGTCGGATGCGCCGGATCCAGCTTCAACGTCACCGGCCCTTGCGAGCTCGTACCAGTCAGTTCCAACTGCGTCATCTCAGTCGTCACCTGGTCCAGTCCGTTGCCGTCCGTGTCGCTCGCAGCGCCGTTGGGCGGAATGTTCACGTGCACCGTCGTCGGCCCGCTCAAGTTGACCAATTCGGTCCCGCCGCTCGGATACTGAAGCGTGATTTGCGCCGTTGTCGTCTGGAACTCGTCTATCTCCACCTCCGGCGAGGTCACCGTCACCTTGAAGGAACAGGTCACTGAGTTGCCGCATACATCGCTCGCCGTGCAGGTCACTGTTGTGGTCCCGATCGGGAACATGCTCCCGCTTGGAGGATTGCAGACGACGCTCGGCACACCGATGCATCCGCCCGTAGCCGTACTCGTGTAGAAGACCACCGCCCCATCGGTGCTGGAAGCCGTCACCGTAATATTCGATGAACAATTCAGAACGATGGTCGAATTGGTGGGAACCGGTGTGTGAATTTCGCTCAGAAGCTGCACGCTCGACGGATTGCCGTTTGCGTCCAACAATGGGACCGGCTGCGTAAACGGATTAACGTAGGTATCTCCAGGCCCGGGTGGCTTGTGACTGATCACCGAGGTCATGTGCAGCGGCGCGGCAGGATGCATCGTCAGGTCGCCAACATGCACCTGCACATACACATCGAAGAAACTGTTCGCCGTGCCTGTGGCCGTAAACGGCGGCACATCCAAAATCCCTGGGGTATTGTTCGCCGTCTCTTGAATCGCTCCAACGCTCGGATGCGCCGGGTCCAGCGTCACGCTCACCGCCCCCTGCGAACTCGTCCCGTTCAGGCTCAACTCTGTCATCTCCGTCGTCGCTTGGTCCAACTGGCCGTCCGCCGTGGCCTTAACCGCACCATTCGGCGCCACGTTTACATGGACAGTCGTCGGGCCGCTCAGATTAACAACTTCCGTTCCCCCACCCGGAAACTGCAGAGTGATCTGCGCGGTCGTCGTCGGGAAGTGATCGATCTCTACCGGCGGTGGATTGACCACCACCACAAAGGAACAATCGACGGTGGTGCCACACGTATCGCTGGCCGTGCAGGTCACCGTGTTTGTGCCGACCGGAAACGTGCTCCCGCTGGGCGGATTGCACACGATCGTCGGCAGTTGATTACACCCACCCGATGCCGTGCTCGTATAGAAAACCACTGCTCCAGATGGATCAGCGGCCGTCACCGTGATGTTCGACGAGCAATTCAGGACGATCGCCGGCTTGGTCGGGGGCAACACAACCACCTGGAACGAGCACTTCACCGAGTTCTTACAGCTATCGGTCGCAGTGCACGTCACTGTGTTCGTGCCAACCGGGAAGAAACTGCCGCTGGGAGGATCGCAGACAACGATCGGAAGCTGATCACACCCGCCGCTTGCGGAGCTGGTGTAGAAGACAACAGCACCGACCGGAGCAACGAATGTGGGGTTCACGTTCGCCGTTGCTGTCACCGTGATGTTCGACGAGCAGTTCAGTACTATTGGTGGGACGGTCGCCGGCGTCACCGTCACCTCGAAGGAGCAGTTGGTCGTATTCCCGCACGTGTCACTCGCCGTGCACGTCACTTTGGTGGTGCCAAGCGGAAAAGTGCTTCCGCTCGGGGGATCACAAACGACGGTTGGCAACTGATTGCAGCCGCCTGAAGCAGTGCTGGTGAAAAACACAACGGCGCCGGCCGGAACCCCAGCGGCGGGATTGGTAATTGCCGTGGCAGTTACGCTGATGTTCGTCGAGCAATTGAGAACGATCGGCGCGGTCACGTTCGTTTTCGTTACCCCAAACAGCCCAACGTCCAAGCCGTCAATGGCAAAGATGTCGAAGGAACTCGTGGTGGTGGGGAGCTCCAATGCGGCAGTCGCCCGGATCGGCAGCAAAAAAGCGGCTGCCAGTGCCGCCAGAATTATGAGAGAGGAGTGCTTTTTCACAAAATTGCGCGTTATTTTTCGCAGAGTGATGCGAATCATTAGGCGCACTATGGCCGATTTGGCCCGCAATCGCTTCTTCGCGATTGCTATCTTACGAGGATCCTAGCCGGAGCGGAGGCAATGCCGGCAGGGCGAGAACTATAGGGGGATCTGTCAGTCGCAAAGGACGAAGGCGCAGGCGAAATTCGTTCGGGCCGCTCGAGTCTGAGCCTTGAACCCGCAGGCTGGCAACCAGGCTAATGGGAATGTTCGACACCATGTCCGCTAGCTTGGCTGAGAGCGGCACCAGCGCCGCCAACAGGTGAAACTCAGGCACCTCGGGCCTCTCAATGCAGAACTTCCCGTGCCGTACCATGACTGTACCCGAAAAAGGCACGCCCAACGGTACGCCCCGGGTGAACGTCCCCACAAAAGTGAAACCTCGAGGCTGCTTGGGCCCCTCCACCACGCCTACAATCCGCGCGCCCACGATCTCTTTGCGCGCCGCCAAGTAACGCCAAATCGCAGTGGCAAACTGCTTGGCACTGAGCCGCTTAGGCATCGCGCGGAACTCCTGAGGGGAGAACCCGACCAACTCGCTGAAGGTCTTGGAGAAGGTGCCAAGGGACGAGTAACCCACGGCCATGCACACATCGGTGATCGACAACTCGGACTTCAGCAGTAGTTCCTTGGCCCGCTGCATCCGCACGCACGCTAGGAAGTGATGCGGTGTAGTGCCCGTCACTTCGTCGAACACCCTGACGAAGTGGAACTTACTCACCGCTGCGATCCGGGCGATGTGATCCAAGTCCAAAGGCTCTTCCAGATGCTCTTTGATGTGGCGGACCGCCCGCTCGACCGAAGTCTGATTCGCTTCCACCGTGTCGGCGCGGCGCGTGTCTATCGTGGAAGTAATTGTCATGGAGACACTTTTGACACGTCAGAATTCATTTTGAGTAGGCCCCCAAGGCCTCACGGAGCGAAGCCGGCACGGCCGCGGAGACCAACTGCCCTCCCTCACGCCTCATGCACGCAATGACCTGCCCGCCTCGTGCAACCAGTTCCTCGCCCTCGGGCCTTTGCCGCCAATACTCGAAGGCGAGACTGATCCGGTTTTGAACCAAGTCCACCAGCCTCATCCGCACGATCACTTCATCGAAAGCCGTCAGCTCCGCGAGATACTCGCAGGCGCAACTGACCGTGGCCAAGCTCAGCCCTCGGCTCAACTCCTCAATGACATCCGGCGCATGCTCCCGTACGAACAGTTCGCGGCAACGTCCCTGCCAGCTCAAATGATTCGTGTAATAGACGTTCCCCACCAGATTCGTCTCCTGGAAACTGACGATATGCCGATATTCGTAGTGGCGCATGGTGCGGATTCACCCCGTCACCCAACCGCGCCCGTCGCCACACCTGCCGGTCTCCGCGACGCCGCTACCAGCGCCAGGGCAATGACCAGATCGTGGCCCAGCCCCCGCACGGCCGTAACGCAGGTGGCCACGTAAAGCGCCCCAGCCCGTAGCAACACCCAGCCATCGGGCATAGCTGATTCCACCACGAGCGGAGACTCCTGGGGCAGCCCAGCCTTCTTCACGCACTCGAGCGTTGACCATAAACGCAAAGCCGAACTGTTCACTTCTTCCCGGCGCTCCCGGGAAATACGCCCCGCTAGCTTGAACGCCTGCTCGCCCAACAGGTCGTTCCAGACCGTAGTCGGGCACGCCCTCAAATCCTCCATATCACAAGCAACCCCGCCCGTCCCCGTCACCGCCAGGGTGAAGTCCCGCGCGTGAGCCACCGATACGCAGTCGGCGCCAAAAACCATCGGCTTGCCATCGGGCCTGCGCCAGAGTGAGCTAACCTGGCCCAAAGCGTGTTGAATCAGCGAATCGCTGCTCGTGGACCGGTCCTTCTTTCCATTGCTCCCAAACGCAACCCCCACCGCGGACCCAGGCACGATCTCCTCCAGACGGCGTTCAAGATACGGCCCCAGCAAGGGCTCTGGCCAGGGATCACTTGAAGTCATCAACTCCACGGCCCGCAAACGCAGCCCTTCCCAGCGCTCGACCACCTCCCCACTCGAGTCGGTCACTTCCATGTCGTAGAGGAAATCGCTCCCATCACGCAACCGTTGCTTCGCTCGGACAACCCGCGCTCCAGGACAGCTCCCGCCGACAACCAGCCGTTCGATTCCTGTTGGCAGGATGCGCCGATGCGGGATGCATGCCTGAACCGCGTGCAGGGCCGCATCACGCGCTCCCGGATCCCCAAGAACCAACTCCGACGGAAGGTAAGGGCCAAACCATGACCCTGAGTCGTCACCCGTGATGTCGGCAACGCACTCCTTTGCCTTCAACAGCCGATAGCCACTCAATCGACAAAAGCGACCAAGGTGAAAGAGTATTCGGCCATACAAATCCGTCTGGGGGTCCAGACTGATTTCTTGCGTGCCACATGACGAAAGCGCCAATTGCGGCGCCCGGGATTCCTTAACTTGGCCAAATTTGCAGAGAGTTCTAAAATGATCCACTTGGAAATCCGTCTCCTCCGAACGTAAACAGACTTCGACACAGCCAGGACTGCGTTGCAGCGCCGCCAGGCGGATCGTCGACGGCCTTTGCTCCGAGACCCCCACCGGGCGCAAGAACTCGACGTTCTCGAAAATCGGCTTTTCCGCCGAGCCCGCAAGGGCCATTGCGGCCTGGGCCATGGCCTCCAAGCCTAGCACGGCCGGGAACATCGGCTGCTGCTGCAGGACGTGATCCAGTAGATAGGGATCAGCGCCCACGGACAACTCGGCGTCCACAACAAGTTCCACGCCAGGATAATAGACCATCTTCCGCTCCAGGAACCGCTGCAGCGGGAGCTCCACCTCAGCCAGCTTCAGGGTCGGAGGTTCACCGAAACGTCCAGTCACCACCAGGCTCCCGGAGGCCCTCGAATGACGCACCAGATCGCAGAACGTTCGCACGCCCTGATCCACGGTGATCGGCGTGATGCCCTGTTGGATCAACATATCAAGCCGGCCTAGCCGCTCGCCCATCCCTACGCCGGACCAGACCGACCACTCAAGGGCAACACACCGACATCGCGGATGCTGCCTCTGAAAGTCCTCCGTCAACACGGACAGCCATTCGTTCGCCGTCGCGTAGTCGGCTTCACCCGCCAGGCCCGTCCGCGCAATGATCGAGCTGAAGGTCACGAAGAACCGCAAATGGTCAGCGTCGACTGCCGCCAGCACATTACGTGCACCTTGGATCTTCGGCGCCACCGTGCGGCGGAAGACCGTTTCATCCAAAGCACTGATCAGCTGAGGCGTGTTCAGGCCCGCGCCGTGGAGTACGGCCGTGATACGGCCAAGTTTCTGCTCGGCTTCAGCCACCGCTTTGCTCACCGCTTGCGCATCGGTGACATCGGCGCGCAAGTAACAGAACCCCACTCCTCCGCCAGCAATACGAGCCAAGTTCCCGGCCAGTTCCTGATCCTCCGCCGGATCTGACCGTCCCAACAGAGCCAGCCGGACCCCCGTCTCGCGCCCCAACGCCAGCGCACACTCTGCGGCGATCCCCTTGCCGCCGCCGGTAACCAGCAGAACGTCTTCAGAGCTGAGGCTAGAGCCGAGGTTTGCCGCCTCATCAGAAAAAGCCGCCAGCTTCAGCCGGGGTTCAAAACGGCGTCCCTCGGCATCGAAATGCACCTCAGAGAATCCAGTTGCTACCCGCACTTCCGACCGGATCCACTCAATCGCCTCGGGGCAGGCCGGTGGCACATTGAGCACGCACGTGACCGCGCCGGGCGTCTCAAGATGGAAGGCACGCGCAAAGCCGCCGCCCCCCCAGCCATGCTGAACAACAATGAACCGGGGATGATTATTCAACGCCACCGCCGCGCGAGCACCCTCCAGCAACAGGGACAAATGAGCTTCGCTAGGATTCTCAGGCAGGCAAACCATCACGCCGCTGTTGCCAAATCGGGCAAGCGCTCCATCCAACAGCCCGGCAAGTGGATGACCCTGCGGCGCGAACATTTGCCAGGCTCCTGGCGTGCCTTTGTCCTCAGCCACCGCCCCGTGCGATGTCCGCTTCAGTTCCATCAACTCGACCGCGAAAGCTCGCACCCAGGTAACCACACCGTCCGGGTGGCGCTTCCTTTCATCCACCTTGACCGTGCCACCGGCACGTTTCAGCTCCTCAAGGGCGCAAGCTATCTCCGCCACGCTCGCGTTGGCAAAATCCGTCAGGCCCACCACGTTCGGCAAGTAGAGCCGTTTCGCTGCCGCCGAAACCACTCGCCCAACCGTGATCGAGTTGAGGTGTAGATCGTGTGACATCCGGTGATCATCGTGAATCGCCGCCACCGGCAGCTCCGCGCCTTCGGCAACAAGTTGCCGGATCAACTCAATCGGCGACGTTACTTCCTCCTCCGAGCCTTCTTTCCCCACCTGAGTCTCCAACTGGGTGGCTTGCGACGAAGTGTCGGGAGCAACCAGGGACTCGGGTCGCCCATTCCGCGCGTCAAACTCAACCTCGCCGTCCGCTATCGACTCGCCACCCGATCCCGGCAAGGGAGCGAGCTCGCATGGATTAATGAAGAAAGTCGGCTTCCAGTCCAGAGCAAAGGGCCGCGTAAACCGGTCATTGAACAATGCCCCATGCCGCACCGGCGCACCCAGCACAAATGCCGCTCCGAGCGTTTGCAGCAGGCCCTTTAACGAACACCCGCCCGCATCAAGGGAGACAACGGGCACATCGACGGCGTCTCGCACCAGACCGCTTAGAATCACCCCTGGACCAACCTCAATCAGCAGGTCAATCGCGTGGGATGGCAGACTCTCCAGCACCATCTCCTGCGCGATTCCCGGCGAACTCGGCTCGGCGCGCTCCTCGGACGCATTCGATCCTTTCAGTAAAGCCGCAAGCGCGCTTTCGAACCGGACCGGCGACGTCACTTGCCGGCACAACAAGGCCCGCAGATCTTCACCTTCATGCAGCAGCGCCCCGTTGACGGTCGAAATCACCGAACCTCTCAGCGCCGCAAGACTTTCCCGGGCGAGCTGTTCGGCCAACACCGGCACGGCCGCAGCCACAAGCGGCGTGTGGAACGCATGCGATACCGGGAGTACGGTGGCTTGCCAACCCTTAACCGAGACGCGTCGGGCAAAACTGCGGACCGCCTCGGCATCTCCGGCAACCACCGTCTGGCGCGGTGAGTTCAAACCAACCACGGAAAGCGATTCGCCCGTCAAAAGCCCCTGGACCTGGTGCCAAGGTGCCGCCACGGCAAGCATCGCACCCGTTGGACTGCCCAGATCTGCCATCGCCGCGCCGCGCACTCGCGCAATGCGCAGGAGCGTGTCCTCGTCAAACACCCCGGCCCAATGCAGCGCGGTGAATTCCCCCAAGCTGTGGCCTATCGCCGCGCTGGCACAAAGCCCGAATTGCTGTAGTACCGTCAGACCCGCCAACGACGCCGTGACCACCGCGGGCTGCATCACCCGGGTCGAGGTCGGGTCGCTCCCGCTTTGCAGCCCCGCCCTTCCGTACAACTCCCCAACCGATTCGAAGCGCCGACGCCAGATCCCTCCATCGAGATGCGTGGGGGAACCCTGGCCGGGAAACAAGAAAGCAATCCGCGGTAGTGCCTTGCTCGAGCCGAGGAAGACGCCCTGAGAAAACTCCAATAACGACGTCGCGCCGTCCTGCAGCCGTGATTCGAGCATTTGCAGGCGCTCCGCCATCTCCGCCGGTTTGGAGGCAACGATCGCCGCGCGCACCGCGCCGGTTCCCAGCGTTCTCTGCAACTGCGCCGCGAGATCCGTTAGCTCAGCCCGGGAAAGACGTTCGGCAATCGGCAAAAGACCGCCCACTTGCTCCAACAGTTGTTCACGGCTTTCCCCAGCGAACAAGCACAGTTCACCATCCTGGCTCGAGCGCGATAGCGACCGCTCGCGCGCAGTGAGGCTGCTCCGTCGGTCTGCTGATGCCCCCTCGAGCACCACATGCGCGTTGATCCCGCCAAAACCCATCGCGCTCACACTGGCTCGCAGCGGCCGCTCCTGCGGCCATAGTTCAGCCTCACGCGCAACACGCAACGCAGGGGTCAGGCCACTGAATTGTTCGTGAGGTGCCTCGCAGCCGCTCGTGGGCGGCACCACCTGCGTGTGCACGACCATCGTCGCCTTAATCAAGCCCGCGATCCCAGCCGCCGCCTTGGTATGGCCGATATTCGCTTTGATCGAACCAATCGTGGCAGCCGGAGCGTCGGGTCTTGCTTCACGGCGCGCACGCGACAACGTTCCAAGCTCGGTGGCATCCCCTACCACCGTTCCCGTGCCGTGCCCTTCACAATACCCGACAGTGTCGATGCCAAATCCGGCGCGACGATACGCTCGGCGCAAGGCTTCGATCTGACCTGCGCTCTCCGGCCTCGTAATCGCGCCGCTGCCGTCCGAAGAAATACCCCAGCCGCGAATCACCGCATACACGCGTCGGCCTTGCGCGAGCGCGTCCTCGTGTCTCATCAGCACTGCCATCCCGCAGCCTTCCCCGGGCCAGAATCCAGCGGAGCGTCGGTCGAACACTCGCATCTCGTCAGCCGCCAGCGCCCCCGTCTTCGCAAAACCCACAATCTCAAACGGGTCCAGGCTCAGATCCACTCCGCCGGCCAGCACCACGTCCAGATCCCCTGCCATCAGCGCCGAACAAGCATTGGCAACCGCCACCAACGACGACGCGCACGCGCCGTCCACGGTATATCCGCCGCCTTTCAGATCGAAATGGCCGCAGATGCGCCCGGCGATCGTGTTCGAGAGACTTCCCGCAAGCGTTTCCTCGCCAACCGGCGGGAATGGCGATTTGTAGTCGGCTTCTAGTTGAGCCAGGAAAGCGCGCCGCTGCTCGGCGGACCAATCCTCCTTCGTAAGCGCGGCATCGAGCACCCGCCGCACGTACGGCCAACGCAGCCGCATCGCATTCGCGCGCGAAAACTCACCGGTCAATGTGTTGCCCAGCAGCACCCCGGTAGATTCCCGCGGCAGTCCCTGTCCTTCCGAGAAACCGGCATCGGCCAGCGCTCGATCAGCCACATCCAAGGCCAGCCAGTGAGCCAGATCGGCGGAACGAAAAGTGTTGCCCACTACCCGGAAAGCCACACGGTCGAATTCGTAGCCCTCGATCACCGCGCCCTCTGCAATATAAGTGTGGTCCGGCGCAGCGGGATCGGCCGCCCAGTAATCCTCCCGCCGAAATCGCTCCGAAGGCAGACGACGAAACGCTCGCCGCTGAGCTAGCGCATTTTCCCAAAGCTCTCCCGGATTGACGGCGTCCGGATAGATGCAGGCCATCCCGATGATCGCAACGGAGGGATTCATAACAAATGTTGGGCTTGGCAAAACGTGATTCTAGGTCGCCGCCGTGGTGGCCCCCGCAGGCATCGGGACCGTTCGAAGAACCGGTTCCGCCGAAGTCCGTCGCGGGGATTTGAACGTATAATAAAAGTGCAGCGAAAGGCCCCGGATGGCGCATACCGCTAGCAGTGCAAAAAACAGTCCGAAGACCAGGTGCAGGACTTGGATCACCCCATACACCATCGCGACCGAGAACCCGAACGCAACCTGCCGCAGGGCCTTGAGCGGTGTGGTCGCAGGATCAGGGATCATGTAAAGCGTAAACACAATGAAAGCCGCGCTGGTCATCGGCATCAGCGGCACCAGCGGCGGCGTCCCGTACACGTATGCCCGAATTTGACCTTGCGCCACGAAACCCACAATCCAAGCCGCCACCAGCGGCAGCCGGCCGGTAAACAGCCCGTGCACAACGATGCCGGTGAGCAGGATGAACCCGGGCAAGACCCAATCCCAAACCCCCGTGATGTTCTCGGTGAAGTGGTACGGCGGCGCAAAACCGACTTGCGGAAACGTCAGCAACGTCAAACCCACCCCAAAGTTGGACGGATTGAAGACGTGTTGGGTGCGGCCCTCCCCAACGGGCGCCCGAAGAAGCACCTTCGAACCAATCGAAAGCGCAACCGCAAAGACCACGGGCCACAATCGCTCGTTCGTGTACAGCAGCATGGCGCAGGCGAACCCGGGGATCAGGGCGGGTGGCAGAGCGTTAAGAAAGTTCCCTATCCCACCCGCAAAGCGCACTTCACGATTCTTGGACTGCGCATCAACCCACTCCAAAAACAACTGAATCACAATCGCTGAACCCACGCCGACAAACGGTGCGGCCCAGGACTGCTCAAAGCCCAGCACTGTATGCCCGAGAATATTCCAAACAATCATCAAAATCGTGAAATACCAGAGCGCAAATAGCCTGAGCTTCGGATTCTTGTTCGGATAGAAAAGAACCGTCGTGTTGATTGCCGGAGTTTTCATAGAGCGGTGTGGTTCTCAAACGCCACCACGGGCGCGTTGCCCGGTTTGCCCAGCAGCACAGTGTGCCAGCCAGGCGAAAGTCTTAGTGTCCTTTGCTGAGCTTCCCCGTGAATATCCCGCCATTTCAGCTCGACATCGACTTTGCTATTCGCCGACAGCTCGCCCAAGCCAAGATGAATATCCGGGCTTCGCCGACCGGAATGGCCGCTGCCACCGTCCACCTGGGCCGCCAGCTTGCGGCCATCCGGGAGCACCACCCGTGCCTGAGCTCCATAGGCCGGACGGCCGCGCAAATCCATCCCCGGATGACCTGCTCGTTCGCGTAACGGCGCGCCGTCTTCCCCTGCAATCGGCAGTAGCAAGTGCAGGCCCAGAAATGCGCCCGGGCTTGGTGCAACATTATGGAAAAAAAACGAAGGCTCCCACTGGTTCGCGAGGATGAAGTCCAGGCGCCCATCGCCATCCACATCCGCCAGAGCGATCGCTTTGCTGACCATCGGCTCGGTGAACCCGACCTCCGGACCCACGTCGTAGTAGCGCCCGTCCGCGGCACGTACGAAGAAAGGATCCAGATCATGGCCGCTCAGATCGGCGCCGGGTTTGAAGTTGGGCCAGAGCCGGGGATCGTGCACGATCCGATCGTTGCTCGTGCCCAACGACTGCAATTCCGGCCAGCGGTTGATGGTTCCCTTGATGAAACCAACCGCTTGAATGGCCTCGAGAACGCCGTCGTTGTCGAAATCAGCCAACCGGCAGTCCCACCCCCACCCGCTGCGTGAGAGACCCAGTTTTTCGCTGCCCTGCACATACGGGGCAACCCCGTTCTTCATCTGCTCCAGATGCCCTGTGCTGGTCCAGAGGAAATGGCTCTCCGTCAGGCCGAACTTCGTGGCGATGTTGCTCACGTATATGTCCAGCAGGCCGTCGCCATTGACGTCTCCAAAGTCTACCCCCATGCCTTTGAACGAATCGAACCCCAGCACGCACGATTTCGGATCAGTGAACCGGCGCCGGCCCTCCAAGACCGTGAATTTGAGGTGGCCGGGAGTGGATTCATTATGCAGCAACCGGTCCGGGCCAAAATCGTGGCCGAAATAAATCTCCGGCAGTTGATCCCCATCGAGATCTGCGGCCCCGATCGCTAAGGTCCATCCGTGCTCCACGTCCTTGCTCACCACGTCGGACACCTCCCGAAACCGCACCGTAGGTTCCTCCCCCACAGTTGCCCCAGACCAAAGAAAGAAGTGTTTCTTGCCCCCATTCAGCGCCTTGGCCTTGCCCTCGTGCATCACTTCCACACCGCCCAGCTTGGCATCCAAAATGTGCGCTCCATCTTGAAAATAGTTCCCGATCAAAAGATCAACATGGCCGTCGCCATCGAGGTCGGCTTGCACCGCTCCGTTGGAATACCAACGTTCGCTGCTGTCGCTGAGTTCGCAGGGCGCATAAACCCCAGGCTTGAGCGCCACTGCCTTGCCTGCCTCGATACCCCCACTCTTTCGGCGCAAGAATATCACCGGCGTGCGGCCCCAATAGCACACCATGATGTCAAGCAACCCGTCCTCGTTGAAATCCCCAACCAGCGTGCTCATCGGCGCAGTTGTGCGGGCCTCATAGGGCAAGGGTCTGGGATTCAAACTGAACGGCGCATACCTCTCACCGGTGCCGGGAACCGGGGCAACGGTCACCAGATCGGTTCGCGGATCAATGTAAATGAGATCGTTTGGCAACCCATCGCCATCGAGATCCGCTAGCGCGGCAGCCGCGCCCAACGTCGAGACCCACGCCGAGATGCGCTTCAGGCTCGGATGTACCTCGCGAACATATTTATAGGGCCCATGCTCCGCGACCTCAGGGAGCGGCAGCTTTTCGAACTTGAATCGCCCAGCCAGTTTTGCCCGCTCCGACGCCGGCAAGCTTGGATATCGCGCCATTTCGTAACACAGGGTAATCAGGGCAATCGCAACCAGCGCAGTGGTGAAGCGCCGGCGAAGGTGATGCTTGGTCGCGTTCATTTTCTAATTCAGGCGTTCTGCAGCTGCCCAACTCGCTGCCAATGGTTTTGAATCCGCCGCCGCCAGACTTCGTAGGCCGGTTCGTCTCCATCACCGGGCAGACACTCCAGCGTGGCGTCCGTTAATCTCGCGGCCGTTGTGGCTTCCATACCGCAAAGCACTTGAGTCGCTAGGCTCGTGTAATCGGTCACGTTCCCCGCCCGCTGCCGGGCCTTCGCCGCAAATGCCGCACCTTGGGCCAGGTGCGCGCTATAAACACCGGCTGCCTCCCGTAAAGACACCAGCGATCCCTTAGCCGCCATCCCAGCGTACGTGGCGGCCAGCCCGATCCCACTCCATAGATCCGCCCGCCGCTCACTGGCGAAACCGGATATTGCCCGCGCGATCAGTTCCACATTCCCACCGTTCACAAACCAGAATGAACGCCCAAGCCCTTGATCGAATACGCGTCTTTCATACCCTCGTAAGCACCGGGGCTGCGCTTGTCCCTCCATATATTTCGGCCAGTGGAAAAACCCCTCGTGAAAGCCCCAGCCGTCAAACGCCAGCCAGCCAAGCAACGGATCCAACCGCAACTTCGCACGCCGAAAATTGACCGGCAGCTTCGCCCATACCCATCCTACCCCGACATGCACCATATACGTGTGCGCTCCTCCATCCCCCCCCAGGAACTCATTAACTCGGTTACGACGCCATGGAGTGAGCCAATCAAGTAGTGCCAGGCCCATGGCCGCTCCTTCGAATGCAAACCCGCGCAATTCATTCGGGATAGCCTTTAAACTCCCTTCCACTCCCGCCGCCGTCCCATGCTCCAGCGCGAGATTGTAGCCCTGGACGAAAGTGCCTCCCGCGCTCTCCAGTCGTGCGCGCATTTGCCCCGCAGCCCCCCTGAAGCCACGCCGGGCGAAACTCGCTTCTTCAGGCGTCAGGGTGAGAACGGCGCGGAGGGTAAATTTGGGCGCAATCACAATTCACAGAGTTGACGCTCGCCAGCATATCAAGCGTCCTATGAATTGTCAATCAAACTAAGAGCCGATAGTTATATAGTTAATACTCTTTGATTGCAGATCACACGTTATTAGATCGCCCTAACCAACTTAATAAAACCGGAGACCCCTTCCCAACAGGTCGTTCTAACCTCTGAGAAAAACCAGCCACGTTTTCTCATGTTCGCGAGTGACGCAGTATCGTTTAGAAAACTCCACGGCATTCAATCTGCCTGCGAAACGACCTGCATTTCGTCTTGAATCATGGGCTTTTATCTCATTGTTACTTCTATGCTCAGCTTTGCATCTCGAGCAGCTTCCCGACGAAACCACAACACTCCAACTCAGGCCTGCGAATAATCCCCGAAATCCACCGGCGGCATTCTTAATGCTCAACCCTCCGCGCGAATCGCGAACCTTATCCGCGATTTCAGCGACGCGGTTCGCTGCTCAAGGCTGCTTTGGGAGCGCAGTCTCGCTCCATCCGCCGCCTAGTGACTTGTAGAGTTGCACCGTGGCCAGCAGTTGGTTGAGCCGCGTCTGGGTCAACGCGTTTCGGGCCGGAAAAAGCAGCCGCTGCTCCTGCAGCAGCTCGTAATAGCTGGCTTGGCCGCCTCGATACCGCTGGCTCGCCACCTGCGTCGCTTCCTCGTATGCCGCCACCGCCCGGCTCTGCTCGGCCACTTCCAACGCCAGTTGCTCTCGCGCAGCCAGCGCGTTCGAAACCTCGCCAAACGCGCGCAGCAAAATAGATAGGTATTGCCATCGCGCCTCCTCCCACGCCGCCCGCGCCTGTCGCAATTGCGCCTTGCGCAGCCCACCCTGGAAAATCGGCCCCGTCAAACCAGCCGCAACCTCCCACGCGTTGGCTCCGCCAGACGTCAACGCCGACACCTCGGGGCTAACCTGCCCCAGCAGTCCGGTCAGGTTGAGTTGAGGATAAAAGTTCGCCTTGGCTGCGCCGATTTGGGCATTGGCCGCCCGCATCAACTCCTCCGCCTGCCGGATATCCGGTCGCCGCTCTAGCAGGGCCGAGGGTAGCCCCGGCGGTACGTCTGGCAGCGACGCATCCTGCAAGCTCGCCTGGGTGCGGACAATCGTCTCGGGATTGTGTCCGAGCAAAATGCTGATCTGATCCTCCTGCACAATGATTTGTCGGCGCAACTCCGGAATCGTCGCCGCGGCCGACGAGAGCTCCGCCTGCGCGGCGGCTGTCTCCAATTTCGACGCCACACCGCCTTGCAGCCGTTCGCTAAAAACCTTCAGGCTCTGGCTGAAGTTGTTAGTCGTCTCCTGCGCGATCGCCAGCTCATCGTCCAGGGCCAGCAACTGGAAATACGCCTCCGCCACGCCGGCCACCAAACTCACCGTTACGTCCCGCCGTGCCTCTTCGGTGGCGAAAAACCGCGCGCGGGCGGACTCATTGAGCCGGCGAATGCGACCCCAGAGATCAATTTCCCACGAGACGTTCCCCGCGAAATCAAACGCGTGGCCGGGTGGTCCGCCGGTGGGCGAGGGGCTGCCCGCCGCCACGTTCCTCCCCGCGCCCGCCCCCGCTTGGTAAGTAACCTGCGGAAAGAATAGCGAGCGGTTCTCCGCCAACACGGATCGCGCCTGCTCGACTCGCGCCGCGGCCGCCCGCAGATCATAATTGTTCGTCAGCGCGGTTCGGATTAGACCCTGCAACGCTGGATCCTTAAACAGTTGCCACCACGGCAAATCGCCCAAGGATTGCGAGGCCGCGCCCTCCGCGCCCCGAAATTCTGAGGGGGGGGTCGTGGCGGGCCGCTTGTAGTCCGGCCCCACTGCACAACCGCCAACCAATATCCCCGCCGCCAGCAGAAGCCTACGAATTCTCATGGCTTCCTTCCTCCTCCTTCTTCTTGAATCGATGCGAAAGCCGCTCAATCACATAGAAATTCACCGGCACGATGAAGATACCCAACAACGTCGAGCCCAGCATCCCCCCGATAACGACCGTCCCCAGCGTTTGCCGCGAGACACCACCCGAGCCCGTCGCGAGCCAAAGTGGGATGCAACCGAAGACGAATGCGAAAGAGGTCATCAGAATGGGTCGTAGTCGGATGCGCGCCGCCGTCAACGCCGCCTCGCGAAACGATTTCCCCTTCTCCACCTCGGTCTTGGCAAATTCCACGATCAGGATGGCATTTTTAGCCGAAAGCCCGATCAACATGATCAATCCGATCTGCACGTAAACGTTGTTCTCGAAGCTGCGCGCCATCAGCGCTATGAACGCCCCTAGAACGGCCACCGGCGTGCTAATGAGCACGCTCACCGGCAACGACCAGCTCTCGTAGAGCGCCGCCAGAATCAGAAACACGAACACCAACGACAGCCCAAACACCGTGATCCGCGGCACTCCCTGCGCCGCCTGCTGCTCCTGGAACGACATCCCGAAGTAATCAAAACCCATGCCCAGCGGCATGGTTTGCGCGAACACTTCCTCCAAAGCTGCCGTGGCTTGCGCCGAACTGTAGCCCTTGGCCGCAGTCCCGTTGATCTGCGCGCAACGATATTCGTTGTAGCGCATCACAAACTCCGGCCCCGTCCGATGCTTGACCGTCGCCAGGGCCGACAGCGGCACACTTTGCCCCAGCCGGTTTCGCACGTAAAACAGACCCATATTGTCCACGCTGGACCGATAAATATCCTCCGCCTCGACATACACCTGCCACTGCCGCCCAAAGCGATTGAAATAGTTGATAAAGTAACCACCCATGAACGTCTGCAACGTCTTGTAGATCTCCCCTAGATCCACTCCCTGCTTCAGCGCCTTGTCCCGGTCCACATCAACCAGCACCTGCGGCACATTGGGCAGATACGAAGTGCTCAGGCCCGACAGCTCCGGCCGCTTCCCCGCCGCCTCCATGAACTTATTCAGGTTCTCGGTCAGGAACGCCGGCGCCTTCCCCACCCGGTCTTCCAGGATGAACGTGAATCCCCCAACCGACCCGACTCCCGGGATCGCTGGCGGCGCGGAACACGAGGCCTTGGCTTCCGGCAACGCCGCCAACTCGTCGTTAATCCGCTGCCGGATGGCCCCGAATTGCTGCGCGGCCTTGGTCCGCTCGTCCCACGGCTGAAGCGTAACGAAGAACAGCGCGTTGTAGGTCGTCTGAGCCTGGCTCAATAAACTGAATCCAATGACCGTCGAGTAATACTTGATCCCCGGAATCTTCGCCAAAATCGCCTCAACCTTCCGGCAATACGCGTCCGTTCGCGGGATCGACGATGCGTTGGGAAGCTGCACGTTGATATACATGTACCCCTGGTCCTCCTCGGGCAAAAAGGAGGCCGGCAAATGGCGTCCAGCCATGACTGCCAGCGCTGCCATGCCCCCTAGCAATAGCAGGCTGATCACGCTCTTGCGAATCAGCCGGTCGCTCCAGTCCACATATCCATGCGTTACCCGGCCGAACACGCGATTGAACCATCCGAAAAACCGCGCTAATGGTCCGTGCCTCTCTTCACGTTTCTTCAGCAGCAACGCCGCCAGCGCCGGGCTCAGCGACAGTGCGTTGAAAGCCGAAAAAATCACCGAGATTGCGATAGTTAGCGCGAACTGCTGATAGAGCCGCCCTGTAATGCCCGGGATAAACACCGTCGGAACGAACACCGCCGCCAGGATGATCGCGATGGCCACCACCGGGCCGGAAACTTCCTCCATCGCCTTGAACGCCGCCTCCTTCGGGTTCATCCCCTCGTCGATATGCCGCTCGACCGCCTCAACGACCACGATCGCATCATCTACCACCAACCCGATCGCCAGCACCAACCCGAACAGCGACAGCGTGTTGATCGAAAACCCAAACACCGGGAACAGCGTGAACGTCCCAATCAAGGACACCGGCACGGCCAACAACGGAATCAACGTCGCCCGCCAGCCTTGCAGGAATATATACACCACCAGCACCACCAATAGCAGTGCCTCCCATAGTGTGGTCATGATCTCCGCAATCCCGCGGCTCACCGCCAGCGTCGTGTCCAGCGACAACGCATAATCCAAATCCTGGGGAAACTGCCCCTTGAGGTGTTCGAGAAGGTCCTTAACCCCTTGCGCCGCGTCTAAGGCGTTGGACCCAGGCAATTGGTAGATCGCCATCACCGCCGCCGGCCGGCCGTTGAGCCGTCCCACGATCGTATAGAGCTGTGCTCCCAACTCAATCCGCGCCACATCCTTCAGCCGCACCACCGACCCGTCCTCGTTCTCGCGAATGACGATTTCGCCGAACTCCTTTTCCGTTACCAAACGCCCCTTGGCAATGGCAACGTAGGTGAATTCCTGCGATGCCACCGACGGCGGCCCTCCAATTTGCCCTGCCGGATTCACCGTGTTCTGAGCGTTCACAGCGTTGATCACATCAGTGACCGTCAGGTTCAATTTCGCCAACTGATCCGGCCTCACCCAGAACCGCATCGCGTACTGACCCGCACCAAACACGTTGATATTCGAGATGCCCTTCACCCGAGTGATCTGGTCCACCAAATTGATGTAGGCGTAATTGGCCAGGAACGTCGCGTCGTAGGTCCCTTTGGGCGAATACAGCGCCACCAGCATCATCGGCGTCGTGGGCGATTTCAGGATCGTCACCCCGTAGTTCTGGACCGCCGAGGGCAACTGCGATGCCGCCTGCGCCTCCCGCAACTGCGCCAGCATCTGGTCAATGTTCGGATCGGTCTTGACGTCGTAGTTCACCACCAAACGCATCACCCCGTTGTTCGCGTTGATGGAATACATGTAATTCATGTTGTCCACCCCACTCATCTGCTGCTCGATAGGTGTCGCCACCGATTGCTGCACCGTCTCCGCGTCCGCCCCAACGAACGTCGTTTGAATCCGAATCTCGGGCGGTACCACGCTCGGGAATTGCGAGATCGGCAGCATCGTCATCGACACCAACCCGACCAGCACCATCAGGATGGCGATCACCATCGCCACAATCGGCCGGTTGATGAAAAAACGATACATAACGCCAATCAGCTAACCCGCTGCCTTCAGTCCTTCTTTAAAGGCTGAAACGGCTGCGGATTCACCACCGTCCCCTCCTTCACCTTCTGGGTCCCCTCAACAATCACCCGCTGGCCGGCCTCCAGACCGTTCTCAATCAGCCATTCCGTCCCCACTTGGTCTCCAACCTTCACCGTCTTGACATGCACCTTGTTCTCCTCGTCCACGAGAGACACCTGGTAGGCACCCTGTAGTTCCGCCACCGCTCGCTGCGGCACCAGCACCGCCCTCTTCCTCAGTTCCGTTTGCGCGCGGATCAAGGCGTACTGCCCCGGACGCAACATCGAGTCGGGGTTGTCAAACACTCCCGCCACCTGCAACGTCCCCGTGTTCACATCAATTTGCCGGCTCGTGAAAAACCACTTCCCGGGCCGCGGATATGCCGATCCGTCCGAAAGCACCAGCATCAGCCGCATCTCCGAATCTCGCACCGATCGTTGCAGCTCGTTGGTATACTGTTGGCAGTACTTCAGGTAAAACTGCTCGCTGATATTGAAATACGCCCGGATCGGATCCACCGTCGACACCGTCGTCAGCACCCCTCCACCCGGGCCCACCAAGTCCCCTATCTGCGCTAGTGCGCGTCCGGCTATCCCGGACACGGGCGAAGTGATCCTAGTGAATCCAAGATTCAGCGTCGCAGTCGCAATCGCCGCGTTGTCCGCCTCCACCAAGGCCTTCGCCATGAGATTGGCCTGCACCGCATCGTCCAGCTCCTGCTGGCTAATCGCCTGGTCCTTTGCCAGCGGCGTGAACCGCTTCACGTCCAACTCCGTTTTGCCCAATTGCGCCACATCCTGAGCCAGCTTGGCCTTAGTCTGATCCAGAACAGCTTGGAACGGGCGTGGATCGATCTCAAACAACAGGTCGCCCTCCTTCACCTTCGCTCCTTCCGCGTAGTCCTGTTTCATCACGTAGCCAGAGACTTGCGCGCGGATCTGCGCGTTCGGATACCCGTCAAGCGTTCCTACCCATTGCTGGTAAATCGGCGTCTCCCGCGGGGTCACCGTTATCACCTCCACCTTCAGCGGCTCCGGCTTGGGCGCGGCCTTCTTCTCGCAAGATGTGGCGAACAGCAACACCAAAGCCGCCGCCGATAACACCAGTCCATTGCTCATGCGCTTTTCGAGTCTCACCCTATCCGGATGCTATTTAAGATGATGGAAGGTGGCCTCGGGCGCCGTCAAGAACTGAGCTCGCCCCACCGGAAGTCCCCGAGCCGCAGCGCTACCTCCCTACGGACCACATCCGCCACGAGTGGGCCCACGTTGGCGTTGTCCAAAGACGACGGCAAACGGCAAATGGTGACCCTCCAGAACAACAAAGTCGCCGAAGGCCTTCGAAACCGGTCCGAAGGTCCAACATGCAACGCGCCACCTGCGAATTACACCCCGGGGACTCTCCACTGTGTCAATTCCTCATAACCTAAGCGCAGGAGAACCTGTCGCGCCGTCCTATCGCGCCTTGGGGTAGGCGGACTTGGCCGCCGCAGCTCGAGCGTAGGCGGAAGCTTTAGCGTAGGCGGAAGCGCCAGCGACGTAGAATGGGACCCTGACTACTCAGCGGTCCCAACCCTCTCAACTGAGTGCCTACAACCACGGCCCAATCCTGACGCTGGCGGTCGCCTCGCCCTCCCTCTCCTTGGGGAAAGGAACCAATGCACACAACCCCGTCCATCTACTACCACTTATGGCCCACGCGCCACTCCGCCGCGCGCGGTTGCATTGCCCCTCATCCCCTGGCGCTTCCCCTGAAGCCCCTACTTCAGCAAACCAAGCAACACCGCTGACGCCTCCTGCTTAACCGTGAGAACCCCTCGGAGGTTTTCCTGTGCCGCAGCCAGCTTGGTCTCTTTAGCCTTTAACGCGTCGCGGAGTTTCGCCAGCTTTGATTGGATCTCGTCCTTCGAGGCGTTATTGTCTACCGCTGCCTGTAGCGATTCCGCTTCTGGGAGAGGTGCTGGCCCAAACCGCCGCTGCCCGCCTCCCTGACCCCCTGCTTGCGTATCAGCGCCGGTTGTATTGCCACCACCCCGACGACCTTGTCCACCTCCCCGCATCCTCCCGCCGCCCATGTCCCGCTGCGCGTCCATCACCTTCTCAACCAGCGGCTTGATCGCGTTCCACTCGTCGTCCGCCTTAATGTCCAGCCCAGCCCGGATGCCATCCAGCCGGTTTTGCCGCGCTTGGGCTGGGTCGAAATTGCGCCGACCCTGCCCCTGCCTCTGTGCTGGCGGGGATCCGGTTTGTTGTGCGACCGCTGCAGCCGAGCTCAGCACACACAGGCCCAATACAATAGGAAGTGTAATTCGGCTAAAGGAATTATTGGATTTCATCGTTGTAGATACTCAAAGCCTTCGGTGACGTCCGATTAGACGGACCATCGCGCATCAGGGTTACAAGACGCCCTCCATGACCGTTTCCTCCCACCAGTTTCAGCAACCCGGCGACCGATTCCGTCATCGTCGCAGCTTGAGCCTTGAGTTCCTGAGCTGCGGCTGCGCTCTGCTCGGCGCTGGCAGCGCTGCTCTGCGTCACCTTGTCCATTTGTGCTACGGCGATATTAATCTGCGCCAGTCCCTGGGCTTGTTCTCCCGAAGCCGTGGCCACTTCCGCCGCTAAATCGTCTACCTGGCGCACCTTGGTGACAATTGCATCCAATGCCTGGCCCACCCTGCCGCTGAGATCCACGCCTTCGGTCGTCTTCACCATCGCACCTTCGATTTTAGCCGCGGTTTCCTTAGCGGCTTGGGCGCTGCGGTGCGCCAGGCTGCGGACCTCGTCCGCCACCACCGCAAAGCCCATGCCCGCTTCCCCGGCCCGGGCCGCCTCAACCGCGGCGTTGAGCGCCAGGAGATTGGTCTGGAAGGCGATCTCGTCAATGGCTTTCACGATCTTGGAAACATCTTGGCTGGAGGCTTTGAGCGCCTCCATGGCCGCCGACATCGCCTCCATATCAACTGCGCCCCGCTCCCCGGCAGAGCGTGCTTGCCCGGCTAGGTCAGTCGTCTTCTGAGCGTTCTCTCCGTTGTGCTTGGTCATGCTCGCCAATTCCTCCAGCGAGGCGCTCGTCTCCTCAAGCGACGCAGCCTGCTCACTCGCGCCCTCGGCTAGAATCTTGCTGCTCGAGGCAATCTCAGCCGACCAGCCGCCGAGTTCTTCGGCCACCCGTTGCATCCCGGTGATTACATTACGGAGTGGAACTGTGATCAGCCGCTTCACCGTCTGGTACACCAGCGCGAAAAACACGACACCAACCCCTATCGTGCTCAGGCAGGCAATCCGGATGTTCGTGGCCTGAATGTTGGTGGCCGCAGTGATCCAGTCTTGTTCCGATTTAGCCAAGGCGGCAGTGGAAAGGCGCAACAGCGCTACTCCTCCAATGCCGCCGTTCTTGAGGTCATCATGGCATTCCAGGAATTTGGAAGTGACCATCATCGGTCGGTAGATCTCGAACGCCTCGCTGGTCCGTCGGCGTAGCTTGGACGGGGCGCTCAACACCTGGCTTCGTACCTCCCCAGGAAGCGTTTTCCTCTCTTTCATGACTTCGCGGCTGCTCGAATAAGCGGCCACGCCACTGCTGTCGTAGATCGAGTATTCGAGAATCCCAGCAATGTTCGTAAAACTTCGGATCAGCACGTCCAGCTTCGGCATCTCACCCAAACTGATCGTCTCCTGTACGACGGGATCGGCGGTCTGGAAAATGTTTTCCGCATGCATCTGTTCGCGCTCCTTCAGCAAATCGAGGTTTTCGTCGGCGAGATGTTTCAACGCCTTATTGCTAAGTGCCTGCTGCAACAGCTGTGTGCCGGTGAAAGCCAGTAGCGTCGCGCTGAGCAGAACCAGCATGAATTTGGTCTGGAGTTTCATAGCGTTTCGATTTCGGAGAGCGCCCAGGCTGGCAATCGCCCAACCAACAGATATCGGGCGACCAAGCTGTGAAGGTGCTGCCGCTTGGAGACGCCCTCGCCAGCTCTCGCTTCGGAGGTTTTCTATTTCTGTGCGGCCGACCCTTTCCGCCGGCGCGCCACGTTTCACCAACCGCTCCTGGGGTCAGGTTTCCCAGCCTAATGCGGAGGGTCCACTCTCATATCGGCAGACACTCGCGGAAAGTTTAGGGCGGCGCATCTAGTAGTAGCGCACCGCTGATTAGAGCAATCTCTAGCAATAAGGCGTTTCGGCTCTTTATGATAGAAAGTTCATTCTAGCGGGAGCCGCCTCCCTCTTCGAGCGTACCCCCCCCTCACCGAACCCCCCGGGGTCCATCCCGTCCATCAAGGCCCCGCCCCATGGCCTCCCGCCCCACCCTTCAGTCGGCTTCTCTTCCGTCTGCGGTCTGCCTTTTCCATCGGCGGCCCTGGGCTTGACAGCGCGTCGGGAACCGAGCCAAGTTGGCCGTGCCATCTTATGGACCGTTTGGCCATCGTTGCCCATCCGCAGAGATCTGGCAGGGACCGACATCTGTATGGTATCCCCGCTTTCCGGCTGAACGGGCGGCCCCTAGTGTGGCTTGCGGCTTTTAAAGCGCATTCCAGCTTTTTCCCTGCCGCTAAAGCCATCCGGGTCCATGCCGCCGAACTCAAGGGATACAAGACTTCCAAGGGCACCATCCAGTTTCCGCCCGGGAAACCGCCCCCTGCCAGCCTCGTGGCCAGGCTCGTCAAAACCCGTATCTCGGAATTACAGAAGAACAAGTGATCCGCTGACGCAGCCGGTGGACCACCTCGCCCGGCCAAACGTTTCCGCCGCCCTCCCTACGCGTTCGTTGCCTACCACGTGCGCAGCTTTGCACCCTTCACCCCCCTCCACACCCACTCGCCCCCTTCTCATTCTTGTCATCCGTGAAATAGGCGAAATCCGTCGTCAAACCTTCCTCTCCTTTGTGTCCCTCTGTTGAGGTCTTCCTGCCCTCCGTTGTAGTTCCTGGCCCCTCGCGACTGGTCTTATCTCAAATCTCAAAACGTTCCCTGAGCCTCGCATCGCCTCTCCTCTCCTTCCGGGGAGACGATCAAGGTGCCTGGCCGCGGCGCCGTTTAGACGTCTAAACGGGCGCAGGGTGTAGAGGTAAGCGTAGACCGGAAAGGACCCATCAAACAGGGCTTCTCTGACCACCGGGCTCAACTCCGCCAGCACGCCCAGACGCAGACTCACCCAGGCTTTGCTCCGAGAGAGTTGCTGCGCGATCTCGGCCACGCTCAAACCACAACCGGCTTTGAGTTCATCGAGGAACCGAGCCTGTTCCAGCAATGAGAGCGCGTGATCATTGGCGGCCCGGAGCAGACAAATGATCCCGGCGGCTTCCTCGGGTGCCAGGGAGACAAACGGGACCGTGGATAGATGCAGCTTTTTGGCGCAGCGCAGTCGCTTAAAACCGTCCAAGAGCATGCGCGTGCTGGACAGCTCGACACCTTGCAGCGGCTGCTGGATGCCGACTTGGGCAATAGCCGCCAAGAGCCGGCCCTCGGCCACAGGGGATTTAAGCCGGCAGCCCTCGTAACGAAGGTCTAATTGGGAAAGCTCTACCACCACCGACGGGCCAGCAGGATGATCAGGGCGGCTGTTCATGCAACCAGGCCACACCTTGATCGATCCGCCGCGTGCGGACCATGCGGTGTTGTCTCACCGTCCGCTCCAGCATCGCGATAACCTCCCAAAGTTGAACCGGCCGTCCTTCGATCAGACCCAACATTACGCAGAGGTATTCCAGAAACGGGCGCAGTTCAGGGGGCAGAGGGCTGGGTGGTTCGGGCGGCCGTGGACTCTTGCGCCGTCGAGCGTTGAGGGCTTGCTTCTTCACCTTGCCCTCCGGCTCCTGGTAATAAGCGACGCTGCGCTTGGTCGATTGCCTTTTCCGGTGGGCTCGGCTGCATCCGAAAGGACAACCCAGGTCCTGCCGGTCAGCGTTGCGCGGGTCAGCAAGAAAAAAGATCCCGCAGTGCCGGCATCGTGCTAGGCACTTCCTCAGCCAGGGTTTGAGCCGCAACACCGATCGCAGCACCATGTAATACGCCAGCACCAAGGGCGCGACCGCCTTCTGGCGATACCACCCAGGATCGAACTGAAAATGCGCTGCGATCTCGGTTGCAAAAAACCGAGGCTCTCACTATGAATGCTGATCTTACTTAAAGCACCCTTGTCGTAGCGGAACGGCCAGCGGCCGTCGAGCTGCGGCAAGGGCTTCTTCTTTCAGCCCCTCTCCTTGGAAACAAAATCCCTCGGCGCTTCAGCTGGGCGGGTCAGTTCTCGTGAGCACAGGCGGGTCCATTTCCGTGAGCGCTAACGCGGAGCGCCTTACGGTTACCGGTATGTGAAGAAAAATGAAGCAACCGATGCTTGCTACCTAGTCAACGAGGCAGAAGCGGCGGTGGTGCGGGATGTGTTCACTTGGTATACCCAGGAGTTGCTGAGCATTGGAGCAATTGCGCGACGACTCAATGATCGGCTCCTGCCCACACGCTTTGGCAAGAGCCGGTGGGAACGTTCCAAGGTGTGGGCCATGCTACGAAATCCCGCTTACATGGGCCGAGCAGCCTTTGGAAAAACGGAACGAGCCGAGCGCAAACGAATCACACGACCGTTGCGGCAAAAAGGGGGTTATTCGGCGCGCTCGGGAGCGAACCGAGAGCGTGCCCGTGAACAATGGATCGAGCTATCGGTGCCCGCGCTGGTCAGTGAGGAGGCCTTTGCCCGCGCGGGCCAAAGGCTAGAAGAGAACCGGCACTTTTCAGCCAGAAATACCAAGGAGCCCACACTGCTCCAGGGATTATTGGTATGCGGTCATTGCGGCTATTCGCTCTACCGCACCTCAACCCGCACCACCAAACGCCAAGCCAAGTACTACCGCTGTCTGGGATCGGATCGGTATCGACATCTTAAAGATCCTCCATGCCCGTGTCGGCCCATTCGGGTGGAAGACATCGACGGCTTGGTCTGGGCTCAGGTGACAGACCTGCTCGAAAAGCCCGAACTGATTCGGGCCGAGCTGCAGCGGCGCCGGCAAGAGAGTCTCCAGCGCGATCCGCTGGAATTACGAAAAGAGCAATTGGCACAGGAACTGAAACGGGTGGAACAGCAAATCGACAAATTGCTCGACGCTTATCAAGAAGGGCTGGTGCCCCTGGGCCAATTGCGGCACCGGATGCCGGAGTTGCGGCGCAGGCAGCAGACCGTGGAAAAGGAAGCCGAGAGCGCCCGGTGGCAGGCTCTGGCGGCCGAGCAGGCCGCGCAGTTGGAACAATCCTTGGAGAGCTTCGTAGCCCGGCTGCGACACTCAGCCCAAAGCCTGAGTGTTCTGGATCGTCAGAAGGTCGTTCGGCTTTTGGTGAAAGAGATCATCGTCGAAATCGACAACCGGATTACCATCCGCCATTGTCTGCCACTAATGGGCGGCGTTCGCAATGCCGCCGGTTCGACGGCCGATTGTTATCTAGTGCGTCTGGGGAGTCACCGCTCCCCCTTGCGGGGTGCCTCCCTCCGCGTAGTGCTTGACGCCTTTTTCCATGATTCCCGCTTGAAGCCACTTGCTCAGCAGCCTCAAGATTACTCCATCACCGATCCGTTAACTCACCAGTTCGAGCAATCGCTTCCGATCGACGCTATCGAAGTATTTGCGAATATCCACCTCCAGCACCCAACGGGCTCCAAGTCCCATGAATTCTTTCCAGAATTCGGCGAGCGCCTGATGTGCTGTTGCCGGCGGCGCGAAACTGGAGGAAAAGCGCCGGTTTGAAAATTCGGCTGCGGCGGTGCGAAGCTCCATGTCGCTTGGAGAGGCTCAGGGTTCGATTTGATCCTTCATTCTGTAACTAGCG
>Ga0265314_10000033_pt1 | contig 254594 bp, 222 predicted proteins | sample 4126metaG_FD_203106 | JGI IMG/M metagenome (GOLD analysis project Ga0265314, IMG submission 203106) | Rhizosphere microbial communities from Carex aquatilis grown in University of Washington, Seatle, WA, United States - 4-1-26 metaG | ecosystem: Host-associated > Plants > Roots > Rhizosphere... | reverse complement strand
ATGTTCACTGGATAGATAGGTGGATTCAGGTTGTAGCTGAAATCCAGGCGAATGGGCCCGATCGGCGTATGGTATCGCAAACCTAAGCCAGGAGCATGCGTGAAATAGTCAAAGCGGCAGATTCCCTGGTGACCGGTGGAAGTGATGGGCCCATCAGTTTGCCCGCCCGGACTCGGCGGAATGATTTTTCCGCTGCTGTCGACCTGGGCAAGCGTAAGCACTTTGCAGTTATTGCGATCCGGCTGATGCAGGTGCGAAATCGCGGCCCACGCGTCGCCGGCATTTGTGAAGACGTTGCCCATGTCGTGGAAGAGAACAAAGCTGACGCTGTTGCCAAGCCATGGCAAGGTTGGCGGAGGCAGGCGCAGCTCAGTGCTGTTGATCAGCGCACCCGCGCCGCCAATGGGAAATCCAGTCTCAGGATCGCGCGGACCCGCAGCATTGAATGAGAAGCCCCGCAGCGATGTCGGCCCACCGGCATATAAGCGTTCCGGCAAGGGAATCAGCCGGCTGGCCCCCACGCCAAACGCACGCACCTGTCCGTAGCGCGTGTTGCGCGCCAATACAAATCGGTTCTTGTCGAATCCCCAGTAACTCGAATTGCTGACATCGAGCCGGTTGAACTCGACCTCCGCACCAATCGGTTTCTTCGAGAGGAAATCCTGAAAGCTCGTGTACGTTCCACGATGCGCATCCAGTGTTGAATCGCGCGTATCGCGAATCCATGTGAATCCCGGACCCGCCACGCGAACTGCAGCAGCAAGTTCCGGAATCTCCGCAGGAAACACTTGCAAGCTGTCGAACGCTACTTTCACGCGCCGGAAGTCGTACTCGTAGATGAATGTGTTGGCCTTCGACAACTTAGCGCCCGGCGTTTGAAAGCTCTGCGTAAACCGGAACCCGCCCTGCAATCTCGATGCGACGTAAGTGGTGACGTCTTTGCTGTTGGCGTATCCGCCATTGAACGTAATGCTGAAGTTGCGATGTCCCTGGAAGTGAGGAATCTGAAATAGCAGATCGATTCTCTGTTCCAGCAGACCGTAGGTTCCCTGCAGGGACGCTGACTGCTCGCGCCCGAAAAGATTATTGCGCGTAACTGCCGCAATCACTCGCGGGCTGACTCCCGGCGTGCCGTTGGGATTGCAGGCAACTCCGCGCGTATTGGCGCCCGCACAATTGTTCTGCGGAGTCCCGGTTTGTGCCTCGAATCCAATGCCGTAGGTGAGCGCCCAGCGTCGAGCCTCAATCGCCTGCAGCAGCACCGTCTTGCGGGTGTCATCGCCATTCGGGTTTTCGACAGCCGCATTCACCTCATTGAATAGCGACAGGTCATAGAGATTGCGCTGCGTATCCAAGAGTGCAGTCTGGTTCAAAGCGTCACCGGAGTGCAACGTGATGGCGCGCTCCACCGTTGAAGGGCGCGTGTAATGCAAACCTGTCAGCAGCACATTACGAACAAAAACCTGCGGCCCTTCGCTGATGTGAAACACCACATCCACCTTGTTCGCATCAGCGGTCTCAGGTAGCTGCGTAATCTCAACCGCCACCTGTTCAAAGCCGCGATTCAGGTACTCGCTCACCAACGCGTCGCGGTCGCCGGCCAGATTTTGCGGTGAAAGCAGCTGGCCCGGCGAAGTATTCATCAACAGCGTCAACTTGGCCGCTTCCACATGCTCGTTGCCTTCCACCTTGACTGCGCCCACGCGGGTCTGCTGGCCTTCATTAACCCGGTAGATCACATTCAGTTGCGCGGTGCGATTTTTTGTTTTTCCCTGTTGTCCCTCTGCGGCAACAATAGCGCTGTCCGGCGCACTCGCTTCCGAAGTCACCTTCACATCGGCGAAGCCGTTGTTTCTGTACACACCTTCCAACGCGCTAATATCGGCCGAAACCAGCGCCTGGCTGTAGATTCCGTGGCGGTCAATCGTATCTGCCGCATGCACGCTCAACAGCGCCTGCAGCGTATCGGCATCGAAATATTTGTTTCCTTCCACTTTGACGCTGTTCACGCGATGACGCTGGCCCAGTTGCACATCGTAGGCGATCACGACTTCCTTATCGTTGGCCGAACGCTGCGTGTGATTCACCTTGACATCGAAATAGCCGAGTTGCTGGTAATAGTCGCGCAGGCGGCGGTTGCCCTCGTTCAACAAGTCCTCATCTACGCTGCCTTCTTCAAAAATGGGTATGATGCGCTTGGTACGCTCGGCACTGATGTTCGCGCCTTCCAGCAGAACTCGCACCAGCGGCCCCCGGTTGGCAGAGAAGCTGTAATTTACTGTCTTGGTCTGGGCTTCGTACTTTGCCGACACAAGCTTGATTTCAGCTTCCATCCTTTCTTCACCGCGGTAATGCTTAAGCACCCCCGCCAGCGCGCGGTTCGCGGTGTCGCGATCGACGTGCGCATTGTTTTTCAAGTGCGCATAATGACGAAACGATTGCACGCTCAAGCCTGAGTCTCCGGTAACCTCCACCTGCCCGATGCGCGCCTGGGGACCGGAAACCACCTTGAACGCAATATCCATCAGCTGCTCGTTTGGATGCGGCGTCAGCTCGTATGTAATCTGCGGCTCGTTGAATCCGTTCTCGGCCAGCGTGCTGCGCATTTGCTTTATCGCGATGGCAAGCTTGGCATCGTTGAATCGGGTTCCCGCCACGAGTTGACTTGCACGCTCCAACTGCGCGTTCATCGTCGCGCCTTTTGCGCCATCCACCCAAACCGTTCCGATAAAGTTGCGGGCGACGCTGCGAAAGATCAGGTCCACTCCTTCCTGATCGGGCACTCCCTCCACTTCAACCGACTCCAGCAAACCCGTTGCATACAGCTGGCGCAGGCTCTCGTGAATATTATCGGCCTTCAGCGGATTACCCGGTTGCTGGGCCAGCGTTTCTGGCACCGGGCTCAGGCGCCCCCTGGAAATACCTTCAAAAGAGATTGCGCGCACCGGCAAGCCTTCCCAGCGCATGGTCGCGGGCTCATTGCCGGCAGACGGGGCTGGCTGGCTACCGGCTTGCGTGGCTGGTACCCCACTAACGGGTGTCGGGCTATCGGGAATTGCCTGCGTTGGAGAGTTCGGTGGCGGATTTTGAGCGCCTGCAACGCACATCCTGGAGCCGACGAAAGAGACAAGGACGCAAACGAGCAATCGGCGCGCCGCAGACAGTCGCTTGTAGCCGATCTTCCGTACCGGCTTCTTCCGCAAGTCCTTATTCTCCAAAATACGCGGGGCATACAACCAATTCGCGTATTTCCGCATTCATTAATACTGCATTCGACGCAAGAAACTCTCGAGCGACGGCGACGAATCCTTCGCGAAGTTCCGGCTTTTTACTTTACCCTTCCCCCATATACTAACGAGGAGGGGAGCCGAGCGCGCAGGGCTTCCCAGTAGCAAGAGAGATCCTATCCCCCAAGGAAACTCATGCCCCGTTCCCGGTATTCAAGCACTCCGCCGGAAGGAACGTCACCTGGAGTGGACGTAGCAACACCGCCTCCCGCTCCAGTTGCCAAGCGTGTTACCTTCCCTCCCGCTGCCAGGCCCGACCCCGCCGAGGCTGATGCCTTGACGCGTGCCCAGGCAGGCGACCACCAGGCTTTCGCCCACCTCTACTCTCTCCACAAGAGGCGGATCTACTCCCTCTGCCTGAGGATGGTAGGAAACATTGCAGAAGCAGAGGACCTTACCCAGGAAGCCTTCCTGCAGTTGCATCGAAAAATCGCGACGTTCCGCGGTGACTCTGCCTTCTCTACCTGGCTACATCGACTCGCCATTAACGTGGTGCTCATGCAGCTGCGCAAGAAGGGTCTCAGCCTGATTTCTCTCGATGAAGCCATGGAACCGGTGCCCGAAGAGGGGCCTGGCCGCAGCTTTGGCGCACCCGACCTTGCCCTTAGCGGAACCATCGATCGCCTGGCACTTGAACGCGCCGTGGCCGATTTACCCGCCGGATACCGTCTGATTTTTATTCTTCACGACGTAGAGGGCTACGAACATAATGAAATTGCCTCCATGCTCGAGTGTTCAATAGGCAATAGCAAATCGCAGCTTCACAAGGCGCGCTTGCGCCTTCGCGATGCCCTGCGTGCGAGTTCTCTACCGGAGGCGCAGTCGTGACTGTTGACCCTACCAAAATGAGCTGCGCCGAATTTCAGGCCTATCTGCCCGAACTCATCGGCACAGGAGTTGACGCCAGCGCGCATCCGCACATCCAGAATTGCGAATTGTGCCGTGCCCTGCTGGCTGACCTGGAAACCATTGCCGAAGCAGCACGCCAACTGCTCCCCATCGTCGACCCGCCAGAGGACCTCTGGGCGCACATCGAGTCAGCGATCAAGAGTGAAGACGGCGAAGCCGACCTCAGCTCCACCAAAGTAGCCCCGTCGGCCAACTAGCCGGCCTCGGCCATCACCCAATTTTGACTTACTCCGCCCTGTCCGCCTCCTTGCGGTCAGGGCAGCAACATCGTCCCCATCGGGAACAGCACCGCTTTCGGCATTCATCCCTTCGATTTCCCAGACCGCGTAATCCTCACTTTCAATTCGTTTCTGCCGATACAAAATTCATGCAGCCACGCATCCAAAGGATTAACTGGAGAGGCTCATCGACACTGGAGAGGCTTATTGGCGGATCTGGGAACCACTTCCTCTTCGCCTCCGTACCGCCAGCATCTGAAACACCTCCCGGAATGGGCAAACACAGGGATACCCCGAGATTCTTGAAACTTTTCGGTTCCTGCGTTGTCTATATGAAGGTAACTTGATAAAGGGACACTCAATGTCAAATCAAACCCCGAAGTCGCCGCAGTCGCAAGCTATTACAACCAAAGACACTTCCGGGCTGCGCCAAGTTGCGGTGCTTCCCGTTCGTGATACGGTCTTGTTCCCGCACGCAGTTTTGCCGCTCACCGTGGGGCGCGAAAGCTCGATCCAGCTGATCGAGTCGCTGGGAGAGGAACGGACCATCGTGGTGGCTGCGCAGCTTGATCCCCGGCTGGATGCGCCCAAGCCCGAAGACCTGCACAAAGTGGGCACCCTGGCCACAGTACACAAAGTTGTGCGCATGCCCAACCAGAGCCGCTTCGTCTTCACAGAAGGCGTAACCCGCGTTCGCCTGGTTCGCTACACGCAGACTGAGCCTTACATGATTGCCGAGGTCGAAACGCTCGAAGATATCGAGCCCGCCTCCAGCTCCGGGTTTGAAGCGCTGCAGCGCAACGTGATTGCGCAGTTCCAGCAGATCGTTTCCGAGTCGCCTACTCTCTCTGACGAGTTGCAGACCATTGCGGCCAACATTGAAGAGCCCAGTCGACTCGTCGATTTTGTTGCGTCGTCTTTGCCGTTCCTGACCACGGACGACAAGCAGCACCTGCTTGAAACCGGCAGCATTGTCGAACGCCTGGAACTGCTCAACAAGCATCTCGCCAAAGAAATTGAAGTACAGCAGCTTCGCGCCAAGATCCAGAACGAGGTGCAGGACCAGGTGCAGCAGTCGCAGCGCGACTACTACCTGCGCGAACAGATGAAGGCCATCCAGAAGGAGCTGGGCGAGCAGGACGAAGGCCAGCGCGACGTGGAAGAACTGCGCGAAAAAATCGAAGCCTCCGGAATGCCCGAGGACGTGAAAAAAGAAGCCCTCAAGGAGCTTTCGCGGCTGCAGCGCATGTCTCCCATGGCCGCCGACTACTCGCTCACGCGCAATTACATCGAATGGCTGGCTGTACTGCCGTGGACCAAGAGCTCCGGCTCCAAAATCGACATCGGCAAGGCTCGCGAGATCCTCGACGAAGATCACTATGAGTTGAAGAAGGTGAAAGACCGCATCCTGGATTACCTCAGTGTGCTCGAGCTCAAGCCCGACATGAAGGGGCCGATACTCTGCTTCGTTGGACCTCCCGGCGTAGGAAAGACCAGCCTGGGCCGCTCGATTGCGCGCGCACTCGGCCGCAAATTCCAACGCGTCTCGCTGGGCGGCATGCACGATGAAGCGGAAATCCGCGGACACCGCCGTACTTACATCGGCGCTCTGCCCGGCCAGATCATCCAGAGCATTCGCCGGGCTGAGACCAACGACCCGGTCATTATGCTCGACGAAGTCGACAAGCTGGGGCGTGACTTCCGAGGCGATCCGGCTTCGGCTCTGCTTGAAACGCTTGATCCGGAGCAGAACAACACATTCCGCGATAACTATCTCGACGTGCCGTTCGATCTGTCGAAGGTGCTGTTTATCTGCACGGCAAATATGCTTGACACCGTGCCGCCGCCGCTGCAGGACCGTATGGAAATCATCCCACTGCAGGGCTACAGCGAAGAGGAGAAGCTGCATATCGCCAACCGCTACCTGATTCCGCGCCAGATCAAGGCTAACGGCATCACGACGGAGCAGATCGAGTTCCCTGAAGAGGCGGTGCGCAACATCATCCGCCACTACACGCGCGAGGCCGGCGTTCGCAAGCTGGAACAGACTATCGGAACAGTGTGCCGCAAGCAGGCACGGCGCGTAGTTGAAGGGCATGCTGAAAAACTCGTCGTCGATCGCGAGGTCATTCGCGAATTTCTCGGCGGTATTCAGGTGCGCGTCGAAACTGAAGTAGAAGAGCGCGTCAAGCGTCCCGGCGTTGCCGTGGGACTGGCCTGGACACCGGCCGGCGGCGACATCCTGTTCATCGAAGCCAACAAGATGAAGGGCAAGGGCAGCTTTACCATGACCGGTCAAATCGGCGAAGTCATGCAGGAATCCATGCAGGCTGCGCTTACCTGGGTGCGCTCCAACGCACCGGCCCTTGGCCTGTCGGAGGACTTTAACAAGGAGCTCGACCTGCACATTCACGTGCCGGCGGGCGCCATACCAAAGGACGGTCCTTCAGCAGGCGTAACCATGGCAACGGTGCTTGCATCGCTCCTGACTGATACACCGGTGCGCCCGCTGACGGCCATGACCGGCGAAATCACGCTCAGCGGCAATGTACTGCCCGTGGGCGGAATCAAGGAGAAATTCCTGGCCGCGCGGCGAGCCGGCATCAAGACCATCATTCTGCCGGCGGAGAACCGTCAGAACGTGGAAGAGGATCTGACGCCGGAGATGATGGAGGGCGTGAGCGTGCACTACGCCAGCCGCATTGAAGACGTGCTGGACGTGGCCCTGCCGCTGTTGAAGCCTGGTCTGCACGCCCGCGAGGAAGTCCGCGAGCTGGCAGCCAACCAAGTCGCATAAGTTCACAACACAGGAACAAATGCCCTCGCGAAAGCGAGGGCATTTCTGTCTGCACGGCTATTCAAAAATGTCAGATGCTTGCTGTGCCATCAAAGCCAACGTTGGCCATGGAGCGGCTGGTTCAGACCACCGAGGCATCGAACCTGTAGCAGACGCTTCAATTCTGGAGAACTGCAAGACATCGCATTCGCGACAAGTATGTATGTCAAAAAGGGGCCCCTCTTCATGAACATGACTAATCAAACAAGCTTAAGACCAGCAATCACACCGCTACTGCGTTTCGGCAAGGGAAATTACTTCTTTTCTTTTACTCCAGCGATTTTACTGCTCGCGTTCGTCTGGCCATTCAGCGGAGGCAAAGATGTGCAGATGATAGCGGGACAATCGAATCCTGCGGCACGCTGCACAATCCACATGCATGTGGGCGACAACGGGAACACGGAGCTGGACATGAAGGCCGAATCCCTCGCCGCTCCCAGCGCGCTCACTCCTCCCAAGAACGCCTACGTTGTGTGGGTCCAATCGCCGGACGATGCACCTCAAAATCACGGACAGATCACCATCGACAAAAACCAGAAAGCGGAATTGAAGACCGTGACGCCCTACAAACGTTTTAGAGTCTTCATCACTGCCGAAGATCAGCCGCAAATGAAGGTACCCGAAGGGCCTACAGTGCTTTCCGCCGATGTAGCAGAAGGCAAGTAGTAAAGTCGAATCCCGTCGCTTCCCACGAGAAAGGTGGGACAGCGCTCACCTCATCCGGCCACAAACGAGCTAACAGCTAAAAGCTCATAGCTAACAACTGGTAGCAAACGCTGAATGCCGCCCTCCCGCGTCTAACCCGCAGGCGGTATTCTCAATCCATCTATGCGTGTACGAGTTCTTCCTTTTGGCATATTGAAAGACTGGCTCGGCGCCTCGGCAACCACATTGGAATTGCCTGACGGCGCTTCTGTTGGCGACCTGCTCGACCGTGTTGGCGAGCTGCAGAACGCCGCCCCGGCGCTGCGCGGCATTGCCGTCAGCGTGAATGCGGAATACGCCACCGCCGCCCACCTTCTCAGCGACGGAGACGAAGTCGGCCTGCTGCCGCCAGTCTCCGGCGGAACCGATTCCGTCGTCGATGATGAAGTCCCGCCAATCGTCATTGCGCTGACTCGCGAGGTTATTCCGACTGAAAAGCTGGCAGCAGCAGCGAGGCGCGGAGAAGACGGCGCTGTCGTCGTCTTCGACGGTATTGTGCGCAACAACACGCGCGGCCGCCGCACGCTCTACCTCGACTACGAAGCCTACGAAGAGATGGCCCTTAAGCAGATGAGCGAACTGGCCGAACAGGCCCTTTCGAAATTCGCGGTGCGGCATGTGACACTCGTTCATCGCCTTGGCCACCTCGAAATCGGCGAGAGCAGCGTGCTGGTCATCGTCGCCTCTGCGCATCGCGGAGCAGCTTTTGATGCCTGCCGCTGGATCATCGACACACTCAAGCAGACCGTCCCCATCTGGAAGAAGGAGACTTTCGTCGACGGCGCCGTGTGGGCGCCTGGCGAGCCGTTCCCTGCCGAGCTGAGTGTTGCGCCGGAGGCCACGCGTGACTCGTAGCCTGCGCGCCATCCTCTCTGTTCTGACCCTCGCATCTTCCTGCGCGCTCCACCTCCCGGCGCAGGACACGACGCTGCACGTCGACGTAAAACTCGTCAGCGTATTCGCCAACGTGACGGACCAGAACGGCGCAATCGTGGGCAGCCTCACCAAGGACGACTTCGCCCTGACGGAAGATGGCCGCCCGCAGAATATCTCAGTCTTCGAAAAACAATCGGAACTGCCGCTCAATCTCACTCTCGCCATCGACACCTCCGGCAGCGTGCAGAAAGATCTCACGGAAGAGGCGGCAGCGGCGCGCCGTTTCGCGCATGCTCTCGTCCGCCCGCAGGATCAGATGAGCGTGATGCAGTTCGCCACAGAAGTTCGCGCGCTCACTATGTTCACGAACAAGCTTTCGCTCATTGATCGTGGCCTGAACCAGTTGCGCGGCGGCTGGGCCACCGCTCTCTACGACGCCATCGATCAAGGTTCCGAACTGCTCGGAGCCAAAGACGGCCGCAAAGTCCTGGTGGTTATCTCCGATGGCGACGACACTGCCAAAAACAAGACCTACAATGACGCCCGTGAGCAGGCCCTTCGCAACGACGTGATGATTTACAGCCTGATCGACGTGCCCATTGAAGCCAGCGCAGGCCGCAGCACCGGCGGCGAACATGCGCTCATCACGTTGGCGGAGGAGACCGGTGGAAAATATTTTTATGTGAACGAAGGCGGCCTCGACAAAGCATTCGCGAAAGTAAGCGACGACCTGCGCACCCAATACCTGATCGGCTATTATCCACGCAATCAGGAGCCGGGCCGCACCTATCACCGCATCCGCGTCACAGTTCCCCGCGCTGCGTCGCAGGCCTATACCGTCCACCACAAAGTCGGCTACTATTCCGACTCAAATTCCGCGTCATCGAACTAGTCTTCGTAAATGCGTTACTCTTGTCGGCATGACTTTTCTGCCGTCAAAAGTTGCGTCTGTTCTGTGCATGTTCGCCGTCTTAACTGCGGGCGCGCTACCCGGATTCGCCAAATCCAAACATGGAAAGATTCGCATTCTCATTGTTGACGGGTTCAGCAATCATGACTGGCAGCAGACCACACAGCTGCTTCGCGGCATCCTCGACAGCGCGGGAAAGTTCAAGGTAGACGTCAGCACAGCCCCGCAGGATCCCGACTCGCCAGAGTGGACAGCGTGGCGTCCCAAATTCTCCACCTACGACGTCGTCATCCAGACGTGCAATGAAAACGCCAACAATGGGCAACTGCTGAACCTGAAGAAAAAGCCCGACTGGCCCGAAGCCCTCAAGCGCGACTTCGCCGAATACGTCCGCAAAGGCGGCGGAGTCTACATCTATCACGCCGCAGAGAATGCGTTCGTCGGCTGGAAGGAATATGAGCAGATGGTCGGCCTCAGTTGGCGTGATGCCGACTACGGTACCGCCATCCGCATTGACGACGCAGGAAAGCTGGTGCGCATTCCGCCCAACGACGGCCGCGCCACCAACCACGGCAAGCGATTGGACGTGTTGGTGACGCGCCTCGGCGACGACCCCATTCACGCCGGTTTGCCTCGCGCATGGATGTCGCCGGACATGGAGGTCTACTACTACGCGCGCGGCCCGGCACAGAACGTCGATGTCCTGGCCTACGCTCGCGATACCGATCCCAAGCTCGGCCTGCTGTGGCCGGTGGAGTGGACGACCACCTACGGCCAGGGCCGCGTGTACATTTCCACCTACGGCCATGTATGGCCCGGCGATGTCGATCCTCCCGGCATGCGCTGCGCCGCTGTCCAAACCATTATTCCCCGCGCGCTTGAATGGCTCGCCCGCCGCCCGGTCAGTTTTCCAGTTCCCGCGGATTTTCCGGGCACGACGGCCGTCTCGGTTCGCGCCGCCGCAAAATGATTGTGAACGGCGAGGGCCGCAGTCACGGCGATTTGCATCTAAAATTGCATCATGACCTCACCTTTGTCCTCGCGCCGCCGTACCAAGGTGCCCCCGCCCGGCGAAACAGGCCAGGAGGCTCTCTATCTCCGTTCGCTCAGTGACCGGCAGGTCACCGTCCACATCAAGCTTCGCGACGGCGAAACCGTGCGCGGCTGGATCGAGTATTTTGACGACTCCATGCTGCGCCTTACCCGCGAAGGACATCCCAATCTTTTCATCTACAAGCATCAGATCCGGAGCATTAGCGAAGCGGGCAAGCGCCGCCAGGTGCGCACGGGATCCGCAAGCGAGGAAGCCTAAGTGAGTTTTGAAAGCGCGTCGAACGCAGGTTCCATCCTGGCAGCAAAACTGAATCTCACCTGGGTTCCCAAAGCCTCAGAGATCGCGCTCGAAGGCGGAAAACGTCTGCGCGAATTTCTTGCGCAGGGAGTGGAAACCGAATACAAGGGTGACGTCGACCTGGTTACCATTGCCGACCGCACTGTAGAAAAGCTCATCCGCACCCGCCTTGGCGAAATCTTCCCGCAGCACGGCGTCTACGGTGAAGAAGGCACCCGCGACCGCATGGAAGGCGAGTTCCGCTGGTATGTAGATCCGCTCGACGGCACCACCAACTTTGCGCACGGCTTTCCGCATTTCTGCGTATCGATGGGCCTGGAGCAGCGCCCTGCTCATCTCAAGCCGGAGGAGGATGGCACGCTCGTCGCCGGCGTTGTCTACGATCCAATGCGCAATGAGCTCTTTACCGCTGAACGCGGAAAAGGAGCGTACCTAAATGGCCGCGCCATTCACGTCTCCGCGATTCCTGAACTTGCAGAGACACTGCTGGCCACGGGCTTTCCCAGTCGCAAGCGACACAATAGCCCTAACGTGCATTTTTATCAGGAATTCACTTTGCGCTCGCATGGCGTGCGCCGCGCCGGCTCCGCGGCACTCGATTTGGCTTATGTGGCCGCTGGACGCCTGGACGCATTTTGGGAGTTCAACCTGAATCCGTGGGACACCGCCGCCGGAATTCTATTGGTGGAAGAAGCGGGCGGCAGCGTCACCGATTTCTCCGGCAATCCGTACCAGCTCGACAGCCGCGAAATCCTGGCCTCCAACGGCAAAATCCAGAAAGAACTGGTTGCGCTGTTCGAAGATCTGTTCGCCGGACGCAATCTTGCACCGATCCCAACTCCACAGGAAGCCGCAGCCGCGCGGCGCAAGAGGCAAGCAAGTTGACAAGGTTACAAGTTGGCTGGAAAGACCTCATTCGCTATGAACCGCGCGTAAACTGTCAACTTGTAAACTCGTAAACCGTCCTTTTCCCGCATCGCAAAACTCCGCTTCATCCAGTAGCAGTCAGCCTTCGGGGTCGTATGCTACTATCAGCGTCGAGGAATCAGTTCCCCGGAGAAGAAGACAGATGGCTTACGTCATTGCAGAACCCTGTATCGGCACCAAGGACACCGCCTGTGTAGACGCATGTCCGGTCGATTGCATTCACCCCAAGAAGGACGAAGACGGCTTCGAAGCCACCGATCAGCTGTTCATTGATCCGGTCGAGTGCATCGATTGCGGCGCCTGCGTTCCTGCTTGTCCGGTATCGGCGATTTTTGCGCTCGACGATCTGCCGGAGAAGTGGGCTCACTTCGCCGAAAAGAACTCGACGCACTTCGGACGTTAGTCGCAGCCAATTGCCGACGGTCTGACAGGGGGTTGGCCGCTAGCCGCCCCGCCCAATGCGTAAAAACACCAGCGCGCACTCTGCCTAAGGCAGGTTGCGCGTTTGTGTTTTTACGCTTTGTTGGACGAAGGCGGGGTGTAAACGAGGGGTTTGTTTCGAAAGCTCCAGAAACGCCATACGAAAATCGCCCCGGATGAAGTCCGGCGAAGCCGACCAAATCCCGGGAGCAGACACAAAACTACTAGCAGCCCCCTGGCGGCGGCCGAAACTCGGTAACGTTGTCAGAAAAGAAGTAGTGAAACCTACTGAACGGTTTCGGTCAGTTGAACCCTTTCCAAAACTTCTGCAGCCTCGGACGCGCTGTTCTCTGCATCCGTGCGCGGACGGAGAGCGAACTGGCCTTTGCCGATTTCGACAAATTCAATCTTGTCGCCGGTTTTCAAACCAAGCTGCTTCCGAATGTCAGTGGGGAGGGTAATTCGTCCGTTGAAGGTGACCATTGCTGAAGGCATTTGGAACCTCTGAGTCTAATTTTAGCTGAGGATCGATTTCGAATCTGTGGAAAGTCCCGCACTGTGATGATGTAAGCCACATCACATCATCAACATAAAAATTCCTTCAAAGTTGCTTGCCGCAGTTTTCGGCGATTTGGCCGCCCCCCACCCGGTTTCTCTCATCACATGCCTGCAAGTCATTGCTGACACAGCATTTTTCAGTGGCATCCTCCGGTTCTACCAGATCAGTGGTGCGAAGATAGTAATCGCATGAGTGTGCTCACTTCAGAAGCGGTAGTCCTGCGTACCTGGCCGCTGCGCGAATCGGACCTGATTGTGAGCTTTTTCACGCGCGATTACGGGCGCCTGAAAGGCGTAGCCAAAGCGGCACTTAAAAGCCGCAAACGCTTTGGCGGCGCGCTCGAGCCCATGACCATGGCGCGCGCCTGGTTTGCTGAGCGGCCCCGCCAAGAGCTTGTGCGGCTCGATCAGCTTGAAATCGTGCGCTCGCCGCTTTCCGCTCCCGTGGACCAGGTGCGTCTGGCCGTGCTCAGCTTTTTTGCTGAACTCATTGACGAAGCCCTGCCCGAACACGATCCGCAGGAAACCGTCTTCCGCCTCATCGTCTCGGTGCTGGAACAAACGAATCCAGCCCAGACAAGCGCTGCTCAGTCCATCGCCAACACGGAGCTTAGCGCCGAAATTGGCCAGCCGTGGATGGCGCTCACCTACTTCTCGCTATGGATGACGCGCCTGATGGGCCTGCTGCCCGACGTTTCCCGCTGCACAGCTTGCGGCGAACTACTACGGCCAACGGAGGTTTCATTCAGCAGCTACAGCGATGGCCTGTTCTGCGCAGTGCATCGCGGGTCAAACTCCAATATCCTGTCCGCCGATTCATGGCAGCTGGCCCAGCGCATGTTGCGCGCGCCCGTCTCAGCTTTCGCAGCCGAGCTGTGGCCTCGCCGCCGCGCCCAGGACCTCCGCCGCTTCACCGTGCAATCGCTCGAACGCCACCTGGAGCGCAAGCTCAGGACAGCTGAAGCGCTCAACCGCTTGGGCGGATGAGAGAATTCTTTTTAAACGCAGGCGCCTGTGTGTGACTTACTGAAACTGGCCCTCGTCGACCAGCCGCTGCACGACGAGTTCCGCCCCGAAGCGATTGAGGTGCTCATTGTCGTTCATCATCGGGATTCGTTTGGGAAAATCCGCATAATGCTCGCAGGAACCATTCGAGCAAATCGTGTTGTTGAGCGAAACAAATTCAAAGTGCCATTTATCGGCAACCAGGCTCCGCAATCGCCCTTCCAAATCCGACTGTAATGTAAGCATGTGCCTGCCAGGCAGATCGGGCCTGTTCCATGCGATCGAATAAGCGACCAGGCGGGCAAGTGGAGCGTCGTACTCGGGTACACCGCCAATCACAATCACACGAACATGGTGCTCTGCAGCCCATCGCAGCGTGTCATCGAGCGCATCGAGAATGCCTTCCGTCCAACTGGATTCAAGGATCAATGCATCCACCGGATGGACCGGCAGATAAGTATCGAAAATGTAATACATAACCTTTTCGCACAGGCTAGGTGCAGGATGGCCGAAGTGTGTCGCCGGGCAGGAACTCACATTCACCTGCATCACATTCGCGCGCGGCAACAGTTCTTGCAAAGCAGGCCAGATTGCCGCGGCGTGACTGTCTCCGATCAGAAGGTAGTTTTTAACATCTGGCCTTTGTTGGAGACAATAATTGAAATTGAAACTCATCGCGCCCGTAGTGGCGTCCACGAAACACGTTCCGAGTCTTTGAGCTGCTTCATCCTTCTTGAGTTCATCCTGTCCGATGTACGAGGCTGCGTGCAGAGTATCCGCTGAAAAACGGTTCCTGAAGCCTCCAGAGCCGATGGTCAGGCTTGAAAACACCACCAGAATCGCTGCGATTGCGACGGCGCATGCGAACAGACGTCGCCGCGGGAGCAACGTCTTGAGGCGTCCCTTTCTGAATGGCACCTCAACGAATTTCCACGACAGATAGGCAAGGACAAAAGACACGGCCAGCTCAATAATGTGGTCGAATCGATCCGGTGAGAACCTGCCTTGAAAGTGCCGCTCAAACCAGGAACTGAGATCAACAATGCCCATCCGATAAACCATAATGACCGGCCAGTGCCACAGGTAAAGCGAATAGGAGATAAGCCCGATTGCGACCAGCGGGCGACTGGCAAGGACCGTATACACAAGGGATGTACCCGAGATTCCCGCGCCGATAATCAGCGCCGATCCCAAACATGGCAAGAGCGCGCTCAGCCCCGGGAATGGCGTCGTCGATGTGTATGCAATCGTCGAGTAGAGAATCATCGCCAGGCCGGCCAGCGCAACCAGATTCCTAAGCCAGAAAGATCGCAACGCTGGAATGACACCCAAAGCTACAAGAGTACCCACAAGTAATTCCCACGCGCGCGTGTAGGGCATGTAAAAGGCGGTATCGGGATTGCGTGCAACAACGATGGCGCTCGAAATCAACGAGACAATCGAAAGCACCGTTATGGAAGCAAGCAGATGCTTCGGAAAGATCTTCCGCACCAGTACAAGAAATATGGGAAAAAGAATATAGAACTGCTCCTCAACCGCTAAAGACCAGGTGTGCAGCAGCGGATTTGAATTGCGACGATCGAAGTACCCTGATTGCATCCAGAGATAGAAATTGGATCCTGATAACGTGGTTGCCAGTTGTGTCTTCGCAAAACTGACCATCTCGAGGGGCAGGAAGAAAACAAAAGTGAACAAACTGAAAGCCAGAAGTAACGCAAAGAGCGCGGGGAAAATACGCCGTATCCTTCGCTCGTAAAATCCGGCAATTGAAAATTTCGATAAAGCAATCTCTGAAAAAATGATCGAGCTGATCAGATATCCGGATATGACGAAGAAGATATCGACGCCCACATATCCGCCAGTCAGGTGCAATATACCGACGTGGAAGGCCATTACCGCGCAAACAGCCACCGCGCGAAGGCCGTCGATATCCGGGCGATAGGTCGATTTTTCTCCGCCGCCATTGGAAGTATGCGAACTAGCGGAAATAAATCCCCCCTTGCCGCAATTTTCCCTGCGGTTTAGATGATTGGAATACTTCTTTAAGCATTGTCAACGGCAGTCATAGGCTTGGCAATAACCAAATAGCCTACCGTAGAAACCCAACTCTTCGGCTAGCCTTTCGCATTCAGCGCCACAGCAGCGCGGATCAAATTCTTCAGCGCCGCCTCATTGATCTCCTCGCCTTCGTGAATATCGATGGCGCGCCTCACATTCCCTTCAAGGCTGGAGTTGAACAGGCCTGAAGGATCCATCAATGCAGCTCCCTTGGCAAACGTCAGCTTGACGACATTCTTGTAAGTCTCGCCCGTGCAAATAATCCCGCCGCGCGACCACACAGGAACTCCCGGCGAAGTCGCCTTGGCCCACTTCCATTCTTCAACGATTTCGATGTCTGCTTCGAGTATGATTTCGCGCAAATGTGCCAACATCGTTCCGCGCCAGTCCCCGAGCTCGTTGATCTTTGCGTCAATCGATGCAGATGCTGATGCAACGGCGGATTCCACTGAAACGGACCTTTTCATATTCAGCTCCAGGACTTGCAATTGTTCATTCATTTATTCTCAACGCCGAACTGCTCCGCGTACTCAGCTTTAAGTCGCTGCCAGCCACCAAACTTCGCGGCGTCGCCGCCGACCAGGCGCCCGATTGGCTCTCCTGCCAGCAGCCCATCAAGAACATCGAAGCAGATGTGCCAGCCCGCGGCGCCCCATGAAATATAGCGACGATCGATGCTGTGCCAGAGTGTGAGGCGCGTACCACCGCACAGCGGTTCCAGTTCCCACCGGATATCGTGGAACTCCAGTACCTTGGGAGCGTCAGCGCGCCTCACTTTGGTTGCGGAAACATTCCCGGTTCCTGCCCAGGTCAAGTTCACGGCCGCTCCAACCGCGCCCAGGTTTCCGTCCACATCGAAGGGCGCCCATTCGCGTAGTTGCGTGGGATCGGTGAGCGCCTCCCACACCATTGCCGGCGCATGACGGAGTTCTCGAACGAGAACGAGCGTCCACTTGTCTCCGTCTTTTAGTACCTGCGCCCCGCTTGCGGAACCCGGCGCGTATTGTTCACGAGCGGTCATCGACTTTTCTCCCACCGCATCTGTGCGTCAACCCTGCCACTTCATCAGCTGCGTCACTTGAATCAGATTGCCACAGGTGTCGTTCAGCATGGCGATCTTCGATGCAGTCACGTCCGTTGGCGGCATGGGAAAGTCGGCGCCTAGCGCTTTCATGCGCTCGTAATCCGCCTGTAGATCTTCAGTGAAAAACATGGCCGCCGGCTGGTTCTGCTGGAACAGCGCCTGCTGATAGGTCTTGGCCGCGGGATTGTTGTTAAGCGCCAACTGCAGCTCGGTTCCATCTGGATCTTCCGCAGACGCCACAGTGAGCCAGCGATACGGCCCCTGGCTGAAATCGGCCTTCTTTTGAAAGCCAAGCACTTCTGTATAAAAGCGCAGAGCCTTCTCTTGATCATCAACGTGCACAGTGGTTATTTTGATTTTCATCGTTTTCCTCGCTTATTGATTTTCGTGGGCGCTGCCGCCTCACTTCTCTTTCGCTTTCGTTCGTGGTGTTGAATATTGGTTCGCGCGGACTGCTCCATTCGATCAAGATGACGTTCAAGGGCGTCCACGTGGGCCGACCAGAACCGGCGAAACGGCTCGAGCCAGTGATCCAGTTCCTGAAGCGGCTCCGGCCTCAGCCGGTAAAGACGTCGCTGCGCATCCACGGTCGATTCAACAAAGCCGGCCTCGCGCAGCACGCGCAGATGCTTTGAAACGGTTGGCTGCGACATACGAAGCTCGCGCTCGATCTCTCCAACCGATTGTTCTGATGCGATCAGCAGGCTCAGAATCGCGCGGCGATTCGGTTCGGCAATAATCTCGAATACATTTTCCACTCACTTTGTATACTTCAATTAGTATATACGTGTCAAGGCATATTATCAAATGATCTTCACGACGATCCTGGCCTTTAGCTGAAAGCTAACGGCTGATATCTGAAAGCTGTCTCCTACTCCAACTGCTAAAATTAACCTTCAGTCCCTTCGAAAGAGAGTCCCGTGCCAACTGCAACTAAATCAACGGCCAAAGCCGCCGACAACACTAAAGCGGCGCCGCTCACCTTTCAGGAATTGCTGTTCCGCCTCCAGGGCTTTTGGGCGGCGCGCGGATGCGTGCTGCAGCAGCCATACGATGTCGAAGTCGGGGCCGGTACCATGGCTCCGGAAACGTTTTTGCGCGTGCTCGGTCCCAAGCCTTATCGCGTAGGTTACGCGCAGCCGTCGCGTCGACCGGCTGACGGCCGTTATGGCGAAAATCCGAACCGTCTGTTCAAGCACACACAGTTTCAGCTCATTCTCAAGCCGCCGCCGGTCAACGTGCAGGAGCTCTACCTTGAGTCGCTTGAGGCCATCGGCATCGACCTGGGGCAGCACGATCTCAAGTTCGAAGAAGACAACTGGGAGTGGCCTGCCGGCGGCGCGTGGGGTGTCGGCTGGCAAGTAATGCTCGACGGCCTTGAGATCACGCAGTTCACATATTTCCAGCAATGCGGCGGTCTCGACCTTGATCCCATCTGCGCAGAGCTTACCTACGGCCTTGAACGCATTGCCGCGTTCCTGCAGGATGTGGACTCGATCTACGACATTGTGTGGGCCATTGATCCCGATACCGGAGCACCGGTCACCTATGGCGATGTTCGCCTGCAGGAAGAGTTGCAGTTCTCTGTTTACAATTTCGAATTCGCTGACGTGCCCAAGCTTTGGGAGCACTTCAACATGTACGAAGCAGAAGCGCAATCGCTGCTGACCCGGGCCGGCGAACTACTCAAGAATGAAGAAGCAGCCTCAACCGACAAACGCCGCTTCCCGTTGTTGGCAACCTATGAACTCGCGCTCAAATGCTCGCACCTGTTTAACCTGCTCGACGCGCGCGGAGCCATCAGCGTAACCGAACGCGTAGGCGTCATCGGCCGCATCCGCAACCTGGTTGTAGGAGTAGCCAAAGCCTACGCCCTGCAGCAAGCCGCTTAGCGCATTTTTCTGGTCACCGTTCACTGACCACCGAACACTGGAAATAAATATGTCAGATTTTCTACTCGAAATTGGCCTTGAAGAAGTACCCGCCCGCATGATCGCCTCTGCTGAGGCTGAGCTTGGCCGCCGCGTCAACGACCTGCTCACTCGCGAGCGCCTGCTTGGCCCCGCCGCCAGCGTCACCACATACTCCACGCCACGCCGCCTCGCTGTCCTGGTTCACGATGTACTCGCAACCCAGGTGGATACAGAAGAAAAGCTGACCGGCCCCTCGTGGAAGGTCGCTTTCAAAGACGACGCACCTACTGCGGCAGCCGAGGCCTTCGCAAAAAAAGCCGGCGTTGCTGTCAGTGCTCTTGAAAAAGTCATCACACCCAAAGGCGAATACGTGGGCGCCATCGTTACGCGCAATGGTCGCGCCGCCACGGCGCTGCTGGCCACCGAACTGCCTAAAGAAGTGCTCGGCATCTACTGGGCAAAAAACATGTACTGGCGCGCTGGCAAGCCCGAGCGTTTTGTGCGCCCTGTGCGCTGGCTCGTTGCCATGCTCGATGCCAAAGTTATTAATCTCGAAATCGCCGGCATTGCCGCAGGAAATATCAGCCGCGGGCACCGCATCCTGCATGCGGACCATCCCGTGGTTCTGCCTTTGGCAAAGAGCTACGCGGAAACATTACGCTGCGCCAAAGTCGTTGTAGACGTCGCTGAGCGGCGCCAGTCCATTCGCAAGGCACTTGATGCGGCCACTCGCACCGTCCCCGGCGCACGCTGGCGCGAAGATGAGGCCCTCGTCGAAACAGTTGTTCATCTTACCGAGTGGCCCACAATCATTCTCGGCGAGTTTGAAGCTGAATACCTTGCTCTGCCTGAAGAAGTGCTCGTCACCGTTATGCGCGATCACCAGAAGTACTTCGCCGTTGAAGGCGCGGACGGCAAATTGGCCCCGCACTTCCTCGCCGTGCTTAACACGCAAGTAGATGACGCCGGTCGTGACATCATTCGCCACGGCAACGCCCGTGTACTCCGCGCGCGCTTTAAAGATGCGCGCTTCTTCTGGGACTTCGATCAGAAGACGCCGCTTGCCGAACGCGTCGATAGCCTCAAGGCCGTCACCTTCCAGAAAGAGCTGGGTAGCTATCACTGGAAGACCGAAGAAAATCTTCGCGTGACTCAGAATCTCGAAGCCAAGCTTTTGAGCGACTACGGCGTCCGCTTCGACCCGTATCGTCTGAAGACTGCCGTCCGCCTAGCCAAGACGGATCTCACGACAGAGCTCGTAAAAGAATTCACTGAGCTGCAGGGCATCATCGGCGGTCTCTATGCGCGCGCCCAGGGGCTCGGCGAAGTTGTTGCGCAAGCCATTTACGACCAGTACAAGCCGGCGTCGACGGACGACGCAATTCCGTCAACGATCGAAGGCCGCGTGCTCGGCCTTGCTGATCGCATTCAGACCATCACCGCCATGTTCAGCATTGGCAACGCGCCTACTGGATCGAAGGATCCGTTCGCGCTCCGTCGCGCTGCCAACGCCATTGTAAAAATTCTCGCCGAGTCCGGCTTGCCACTGACGCTCGGCGACGTAGTGGACGCAGGCGGTGCTGAAGGCGCGGCTCGCGAACAAGTGGCCGCGTTCCTGCGCGAGCGTCTGCACTTCTATCTGAAAGATGTGCGCGGCTATGCGTACGACGTAGTTAACGCGGTGCTCGCAGCGGGTGCAGACGATGTACGTGACGCAATTGCCCGCGCCGAGGCACTCACGGCAGTGCGCGGCTCAGATGACTTCGCCGCCATCTCCGCCGCATTCAAGCGCATCAAGAATATCCTGCGCCAGGCTGAAGAGAAGAAGTTCGCAATCGGCTCCGCAAAAGACGCGAAGCTCTCGGCTGAAGCGCAGCAACTCGACGACGCAGCCACCGCTCTCGCTCCTGAGGTTGCGTCCCTCCGCCAGATTCGTTCATACAGTGAGGCGCTGGCGTTGATCGCAACGCTGCGGCCCAATGTCGACACGTTCTTTGATAAGGTCATGGTGCTCGATTCCGATGAAAAGCTGCGCGGTGCGCACCTGGGCCTGATCGACGGCGTGCTCCGCAACTTCAGCACCATCGCAGACTTCAGCGAAATCGTCGTTTCGTAATCGGAGCCGATACCGCAAGAATCGCTTATGAGCCAAGGTCAAGCAGCCAACATCAACGTAGTTCGCCCCGCGCAGTTCAGTGCGGGCACCTCGCAAACATCGGGCTCGCAGCGCCGCGCCGCCATTTGCGGCGAGTTGGGCGTCAACTCCAGCATGTGGGGCGGCATGTTCCTGGTAGAACCGGGAGCGCAGACGGGGATTCATCATCATGGTGCGCAGGAAACCATCGTCTACGTGCTTGAAGGCGAGTCGCTTGTGCAGTGGGGCGAGCGCGGCGAACACTCAGCAACCGTGCGCGAAGGCGATTTTCTGCACGTCCCCGCCGGGCTTCCTCACCGCGAAATCAATCCGTCAAAAGACAGGCCGTTTCGCTGGGTAGTCGTGCGCAGCACATCAGAACCAATCGTGGTGAATCTCCCCGAAGACTACTGGGGTTAGTCGAGTGGCAAAGTGATCGCAGAGACTTGTCAATCTGCACCTACATGCAGATTTTGAATATGCGAAACGCATCGTATTCGATTAAGCTTTCCCGGAGGATCGAATCTCATGACGATTTACGGTGTGATTTTAGCGATTCTATTTCTCGGAGCGTTTCGTGAGCTCCTCGCTTCTATAGAAAGCGGCGATGTTCTTCGCATCTTGATGTCTCTCACACTGGCACTTCTGGTGTTTAATGACGCGATCTATACATCTTGGACAGTCGAACAGCGGAAGCGCGAGTATCGACCTCCCCTGATGTCTATTGATTTGGCAAACTTCTTGATCCTTGCGGCCGTGCTTATCTCCATGAACCCAAGTCGGGACAATGTTTTCAGCCTCGCAGTTCCGAGAATTGGAGGATGGCTACCGGAATCCCGAGCCTGGTTGCTTTTGGGATTCTATTGGCTCCTTGTCATGTTGTGGACAAAACTCGCGGGTGTATACCGGACGCCAAACTATCCACAGTGGCTGATTTATTGCTCTCTGGGAATCCCTGCTTTATTTTTCGTCGAATCCGGGTTCGCCGCGTCTTCGATGGGCACGGCGAAATTGGCGTGTACCTGGTTGACCGCATCCTACGCGTTTGTCTACATTTTGGCCCTGAGGCCGTTTGCCCTGCGCAAAGTATCGTTCCCTGCTTAACGTCTGCCTAATGTTGCCAAGGCAATGCCGTGGTGCGTTCAATAACTGCCGAGGCCGCTACTGCGGCTCGCTCTCCGCATCGGAACTAAGGATGCGCGCAGTCGATCCGTACTTGCGGAAGTTGCTGAACTCGAGATCGTTGCGTTCGAGCAGATTCCCTTGCCGGCCGGCGACTACCTGCGCGCTCACCGGCAGCATATAGTCATGATCGTTGATCGCAACATAGTCATAATCCACGCGTACTGCCGCTCTGCGAATGGGAAATTTCTTCGGCACTTCGTTTGTAATGATGGTGATGCTTCGGACGCCATGCGTGGTGCGATCTATATAAACACGGCCATGGTAGCCCACCTTTATCGCGGCCGTTGGCGCCGTCAACGCGAAGCTTGAATTCGCCTGCTCAATGCGATAGTCAAAAATCTCCGCCGCTTCGCCGTGCAACATGCCGGTCTCCTTCCATGTAAATACGGCCTTCGATGACGGCTTGAATATGTTGTTGAGCGCGGCGCCAAACTCGCCTGTCGAAATCATCCCGATTTCCGACATTGTCTTTTCGTCCTTCTTCTGGTTGTTCACTTCTCCAGCCAGAACCGCGCGGCTCTCCCGATGATCGACATAAGTCAGCACCTCAACCATCTTGTCTTTCAGCTGCCAGTTCCCATTTCCATGTGCATCCGTTAGCCGGGTTGTTGTCTGCTGACAGATCAAGTTGGGCAGTACATCGCCGTATTCCAGCGCATTTTTGCGCGCGTCTGCCAAAATGCGCTCCAACTCTTCCGGAGCCGGATGGTCCGCCGTCTGACTGGTTGCCGCCAGTCCGGGAGGGTCAACGCTAAGTTGCACATCGCCTGATCCGCCGCCTGCGCCCCCGACTGCGCCGTGCGCCTCTTCACCCGACAAGGCGAACGCGCCAGTGGTCTCTGCAGACTTTCCGCCTTGCGTCAAAGTTGCACGAACCTCGTACTCTCCATCGGTGGCAGAACTGATTGCAAAGCCCTTCAGCACCGGCTCAAACTCCGCGCCGGCTTTCAATGTCGACATTAGCGGTTCGCCCCTGAGCGGAACGCCACCGCGCAAAACCTCAAGTTTTACGGTCGCCGGTTCCTGCGAGCTAGGATCCGCGTGCGCAAAGAAGAAGACCGACAAAGTATGCGCGCCAGCGGGCAACTGTCCATACACGTTCGGCAACACGCGCTGGTCGCCTCGCCATAGGAGGTCGGGTTCGTTGCTCCCATCAGAGACGGGCTCAACGCCACGCACCAAAAGAATGTCAGTAAGTTCCGGCACCGCTTGCGAAGCGGAAATCTCAAACGCCTGCCGCCTTGCAGAGACTTTGCCGCTATTGTTGTCCACAATCGCAGTCTCAAGAGAATATTTTCCCGGCGGGGCTGAAAAACTGCGCTCAAACGAGATGAATTCAGGAGCGGTGCCGGCGCCATTTCCTGTGGCCCATCGCCGTGCAGCGTCCTCGCTGAACCGTTCGATGATTGTGCCAGAGCTGTCGTTGATAGTTGCCAGAACCGATAGATGTGCGGAGTTGAGATGCGTGCTCGGGTCTTCGCGAACCTCCAAACCGCTCACCGGCACTTCTATGGCTACCAGGCCCAGGTTGCCTTCATCGCGGTGCCCCATCCGCAAGACTGCAGCGCGGTAGTCGATCTCTTCGGGAAGCTGCGGCCGCTTGAGTGCGGCCATCAACGGAAGTTCGAATGGCTGGGGCGGCTCGATCAGCCCGGCGCTCCGGGGCAACGCCAGGTACCCTGTCCGCGAGCGCATCTTCAGGCCATGTCGGGTCGTTTTGAAAACCGTTGCGTGAAAGTTCCCGTCCTCGACTGTGAATGGCGGGGTAAACGCGATTTCATAATAGGTCGTAAGGCCTTGTATAAGATCTCTCACCGGCCCCGAAATGCTTCCACCGGAGTTCAGCACATCTCCGCCGGTTTGTCGCGCAAGCATATTTAAATTATCTTGCGAGGCAACAGCGCTCGGCTTGGTGGTTGCCATGGCGGCCATTGCAAACTGGGTGGTGTCTCCCATCATCGGGTTGCCCGCTCCGGTTATATCCACCCCGGTTTGCTGCAGGCTCATCCCCAGTCCGGCCGTACTGTATATGGACGCCAGCCGGTCCGTGTCTTCCACTTCATCTGGCAAGACAACGTAGATGCTGACTCCCGCCCGGTTTGCCGCTCCGACGATGGAGTGGATGGCATCCTTGGCGCGGCTGTCCTGCTTCTTCCAGTTATCTGAATCGTCTCCGCTCGCAGCGCTTGACGCAAAATACACAATCGCCTTGCGCCCCGGCAGCGACTGCTGCGCTTCAGCCAAAGCAAGCAGGCACGCCAGCGACAGTGAAAGATGCTGATCCCTGGCAATGTGGCTCGAGGCCTGTAGCGCCGCATACATTGACCGCGCAGCAGCACGTTCCCGCGTGCCTGCGGCAGATCCACCGGAGCCCTGTCCCGTCTTTGCAAGCTGTATCAGGTGTCGTTCTGCGGCATTCGCCGCCACCTTGTTGCCATACGTTTCGGGCTGCACGGCGGCAGAAATCGCCTGCGACACCGCCTTGCGATCCGCGGTATATTCCTGCTGAATTTGCAGCCGTCCCCACGCATCCACCACGGCAAATTGAAACCCTGTACCCGGAAACGCCTTCAGGAACTTCGTCGCTCCATCGCGCAGTTTCTTGCTGGCTCGCCGCGCGGTCAACGGAGAATCGCCAAACATGGTCTCTTCCGAACCTTTGCGGGTGTCCTGCATTCCCGGACGATCAAAGAGGAGAGTAATCAGCGGCTCGTCCTGCTGTTTGCCATTTACCAGTCGCAGATCATTCAGTTTTACTGCCGCACCATTATCCGTGACTGAGAGTTCCTCTGGCCTGAGATCGAGAACCGGTTTGTTATGCCTGTCGCGAACGGCCATGTCCAGCAACACTTCGTCCACTTTGGCCTGCAGCTTCGTATCCCCGGCGGCAGCGGTCGTTTGCGCAAACATAGGCTTCGTGGTTGTGGGAACTATCAGGACCATGGCCGCAAAAGCAGCGAAGGAACAGAGTTGCATCTTCTTCGTTCTCAGCATTGTTCAGGGTTCTCGGATTCCCAGGGGATAGCTCAATTGACGATCCAGCATCGCAGGAAGTTTACATGCAGCCACCGAACCTGCGCTTTGGACTCACCTGAATCGGCCGGCGAACCACATCCGTGCCAAATTCTGACGCCTCGGTCTTGTATTGCAAAAGTCGGCGCCCTTCCTTGGAAACACATTCCTGCTCGGTTCTCGTCCATTCTGAAAGGCGGGTTGAAGGCAACCAGGCAGATCGCGAAGTAGTTTTCTATACCAAACGCGGAGAGTCAGACATGAAGGTATCCTTCAACCTTAATGCGGGGCCTCTTTGGTTGGGGATTGCGGCTGTCGGCTTCCTCCTGTTGTTTCTTGGCGCTTCATTGCCGATAGAAGCACAAGCCGTCGAAGCGGAGAATCAAGCTCAGCAAACATATCGCCTCCCTCTTCCTGTCAACGAAGTAGTCCTGACGTTTCATGCTTTGGATCTGCATGGATTACCCGTCAATGACCTCAAGCGCGATGAAATCCGTGTGTTTGACAACGAACGGCCTGCACACCGCATCGTTGCATTTGACTCCGTGCTGGACAGACCGATTCGCGCCGGAATCCTGATTGACACAAGTGAATCGATGCAGCAGGCACTCCCATGGGACAAGATACTGGCAGAGCGCTTTGTGCAAAGGATTTTCAGACAAGCGTCCGACCAGGCCTTCGTTATGGACTTTGGATACTCTTCTGAATTCGCACAGTCGTGGACCAACAATCCCAATGCACTTTCAATAAGTGTTCAAAACATTCAGGCAGGTAGGATGAATCCGCTCGGAGGCACGGCTATTTTTGACACTATTTTCCGAGCCTGTCTCTATGGGTTCGGCAAAATTGGTCCGGCTTCATCGAGTAACTTTATCCTGCTTTTCTCCGACGGCGAAGACAACGCAAGTCATTCCACTATTGAGGAGGCACTGAACGCCTGCCAAAAAAGCAACACCGCGATTTACGCCTTCCGCCTCCCATCTGCTCCGGGACGCGACTCGCTTGGGCCGATGACCTTGGCGGAATTAGCCTCCAGAAGCGGAGGGCGCGTTTTTTCAGCTGTCGATTCGGACGATGCCATTTGGCAGGATTTGAAGACGATCGAGTCAGAGATCAGGAATCACTACCGGCTCGTTTATGATCCAGTCCGGCTGAAACATGACGGCTCATTTCATCGGATTGCGATTCTGCCACCCGATCGCGTGACAAGCATTTCAGTTCGTTCCGGCTATTACGCGCCAAGCCAATAAGGCCGACCGCATGAGGAACCCCTGATCTCCTCACCCGCCGCGTAGCAACTTCGCTCCCCCTTCCCCGTCTACAATCTATAGAGATGGCAGACACGCTTTATCTAAGCCTTTGGTACCCTAATCTGCGCGTTGCGGCGCTGCCAGACAAGCTGGTTGCCGTGCTCGGCGCCTTTGCTGCTCACGGCGGCGAGGCGGGCGTCTATGCCGCCACGGTGTGGCCGGTTGGCTGGAGCGAGTCGCCCATTTTTCAGCAGGTGTGGGGCCGCAGCGGCCCAAACGCCGCCAGGGGCGTCGATCCGCGCAACGCAGTCGAAGCGGCTCTCGAAATTCTCCATGACGACTACGCCTACGAATTCCAGATTGGCTGGAGTCTTTGGGAACTCGAAAACGGCGGCGAGCTTGACGAGCGCTGGGTACGCCAGCCGCGCCTGGTGCGCGTAACCGCGTTCGGGCCCCTTTTCGACGATGGCACTTACGAGCAAGACGGACACATTCGTGTCGACTTCGGCCATGACACACCGTTCCTTGAAGAAGATGTCACGCTTGATTCCGTTGCGGCGCGGCACATTGAAGAAAATGTGCGCCAGCTCGTCTCGCTCACCGCGACCATCGAGAAAGACTCCGGCGCAACGGCTCGCCTGCTGTGGAGCGAACTGGGAGAGAGCCTGGCGCAGCGGCTCGCCGCCAGGCTGGGAACGGGGAATTAGAAAGTGCACATCACCATCGAGCGGCTCCGAACTATGGTGCTGGCAGCAGGAGTGGTGCTGGTGGTGGCTCTCTGCGTCTTTCTTGGAACCGCCAAATTCCGCAACCGCTTTCTGGCCCGTGAATTGCCAAAGCGCCTCGGCATCGATATACGACAGGAAGCCAATGGCGTTACTTACTCGCACGCGCTGGGCGCCCACTCGCAGTTCAAGATTCATGCCTCGAAAGCCGAGCAGCTCAAAAGCGGTCTCATCCTGCTGCATGAGGTGCAGATTGAACTCTTCGGCCAGGACGGGGAGCGCATCGACCGCATTGAGGGCCACGAATTCGAATATAACGACAAGAATGGAACAGCAACCGCCGCCGGCCCGGTAGAAATCACGCTCATTCGGCCCATGGCGGCGCCTTCCATTGCCCCCAATGCAACCGCAGACAAAGCTATCAACAGCAAAGGCATTGCCAAGCCGCTTGCAAATGCGGCTCAAGAAGCCGCCTCAGGCGAAATACACGTTAAAACTAGCGGTATCACGTCCAACTGGCACACCGGCGTTACCTCCACCGATCAGCGTGTCGACTTTACCCTCAAGCAGGGCGCAGGCAGTTCCACCGGCGCGTCGTTCGATTCGCAACACGGCCTGCTTATCCTGTCGCGCGATGTAGAGCTCATGGCGGCACGCGCCGGCGACGCAGTTCGCCTCCATGCGCAGCATGCCGAGTTCTCTCGCGATGCACTCACCTGCAACATGAATGGCGCCACAGCGGACTACCGCAACGGGCATGCCAAGGCCACTGAAGCCAAGGTCTTGTTCCGGCAAGACGGCTCAGCCAAGCGACTGGATGCTTACAACGGCTTTACGCTTGCAACCAGCACCGGCGGGCAAATCAGTGCTCCTGCGGGCTCATTGGATTTTGACGAGCACAACCAGCCGCAGCACGGTCACCTGGAGGGTGGCGTTCAAATGAAATCGGTAACGGCCGGCCGAAATATCGGCGGCTCGTCACCGACAGCCGAGCTTGTTTTTTCAGAGAAAGGCGAATTGCGCCGCGCGCATCTTGAGCGCGGCGTGGACTTGGCCAGCGTTGCAACAGTTGCGTCCGCCACCAACTCCAAAGCCGGCGCCGCTTCCGTGCCGTTGACCACAACCAGGCATTGGCACTCGCCTGTAGTGGATGTGGAATTCCGCGAGGCTGGCCCCGGCAAAGTGGAACCCGCGGCAATTCACGGCACCGGCGGCGTGGTTCTGACAAGCATAACCAAGCGCGGTAATGCGGCGCCCGTTCCCTCCCGGCTGGCTGCCGACGACCTGAGCGGACAATTCGGCCCAGACTCATCGTTGCTTGCCATGACCGGCGTTGGCCACGCCTCCCTTTCTGAATCGACGGACACCGGCGCAATCCAAACCGCCAACGGCGACCGCATCGAGGCCCACTTTGCACCCGGTACTGGATCGGGCGTTGGCAAGATTTCCGGCCCAATCGAACAGGTGCAATCAGCCGTCCTCGACGGCCACGTCGTGCTGGTACAGGAGCCCGCGTCCAGCCCCGGTGCTACAACAAAGCCCGGCGCGAAAGCACAGCCGCCTCTTCGCGCTACTGCCGGCAAAGCAGAATATGAAAGCGCTGGCCAGTGGCTACACCTCACCACAAGCCCCCGCGTTGAAGACGGCGGTATGCAGGTGACGGCAGACAAGATCGATATATCGCAGCAAAACGGCAATGCCTTCGCTCACGGCAACGTGAAGGCTACCTGGATCAATAACAGCAAGTCCGGGCCGCCCGTGCCCGATCGCGACAATGTCTCCTTTGGCGGTCAAGGCCCGGCCCACGCCGTCGCCAGTGAGCTGCAGATCGACCGCGCTACTGAAGTTGCCACCTTTACCGGACACGCACGCCTATGGCAGCAGGACAATTCAATCTCCGCGCCGGTAATCGTTTTGAACCGCGGCCAGAAGACGCTACTGGCGCGCAGCACCGATCCTTCCGATCCGGTGCGCGTCGTCGCCCTTAGTGCATCGAATCTGAATGCGTCGGGGTTGGAACCGCCTTCGCCTTCGCCCAGGTCCGCCAGCCCGTCCGTTATCCGAGCGCGAGGCAGCCAACTTACCTACTCCGACGCGGATCGTAAAGCGGTGATGGTCGGGGGCCAATTCGGCCAGGTAGTCGCAGAAACCGGCACCGCCACTTCTCAGTCCAACCAGGTAGAACTGCTGCTTGCCCCCACCGGCACGCGAACCAGCCGCCAGGGCCAGGTCGACCGCATGACCGCCAGCGGACATGTCCTTGTCAGCACCCAGGGCCGCCGCGGTACAGGCGAGCAGCTAACTTATACCGGCAACACTGGCGAGTATGTGCTCACCGGAACTCCAGCTAGCCCACCTCAGATCAGCGATACGGTTCGCGGCACGGTCACAGGAGAAGCTTTGATTTTCCATAGCCGCGATGATAGCGTCAGTATCGAAGGTGGCGGACGCGAGGCCAGGACAGAGACCATAGTTCGCCAGGTCGATGGAAGCCCGGTTTCCGGCAGCCCGGCGTCCGGCAAAAGAGAGCCAAAGAAATAAATGGAAATTCTGAAAGCCGAAGGAATTAGCAAGTCGTACAAAGGTCGGCAGGTATTACGCGGAGTCGATCTGAAGATCGCGCGCGGCGAAGTGGTGGGACTGCTGGGGCCTAATGGAGCAGGCAAAACCACCAGCTTCTACATCATCGTCGGCCTTATCGCTCCTGAAAGCGGCAAGGTCATGGTCGACCAGACCGACATCACGCGCACCCCCATGTACCTGCGCGCTCGCAACTTCGGCATCAGCTACCTTCCTCAGGAACCATCGGTATTCCGCAAGCTCACCGTCGAAGAAAATATCCTGGCTGTTCTTGAAGCGCAGCCGCTCGACAGCCGTGAGCGCCGCGTTCGCGCTGAAAGGCTGATAACCCAGCTGAATCTGGGCCACATCCGCACCACCAGGGGATACGCCCTCTCTGGCGGTGAGCGCCGCAGAGTCGAAATTGCGCGCGCCCTCTGTATCCAGCCAAATTTCATTCTTCTCGATGAACCTTTCAGCGGCATCGATCCCATTGCGGTTCTGGAGCTACAAAAAATTATTTTTGACCTTAAAGCCACCGGCATCGGTATTTTGATCACCGACCACAACGTACGTGAAACACTGAGAGTTACGGATCGCGCTTACATTATTGCGGAAGGCCGCATCTTTCGCTCTGGAACTCCGCACGAACTTGGCAACGACCCGGAGGTTCGCCGCGTCTATCTTGGCGAGGGATTCACCCTGGGCTAGACTTGGACGAAACATGGCGCTCAGGTAAGCTGCCGCACTAAAATCTTGATAATCCCCGAATGGACCAAAAGCCCGTTCCGGGAACGAATGACTCTTACTGGGCATTCGAAACGCGTCGGATTTCCTTTAAGCTTTTCCTTACGCGAGTAGACTCTCATTGAGTTCAGGTAGTTGGATCCCCCTATGGCGCTGCTGCAACCAAAATTGTCGTTAAAGGTGTCGCAACGCCAGGTCCTCACGCCGGGCCTGATGCAAATGGTAAGCGTGCTTGCCTTGAACAAACTGGAACTCAAGGAGATGATCGATGCCGAGATGGTGGAAAATCCCGTCCTGGAAGAGATTGACGAGTCGGTTCCGATGCTGGATGAAGTGGCAGGCCGTCAGGAGCGCAATGAGCGCGAGGAGCGGCTCGGACTTCTTGAAAAGGGAGCGGAAGAGCCCACGGCGCCACCCAAAGATTCTTTCAACGAAGTCGATTTTGGATCGTACTTCCAGGAATATCTCGATCCCGGTTTTGGCACACAGCCGGAGTACGACGACAGTGAAAAACCCTCGTTTGAGAATTTTCTCTCCTCGCCTACGACGCTCTCAGATCACCTGGCGTGGCAACTGGGCGCACTGAGCCTTACTCCTGAACTGCACGCCGCCGCAGAGCTGGTCATTGGCAATCTTGACGACGACGGCTACCTCGCAGCCAGCGAAGAAGAACTTGCCGAAGGCTATTGCCAGATTGCAAAAAGCCCCTCATCAAAAGCGAACGGCACCGCTGCTGAAACACCCTTGGCCGAGCGCGAAGCAGCTTACGATCTCGCCCGTCGCGCCATCGATCTCGTACAGCACCTCGACCCTGCCGGCGTAGGCGCACGCGATCTGCGCGAGTGCCTCATGCTCCAGATTGATGCGCAACAGCAGGAATTCATCCAGCTCTACGGCAACCTGCCGATGCAGCTTGACGAGAATCCGCACCGCAGCCTGAAGGCTGAAGCCGAAGCAAAGATCGAAGAACGCCGGCGTGCCATGGAAGTGGCAGCACTCATCGTCGATCGACATCTGCATCTGTTACAAAAGCGCGACCTGAAAGACCTTTCGCGTGCCGTCCAACTCAGAGCAGAAGAAACTCATCTCGGCATGGAGTTCATCCGCACCCTCGACCCGCGCCCCGGCCGTATTTACAATCGCGAACAGACGCGCCTGATCGAACCCGACGTCGTTTTTCTCAAGCGTGGCGGCGAGTGGGTCGTCTCCATGAACGAAGAGGATCTTCCCAGCCTGCGCCTGAGTTCGCGCTACCGCCGCATGCTGGTTGCGGAAGGTACTGACAAAGAGGTCAAGGATTACGTCAAGGAGCGTTTCCGCTCCGCCATGCAACTTATGCGGAACATCGCGCAGCGCAAGAGCACCATCCTGCGTACTTGCGACGTTATCGTGCGCCGCCAGCAGGAGTTTCTTGATAAAGGTGTTGAAGGGCTGCGACCCATGATGATCAAGGAAGTCGCCGAAGAAATCGGCGTGCATCCCTCCACCATCAGCCGCGCAGTGGCCAACAAATATGCACACACGCCGCAGGGCGTTCTTGAACTCCGCTTCTTTTTCTCAGAAGGCTCCAACGGCCCCGAAGGCGCAGACACACCGCTGCTGGTTCTTAAGCGCAAAGTGCGCAAGCTGATTGAGGATGAAGATGCTCGCCACCCGCTCACTGACGATCAGATCGCCGCAAAATTGCAGGATCAAGGGATCCAGCTAACGCGCCGCACCGTAGCAAAATACCGCGAAGACTTGAACATTCCCTCCACCCACCAGCGCCGCAAACGCGACTAGCGTATTAGTCATCAGCTTTCAGCGCCCAGCTTTCAGCTCTCAGCTAAGAATCAAATGCCAAGGTGCCTCATGTCCTGATTTTGGGACTTGGGATACTTCAAACCTGAACCCGGCACGAACAAGCTAAGAGCTAGAAGCTGCCTCTACAGCGTCACGCCGTTGTTCATCAGCGTGATCTCCGGGGTTTTCCCGCCGCACTCCACCGTTACCGTTGCACCCTTCAGATCCGCGCCCGCGGGAATCGCGATCGAAACCTGCGCAGTCTTCGGAATCAGATCAAGCGGCGCTTTTAATGTCGGTACTTTGCCAATCGCAATTGTCTTGCCATCGCTTCCGCGCACCACTACTCTCGAGGCCGGTGCATTCACTGAACCAACCGAGTGCACCGTAACCATCATCTTGTTCCCGTCCACTTTCACGTCTTCGGGATCGATGCCGAGGTCAGGCCGCGACCAGTACGGCACGCCCTTCGCCGCCAGCTTGAGCTCGATCACCGTGGTCGCGCGTGGCGCAAACGTAATCTCAATATCCTTACTGCGCTCAAACGCGATAGTCTTCGTCGTCAGATTTTTTACGGACGCTTCGGTTGCTGACGTTTCAGCTGTCCCCTGTGCTCCCTGCGTCATTGTCCACTGTCCTGGATCAATCTCCCAGCCTGTCATCCGCGCCTTCACCGGAACTGAATCCAGATTGTAGGCGATGATCTTTACGTGATCCGGCGTGGCTACTGGTACCAGGATCGCAACGCTTTCGTCGTTCGCCGGTTTTTCAAATTTCCAGCTCAACGCGTTCCCCGGATAGCAGTAGTTGCGCATAAGCGCGACACCGCCCAAGCGCGAACGCTGCAACTCTCCGTTATTGAAGTAAACGCGGTCGATCCACAAACTGCCTTCAGTGTTGATGAATTCGCGATTGTGCGCCGTCTCAATCTGCGAAGCATAAACCTTATTCAGATAAGACGTGTCGCCAGTTGCCTGCCAAGCCAACTGCCAGGTTGTTTCGTCAGTACGGTTCGGCCGTTTCGCCGCGGAAACGAGCGACGTAGTCGCGGATTTGCGCAGGTCAAGCATGTCCAGCGCGTCGTTATTAATCAGGGCCAGCGACTCGACCGGCGCATCGACAAACGGCTTTACGTACTTCGGATCGCCCGTCCATCGGTACGCCGCCCACAGAATGAACCACGGCCGCATGCCAGTCGCCTTGTCTTCATCGCTCTTGAAGTTGACCTCCGTATGTAGAGTGAGTTTTCCATCCGGCCCCGGCTTGTAATGTGAAATAAATGCGTCCGCCAGTTCCAGTATCATCTTGCGCGTCTCCGGCGATCCGTTAAAAAGCACCAGCGAAAGCGCTGGATGGAACACCATGTACGAGGCTTCCTTGCCCCAGCCCCACACACCGCCTTCGGCCATCTTTGCGCCGTTGAAGTAGTTCGACCGTACATGTCGATGGCCCGCCGCGTTGATGCCCGTCAGCCACTCCAGCCGCTTCGCCGTCACCATCGCGCGCTCAATCTGCTTCGGACTGCCGAAATCCAGCAGCATCGATTCTCCCAGCACATTGATGCCGTCTTCGTAGCTGTGCAGCTCATCTGTCTGGATCGTGGCCAACCCGTTGGTGAACATGTGTTGCGCGTACATCGCATCCATTTCTTTCTCGAGCGACGCTTTGATCTTGTCCGGTGTCGCGCCCATCATCGCCAGACCAGGCCACCACTCCGTAAAATCGCTGTCGTCAGAGAGACCGCCACCGAATTCGCCATTCTCAATCTGGCGATTGTCGATGTACCAGTTGATCAACCGTTTCAAATATCCAAGGTCCGTCACCTGCAGAAACGCCCACTGCGGAACGCCCGCCGGAGCCTGCGGCAACGTGAATGGTGGCTTGGTCTGCTCCTGATTTTTTTCGTGCCAGTACTTGCGTCCGAGATCGTTCTGCGGATCAACGCGAAGCAAATCAGAGATGTCCCCGTCAAAACGGTTGTACAAATTCAGCCGTCGCGAGTTCACGCTTTCTTCCGTCATATTCGCGTACTCATCGCGTACCTGAGTCAGGCGGTCGGCAACATGCTCCGCCACCGCATCCTTGTACTGTTTGAAAATCAGCCGCAGTTCCGCGCCTTCCAGCGCCGACGTATCAAACTCCGCGCTCTGAGCAGCAATCGTGATGTACAGGCTCTTACCATTCGGCATTATGCGGTCGCGCGTGTCGAGCCAAAGCGTGTGGGTCGCACCCGGCTTCACAGCAAATGTAAAGTAGAGCATGTCGCGCATCGGCCACAGCGGATCCTTGACCTCAATGTTCAGAGGAATGACTCCATCGACGTTCGGAGCAATCTTCAGCGCAGGCAAATCAATCGCAATGCCGTCGAGGCCGCCGTCCATGTTCTCCCAGCCGTACGACGTTCCATGCCCCACATCCACCATCTGCGCGCGGAAATCTGCCGGAACAAGAATGTGGACGATCGGCAGCCCCACCTGCCTGTCGCGCCGCGGAGTCGCCGGAACTCCGGCCGGCGTCGCCACCATCGTCATGCGCTCATCCGGTTCAAAACGTCCCTTGATGTAATCAATCAGTGGCCGCACCGACGCATTGTCTTCGCCACTCACTTTCGCAGTCAGACGATAGCGCAGCGTAGCAACGCCCGCCGGTTCCATGCCCGGATGCACATAGTACGCCGACAACTCTCCGATCGGCTGCTCCTGCTCCACATTCGTGAACCTAATTTTCTCTCCCCCGGCGAACGCTTTTATAAACTGGTGGTACGTAATCTCCTGTCCGCGTGGCCGCTCAAACAGGGTCGCATCCGCATCGCTGCTTTTCTCCGCGTCGTGGCGCAGCAGGCTCATATTGCCCCACGCACCTCCCGCAATTTCCAGATGATTCCATGGCTCATCAGGCATGTTGAAAGTCACCGATTTTCCCGACAGCGAATAGCAATCCCAATCCGGCAATTCGAAATAATCGTCGCGCCCTATCAATCGCGAACGGTTAAACACACCCGGCCACGTTGTCTCGCGAATCCCATCATTCGCCTTCCACCACCAGCGCTTTAAATCATAAGCGTCGTGGATTTCAACTTTGCGAATCGTCTCGGCCGCCGCATCAATCAACACCGGTGGATCATTCGGCCGATTCCATCCATACTTGAGATTCCACTCCGTCTGCCAATTCTCCGCGTGGCCCGACCCATACGGCACAAAATCAGTCTGCGCCGACGTGGCTGAAGCTCCGCTACCCGCCGCAATCTTGCGCTCAATCGCCGGAATATTCCGCGGAATCTCATTCTTATCAAGTCCCACAATGTTCTCGTCTGAAAGCATCCGATCGTAGATACGCAACTCGTCAATGTCGCCCGCGCGGTCGTAGCTGTACGAGCTCTCCACGCCGGTCGGCGCAATCAATCGCGAGTGCGGCCCAAACTGATCGAGATTCGTATCGAACAGCCCCGTCGCCTGCTTCGTTGCCATCAACTTGCCGTCAATGTAAAACCGAATGCCGCTCGTCTCATCCCACGCCAACGCAAGGTGCAGCCATTGGTCAGGCTTCGGCGTTTCCGGCAGCTTGACTGACACGCGCGTGCGCCCCAGGTTTACATCCGTCACAAACGCGTCGAATCCGTGCCCGTTCCAGTCAATACGCATCCACACCATGTCCCAACTGGAGTGGTCCGCATATCCCACGCGAAAAACAGGAAACTCAGTCTCGTCCAGCGGCGTGCGTGCGCGCCAGAAAAACGACAGTGTGCCGCGCTGAGCATAAATATTCCCCGGCGCCCAATAGGACAGCAGCTGCGTATCAGCGCACTGAATGTAAACGCTGCGCACGCCGTCCGGCATAATCTTTACGTCCTTCACGTAGTTGGGAACAGGATTGCCGCCCGCAGCATAATCAGCGTTCAAACTGCTGTCGCCTGAAAGATAAAAAAGCAGCCCCGGCTCTTTTGCATGCGCATTCGCCGGCAGAAACGAAACCGTGCTCGACGGCGCGTACTCCTCGGCAACCTGTGCCCGCGTCTGCAACGCAAAACCAACCCATGCAATCAGGCACAACAACAGCGGAACGCGCATGCTAATCATGGAAAAGGCTCCTCGTCTTGAATCAAACGGCGACTCTATCGGGGTTTTCGGGATCCCCGACGTACTGGTCAGACCACGCCGGGAAATTGTTACCGCTCGCGCCTGCAATTGGCAAATCCAAAATCCGCCATACTCAATCGCCTAACTGCAAAAATCTCAACCCCGGGGGTATCCTTATGCATGGCCAACACGATGAAAGCCGCTGTCTTCTACGCTCCAGGAGACGTGCGTGTCCAGTCATACAGCAGCCCCGAACTTGAGCCCGGCATGGTGCTTTTGCGCATTCGGCGCGTTGGCATTTGTGGGTCTGACCTCCACTACTACGAGCAGGGCCATTGCGGAACGTCCGTGCCCAACGGTCCGTTCATTCTTGGCCATGAGTTTTCCGCCGAGGTCGCCGAAATCGGCGATGGCGTCACCAGTGTTGCCATTGGTCAGCGGGTCACCGCCAATCCAGCTCGCGCCTGCGGGTTTTGTGATTTCTGCAAAGCGGGCCGAGGCAATCTTTGCCTCAAGACCATCATGCTAGGCAGCGGCGGTTCCATTCCGCCCGTCAACGGAGCCATGGCGGAGTTTGTCACGGTTCGCGCGGACCAGTGCCACGCGCTTCCCGACGAAATCGGCGACGAGATCGGCGCCATGCTTGAGCCGCTCGCAGTTGTGCTGCACGCAATCAGGCGCGCCGGCGGAGTATCCGGCAAGCGCGTTTTAGTTTTAGGTGCGGGAACCATTGGCCGCCTCGCCGCGGCAGCAGCTAAAGCTCACGGAGCAGCTCCAATCGCCATTACCGACATTGTGCGGCAGCGCCGTCAGATGGCTGCGGACAGTGGCGTTCCTGTCGTATTCGATCCAGAAAGTGAAAACTTCATCGACGAAGCACTCGAACTTGCCGGCCTCGGATTCGACACCATCATTGAAGCGTCGGCATCGCCAAAAGCTCTGCGGCAGGCTTTTGAAGTTGTGCGCCCGGGTGGAACCATTGTGCAGATCGGAACCCTGCCCACCGAAGACATCGCGCTGCCCGCACTTCGCATTATGAGGAAGGAAATCAATTACATCGGTTCGCAGCGCTACGGGGATGTGTTTGAAGAAGCCATCCGCCTCGTAACATCGGGCCGCATCAATCTGCGTCCGATCATGAGCGACGAATTCCGCGCCGACGAAGCAGCAAAAGCCTTCAAGGTGGCCGCCGACCGCGCCCACTCATTAAAAGTTCAACTTCGGCTCTAGCGCAACATGTACTTCAGCTTGGCCCACGAATGCCGGGTGCCCCAGGTCTCGATTTTGAGACCTGGGATACCATGCGTTTAGTTTTCGCAAGAAAAAGCTAGAAGCTAAAAGCTAGGAGCTAGAAGCTGCTGTCACATCGCTTCCGGGCTTTCAATTCCCAGCCACTCCAGCGCAAGCACTAACTCGCGCAAAGCAACAGCCGCAGTCGCCAGAAGAAACGTCTTCTTCGCCGGGTCTTCTTCAGTGAGAATGTGATGGCGGTGATAGAAATTAGCGAACTCCTGCGCAAGCTGAAACGCATGCTTGGCAAGATACGCCGGTTCTGAAGTAGCAATGCACTGCTCCAGCACCAGCGTGCGCCGCGCGGCGCACAGCCATAAGGCCCAGATGTCCTCGTTCTCCTCGCCGGCTAGGAATGGGGCAAGCCGTGCGGGGTCTGACGCTGCTAACTCCGCATACTCCGCCAGCGCTGCATCAGCCCTCGTATTCCCCTTGCGGAAAATATTCTTGATCCTCACCGATGCGTACTGCACGTACGGCCCTGTCTCGCCTTCAAAACTCAACGCGTCTTTAAAGTCGAAAGCAATGACCGAGCCGCGCGTGTACTTCAACATAAAGTAGCGCAGCGCGCCAATCGCAATCTGCTCCGCAATCTTCTGCCGCTCCGTATCGTCTCGTCCCGTCTGCCGTGCATCTGTCTCCGCGCGAGTCGCCGCAATCAGCTTGTCAATCAGTTCATCGGCCTTTACGCCAAAACCCTTGCGACCACTCACTTCAATGTAGGAACGCGACAAATCCTCTGCCGCCACATCGTAGCCAAGGTCCACCGCGCAGCGCGGAGTAAGCGCCACCATCTCATAGCTGAAGTGCGTGTAGCGATCCGCCTGCTCCGCATAACCCATGCCGCGCAGCGCCTGAATCACATTCGCCTGCGGATCCGACTGGCGAGAATCAATCACGTTGTAGATTGCCTGCGCACCGCCAAAATGAGGATGCGGTTCTACGCCATGCTCGGTCGAAATCCAGCAGTCGCGATCGGCGTATTTGAAAAACGGCTTGTAGCCAAAGTCCTTGCCAAGCAGACCAAATTTCCAAAGATGATAGGCAATGTCTTTGCCCACGTAAGTTACCGTGCCATTCGAGCGCACAATCACCTTTGCGTCTTCATCCACGCCCTCGGTCTCCGTTGCGCCCGGCCTGGTCATCACCCAGCAGCCCTTGTTTTTGCCTTCGTTCTCAAAGTACAGAACGCCCGTTTTCTTCAACTGCTCAAACGCGGCATCCCAGAACTTGAGGTGCAGAATCTCACTCTCGCGCGGCAGAAAATCGTATTCAATGCCGAGCCGCAGCATCGTTTCCAAATGCCGCCGCAGCACCGCAGTCGAAATCAGCTCGGCCATTTCAGCCGTGTCGTTGCCGCCGTGCTCGATCTCATGCAGCGTGTCGAGCCGCAGCTTTTTGCGCGCAGCCTTTTCATCCTCGCTGCCTTCGCCGTACCACTGCGAAGTGCGCGCATACAGGTCCCAGCAGTAGTAGTCGAATGCGCCTGCATATTCGGTGCTCTTCTCGCATGTGGCAATTAGAGCGCGAACGTCGTCAAGGCTCTTGCCCTGCAAATGCTGAAAGCCGACCACAACATCGGCAACCTGCACGCCAGTGTTATCAATGTAGTTCTGCACATCCACTTTTTGCCCGGCAGCGCGCAGCAGCTTTACAAACGTGTCGCCCAGGATTGCGTTGCGCAGGTGCCCAATGTGCGCTGCCTTGTTGGGATTGATGCTGGTATGCTCCACCAGCGCGTGCAGCCCTGCCGAGGAACTCGTCGAGGTCTCCCCGTCAGCCACAGCGCGCGTAGCAGCAGTTCGATCGAACCGAGCATTGATGTATCCGGCGCCCGCCACGTCGAACCCGGCAAACCCGGCAAGCTCGCCAATTGCACCAACAATCTCCTGGGCAATCATTTTGGGCGCCTTGCGCAGTTTGCGCGCCAGTTCAAACGCAATCGGGCTCGATAGCTCGCCAAACTTCAGGTCCGGCGGAATCTCCAGCGGAATGTTTTCGACGTCGAGATCGTACTTCTGCTTTAATACCGCGCGGAGATGGTCGCCGAGCTTCTTCTGCAATTCCAGATACACGTAGGGATGCCTCAGAAATCCTTGATTTTCAAGGTGATTTTATCATCTGAGACGCGCATCCCCTTGTTCGTATGTGTGTTCAAGTTCGTGCCACACGCAACCCCAGTCCTGTCTGCCCAATGCCGTAAGATGGAGATTGATCGCCGCAGCGTTACACAGGTTTATGCGCGCGAATGAGATGCGCCCTTCATGACTGATTCGAGTTCGAAATCAAACCGCTATTACCTGACCACGCCCATCTACTACGTGAACGCGCGGCCGCACTTGGGCCATGCCTATTCCACCATCGTTTGCGATGCTATTGCCCGCCGGAAAAGGGCCCTCGGCATTGATACCTGGTTCCTTACAGGTACTGACGAGCACGGGCAAAAGATCGTGCGCTCCGCTGAACTCGCCGGCTGTACGCCCTCGGATTTCGCAACCGCCATCTCCGCTGAGTTTCGCGGACTGTGGGACAAGCTAGGCCTCACATACGACGACTTCATCCGCACCACCGAAGAGCGCCACACGCGCGGCGTACAAAAGCTCGTTGCCACACTCCGCGATCGCGGGTTTATCTACAAGGGCTATTACACCGGCCAGTACTGCGTGTCAGACGAAGCGTATGTTGACGGCCCTCCAGGCACTCCGTGCCCCGATTGTGGACGCATTACCGAGACCGTCAGCGAAGAAAATTATTTTTTCAAGCTCTCCGCATTTGAGCGCAAACTGCTTGAGTTTTACGAGGCCAACCCCGGCTTCATGGGACCCGAATCTACGCGCCGCGAAATCATCTCCTTCGTGCGCAGCGGTCTTAAGGATTTGTCTGTAAGCCGCACCAGCTTCTCCTGGGGCATTCCGGTGCCCGGCGATGAAAAGCATGTTGTCTATGTGTGGCTCGACGCGCTGGCCAACTATGCAACCGCGCTCGGCTACGGGTCAGACGATCCGGACGACCAGGCGCGATTTAAAAAATTCTGGCCGGCTGACATGCACCTGATCGGCAAAGAGATCAGCCGTTTTCACTGCGTTTATTGGCCCGCGTTCCTGATGGCCGCAGGAATTGAGCCGCCGCGCTCCGTGCGCGCCAATGGCTGGCTGCTGTTCGATCAAGGAAAGATGTCGAAGTCACGCGGCAACATTGTGCGCGCTGAAACGGTGATGGAAGTGCTCGGCGCCGATGCGCTGCGCTACTTCCTGCTGCGCGAAATTCCGTTTGGGCAGGACGGCAACTTCAGCTTTGATGCCCTGGTGCAGCGCTACAACGGCGACTTGGCCAATGGCTACGGCAACCTCGTCAGCCGCGTCGTCAACATGGTGCACAAATACTTCGGCGGAGTTGTTCCTGAAGCGGGCGAACCGGCCGCCGCTGAAATCGCGTTGCGCTCGAGCGCTGAGAACGCGCTGGCAGCCTTCGGTCCTCTCTTCGACGAGCTCAACTTCTCTGAGGCTTTGAAATCGCTTTGGACTTTGGTCGCCGAAACCGACGGCTACCTTACTGCCAATGCGCCCTGGAAGAAGCCGCCCGAGCGCTCCGACGCCGATCACGCAGCGCTGCAAGCCCGCGTGCTGGCAACCGCAGCCGAGGCTATTCGCATCATCACCGCATTGGTGTATCCAATCCTGCCGGACGCAGCCGCCAAGGTGTGGCGTCAACTGGGCCAAGGCGAAATTGCCGATGCCGCAAAAAATTCATTCCTGGACAATCTCACGTGGGGCGGATTGAAAGCCGGCACTCAATTTGGCGAACCGGCGCCACTGTTCCCCCGCGCGGAAAAGGACGCAATCGATCGCATGCAGAATCTAGAAGACGAAAACAATCGCAGCGCTGTTGAAGCAGCAAGCAAGGGCGACACCACCGCGCCCGCCGCCACCTCCGTTTCGCCAACCGCAACCCCGGATAAGGCGACGGCGCGCGCAACCACACCCACCACCACCGCTCCGGCAGACGCTTCCCGTCCCGTTGAGACCGCCAAGGTGGACCAAGTGCCGGCATCGCTGGCCAGCAGCCGGCTTGAATCAACGCCGCAGGCTGCTCCCGCATCGGCGCCGCTCACGCCATCTGCGGCAGCCGCGCCGGCGGGCGAGGCCGCGACGCCAGCTCCCGCTGCCGCTTCTGAAGTCATCACCATTGATGATTTCGTTAAGGTCGATCTGCGCGTGGCACAGATTCTTGTTGCTGAACGCGTTCCCAAAGCCGACAAACTGCTGCGCCTTGAAGTCGACCTGGGCTACGAAAAGCGCCAGATCCTTGCCGGCATCGCGCAGTATTACGAGCCGGAAAAGCTCATCGGCCGCAAAATCATCATCGTCGCCAATCTTGCTCCACGCAAAATGCGCGGCCTGGAGTCAAACGGCATGCTGCTGGCTGCTTCGCTGCCCGACAGCAATCCTGTGCTCGCCGGATTCCTGGAGGATGTACCACTCGGAGCGCGTTTGAAGTAGCGTTATAACCGCACCTGTAAACGGCCGTTTCGCAGCATCTCCGTGGAATTGCCGCGGCACGCCGGAGGTTCCTGCATTGCTCATCGATTCGCACGCGCATATTGACAGCCCACGCTACGCCGATGACCGCGCGGCCATGCTCAAGCGCGCTCATGAAGCCGGCATCGGCGCCATCCTTGCCATCGGAATAGGCGAAAACACTGGCGAAATGCAGCAGGCCCTTGATATTTGCCGCCAGTTCAACGGCCAGCCCAATATGCCGCGCCTGTTCGCGAGCGCCGGCGTCTATCCACACAACACCGGTGAAATCACGCCTGAAATCCTCACCAAACTTGACGCTCTTCTAGCTGAACCCGAGGTGATAGCGTGCGGCGAAATCGGCCTCGATTATTACCATGAGGGTGCTCCGCATGATGTTCAGAGGCGAGGCTTTGTCCAGCAGTTAGAAATCGCGGCTGCGCGCAAGCGGCCAATTCTCATCCACTGCCGGCCCAAAGAAGGGACCGACGACGCCTGGGTTGACTTGCTCGCTATCCTGAACCAGCATTGGCGGCCCACTGGCCTGGGGGGCGTAATGCACTGTTTCGGAGCAGGTTGGCAGCAGGCACGGCTTTCGCTCGACCTCGGCTTCCTGATCTCGTTTGCGGGAAACATTTCTTATCCCAAGGCCGAACCGCTACGCGAGGTCGCCGCCCAGGTGCCGCTCGATAGCCTGCTGGTTGAGACGGACGCTCCGTGGCTCGCCCCGATGCCTAACCGGGGTAAGCGCAACGAACCGGGCTGGGTATCGCAGACGGCAGACGCCCTGGCGACCGTTCTCGGCGTCATGCCCCTTGAAGTAGCCGCCGCCACCACGCAGAACTTCAGCAAGCTGTTCAAGGTTGGCGCGCTCGGGTAATACCGGCAAGCCCGGATTTACGTGACATGCAGTGGCCCCGACGTGGGAAACTAATAAAGCTATATGGTCAGAGCCGGGCGGCTTTGAATGCCGAAGGGCCGTAGACAAGAAGGATCGCACACTCATGGCGCAGGAAAATTCGTTCGACATCGTCAGCAAGGTTGACCTCCAGGAGGTCCGTAACGCGGTCGATCAGGCGCTCAAGGAAGTTCATCAGCGCTTCGATTTGAAGGACTCCCACTCGCAAATCGGACTTGAGGGCAACGATGCCATTCAGATATCGTCCGACGGCGAGTATCATCTGGAAGCGGTAAAAGACATTTTGGCGCAGAAGATGGTGAAGCGCGGTGTCCCGCTGAAAAATCTGACGTATGACAAGATCGAGCAGGCGTCCGGCAAAAGCGTGCGCCAGAAGATATCCTTGCAACAGGGCATCCCCACTGAGAAGGCAAAGGAGATCGTTCGCCTAGTCAAGGACTCCAAGAAGAAAGCCCAGGCTAGCATTCAGGGCGACGTGGTCCGCATATCGAGCAAAGACCGCGACACGCTGCAGGAGATCATTGCCCTGTTGCGCGGCAAGGATATGGGTCTCGATTTGCAGTTCACGAATTACCGCAGTAATTAATTTGCCGCCGCAACAATTTGCAGCAGCGAAAAGGCAATCGGAAGCACCGGAGAGAGTTTGAGCACACTGGGGATAGGGACGGCGAGAGAGGTCTTCGATCTTCTGCGGGACGATCTCGTAGCGATCGAGCAAGAGTTGGGCCGCGATGCCGCCTCAAGCGTCAGCACCATTACGGAGATTGCCGAGTACCTTCGCGAAGGCGGGGGCAAGCGCATTCGTCCGTCGTTGCTGCTGCTCTCCGCGCACATGCTTGGCTACACCGGCCAGGGCGCCGTACGACTTGGCGCGGTGGTTGAAATGGTGCACACTGCCACGCTGGTGCACGACGACATTATCGATGGCGCAGACACGCGGCGCGGACGCCCCTCGGCCAACACCACATGGGGCAATGAGAAATGCGTTCTCGCCGGCGACTGGCTTTACATGCAGGCCTTTCGCGTGGCGCTTGAAGAGCGCAGCCTGCGCGTGCTCGATCTGCTGATCGGTCTTACCCAGCAAATGGTTGAGGGTGAGTTGCTGCAGATTCAGAAGCTCGGCAAAGCAGTCTCCGAGGCCGAGTATTACGACTTGATCTTCCGCAAAACCGCTTGCCTTTTTTCAGTCTCGATGCGGTTGGGCGCTGTGCTCGCCGGCGCAAGCGAGGCGCTTGAAGATCGTGTTGCCACTTACGGCCGCACCGTCGGCCTGGCATTCCAGATTGTTGATGACGTGCTCGACTTGACCGCCACTGAAGAAGTGCTTGGCAAACCTGTCGCCAGCGATCTGCGCGAAGGCAAAGCTACGCTGGCGGTAATCCACTCCATTGACCACGGAACCGCGCGCGATCGCCAGATGATCCAGCGTGTTCTCGACGACCGCAGTTTTGAAAACGTAAGCCGCCAGCAGATCCGCGACATTCTGGTCCGCAACGGCTCGGTTGAATATGCAATGGCGGTTGCAGACCGCTACGCTGAGCAGAGCCGCCAGGCCCTGGCTCCCTTGCCTGACTCCGAGTTCAAGCGCGCACTCCTTTGGGTGCCGGACTTTGTGGTGGCCAGGGAGAAATAAGCTTAATGCCTTCGAAGAAAACGGGAAAACGCCAATCTGGAAAGCCACTTTGGACCGCTGTCGATCAATATCTCGGCGATCTTTTTGCTGCTCATGATGAGCACCTTGACGCTGCGCTGAAGACCAATCGCAAAGCCGGCCTGCCGGCGATTGACGTTTCGCCGCTGCAGGGTAAGTTTCTGCAGTTCCTCATTCACGTCACGCAGGCTAAACGCGTTCTTGAAATCGGCCTGCTCGGCGGCTACTCCACCATGTGGATGGCGCGCGCGTTGCCTCGCGGCGGCCGCATTGTTTCGCTTGAATTCAGCCAGCGCCATGCAGATGTAGCCAACGCCAACCTGGAGCGCGCCGGCCTTCTTAAGAAGGTTGACATCCGCGTCGGACCTGCGCTTGAGAGCCTGCCGGTGCTTGCCAAGGAGCGCGGCGGCAAGTTCGATCTCATCTTCATCGACGCCGATAAAGACAACAACCCGCACTATCTCGAATGGGCCATCAAGCTCGCGCGCCGCGGCAGCATTATTGTTGTGGACAACGTTGCGCGCCACGGCCAGATCATCGAAGCCAAAAATCCTGCCGGCGATATTCAAGGCACCCGTCGCTGCCTCGAGATGATGGCGTCTGATCCGCGCCTGAGCGCATTCGCAATGCAGACCGTGGGGCTTAAAGGCCTGGATGGGTTTGCTGCTGCTGTTGTGCTCCGCTAAAACAGACGCGTTTTAACTTCTGCACCCTTGGCTGCTCGGGCGTAGAATTCTTTGCAACATGAACGAGCGTGTTGAAAAGATTCGCCAGCTTCTGCGCGAGCTCGAAGCCGAGATGGGCGCGAGCACTCGCATGGAGGATATATCATCGCCTTCGAGCGAGCTTGCGCTTGTTGTGCAGCAGATTGTGGATGACCTGCAGCCGCTGCTCACTCCTTACGACGCTGCGTTCTACTGGTTTCTTTTCCGGCACTCCATCGCCAAGGACGGTCAACCGTTTTTGCGCGTGAGCACACGGCACTTGAGCCGCGCCGTCGTTCGTTCGTCGTATTCGCAGGCGGAAGAAAACACCATATCGCTGGGCAAGGTGCAGGATACGATTCGAGCACTCGAGGACGTCGGCGCCATTCATAAAGAAGGCGAGCCCAACCGCGAAGGTACGCTGTATCGCGTCATGGTGCCGAATGAGATTGAGGCTTGCAGGCGGTTCCGCATCGAGCGTATCGTCGCAGAACCCGAGCTGCTCTTCCCCTCATCCGGCATCGAGTTCAACTAGCGTCCTGCACCACCGTTCCCTGGTGATAGACGATCTTCCAACCATCCACTGCCTTTTGCCAGATGGTGGCGCGGCGCGTCAGCCGCGTCTTGTCCTGCAGCAACGTGTAAGTGAGCAGATACACACCTTCGGCCAGTTTGCGGCAGTAGAACTCGCTCGTCTGCCAGACATCGGGTTCCGCCTTGGCTTGGCGTTGCGCGAGCACGTCGAACACAAACTCTCGGGCGTAGCGGCGTCCTGATGCGCCTGTTTCCCAGAAATCGTCCGCGGTCATTTTTTCGAGCGCGGCTCGTGACATGTCGGCGGGCGGCCAATGGAAGATGGGCTCGAGACGCGAGAGTTCGGTAAGGATGTCCGTGAGTTCCGGCGCGGTTACGAGTTTCGGTTCCATGCTCAACAGAATAGTGGAATTAGAAGGGAGAGGGTTCACGATATCCCAGGTCTCAGAATCGGGACCTGGGACACCCGCATTTCCGCGGCAGTTTGGATCTTAGTCAGTCATCAGCGCGCGCAGTGCTTCAACATAGTGCTGGGGCAGCGGCTTCTTATTCAATTGGTCGTCGCAGACTACGTGCACCGTTTCGCCCTCGGCCAAGAGCTCCCGCTCTTTTCCCTCCTGGACTGACTTCCGGTAGATCTTATAAGCAAACTTCAGCACCGATCCGCGCAGCAGTGCCGGGCGCGTTTCGATGAGAATTTCGTCGTCGTAGCGCGCGGGAGAGCGATAGCGGCAGATTGCCTCTACTACGGGCAGAATGCACTCGTGCTCTTTTTCAAGCTGGCTGTAGGCAAGACCGAGGGAACGCAGAAGTTCTACGCGGCCAATTTCAAACCAGACCAAATAGTTGGCATAGTAGACGATGCCCATCTGGTCGGTTTCCGCATACCGCACGCGCACTTTTGTTGTGACATCCATTCAGCCCCCCCCAGTTGACAGTGGACAGTGATCAGTGATCAGTACCCGATAAGGCCAAGCTTAGTTGCGACTATCAGGTAACGACCCGATCAATGCAAACAGCATCTTTCCGACTTCGTGAGACAAGCCCTCGGCAGCTTCGATCTGATTCGGATCTCCAAATTCCAACACCCGGGCTATTTCCAGTTGCGCCTGCAATTCGCATGTCGATCCGCGAGCAATGCCCAGAAACTGCCTGAACTCGGCAGTATTCAGCCGGCCTTGTCCTTCTGCAATGTTACTTGGAATTGAAACTGCAGACCGCCTGATCTGGCTCGTCAACCCGTAGAGTTCTTCTCGCGGAAAGGCCTGGGTAAGTCTATAGACTGCGACAGTCAGTTGAATAGCTCTCTGCCAAACCTGTAAATCGCGAAACGATCTTACGCCTGAGCTCGACCTTACACTCTCCACCTACAAATCTCCCCAGCACTGCTAACACGTCTCTGACCACTGTTCACTGTTTCCTTTTCACTGATTCCTGGCCCTACGGTTTGGCGTGAGTAAAGATGGGCAGCTTTGTGAGGTCGTTGAAAATGATGAACACGAAAAACGCCACCAGCATGACGAAGGCTGCCTGGTAGACGCGCTCTTTTACGTTGATGCTGATGTCGCGATGAATCACGCTCTCAATCAGCAGCAGCAGAATGAGCCCACCATCCAGAATAGGGAACGGAAGCAGGTTGAGGATGCCGAGGTTCAGGCTGATCGTCGCCGCCAGTCCGAACTTGGGATACCATCCCTTGGTTTCAGCGGCGTCGCCGGCCATGCGGGCAATACCTACCGGACCTGACAACTGCGAAACCGCAATCCTGCGCGTGATGATGCGTTGCAGCACTTCGACAATCAGGAAAGAATTATCTGCGCAAAAGGTAGTGGACTTGACTGCAGCCTGCCGCAATGGCAACGGGCTCTCGTGATACGGAGGAGGCACGTAAGCGAACCCGAGCATGTAGGTAGAACCCTTGAGTTTGGCGGGCTGAGCGGTTAATTTTACGTCCGCTCCGTTGCGATTAACGTCAAGCGTTATCGGAGCGCCTTTAAGCGCCTGCATGTAGGCCAGCAACGAATTGACGGAGTGGAATGGATGGCCGTCCACCGAGACGATCTTGTCTTTGGGCAGAAGTCCAGCTTTGCTCGCTGGCGTTCCCGGCTGCACTTCGAGCACTTCAATCGGACCGGTCATGTACTGCGCAAGCAAGCCCGCATCACCCGGATCGAAATCATCTTCTTTGGCTTCCGCGGGGACCGTAAACGGGAAGCTCAGGCGTTGTCCGCCGCGCTCCACGGTTACCGGCACCGTTTGCCCGGCGTTCAGCTTCAGGCTTGTGTAGACTTTTTCCCAGTCAGGATTGTTGTGGCCGTCAAAGTGCGTGATTGTGTCGCCGGTCTGAAATCCTGCATGTGCGGCTGCTGAGTCAGGAGTTACCCACTCCACAGTCGTCGTCTTTACCTGAACCGCAGGCACTTCGTTGATGAATCCGAAGTAGATGACCATGAGCAACAGGGCCAGGGCAAAGTTGGCAAACGGGCCGGCCAGCCCGATCAGCGCTCGTTGCCAGCGCGGATGATTCAGAAATGAGCCTGGATCGTCACTGGTACCCTCAAGTTGTTGCGGAGCATTTTCGTCGGCCGTGGCGCCGGTTTGAATCTGGTCCGGGGTTTCGCCGGTCATCTTTACATATCCGCCCAGCGGTAACAGGCAGACCTTGTAGTCGGTTTCTCCGTATGTGAATCCGAAGAGACGCGGTCCAAAGCCAAAAGAGAATGCTTCGACGCGCACTTTGCACAGCTTGGCCACGGCAAAGTGACCAAACTCGTGAACGATGACCATGAGGCCGACGAGGACGACAAAAGCTATGGTTGAAACCAGAAAATCATGCATACAGAGTGGGGTAAGCCCTTCAATGCGGTATCAGTGTGGCTGCCTGGTGCTCTCGAATCGAGGCACAAAGAAGCGCCAGATTGCAGTTCCACCATAGCCGCGTCGCAGGCCGAGATTCCTCCGGCCCCACCCGGTTACAACCAGTAACCGCAAGTGAACAAGCGGGTTAGCTATTTTCGAACCGCCGTACTGCCTGCCGCCTATGCGAGCAGGGCATGAGCTGTTAGACGCGCTTCCCGGTCTGCGGCGAGCACTTCCGCAATGGTTGCGGGGTGGGCCTCCGGCGTTGAAGCGAGCACCTTTCCAATTGTATCCGCGATACCGGTAAACGGAATACGACGTTCGAGGAATGCCTCAACTGCCACTTCATCTGCTGCATTGAGCGCAATGCAGTGTGTTCCGCCCTTGGCTGCGGCCTCAAAAGCCAGCCTGAGGCAGGGAAAACGCTCCATGTCCGGCTGCTCAAAATCCAAGTGGCGCAGCGCTGCCAGGTCAAAGGTCAGCGAGGACGCGGGGCGCTCTGGCCAGGCCAGCGCGTACAAAATGGGCAGCCGCATATCGGTAACGGAAATTTGCGCCAGGATCGAACCATCAACATACTCCACCATGGAGTGAACCGTTGACTGCGGATGCACCGTGACCCGCACCTGGCTTGGCGGCACATCGAACAAGCGACACGCCTCAATCACTTCAAGACCCTTGTTCAGCATGGTTGCCGAATCGATTGTGATGCGCCTGCCCATTACCCATGTTGGATGCTTAAGAGCCTGTTCAGGTGTAATGCTCTTGAATTGGTCGAGCGGCAACTGGCGAAATGGACCGCCTGAAGCAGTCAGCCAGATTGTTTTAACTTCAGCGTGGGCGCCGACGCGCAGACACTGGTGCACGGCGTTGTGTTCGCTGTCGATGGGGAGGATAGGAACTTGGTGCTCGCGGGCCGCCGCGGTCAGGATTTCGCCGGCCGCAACCATGCACTCTTTGTTGGCCAATCCTACGGGTTTTCCGGCCAGGATGGCAGCGTGCGTGGCTTCAAGGCCGGAAACTCCGACGATGGCCGACACAACAAAGTCGACGTCGGCGCGTGTTGAACAGGCGACGGTGCCAGCCGTGCCGTGCACAACATCAATGCCGGTAATGCCGGACTCGCGCAGCCGGGCCTGAAGCTGAGCCGCAAGTTCCTCCGTCGCCAGCGAAACGAGTTTTGGCCGCCAGCGGACCGATTGCGCAAACGCTTCGTCAATATTGCGGCCTGCCGCAAGCGTGGCAACCTGGTAGCGCTCTGGAAATTGCTCAACGATGGATAGGGTGCTTTGGCCGATGGAGCCGGTAGAACCGAGAATGGCAAGTCGCTTCAATTTACTGTTTATATCCTAGAGAATCTGGTGGATAACCTGAGCGTACCACAGCGCCGGAGCGGCCAGCAGCAGCGCATCGATGCGATCCAGCACACCGCCGTGGCCGGGCAGCAGTGTTCCGGAATCTTTGACGCCGACTGAGCGCTTCAGCGCGGACTCGGCCAGGTCTCCCAGCTGCGCCGCCACGTTGACAACGGCGGCAAGCAGCAGCCAGTACCAGACTTCATCAGGATAAGAAAGTACTCCGTAGTCGCGGGCTTGTAACAGTGCGGCCAGGCCCATCAGCAAAGCGGCCGCAATCAAACTGCCGGCCATGGAGCCAACTGCGCCGGCCCAGGTCTTATTGGGACTAAGCCTTGGCGCCAGCTTGCGCTTGCCCCAGGCGCGGCCCACGTATAGGGCAGCCGCATCGCCCGCCCAAACCGCACACAGAAGAAATGTCACTACAGAAGGCCCATTCGATTCGTCGTGCAATGCCGGCAGACTCAGCAATGTGAAACCGACGTAGACCAGGCAGAAGACCGACGAAGTCGCATCGGCCATTACCTGCTCTACGGGTCTCCAAAATGTACAAAACACGAGCAGGGCCAGACTCAGCAGGCAGAAGACAGCCATGGTGCGGTCGGGCCATTCAAAGCTGGTGGCGAACAAAACTCCGAGCGCGGCAGTGACTGCAATCTTGGGCGGCTTTGATCCGGCGTGCTCGGCGAGCCCCAGAAACTCCCAGGCGGCGAGCGCGGCAATCGCTACAACGGCTAATGTAAACACCCAATGCCATTTCGGCCCCAGAAAGACCAGAAACAGAACAACCGGAATCAGAACTGCGGCTGTAAGTATGCGTTTCATTCACGGTTGAGCATACACCCCGAGGGCTATACAACTGCGAGGGTCAACCAGGAGAGATCGCCTGCGGAGAGATTACGAATGGCACGCCCTCACGGCGGTGATTGCCGCCATGCGGGCGCGAATTGCACAGAAGCGCAGACTATTTGCCGAAGACCTTGGCTAGGACTGGTCCCATTTCAGCGTCCTCAATCACCACATGGTCGTGGATTTCAAGCACGTCGGACCAGCCAATTGAGAACTCATAAACCGCAGCCAGGCTGTCGGCCTCAAAGACCGAATAGCCGCCGGTTCCATCAGTCTTGTGCCATCGGCCGAGGAGCTTCAAACCTGCAGGTGGAGTTGCTTTGCCCTCAAGGAAACGCTTGGCTGCTTCAGGAATGCAACCCGGGCGCAGTGTATACGACGAGAAAATCTTCATGGGAACACACCTCCGTTAGGATTGGGATTGTCTTCGTGCGAGTTTGGGGAACCTTACGAAGGCAGCCAGTGTAGCACGCACAAACTACAGGTTCACAGAAGTTCCGCCCCAGCTCTCGGGGTCCACATCCGCAATCGTTTCGGTAAAGTCCCAGCGATGTCCGTAAAAATCTTCGACGTTGTACTGGCGCTCGCCATACACGTGTTCCTTGGGCTCGGTCAGTATCTTCGCACCGGCATTTCGTGCCCGCTCGCAATGTCCCGGCGCATCGTCGATGCGCACTTGGACAAAGCACGAGTTGTTCGGTGTGACGTTGCCCTCCGCAATGGTCAAGCAGCCCTCACCCGCGCGCATCTGGATGCGGTGATTGGCAATGCGCAAACGAATCGTGAAGCCGAATGCTTTGGAAAGCCATTCAGCAGCGGCGGCAGGATCGGGATAGATGATGACGGGGATGACTTGGCAGGGGGGAGCCGAACGGTTGAAGCGCATGAGTGACCTCGCGTAGTGCAACGCACATAGATTACCAAGGAATCTCAGCTCGTCACACTTCTGCAACGATACTATCCTCGTGCGGTTAAACTCGCTTGCATGATCTCGAAGCCTTTCCTGTTGCCGTTTTGCTTAACAGTCACCGTACTGCCAACGGCACATCCGCAGAGTAATTATGCGGCACTTAGAACTGCGGCCACGCAGCAGTGCGAGAAGATTGATCCCGGTGAATCGCAGAGCGGGCTGCTCTTCAACCCCGACGGGTACCGGTCCTTCTACGTACAGTCAGAGTGTTTTCAAAGGACGGCCGTGCAGTTTCGCGAATCGTCGTTATGCGAGCATGTACGCCGTCGTTATTCGCTTTTTTCGTCCAGCTGGGGAATTTCGTCCGCACGGTGCCGCAAACTCGTAGCCGATGGAATGGCTGCGGATCGCGCTGAGCTTGAAAAGGAGAAGCAGCTTTACTCGGCAAATCCGGTGCGGCTCAAGACATTTCACATACAACGAAACGGCAATGGGAGGGACTTCGATATCATTCCTGAGTTCACGTCTGGCAACCCGCACGGATACCGGCTGATATTCGAAATTGTTGGCGTTGGGCAACAACCAATCCTTCTCAAATCCGACGGCTATTATATCGACGCCAATTCCAAGCTGAACATTTACGTGCGCCAAATCGACATTCGCGCGCAGTTTCCTGAGTTCCAGTTGAACCGTACTTACACAGTCCGCGCCACCGCCATCGTGAGCATAGGAATGGGCGGCCCCTCAGGCTACTGGAGCGACGAATTCGCGGAAAGCATCTTCCCGCTGCGCGAACGCTCGCAATCCATGACGATCGAGAACAGGTTCTAGAATTGAATCTCTGCCAGCGCAAACCGGTCCGACTTGCCGGCCCGCACCTGCTGCGCTGAAGGGAATAGAACCAGGATTGAGAATGCGAGTGCCTATTCAAGTCTTGCCCCGACGCCGGCCCGAGTAGCTGTGGTCCTTCGACGGGCCTCCGAGTTTTGGATCGGAATATGATGGTAGTAGCATGTTCGTTTGTTGCTGCCCAGGCTATGGTCTATTTTGAAAAAGCCCCGAGTCCGGCCCTGCGTTTCTGGGTACATTCTTTGTGGTATTGCCATGCGCCGAACATGCCAAGTGGACGCGAACGAGTTCTTCCCAGCGGTTATATACAGATCATCCTCAATCTTTCTCGTGAGTACCTCACCGATTGCGGGAAAGATGGAACCGCTTATGAAAAATATTCGCGTGGGATCCTCGTTGGCGTGCGGGATCGTTACCAGGTCGTAGATAGGGCGGACATGGAGGAAACAGCAGGAGTTGTGATACGACCGGGTGGCTTTACCGGATTGTTCCGGGAACGTGCCGACCTCTTGTATCAAAAAGTGATCGCTCTCGATGACATCTGGAATGAGCCACGGATCTTCGAGTACTTAGCGAAGGCTCGGACGCCGATTCAGAAGCTCATGTGTTTAGATAAACTCCTCGCTGGACTGGCAGGAAAGAAGTCGCGGCAGTCTGAGATCACGGATCATGCCCTTTATCTTCTGCGTGTCAAACACCTGAGCATAGCCGAATGCGCGCGTTCCATAGGGGTCAGCGAACGTTGGCTCTCGCAGATTTTTCGTGAACAGGTTGGCGCCTCGCCGAAATTGTGGACCCGGATTCGGAGGTTTCAGACTGTTACCCGCGCGCTGCACGCCGGGCTTGACATTCCATGGGTGGAACTGGCTCTAGATTGCGGCTACTATGACCAATCGCACTTTGCCAATGACTTCCGTGCGTTTTCAGGTTTGGACGCTTCAGCATATTCAAAGCATTTGAATCAGTGGCAAAACCACGTCACTTTCGGTTGTTAAGTTCCGATTCTTCCAAGAGTGTGAAATCCTAACGAGATATGATCCTTCTGACTGATGCGCAAGACCAAAACTAAACTTCGAAACAGTGCGCCAGGTCAGCCTCGAATTGCCAGGGGGTCAGGGGAGCACGGCATATGGCACGCCAGCGCTCAAAATAAATGGGAAACTGCTTGCGGCGATACCCGCACACAAGTCGACCGAGCAAACCGTACTCCAAAACATCGATAAGCTAGTTCCGATTTTTCCAAGAGTCTTGTTGATCGGGAGTGCATGATAGCGGTATGAGCAACTACGCGAGAGATTGCAAATCGACAGTCATACCTGGACTCTACTACCGCAATGCCAAGGCAATGATCGAGTGGCTTTGTGAAACATTTGGATTTGAAAAACAGCTCGTGATCGCTGGATCTGATAATGTCGTGATGCATTCTCAACTTACGTTTGGACACGGCATGATCATGGTTGGATCGTTCCACAGTGGAACACCGGGCTCGGGCATCGTCAAGCACCCTGACGAAATCGGGGGCGCTGAGGCGCAAACCCTCAGCCTGCTTGTCTCAGACTGCACTGAGTTGTACGCCAAAGCAAAGGCCGCCGGCGCAAAAATATTATCGGAGTTGGAGAAGAAGGAATTTGGCGGTGAAGCGTTTACGTGCAGCGATCCCGAAGGCCACATCTGGCAATTCAGCACCTACAATCCGTGGGAAGCGCAGCAAACATAATCGCACGGCGACAATGTCCATGGAGTGGCAAGATCATAGGGGCACTTGCCCCTATTTTCGGTTCCCTCCTTAGAGCCTAATGCGTTGCGGACTCCACCATGATCTCTACGGGCCGCATTGCAGTCATTTCGACGTACACCACGGCGTTGTCCCCATCGAGATGATGCTCAATACCGAATCGGACTGGAGCCGTACTCAGCTTTCCATCAACGGAGACTCTGACTTTGGCTGGCGTGGCCCAGCCTTCGATCACGATCGCCGGATTTACGAGTGGCCGTTCGGCTGAGGCGTCGATTTTAAGCGTCAGCGATGCATGTGCGGCATCGCTGGGCCGCGCGACCACAAATGCACGCTGCGCAGGATCGTAACTCACCGTTCCAGTTCCTGGTTCCACGAGTTTTGCATCCGGCGGCGAAAGCCATGACTTGGCCAGCGGCAGCAGATTGGCCTCGGCTCCATCGCGATTGATCAAGCCGCACAGTAGCAGCTTGGTCATGCTGTCGGCGGTCTTTTCATACGGGTCCCAATAGATGTGCGACAGCGACGAGTGCGAAGCGCGGTCTGAAGTTACGGTCAGCCGTCCGCTTGAAACCAGTTGTGCCACCGGCCAGTGATTCCACCACTCAAACGTGGAGTAGCTCGGCTCAAAGTTATACGAGTCGAAAGTGACTCCCCGGGGCCACACAATCTGGAATGGATTCTGCGGCGACTTGAGCCGCACGATCTGGATGTTTGCATTGCTCGGCTTGTCGATTTTTGCCGGACCTTTGGGCAGCGTGAACGTGTGATCCGTCTTTAGCTCCCAATGATAGGTCGCGGTTTCGCCAGCCATGTTTTCAAGCGTCAACGCATCGGGCTCGATGTTGTCTTCAGGACGCTGTCCAGGCCCGTGAATGATAATCGACTCCTGCCATTCGTGCGTCGCGTCGAGACGATGAGTCCTGAGCACCTGTTTTCTTAACGCAACTCCGTCGGGGTAAACCGTCCAATACTCATCGCCCCATTCAAACCAACCTGTGCGCGGATCTGCGTTGGCGCCCTCGTAGTTCCGTGCCTCTGAAAGCGCGTAGCGCCAGTGGATGATCGCGCGCGCATCTGTCGACGACAGCACGCTTACATGCGAGTAGCGGCTTTGCTTATCGCTCATCGGCTCGCAGTCGCCTGCACCAGGGCATCCTTTGCCCCATGTCTCCATGAATTCGTCGGTGTACCATTTGCCGTTGTCCGTTACCCATGCCGGAATGTAGTTTGTGCCTTGCCAGAACACGAGCCGCATGGGCGAATTGTCGAACCGCACCACGACATCTGTATCCGGTCCGATGCGCCGCAGACGGTCCCACGCGGGCTCGAATTTCAGGCTGGCGTAATTTGCGCCAAAAGCCCCAGCGCCCGCCGGTCCCGATGGCAGCACGGCCGTCGGAATGACATCGTCTTGCGGTGCAGATGCGGCTGCAACTTGCTGCCGATCCTCTTCGACGGTTACAGCGCCACTCTGTAAAGTCACTTCGTCAAGAAAGCCGTCGAGCGAGTAGTAGCTCAACTCCACCGGCCGGCTGATCCAGGCGGGAAAAGTATTCTGCGGCTGTCGCACCCGGCCGATGATAAGCGTGGTGTCATTCGCCTGCCAGAAGTTGCCGGTCACGTTGAGATGCCCCGCTTCTCTTCCGTCGATCAGAATCGTGAGGCCAGAATCGTTGCGAAACGTACCCGTCACGTGTACCCATTTCTTCAACGGCAGGGTTTGCTCGCTTACAGCCTGCTTCCATGCACCATCGACGCTGGCTCCAAATCCCACATGCCCAAACGCATCGATGGCGAGTGAAAATCCAACTTGCTGAAATTCGCTTTGATCGACAAGCGGAATCCAGTTCCACGGATAGTAGTCGAGCACGACCCAAGCCGAAACAGTAAATTCATTGCCGAGCGCGGGAACTTGCTTGCCAGGGCGCGACAGCTCCGTTGTATAGCCGTCAAATTCCAGCGCATGACCTTTGACTCCCGGAACGAGCCGCCACGATCCTTCAAGGTCGTCGCCGGACTTTGCAAGCGTCGCCTTCAGGATGTCGTCCGGGCTCTCGTCGAAAGTCCAGGTGATCCGGTTCGCCTGCGCACACACCACGCTCGTTGACAGCACCGCATAGATTGCAATGCTCAGATACTTCGCCAGTTTCATCGACCTTACCTCATCCCGCAAAGATCGCAGTCAGTGTAGCCCATTGGCACCATGCACGGCGCTGCCCTACGTCGCCGCTTCAATAGCACCACTTCGATTTTGTTTCAGGTCACTAACGGCGATCAACGAGCTGGGTTAGCCTCGTGTGCCGGAGGATCGAGAACATGAAAGTTAATCGCCGCCCGCGTCAACTTTCGCGTCGCAGGTTCATTGGCAAAATGGCTGCAGATGCAGCCGCACTGACTGTTGCAGCGAGTCTGAGGCCGCTTAGTGTTCTTGCGCAGGCTGTCGGCTGGCCTGCTACTGCGAGCACGGATGCGGGGCGAACGTGGACGCCGTCCGATTCTCCAAACCAACCAGTCGGAACCGCGAAAGGCATCTTTCCTGGCCGCGTGGTATGGGTTCGCGATCCTGCCGTGGCCCGCTGGAACGGCAAAACAGGCCGACCGCCTTTCCGCTAGGCTCAGTTGTGAACAGCGACAATTTTCTGCATGAAGCTGAGGCAGGAACCAACAAGGAATTCGGCCCCTACAAGCCGAATGGAAAACCCATTGGCAGCCTGGGCGTACACGAGCATTGGAACAATGCGAAAGACAAGAAGTATAGCCGCAATTTGCAACCTAAAGGTCGCGGTATCGAATTGTTCAGCGCATGAATTCAGATTGCGGGTTACTCTCTTTAAGCAGAAAAGAGACCGGATCTAATGCATATCCTTTAAACAGGAAGGATACGCAAAGTGAAAGGAATAACCTCAAGATTTCTTCTGGCCGCGAGCGCACTGATTGCTGCCACATCGGCTCGCACGGTCAGTCAAGCTCCCGTTCAAGTTGTGCCTTCGGTCGACCTGGCGCGATATGTGGGTAAGTGGTACGAGATTGCGCATCTGCCGGCTTGGTTTCAGCGCGATTGTGCCAGCGACACGACAGCTACCTATACCCTGCGCCCGGACGGCCAGATCACCGTGCTCAACCAGTGCCGCAGGGCAGATGGCGTGCTGAAATCCGCCACGGGGAAAGCGCACATGGCCGACAGCAAAGGCCCGAGTAGCAAGTTGAAAGTAACGTTCTTCTGGCCATTCTATGGCGACTACTGGATCATCGATCTCGACCCGCAATATCATTGGGCGGTTGTTGGCGATCCTCATCGAAAGTATTTGTGGATTCTTTGCAGAGAACCTCGGCTCGACGATCCCCTCTTCGCTCAGATGATTGAGCGCGCCAAAAAGCAAGGCTATGACGTAGGACCCCTGCTGATTACCAGGCACACTCGCTGACTGGCCAGTGCATCAGGCAAATCTTGATGATCAGGGATTGAAGAAAGGCACCAAACTTATCTGGATCAGCACCGGGGGTCGACGACGGTTTGATGCCCAACACCAGGAGCACAGTCGACATCCTGAAGAAACATGGCTTTAACCCTGTATTCATTGAGAGCCCTGGAGCGCACAGCTGGTTCAACTGGCGTAACTACCTCATAGAATTCGCGCCTCAACTTTTCTAGGACAGAACTGCCGTGCCCATTGCCATGGGCAATCGCAACCACAGATGACTTCACTCGTCGAGAGGGTGTCGCGGCTCCTATACTGATTGAGCCAATTAGTTTCAGCAAGCCAAAGGAGACGTCATGTCCAACGAAGCGAAGTGCCCCTATTCGGGCGAAATGCTCAAGCATACAGCGGCTGGAGCAAAGGGTAACCGGGACTGGTGGCCCGATCAGCTCAATCTCGGAATCCTTCATCAGCATTCTTCCCTTTCCAATCCAATGGGCGCAGATTTCAATTACGCCAAAGAGTTCAAGAGCCTGGACCTCAATGCGGTCATCAAGGATCTTCATGCCGTGATGACCGACTCGCAGGACTGGTGGCCGGCAGACTATGGCCACTACGGCCCGTTCTTTATTCGCATGGCCTGGCACTCCGCGGGCACGTACCGCATAGCCGATGGCCGCGGCGGCGGCAGCAGGGGCTCGCAACGGTTTGCGCCGCTCAACAGCTGGCCAGACAACGCCAGCCTGGACAAAGCGCGTCGCTTACTTTGGCCCGTCAAGCAAAAGTACGGCCGCAAAATTTCATGGGCAGACCTGATTATCCTTGCCGGCAATGTTGCGCTTGAGTCAATGGGGCTGAAGACTTTTGGTTTTGGCGGCGGCCGCGAAGATATCTGGGAACCGGAAACCGATATTGACTGGGGCCCGGAAACAACATGGCTTGGTGATGAGCGGTATAGCGGCGACCGCGAACTGGCCAACCCTCTCGGCGCCGTGCAAATGGGCCTGATTTACGTTAACCCTGAGGGTCCCAACGGCAACCCCGACCCCGTGGCAGCCGCGCGCGATATCCGCGAGACCTTTGCCCGCATGGCAATGAACGACGAAGAAACCCTTGCCCTCATCGCAGGTGGCCACACGTTCGGCAAGACGCACGGCGCGGCGGCTGCGACAAATGTCGGTGCTGAGCCGGAAGGCGCGCCGATCGAGCAACAGGGGCTTGGCTGGAGCAACAGTTTTGGGACCGGCGTCGGAGCCGACGCCATCACCAGTGGCCTGGAAGGCGCGTGGACACCGACTCCGACCAAATGGGACAACAGCTTTTTCGAGACGCTGCTTGGTTATGAGTGGGAGCTGAGCAAGAGCCCGGCCGGCGCTCACCAATGGAAGCCCAAGGGGGGCGCAGGCGCGGACACCGTTCCCGACGCTCACATTGCATCGAAGCGTCATGCGCCAACAATGCTGACCACCGATCTCGCGCTGCGCATGGACCCGGCTTATGAGAAGATCTCGCGCCGGTTCCTCGATCACCCGCAGGAGTTCGCCGATGCCTTTGCGCGTGCTTGGTTCAAGCTGACACATCGCGACATGGGACCGATCGCACGCTATCTCGGTCCGCTGGTGCCGAAGGAAGTGCTCATCTGGCAAGACCCGGTTCCCGCTGTCGATCATGAACTCATCAACGCGCAGGACGCTGAGGCGCTCAAAACAAAAATACTGGCATCGGCGCTCTCCGTCGCAGAACTCGTCAACACTGCCTGGGCCTCTGCTGCGACCTTCCGTGGCAGTGACCGTCGTGGCGGAGCCAATGGCGCACGTATCCGGTTGGCGCCTCAGAAAGACTGGGAGGTCAATCAGCCTGCGGAACTCGCCAAAGTTCTCTCAAAGCTCGAAGCCATCCAGAAGGAATTCAATGCGGCACAGGGAGGCAAAAAGAAAATTTCTCTCGCCGACCTGATCGTGCTTGCGGGCGATGCGGCGATTGAACAAGCAGCGAAGAAGGCAGGCGTTGACGTAAAGGTTCCATTTGCACCGGGCCGTACCGACGCATTGCAGGAGCAGACGGACACCACATCGTTTGCTGCGCTTGAGCCGGTTGCGGACGGTTTCCGCAATTATGTGCGCAAGGGACGCGAGAGTTCAGCGGCAAATATGCTTCTGGATAAAGCGCAATTGCTCACTCTGACCGCTCCAGAGATGACTGTCCTGATTGGAGGTATGCGGGCACTGGGTGCGAACTTTGCGCAGTCTACGCTTGGCGTTTTCACCAGCAGGCCGGGCGTCTTGACCAACGACTACTTCATCAATCTGCTCGACATGCGCACCAAGTGGCGGAAGTCTGCGGCGGATGAAAGCGTGCTCGAAGGACTCGATAGGCGCAGCGGCGAAATCAAGTGGAAAGGCACCGTCGTCGACCTGGTTTTTGGATCGAACTCTCAACTTCGCGCGCTCGCCGAGGTGTACGCAAGCAGCGACGCGCAGCAAGTTTTCGTGCACGATTTTGTCAATGCTTGGACGAAGGTGATGAACCTGGATCGCTTCGACCTGGCCTGAAGAGGATGCGGAGCGCCTGAACAGGCAGCAGAACACGCCTGCTCAGGCGCTCTTGAAAATACACAGAATTTCCTTCGGAGCTAGGCGAGTTTCTTTAGCCGCGCAATCAGATCATCAGGATGGATGGGCTTGGGGAAAAGAGTGAAATAATACCCGTCGGCTTCGGCGCGCTGGATGATCGCTGAAGTGGATGCCTGGCCAGAAAGAAGAATTATCTTCATGTCTGGAAATTGATCGTGCAGCTTGATGGCGAGGTCCACGCCCGACATTCTGGGCATAAGCACATCGCTTAACACGATCTCCGGACGTGATTCAGCGATTGCCCGCAACGCCTCGTCCCCGCTGTATGCTCCCGCCGCGCTGTACCCATTCGCGTTCAAGATTGCGCAAATCGTGTCGGTAATCAGGTGCTCGTCATCAACAACTAGAACGCGCATTTGCCGGTACCTTTATTTTGATCTTAGTACGATGAAGCTGTTCGCTGCGGCGAAGCTGTTCGCTGCGAGAAGCTGTCCAATGGGCAAGGCTTGCCGGGCCTGGATATTCTTGTTCCGGGTTTTGGAGAGGGCAACGACTGGCACGAACAAACTGAAAGTCGTCCCATGATTATCTTTGTCAGTGCTGCTCTTGACTGAAATCTGACCGCTCCAGGAATCGACAAATTGTTTCACAACCCAGAGGCCCATGCCGGTTCCAGAATCTGGCTTGGTGGTGAAGAACGGCTCAAACAGCCTCGGCAGATTCTCGCTTGGGATACCCTTTCCGGTATCGGCAACAGTGATGGTTACGCCTTTCATGCCTTCCAAATTAGAGTCTTCAATCGAAATCGAAATTTTCTCAGGCTGCGGCATGGCATCGATTGAATTCGAAATTAAATTTGAAAGTACCTGATGCATCTCACCCCGCAGTCCCTTGACTGTCGATTTAGCGGAACAATCGATGTGGACCTCGATTCCTGCCGCGCGCAAGCGGCTGTCATAAACCACCAGTACCTCGGGTTAAGAAAACAATCTGCTGTGTTAACAGGATTTATAGCCGTCGACATCATTGAAATCGACAACATGTCTTACTCCATTCGACAAGGTGATTTCGGCTCCCAAAACCGACCCGGAAGGCATCACATCCATCAGCTTGAAATCCTTGATAGGCGATAGCTCAACCTTGGTAAAGGGCGTGTCGCCGGTGTTGTGCAACATCACGGAAATCATCAATTCCATCGCCGGGTTTCTGGTGGTGCGCTTGCGATGCGCGAACAGGACTGTGCTTTCGTCGCCTTCCGCATTGAACCCGCGATGCACCAGGCTCTGCAACTCATCCCAGCCGCTATACGTAATGAGCGCGACGTTTCTGCCGGGTATTGATGCGGTCATCCCCTTGCCCAAGCCGTTTTCAAATGACTCGACGACCGCTTTCTTTCCGCCCATGTGAGGCAATCCATAATGGCCAAGGGTCAATTCGTGTTCGAATGCCAGTCGTGAACGATCGACGCGGATAACGCCGCCGGGGATCGTGATTTCCGCCAGATCGATGATGTATCCAACGCCATTGTTCGGCGGTTTGCGCATTAGCAACTGCCGGTACAGCACACCATTACGCGCACCGTTAAACAAAATGCTTTGCGCGCCCGAGTATCCTGCATCCTTCGCCGCCGCATTGTCCAAGGCGCGGCCGGTGAGATAGAAATTGATGTCCACACCGCGAAGGTCACGTGGGTCGAGGCTGCGGAACGTGTATTCCTGCGCCGTGCCGCCCTGCGGGTCGCGGTCTTCCCATGGGAAATGGGTGTTGAAGACGAGCTTCGAATAGTTCGGATCGTCATCATAGACTTTGCCGGAAATAATTTCCGAGGTACCGCTGCTGCCATGATTCACCAGTGCCAGGCCGGGCTTCTCCAGAACGGTTCGCACAGAATCGTCGCCAAGCTCCGTCCACATTCCATCGTTCTCCTTCGCTGTCCAGAAGGGTGAGTCTGCAGGCAACGCCAACGCGATAAAAGGAAGAAACATGATGAAGGGACTCGCGGGACAACTGTAATTTTGAATTGCAAATTCCCTGTGGCCGTAAAAGCCGAGGGTGGGAATGTCATTCTCGTAAAAGTCTTCGCGCGCCGTAAATTGCAGCAGCGAACCGGAGCACAGGCGCCTGGCCCAGCCGGGATCGATAGGCGGTGCGGAGTGCAGCATGAACGACGCAGGAAAACCACCGGCAATCCAAAGTCGATAACAAATGCTGCGCGCCCACATATTGATATAGCCATCGCGGCCAAAGAAATTCGGATAGGTCTCGAACAGCTCTTTGAAGCTCTTTTCTAAAACCGCGGCGACTTCGGGATAATGCACGTCGCCAAACGCGCGGCTCCAAATGGTTCCGTACACTAGGAAGAGACTGATGGTGTAGTAGTTGTAACTCTGCTCAAGATACCAGCCATTGCCCGCATGGTACGACCCGATCCAGAGCAGATGACTCTTCAGCAGTTCGTCGTCAATCTGATAGCCGTTCTTCTTCAAAAACGAGAGCGCGCAGATGTTGAACAGGCGCCAGTTGTTTTGTGTGGTGCGGTGATGGGCCCATTTTGAAATTGTCACCGTCATTTCGTCGCGCTGCTGCTGCGTGTAATGCGGCCAAAGCACATCCGGCAATAGCAGCATCGTCTTTGTCCAGCCGCCAAATTCGCACGTGAATTGATACGTCGCATCCGGCAAATCTTCCGGCAATGGCAGGCTATTGGCGTGGCCAGCCGTCATGGCGTTGTAAAAGTGGTGGCAGTAGTAGTCGCGCAGTTTGATTCCGTTAATGCTGATCTCCGGATCGACGTGAATCAGCGGCGCTGCCAGGTTGAAGGTGCGCTCCAGCGCTTCAAACTCGTGGGAGCGCGTGCGCCATTCAGGATCGTTCGGCTGCGGATAGGATTTGCCAGGAACAAGCGGGAACACGATTGGTTGATCGAACGACTTCACATGCTTGAATGCGCGCTCCAATACATACCGCGCGCAATCGATGTAATGCTGGCGCGTCATGCCGGTCATGGGACTGATCGTGAAGTCTGGATTATTTACTTCGAATCTCGACTTAAATTCGCGTTCCGCTGCTTCAGTTTGAGTTCCCATCGATTCCGCCTTCTTGATTTGGTTTTCGAGGCCCATCCATGCGTTGGGGGCCAATTCGAAAAAGGTGCCAAGGAGGCCCAAGCCTCCCGGAGGGAAAAATACCGCTCCCAAAAAGGATAACAGCCGGGGCTTTCCTGCGCTCCACAGTCGCTGGTTTTCCAGCAGAACGCCACCTCAGCTAATGAATCGTCCAGCCCTTGTCCTGCACTTGCACACTGTACACGCTGGTACGGGCGGTGACGTACAACGTCTTCAAATCGGGACCGCCGAATTCGCAGTTAGCTGCCAGCTCTGGAAAGTTGATGCTCTTGATCAGCTTGCCCTGAGGCGTGTAAATAACAATCGGTCCGGTAGCGATGTAGACGTTGCCGTTGGCAGCGACGCGCAGGCCGTCGGGTGCGCCGTTGAGGCCGGAAAGAAAAATGCGCTCGTTCGAAGTGTTGCCGGCGGCATCAAGATCGTATGCCATGATCTTGCGCTCTGTCGTGTCTGCGACGTAGAGCGTCTTTCCATCCGGGGTAAGAGCCACGCCATTGGGCCGCGTCATCTTTGCTACAAGGCTCACCTTGCCATCGGGCGAAACATGATAGACGCCATTGAAGTCCAGTTCCCTTTTCTCCAATACGGCAGCGGATGCTGGATCGGAAAAATAAATGTTGCCGTCCCTTCGGACCACGACATCGTTGGGCGAGTTAAATCGCTTCCCTTCGTATTGGCCCGCGACTACCGATACATCGCCGTTCAACTCCAATCGGCTGATCCGGTGCCCGTCGCGCTCCGCGGTGTAGAGGCGTCCCTGCGCGTCCAATGTGTTTCCGTTGCCGGCATTCGTAAATCGACGATACACGCTCGGCTGATTTGGCTGCGACATCTTCATCGTTTTCGAATTGTAGATATCGCTGAACAACAGGTAGCCGCCGTCCCTGGTCACCCAGACCGGTCCTTCGACAAACGCGAAGTCGCCGCCAAAGCGCTCCACTCCGGAGTCTGCCTGCGGAGCCTGATGATTTGGCGCTTCGACTTCGATCAGCAATCGAAATGTCCAGCTTGCGCCGGGTTGCAGTTTGATCAAACCCACGCCGGTGTTGAGGGAGTTTTGCACGCCAAACCATGGCTCCGGACAGAAGTAACCGATCTTGGGGCCGCCATATGCATTGATGCGAATGAGCGGCTCAGGCAGCGTTGTGGTTGAAGTCTCAGTGACTCGCACAGTCAGTCCCGACGGATCGACAAGCCGTGCGAACGGTTGGCTGCGATAGCCGGAGAGCGGCAGCGCAACATGAGCATCAAAGCTCCCCAGCGCCTCAGGTGGATCAAAAGTGCGCGGCTTGCTTTCGCCATTGAGCACGCCCGCGGAGTTGCGCAATAACTGCACGGTGTTCTGCGTTTCAAACTTCACATCGTCAGGATTGCTGCCCTTGACAAGAGGAATATTAAAGCCAAGATGATTGCCGATCGAAAACGGCATTGGCTCAGGATTCGACTGGTCTGCCTTAACGACGTAATCCACAGTGAGATGTCCATCGGCAAGCTCGTAGATTGCGTCGAGATGAAATGCGAACGGATAGAACTTTCGCGTCACATCTGAGTCCTGCAATTCAACCGTCACGCGAGCGCCGTGTGCATCCGCACTCCGCGAAATTTCTTTCCAGGGCATCTCTTTGGCGAATCCGTGACACGGCATCGGATACGTCTTGCCCATTACCGGGTATGTGCCCATGCCGCAGCTTGCTTGCGGAATGGTGCCCACCGGATACTGCGCTCCAACTGCCGGCCACAACAAAGGACCACGGCCATGAAAAGTTTTCGGCGACGTGTAGTTGCGCGCGTTGTAAATCAGCTCGAGCATCTGGCCGTTACGCGTAACTTTGTAACTGCTCAGCTCTCCGCCTTCAGTTGGCGCAATGGCTGCTTCAGCTCCCGCGGTGCGATCGTGCAGAACCACTACATGCGGCGACCCAGCTCCCATCGCGTCATCATCTGTAATGGTGTAGCGATCCTGCGATTGCGCAACCTGCGCAGCACATACGATGAGCGCAAACGAGGCGAGCGTCCATCTGCTTGCTTTCTGTGTGGTGATCATTTTGCGGGCTTCTCCGGTTCAAACAGCGCAAAGCCAAAAACGTCTGAGTTCGATTCAATGGCAACGAACTGCTTGCCATCAACCATATAGGTTATGGGCTGCGCGTTAATCTCCTGGCCGGTGTTGTAGTGCCAAAGCGCCTGGCCGGTCTTTGGATCGAGCGCGACAAACTGCCCTGGCGACTCGCCGGAAAAGATGACGCCGCCCTTGGTTGATGTCAGTCCGCCACCAAGATTTGTCGAACCAACGCGAGGCGTCTCCCACATTTGCTTGCCGGTGGTCAGCTCCAGCGCGCGCACTGAAACTTTCCATGTATCGTCTTTCAGCAGTACGTCGCCGCCAGCACGATATTGGTAGCCGCCGGGCCGAAATGTTTCGGTATTCATCGTGGCCATACCGCAGCCCTCAAGCGCGACAAAATAAAACCACCCAGTGTCCGGATCATAGGTAGGCGACATCCAATTTGTTGCGCCAATGGAGGACGGGCAAATTTTGACTCCAGTCAGCGTGGGATCTTTGCCGGGCAGGCGATTAGGCCGGCCCTTTGCATCCAGTCCGCTGGCCCAGTTCTGGCTGCGCTCAAATTGGCTGCCATGAAGAAACTCTCCAGTGACGCGATCGAGCACGTAATAAAAACCGTTGCGATCAGCCTGCACCAGAAGCTTGCGCTGTTTTCCGTTGAACGGCGCATCCACAAGGATCGGAATCTCAACGGCATCCCAGTCCATAGTGTCGTGCGGCGTGAACTGGAAATACCACTTCATCTTTCCGGTTTCGAGATCGAGCGCAACAACGCATTCCGTGTAGAGGTTGTCGCCCGCGCGCACGTCGCCATTAAAGTCCGGCGAAGGATTACCGATGCCCCAATACAGCAGGTTCAATTCAGGATCGTAGCTTCCGGTGAGCCATGTATCGCCGCCTGCATGCTGCCATGAGTCGCCTGCCCAGGATTCAGAACCAGGCTCGCCCGGCTTCGGAATCGGATCGTATCTCCACAGTCGCTTGCCGGTCTCTGCATCGTATGCGTCGAGAAAGCCGTTCAATCCGCGATCTCCGGGAGAGATGCCGACAATCACTTTTCCTTTCGCAACCAAAGGTGCGGCAGGTGACGAGAATCCTTCGTCAGTTTCCGCGATCTTTACCTGCCACTGCACATTGCCGCTGGCCGCATCGAGCGCGTAAAGATAGTCGTCGGTGGTCGTGAAGTACACGCGATTCTTGTAGACCGCCGCGCCGCGGTGAGGCCCTTCGCGATCCTTCACCTTGGCAAGCTGATGGTGGTAGCTCCAGATCTGCCGGCCGGTCTTGCCATCGATTGCGTAAATAGCATTGGGCTGCGTCAGGTACATCACGCCATTCACAACAACCGGAACACTCTCAAGTCCGCCCTGTCCTGGAACATGGAATGTCCACTTGTTCACAAGCGAACCTACATTCGCAGTCGTAATCTGATCGAGCGTGCTGAAGCGCTTGCTTTCGTAATCGCCGTTGTAGTGCAGCCAGTCCTGTCCTGGAGGCTGCTCCAGTTGTTTGTCTGTCACCTGCGCACCGGCGGCCAGCGAAGTCATCAATGCAATCGCGAGAAGTGCTTTCAACGTCCCACCTCCCCGTCGCCTTCGATCCTCTTGCGCCCGCCGTCGCGAGTCTGCTTTGCCAGCATGGCCAACAGATCCTGAAATTCATCCTTGCTTAGCTTTTTGTCGTAGTCATGCGGCATCAGGGATTTTGTGCCCTCATCTTCCTGTCGTACGTTTGCCTTGTCTATCAAATGCAGGTGATTGTCATAGTCAAGCAGCTGCAGCGAGAAGGCATCTTCGTTTTTGGCGACACCTTTCAGCGTCTGGCCGTTGGCGAGCACCACCGTCACCGGTCTGAATCCCGTGGTAATCGGCGTGTCGGTGGTAAGCGACTCGCGCAGGTGCTTCAGCGTCATCTGTGCACCCACGTTCGACAAGTCCGGCCCGATAGTTCCACCCTTGCCTTGAATAGCATGACACTGCGCGCATCCGCCTTTACCCAAGAAAATTTCTTTGCCGTTTTCGATATTGCCTGCCACGTCGGTGTCGCTGGCTGAGCCGCGCATGGCACGGATGAACACGACAATCCGCCACACGTCTTTGTCGTCCATCGCCTTGCCCATGGCCATCATCGAAGTTCCAGGAATGCCGTTTTCAATTGTGTCGTACAGAGCGCCTTCGCTCAAGCGGAAGAAGCGACGGTCACCCACCAGTGCAGGTGCGCGCTCACCCTCGCCACCATCAACGCCATGACAGGCCGTGCACGTTCGATTGAACGCCACACGACCTGCGGCTACAACGTCCGGCCCGTGACCTACGGGGTTTTTGGGCGGCGCCTGCCCCTCCGTCATCATCACAATCCCGAACAACGATACAAATGCGGCAACCCGCCAGTTCATCATCAAAAAATCACCTTCGAAGCCAATTGCATCATACGTGGATCGTGGGCCGCGAGATTTTCCCGAAGCCCGCCAAACACACGTTTGCACCCAAGTAGTTTGTCACGCGGTCATCCATCGAGTTGAACGGAAACCGCACTTAGAAGCTAAACTTCAGAGCGAATTGCAGAATACGTGGGTCAGCCGCACCCAGAATCTCGCCGAACGACGCAAGACTTGGGTTCGCCTGGGTTACAGAGCCCGCAGTTGTTCCTCCGCTGGTGACTCCGGCCGCGTTATACGAGAAATTCGTATGATTGAAGGTGTTGAAGAATTCTGCCCGGAATTGCATTCCAAAACGTTCTGTGAATGGGAAGTTCTTGACGGCGGACATATCCCAGTCCCAGAAACCCGGTCCGATGAACTGGCCCTTGCCGACGTTCCCGGGAGTTCCCACTGTCGGCAGAGAAAAGGCAGACCTGTTTAGCCACTGGCGGCATGCCGCCGTTGTCCCGGTGCAGGCGCCCTTCTGATAAGCAGACGCGCCCGACCATTGGGCGCGATCCTGACCTATACCTGTCTTTGATTGATCCACACCCGCGGTAACGTTCAACGGTGCTCCGGACTCGGCGGTAAAAATACCCGATGTCTCCCAGTTTCCCAGAACGTTGCGGGTAATCCCATTCATGTTTTGGAGTTTAGGTGACTGCCAGACATACGAAGTGACGAAGACATGTGCGTGATTGTAGTCCGACAGGCCTTGATCAAATTTGCGGAAGTTCGGCGCTGTAATTGGCAGTACATAGTAGCCCGCGGTCGCGAACGTAGCTGCGTCGGTTCCGAACGGCAGGCTATCTGTGCTCTTTGACCACGTGTAATTCGCCAGGACCGTCAGCCCATGCGAAAGCGGCTTGTTGAGTGAGAACTGTGCTGAGTGATACCAGGAATTTCCGGAGTTGCTTTGCGTGTAGATGTTGGTAAATGGCGTCGATGGCGGAGCGGAATTGGTGCAGGTTGCTCCCGGGTCGTTGTACAAACGCCTCTGGTCCGTCGACAAAGTGCAGGCCGACGTCGTCGAGCCCGTCTGGTATTGGATGTACTGTGCCGGGTTCTGCTCAAGGGTTGTCGTCATGTGCTGCCCGCGTGATCCGACATAGGCGATTCGGCTTAAAACTCCACGTCCCAGGTCCTGCTCCACCGCCAGGTTCATCATGTAGTTCCTGGGTGTGATGAACTTGTTATGGATGTCCCAGGTGAACACCTGAACAGGCGTCACAAACGTTGCACTCGACGACGGTGGAAAGACCGCTGGGAATGGATTCGTGATGCCTTGATAGGGGTTGCTGAAATGTCCCACTGGCGTGGTGAGAGAAACTGTCGCGCTGTATGGTGCGGCGCCCAGTTCGCGGTTGTTTGAGAGCGATGGAATGCGCGAGTCATAGAAGATTCCGAACCCGCCTCGAACGCTCGTGCGCCCATTTCCAAATACATCCCATGCAAAACCCACGCGCGGCGCTACGTTACTAAAGTCGCCGGTCGTGCCATCCTGCGGTACTCCCTTGTCGCCCGAGAACAAAAGGCCCGCTGGAGCGTTGGGAAACACCGTGGAGCGGACCCCTGCCGCAATATTCTCGGGATGAAACGCCTGGTTCTGCGGAAACAGCGAATCGTGCCACACCTGGGAAGGCTCGTAGCGCACGCCATAGCTCAGGGTCAGACGACTGTTGATGCGGTACGAGTCCTGGGCATAACCGTTCAGCACCCAGACGCGATTCTTTACATGCTGGCCGTTCGCTTGCCCAAAAGTGCGTAGCCGACCAGTCAAGAAATCCACAATCGCGCTGCCTGTTGTATCGCCAGAGAACGTGAAGGTTCCGGGCAATCCCAGCACGTTGACCATGTTCAACTGGTCCTTCTCAAAAATTCCGCCGAAAGCGAGGCTGTGCTTGCCATGAACCCAGTGAATGTCATCGATATAGGAAAAGTCTGTGCGCGGGAATTTGGCCGTCGGATTCGCGCCCGTGCTGAAGTAGCCGCTGATTGAAATGTTCTGAATGGCCGGGGCTGTCGGGGGCTGGTAGATAGGTACGCCAAATGTCGCCACATTCGGTGTCCCGGGAGGAGGCTGGCGGATTGAGACCATTCGCGAGAAGCCGATCCTGAAGTCGTTCAGCAGCGTCGGCGAGAAAATATGCATTTCGTGAATCGTGGCGTTATGCGAGCTGATCGTTGACCCTTGCCGGTAGGCCAGAAGATCGCCACCGTAGGATCCTACGTTGTAGAAGCGGTCGTAGTAGTACCGGCCCACCAGCGTATCTTTCGATGAAATCTTGTGGTCGCCCCGCAGGATGTACTCGTCATAATTCTGAATAATCGGAGTGGTGTAGAAAACCTGCCCCGTGGTTCCACCGGAAGGAATGTAGGTCAGCATCTTCAGCGATGCCGGATCGAAGCGGGTAGGGCTGATAAATTTCGATGGAATCACGACCCCCGTGTCCGGATCCTTGATCGTCGCGCTCAGGTTGGAAAAGTCTCCATTCATATTCGCCGTAGTCGGCACAAAGCTGCTAAGCCCGCCCTGATTGCTGCGAATACGCGTCCCCTGGTAGCCACCAAAGAAGAAAGTCTTGTCCTTGAATACCGGGCCGCCGATCGTCCCGCCAAACTGGTTTCGTTTCAGCGGATCTACCGTCTTTTTTCCGCTAACGTAGCCAAAATAGTTCGCCGCGTTAAAAACGCGGTTGCGTATAAACTCGAACGCGCTGCCATGAAATTGGTTGGTTCCCGACTTGGTTACGATCGAAACCACGCCGCCTGCATTCTGCCCGTATTCAGCGTTGTAATTGCTGGTCTGAACGCTGAACTCCTGCAATGCATCGGGGAACGGAAACGGCTGGTTGATGTTGCTGAGGTTATCCATGTTAGGAGCGCCGTCCAGATAGTAGCCGGTCTGATTTTCACGGGTTCCATTAACTGCAATCGACACCGCGGCTGGAAAGGTCTTCGCGTTGCCTTGATTCGAGTTGTTGGAAGGAGCGACTACGGCACCCGCCACCAACGTGGTTAGAGTAGCGGCGTTTCGGCCGTTCAGGGGCATCTCTACCATGCGGGTGGGGTCTACGACTTCTTTTAGCGTTGGCGTCGAAGTATCTACCTGGTCCAGATCAGCTTCGACTGTGACCTGCTCATTGGCGCCGCCAACAGTGAGAGAAAGATTCAACGTCAAACTCTGGCTGGCTTGGAGAACCACACCGGTACGCGTTACTTTCTTGAACCCACTCTGCTCTACGTTGACGTTGTAGGTGGCGGGATTCAGCGAAGTGATGATGTAAATTCCGTCCTGGTTTGTTTGCACGGTTCTTGTTTGCCCGGTGGCCAGGTTGATGGCACTCACCCGGGCGCCTACCAGAGATTCACCGGCCGGATCGGTAACAGTTCCATTGATCGTTCCGTATGCCTGGCTGAATGCATTGCGGCTGGTAACAGCGAGCAACAACGCTGCGACGAAAAGCCAATTCCTGATTCTCATGATGCGGCCTCCAACTTCGGCGTAACGGCGATTGGGAAATCGCTCGAGTTCACAATCGAACTCTTACTGCCGATGGCAAAGAATAATAGGGGGGCAAATGAACAATATGCAAGCGGAAAGTTGCCTGTTGGTCCTACCTTTAATGGTCCGACCAGTCGCCCAATTGGACCCCGTGGTCCAGCCCCCTAATGATTGCTGGAATGCAAACGTTTACTGGGGCTCAAAAACGCCTGGAAGGCTTTCTGGCAAGTTAGCGTGAACTGAACTCGGCCTTTTACACGCGCGTTTGTTTCGGCCGGCGCGCCCATATATCATTGGCGTCACAAATATATGACTGATCAATCAAAACCTCTATTGCAAATGAACAGACGAAATTTTCTCGTGACTTCGATGGCAGCCACCGCAGCCGCCGAACTGGCCGTTGTATCGAACCCCCTGCTGTCGAGCGTGGTTGAGGCGGCAGGCGAGCCGAAAGTAGCCGTCTTGCTGGTCGATACCGATGTGGTGAAAGCTCCGATCGACGAACGAATTTACGGACAGTTCCTTGAGCACATCAATCACTCTGTCGAAGACGGTCTCTTTGCCGAACAGATTCGCGGCGCCGGTTTCGAGGGCGAAGACTTTAAAAAATATTGGGAGCCGTTCTCTGAACGCGGCGGAGTTGAAATTGCCAACATCGAATTCCAGAACGGCAGCAAAAGCGTGCGCCTCAAGGTTGAGGGCGGCCAGTCCGGAATCCGGCAAGGGCGCATCTTTCTTGAATCGGGAATGAAGTACGACGGCTCGTTGTGGGTGAAGCGCGAGAAGGGCACACCCCAGTTGACGCTGCGAGTTAAGAGTTCCAAAGGCGATGTCATCGCATCCGTGCCGCTCGCAATCAAAGGGCTGGACTGGCAGGAAGTCCCATTTTCGTTCAGCAACAACATGCGCGACACGCAGGCCTCCATCGAAATCGCCGCGATGGGCAAAGGCTCCCTACTGATCGATTTCGTGTCATTGATGCGCGCCGATGTGCGTGCCGACGGCATGCTGCGTCCTGATCTGCTGAAGGCGCTTGACGAACTTCATCCGGCCTTCATCCGCTGGCCTGGCGGCTCCTATGCGTCGACCTACAAGTGGAAGGAAAGCATTGGCCGTTACGCCACGCGTGGCTACCATCCCAACATGTTCTGGGGCGGCTACTCAGGCTACGGGGGCTTTGGCACAGATGAGTTCCTCGGCCTCTGCAAGAAGGTTAAAGCCGAACCTCTGATTGTTCTGGCCGCACCCACAACCAAGTCAGAGGATGTTGAGTACGCGATGGAGTGGGTCCACTACCTGAACGACCCGCCGACCACCGAATGGGGACAGAAGCGCGCGGCGAACGGACATCCTGAGCCTTACGGCGTAAAGTTTTTCCAAATCGACAATGAGCCCATGAACAACGGCTTTACGCCGGAGACTTACGCCGAAATTGTGAATGTGTACGGCAGCAGTTTGCGGGCCATCGCGCCCAACGCGCGCATTGTGGCGTGCGGACAAAAGCGCTCCAACGACATGAACTGGAGTGAGAAAGTCATCGACATCGCCGGAGAAAACTTCGACATTCTCGGCTGTCACAATTACGAATACGAACCCAACAACTTCGAAACCGGCGTCAGGCGCCTTCACGACTATCTGAGCAAGCTGCGTGAGTATGTGCACGGGTCGAAACACCCCAACATCGAGGTCGCCGTCCTCGAGTGGAGCCTGCAGCACACCTACGACTGGCGCGCCGGACTGCATGCCGCCGGAATGCTGATGGCTTATGAAGAGTTGAGCCCGGGCCTGACCATGACCTGCCCCGCTCTGCTTATGCGCAATACAACCGACGATCCAAGCTGGACGTCCCTCATCTATCACGACCACGTCTCCTGGTTCCCAGGCGCGGGCTACGTGGTTGAGAAGCTCTTTCGCGATCATTACGCGGAACGCTTTCTGGCCTCGGCCACCGGCGACTTTCACGACATCCCCGACCGCAAGCGTTTCTTCGACAGAATCTCCACGCAGATACCGCAAGGCTGGGAGCCCGGTGCGATTGATGCCGTTGCTACCACCAGTACAGACGGTCGCCGCATCGTTATCAAGGCCGTCAATTATCGAGGCGAGCGGAACACGCTGCTCGTCCGCCTGCAGGGCAAGGGGATTCCAGCGAAAGCTGTGGCGAAGTTGCATACCATCACCGCGGGACTCATGGATACAGCGTCTCTTGAACGTCCGGATACGATTGCCACAGTTACCCGGGCATTCGATTACGCGAAGGACTTCTCTATTGACCTTGATCCTTATACGGTCGCGGTGCTTGAAATCCAGGCGGAATAAAGAAGTAATCGGACGCGAGGCGTGGTTTAATCATCGCAAGATGATATGAAGTTCTTTGCGCCTTTGTTCCACTTCCTGTTCCACATCGGTTATTTCGGGCCTGCGGTCATGGGTGTTCTCGATTCTTCTTTTTTAATTTTGCCGTTCGGCAATGACTTTCTGGTGGTGGGAATGGTGGCACGACACCACCAGGGTCTGCCTTGGTACGTTCTTTCCGCCGCATGCGGCTCCACCATCGGAGCATTGCTGCTGGCCATTACCTCAAGAAAACTGGGCGAGGACGGCATCCGCAGAGTTGCGGGCGATAAGCGCTACGAGAATCTGAAGAAGCGCATTGGCCGGCGTTCCGGGATTGCGGTCGGAGTCGCCGGTCTGGCGCCCCCGCCATTTCCTTTTACCACCGTGATTGCCGCCGTCAGCGCCCTGGGCTATCCGCTGTGGAAGACGCTCGTCATAAATTTCTTTGCACGCGGAATTCGCTTTGTGATTCTGGGAGTCCTGGCTGTGAAATTCGGCAGACATGTGTTGCGCATTGCCAGCTCGGCTCCTTTTGAATGGTGCATGGCGGCATTCCTGTTTCTGTGCCTGGTGGCCAGCGTGTTCTCAATTGTCCATTGGATGCGCAAGCCGCAGAAGAAATCTGCCGCAGCTGCTGCGCGCAATTGAAAGCATAGTCCAGCCGAGAGAATTGCGGCTGCTATCGCGGCTTGAGCGTCTGGAATTTGGCGATGGAATATCCGAGCGAGGCTCCAAGCCAGACATCTGATGGGAAATGCGCCGCCTCGGTAATGCGCGAGAAACTGATCGCAGTTGCCAGCGTGTACGAGAGAATTGGAATCCACGGCTTGCCGCGGTGCCGGTAGCGCTCCGCCACAACGGTTGCCACAGACCACACGGCTGTCGCATGTCCGGATGGAAAGCTGCTGCCTTTGAGCGGCGACTTGCCGCCATTGAAAAATGTGTCTTCGAAGTTGCCGTTGGGTGCAATATCCGATGGGCGTAGGCGCCGCGTCACGGCCTTCATGGCGAGATTAATGATGACGCTGTCGCCATAAGCCTCAGTCGCCAATATTGCCGTATTTACCTCGCGGTTGTCGTGGCGAATATATCCAGCGGTTAGCAGGCCGACCGGCAGAGCAATTACTTCGCTCGTTGTAATTACGGGATCGAAGACGTCGTTCACGTCGTCCCAGTTCTTCTGGTGCTTAACGAAGTAGGGCATGTCGTGGGAGTCGGCATAGATCAGGCCGATTGTTCCGCCGACTACGAGAGCAACAGGCAGCAGGTGATGCCCCTTCATCACTTGAAAAGGAAATGTCCACAGATCTTTCTGGTCGTGCAGAAAATCGCCGGGCAGGCTGCGCCAGGTGGCTTCGCGCTGCGGCACACCGGTGGTGGTGTCGACTGTGGGTTTTAATGAGTGCGCCGAGTCTGTCGGATTCTCTGTTTGCCCGGGGTTCCGGGGAATTGCTTCGCGCGCATAGGCCATCGACAGGAACGCCCTACCGAGATCATTGGGAAGCAGATCGCGACTCGGTGCTTTGGCAAGGAAGGCTTGCCCCGGATCATCCGGAAGCTCGGCGTCGTCCTGCGCGCGCAGTTGGAGGGTGGCGATTGCGAGCCCAAAACAAGTGAGAGAAACCAGCGAGATCTGTCTTCCGAATTTATTCATCCGAAAGGTAAGATGCGGATTTTGGCCTTCCGGTGGCTAAATCGGGTTTTTACAAGGGCATAGATGGGGCGCCCCGATTGCCCAGGAATCTCCCCTTGTTTGGAGTGGATGCCAAGCAGTGACACTGTTCGGAACCGAACACACGGAAGGACAGAGGGCACATTAGCCAAAACTCTGTTCCCAGATTCCTGACACCTTATTCCCTGCTTTATCCCGCTGCCAGCCGGATGCGTTCCGGATCTTCTTCGACTTCGCCGCACTCTTCACCGAGTCCGCCATAGCGTCGTTCGCGGCGTTGGAAGTCTGCAATGGCTTGTAGCAGATGAAGGCCGCGGAAGTCGGGCCAGTAGCGATCCGTCACATAGATTTCTGTATATGCAATCTGCCACAGCAGGTAATTGGAAATCCGCATCTCGCCCGAAGTGCGAATCAGCAGGTCAGGATCGGGCATGTGCGCCGTGTAGAGGTGCCGATGAATATCTTCTTCGCTGATGTGCTCCGGCGGAATATTCTTCTGCTTCATCTCCGCGGTCAACCTGCGAAATGCATCCACCAGCTCTGACCGGCCGCCGTAGTTCAGTGCCAGCGTAAGCGTAGTGCCCGTATTTCGCGCCGTTGCCTCCGATGCCCAGGCCATCTTCTCCTGCACGTCGGGCGCAAGATCGTGCGTCCGCCCGATGTAGCGAATGCGCACATTGTTATCCATCATGCGTTGCAGATTGCTTTCAAGATAGCTTTTCAGCAGCCGCATCAAGAAGCTGACTTCGGCTCGGGGGCGGCGCAGGTTGTTCTCAAGCGAAAATGCGTACAGCGTCAACCAGGGCAGCCCAATGCGCGAAGCCGTTTCCGTCACAAGTTGTACGCTTTTTGCGCCTTGCTGGTGGCCAAGGAAACGCTTCAGCGAGCGTTGCCCGGCCCAGCGTCCATTGCCATCCATGATGATAGCCACATGCTCTGGCAGCCGCTCCGGCTTCAGCGACGAATAGACGGCGCGTTCCTCATCCGTAAGCTCATGAATGCGCAACGTGCCCGATGGATACAAAGGATTCGCCTCAGTTCTACATTACACTTTCGGCGCGCAGGCTTGCTCCGGGCAGCACAGGAATTCTGACGCCACGGGCGGCTATGCTGTCCCGAAATGGGTAAGCCGGAAGCCGTGAACGTCCCACCGCGCAAAGCTTAGTACATGCCGCAGCCGGGTAACACAATCGACCCTAGCACAAGCGAGAATACGCCGCAATTCTGCGGCGCACAGCGCAATGTGACAACCCGCAACCGCACTGTCCGCGACGTGCAGGCTACCCGGTCGGCCGCGTCTGGTCTTGCGCCAACGCGGCCGGTCCGGAAAGTGGTCTCTTCGCCGGTCGCCTAGGCAGTGCGGCGGCGTCCTGAAGCAGCATCCCGAACGGCGCCAAGAAACAGCGTCCGCTGAAGGGGCTCCAGTTGGGGCAACAGGAATGCGACGTCGGCAAGAAAGGGATCGTCGAAGATAGCCGCCACTTCCTCTTCTCGGCGGCTGCGCGAATCCCGGACCAGGTTCCTGACTTCCACTTCCAAAGCCACGGCCAGGCGCTCAAGAGAACCCAGCGTGGGAATCGCCTTGCCGTTTTCGATTTTGGAAATGTAAGTACGAGGCACTTGCATCCGTGCCGCGAGTTGCCGCTGGCTCAAATGCCGGGCGCGGCGGATTTCCCTCACTTGACCGGCCACCTGCAAGCCAGCCTCGGCCGAAGCCGGAACGGGCGCAGTAGTCACCAGCTGTGGGGCCAGTGCTACAGGCTCCTCAATGTCGAGGGGCCGGTGGCACTTTCTGCAGAGGGAGTTGGACGTTCTATATTGCATGAGCCTGCAGTGCTCACACCTCACAACCTCACGTGTCTCCACGTTCATGGGAGTGGTTGCCATAGGCTGGGTGCGGAGCGCCAGAGCAGGGCCCCGGGGTGCCGTTTTCGCACCTCGATGTGGTCTACTGTCGGGGAAGTGAACCATAATTGTCAAGTACAACTTCGTAGTCAAACAGAAGAATACCCCATAATCGCCTAACAAACCCGAAAAAAAGCGAACCACATTAATAAACATGGAGCCAAAATAAATTTTGAGCGATCAAGGATTTTTCAACAGAGACGTGGCGTTGGGTCTGCTAACCGAGTGGACCCGGAGCGAGAGCCTGCGCAAGCACGCGCTGGCAGTAGAGACATGCGTGGTTGCCTACGGCGAAGCTGAGGCTGATCGGTTCGGTTTGGGTGGGCCAGAGCGCAAGGCAATGCTTCAGCTCTATTCCACCACTGCCCTGCTGCATGATTTCGATTACGAGCGGCACCCCACGCCCGCGGAACATCCGTTTGTGGGAGTTCGCGAACTGGAGAGGCTTGGCTGGCCACTGGAAATGCGACGCGCCATCCTGGGCCACGCTCAGTACTCGGGAGTCCCCCGCGATACACATCTGGCTAAAGCTCTGTTTGCCTGCGACGAGCTGGCAGGCTTTCTGACCGCATGTGCGCTGGTCAAGCCTTCAAAATCCATCGCTGAGGTAGAAGCTCCTAGCGTCCGCAAGAAGATGAAGGACAAAGCATTCGCACGCGCCATCAACCGCCAGGATGTAATTCAGGGAGCTGAAGAGTTGAATGTGGACCTCGACCAGCACATCGCTTTTTGCATTGCAGCAATGTGCCGCAACGCAACTGCCCTGGGGTTGTGAGAAAACCGTAACCAAGCCTGGTTACTTGATTCGGAGCGGAAACACACGGGAAATCCTGGCTGGAGTATTTTGCTAAATGCTACGAGTACTTGGATTTGCGCTTCTCCGATCGCGGCGAGCCTTGGTTGCAACCAGGAAAATGACCGCCTATCCGACGATGATTCACCTGGGTGGCTTTACACAAAAGTTGTAGGTTGGTTTGACCTTCGAGCGAAGTTTCCACTGGCTTCCGGGGTCAAAGTAATAAGAAGATAATTTGAAGGCCCCGGAGACACTGTCCCTACTCAAGAGGAGGCCCTGACAGAATGCTGAATATCTTCGGTGACAACTCGGGATCGGATTCTTCGCAGGAACACCACCTCTCCGGCTTTCAGGCCGTCGACGCACTTTATGAACGGGAAATGCAAGCCAACCTGGCTGCGATGAACCAACAGCGTCGCAAGGCGCGTCGTTATCAATCAGCAACAAATTGGGCTGAGTATTGGCCCTTCGCAATTGGCATCGCGATCAGTTGCTTTGTCCCGCAGATTCGCGATTTTATTGATGCGTTCCGGCCCTGGGGAATGTGGATCGCCTTCCCTTTCGCGTCGATCGCCAATCGTCCGGAAATCAGCCTGGGAAATCAGGTCATCACCAATATGCCGCTGTTGTTCATGTACGCTCAGTTCCCCATCGAGGGACTAATGGCGCGCTTTGCGCTGCGCGGACATGTGACATTTCTGCGTGTGTTGGGGCAAGTGCTGTTCCTGCACCTGTTCGCGATGATCGAGCTCTGGCTGGTAAATTCTCCGCTGGGCAAGTAACCTCTGAACCAATCCGTACACTCAGTTGGGATTCGTGTGCCCTTCCGATTTCACTTAGCTGGGTTCTTCGAACGTAATTCCGCCACAATCTCCGCAGCCGCGGCACGGGCCTTCTCTTCCTGGTCGGGAGGGAAGCTGATAGCGCCAACGCGCGCATGTCCGCCGCCGCCGTAGCGCTCGCAAATCTGCGCCAGGTTCACCATCGTCGTGGGATCAACCTTTGTCCACGGATTTGAGCCGACAGCAACCTTGGTGCGAAAGCTGGATTTCGACAGGCCGATGGAATACGTTGCTTGCGGATACAGGTAATACGGAATGAATTTGTTGAAGCCCTCGAGCGGGTGGTCCGTGATGTCGAAGAAGATGGTGCCGTCGCGCTCCTCCGCGCGGCTGCGAATCAATGCCAAAGCTTCCTCATGCCGCGCAAGCAGAGGTTGCAGGAGCGGCGCTACAAAAGGCTGAGCGAGCACTTCAGCCAGCGGCATTTCAGTCAACAGCGGAATCATGCGCGGAATAAACACAGGATCCTGGCTTGACTCAATGATGAGCGTTAGCTTCATGGCGGGCTCGGCCATTTCAACCGCAGCTTCCGGGCTGTCGTAAAGCGCGCCGTCGACAATGTTGGCCCAGTGCACCAGGTCGGCCACCGGGGCAACATTGAACCCGAAATGCGATGAGGCAATGTGAGCGATGAAGCTGGTGCAGGAGGTATATGTAGGGTCAAAGAACTTGCGCTCTGCGCAATCCAAATCCCGCTGGCAGGCCTTGAAGTGGTCCTGGTCCTGTTGCGTCAGAAAGGCGGAGAGGTGGTGATCGAACCACCAGGTAATCTTCGGCGAGGGCGAGTACTTGAAGTCCACAATGGCATTCTGGTCACCGGTAAACTCGCTTTCGTCAAAAAGCGCGCCGGCGCGATGGACCAGCCCGTGATACTCATATTCGGCAGCAGCGTCGACGCACTCCCGATGGAAGCGGGTGAAGAGCGAAGCCGAACATGCACCGTCAAAACACTTGTCGTGATAAAAGACTCGAACCCGCAAGAATTGACTTCCTCCTGGGCAGAAATGCGCAACAGCCGGAACTGTTAAGCATCAAGGGAGCGGCCCGTTGTGTCAAGGTGTGGAAGGAATGCGGGATAGGATCGGTGTCACAGGAAACCGGCTGCCTGAAGAGATATGATGTCTTTTCGCTTGCAGGATGATCAGCAATATTGCGACAACACCCGCAGAGGAGGCTCAATGGAACACGAGGGGCAGCCCAGTCCGTACGATGAACCGTCCTTAAACGCAGATGCGTCTTCTGGTTCAGTCGGCGATCCAATATCGCGCGGCGAAACACTCCTTGCTCTGCCACCAATACCACCTCAGCCAAACTCAATCGTATGGGTCTTTATCGGGGATCAGGGACTTCGCGCAGGTTGGTCAATCGCACTTTTTATTATTTTGTGGGCGCTCTTTGGATCAGCGATCGGATTTGTCATCTCTCTTCTGCATCTGGGCGGCAAATCGGGTCACTTGACGGTTCGTGCAGTGTTCAGCAGTGAACTGATAGCCGCAGTCAGCCTTGTCGGAGCCGCATTCGTCGTGGCTCTCATTGAACACCGTAAATTGTTCGACTTCAACCTGACGGGTCCCAGGCGGACGGCAAATTTCTTCTCCGGCTTGGCTTCTGGTTTTCTGGCACTTTCAGCGCTTGTTGGCGGGCTGTGGTCCGGCGGATGGCTGCATTTCGGCCCGGTCTCCCTGTCGGGAACGGGCATTGCGAAATACGCCGCGCTCTGGGGCATTACTTTTTTGCTTGTTGGATTATTTGAGGAAGGCGTGTTTCGCTGCTACCTCCAATTCACCCTTACGCGCGGTATCAACTTCTGGTGGGCACTCGGCATTCTCGCGATTGTCTGCCTTTCGCTTGTGCTGCGCACTAAAGGCTCGGCGGCCTGGGGCATCTATGCGATCGCTTTGCTTGGGTTGGTTCCCTGCCTCATGCTCCATCTAAAGCGCTCTCCTTATTCGAGTTTCTGGCAGGCGACATGGGTCACTTCAACGCTGTTCGGGTATATCCATGTGAGCAACAGTGGCGAAAACTGGATCGGAATTTTTGCTGCCTCCGCAATTGGCTTCGTCTTCTGTGTGAGCGTGTGGCTTACCGGTTCAGCGTGGTGGGCCATCGGCTGTCATGCTGGCTGGGATTGGGGCGAAAGCTATTTCTATGGGACAGCCGATAGCGGCATGGTGTCGCCGGGCCACTATCTGAGCACGAGCCCTTTCGGCAACACATTCTGGAGCGGCGGGACGGACGGACCTGAAGGCAGCATCCTTGTGCTTGGCGCAATCCTGCTGTTGCTGGTGGCCATCCTGGTCATCTACCGGCGACGGCCAACCGCTCAGGCGCAACTAGGCGACTAGCGTTGGTTAATTCACTCGACCGCTGCCGGCTCAGCTTTCCGCGGGTTCAATTTTCAGCGCCCAGGCGTAATCGCATGGGCGGTTCGAGGCCTGTTGCAAGTTCTCAGGCAGCGTGATCGTCGTTCCTCTGGCTGAATCGAACTTCCACGCCAGATTCTGCTTTGAGCCAAGCAAAGTGATCTTCGAGCCTTCCCTGGGCCGCGCCGTGGTCAATGTTGCTTGCGAGCCTGGCCACTCGGTAAGAATTGCGTACACGGATCGTCCGTCTTTCGAGCGCGTATAGCGGACCGTTTCGCCCTCTGACCAGAGCGTTCCCGCACGTGGACGTGTCGCGTAGATTGCCTCTCCGTTCACCTTGAGCCACGCGCCAGTGCCTTTCATCTGGCGAAGCGCCTCGGGATGAAACTCACCATGCGCGCTCGGCCCCACGCCCACCATGAATCCTCCGCCTTTCGCTGCTGTATCCACCAAATTGTGAACAATCCATTTGGTGCCCTTGTAATTTGCACCTTCAGGGTCGTAAGAGAAATCAGTTCCCAGCGGATAAATACTGAACCACGGCTTGTCTGTGGCTTGCTTCGATCCGGGCACTACGCGTTCCGGCGTGTAGTAGTCGCCATAGTTGCCGATGCCGCGATTGCGCAGCATGACATCGGGTTGCAATTGGCGCATCATCAGCAGCGTTTTGCGAAGCTCAGGCCACACGCGCGGCCCCAGCCACATATCCAGGCACATCATGTCGATCTTGCCGTAGTTGGTCAGCAGTTCCAGCAATTGTGCGCGATGTCGCTCCATCATGCGTTTTACTTCAGCTTCCGTGGGATCGGGAACGACGATTGCATGATCGCCAATTTTGGTTTTAGAGAATTTAACGTCGTTCGGCGTCATCCACTGGGCAGAGTCGGGAATCTGCAGAGGGTGCGCCACGTACGGTCGAAAGTCGGCGTCATACCAGTCGGGATGAGAGAAGTAGAGGTCGATTTTAATGTCGCGCTTGTGCGCCGCATCGCATAGTTCCTTCACAATGTCGCGGCGGAAGGGCGTTTCCATGATGGAGTAGGCCAGGTCGCACGACTCAAGACGCGGCCCGCCGGGGGCTATCCAGTTAGCGCGGCTTTTCACCCTGGTCTTCGTATTGAACATGCTGAAGCCTTCGTGATGCTTCGACGTGAACGCAAACATTTTCATGCCGCTCTCGTTGAATGCATCCATCCACGCGTTGGCATCAAAACCCGCAGGGTTCCAGGTTTTGTAGAGATCGTTGTAGCTCTGCCGGTCCTCAAAGGACATGGGCAGATACGGCCACGACTCCGCCCCGCGATGCCAGATGGAGTAGATGCCCCAATGAATGCGGATGCCGAACTTCATGTCCTGGAATGCTTCATAGGCGGCGGCTGAAGCCGGATGATATTCAGCGATCGGCGTCGACTCAACGTAGCTGTCTGGAACCAGCACCGATGGCGGAAATCCGTGGTACGTCTGCTGCTCCTGCCCATGTGTAGTGACAGGCAAGGCTGTTGCGGCAGCGGCAGCCGCAGCGGTCGCAATGAAGTCTCTGCGATTCATGAGTGAACCCTCCAGGGTAAAGTGGCGAAAGATTTTTCGGCGATGGTAGGACCAAATCCAATGACAACCGAATTGTACGCTCGCATGTCTCTAAAATGCGCCGCGACCATGGGGCGTTATTCTGGAGTTGACCGATGTCAAAAACACTCCCCATTAATAGACTGCGCACTGCTCGCGCCGACAGAAGTTCCCGCAATCGCAGAGGGCGCATGATCAGCTTTCTACTGCGGACGGCATGCGTCTTGTTTCTGCTCACACTTTTGACATTGGCCGGGGTGGTCTTATGGCTGCGCGCAGGCACAAAAGCCGCATTGCCCACGCTCGACGGAGAGCAGCACCTCGCCGGACTATCTGCACCCGTTAACGTAGTGCGCGACGCTCACGGAGTTCCACACATACAGGCGGCAACACAGGACGACATGCTGGTTGCGCAAGGCTACGTCACTGCGCAAGACCGTTTGTGGCAGATGGACGCGTACCGCCGGAATGCTGACGGTAACCTGGCCGAGATTATGGGTGCGTCGCTGGTCAGGCATGATGAAACGCAACGCGTATTGCAATTTCGCAACACAGCGCAACGCATCTATGCCAATCTTTCCGCGCAGGACCGCGCGCGGCTTGATGATTACGCGCGCGGAGTCAACCTCTTTATTGCTCAAAGCGAAGATGCCAGCCACCTGCCGATGGAGTTCAAGCTGCTAGGCTATCGGCCGGAGCCGTGGACCGGAGTGGATTCAATCTGTGTGGGCATGATGATGGTGCAGATGCTCGATACGCATTGGCCTACCAAGCTGGCGCGCGCGCGCATCACGGCAAAGCTGAAGAATCCCAAGCTCGTTGCCGACCTTTATCCCGTTGGATCGTGGCGTGATCATCCGCCCACCGGCGTAACGCTTGATCTGAGCCAGCCGCACGCTGAGCCGGCCGCACCACCTGACGAAGATGATGACGAGGATGAGCCATCGTCAGCAAGCGCTGTGCCTGCTCATGACGCTCTGCCTGAGACGACGGTCGGAACCAACGCTCTGTTGCAAATGCTTGGCCTGCCAACCTGCGAAGGATGCGCGGCCGGTTCAAACAACTGGGTAGTCGCCGGCAACCATACGGCAAGTGGCAAGCCGCTGCTCTCAAACGATATGCATCTCAGCCTGATGGTGCCGAACATCTGGTACATGGCCGACTTGAGCGCGCCGGGTCTTCATGCCGCGGGGGTCACGCTGCCCGGATTGCCGTTTGTGGTTGCTGGACATAACGAGCACGTTGCATGGGGATTTACCGCGCTTCAGGCAGACGTGCAGGATCTATACGAAGAAGAGCTCGACGGCAAGGGAAATTACATGGATGCCGGCGGAGCATGGAAGCCTTTGAAGGTAGACCACGAAGTAATTCGCGTGCGCGGCGGCCACGACGTTCCGCTCGACGTGAGCTTTACTGCGCACGGGCCTCTACTGAATCCTCTCCTGACGAAGGACAGCACGCCGCTCGCGCTGCGCTGGACGCTTTACGATACTTCGTTGAATACGATTCCGCTCTACGAGCTGAACACGGCCGCAAACTGGCAGGATTTTTCTGCCGCACTTGTAAGTTGGAACTGGCCTACGCAGAACATTGTGTATGCCGATGACCAGGGACATGTTGCGTATCACGCCATCGGCCGCATTCCGATTCGCGCTGCAGGATTGATGTCCGTGCCAATTGCCGATCATGCGCACGAGTGGCAAGGTTACATTCCTTTCGACTCGCTGCCGAATTCGGTCGATCCTGCCTCGGGTTTTCTGGCCACGGCCAACTCGCGCGTGACAACGGATGCTTCGCCCTATCCACTCACGCTGGAGTGGACTGATCCGTATCGTACGGAGCGCATCTACAAAATACTCGACGGCCGCAGCGGGCTTTCACCCAAAGACATGCTCGCCGTGCAAACAGATATTTACAGCGACATGGATCAGGAATTCGGGCAGCGGCTTGCCTATGCAATCGACCACACCGGGGGAGTGGACGCGCGCCTGCGGCAGGCCGCCGACCTGATGCGCAGTTGGGATGGGCGGCTTGCAACAGACTCCGCTGCGGCCTCACTCGTGACGCAGTCGCGACGCGTGTTGTGGCCGATGATCCTGGAGCCAAAGCTGGGCACGTTGGCGGCTGACTATCGCTGGGAAGAGTCGAACTTTGCCGAAGAAGAAATCGTGATGCACGCCAAGGCAGATTGGCTTCCGCCCGGCTTTAAAGACTGGGACGCATTGCTGACCGCAGCCGTACGCAAAGCGATGGACGAAGGCAAAGCGCCCGCCGATGTGTCGCAGTGGACCTACGGGAGTTGGCACGTAGTGGACCTTGAACACCCACTGGCAAAATATCTCCCGCTCATCGGACGCATTGCCGGAACAGGCACGCAGCCGCAGAGCGGCGACACTACTACAGTGAAACAAGTGGGCCGTGAGTTCGGGCCTTCGCAGCGCTTCACAATGAATTGGAGCAACGTGGACGGCTCAACCGAAAACATCGTTTTAGGTGAGAGCAGCAATCCGTACAGTCCGTTTTTCCGCGACCAGTGGAATGACTGGTACGGCGGCACTACTTTTGCGCTTCCATTTACGCCCGCTGCAGTGGCCGCGCAAAGCCGGCACACCCTGCGCCTTTTGCCATGACCGCCGATCGCCGAATGAACCTAAAGCGCGTACCTGCCGCCGGCACCCTGGTGATTCTTGCTGCCGCGGCGCTTGCCGTATCTCCGCAATTGATTTGGGGTGACTCCTGCGGGCACGACTTCGACTTTCACCTGGTTTCATGGTTCGACGCGCTGAACAGTTGGCGTCATGGAATTCTCTATCCGCATTGGACACCAGGCGCGAACTTCGGCGCCGGCGAGCCGCGATTTGTGTTTTACTCGCCGTTGACGTGGATGTTGGGCGCCGTGCTGGCGTCGGTGCTTCCGTGGTCGCTGGTGCCTCTGGCAATTACATTTGTGCTTTTGGCTGGCACCGGACTTGCGACACGGGCGCTGGCACGTGAAGCGCTCAGTGAGGGCGCGGCCTCGCTGGCGGGATGCATTGCCATCTTCTCCGGCTATCCGCTGTTTACGGCGTTCGAGCGCTCTGCATTTGCCGAACTTGCGGGCGGCATCTGGATTCCGCTGGTGCTGCTTTACGCGTTGCGCATCAGCGATGAACGGAGCGCGAGTGCGGCGGACTGGCGACGCATTTTCAACGGATCAATTGCGCCGCTTGCCGTGACAATCGCATGCGCGTGGCTTTCAAATCCCACAGTCGGTGTAATGGCTTGCTACACGCTTGCCGCGCTCGCAATTGTTTCTGCATCGCTGCAGCGCTCCTGGTGGCCTGCAGTACAAGCGGCGGCGGGTGCCTTGCTGGGCATTGGGTTGTCTGCTATCTACCTGTTGCCCGCGGCGTGGGAGCAGCGCTGGGTAGACATCCACCAGGTAACGGAAGACGCGGGACAGACACTCGAAAATAACTGGCTCTTCGCCCATCATGCGGACCCAGCGCTGGCGTTGCACGACGAAGTTCTACACACTGCGTCCTCAATTGCGGTCGCAATGATCGCGCTCACATTTTGCGCTTTGCTCTTGTGCAAACTTCGTGGACGTTTGCCGGTTTTGCGAAGCTGGTGGATTCCACTGGCGCTGATTCCGATCGCTGTCCTGTTTCTGCAGTTCCCTGTCTCCGGTTCGCTTTGGAATCTGCTGCCCGATCTGCGGTTTCTTCAGTTTCCATGGCGCTGGCTGCTCGTGCTGGAAGCTCCAATGGCAGTTTTTCTCGCTGCCGCGCTGTGGCCTGAAACAGGTGCGCGACGTGCTCGCATCTTTGCCATTGCCGTCAGTTCCGCCATTTTCATTTGCATCACCGCCGGCGCCGGCAAGTATCTGTACCAGGCCTGTAACGCGGAAGACACAGTGCCGGGCATGCTGAGCGTGCTCCAAGCCGGCAAAGGCTACGACGGCACTTTCGAGTACGAGCCCATCGGCGGCGACATTTCGCTCATCGCAATGAACCTGCCACAGGCCTGCCTGGTCAGTGATCCGAATACAGCGCTCGGTAAAAACGATGCCGATGGCGAACTAATCTGGGACGCGGTACAAGGCACCTGTGAAGCCACTTTCGCGGTCTCGCAAAACAGCAGCCCCGAGCATCTGCATATCAGCGGCACAGCACCGCATCCTGCGTTCCTCATCTTGCGAAAGTTGACCTACCCTGCCTGGCGGGTCACGCTGAATGGACAATCCATCTCGCCCAGTCCTGCTCGACAAGATGGACTAATGGTCGTCGCCATTCCTCATGGCGCCTTTAACCTGTCTGTGGACTGGATAACAACCCGCGACGTGGTCCTGGCGCGCTGGCTCAGCGCCTTGAGTGTATTCGTGCTCACAGGCTTATGTTTGTTCGAAAATAAGCTGAAGCAAGCTCGGTTATCATGAGTGAAATGACCATCGATGTTAAATCTCTTCTGAAAGAAGGCGCGGAGCTGACCGACCGGGCTCTGGAAGAGCTTCTTCCAAGCGTGGAAACAGTGCCTGCTTCGATCCATGGCGCCATGCGTCACTCGACCTTCGCGGGAGGAAAGCGCCTGCGCCCCGTACTTGCCATGCAGGCGGGTGTTACCATTGCCGGCTCGTTGCCTAAAGGTATTGAGCGCCTGGGTGCGGCCATCGAAATGCTGCACACCTATTCGCTGATCCACGACGACCTGCCTGCGCTGGACAACGACGATCTGCGCCGCGGAAAGCCTACCTGCCACAAAGTATTCGGAGAAGCGATTGCCATTCTTGCCGGCGACGCATTGCAGACGCGCGCCTTTGAAGTTCTGGCCGGACTCGATGCGCCACCTGCCGCGACGGTTCAGATCGTCGGTCTAGTTGCCAACGCAGTGGGCACGGTAGACGGCATGATCGGCGGCCAGGTGCTGGATATCGAAAGCGAACACCAGAAACCGACGCCACACCTGGTGGAATCAATCCATCGCGCCAAGACCGGTGCGTTGATCCGCGTAAGCGTAGTGAGTGGCGGCGTATATGCCGGCGCCAGCCTGGACGACGTGGCGCGCCTGACCCTGTTCGGATGCAAGGCCGGATTGGCGTTTCAGATCGTCGATGACGTGCTCGATATGACGGTGGATTCCGCGCAACTGGGCAAAACCGCGGGCAAGGACGTGGCCACCGAGAAAGCAACCTGGCCGGCGGTTTACGGAATTGATCAAAGCCGGAAAGATGCAGCGCGCCTGATCGACGAAGCCTTTGCAGCGCTGGAGCCCTATGGCAGCCGGGCCGATGGCTTGAAAGCAGTGGCTCGCTTCCTCGTAGATCGTACAAATTAGCAGAGCAACTAACCAGCCAATGCTTTCAGATGCCGACATCCTTACCGCGCTCCGCGACTGCTTCGATCCTGAGGTCAAACTGAACCTAGTCGACCTGGGCCTGATCTACGCGGTCGAAACTGGGCCGGACGCTGACTCCGCGCCCGCGTGGCCGCGTCAATGGGTCAAAGTCACCATGACGCTGACTACCCCACAATGCCCTGCCAGCGGGCTCATCTTTGAGCAGGTGCACAACCGCCTCGCCGGCATTCCCGATGTCAGCAAGGTGGAAGTGAATCTTGTGTGGGAACCGAAGTGGACAGCGCACCGGATCAGCGAAGCCGGGCGCCGCCAACTTGGAATTTAGACTCAGCGGCCTAGAACGTTACCTATTTTCTCGCGCTGTTCGGCAAACTCTTCAACCGCTTCTTCTACCTGGTTCAAAACATTCTGTACCTGGGCAATGTAGCCGGGCAGAAGCGACCACCACTTCTTCATCGTGTCCTGTTGGTCAATCAACGCCAGCGAAGTGCCGGCGGCAGCAACCACCAGACCCAGGCGCTGCTTTCCGGACAACAGCAACGCGCCGCCCGTCACGAGTGTGGCAGCCGAGGTAACCCTCAGCCAGTTGATCGGGACACCGCCGGACTCGGCTTTCATGCCGCGCGGTGCATTTGGATCGACATTAAAATCTCTGGGCATTTTGGAAAGTGGAAGGACCACCATCAATTCTCCTTGCGTTCCCTATGCCGCGTTTGGCCGCGAGCAATGGAACGTTAGTTTGAGTATCTCTTACCGGGCTTTGCCCGACGCTCGCCTCGCAAAATGATCCGGCCGCAGCCGCATCCAGCCGTAGCTGCATCCAGCCATAGCTGCATTAGTCCAGGTCAAAGTCGCGCAGTGGCCTGCCCTCAGGGGCATCCTTGGCCTTGCGCAACGCTTCAGCAAACTTCTTCTCAAGCAGCTCCGCCTTGTTCTTTTCCGCGTCAACAGACTGGCGGAAGATGGACTCTTTGCGTTCATCCTGCTCGCGCATCGCCTTGGCCGCGGTCTCAAGATCCTCGAACATTCGCTTGCGTGGCGCCGGGGTGTGACTCAGGACCAATCCCGAAACCGCGTCTACTTTGATGACAGCCGCGCAATCGGGGCAGGTTATCTCAAATGTTTTTTCTGTCTCATTCGCCATTTCAATCCTGAATTGTATGCGCTTTGATCGGGAATTTCGAGTTCTGAGTGGCTTGACACCCATCTGAGCCAAAGCTAAAGATGAATGCGCCGGATTTTCAAGATTCTTTGCAACTTGTGGCCCAGGCATCCGGGACGGCCGCGCCAATTCCCTCAAAGGATAAGACTGATGAAACGAATTACCTTGCGTTCCTTGCTTGCTCTTTCCGCGGTAGCCGTCCTCTGTTCGTTTACCCTTGCCGCCGCTAGCGCCGCCGTCGCAGGCGATGCGGCAGACGCAATCGTGGCGACACCGCTGAAGCTCGATCGGCTTGACGCCTCAATCGACCGCATTGTTCCGGCGGACGCAAAAATGGAGCGCGTGGCCACAGGATTCAAGTGGACCGAGGGCCCTGTGTGGATCAAGGACCGGCTCTATTTTGCGGAGATTCCCAGCAACAGCATCCGCACCTGGACCCCCGGCAAGGGAACGAAGATTTTTCTGCAGCCCAGCGGCTACAAAGGCTCCGCACCCTACGGCGGCCCTGAGCCCGGCACGAATGGAATGACGGTGGACGTGCGTGGACGCCTGACCGCTGCCGGTCATGCCCAGCGTGACATTATCCGGTTTGAATCGCTCGACCCGAAAGCGCAGCAAACTGTTCTGGCGGATTCCTACAAGGGGAAGAAACTCAATAGCCCCAATGATGTGGTCTACAAGTCTGACGGCTCGGCTTATTTCACCGATCCTCCGTATGGACTGCGCACGCAGAGCGACAAGGACCCTGAGAAACAGCTCGATATAAACGGCGTCTATCGCATTCCGCATGCGCTTACACAAAAGCCCGGCTCAGCGCCCGCGCGCGATGAGCTGCAGCTGCTGGTCTCCGATCTGACGCGTCCCAACGGCATCGCATTCTCGCCCGACGAAAAGTACCTCTACGTAGACAACTCTCAGCCCAAAAAGCTTTGGATGCGCTACACCGTGAAGCCCGACGGCACCGTTACGGATGCCAAGTTGCTTTACGATGCGACTAAAGACAACCGGCCCGGCGTGCCTGATGGCATGAAGGTGGACTCGGAAGGCAACATCTACAGCGCCGGTCCGGGTGGCATCTGGATCATCTCGCCTGAAGGAAAGCCTCTGGGCACGATCCTTGTTCCCGGCCGAACCTCGAATGTGGCCTGGGCAGGAGCGGACCGCAAGACGCTGTACATCACCGGCAGCGAAGGTATATTCCGCGTGCATCTGAAAATTGCCGGTGAGCCGCTGGTGAAAGCGAAGTAGCGAAATTAACTTATCAACTTGGAAGGCGGAGCCGGCTGTGCTGGTTCCGCTTTTCTATGTCACCGGACCCGGATTGAAGAGCACAAACTCATTGTGCAATCCCCACTGATCGGCCCACGTTTTTCTGGACCCGCTGGCTACTTCAAGAATCATTGAAAAAATCTCCCAGCCCACTTGCTCAACCGTTGCCTGCGCGGTGGCAATCCGGCCCGCGTCCACATCGATCAGATCGTGCCAGCGTTCCGCCAACCCGCTGTTGGTAGCTACCTTGATGACAGGCACAACTGACAACCCGTACGGCGTGCCGCGCCCGGTCGTGAACACATGAACATTCATGCCGGCGGCCGACTGTAGAGTGCCGCAAACGAAGTCGCTGGCAGGCGTGGCCGCAAACAGCAACCCCTTCTGCGTTGCGCGTTCGCCTGGCGGGACAACGCCCATCAGTGCGGTCGTGCCTGATTTTGCAACCGAGCCCATCGCCTTTTCTACCACGTTGGTGAGGCCGCCCTGCTTGTTACCCGGCGAAGGATTGGCCTGCCTATCGGCTCCGCCTGCCGAAAGATAGTTGTCGTACCAGGCCATCTCGCGAATAAAAGCTTGCGCAATTTCAGGCGTAGCTGCCCGCGCTGTAATGAGATGCGCTGCGTCGCGTACCTCCGTTACCTCGGAAAACATCACGGTAGCTCCAGCGCGTACCAGCAGGTCCGCCGCGAAGCCCACCGCCGGATTTGCAGTAACCCCCGAGAACGCATCCGATCCGCCGCATTGCAGGCCGACAATCAACTCCGCCGCCGGACACGGAACGCGATGCCGCAGGTTCAGTTTTTGCAGTCGTGCCTCAGCTTTCGCCATGATGTCGGCTACCATTTCGCCAAAGCCGTTGGTTGCATCCTGCAGCACGCTCACTGAGGGTTCCTGCTCAAGGACGGGCAGTGCGCCAGCAGGAATCATGCGCGCCGGCTGCAGTTTTTCGCAGCCAAGACTTACCAGCAGAATTTCTCCGCCGAAGTTTGGATTGAGCGCCAGATTGCGAAGCGTACGAATCGGAATTGCCGCGCCGGGTGCATCGATCGCGACGCCGCAACCGTAGTGATGCGTAATGGCGACGACATCGTCCACGTTCGGATACTTCGGAAGCAGCTCGGCCTTGATGCGCTTGACTGCGTAAGCCACTGTGGCCGCGACACATTGCACCGTGGTGCTGATGCCAAGAATGTTTTTCGTTCCCACAGAGCCATCGGCATTGCGATAGCCCATGAACGTGTAGCCATCAAGCTTGGGCAGTGGCTCGGGAACGGCCGTTGCCAACGGGCACTGGTCAAGCGCTGGAGCATCTGGCGCCGCCAGCAATGCCTCGTGCACCCAACTGCCGCGCGCAATGGCGCGCTTTGCGTAGCCAATCACGACTCCGTAACGAAGAACCGGCTCTCCGCCCCCAATGTCGTCCAACGCGACTTTGTGCGCTTCTGGCACGGCCTCGACGAGCATCAGTCCGTCTTCAAAACGGCTGCCCGCCGGCAATCCGCCCCGGTTCACGACGATGGCCACATTGTCGCGCGCGTTCACGCGAATGTAGAGCGGTTGCGTAGCGGATTTGGATTCGGTATCACTCATTTTCAGCGCACCAGGCTGGGACGTTTTGGATCGAACTTCCAGTTGGGATTCAGGAACTGCATGGCGAGGGCGTCATCGCGTGCGCCCAGGCCTTCATTGTTGTACAGCGTGTGCGCACGCTCAATAGCGTCGAAATCGAGATCGACACCAAGCCCGGCGCGGTCGGGCACAGTCAGCATTCCGTCTACGATCTTGAGCGGATTCTGCGTCAGGTGCTGGCCATCCTGCCAGATCCAATGCGTGTCGATGGCGGTGATCGGATCAGCGGCCGCAGCGGCAACATGCGTAACCATGGCCAGCGAAATGTCGAAGTGATTGTTGGAGTGCGAACCCCACATCAAGCCGTTGTCACTGCACACCTGCGACACGCGCACTGAACCCTGCATGGTCCAGAAATGCGGATCGGCAAGGGGTATATCAACGGCGTGCAATTGAATCGCGTGGCGCAGTTGCCGCCAGTCCGTCGCAACCATATTGGTTGCAGTGGGCAGGTTTGTGGCACGGCGAAACTCTGCCATAATCTCACGGCCGCTGAATCCCTGCTCCGCGCCACATGGATCTTCAGCGTAGGCCAGCACATTGTGTTTGCCTTTGCAAAGTGCAACCGCTTCATCGAGCGACCACGCGCCGTTTGGATCGAGGGTAATGCGCGCTTGCGGGAATCGCGCGGCAAGCGCTTCAACCGCTTCCATTTCTTCGGCGCCGGCGAGTACACCGCCCTTGAGCTTGAAATCGTTAAAGCCGTAATGCCCATGGGCCGCTTCTGCAAGGCGCACAATAGCTTCCGTGGTCAGCGCTTCTTCATCGCGAATTCTAAACCAGTCTGGAGCCGATCTGTCTGCACGCCGATAATCCAGATTTGTTCTTCTGCTGTCGCCGATAAAGAAAAGGTAGCCGAGCACCGGCACTTTCGAGCGTTGCTGTCCCGTGCCCAGAAGCGCCGCGACCGGCAACCCAACCCATTGCCCCAGCAAATCGAGCAGTGCCGATTCGATGGCAGTGACCGCATGTATGGCCACGCGAAGATCGAACGTTTGCAAGCCTCTGCCCTGCGCATCATGATCGGCGAAACGATCTTGGACTTCGTGCAGTATCGAGTTGAATGTAGCGATTTCGTGCCCAACCACGAGCGGAATCGCGGATTCGAGAACGTGACGAATTTTTTCTCCGCCCGGCACCTCGCCCACGCCGGTATTGCCTGCCTCGTCAGTAAGAATGGCGAGGTTGCGCGTAAAGTACGGCCCATGAGCGCCGCTCAGGTTCAGCAACATGCTGTCTTCGCCGGCCACTGGAACAATGCGCATCGACGCCACACGCGGAGACCGGCCGCATGTCTCAAAGCGCTTCGGCTCTGGCCCACCGTCCGTCTCGGCGATTCTGTCTGGCATGTTCATGGTTGGCTTTCGTCGCACAAATGATCGTATCGAAACGTGCTCCTTGCATGCTGCTTTTCTCTAATCACTTTACAGAAGCGCACCGGTTCACATACAAAGTCCATGACTGTTCGAGTCCAGATTTACGGGCCGAGGTGTGGTTCTGATCTGCTCGCTGCCGGAAAGGGAGTCTATGAATCGGAGAGAGTTCATTGTTGCAAGCGGCGCCGCAGGGATTGCTGCCGCAGGCACCGGCACTACCCGTAAAGCGGAAGCTGAACCCGGCGCGAAGAAGGCCTTGATGAAGCTAGGCGACCAGAGCGCGCCTACAACAGAAACACACGTGAAGTACCTGGCCCGCTACGGCGTCGAGGGCATCTGCGGCTATCCGCACATCGAGGGCGACCGCCTCTACGCGACTGTCGACGAGCTGAAACAGATGAAAGATCTGGCGACCAGATACAAACTCAGCGTCGATTGCATTGCGCCGCCCTTTCTTGAGTCGAGTTACATTGACCGCGAAAAACATCCGGCCATTATGCTGGCCCAGAGCCCGGAGCGCGATCGCGACATTGAGCAACTTCAGATGCTCATCAGGAACTGCGCGCAAGCCGGCATTCCGATGATCAAGTACAACATGAGCATCCTGGGCGTCCTGCGCACGGGCCGCAGACCCGGTCGCGGCGACGCGATGAATCACTACTGGAAGCTCTCTGAAACGCATCCCGAAACTCCGCTGACCAAGGCGGGCGTTGTAAATGCAGATGCGTTCTGGGAGCGCATCACCTACTTCCTCGATCGCATCATTCCGGTGGCCAACGAATACAAAGTGAAAATGGCTTGCCACCCGCAGGATCCAGGTGTTCCGCCGGAAGGTTATCAGGGCATTGACCGCGTGCTCGGCACCATCGACGGCTTGAAAAAGTTTCTTACCATTCGCGAGAGCCCATACCACGGACTCAACTTCTGCCAGGGAACGGTGTCGGAAGCACTCCAGAATCCGCGCGAGGAGATCTTTGAAGTCATTCGCTACTTCGGCATGCGCAAGAAAATCTTCAACGTGCACTTTCGCAACATTCGCGGCCACCGCGACGATTTTGAGGAAGTGTATCCCGATGAGGGCGACATCGATTTTGTTCGCGCCATCAGGGTGTACAAGGAGATCGGCTACGATGGCATGCTGATGCCGGATCATGTGCCGCTTGCGGCCAACGATCCAGACTCGCTGCAATCGTTCGCCTTCTGCTACGGATATATTCGCGGACTGATTCAGTCTGTCCGCGCCGAAGCATGAACCGGGCACACTGATTCTCACAATAGAAGCAACGATCCAGGACGAAAGGAAGACCTGAATTTTGCAAGACGCAAGAGAAACGCGCATCCGCTACCTGATCATTGGCATTCTGTTTGCAGTAAGCTGCTTCAGCTTTGCGGACAGGTCTGCTTTGTCGCAGGCAGTGGCCGCCATGCCGAAAGAGATGAACCTGACTCCGCAGCGGATGGGCTATCTGCTATTCGGATTCGGGTGGGCCTATGCGCTGGGACAATTGCCCTCAGGCGGCCTGCTCGACAGATTCGGGTCGAAACGCGTGTACGGCATCGCGATCATTCTCTGGTCCACATTCGCGTTCCTCACCGGCTGTGCCGGATACGTGTCGGCGAGCCTGGCGTTCACAATAATTTTTATTTTGCGGATTCTCTCGGGACTGGCGCAGTCGCCCGTCTTCCCGGGTAACGGACGCATCGTGGCCGCTTGGTTTCCTACCGCGGAGCGCGGACGAGCCTCTGCAATCTTCAATTCATCGCAATACTTCGCGTTGCCCATCTTCGCACCGATCTTTGGCGGCCTTCTTCACCGCTATGGCTGGCAAAGCTGCTTCTGGTTCATGGGCGCAATCGGAGCGCTGTTTACGGTGTTGTGGTTCACCAACATCTACGGCGTCAAAGACCACCCGCGCATTTCGCAAGCTGAAGTGGAAACAATCGAGCGCGGCGGCGGACTGGTGAACACCGACGCCAACGCCAGCGCAAAGAAAAATACGCTCACATGGGCTACGGTGAAAATGCTGTTGAGCTATCGCATGCTGGTGGGCGTTTACATCGGGCAGTACTGCATCACCACGTTGACGTGGTTCTTTCTTACCTGGTTTCCGTTGTACCTGGCGCAGGAGCGTCATATGTCAGTGTTGAAGGTAGGCTTTGCCGCTGCTGTCCCCGGCCTGTGCGGCGGCTTCGGCGGAATCCTTGGCGGCTTCATTTCCGACGGGCTGCTGCGTCGCGGCTATTCACTGAGCTTCTCGCGCAAGTTGCCCATCATGGCGGGCATGGCACTATCCATGACCATCATCGCCTGCAATTACGCAAGCTCGCAGGGCATCATGCTGCTATTCATGTCGCTTTCGTTTTTCGGCAAAGGTATTGGCGCATTGGGCTGGACCGTGATTTCCGATACTTCGCCGCGCGGCATGGTCGGCATGAACGGGGCGCTCTTTAACCTTTGCGGCAACCTGGCCGGCGTAACTACGCCGCTTATTATCGGGTACATCGTCCAGAAAACGCATTCGTATAACGGCGCGCTTATCTTCGTCGCAGCCATCGCATTCTGCGCCATCGTGAGCTACGGACCAATCGTGGGCGAAATCAAGCGCATCGAACTAACGCCTGCAAATACGACGGCGACGCTCTGACGAACAAGCCCAGTTCGCCGACTGATTGAACTAACATAGACTGTCGGGCGCAACCCGCGAAGGAGCGCAACTTCATGCCGGAATGGCCTGCAAACATGCCGCGCAACACGTTCAAGCAAGCGCTTCAAAGCGGGCAGCGTCAGGTAGGTCTCTGGAGCGGCCTTGCAAGTTCCATCGCGGCGGAAATCATCGCCGGCGCCGGCTTCGACTGGATCGTTATCGATGGCGAGCACGGGCCGAACGATATTTCATCGCTGCTGACTCAGTTGCAGGCCATGCGCGGCGGCACTGCCGAGCCGGTATTCCGCGTGCCGTGGAACGACATGGTGATCATCAAGCGCGCCATGGATGTAGGCGCACGTACGCTCCTTGTTCCGTTTGTGCAGAACGTTGAAGAGGCATTGCGCGCCGTGGCCGCCACGCGTTATCCACCGCTGGGCATTCGCGGAGTCTCCGTAACGCCCCGCGCCAACGACTACGGCCGTGTGCAGAACTACCACAAGAACGCGCACCTTAATACCTGCGTGCTCGTGCAGATTGAAACGCGCGTGGCGTTGAAAGAGATTGAAAGCATTGCCGAGGTGGAAGGCGTGGACGGCATTTTCATTGGACCGAGCGACCTGGCAGCGGATTATGGCCATCTTGGAAATCCCAAACAGCTCGATGTGCAGGCAGCCTTGAAGGATGCGGCGGCGCGCATTCGCGCGACGGGCAAAGCCGCCGGCATCTTGACAGGGACTCCAGACGATGTGGAGCCGCTTTTTGCCATGGGCTACAACTTTGTGGCCGTAGGCAGCGATGTGGGCATATTGGCGCGCACAGCCGAGCAACTGGCGGCACGATTCAAGAAAAGCTGATCGGGATTTCGCTTAGCTCAGAAACTCCGCAATCGCATTGACAACGGTCTGCTGCTCGTCTTCACGCAGTTCAGGGAAGATGGGCAGCGCCAGTACTTCATGCGCGGCGCGCTCCGCTTCAGGAAAGCTGCCTTCGCTATAACCGAGACTCTTCAGAGCATCCTGCAGGTGCAGCGGCAGCGGATAATAAATTTCCGAGCCAATCTGCCGGATAGCGAGGAAGTCGCGCAGAGCGTCGCGCCGGCGCGTGCGTATAACGTACTGGTGCCATACGTGGTGGCTGCCTGCCACCTCATGCGGCAGCACAACTCCATGGCTGGGGTAGGGCCCGGCTTCTGCCAATCCGCTGGCATGAAATAGCGCGTGATAGCGCCTGGCCACGGTGCGCCGAGCATGACTCCAGCCGTCGATGTAGCGCATTTTGACATCGAGAATGGCGCCCTGAAATCCATCCATGCGCGTGTTCCAGCCAATCTCGTCGTGGTAGTAGCGGCGACGCATACCGTGCTGGCGCAACATGCGCACGCGCTCGGCCAGTTCATCGGAGTTGGTCGTCACCATGCCGGCGTCGCCGGCGGCACTCATATTTTTAGTGGGATAAAAGCTGAATGCGGCAATTTCGCCGAGGCCGCCAGCCTTGGTGCCTTCCCACTCCGCACCCCATGCCTGCGCCGCATCTTCAATCAGCTTCAGGCCACGCTCACGGCCGATCCGCCCAAATGCGGTCCAGTCTGCGCATTGGCCATAGAGGTGTACCGGCAGAATCGCGCGCACCGACTTCCCATTTGGGCCGTCCAGTACCTGCTCAACGGATTGGGGAGACAGGTTGAAAGTTGCCGGATCGATGTCGGCCAGGACTGCAGCCCCGCCAGCGCGCAAAATCGAGCTGACCGAGGCAAAAAAACTAAAAGGTGTGGTTACGACGGTAACGCCCTGCCCCACGCCGGCTGCGGCAAGCGCCAGCCATAACGCGTCCGTGCCAGATGAGCATCCAATGGCATGGGCAACGCCAAGGTGAGCGGCTGCGGATCTCTCAAAACGGCTTACTTGCTCTCCTAGAATGAACTGCTGCGTCTGAAGCACATGGCCAAGTGCTTCAAGCAGTTCCTTTTGGAGCGGCTCGTACTGGCGCTTCAAGTCGAGCATGGGTACTGCCTGAGTTTTAGCGGGAGGTTTCGGCGGGATTACGGCTTCTTGCACGCAACTATTTTAGCAGCGGCGGCGATTCCGATGCTGCTGCGACCGCAGTGTTCGTGCCGCGGATAATTTTGTTTGACGGGGCAGCAAGTCGAAAAGACGCGCAAACAGCTATAATGTTTTCACATTGCGGGGATCGACGGTCCTGGGATTGCCGGGACTGTGCCCGCCGATTGTTTTTACGGCACGTTACGAAGTACAAACCCTTCAAGAGAGAGCAGGAGATCGGCACATGGAGAACAAGCCGGCACAAAATATTCAGGATACGTTTCTGAACACCGTTCGCAAGGACAAGACCCCGATTACCATCTACCTGGTCAGCGGCGTAAAGCTCACGGGAAAGATTAGGTCCTTCGACAAATATTCGGTGCTGCTGGAGAACAACAGCCAGGAGCAGTTGATTTTTAAACACGCCATTTCAACCGTGGTCAGCAACCGGAGCGTCATGCATACCGAACATCGTCCGACGATGGTTTCGTCTGGCGTCGGTCCAACGCCGGTAGCCGCGCCCGCTGCTACTTCGATCTCAGAGCGAGGATAGCTCGCCTCAAGCAAGGGCGGCTCGCAAGGAGCGACCACGAGTGCACGTGAGCAGCACAGAACAAGCGATCCTGGAGTAACTCCCGAACGCGCAGTTCTGGTTGGAGTGGACTTTGGAGTCCGCTCAGCGGTCAGTCGTGCCGGTGTAACCGGCGCGCGAAAGATGGTTTTGCGCCAAGCGGACACCGACGTGGATGCATCCGCACTCGACGACTCCTCTGAACCCAGATTTAAAGCAGCGAGCCCAAAATCAACTGAACTCGACGCAGAAGAATCGTTAGCTGAATTCCGCGAACTGGTGATGAGCGCTGGTGGTGAGGTTGCCGCAGAGGTAATGCAACGCCGCGCCAAGCCGGACCCGGCCACGCTGGTCGGTTCAGGAAAAGTGGAAGAGATCGCCGGAATAGCAGCATCCGCCGCAGCCGACCTGGTGCTCTTCGACCACGATCTATCCCCGACCCAACTGCGCAACCTTGAGAAGGCACTCCCCTGCCGGGTGCTCGACCGAACGCAGCTGATCCTCGACATTTTCGCCCGTCATGCGCGTACGCGTGAAGGCCAGTTGCAAGTGGAGCTGGCGCAGCTTGAGTACATGCTGCCTCGGCTTACCGGACGCGGAAAAGCCATGTCGCAGTTGGGCGGTGGCATTGGCACGCGAGGCCCCGGCGAAACTCAGCTTGAAACCGATCGTCGCGGCATTCAGCGCCGCATTGACCAGCTCAAAGGCGATCTTGAAGCGGTGCGTCGCGTACGGCGTCAGCAGCGCCAGCGACGCGAGTCCGTTCCAGTGCCGACGGTCGCGCTGGTGGGCTACACCAACGCCGGCAAGAGCACGCTCTTTAACAGCCTTACCGGTGCAGGCGTTCTGCAATCGTCCAAAATGTTTGCCACTCTCGATCCCAAGTTGCGCGCCATTCAACTGCCGAGTAAACGGCGAGTGCTGCTTTCAGATACGGTCGGATTCATCCGCAACCTGCCGCATACGCTCGTCACAAGCTTCCGCGCAACGCTTGAAGAAGTGGAGCAGGCCGAGGTGCTTCTGCATGTCCGCGACGCAGCTTCAACCTATGGCGACGAACAGAAGTCGCAGGTTGAAAAAGTGCTTGGAGAATTGGATTCGCTCGCCAAGCCGCGCATCGAAGTACTGAACAAGATCGACCTGCTGAACACGGAAGAACGCCGGGGGCTTGAAAGCCGTTCCGATGTCGTGGCCGTATCGGCACGGGAAGGCCGAGGTATGGAACGGCTGCTTGAAGCGATCGATAGCGCTCTCCATTCTGATCCAATTCTTACCGTTGAGCTGCGCGTTCCGCAGCACGACGGCTCTGTGCTGGCAATGCTTGAAGCTGGAACAGTAATTGAATCGCGCGAGTACGATGGCAACCTGGTAAGGCTCACGGTTAGCGGACCGGCATCGTTGCTGGGCAGGCTCCGCGACTATCGACTGCGCGACAAATAAGCGCGAAAATCACTCAGCCCAATTTGCTTCATATTAACCCAAACTCAAATATGCCCACTGCCATAATTAGGTTTCAGGAGATTGCATGAATCGCGACGACAAGATCGCCAAGTCCATCACCACGCTGTCGAGCCGTGAGGTCTATCGCAACAAATGGATGCGCGTGCGTGAAGATGAAATTCTGCGCTCGAACGGGGAAAAGGGCATATACGGCGTGGCTGAAAAGCACGACGGATGCGTGGTTCTTCCCATCGAAGATGGACGCATCTGGCTTGTCGAACAATACCGCTACACCATCGAGGAGCGTGCGCTCGAACTACCCCAGGGCGGTTGGGAGATGGAGATCGACGATCCGGAAGAGCTAGCGCGCGGCGAACTCAAAGAAGAGCTTGGCCTGGGCGCCGCCAAGATGGTCAACCTGGGATTCATGTGGGTCGCCTACGGATTCCTGCGCCAGAAACTCCACATCTTTGTGGCCACCGGACTTACAGCGCAGCAGCCAGAGCCCGACGCCGAAGAGCACGACCTCGTCGTCCGCAACGTTCCCATTGCGGAGTTCGAGCAGATGTTGCTCGACGGGACCATCCGCGACGGCACCACGCTTGCGGCATGGGGAATGTACCAATTGTGGCGATCAAAAGGAAATGCTTTCTGAGAGGGACATTGAGACAACATCATCCCCGGCCGCGGCTTAAATGTTTAGCAAAATATAACTGACGGTTAGCCGGTCATACAACCACGATCCGAATTAAGGCTGCACGACCGTGCACCAATAAGTGCCTCGATGATTACTCTTTCATTTGAATGCCGATGAAGAGACCCCGGACGAACCCGACTTTGCACGTTATTCCTGGCGCAGCGCAATGACAGGGTCAACTCGCCCAGAACGCCGAGCCGGGAGATAGCAGGCCAACAGTCCGACCACGAACAGAATTCCGAGCGCGCCTGCGGCAATTCGCAGGTCAGACTGGCTGTGCTGAATACTTTGCGACACCGGGTCCAAATTTGCCACCATAACATGCATCGCCAGCACAGCAAGCGTAATGCCTATACAAGACCCTATTGCGATCAGCGTCGCACCTTCGGCCATGATCATACGCAGAATGTCTTTGGAGCGAGCTCCTAACGCGAGCCTGATACCGATTTCATGAGCTCGGCTCGAAACCGAATAGGACGTAACGCCGGCCAATCCCACGCTAGCCAGCACCAACCCGAACGCTCCCATAAGCCCATAGCTCCAAAGTCCGATCTTGACAATGAACATGATCTGCTCAATCCAGTCCGGCATTGTCTTCACGTTGAACGTTGTCAGCTTTGGATCTATCGCCGCAATCTGAGCGCGGATAATCGTGGCGGCATCGAGTCCAGGAGTCGTGCGAGTTGCCAAAGTGACGCCCTGAAACGTTGGCTTGGCGAAGTCTACCTCGGTCATCGGCAGGTAGACCGCGGGTCCCGGTCGTTCGACGGGAGTTTCCAGCACATCGGTCGCGACACCGACAACCTCGAAAGTTTCGTTCCGCGATGCTAGACGGTAGTCAGCAGCCGAGCCGCTGAACAAGCCGAACCCTGCACCGCTCTTGCTCACGACAGTAAGCCGGCGTCCAATGGGGTCACCGTTTCTCCATAAGGTTTGCGCCAGAGCCTCACTCACAATGATCGAGTGCCGACCAGCCCTCTCATCCTCCTTCGCGAAACTACGGCCGCGAAGGATGCTGATTCCCATGGTTTGAAAATAGCCAAACCCCACGATGTACTTCGTGGCTTGATCCACCCGCCGGGAACCATCCGTATCCGTGGTGAATGTCGCTCTCCCGCTAGGCTGCATCGGAACCGCCTCCGTCCAGGTAGCAGAAACAACTCCGGGCATCCCCTTCACACGGTCCAGTAGCTTCGGATAGAACTCCTCCGCCTGAGCGACGCTGTATCCGTCGCGAATCGGATCAACGGAAACGAGTTGAACGTTGCCGGCATCGAATCCGGCTGCGCCTAACATGGTTCGCTCCATTCCGAAGACAATGTAGCCGATGACCAATAGCAGAGTAAGCGATCCCGCCATCTGGGAAACGACCAGCAGGTTTCGGGCGCTGAAAGCCCGGCGCCTTCTCACCTGGAGATTGCCGCCCTCTTTTAGTGCGGGTACAAGTTCCGGGCGTATCGCCTGAATTGTCGGCAGTAGGCCGATCACGAGCGCCGTCATGACCGTTAGTCCGATTGTGAATACAAGCACCCGCCAATCTACTTCTACGTCGAACTGGACTGGCATGGCATGCGGTAGCCGTAGCCGAGACAACTGGTGCATCAGCCAACACGTGAGCGCAAAGCCGAGTGCTCCAGCACCGAAAGCAATCAGCAAGCTCTCCATAATCAGCTGACGGACTAAACGCGCCCTGCTGGCACCCAACGAAAGTTGCACGGCAACCTCGCGGCGGCGATCCAGAGCGCGAGCAAGAAGCATGTTCACAACGTTCGAGCAAGCGATCAGCAGAAGAAGCGCGATGACGACCATCGGAAGAAAAGAAAACAACGCACGGTCCTTTTCCCGCGTCGGAATCAGCTTGCCGCCGGAAGCAACCGAGATAAGGTGACCATTTCCAGTTGCTGGTTGTCCGCTGTCTTGGAGTATCTGCCGCTGCACGGTGTCCAAGGCGGTCTCGATCTGGGAAGGCTTCACGCCCCGTTTTTGTCTGCCGATAAATTGGAACATCGCCAGTTGCGGCCGTTCCAACGCGTCATCTGCTAATTCAGGCGCTACCGCAGGGCCCGCGGAAACCGGCAACCATAGGTCGGCAACGTACATCATTGGCGAAGCGCCTCGAAACCCCTTTGGCGCCACGCCCACGATCATGCACTGTTTACCGTTGAAATGGATGGTTCTGCCAATCACATTTGGATCAGAGCCGAGATTGTTCTTCCAATAGCGGTCACTGACTACGATTGGTGGGGTTTCTCGCGCTACTTCATCTTGTGCATCTAGGAGGCGTCCAAACTCCGCCGTAACTCCCAGAGTCGAAAAATAGGTAGGCGTGACGATGTGCCCCCAGATTCGTTCGGTGTGCCCGTTGGAATTTACTCCGAATGGCACCGGAGCGACGTAAGCCGAGGTGGAAGAGAACAAGTCATGTTGATCGCGGAAGCGCTTATACGCAGGATACGAGATGGGCTGCTGAAGGGAGACCAAGTCATCAGCCTTGGCTACTCCAGGCACATCGCGCAAGATGGTCCCGTTTAGTTCGCTGAAGAAAGCTGAACCCGCACAGATCGCCAGGCTCATTGAGACGACCGCAACGATGGTGAATGCAGGCTTTCGGATCAGGAGTCGTACCTCATAGCGAACATCCCATGCGATTTCTCGCAGGTAAGCGACAGTGAGTTGGGCTACGAGATCAGCGAAAAGAGATATGAGACCTGCCAGGTTTTGACGCCGCATCGAGGCGGCAGCCTCTTCAGTAGTCTGAAGCATTTCGTGCTCGAAAGCACAGCGGAAACGGTGCGGGAATAATCGCAACAGTTTCCGATAGAAGCTAACGACCAATCCAACAGAGCGCATCCCACCTTCCATGAATCATGCCTCCGACTCAGCAGCCCGGCGTTTGGTCCGGATTACGCGAACCAAATCCTCAAGGCGTATACATTCAGCAGCCAGTACGCGTCGCCCCAGAGGAGTGAGTCGGTAATAGCGGCGCCGTGCATCATCTTCTTCCGGCGACGGTCGCCGGTTCGCCTCTGCAATCAAATCAGCATCCAAAAGGCGCTCCAGCGTGCCGTAGAGCGTCGCCGGCCACAGACGGACTTTCCCGTCTGTACGCTCCAGTACTTCCTGCATGATTGCGTAACCGTGCTGCTCTTCGTTGACCAACGAGAGCAGAACGTGAAACCAGTTCGGCTTCAAAGGAAGGAACTGCTCGACGCTAGACTTGGGATCATTCATAAACTAGAAACTATATATTAACCGCGATATATACTGTCAAGGATAGAGCTAAGTTCGACGCACGCCTCAGCCAGCCCACTGAGAAAGGCCATGCTAGATCCAACGATGTTGCGGAACCGGAGTTGTCGACTATTGCCTTCAGGGAGACAACCGGCCAATAAGCTGACTTTTGCAGATCACGGGCCTATCGTCGGCAAGTGTGACCTTTGAGATTTCTTCTCCCAGCAATTTCGCCTTTTGCACCTGCTTTGCGGCATTCTTCCGCGTCGGCGACGACAGAACAATGTTCTAAAGCCAGATCCCCGCGCCAAATCTACACAACTCGTAAACTGCCTTGGAAGACCAATGCATGCGCCGGGCGACTTGGTCGTTACTTGTCCTTCTCCCCGTTTGAGCAAGCGGCAGCATTCCACTATGTTGGGTGGCAGCAAAGAAGTGTATCCAGCAGTATCAGTGATCAGCTTTCACCGAACAACTACGGCCGTTCGTCCATCGGCACATACGGCGACGGATACACCGGCCCAATGTATTCGGCGCGCGGGCGGATCAGGCGATTGTCATCCAACTGTTCGATAACATGCGCAGCCCAGCCGGAGACGCGGCTCACCGCGAAGATTGGCGTGTAGAGATCGATGTCGATGCCCAGCGTGGCGTACGTTGAAGCGGAGTAGAAGTCCACGTTCGCGTTCAGACGCTTGTCCTTGTTGATGTAGAGCTCGATGGCGCGGGACATTTCAAACCACTTCGGCTGTCCTGAATCTTTGCCGAGTTGCTCGCTCATCTTGCGCAGGTGCGTGGCGCGCGGATCTTCAGTCTTGTACACGCGATGGCCAAAACCGGAAATCTTCTGCTTCGCTGCCAGCATGTTCTTCACATACTCCACCGGGTCCGCGCCTTCCTTGTCGATCTTGAGCAGCAGGCGCATTACGCCTTCGTTGGCCCCGCCATGCAGCGGGCCCTTGAGTGCGCCAATGGCGCCGGTGATTGCTGAATGTATGTCGGAGAGTGTGGCGGCGATGACGCGGGCTGCAAAGGTGGAGGCGTTCAGTTCGTGATCGGCGTGAAGGACCAGGGCGATATCCAAAGTTCGAGTGGCGGTTTCAGAAGGCCTGACGCCGTTCAGCATCCAAAGGAAATTCCCGGCGTGTGTGAGCGAGCGATCCGGCGGAATAATTTCCTTGCCCTTGCGCAGGCGATCGTAAATGGCGACGATCATGGCGATCTGCGCAGTCAGATTATAAGATTTGCGCACGTTAGCGTCGTGCGAGTTATCGGGCTCATCAGCGTCGTAAAAGCTGAGTGCTGAAACCGCGGTCCGCAGGACCTCCATGGGCGTAGCGTCTTTGGGAAAGCTCTTCAGCATGTCGATAATGCGCTGATCGAGCGAGCGGGCCAATGCCAGTTGCGAAGAAAATTCGCGCAATTCAAGCGCGTTCGGTAATATGCCGTTCCAAAGAAGATAAGTTGTTTCTTCAAATGTCGAGTGTTCGGCCAGTTCGTGAATATCAATTCCGCGATAGGACAGTACGCCTGCTTCTCCATCGATCCAGCAAATTCCGGAGTTCGCCGCGACAATTCCTTCCAGTCCCTTTCCAGCTACCACAGTCGACATAATTTTCAAATTCTCCCTTACTTTGGAATGACTAAGAACGTGCTGAATAAAAAGTTATGCATGTAGATAAGATGCCTGGACGGGCTCTTGCGCCTGTCAATACAACCCATCTAAATCTCTCATCTGGCGCCAGAAGTCAGAACGGCGGCCCCGCAATTCGCTGGAGACACTGGACTGGATACGGACCCGGCTGAAAAGTGCGGTAAAGAACTTTATATCGGAATAGTTCCATGATTGTCACGGCAGGTGAGACACAAGATTGCCAAAACAGGGCTGATTTGCAGGTATCGCTGGGTAACTACCTGACAAAGGAGGGCAGGTTTTCTGGTGCGGAACCCGTTTTTCTTCGATATTCTGTAGTTTCCCCTGAAGGCTCGCGAAAAGGAATTCGCCTTGGCTCGGACGCAGATTTTTTTAATTTTCGCGATAGATGGGAACCTCCCGCATGCAGGGAGAATTTCTTCCGAAATGGCGTCAGATTCCAAAGGAGCGGCGCTATTCCAACCACGAGCGGTTTGCAGGCAGGGACCGCTTTACTGAAGGAAGGTTAAGAATGAGCGAAATCGACGATACACCCAGAACGTACTCTGGCGCATTGCTCGGAGTACTGGCCGTGGCACTTTTTGCCGCCATCGGCGGACTGATCTGGAACTACATCATCAGCGGCAAGATCACGAGCCAACAAACGTCCCTGGCCGATCTCCAGCAGGAGAACAAGAAACTGGCAGCGGAACAGCGCGAGACCGATGCCCGCCTGCAAGTTGCCACCGACGAACTGGGAAAATCGTTGGGCCTTACTCAGAAGCAGATGGATGTGCGCGCCCAGGACATCATTCGGCGTGAACAGGCTGACGCAACCCGGTTGGAAACGGCCCAGAAGCAGACAGCGCAGCAGGTAACCGCCGTAGCCAGCGACGTCTCCAACGTGAAGACCGACGTAGGCGGAGTTAAGACCGACCTGACCAAAACGCAGGGAGATCTCGCCACCACCATCAGCCAGCTTGCCAGCGTGCGCGGCGATCTGAGCAGCACCAACAGCGTGATTGCCCGCAACCATGATGAACTGGTCGCGCTGGCACACAAGGGCGACCGCAATTATTACGAGTTCACGCTGACCAAGGGACAGAAGAAGCCGGTCGGCACCGTGAGCATGGAATTGAAGAAGACCGATCCGAAGAAGAGCCGGTTTACGCTCAACGTCTATGCTGACGACAAGACTTACGAAAAGAAAGACCGCAACGTGAACGAGCCCTTGCAGTTCTATAGCGGCAAGGATCCCGCGCTCTACGAAATCGTGGTGAATACCATCGGGAACAAGAACCAGATCTCGGGCTACCTCTCAACGCCCAAGAACGCGCCCGCGCCAGTGTCTACTGCTCAATAACGGCGGTCTGGGGCGTGAGCACGAGGCTGGGCTGATAGCGGAATGAGAAAGTAAAGTTCAGTTTCTTACGCGCGTCCCATTGCTGTCTGGTCAGGCGGAACGATGATACAAACGTTCCGTCGACCGACTGGCCTGGATCCAAAGTTAAATTGATAGGCAGGCCCGGCCCATGCGGGACCGGCATGCCGGGATACGCGATAAACACGCGATCGTAATCCGACTGCGATGCCGCATAGCTTGAGTGAATGCCATCTTCCAAGTCCGCATTCGTGAGCACATTCAGCAGGAACAACGGTATTTTGCTCTGGTTGTGCAGGCGAACTTCAGCAAAGACAAGCACCTGGTCAAAACTGTCTTTGACCATGGGAGCGCCGTTTGCATCGCGTCCTGAGGTCTCAGTATGCTGCGGATGAGCCCACACCGCTACAATTTCGCCCGTAACCGCAGGCGGCTTTTGGCCGGCAATCACATAAATCGAAATAGCAATGGTTACCAGGACGGTTGCAGCAATGGTGGCCCAGACCACGTGGCTGGACCCCTTGGTAAACTCTTCGCCCAAGGCTGCGTCGTCGACTTTGTCCGGTGATTCCCTCTGTAGCAGGCTCATAGCGCCCTTATCTTAGCCCGACTGGAGCCACTCCGGCCATTAAATCCTTTGCACTACCCTGCCACAAGTACCGAAAACTTCACTAAAACAAGTGCAATTTGCGGTTGCCGGTCACGTTACCGGCCTTAGGGCGGCCAGCAGAGCATCCGGCTCCAGAGTGTTAAGCACGTCTTCCGGGCCAAGCCACGCGCGGCGAAGCTGGCGGATGCCGTACTCCATCTTGCCCAGCGTTCTAACGTCGTGGGAATCGGTGTTGATTACGATCTTGCAGCCCAGCTCCTTTGCCAGTCGAAGATCGCGGTCGTTCAGGTCGAGACGCTCAGGAGCGGCATTGTGCTCGACCGCCACGCCCAGTTCGGCACAGCGGCGCAGCACTTTGCCCATATCCAGCGCGAACGGCTCGCGCCGCAGCAAAAGCCGCCCGGTGGGATGCCCCAGCACGCGCACATACCGGTTCTCGATGGCCTTGAGCACGCGATCGGTCATTTCTTCGCGGCTCTGCTCAAACCTGGTGTGGATACTGGCGATCACCACGTTCATCTGCGCCAGCACTTCGTCTGCAAGATCGAGCACCCCATCGGCGAGTATGTCCACTTCAATTCCAGGGAAAACCCGGATGCGCCCTTCCATGCGGCGATCTACTTCGCGAATGTTCTTGATGTGCTCAAGCGCGCGCTTTTCATCCAGGCCTCCGGTCATTGCCAACACTTTGGAGTGGTCGGTGATGGCAATGTATTTGTATCCGCAAGCAATCGCCGCCTCTGCCATTTCGGTAATCGAGCAGTGCCCGTCACTGGCCGTGGTGTGCATATGCAGATCGCCCTTTAGATCGCCGGCTTCAATCAGCCGCGGCAAACTGTGCCGGGCTGCGGTTTCAATTTCTCCAAGGTTCTCTCGCATTTCGGGCGGCATCCAGTCCATGCCAAGCGCGGAGTAGATTTCCTCTTCAGTTGTCGCAGCGACGACGGATTCGTCGTCAAGGCGGGCCAGCGACCACTCGCTGAGCGTGTACCCCATCTTGAGGGCGCGCTGGCGCAGCGAAACGTTGTGCGCCTTCGAACCGGTGAAGTACTGCAGTGCCGCGCCATAACTGGTCGAGGGCAAAAGGCGCACGTCCACCTGCAGCCCCTGGCTTACATGGAAGCTCACCTTGTTCTCGCCTTTGGCGATGATGTCCACAATGCCCGGATAAGCGGCGACGTACTCGACGGCTGGACCAGTCTTTTCCGGAGCGCAAGCAGGCCCGGTAGCAAGCAGATCGAGATCGCCGACGGTTTCTCGTCCGCGGCGCAGTGAACCGGCCGGCGTCACGCGCTCGATGCCGGGAAATTTCAGCAGATATGTGCTGATGCGGCGCGCTTCCTCTTCCGCAACGTCGATGCGGAATCGCCCAACTGAGCGACGATAGTCTTCAATGCCCTTGCGTAGCTTTTCAAGCTGTTTTTGCCCCATGCGGGGCAGGCCCTTCAACCGGCCAGCGTCGATGGCTTCAGCAAGCGCGTCAATGCTGTCGATCTTGCCTGCTTCCCACAGCAACGCTACAGTCTTCGGTCCCATACCCGGCAGCTTCAACAGTGTCAGCAGTCCCGCGCCGTAGCGAGCCAGCAGTTCATCCCGTAATGGCAGGGAGCCGGTGTTGACTATGGCCTGCAGATTGGCAGCCATGCTTTTGCCGATGCCTGGAATTTCAAGCAGCTTCGCAGTGTCAGAAGCAGCGGCGCACAAATCAACCGTGGTCTGTTCAGCGGCCTCTGCGGCGCGTCGGTAACTGCGAATGCGAAAGCTGTCGCCGCCGTCTATTTCAAGCAGATCGGCGGTCTCCTCCAAAAGGCGAGCCATGAGCGCGTTGTCCATCGCGTGACCTCTCGGAACAGTATCAAGCAATCGGCGCGACGATTTCCCGCGCCCTTCATGCTCTGGGACGGTGGCTTACCTGCTACCACTCCGCTGTGACAGTGGATTGAAGAGGGCTGCCAAATACTCAACTTGCACAAAGGTTACCGTGCCGGCGGTTCGACGCCAACTCAGGATAAACACGCGCTAGTGATGGATGACTGCAGACTGGACGTACGACACCTGACCACTTGAAAGCGGTTGGGGTGATTTGCCCGGTCGTACGCGCGTATCTAGGCTGCGCTGTGGGCGCTATCCCTGAAGCGAATTACGGCATCTGCCTGGGGACCCTTCTGGCCCTCCACAATGTCGAACTCTACTTCGTCGCCTTCTTTGAGCGTTTTGTATCCGTCCAGCTGAATTGCCGAATAGTGGACGAAAACATCTGGCCCGTCTTCGCGTCCGATGAATCCGTAGCCCTTGGCGTTGTTAAACCACTTGACCTTACCTTTGTACTGAGCCACAGGCCCTGCCTTCCTTGGTTCTTCGTTCTGGTTCCGGGAGATCCGGGTGAGAGCTAAGAGGGAATCCCACGCCGTTAAAACCTATGACGCTATTTTTCTCTGAAAGGTTGATTGGATAAACGAAAAGTTGTCCACAAAGTGAGACGGTGGAACTCTTTTGTTTCCAAGGGCGCGAACCTTACCGCATCCTACGCCTCTCGGAGAGACTGAAGAGAAGAAATCAGCTCGAAATCGGGCGAGGTCGCCCTGGAGGGGAAACCCCATTTAAATATCTGTGGGGTAAAAAGTTACACTCGCCTTCGGCTCTGCTAGAACACTACTTCTTGCTCTTGCGACCCTTCATCTGCAGATAGAGGAGAACGCTTACCAGCGTTTTCCCGTCGTGGATGGCACCCTTCTTGATCATTTTTAAAACATCGGAAAGTTTCACCAGACGAAAATCTATCTTTTCGTCTTCTTCCGGCGTGGCTTCACCTGCAATGAGCTCTTCGGCCAGATAAACTTTCATGGTTTCGCCCAGAAATCCGGGACTGGCCCAATACTCCACCAGCGGGCTCCACTTCCTGGCGCTATAGCCCGTCTCCTCCGCCAGTTCGCGCTTTGCGGCAGCCAGTGGATCTTCTCCGGCATCCATCTTTCCCGCCGGCAATTCCCAAAGAAACTGGTTGGCGGCATGGCGATACTGCCGCTCCATCACGATCCACGGGTCTTTTTTATTTTTCGACTTGTCGATGGCAAGAATGACGACGCTGCCATTGTGACGGATTACATCGCGCTCGCTGTGCAGACCGCCCGGCTCAATCAGCTTGTCGTGATGTATGCGGAAAAGCGGCCCCTGGTACACAATCTCGGAGCTGATCAAGGTTGCCTTTTCAGACACGACCTTGGCAGTGGACACCTTCGACTTTTTCGTTGCATTGCCCTTGCCGGCCACCTTCACGGTCTTCCGCTTGTCCTTCTTCACCATTTCCAATCCCCTTTGCTCTCAATGCTGTTCCAACTGCACCCGATTCAAGACGAGTATACGCATCGTACCGCTTTTCGTTGATCTTGAATGCGTGAGTTCTGCATCCGCGCGGTTCGGCATGGCATCCTTAAGTGAGCCGTACTGCACAACCGCTCCGGAGTCGTGGCTGTTAGGGCGGAAACTTTGTGCGGTCGGCGTTCCAGACTGACGAAAGTGACCGCTTTGTCTACAGCAGACTGTTACCCGATCACCATAATGCCGGGACTGAGCCGGCTCTTTCTCGATTTTTGCTCCGGCAGCGAGCCTGCAACCTCATTCTTCCCTTCCTTTGAAAATTGGCAAAAGCGGCCTGCATTGCCGTCGCACTGGCCGGATGTTCTCAAAGTGATCGCGGAACAGAATCCATCTAGAGCCGCAGCACCCGCACTGGCCGCTCTTGCGCAGGGTGCAGGAACGGTACTCACCGGACAACAGGTTGGTCTGTTCGGAGGCACGCTACTGGTGCCACTGAAAGCTGCCACAGCCCTTGGCCACGCCCGCAACGCTACGGCACAAGGCCAGCCGCACGTCGCCATCTTCTGGCTGGCCAGTGAAGATCACGATTTCGCGGAGATCAATCACATCTCACTTCCGGCAGGCCGCGAACTCGAAAAACTGGAATATACGCAGCCTAGCGAGAACGCGCCTGCTGTGCCCGTGGGTCGGATTGTGCTCGGCGACAACGTAGCGGAGTTGACGGCCAAGGCCTGCGAGTTGCTCGGGCCTTCTGACGCGACCGACGCGCTGGCTGCGGCCTATAAGCCCGGCCGCACCTTTTCGCAGGCGTTTGCAGACTTCTACTCCACCATCTTTGCCGCGCAGGGATTGCTGGTGCTGGATGCAAGCTGTCGCGAGATTCACCGCATCGGAGCACCGGTGTTGCGAGCTGCAATTGAGCGCGCGGACGAGTTCAACGCAGCTCTGCTGGAGCGCAATGAAGAGCTGGAGGCAGTTGGTTATCACGCCCAGGTGGCGGTAGCAGTGCACTCCAGCCTGCTATTTCTCATAGATGAAAGCTCCGGTACCCGCAACGCCCTTAAACGAACCGCACCAAATGCGACAGAGCCCAACGGCATTTGGCAGGCCGGAGGCCATAGCTACTCTACGGCAGATCTCATCGGCATTCTTGACGCTACGCCGGAGCGGATTTCACCTTCCGCATTGCTGCGTCCCGTGTTTCAGGATTTTCTGTTCTCGACATCACTCATCGTCGGCGGACCGGCGGAAGTGGCCTATTTTGGTCAGTCGGGAGTGCTGTATGAGCGAATTCTCGGCCGTCAGACTCCCGCTGCGTCGCGCCAGTTCGCATCGCTTATTGAGCCACCGATTGCAAAACTGCTCGATCGCCACGAACTCTCTCTCGATCGCGTATTCGAAGGCGATGCCGCATCGCTTGCGCAGAGGCTTGCTGCCCGCTCCATGCCGGTTGAGACGAAACAAAAGCTGGCCGCTGCCGGCAACGCTCTTGACGCGGAGCTGAACACGCTCGTGGAGTGGATGCAGTCGCAGGACAAGGGCCTTGGCCAATCGGCCGAAACGGCTGCAGGCAAGATCATGTACCAGATGAATCGCCTGCGCACACTGGCAGCCAACTTCCAGTTGCAGCGCGAAAGCTCCTATACGCGCCATGCGGAAAGCATCTGCAACGCACTCTTCCCCGAGGGCGTTCTGCAGGAACGTGTCCACGGCGCCGCGTATTACTTCGCCCGCTACGGGATCGAGTTGGCAGAAACACTGACAGCACACGCGCAGGAATGCTGCCCCGGCCACAAAGCGATCCGGCTGTAACGCAGGTTTACAAGTTGACAAGTTTCCGAGTGAACGATGAGCGGCCCACTTTTAAACTCGTCAACTTGTAAACTTGTTCCCTCGTCTCCTTGTTTCCTGGCCTCTATAATTCTCCCGATACCCGCGGAGGCTTTCATGAAATTTCTCACCACTCCGAGAGCAATTCTTTTGGCTCTTGCTGCTGCATTTTCCTGTTCATTTGCCCGTGCCCAGGCGTTGTCTCCATGCGCAACTGCCGGCACTGACAATCCTTTTCTCAATATCCAGACCATCCGGTTGTGGACCGGAGACGCTCCGCAGGCCAAGGGCACCGCGTGCGAAGACATTCCTACGCTCACAATCCTTGGGCCTCGCGCGGGAACTGCCAACGGCTCAGCGGTTGTAGTACTGCCCGGCGGCGCCTATCGCGGACTGGCCGCCGATCTTGAAGGACGCGAAGTGGCCGACTGGTTTACGGCGCGTGGGTTCCGCGCCTTCATTCTCAGCTACCGGCTGACGTCGCACGGATACGTGCTGCCGGTTCCACTGCTCGACGCTCGCCGCGCCGTGCAACTGGTCCGTGCGAGGGCACGCGACTACCAGATCGATCCGAATCGCATTGTCATCATTGGCTTTTCGGCCGGTGGTCACCTTGCCGCACTTGCCGCAACTCAACCGGTCCCCGGCAACCCCAGCGCGAGCGATCCCATCGAGCGCGTCTCAAGCAAGCCTGACTACATGGTTCTCGGCTATGCGTGGCTCGGAGCTATATCCAGCGACACCTCGCACCTGAGCTACTGCAAGCTTTTCAGCTTGATGGATCAGTGCGAAGCGCTCAAGACCGCCTACACGCCTGAACTGTACGTCACCAAGGACACGCCGCCAACCTTCATGTACCACACTGCCACCGATCAGACGGTGCCGGTACAGCAGGCACTTGGGTTCTACAACGCGCTGATCAAAGCCGGGGTTCCTGCGGAAATGCATGTATTTGCCAACGGTCCGCACGGCACCGGCCTGGGCCACAGTGATGCGGCTCTCGACCAATGGCCAAATCTGATGGAGATCTGGCTACGGGCGCAGGGATTGCTGAGCAAGGCGGCGAAGTGAAGGAAATGGCTTTCAGCTTTCGACTGAAAGCGATTTGCTGTGAGCTATTTCTGTGATCGGTATCAGCAACGGATCACGATGAGCCCAACCAAATTCGCGCAAACAAGTTCCTCCGGCATTGAAAAAACTGAGAGCTGATGGCCGGGAGCTGAAGGCTGTTTTTGGGCCTCAAAAAGGCTCAAAAACTATGAGGCGGGCAAATCGGTACCGGGAGTGGAAGGATTCCCGAAACCGACTGCCCGCTGGACCCTGGTCCGGGTCTAGGTGGTATGGTTAGTTTAGGCCTGTTTTAACCAAAAGCAAGTTCTTTTTTGGAATGAATTCCCATTCCGTGAGAGCAGTCACACAAGGGCGTGATAGCGAGCCCAGATGCGTTGACTTGCGCGCTTGCCCCTGATAAAAAAGGTGTGGCTCCACACGTTCAAATCTCATTACAGGAAAGCCCCATCTAACTGCCGGAGTAAGCCGGTAAATCATGCAACTAATCGTTCAACAACTCGGTTCCATGTTCGTCGGCGCCATCCCGACCATGATTCTCTTTGTCTTGTTGGTGATGGCCTATCAAGTCCTGGTCCAGGGCCCTCTCACGGCTACGCTTAAGCGACGCCGCGAGTTGACCGAGGGAGCCATGGAAGCCGCGCAAAAAGCAATTGCCGATGCTGAAGAGCGCACGGCGGAATATGCAACAAGATTGCGACAGGCCCGGGCCGAGGTTTACAAGATTCGCGAGCAGCGTCTGCGGCAGTGGAATGCAGAGCGCGATGCGGCCCTGGATGCCGCCCGCAAAGTAGCGGGACAAAGACTGAGCCAGGCAAGAACTGAGATTGAAGCAGAGACCACAGCCGCAAAGAAGGCTATCCAGGCCTCAGCCGGCGATCTGGCCAGCCAGGTTGTACGCGCGGTGCTTCCTGTGGGCGCCGGGGGTTCCCGTTGACCAATCGTTTGACATCGTGCGTTTCGTCTCGCACTTCTTCCAATCTCAATTCACGTTTTCTGCCGTTCGGTTTGGCGGCAGCCTTTGTGATAACCTTCGCAATTCTGACGCTATCGGCTGCTCCAGTCCGCCTGGCAGCGCAACAACCCACGGCAACCGCCAGCGAGCAGCCAGCGGGCGCCGCTGTGAACACGCCGCCTGCAGAGAAGCTCTCGCAGGAAGAGCAGAACAAGGCATTCCTAACCGGCGGTCCGATGGTGAAGTGGACGGCGCAGACGCTCAACACCAGCGTTGAAACTGCAGCTACCATTTTTCAACTCTTCAATTTCCTGGTGATCGTACTGCTCATTGCAGTTCCTATCGCCCGCGTGTTTCCCAAGATTTTCCGCAAACGGTCGATAACACTGGGCCAGAATCTGCAAACCGCGCGCCAGGCAACTGAAGAAGCGAATGCACGCTTGCGCGCGGTAGAAGAGAAGCTGGCTGGGCTCGATGGCGAAATAAAAAAATTGCAGGCGCAAGTTGAGCAGGAAAGCCTGGAAGATGAGAAACGCGTGAAGGCTTCTCTTAGTGAAGAGAGCGCGCGCATTGTGGAATCTGCCGAGCAGGAATTGGGTGTCGCGGTGGCGCAAGCACAGCGCAATCTGCGCCATTTTGCCGCCGATCTGGCAATTGAGCAGGCCGCAAGACAGATGTCACTTTCGCCTGAAGCCGATCGCGCACTGATCGCGGAGTTCATTGGCAGCGTTGCCAATTCTGAGGGAGGGCAAAAGTAATGGCCGCCTACATTTCCCGCTACGCCAATGCCTTTGCCGACGTGGTTACGGCCGCCAAGCTCGACACGGCTGCGATTGACCAGAAGCTGACCGATTTTCTCGCTACCTGGCAGGGTAGCCCCGAGTTGCGCGAGTTCTTTGAGAATCCGGCCGTTGCCGTGAATGACAAAGTGGCCATCCTCGACAAGCTGAATGCAAAGCTCGGAATGCAAAAGGAATTGCGCAACCTGATTGCCGTGCTGATTTCAAACAACCGCATCGCCCATGTGAGCGAAGTGGCCGATGGCTACCGTCAACTTCTGCAGGCTCAAATGGGAATTCACCCCGCTGAGATTGTGACGGCGCGCGAATTGGATGCCAAGGAACGCAGCGCTCTGCTGACAGAAGTTGGCAAGCTGGTCGGCGGCAAAGTCGAAGCAAATTTCAAGCTCGATGCAACAATCCTCGGCGGGACCGTGGTGCGCATCGGGTCGACAGTTTATGACGGTTCAGTGCGGGGACGCCTTGACCGGTTGAGAGACGCACTTATCACCGGCTAGTCCGGCAGCGGACAGTGAACAGTAGTCAGTGTCCAGGATTCGTAGTTCAGGGCCCGAAGCATCACCGAAGTGCGGCGGCATAGAGATTGAAACGAAACTGAAAAGTCAGAGATTAATGGAGGCAGGACTTCAGCGGTTACAGATTGGCGATTCGCACGTTGCGATTGGCTGACAACTGACCACTGTTCACTGTTGACTGGAAAATGGCTCAGATCAAAGCAGACGAGATTACGCAGCTTCTTCGCGAACAGATCGCGAATTACGATTCAAAGGTCCAGGTTGACGAGGTTGGAACCATCACATCACTGGGCGACGGCATTGCCCGCTTGCACGGTCTGGACAAGGTCATGGCCGGCGAATTGCTGAGCTTTCCGCACGGCATCTCCGGACTTGCGCTCAGCCTGGAAGAAGATCAGGTCGGCGCCGTGATTCTGGGTGACTACACCGAGCTCAAAGAAGGCGACGTGGTAAAGCGCACCGGAAAGATTCTCTCTGTCCCGGTGGGCGAAGCCATGATTGGCCGCGTAGTGAATGCGCTGGGCATGCCCATTGATGACAAGGGCCCTGTTGCCACCACCGAGACACTGCCCGTCGAGCGTATTGCTCCCGGCATCATCGACCGCCAGGGCGTCCGCGAACCGATGGCCACAGGCCTCAAGGCCATTGACGCCATGATTCCCATCGGGCGCGGCCAGCGCGAGCTGATCATCGGCGACCGCCAGACCGGCAAGACCGCCGTCCTGCTGGACACCATCATCAACAATGCCAAGAACGATCTGATCTGCGTCTATTGCGCCATCGGGCAGAAGCGTTCTTCAATCGCGCAGGTTGTGCAGACACTGACTGAAGCCGGCGCTATGGGCCACACGGTCATCGTGGCTGCTTCCGCCTCAGAGCCCGCGCCGATGTTGTACCTGGCGCCCTACGCCGCCACTGCAATCGCCGAGTACTTCCGCGACAGCGGCAGGCACGCACTGGTGATGTACGACGATTTGTCCAAGCACGCCATGGCATATCGCGAAATTTCCCTGTTGCTTCGCCGTCCGCCGGGCCGCGAAGCGTATCCGGGCGACGTTTTCTATCTCCACTCCCGCCTGCTTGAGCGCTCGTCAAAGATGAGCAAAGAGAAGGGCGGCGGTTCGCTTACCGCTCTGCCGGTAATTGAAACGCAGGCTGGCGATCTCTCGGCCTATATTCCGACCAACGTTATTTCGATCACCGATGGCCAGATCTTTCTTGAAACCGATTTGTTCAACTCCGGCGTGCGCCCGGCAGTGAACGTGGGCCTCTCGGTGTCGCGCGTAGGCTTCTCAGCGGCCATCAAGGCGGTCAAGCAAGTGGGTTCGACCCTCAAGCTGGACCTTGCCCAGTACCGCGAACTCGCTGCATTTGCGCAGTTCGGTTCCGATCTCGATCCGCTCACACAGAAGCAGCTCAATCGCGGCCAGCGCCTGACCGAATTGCTGAAGCAGCCGCAGTTCCATCCCCTGACATGGCAGCAGCAGACAGTGGTCCTGTTCGCCGGCACGCAGGGCTATCTTGACGACCTCAAGGTCACAGACATTCGCGCCTTCGAAGACGGGCTGTACAAATATCTCGACAGCGCGCAAAGCGCCCTGATCGCCGACCTGAGCAGCAAGAAGCAGCTCGACGACGACCTGCGCAACCGCCTGCACGCCGCGCTGAAAGAGTATGCCGCGAACTTCAAGGCCGAGTTGGAAGCGGCAGTCACGGCGTAAAGCAGGGATCAGGGGTCAGTACGATGGTGCGATCATTCAGGGACTTGGAAGTATGGAAGAGATCAATCCAAATGTCTGTATCGGTTTATCGATTGACACAAGGGTTTCCAAAGGATGAGATCTACGGCCTGACAAGCCAGATGCGACGCGCCGGGGTTTCGGTTCCGAGCAATATTGCTGAAGGACATGGCCGGCTGAACAAGAGTGAATACAGACAGTTTTTGGGGATTGCGCGGGGATCCAATTTTGAACTTCAAACACAACTGGAAATCGCACGACAGCTCGGCAAAGGCGACTCAAAGTTGATCGACCAAACTGAAATGCTCTCGCACGAAGTTGGAAAGATGATTTTCGGGATTTTGGAAAAGATCAAGGAATAAGGATCGCGTCAGATATGGGTTTTTTTGACCCCTGATCTCTGACCCCTGATCCCAGGAACGCATATGGCGAATGTCTTAGATTTACGGCGACGGATCGCAAGCGTGAAGAACACGCGGCAGATCACCAAGGCCATGAAAATGGTCTCGGCGGCCAAGCTGCGCCGCGCGCAAGAGCGGGCGATGGCGGCCCGGCCCTACGCCAAAATGATCACCAGCGTGCTTCAGTCGCTGATCCACCGCGTTGCGCTCTTCGACGAGCAGACCGGCAATCTGCGCCATCCACTCTTTGTCACCCGGCCTGAAAAGCGCGTATTGCTTGTCGTCATCAGCGGCGACAAGGGCTTCGCCGGCGGATTCAACGCCAACATCCTCAAGACTGCATTTCAGTTCATCGCCGGCAACACGGACAAGCAGATCGATGTGGAAGCAGTGGGCCGCAAGGGCCGCGACCAGATGCGCCGACGCTACCCTACCGCAGTTTACAACGAGGTTACAGACGAGCACGGTGTCACTCGCCAGGTGAGAGACCGCAAGGCATCGGTCGAAGTCACCGGCGATCATCCCGGCATGTTGCTCAAGCTTGAGCCCAGCCGCGTCCGCGAGCTTGCGGAAAGCATCATTGCCCGCTACACGCACGAAGAAATCGATGCCGTCTACATCGTCTACAACGAATTCAAATCGGTGATTGCGCAGCGCCTGGTGGTTGAACGCCTGTTACCGCTCCTCGACATCGGCAGCCCGCAGATTACTGGCGCCGTCGAGCCAACCACAGCAGAGCGCGAACGAGCTGCTGAAGCCGCACTCTCCGCCGGAATCGAGATTGAACCGGCCGATACGCGCGAGGCCGACGAAGAAGCCAAGAAATTCGGCACCGCCAATGTGGACTACATCTACGAGCAGCCCGCCGAAGAACTGTTCAACGGCCTGCTTCCGCAATTTATTTTTTCCGTGCTCTACCACGCCATGACGGAGTCAGTTGCCGCTGAACACGCGGCCCGCATGACGGCAATGGATTCAGCAACCAACAACGCCTCGGAGATGATCGACTCGCTCACGCTGCACATGAATCGCGTGCGCCAGGCGGCCATCACCAAGGAGATTATCGAGATTGTTTCAGGCGCCGCGGCGCTGTAGTAACCAGCTAATAGCTTTCAGCTATCAGCCTTCAGCTTCTTCGCGGTGGAGCGATCCTCGGAGAAAACGCAGGCGGACGCTGAGCAAGGACAAACTGAAGGCCGAAAGCTGATAGCTGAAAGCTTTGAATCAAGAAGGCAAAGAACAATGGCAGAAAACATCGGCAAAGTAATTCAGATCTCCGGCCCAGCCGTAGACGTGCAGTTTGAAGAAGCGAAGATGCCGCCCATCTACCAGGCACTGCGCGTTACCAGCGAGGGCTTCAACGTGCCCACGCCCATCAGCGTGATCCTCGAAGTGCAGCAGCACCTCGGCGAAGGTCGCGTGCGCACTGTCGCCATGGAAGCTACTGACGGCATGGTCCGCGGCATGAAGGCCATCGACCTTGGCGCGCCCATCACCATGCCGGTGGGCAAAGAGACGCTGGGCCGCGTGCTCAACGTCATCGGCGAGCCCGTGGATAACCTCGGTCCCATCGGCGAAAAGATGCGCATGCCCATTCACCGGCCTGCGCCGCTGTTTGACGAGCAGACAACGCACGAAGAGATGTTCGAGACCGGCATCAAGGTCATCGATCTGATTCAGCCCTTTTTAAAGGGCGGCAAGATCGGCCTCTTCGGGGGCGCCGGCGTCGGCAAGACTGTCGTCATCATGGAACTCATCAACAACGTCGCCAAGAACCACGGCGGCTACTCCGTGTTCGGGGGCGTAGGCGAACGTACCCGTGAAGGCAACGATCTGTGGGTTGAAATGACCGAGTCCGGCGTGATCTCGCCAGGCAACTTCGCCAACTCAAAATGCGCACTGGTGTACGGCCAGATGACCGAGCCGCCCGGAGCACGTCTCCGCGTGGCCTTGAGCGCGCTCACTGTCGCCGAGTACTTCCGCGACGTCGAAGGCTCTGACACGCTGCTCTTCATCGACAACATCTTCCGCTTTACGCAGGCCGGCTCTGAGGTTTCGACGCTCCTCGGCCGTATGCCATCCGCCGTAGGCTACCAGCCCAACCTGGCCACGGAAATGGGCGAACTGCAGGAGCGCATCACCTCCACCAGCAAAGGTTCCGTCACCTCCGTCCAGGCCGTTTACGTTCCCGCCGATGACTTGACTGATCCCGCACCGGCCACCACCTTTGCTCACCTCGACGCCACCACCGTGTTGAGCCGTCCGCTGTCTGAGCTCGGCATTTATCCGGCCGTCGATCCGCTGGCCTCCACTTCGCGCATTCTTTCCGCGCGCATCGTCGGGCAAGACCACTACGACGTGGCGCAGGGCGTAAAGCGCATTCTGCAGCGCTACAAGGATCTGCAGGACATCATTGCCATTCTTGGCATCGACGAACTGTCTGAAGAAGACAAGCTCACCGTGGCCCGCGCCCGCAAGGTGCAGAAGTTCCTTTCGCAGCCGTTCCACGTAGCCGAGCAGTTCACAGGCATTCCGGGCAAGTACGTCAAAATTGCCGACACCGTGCGCAGCTTCAAGGAACTTATTGAAGGCCGTTACGACGATATCCCCGAGCAGGCTTTCTACATGCAGGGCGGTATTGAAGATGTACTGGCAAAGGCCGAGCAACTGAAGGCAACGGCGTAGGAAATGCAGGCGTCAGGGATCAGGTTTCAGGGGTCAAGAATACTACCCCACTGAAATTAGTCCTGTACTGATCCCTGATCACTGGCCCCTGAACCCTTGGGCGACTGAAAGGAGCCCTCATGGCTGACGACACAAATCAAATCCGGGTACGGCTGGTGACTCCTGAACGCACCATGTGCGAGCTCACCGCCGATTCGGTGGACCTGCCCTCCAAGTCCGGCTACTTTGAAGTTTTGTACGGCCACGCGCCGCTGGTTGCCGAGCTCGGTGCAGGCGATGTGATTGTGCACGGCGGCGCATGCGGAGACGAAGGCGCAAAGGCCGACTCCCGCTACTTCGTCAGCTGGGGCTTTGTTGAAGTGCTTCCGGACCGTGTTACCGTTCTGGCCAGCGATGCTTTGAAGCCCGCTGAGATCGATGTGCCGCGCGCGGAGCAACAGCTCGACCGTGGCTTGAAGCTCTGGAAAGAAGCCGGCGAAAGCGAAGACGCCTACACGCAAGCGCTTCGCGTTATCTCCGAAGCCGAAGCAAAAATCGACTCCGCAAAACAGAAAGACTGATGTAGTCTTTCCAAATGACGGGAACGCGGTTTCACTTTGCAGTTGTGATTTTTCTGGCTGCGTTCCTGCTCTTCCTCGTCGAACCCATCGTAGCCAAACAGCTGGTTCCTGTCCTGGGCGGTTCCGCCGCTGTGTGGATTACCTGCCTCGTCTTTTTTCAAACCGCGCTGCTCTGCGCCTACGCTTATGCGCATTGGGTTGCGCGCCGTGGAAAGTGGGTATTGCATCTCGCACTGCTCACGGGCACTATTGCGCTGGCGATGTATTGGGCATTCGGCTCAGTTGACTTGAGCAGCGGGCCTGAACATCCCGTTGCCACCATTTTTTACGCGCTCACACTCTGGATTGGACTTCCCTTCATCGCGCTTGGCGCCACCAGTCCTCTGCTGCAGTATTGGTGGTCGCGAGTCGAGGCGGGACCGGTCCCGTACAAACTGTTTGCGCTTTCCAATCTCGCCTCCCTGCTGGCGTTGGCCGCCTACCCCACACTTATTGAGCCGCGATTCACACTGCACACCCAGCGCGTGATCTGGTTCTGGGGCTTGATGGTGTTTATCGTGCTCGCCGCCGGCCTCACACTCCGTTCTCGATCCGCAATACGAAGCGTTACGCCACAAGCAGTTGATGCCGAACTTATCACTGATCCTGAAGACGTCGCGTCGCCTACTTCGCACAAATGGCTTTGGTTTCTGTTGCCCATGGGCGCGTCGATGCAATTGGCCGCAATCACCAGTTTCATCACCTCGAATCTGGCCGCGATCCCGCTTTTCTGGATCCTGCCGCTGGGTGTTTACCTGCTTTCGATCATCATCTCGTTCGAATACCCACGCCTGTTGCCGCCTTTGCTCGTTGCGCGGTCGTTCGCGGTCATGCTGGCAAGTACCATCTACATGGTTTCGCGGGTTGACGTTACTCTGCCCCTGCGACTCGGTATCGCCTTCGTGCTCATTGAGCTGTTTTTGGCCGGGCTATTCCTTCACAGCCAGGCTTACCTGCTTCGCCCGCGGCGTGCTTCTGAATCCACAATGTTCTATCTCTTGTTCGCGGGTGGAGGCGCGGTAGGTTCATTCATCGCAGCGTTGGTATTTCCGGCCGTATTCTCATTCAACTACGACGTCGCCGTTGTTTGCTTCTTCACCGCGCTCCTGGTGCTGGCGTGCCTTTGGCGTTGGGGCTGGTCCGTTCGATTGCTTTGGATAACGATGAGCGCCATCATGCTCTTTGCATCCTTCCGGCTGCATTTCGCCTACGAGCAAAACACCATCGTCGCGGTGCGCAACTTCTACGCGTCGCTCCGCGTCAAGCAAACCGATTTCGGCGATGCCAAGCTGCGCACGCTGACCAACGGAACCATTGAGCACGGCCGCAGATCTGGGGCAGCGAAGAACAACGTAAAACCCCCACGACTTATTACGCAGAAAACTCGGGCATCGGATTCGCACTGCGTTTCTGCTGCGACAGCCGTCCGCGCAACATCGGTGTCATTGGCCTTGGCGCCGGAACCATCGCTGCCTACGGACGCCCCGGCGATCGCCTCCGTTTCTACGAGATCAATCCCGCCGTCATTCCAATCGCCCAGAACACCTTCACTTACATCAGAGAATCCGGCGCTCAAATCACTTTTGCGGACGGCGACGCGCGCACTTCGCTTGCACGCGAAGCCCCGCAGCGCTTCAACGTACTTGCAGTTGACGCGTTCTCCGGCGATTCCATTCCGCTGCATCTGCTCACCGCGCAGGCGCTCGAGCTGTTTCGTCACCACCTGGCGCCCGGCGGCATCATCGCGTTCCACATCTCCAATCAGCATGTGAATCTCGAACCGGCCATTGCGTTGCTGGCGCAGAACGCTAACATGCACGCGGTGCGCGTCAGCAGTTTAGGGAGCGACCGCAGCGGCGCATTCAGCTCAACGTGGATCCTGCTCAGCGATGACATGGGCTTCTTTGCCACGCCGGAAGTAGCATCGCACTCCAAGCCGGCAGAGATGCGGCCCGGGCTCCGCCTCTGGACCGACGATTATTCGAGCCTGCTGCCCGTGCTGCGCTGGTAGGAGCCGATTCGCTGGCCAGACTATTTCTTCGACTTTTCGTACTCGTGTCGTGAAATAGTGCCGCTTTGGTAGAGGCTTCCCGCTTTTGCCCGTGTATAGCGCGTCAGAAATGGCATAAATGGGCGAAGTGCATTCTTCAACCACGGGTACCTGGACCGGAAATAGTTGTTTGAGAGCTTGTCTTTCCAATCGTCGGCAACGTCCTCCCTTTCCCGATGCTCAGGGCGGGTTGTGAAGTGGATGTGATGCCCAATTTCATGAAACAGGACACCTGCCACGGCCATTCGCCGAACGATTGGTAAAAAGAACCAAAACCACTCGGCCCAATATTTCAGCGTATTGTCGACATAAATCTGGATCCACGCCTGATGGTTATTCCATGCAGGGTGATAAAGCCCGAGAGAGGAAGCCTTCCTTACTTTACGGCCTCTACTCTTCGTAACACTTCGGCGCAGCTTTCGCGGCAAGCCTGCTGTATTTGTAAGCACAACTTCCGCAAGCCCATTCAGGAACTTCGGGGGGACAGAATCGAGCATTTCTTCAGCGATGCGAGCCACGTTGATTGGCGGCTCATAGCCGCCTAAGAAGTCGCAGACGACTTTCGGCCTTGAGAATGACGAACTGCTATCATCTGTCACCACGCTCGTCGTATTGGTCTTCATACCATATACCTACTGGTGCTTACAATCCGGAAGCGCACCTACGCAGCACCCTCTCAGTTTTTCAGAAGATAACCATTCATCATACGATTTCACCTGTTCGGCCGCACACCGGCACTGACCGGAGGTACAGCCACTTGTCTAGCCAACTTTGCCGTGCCCTGCACTTCCGGTACTTGCCCACCCTATGCCAAGCCCGATAAAGTGACTCCATCCGGCCTTTCACCGAAACTGCCTTCCCCGGTGAATCGCCATGACTCCCAGCGGTACAACTTCCCTAAAGGACCATGCATGTCTTCCACGCCTGTTCATCCCGTTGGCTCTCAGGATATTGACTCAACTTTGCGCGAAAACCGGCTATTCCCACCGACGCCGGAGTTCAGCGCGAAAGCTCACATCAGTAGCCTGGAGCAGTACGAAACCCTTTATCGGGAGTCGATTGAAGACCCGGAAAAATTCTGGGCCACAGTTGCCGGCGAGCTGGACTGGTTCAAAACCTGGGATAAAGTACTCGACTGGAGTCTGCCCACCGCCAAGTGGTTTGTCGGCGGCAAAATCAACCTGAGCTACAACTGCGTTGACCGGCATGCGTTGGGCACCCGCGCCAATAAGACGGCACTCATTTGGGAAGGCGAGCCGGGCGAAGTTCGCCGGCTGACTTATGCAGAGCTGCACATTGAAGTGCAGAAATTCGCCAATGCGCTCAAGTCGCTCGGCATCGGCAAAGGCGACCGCGTTGCCATATACATGGGCATGACGCCGGAGCTGGCCATTGCGCTGCTGGCATGCGCGCGCATCGGTGCCATCCATTCCGTCATCTTTGGCGGATTTGCTGCGCACGCAATCGCTGACCGCGTTAACGACTCTTCGTGCGTGGCCATTCTTACGCAGGACACCAGCTACCGGCGCGGCAACGAAATCCAGCTCAAGCGCACTGTAGACGAAGCAATGGCTGCGTGCCACTCCGTAAAGCATGTGGTCGTCTATCGCCGCACGGGATCGCCCGTTGAAATGACCGAGGGACGCGATCATTGGTGGCACGAGCTCATGGCGAAGGCCTCAGCCGATTGCCCCGCCGAGCATTTGGATTCCGAAGACCCGCTTTACATCCTGTACACCTCAGGCACTACAGGCAAACCGAAGGGCCTGGTCCACACCACCGGTGGCTATGCGGTGCAAACGTATCTCACCAGCAAACTCGTGTTCGATCTGCACGACGAAGATGTCTACTGGTGTACGGCCGACATCGGCTGGGTCACCGGCCACTCCTACGTTGTGTATGGGCCGCTGCAAAACGGCGCCACCGTTCTTATGTATGAAGGTGCGCCAAATTTCCCTGACTTTTCCCGCTTTTGGAAGATCATTGACGACCACAAGGTGAGCATCTTCTACACGGCTCCGACCGCAATTCGTGCATTCATCAAGTGGGGCGATCAATATGTTGAGAAATTCAAGCTCGACTCGCTGCGCCTGCTTGGCACCGTGGGAGAGCCCATCAATCCCGAAGCGTGGATGTGGTATCGCGAGAAGATTGGCCACAATCGCTGCCCTATCGTCGACACCTGGTGGCAGACTGAAACCGGCGCAATCATGATCGCTCCCATACCTGGGGCCGTACCTACCAAGCCCGGTTCCGCAACGCGCCCGTTCTTCGGCATTCAGCCTGAGGTGGTCACACACGACGGCCACCCCGTACCCAAAGGCAGCGGCGGCCTGCTTGTGGTTCGCAAGCCGTGGCCCGCCATGGCCCGCACCGTGTATGGCGACCCCGAGCGCTACCAGAAGACTTACTGGGACGATATTCCGGGCAGCTACTTTACCGGCGACGGAGCGCGCCAGGACGCCGACGGCTACTTCTGGCTGATGGGCCGCGTGGACGATGTGATCAACGTAAGCGGCCACCGCCTAGGCACCATGGAAGTGGAATCGGCGCTGGTGGCGCATCCCAAGGTAGCTGAAGCTGCGGTCGTAGGCCGTCCTGACGAGCTGAAGGGCCAGGCCATCTCGGCGTTTGTTTCGCTCGAAAGCGGCAACCAGCCGAGCGACGAACTGAAGGACGAGCTGCGCAAATGGGTATCAAAGGAGATCGGTTCCCTTGCCCGCCCAGACGACATTCGCTTTACTGAGGCTCTACCTAAAACTCGATCCGGCAAAATCATGCGCCGCTTATTGCGCGAACTGGCCACGCACGGCGAAATCAAAGGCGACGTCACCACGCTTGAAGATTTCACGGTAATCGCCAAGCTGCGCGAGGCAGAAGAAGGCTAGCAATGGCTGTCGGGCATTCACGGCATCTGCGCTATCAGGTAGCCACAAGCCTCGACGGTTTTATCGCCGGGCCGAATGGTGAGTATGACTGGATCACCGAGGATCCAACGCTTGATCTGGAAGCTTTTGCCCGGCAGTTCGATACACTCCTCATGGGTCGATTGACCTATGAGCTCGCCCTTAGCCAAGGCTCGATGCTCAAGTCAATGGGTATGAAAGTCGTGGTTGTCTCCACCACACTCGATCCTTCACAGCATCCGGATGCAACCATCATTTCAACGGACGTGGCAGAAAAAGTAGCGCTGCTTAAGCGTCAGCCCGGCAAAGATATCTGGCTGTTCGGTGGCGGGGCGCTCTTCCGCACTATGCTCGATGCCGGTCTGGTTGATCGAGTCGAACTGGCGGTATCACCCATTCTTCTTGGCAGTGGTGTGCCGGTACTTCCTCCAGGCAAACGTTGCCCGCTGCGGCTTGTTGAAAGCTCAACACTGCCCAGTGGAATGCTGATCCTCACCTATGATGTAGAGTTCTAACTCACGGCGCGCCGAATAACTGCTGCCCGGCGCAGTACCAGTCCTCCCAATCATGTATCTGTTAAAAAACCTCGTTCTCCTCATCCCTGCCTTCGGATATCCAAAATCTAGTTGACAAACTAAACTGAACCGTTCAGTATAGAAACTTATCCGGGAGGTCCGGCATGATTCACGTCAAAAACCTGGTTAAGACATTTGGAAATTTTACTGCCGTTGACGACGTCTCCTTCGACGTTGCCGCGGGCGAGATCTTTGCCTTTCTCGGTCCCAATGGCGCAGGCAAAACTACCACCATTAAGATGCTCACCACACTTCTGCACCCCACCAGCGGCACCATCAGGCTCGACGGCCTCGATCCTCGCACCCACCAGAACGAAGTCCGCAAGCGCTTCGGCATTGTGTTTCAGGATCCCAGCCTCGACGGCGACTTGACCGCGTGGGGAAACATGGAGATCCACGGCGTTCTTTACCACGTGCCTCACAAATTGCGGCATCATCGCGCAGAGGAACTGCTCAAGCTCTTCGAGCTTTGGGACCGCCGCGGCGATCAGGTCAAGAAATTTTCCGGCGGCATGAAGCGGCGACTGGAAATCGCGCGCGGCTTTCTGCATACGCCAAAAATTCTTTTCCTTGACGAGCCCACACTCGGACTCGATCCGCAAAGCCGCAATCAGTTGTGGAATCACGTGCGCCGCGTCAACGAGTCGGAAGGCGTCACGGTGTTCCTGACCACGCACTACATGGACGAAGCCGATCGCGTTGCTCATCGCATCGGCGTTATTGACCATGGAAAGCTGGTTGCGCAGGGCACGCCGAAGGAAATCAAAGAGCAGACCAGCACGGCGACGCTTGAAGAAGCATTCCTGGCGCTCACCGGTTCAACCATTCGCGACGAGAGCGCCGGCTCAGCAGACGCTATGCGCCAATTCGCAAAAATGTGGAGTGGAGGCAGACGATGAGTGCGATTTATATTCTCTGGTTGCGTGAACTCAAGCGCTACACGCGCTCCCGCTCGCAAATGGTGGCGTCGCTTGGCCAGCCGCTGCTTTACCTGCTCGCCCTGGGATTCGGATTGGGCCCGGTGTTCCAGCGCGCTGGTTACGGAAGCTACATTCAACTGCTCGCACCCGGTGTGATCGGAATGAGCGTACTTTTCTCCTCCATCTTCTCGGGCCTGGGTCTGCTTTGGGATCGCCAGTTCGGCTTCCTGAAAGAAACACTCGTGGCTCCGGTTCCACGCTTGCAAATCATGATTGGCCGCACTCTGGGCGGCGCTACTGTTGCCGTCATTCAGGGGATGCTGGTGTTTATCATCAGCTGCATCGCAGGCTTTCGGCCTGCTAACTGGCTGCTGGCTCCCGTCGCTGTTGCGTTTATGATTGCGATCGCCGTCGTCTTTGCCGCGCTCGGCGTAGCTATCGGCTCAAGCATTCAAGACATGCAGGGATTTCAACTGATCATGAACTTCCTGGTGATGCCTATCTTCTTCCTGTCCGGCGCACTGTTCCCGCTAGCCGGCCACGGCATAATCCTCACGGTCATCACGCGGCTCGATCCGCTCTCATATGGGATCGACGGCATCCGCGCAGTGCTCCTGCAGTCATCGCAATTCCAGCCCGCATTCGCGGTATCGACCAGTGCAATCGTCTTGGCTGCAGTTGGCAGTACACTCCTCGTTATTGGCGCGTGGCGGTTCTCTAAAATTGAAATCTAGGGTTTGACATGGCAAGATCAAGAAGTCCACTGGCGCACGACAAGGTCCTTCGGGCCGCGCTCGATCTTTTTGGCGAGCGCGGCATCGATGCCGCCAGTATGGATGCAATCGCTCAACACTCCGGAGTGAGCAAGGCCACCATCTACAATCACTGGCCTGACAAAGAAGCCTTGCTCATGGAAGTGATGATCATGATTCACGGCCTGGACCGCGAACGCGAGGACATCGACACCGGCGACTTGCAACGCGACTTGACCACTGTGCTTACGCGCCGCCCTCCTGACCAATTCGACGAAGCCCGCACGCGCATGACTCCATCGCTTATCGCGTACTCCGCCGTCCATCCGGAATTTGGCAAGGCATGGCGACATCGCGTTATGGACCCTCCACGCGAAGGAATCAGAAGCATTCTTCGCCGCGGCATTCAGCGCCATCTGCTGCCCGGCAATCTCGATCTCGATGCCTCTGTTGCATTGCTGCTGGGCCCCGTACTTTACGACCACATATTTAACAAAGATGGCCGGGTCAAGCCACCCGACATCGGGCCCACGGCCGCAGCCGCATTTTGCCGCGCATTTCTCAATCCTGCGCAGGCAACGCGCAAAAAGAAATAGCGCCCAAAGCGTCAGCTCTCAACTGTCCGAAAACAAAATAATAGAGGCACCCTTTGAGGATGCCTCTGGATAGTTCACGACTACTGAAAGTATTCCTAGAAGCGGAACACAACGCCGACTTCACCACGCGGATTCCAGTACATGTGCGGAGAGTAGTTCAGCGCCGGCGTATTGTTGTTGAGCGAGAAGGATGCAGCAATCCTGTCGCCGGAGGCGCGAACTGCCCAGCGCGAGTTCAGGTTGTAGAGCAATCCGCCGCCAAAGCCGCCCGCAAACGAAAGGTTTGGTGTTTTGCCTTCGCCGCCGGTGTGCTCCACGCCAAACAGGCCGTGCACAAATCCATCGAAGTTTCCGTAAAGGTTGGCACGGATCTCAGGACCCACCAGCACGTCGTATACCAGGGGGTTTCCCGGGTTTCCTGTGCCGGTTGCGGGCTTGTAATAGTCGCCCTGCAAGGTGATGCCAAAGTGACGGCCGAAATCGCGCGTAGCACCGGCGACGCCGCCAATCAATCCGTAGCGGGACTGATTCACCTGGTTGAGACTTGTGTAACCTGCCAGGGCAAACACCTGGTACTTGTAGTTGGGCGTTCCAGGCTGGGTTTTGGGACGTTCGGGTGCAAGCTGGCCTATGGCCGCCATCGGCACGATCGCTACCAAAAGCGCGGCCAGAATGAATGACAAAGTCTTGCTCTTCAACGTGAAACACTCCTCAACTGCGCTGTTCAACTGCTGCCGCTCAGGGATTCAACCCCAAGGCCGGCTCTAAGGCTCAAAAAACGGTACCTTCATAGACTATCCTTTACCCCCTGCTTCCACGAAGCCCCGCGGGCAAACTTCAGGCCCTTTCTTGGGACGCTGATTGATGGTCTTAGGAAAGCAATGGAAGGGTCAAAAGCCGGCCCCGATCGCAGACATGATCAGCTCACCGTTTCGTGGTTAAAAGGGCGTCACGATCGATAACGTTTCCATCTTCGATCAAGGTGGAGATCCTGCGCGCGTTCCAAATACTCACAGTGGGGTCGCCATCCAGGATCAGGACGTCTGCGCGACGGCCGGGAGCGATCAGCCCCAATTCATTCCAACCGAATTGCAGCGCGTAATTGTTGGTGGCTGACGCCAGCGCCTCACGCGACGAGAGCCCCAGCCGGACCAGCAACTCGAGTTCCGTGTGCAGCGATATGCCGGGCATGGATCCATCTACTGGCGCTCCCGACCCAGCAAGGTAGTGCGGATAGGCGGAAAAAATTGTCGAGTTAATCATCCACATCCGCATCGCGTCCTGCGCTTCTTTCTTGCGCTGACTCTCTTCCATCCACCGCTGTCCTACTGCGGGCAGGTGGCGCGTCCATGCAGGCAGCGGATAATCCATTTCGCCGGTCTGCACGTTCGTCGGATTGAACAGGTTGGCTGGATTCAATAATGCCGCGGCTGGCTCCTTCCACAGGTTGCGATGCCCCGGCAGATTGACGAAGTACATGCTCAACGTGGGCATGAGCGCCGCGTGATGCGACGCCAGGAATTTGGCATAGGCTGAGACGTGACGGTCCGTGGGCGGAATGCGCTGCGAATAGTCATAGGCCGTATTGGCAGAAGGCCCCTCTGGAGCATCCACGAGAGGACGCTGCAGCTCATCCGGGACAAGACCAAGATCGTAACGGTCCATGTGGATCAGCGCGTCTACGCCCTCTTCAACACCCACGCTGTACGGCGTGGATATGAACTCCCCGTAGGTGATCATTCCAAGTTGATGCGCGCGTGTAATGATCCATTGCGTATTGGCAGCGGTAATGTTGTGCCCGATGAAGATAACGCGCGTTCCCAGCCGCGCTGTATCGTTCAACTGCCTCCCTGAGTCTTCAGGGCTCAATTCAATGGGCCGGACACCCTCGTGCAGCTTGCTCATCCAGGCAGGCTGTTTCGCCAGCAGGCTCCAGTTGTCGGTCGTGCCTACTGAATCGATCGGCACAATGTTGGGGCGAGGATTCGCTCCAAGATCGACAAACCCGTGCTCACGATCGCTGCGCGCCACAATCGTGGTCACGCCCATGTAGAGATTTGCGCTGGCTTGTCCCTGCGAGTTCATGCCCGCATAACCGTCTACAAGGCCTGGGACGATGAACTTGCCGGTGCAGTCAATCATCCGCGCAACTTTGGGGATAACGATCGAAGCTGCCGGCCCAACTTCAGATATCTTGCCATCTCGAATGATGACGACAACGTTTTGAATATCGCGAGCAGAGTGCCCCCAGTCCGTTACGTCGATCAGCGTGCCGCCGGTGAGAACAAGCGGAACCGGACCCGCGGGACTAGCAGCTATTTGTTGTGCAGGCTTGGACCAGGCCGCTTCAGCGGCCAGCAACAGCACGATCGAAAGAGCAAAGACACATTGCAATCGCGTACTGCAAACGGTCTGGAATGCGAGTTGGTCCGACTCGCTTGATCGGCCCGTCGGGCGCAGCAAGCGCTCTGGAGCGATCCACGAAACCCGGAAACGTGGTCGCGCCGACGTGCAGCTCAATTGCGGCATAAGCGGAAGCATACACCAAGAGCGCCGCGCAGGCTGTGCGGTGGGTTGTTGCGATTATCTGCTTGTGTAACAACGCGACACAAACTGCGGCGCAGTAAGAATCTCTGCGTTCGGCACGCAAACGCTGCCAAATCCCAGTCTGAGTCAAAACCTGTTGGCAATGAACCCCTCAATCGAAACTAGCTCGCAACCAGCGTAGGCCGGCGACGCCCCGCCAGCATTGGTAACGTCTGCTTTAGCGCCGCATCCACGCTTAACCCGTGTTTCTGCCGCAGATCGTCCACTTTGCCGTGCTCAATAAACTGATCTGGCCAGCCGATCCGCACGACCGGCACCTTGCAGCCCATTTCATCAAGAGCCTCGACGACGGCGGAACCGAAGCCGCCCATCTTAGCGTGATCTTCAAACGTGACAAAGACGGCAACGCTCTTGGCGTACTGCGCAAGCATGTCGCGATCAATCGGCTTGATGAAACGCGGATTGATGACCGCTGCCGAATAGCCCTCACTCTCGAGTCGGGCGCCCAGTTCGCGCGCCATTGAAACCAGCGGCCCCAGCCCCAGGATTGCCACGTCCGAACCATCCTGCAGCACTTCAGCCTTGCCCAGCGGAAGCGCCTGCGGCTCCGTCTTGCAGGGGACCCCCGCAACTACTCCGCGCGGATAGCGGATGGCGCTTGGCCCCGGCAGTTGCAAGCCAGTCTTCATCATGTCGGCCAGTTCATCCTCATCTTTCGGCGCCATCAGCACAATCTCGGGAATGGAGCGCAGGTAACCGATATCGAACAAGCCGTGATGTGTTGGACCATCGTCACCGGAAAGCCCAGCGCGATCCATGCAGAACAGAACCGGCAACTTCTGCAGGCACACGTCGTGAACTATCGGATCGAAAGCGCGCTGCAAAAACGTGGAGTAAATTGCGCACACCGGCCTGAAACCGCGCGTTGCCATACCCGCGGCAAACACCACCGCGTGTTCTTCCGCAATGCCGACGTCAAAATAGCGCGTAGGATGATGCGGCCTGAAATGATCGAGACCGGTGCCGTTCGGCATTGCGGCGGTAATCGCCACGATGCGATCGTCTCTATCGGCCAGCTTTGAAAGCGTGTTGGCAAATACCTCGGAATAGGTTGGCAAGCCGGTAGGCTTTGTGTCGCCAGTTTCGGGATCGTATGGCCCAAGTCCATGAAACTTCTTTTGACCATCGAGCGCCGGCTGAAATCCGCGGCCCTTCTGAGTGAGCACATGCAAGAGCACCGGGTGGTCGACGGTTTTCAAAAATTTAAATGATTCAATCAGCAACGGCAGATTGTGCCCATCGATCGGCCCGAAGTACTCCAGCCCAAACTCTTCGAACATGCCTGAAGGCCACAACATGCCTTTGGCCGCTTCTTCAGCACGTCGCACCACCTTCACCGCTGTCTTGCCGGCAAAGCGTTCGATAAGACGCGTCGCCGATGCGTGCAAGTGTTGATAATGCTCGTTGGTTACAATCCGATGAAAGTAGCGCGCGATTGCGCCCACGTTGCGGTCGATTGACCACTCGTTGTCATTGAGCACCACGATGAAGCGCTTGGTCTGCTCAGCGATGTTATTAATTGCTTCAAAAGTAATGCCGTTGGTAAACGCTGCGTCGCCGGCTACTGCAATTACATTCTCTGTACCGCCGGCCAGGTCGCGCGCCACTGCCATACCCAGCGTTGCGGAAAGAGCCGTGCCCGCATGACCTGCGCCAAAGCAATCATGTTCGCTCTCGGTCCGCAGCATAAATCCGTTCAGGCCGCCCGGCTGGCGAATAGTTTCGAACCGATCGTATCGACCGGTGAGAATCTTGTGCACGTAAGCCTGGTGGCTCACGTCGAACATGATCTTGTCCTGCGGTGTGTCAAAAACCGTGTGCAGGGCCATGGTGAGTTCCACCACGCCCAGATTAGGTCCAAGGTGCCCGCCTGTCTTTGAAAGCGTCTGAATCAGGAATTCGCGAATCTCCTCCGCCAGCTGTCCCATCTGCGCATCGTTCAAGCGCTTTAAATCAGCGGGGGATTTGATACTTTCCAGCAATGTTCCCATTCAATTCCTTCCCTTTGGACAACGCCCGGCATCCGGGGAAACCGGTCCCTCGATGTCGAAAAAAGACCCGATCTTCCGGGCCTTCAAACACTGTTTTGCCAACCAACAGTATATCGTGTGGCAGAATTCTACCGTGCTCTCAATTAGACGCTCTAAATCACCCGAAAGAACCACATAGGCCAAAACCCGGTGAATCCGAAGAACGGTTCGATCATCCAGAATTGGTGGTTGCATTGCTGGTTACAGAGGGCGGGCGGTGAAGCTCAGCTTTGAGGCAACGGGAGTAAAGTTATCAAGTGAGAGGGGCAATGACCTTTTCATCTGGTACGAAAAACTTTTCCCTGCGTCGAAACTTTGATGGTCCTGCAGCCCTATAGTCCTGGTTCTGATGAAGGAGATCGATATGGAAATGCCATTTCATCGTTTTATGAATCCCTCGGCGATGGCGAGACCGCCTTTCGCATCCTCGCGCACATTTCTGCCGGTAGCTGCCGGCCTGCTGCTCGCCCTCGGCTTGATGGCCGGCTGTAAAAGCCTGCAATCCTCGTCCCAGCCGGAAACTCGTACCGATCAACAGGTATCGAGCGACATCCAAAACAGGATTCAGGGCGAATCGGCGCTGGCAGGACAGAACATTCAGGTCAGCGTTTCCAACGGAGTCGCCACGTTGAATGGATCCGTGAGCGACGAAGCTTCGCGCGCACTGGCAGCCAACGATAGCGGAACCGTCAATGGCGTAAAGACGGTGGTTAACAATTTAACGGTTCAATCTGCAGCGCAGCGGCCGGCGCCAATGCCGGCGCCTACCCCGGCTCCTGCCGAATCGCGTAAGCCGGAAGCGCATCACGACCGGCGCCCTGCCTTGGCCAAAGCAACTCCCGCGCCTTTGCAGCCTGAGCCACAGCCGGTCCAGCAGCAGATGAACAATGCTCCACCGCCGCAGCAGCAGGCCGTTGCGCCTCCGCCGCCACCGGCGCCTCCGAAGCCTGTAACGCAGCAGTACACGCTTGATTCGGGCACGGTAGTTCCCATCACCATCACAGAAGCGCTGAACAGTAAGACCGCGCAGCCGAACGACGTCTTTCATGCTGCGCTGGCCGGTGATCTGGTTTCGAACGGCGTAGTCGTCATCCCGCGCGGATCGCCTGTGCTGGGCCGCGTGGTGGAAGTTCACGAGGCGGCGCATTTCAAAGGCGCAGCTCTGCTGACCGTTGAGCTGACGCAGGTGTCGACGCGCGGCCGCAAAATCACGCTGGTAACAGATAGCTACAGCAAAGAAGGCGCAGCCCGCGGCAAGAACACAGCCATGAAGGCCGGCGGCGGCGCTGCACTTGGAGCCATCATCGGAGCCATTGCAGGAGGCGGCAAAGGCGCAGCGATCGGCGCGGCAGCGGGCGCTGGCGCGGGTACCGGCGTCAATGCCGTAACCCGCGGCGAACAAGCGCAAATCGAATCGGAGACGCGTCTGGAATTTCGTCTGCAGTCACCCGTCACCGTGTCGATAACAACTACTCCGGGAGCCACCAATCAAGGCGCTCGCCAGCCCTACGAATCGAACTCAGACCCCTCGCTGCAGCAGCGCTAGGCAGTTTCGAAAACTCGACTCCGGCAGTTTTGCCCGGCATTGATCTCCATGCCGTCTTGCTGCCGGAGTTTTTCACTGCTATGCAACCGGAACACGCAACACGATGGAATTGTCCACGCGTACGACGAGTTGGGAATGTCTTTCTCGTCATCGCTTCTCATGCAGCGCGCCTCGTTCAGGCAGAAGTCTAAAAAGTTGTACGATGAGCTCAGGCGTCTTTGTTCGTTCCAGGGAGGTTCGATCAGTGATTACAGGGTTCGGATTGCGTTTCGTGCTTGTTGCTGGACTCATTGCGGGGCTTGTCCCCTGTGCCGTTTCTGGACAGCTGCTTGAGCCGGGCGCGCAATCCAGCGCTCCCAACCCACTTACCGATACCACGGTCAAACCGGGCAAAGTATTGCTTTACGAACTCGAGGCCCGCTTTGCCAAGGACGTGGCCGAGCGCGGCGGCGCGGCGTTTTCTGACTGGTTTGCGGGCGACGGCGTCGCGTTGGGAAACGGCGCTGCTCCCAAGATCGGAAAAGTCGCCATCGCCAACTCGGCGAAATGGTCGCCCAAAGATTACCAGCTCACCTGGACACCCACCGACGCAATGATGGGGCCATCCGGTGATATGGGTTACACATGGGGTCATTACGAGGGTCGCAGCAAGGATTCCCATGGAAATCCTGTCCTCACCAGTGGCCGATATATCACTATGTGGCGTAAAGAACCGGATGGAAACTGGAAAGTAGTGTTGGACGCCGGTTCAAACGAACCCGCCGGCGCCGGAGACTGCTGCAAGTTGCCAACCGCGAATTAAGCGGATCTCTCCAAATCCGGGCTATTTGTGAAGAATCTTTATGTGTTCTGGCGCCTGATCATCTTGGTAACAGGCAGCAGGGTACCGCCGGTAACATACAACTGAATCCATCGCCCGGTTATCGAAGTACCACAGTGGCATTTCAATTTCCACAAAATTGGCCTATTTGTGTAAGAGCCAAATCATAATATTTTTCAGATACTTACCTCGTCTGCGTGTAACTTATGTGTGCGATGCAAGGCCCGAAACGCTTTGATTCTCCGGATGTGTCTTTCCATTCGGAATTCAGCGTCTTCGATCGAAATCCCGATCCGGCACTTGATGAGCTCGTCGAGCTCACCGCGATTCTTTGTGGGGCAGATTATGCCTACATCGCCTGGGCAGATTACAACCGGCTCTGGTTCAAAGCCCGTTTCGGCTTCAGAGGGATCGAGCAGTCCCGCACCACGACGGGTTGCCACTGGACTTTGGAGAAAGGCGCATCGCTGCTCATCAACAATGCGGGAGAAGACTCGAGATTTCTTCCCCAGGGAATTCCACTGAACGGCGCCAGGCCATGCCTTTCCTACGCAGGAACTCCGCTGGTTACCAGCACGCAGCAGGTGATTGGAACGCTGGCGGTGTTGTCCGTCGAAGCCAATCATTTCAAACCAGAGCATCTCACTCTCCTCGAAATTCTTGGCCGTCAGGCGGTCACGCGGCTTGAGCTTTACAGCCGCATTCGCATGCAGGAACAGGCGCAGCGCACACGGCAACGCACAGAACGCGCTCTCGCCGTAGAACGCCTGTTCGTAGCCGCTACGCTGGACTCAATTCCGGCATTGGTCATTGTGCTCGATACCGCGGGCCGCATGGTGCGGTTGAATCAGCCGTGCGCTCAGCTCACCGGTCTTACGCTCGGCGAGGCCATCGGACGCCCCTTCGTTGATGAAGTCATTGAGCCCGCCGATCGCGATTGGGTCGCCAGTAAACTTCGCAATGCGGCTGCAGGCCAGGACTCCGGTCCGCATGAAACACCATGGCGCTCCGGCGGCAGCACAGCAGAGAGTGCCAATCCAAATACCAGGCGCATCAGTTGGACCCTTCGTCCACTCAAGGGCCCGAATGGCGAAATCCAATACCTCATCATCAGCGGCCAGGATGTAACCGAACAGCGGCAAATCGAGATGGCGCTCATGTCGAGTGAGACACGCTATCGTCAGGTGGTTGAGAACTCGCTTGGATTTGTTTTCACATGCTCCATGGAAGGCCGTCTTACATCGTTGAACGCGTTCACGGCGGAAACTCTCGGCTACCGGTCTGAAGCGCTGCTGGGCCGCTCTGTCACAGAGTTGATGGATGCCGGCGGCGCGGCAGAGTTCCAGGAGTGCCTCGCGGCCCTGCATTCACAGGAAGAATGGCAGGGCGCGCTGCCACTGCGCCGCAGTGACGGCCTCTATCGCCGCATCGCGTTCCGCAGTCGCCGCATGCAGTTGCCCGGCGAGCGGCCGTTCGTCCTGAATCACGGCATGGACGTGACCGAGCAATACGAAGCCGAAGAGGCTTTGCACCTGGCGACGCGCCAGCGCGAACTCATCCTCGAATCCGTGGGCGACGGAATTTACGGCATCGATCTCGATGGAAAACTCACCTTCATCAACGAAGCCGGCGCTCGCGCACTCGGTTATACCACTGCGGAATTGACCGGCATCGACGTTCATGAGCTCATCCACCATAGCCACGCAGACGGCACACCTTACTCCAAGTCGACTAGTCCTATTTTGCAGGCGCTGCGCCGCGGCGAGTCCATTCGCATGCGCGACGAAGTCTTCTGGCGTAAAGACGGCAGCGCTTTTCCCGTGGAATATAGCGCCAACCCGCTGCTTGAAGCCGGGCAGATTTCCGGCATGGTTATCGCCTTCCAGGATGTTTCAGAGCGCAGGCGCCTGGAGCGCATGAAAGATGAGTTCATCTCCACCGTCAGTCACGAACTGCGCACGCCGCTTACGTCCATGCGTGCATCCCTGGGATTGATTGCGTCTGGATCTCTCGACAAGCGCCCTGAAAAACAGCGCCAAATGATCGAGATGGCCATCAGCAACAGCGACCGCCTCATCCGCCTGGTCAATGACATTCTCGATTTCGACAGCGTGGAAAAGGGCCGCCTGCCGCTGCATCGCCGTCCAGTTGAAGCCATTGACCTGATGCGCCGCGCTGCCGATATTGCTCACAACGTCGCCATGAATGCGCACATCGCGCTGACGATTCAATCGACGAAAGCCGTGGTCTTTGCCGATGAAGATCGCATCCTGCAGGTGCTGAACGAATTGGTCGGCAACGCCATCAAGTTCTCCGGGCACGACACTACAATTCGTCTTGCGGCTCAGCCTGTGCCGGCAACGGGGGCACAGCCAGGCTCATCCAGTCTCGGCGACGTGTGCTTCATTATTGAAGATCAAGGGCGGGGAATTCCTCAGGACAAGCTGGAGCGCATCTTCGACCGATTCCAGCAAGGCGACGCTTCCGATTCGCGCGCGCTTGGCGGAACCGGCCTGGGCCTGGCGCTCTGCCGCAGCATTGTGGAGCAGCACGGTGGGCGCATCTGGGTTGAGAGCACCCCCGGACACGGCAGCCGCTTCCTCTTCACCCTTCCCGCAGCCAATTCGCTCGGCTCGTAGAACCGATCGCGCATTGGCGAAGCTATTCAGATCGAAGTGCTTGCATAGGCTCAATGGAAGCTGCGCGACGAGCGGGCATGTAACTCGCCGACAGCGCTGCGACTAGCAGCAATGCGGAGACAGCGCTAAACGCCGTCAGATCGAATGTACCAATGCCAAACAGCATGCTGTGCATCGCTCGTCCAACAAGGTAGGCTCCTCCTAAACCAAGGATTGATCCCACGCACGCCAACACCGCGCCCTCGCGCAGAATCATGCGCAGTACGCGATCGCGACCAGCGCCAAGCGCCATGCGAATTCCGATTTCGTGAGTACGCTGGCCCACTGAAAATGCGATCACTCCGTAAATGCCCACTCCCGCCAGTGCCAGCGCCAGCACCGCGAAGCCAACATATAACAGCAGCGTGAATCGATCGCCGATCAAACGTTCATCATGGACCTGATCCATCGTTGCCAAATTTGAGAGCGCCAAAGTGGGATCGACACCATGAACCGCTTTCGAGATCGACTTCTTCATCGCCTCCGGATCGCCAGCCGTACGCACACCGATCAGAGCTCCGCTCCAGGGAATCTGATCGAAAGGCACAACAATCTCATCGACCTTGCGGTCGTACTCATAGCCCTGTACATCGTGAAACACGCCAACCACGACCCATGGACGTAGCGGACCAGGTCGCGGCGAAGTGGGGTCGATCTCCGCGACGTTAAGCACCTGGCCAATCGGATCCATTCCATTCATGTAGTGGCGGACAAACTGCTCGTTCACCAACGCAACGTGCAAAGTTGAGGCATTGTCGGCGTCAGCGAGGGCGCGGCCCTTTATGAGACGAATGCCAAATGTTTTGATGTAACCCGGAGTCACCATCGAGAATCCCGCAGTGGGCCGGTGCGCAGGATCAGCGGCATCCGGTTGTCCGGTGATTGTGAATGGCCGCATAAATCCCGGTCCACGCAGCGGAAAGTCCGTTCCCGCGGATGCGCTCTGCACACCCGGCACCGAATCGATGTTACGGATGATTTGCTGGAAGTACGCGGCATTCTGTTCCGGCCTCAAGTTCGCGCCGTTATTTCTATTCAGCACGAACGTGAGTATGTGGTCTGTTTGCACACCCAGATCAACGTGGGTCATATTCCAAAAGCTGTGAATAGCCAATCCCGCGCCGCCAAGCAGCGTTAAGGCCAATGCAAACTCGCCGACAACCAGGAGCTGACGCAAGCGGTTGTGAATGCGGCCTGATCCAGACCGCCCACCTTCTTTTAACGATTCGGCAGGATCGATGCGCGATGCGTACCATGCCGGTGCGCAACCAAATAACAGACCGGCGAAAGTTGTAGCGGCCAGCGTAGTCAGCAGCACTGGAATACTTAGCCGCACCACGGCCTCGCCGGGCAGGGTATTGAACGGCATGGCAGCCATAATCCCGCTCATCAGCGCGTAGCCCAGGCCTATGCCAAGTGCGCCGCCTAAGACCGCCAGAATCAGGCTCTCCGTCAGAAACTGAAGAAAAACGTCGCGGCGCGTGGCTCCGATGGCAGTGCGTACGGCAATCTCCTTTTGCCGCGTCATGCCCTTGGCCAGCAATAAATTGGCGATATTCACGCACGCAATCAGGAGCACGAATCCTGAAGCTCCCAGAAACAGCCATAACGTCAGCTTGAAATTGTCGCTGAGCCAGTCGTTCTTCAAAGACTCGACCCTGGCGCTCCAACCATGATTCGAACGCGGGTTGGCCTTGGCAATGCGATCTGCCATGGCAGCCATCTCAGCATTCGCCCGCTCCAGAGTGACCCCTTCTTTCAAGCGCCCCTCAACATCCATCCAGTGCGCATCGCGATTGATCATCGCCGGCTGCAGCACCAGCGGCACCAATATGTCCCACGGATAGCGGTCTGGCTGGCCTGCCGCCAGTACGCCGACAACCGTATATGGCTTCTGGTTTAATTGCAGCGTTTTGCCGATGATCTTTGGGTCCGCTCCAAGTCCCTTCCATAGGTGATTGCCAAGGATGACAACCTGATCCTTGCCGGATACGCCCTCATCGGGCAGCAGATCGCGACCCAGCGCGAATCGCACGCCCAGGTTGGCATAAAAGCCGGGTGTGGAAAAGACCGCACGCACAATCTGAGGTTCTTCGATTCCTCCCAGATTCATGGTGCCAGTGCGCCACCCTACCAGGCTTTGAAAAACCGTGCTGTCTCGCTTCCAATCCAGATAATCAGCCGCAGACACGAGGTTGCGATGGCCATTGATCTGCGACCAGACCATGACGATCTGTTCCGGCTTGGGATAAGGCATGTCTGCGATGAGAGTGGCGTAGACCACGCTGTAAATGGCCGTAACGGCACCCACGCCAAGCGCAAGTGTGATGATTACAGTCGCGGTAAATCCGGCATTCTTGCCCAACATTCGAATACTGAAACGGAGATTCTGAAAGAGGTTTCGCATCGGTCCCATACCTTTCAAAAAATAGATTGGTATTTTTTACTCTGTTCGCAGGGCTTTCATCGGTTCGATGGAAGCCGCGCGACGAGCGGGCAAGAAGCATGCCACTAACGCGGTAAGCAACAGTAATCCTGCGACGGCACTGAATGCTGTCAAATCGACTGAGCCAATCCCGTAGAGAGTCGTACTCATGGCTCGTCCAATTACGAATGCTCCGCCCAAGCCAAGCAGTGATCCAGCGACCGCGAGCAGCGCGCCTTCTTGCAGGATCATGCGCACCACGCGATCACGGCTGGCCCCGAGTGCCATGCGGACGCCGATTTCGTGTGAGCGCTGGCTCACTGTGAATGCCATTACGCCGTAAATGCCCACCGCGGCGAGTGTCAGCGCCAACGCCGCGAAGCCAATGTACAGAAACAGATTGAAGCGCTGGCCAACCAACTGCTGGTCGCGAATCTGATCGAGGGTCGCGAGAGCCGAGAGCGGAACGGTAGCATCAATTGAATGAACGGCCGCGGAGATCGACTTCCTTAGCTGCAAAGGGTCGCCGGCGGTATGAACACCAAAAGCAGCAACGGCATAAGGATTCTGATAGAAAGGAACGTCGATTTCTTCGTATTGTCGCTGAAACATTCCGCCATGTACGTCGTGGAAGACGCCGACAATTACCCAAGGCTGCATCAGTCCTGGCTTTGGTGAACTGGGGTCGGGCTGAGCGATCTCGACAGTCTGGCCGATAGGGTCTTTGCCGTGCATGTAGTGCCGTACGAACTCCTCATTGACCATGGCGACATGGAGACCAGTAGCGTTATCGGCTTCCGTAAAGAAACGGCCCGAGACAAGGCGAATGCCAAATGTCTTGAAATAATCGGGCGTGACCATCGACAGTCCAGAACTCGGACGCTGCGTGGGATCGACATATTCCTGATCGCCGGCGATGCTGATTGGCAAACGGAAGAAGGGGCCCTGCAAAGGCACGCCTGTAGAAGCGGACACACTCTGCACTCCCGGTACTGATTGAATTTTTTGAACGATCTGCTGGTAGAAGGCGACGATTGAATCAGAAGTTTTTACTTTGCCGTCTAGCCTGTTCATCGGCAAGATGAAGGTGAGCGTATTGTCAGTCCGAGCGCCAAGATCGATGTGGTAGAGGTTCCAGAAGCTATGGATCGCCATACCGGCTCCGGCGAGAAGCGTAAGTGCCAAAGCAAATTCTCCAACAACCAGCATTTGACGCAGGCGATTACGAAGCCGGCTGGTGCCTGATCGCCCGCCCTCTTTCAAGAATTCAGCGGGATCGGTACGCGAGGCATTCCATGCAGGCGCACAGCCGAACAGCAATCCGGCAAATGTTGTAGCCGCAATCGTAACCATCAACACATGCAAACTCAAGCGAACGATGGCTTCTCCCGGCAGCGTGTTGAACGGCAGAGCGGCCTTAATGCCGCGCATGAGTGCATAGCCCAATGCAACGCCGAGTGCACCACCTATCGCCGCCAGCAACAGGCTTTCCGTAACGAACTGGACAAACACACTTCGACGCGTGGCTCCCAACGCAGTGCGGATGGCAATTTCTTTTTGTCGCGTCGTCCCTCTTGCCAGCAGCAGGTTGGCAATATTCACGCAGGCAATCAGCAACACAAATCCCGAGGCCCCGAGAAACAACCAAAGCGTGAGCTTGAAATTGTCTGTAAGCCAATCGTCTTTCATTGACTCTACAGATATGCTCCAGCCGTTGTTGGAGTGCGGATTCGCCTGGGCAATATGTGCGGCAACGGCGGTCATCTCGGCGTTGGCCTGCTGCAACGTGACACCGTCCTTGAGGCGGCCAGTGACACTGAGCCAATGCATATCGTGATTGATCATCATCGGCGGGATAACCAGCGGTACCGTCAAATCCCAGGGATAATTGTCAGGCTGACCGGATGCCAATACACCCACCACCGTATAGGGCTTCTGACTAAGTTGAATGGTTTTGCCGAGTATCTTCGGGTCGGCGCCAAGACGCCTCCACAGATGATTAGAAAGGATTGTGACGTGATCCTTGCCGTCCGTGGCCTCTTCCGGCAGAAAATCACGGCCAAGCTTAAACGGGACACCTCGATCGTTGTACATTCCTGGCGTTTCATACGCGGCTGGGACCACTTCCGGTTCCTCGATCCCCCCGAGGTTAAAACTGCCGGGATGCCCAGCGTAGAGTCCCTGAAATACAGTGCTTTGTTTCTTCCAATCCAGATAGTCGCCCGCAGAAACCTGGTTGCGATGACCATGAAACTGCGACCAGACCACGACCAATTCGTGAGGCTTGGGATACGGCATGTCTGCGATGAGTGTTGCGTAGACCACGGAATAGATTGCCGTGGTGGCGCCGATACCAAGCGCAAGGGTTATAACAACGATCAAAGTAAACCCAGCATTTTTGCGCATCATGCGCAGGCTGAAACGGAGATTCTGCAGAAGATTCCGCATGCGGCTCTCCCCTCTTGAATTCCGGTCGAAATGGCGATTGCGAAGTGGACGGGCGCGCGCCCAGAGAAGATCAGATCGCTTCTGCCCGCACGAAGGAAAGATACCACAGCCACTTTTACTGTTACTTGATATTGTTGCGCGCCAAAAGCCACTACTCTATTCTTGATTCACCGGGAGGGAACGATGAAAGCTCCCGCCGTTCGGCCCTATCATTGGCTCGCGCAGTACTACGACGACTTCTTCTTACCGATTCACTCGCCGCTCGATGCAGCTCGGGAACGCCTGCTGCGACGCATCCTGCCGGGCGTCAAAACTGTCTGCGATCTTGCCTGCGGCACGGGGACAACCGCCATCGGTTTTGCCCGCAGAGGCATTCGCACCTACGCACTCGATCTGTCGCCGCACATGTGCAAACTCGCACGCCAGAAGATTCGCAGCACACGTTTTCGTGTGCCGGTCCTTCAAGCCGACATGCGCAGCTTCAAACTCCCTGAACGCGTCAACCTGATTACATGCGAAGGCGATGCGATCAATCACATTCCGCGCAAGCAGGACCTTCGCAGCGTGGCCAGGTGTGTCACCCGTGCCCTTCAGCCGGGGGGCTACTTCTTCTTCAGCATCAATTCCCCCATCGGCTTCAGGAAATATTGGACAGGAACGGTGTGCCTTGAAAAACCCGGTGCCGTGATGGTGATGCGCAGCGGACACAGTGCAAAGGCCGACAAGGCCTGGAGCGACATTGACTGGTTTATTCGTGAGGGTCGCGGCTGGCGGCGGCGACGCGAGCGCGTCGAAGAAGTCTGCTGGACGCGCGATGAGATTCGACATGTCTTTCTGATGGCGGGTTTCGACCAGCTGCGGGCCTGGGACGCCGCCCCGTTTTTTAAGGACAATGCAGTGATGTCTCCCGGTTGCTACAACCTCTACCTGGCTCGCAAGGGCTGATAACCACGGCACAACGGTCTGCCGCGGGCGATTCGCAGAATCAACGTGCATCATTTACCGTAGAGACAGGTACCCATTCCCCCAATACGTCACCGCCGCAAGGGATCATGACCGGTTCTTCAACCACCGAAATCAAACCGCGAACCAAGCACAACAAATGGATCGTGCTTATCGCGTCCTATAAGACCTTGCAGGCTATCCTCTTTGCACTCATAGGACTTGGAGCTCGGCACATGCTGCATAAGGATGTGGGCGACGAACTGGCAGCACTGGCCGACCACCTCCGTTTCAATCCCGAGTCGCGCCTGGTCAACATCATCCTCGACCGCGCTTCGCTGCTGAATGATCCCATCCTGCGCCGCATCGGCATCCTGGCGTTCGCCTATTCCGCTGTCAGCTACGTCGAGGGCATCGGACTCTATTTTGAGAAAGTCTGGGCAGAGTACCTCACGCTGATCATTACCGCCTCGTTCCTGCCTCTTGAAATCATCGAAATCTTTAAACGGCAAACGTGGTTCCGCTTCAGCCTGCTTGCCGTCAACCTGTTGGTGTTTGTCTACCTGCTGCAGTTGCTGGCAATTCGCGCTCGCGAGAGGGCCAGAGATGAGGCGAAAGCGACAGAGGGATCACATTGACGGGATGCGGTACGATCGACCGCAAATCAGCGTATAAATCGACGAGCCTCTAAATTAAAAATCCCTTATCTTCGCTTTTTCTTCACCTAACACGACCCGGATCACCTGTCCAGCGTTGGAATCGAAGTGATCAACACAAGATGTTGTGGTTTTGAGAGATTGTTAATCTATTAGCTGAAATTTCCACATTCGCGCACTGAATCCACTCAATTTGAGCGTTTTTCCACTGGCATGCACTTTGGATCAAGGGTACTATTCACCTTGTAGTGGTCAAATTTGGAGCGAAGTGGTCAGAACTGGCTGAAAAACAACTTCACTAGGCCAATTCTACCGCGAACTTTCGCTCAGTAGCCGGATTTTCGGTGCCAGACCCGCTGGGGAACCAGCCTGACTAACCGAAATAACGGCAGAAACGTACCCCGCGGCACCAGAAATGCCATGCGGAGGATTGTTGAGGCGATGTCATGTTTCGCGGAAACCACCCGGCGAAGGTCGATGAGAAGGGACGGCTGAAGCTTCCAGCTGCTTTCAAGCAGATTCTGGACGCCCAGAACGTGACCCAGTTCTACATCACCAGCGTGGATGGCAAGAGTGCCGAGGTTTGGCCGCTGTCGGAGTGGGAAAAGCGGGAAAAGGCATTGGCCGAGTTCAGCACCATGGACGACGCGGTGCAGAAGTACCTGAACCTGACCAGCTATTACGGCCAGCAGGTAGAGATGGATAACCAGGGTCGAGTGCTTTTGCCACAGATTTTGCGCGGAAAGGCACAGCTTGATGCGGACGTCACGGTTTTCGGCAAGATGGTTTTCCTTGAAGTTCACAACCGCGAGATCTTCGAACAGAATCTCGCTGCAAACGAAATGACGACTGATGATCGCAAGGCAGTAGCCGCGATTCTCAGCCGCCGCAGTTGAGACAAACCCCTCAGGGGGAGCACATGACGAAGCCGAATGTACGCCATGTGCCAGTTCTTTTACATGAAGCGATTGATTTTCTCCGTGTGCGGCCCAACGGAACCTACGTTGATTGCACGCTCGGGTATGCAGGCCATTCCGAAGCAATTGTTCGGCGCCTGGGACCAGCAGGCCACCTGATCGGTTTTGACAGGGACGCCGAAATGATGGCGTTGGCAAAGGCCAGACTCGACAGCGTGCGAGAAGAGCTGGGCAACAAGGCGCCGAAGATAACGCTGATCGGCGAAGCGTTCAGTTCCATTAGCCGGCACATGAAGCCGGGTTCGATTGATGGCCTGTTAGCCGACTTTGGCGTAAGCAGCCTGCAGTTGGACGAGGCGCACAGGGGATTCAGTTTTCAGACGGACGGCCCTTTGGACATGCGTATGGATACGCGTTCAGGGCGAACCGCCGAACAAGTGGTGAATGAGATGGACGAGCGCGAGCTTGCAAATCTCATTTACGAGAACGGTGAGGAAAGGAGGTCGCGGACAGTCGCCAGAGCCATTGTTCGGGGGCGGCCGGTTACAACGACGGGACAGTTAGCCCGGATTGTAGCCTCAGCCGTCCCGGCAATGAAACACGGACAGAAACACGGCTTTATCAACCCGGCAACCAGGACTTTTCAAGCTCTCCGAATTTACGTCAATCGCGAACTGGAAGAAATTAAGGACTTGCTTGAGGCCGCACCCAATTTGCTTAAGCCCTCCGCAAGACTCGTAGTCATCAGCTTTCATTCTCTTGAAGACCGGATCGCGAAAGACAGCCTCCGCGAGGGAGCACATAAAGGAATCTGGGAGATTTTGACCCGGAAGCCGGTAACAGCAGTCGAAGAAGAAACAGATCGTAACCCGCGCTCACGCAGCGCCAAGTTGAGAGCGGCGGAAAGAACGAAGATCGGCCTCTAGCTACTAGCTTTTAGCTGCTAGCTAGAGCAAAAAGCAGACGAACGGGATGATAAGCAACAGGGATTCTAACAACACGTTTGATTTTGAACTCAGCAATTTGGAGCTAGCGGCTAGAAGCTAACTGCTAGAAGCTCGGAGGGAACCATGGCGGCATGCACAACAACTTATTTCGAGGCCGGCCTTAACTGGCAGGCACGCGTTGCCGAGCGCAACACCGAATTGCTGGCGCAGCAGCCCACGCGCCGGCGCCGTGTTCGCACGCCTGAGTTCTTCTTTGCACATCACCTCGACAACTCGCGGCTGCAAAAGTCGCCCGATCCGGTACGCTTGCGCGAAATGCGCCTCTTCTCCGCTGCCGTGTTCTTTCTGTTCTCGCTGGTGATGGTTTACGGCATGCAGCACTTCTACGCCATCGAAGGCAGCTATCGCGTGGAGCAGGAAAAGCAGACGCTCAGCCAGCTGCGCGAAGAAAACCGGCAACTGCGCCTTTCCCAGGCCGAACTTACGCAGCCGGGACGCATTGATACCATGGCCCGCACGCTCGGCCTGGTTGCGCCGCAGCCCGGACAGGTTATTCATCCCAACTTGCGCGGAGACGTGAATGCGCCGGTTGAAGCCCGCTTGGCTACTCCGGCTCAACCCGCGCAGTAAATTGGAAGCTGGCATTTCGGCAGTCGGTTCCTGGCATTTGTCATCGTGAGTCAGAGAAATTTTGAAAGAATTGAATTACTTTTAAAGCAGGCACGCCCAAGCTTGGCGAAGCCATGAACCGACAGCTGAGAGCATTCCTCCGCTAGCTGGGAGTTGGGAATCGCCATGCAGGCACAGGCAACCGTTCGAGCTGTTCGTTCACGCAACAATCCCTCGCACGTTATTCCCCTAAAACGAATTCGCTTCTGGCTCATCTGCCTCTTCTTCGCCGTTTGGGTCGCGGCCATTGTCATTCGCCTCTTCCTGCTGCAGGTTGTTGAGCACCACGCCTACGTTGAACGCGCGTTAAGGCAGCAGGAGCGCACGTTTGAGGTAGCTCCCCGCCGCGGCGTACTCTACGATCGCAACCTGCGAGAACTGGCCATGACGGTGCAGGTCGATTCTGTTTACGCCGACCCTGCGCAGATTGCCGACAAAAAAGCTGCCGCCCATATTCTTGCTGCGATTGTGCATACCGATCCCGCAGACCCGCGCACCAGGGAAAGTGAGATTGCCGCGCGGCTTGCTTCGGGTCACAACTTTGCATGGATCGCGCGTCGCGTCCGTCCTGAAGTCGCAACGCAGGTGCGTGCGCTCAACATGAAGGGCATTTTCTTCCAGAAAGAATTTCAGCGCTTTTATCCTGACAACAACATTGCCGCACAGGTGCTTGGCTACGTAGGCGTGGATGACAACGGGCTGGGCGGCCTTGAACAGAAATTCGACGAGCAGCTTCACGGCACGCCCGGCGAAATGCTGACCGCTATGGACGCGCGCCGCCAGGTGCTTGGCTCAAGCGAGCACGAGCCGGAGCCAGGCCGCAACATGGTGCTCACCATCGACGAGAACATCCAGTACATGGCAGAGAAGGCGCTGGACCATACGATGGAGCGCACCAAGGCCCTCAACGGTACGGTGGTCGTGCAAGACTCGCACACCGGCCAGATTCTGGCGCTCGCCATTCGCCCTGATTTCAATCCCAATGATTATCGCCACACAACGCCCGAACGGCTGCGTAATCATGCGGTCAGCGATGTGTACGAGCCGGGTTCCACATTCAAGCTTGTTACCTACGCCACTGCGCTTGACCAAAAGGTAGTAACGCCGGACGACATGATTGACTGCCAGGGCGGACAGATCACGCTCGCTGGCCGCGTGATCCACGATGACAAGAGCGATCGCGGACTCGGGGTTGTTTCGGTAGCGACCGCCCTGGCGCGTTCAAGCGACGTTGCCGCCGTAAAACTAGCGCTCAAAGTGGGGCCTGACAAGTTTTACGATTCCATTCGCGCCTTCGGATTTGGTTCACGTTCAGGCATCGAGCTCCCCGGTGAAACGCGCGGCCTGCTGGCGCCCGTCAAAAAGTGGGGCGCATCGTCAATCGGCTCCATCGCCATCGGACAGGAAGTTGCTGTCACTCCCGTGCAGCTCGTCACTATGGTGTCGACCATCGCCAACGGCGGCGTGTATATGCCGCCGCACATCTTGTTTCCTGGCCAGGTGGATTCGCCCACGCAGCAATCTCTGGCCGCGCAACCTTTCAAGGCCGGCGAGGATCTGCCCAATCCCCTGCCCGAGGGCTCGCATCGCGTCATCTCCACCATGGCCGCAGCGCAAATGCGCAAAATGATGGAAGGCGTTGTGCTGTTCGGTACCGGCAAGCCTGCGCAGCTCAACGGCTACTCCTCCGGCGGTAAAACTGGCACCGCGCAAAAGATTGATCCCAATACGCACAAGTATTCGAAGTCAATGCACATCGCATCCTTCGCCGGCTTCGCTCCCGTGAACAATCCGGTAATCTCGGTGGCAGTCGTCATCGACACGCCACAAGGCGACTACTACGGCACCAGCGTGTCCGCGCCGGTGTTCGCTGAAGTCGCGCAGCAGGTCCTCGAATACCTGGGAGTGCCGCACGATGTTGACCTGAAACCAGTGGCGAATGCCAAGCCTGTAAAACCCGCCCCTGAAGATGACTCAAGCGTGGACGAGCGCGACATTCAGGCACTCTACCAGGCAGCCAACGATCTGCCCAGCGACGATCCCCTGCGCGGCGGTCCGCAGCCGCAACCCGCATCAACCAGCACCACTGCACCGGCAAAGACCACTTCGCCCGCAGCATCACAGGTTGCGAACAACACAGCTGCACCCGTCGCAACCAGTGCCGCTCAGCAGCAGCCGCAGACCGTCACTCTCGGCGATCCCAATCGAGTGCGCGTGCCCTCGCTTACCGGAATCCCAATTCGCAGAGTGATTGAGCAGGCCGACGCCGCAGGACTCGAAGTGCAGATCGTCGGCAACGGAACATGCCGCCAGCAAGCGCCGGCCGCCGGCGCAATGGTCGCGCCGAACACTAAAATCGTCGTCCGCTGCGGACGTTAGTCCGACGGCCGAGATCGTGACCTCTCCGCATACCATCGTGTTCCAACTACAATTAACTCAGCATGAATTGGAACGATCTTATCTCCGAAATTACCGCCGACAATTCAACCGGCAGTTCAGACGCGCCCATTACCGGCATCGAATATGACTCGCGCCGCGTTCGCCCCGGCTCTGTTTTTGTCGCGATGAAAGGCGGGTCGACGGATGGAAATAAATATATTGATAAAGCGATTGCCGCCGGTGCACTCGGCATCATCACCGACTCGCCGCACACATTCGACCATCTGACGGTTTATGAAGCGGGCCGCCCTGCGCTTGAGGTCGAGCACGGACGCCGCGCCCTGGCCCAGGCCTCTGCCGCGTTCTTTGGCCATCCTGAACGCAAGCTCGCAGCCATCGGCATCACCGGCACTAATGGAAAAACCACTACGGCCTTTCTCACTGAATCGCTGCTGAACGCAGCCGCACGCAAAACAGTTCTGATCGGCACCATCGAATACCACGTTGCCGGCGAGGTTCGCCCCTCCGTGCACACCTCACCCGAATCGCGCGACCTGTTTGCATTGATGGCCGAAGGCGCAGAGTTAGGGGCTACTGAACTCATCACCGAAGTCTCAAGCCACGCACTCGACCAGGGCCGCATTGCGGGCATTCAATTTGACGTGGCCGTATTCACCAACCTCACACGCGACCATCTCGACTATCACCAGACGATGGAGAAATACTTCGCTGCCAAACGGCTGCTCTTCGACGGCTCGATTTATCAAGCTCCGCGCGTCGCCGTTATCAACGCGCAGGATGACCGCGCCAAACAAATGGCCGCTGCCGTACGAAGGGCCGGCGCCGAAGTTCGCCTGTATGGCATTGGTGCGGGCGAATGGCGCGTGGCGAGCTACTCGCTCACTCCCGGCGGCGCGGTGCTGCAGATTGAAACACCGGCAGGCAGCGCGCAGGTCAATTCGCGACTTGCCGGCGAAGTAAACATTCTCAATCTGCTGGCGGCCTTCACCGCAGCACATGCGCGCGGCATCGCCTTCAGCGATCTGGTTGCCGCAGTGCCCACGCTCAAGCCGGTTCCAGGCCGCTTTCAGCCCGTCGATGCCGGACAGCCCTTCACCGTTATTGTGGACTACGCGCACACCGACGATGCGCTCCGCAATCTGACCGCACTGGCACGACAGATGACTGCGCAGTCGGGCAAGCGCGTCATCACTGTTTTTGGCTGCGGTGGAGATCGTGATCGCACCAAGCGCCCCAAGATGGGCAAAGCCGCAGGCGCGGGCAGCGATTACGTTGTAGCCACGAGCGACAATCCGCGCAGCGAAGATCCTCTTGCGATCCTCGCCGAAATTGAGCCCGGCCTCAAATCGACCGGAGTCAAGTACACCGTGGAACCTGATCGCACCAGCGCAATCCGGCTCGCAGTTGAAGCAGCGCAGCCGGGCGACGTGGTTCTGATCGCCGGCAAGGGTCATGAGAAGGAACAGATCCTGAACGGTAGTACAATTCCGTTCGACGACACTGAGGTAGCGCGCACGGCTTTGGGCGAACTCGGCGCCAGAATGGGATATGGTAGGGAGCAATGAAACTCACGCTGGCAGAGGCGGCAATTGGAGCAGGCGCAGTGCTGGAAGCGCCGGCGTCGTTTGCCAATGCAGGCGCGATCAAAGTTTCAGGCTACTCCATTGACTCGCGCACCGTCGGCCAGGGCGAACTGTTCTTTGCGGTCCGCGGCGAGCGACTCGACGGTCACGATTTCATAGCTGCGGCGTTTGCTCGCGGCGCAGTCGCTGCTGTAGTTTCTCGCGCGCGCGTTGCTGCATTGCCCGATGATGTGCTGGCCTCGCCGCTGCTCATCGCTGAAGATCCACTCTTGGCTCTGCAGTCGCTGGCCACGCATATTCGCCGCCAGTGGGGACGCCGCGTTGTAGCCATCACCGGCTCTGCCGGCAAAACCACAACTAAAGAAGCCGTGGCCGCTGCGCTCGAGCCAAAATTCAAGGTCTTGAAATCGCAGGGCAATCTCAATAACGGATTTGGGTTGCCGCTGCAGTTGCTGCGCCTTGAGCCCGAGCACGAAATCGCCGTGATTGAAATGGGCATGAACCACGCTGGCGAAATCGCCGCGTTATGCCGCATTGCCGCACCCGACTGGGGCGTTGTTACCAACGTCGGTACAGCGCACATTGAGAATTTTGCTGAAGGGCAGGATGGCATTGCCCGTGCGAAATTTGAGTTGGTGGCCGCTTTGCCTGCGAATGGTGTTGCCTTCCTCAATTGCCTCGATCCTTACGTCTCTCAATTTGGACGCGATTTTCCCGGACGTGTCGTGTATTTTGGCGAAGGCCCTTGCGCGGACCCGCAAATTATTTCCGTAAAGGAAGACCTCGAAGGCCTGCATGTGAATTATCGCGCTGCAGAGCGCGAAGGCAGCTTCAAATTAAAGCTGCTCGGACAGCACAACGCCACGAACGCCATCGCTGGATTGGCTGTCGCTCTCGAAGCGGGTGTTGATCTGGACGCTGCCGTCACCGGTCTCGAATCGCTTACAGCCGGCGACAAGCGCGGGCAGATTTTAGATATTGACGGCACGGAGATTCTGAATGACTCCTACAACTCCAACCCTGAGGCGCTGCGTTCCATGATTCGCACTCTGGCCGCCCGGCCCGCCAGGGGCAGACGCATTCTGGTTGCAGGCGAGATGCTGGAGCAGGGCGAACATGCACCCGAACTTCACTCCGCGTGTGGCATTACCGCGGCGGAAGCAGGAATCGATATGGTGCTGGGCGTACAGGGGAACGCAAGGCATCTGGCTGCGACCGCATGTTCCGGCGGAGTAGCGTCGCTCTTTTTGCCCGATGCGGAAGCGGCAGGCCGTTGGCTTGTTCAGAATGTTGTGCCCGGCGACGTTGTACTCGTAAAGGGCTCGCGCGGAGTTCACCTGGAGCGCGCCATCGAAATCCTCAAGAATGCAAGAGCGAAATCCGGGCAGGTGTCCCAATAGGCGCGGCTCTTAAGTGGCTTTTTCACCGAGAAAAAGCCACCTTATACGCACTTAAATGGGCAAGTTTGCCTGGGTTCCGCTCAAGGGCCTGATAGGAGGGCCAGTGAAACTTAACAGAATGCTCGGCGGTATGCTGCTCGTTGCGCTCGCATACACAATGCCTTTCGCGACAGCTCAAAAACTTCCTGACTTTCAAACACCGGCGTGGACCAGGCAGCACGCGCCGTTCAAAATCGTCGGTAATCTTTATTACGTAGGCAGCGACGATCTGGCCGCATATCTGATTGACACGCCAAAGGGCCTGATCCTCATCAACAGCAATCTCGAATCGTCTGTTCCGCAGATTCGCGCGAGCGTTGAAAAGCTCGGCTTCAAGTTCAGCGATATAAAAATTCTGCTTATCAGCCACGGGCACTTTGACCACTGCGCTGGCAGCGCGGACATACTCAAACAGACCGGCGCCAAGTATTACGTGATGGACGCCGATGTCTCAGTGGTTGAGTCCGGCGGCAAAACGGACTTTGAATACAGCACGCGGAGAGATTTTCATTTCCCTCCTGCACATGTGGATCGAGCACTGCACGACGGCGGTAAAGTGAGCCTTGGCGGCGTCACGCTCACCGCGCACCTTACCGCCGGCCACACCAAAGGGACTACAACCTGGACGATGGATGAAGTGGAAGGCGGCCGCACTCTGCACGTCGTTATCGTCGGCAGTCCAAACGTGAACGAAGGCTACAAACTGGTCGACAATAAACAATATCCGCAGATCGCTGACGACTATAAGCGCGGTTTCGAGGTTCTCAAAAACCTGCCATGCGACATCTTCCTTGGCGCCCACGGCGGATATTTCGGGCTTGCACAGAAGTTTCCACGCTGGCAAAACGGGGACAAAGATGCTTTTATCGACGTTGCCGGTTATAAAGCGTGGATTGCCAATCGTGAGCAGGCATTCGAGAAAGAACTGTCGCGCCAACAAGTCGGTAAGCCCTAGATTCCATAAACCTAATGGCCGTTCCATGCGGTCCCGCCAAGCGTTAACCATGGGTTGGTGATTCACATCACAAGCCTCGAAGTATCATGGATGCAATTATGAATGCGGCGGTTCCATTTCGGAACTGCCGCATTCATTTCATCAAGGCAGGTAATAAAGTGCAGCTCGATCCCTCGGCTTTCCTTGCTGACTCTGATCTGATCCAGGCGCTTGAAAAGCGTGCGACCCCTTTCTTCTGCAACGAAGACCGGGTTCTGTTCCGTCAGGGCGATCCGCCGGTGGGCTTATACATCCTGATCAAAGGAGAAGCTACCCTCTCGATGGACACCGGGAACGACGAGGTCAAGTTTTCCTGCCAGGCGACCGCCGATTCCCTGCTTGGACTGCCTGCCCTGATCGCCAACCAGCCCTATTCCCTGACCGCAGTGGCTCAAAAGGGCGCAAAAATCGGGTTTATTAATCAAGATCAGTTCAGCTCTCTTATGCAGTCTGAACTCGCGCTGATGGTAAAGATCCTTCAAGTCCTGGCGGCGGAAGTCCGTTCGGCCCGGCTGGCCATTACGCAGCGATAGCTGCAGAGCCCGGAAATAACCCGCATCATCCTTGTTGCGGACCGTATCCATCGCCGGCCTGCAAACCCACGGAATCAAAGGACCTGCACCCGAACCACCCCTTACCTGCTAAACTCTCAATCGTCATGCTCGGTACATGCTTGCTGATCGCGGCTGTAACTTATCTGCTTGGTTCCATTCCAACGGGATACCTGCTGGTACGCATTTTTCGCCATGAGGACATCCGCTCCGTGGGCAGCGGCAACATAGGAGCTACCAATGTGCTGCGCACCGTCGGCAAGGGCATGGGCGCGGCCACTTTCCTTCTGGATATGCTGAAGGGCAGTACCGCGGTCTGGGTGGGTGGCCTGATCGGATCAATGCTGATCCCCAATGCCCCGCTGCGCTCTGCGCAGGCACTCGCGGCGCTATGTGCAGTGCTGGGCCACATGTTCCCGATCTGGCTTAAGCTGCGCGGCGGCAAGGGAGTTGCCACCGGCTTCGGCGTCTTTCTGGTTGCGGCGCCCTGGGCGGCGCTGGCTGCCATCTCAGTTTTTATTGTGGTGCTGTTCCTCAGCCGTTTCGTCTCGCTCGCATCCATTCTTGGGGCCGGACTTTTCCCGGTATTCGCATTTTTCATGGTCACGGGACAAAAGCCGGCTGTATTCATAGCGGTGCAGTTCGCCGTGGCTCTGCTCATTATCATGAAACATCATCAGAACATTCGCCGCCTGCTTGCGGGCACGGAATCCCGCTTTGGAGCCCGTAAATGAGTCGAATTACCGTACTGGGTTCCGGAGCCTGGGGAACCGCCATCGCTTTATCTCTCTACCGCCGCGGCGGTCATCACATCAAGCTGTGGGCCCATAGCCCTGAAGCTGCTCAGGACATTATTGACGCGGGCGAAAACACGCTGTTCTTTCCCGGCTTCCCCATTCCTTTAGACCTGAAGGTCACGGGTCATGAAAACGCTGTTGCCGATGCGGAGATTATTGTCTCGGTGGTGCCTTCGGAATTTTTGCGAGCCACTATCTCGCGCCTGCGCCCTTACATGCGCGATGGACAGATTATCGTGAGCGCAACCAAGGGTGTTGAGGATCGCACGCTGCTGCGCATGACTGAAGTGATCAGCGCATGCGTTGCCAATGGTAACGCGGCCGTTCCAGCGCGTGATCTGCTCATTGGCGCAATGTCGGGCCCCAGTTTTGCGCTGGAAGTTGCGCAAGGACAGCCAACAGCGATCACCGCCGCGTTCCACGATCCCGCTATTGCCGCTCGCGTTCAGCATGAGTTCTCTTCAGAATCGCTGCGCCTCTACACATCCACTGACGTAATTGGCGTGGAACTTGGCGGCGCGCTCAAAAACGTGATTGCAATTGCCGCCGGTGTTGCCGCCGGAATTGGCCTGGGATACAACTCCGCCGCTGCGCTCATGACGCGCGGCATTGCTGAAATTACGCGGCTGGCCGTAGCCTGCGGAGGCCGCCGCGAAACACTTGCAGGACTTTCCGGCGTGGGCGACCTGGTACTGACCTGCACCGGCTCACTGAGCCGCAACCGCACCGTGGGCCACGCGCTCGGCGAAGGCAGAAAGCTGCCTGAAATCCTGGAATCGCTCGGCGGCAAAGTTGCGGAAGGTGTGTTAACCACTCATGCAGCACTCGGGCTGGCGCGCAAATACAACATCGAAATGCCCATCACCGAGCAAATGGAAATGATTCTGACCAAGGGCAAAGACCCTCGCGAAGCCATCAAAGACCTGATGTTGCGCCCCGGCAGAGACGAGCACTAGAGTCGAATTGCTTGATGCCGATCGTATCTAACATTTATCAGCGCGGAAATAATTCAAATTGCTCGATAGCAATCTTCGGAGCGTCGAACTGGTGTTCGATATCAGGAAGAATCAGCACCGTAATCTCATTAAATTTTTTTATTTTGGCGTCTGGCGGAATAGAGAAATGGAGTGTCTCGAAGACCGGCGCAGATTTAATTAAAAAGTGCCCCATCTGAGCCGAAATTATTGGCTGCTCGCCCAAATAAAGCGTCGGATTTTTTGCCGACGTTCCATCCGACAGCAAGACACCAAGAGAAATCGCACCTAATGTGTTGTCGCGGTTCGCAACCTCTACCGAGATCTCTCGACAGCGAGAAATGCGAATCGGCGCGGACAAATACTGGTGAGCATCCATGACCAGGGCAATGGAATTGCTGGAGTGTATGTCGAGAACAAGCGGAGTGCCCTTTGCCAGATGAGCCCTTCGCCCCGGAACCTTATTGGGCGGCTGCAAAAACCAGTAGGGGCCGTTGAAATGAATGATGAGCGGTTCTTTGGTCCCGGGCGCCAACAGGTTATTTTCAACACTGATGGGCGGCGTAACTGGATCCTTCTTCAGATATGGCCAAAGAATCACGCTCTCATAACCGCTGCTGCCAACCGATGTTTTGCCGTCCTGTGGTCGAGCGGCAGAATCGCCGGCGTCCTTGTCCCCTGCATCTGCTCTAACTGCCGCAGACACTGCTGCCATGTGGTTACGATGTGCAACGCCGTCGAGCAATGCCCATGCGGTCACGAGCAATGCTGGAATCGCGAACGCCGCTAGCCGCACCGCCGCTAGCTTGCGCTCTTTATTCCAGTCGAGTCCTGCAGATTGCGGCATGGTCTTCTTCCATGCAAAGACTGCGGCAGCAAACGCAAGAAGAAGAGCGGCCGTGTGATGTGAGCGAGCGAACAGTGCCGCTCCGCCGGCGTACAGGCAGATCGCAATCACATACCCGTACGGTTCAACGTACGGAAGGTAAAGTGATTCAACGAAAAGATTGGCGCGACCTTGCTTAGCAACCAGATCTCGATTCGAATCCGTAACAAAAACGGCGAACGAAACTCTGCGCACTCCAGACGTGATCGCCAATGCCCCAATGGTGGCGATAATAGCGGTCGCAGGCGACAATTGCTCCGATAAGATCACCATCGCCGGTACCCAAACCCAGCCTCTCGCGCACGTAAGCACGAAAACGCCAAATGGCAACGGTTCACGTACGCTGAACGGGCTTGCCGGATTCTTCCAGTAAAGATAAGTTCCGCAAATGCCGGCCAGAACGCCCGCCAAAACATAAAGACCTGCCCGAACGCAAAGCAGATAGAAACTAGGGGCGTGCGAATCAGGCAATCGGCAAAGCAGAAATCCGGCAATCAAAGCGTTCATCATGCCTGCGCCCACCATCACCACAAAGAACCGCTTCACGACAAAGGAGCCTGGGGACGCATTCGCAAGTAAGCCGGAATGCTCTTCGGATTCGTTCGCGCCCGATTCGAAATTCGCTGCTTCTGCGGCGCGGCTTGATACCGGGATTGCCTTCCATAACGCGAAGACAAGCGCAAGCAGGTAAGGAAGGCGAATCGCATCTGCCAACACTCTGAAGTCGGCAATCTGCCCGAACGTCGAACTCAGAAGCGGAAAGTTTGCAAAGTACCCATACCAATTCAGAGTGACCAGCAGATACGAGGCCCCGTACACCGGAACAAATACGACAGGTGCGAGGAGGAATGCGCGTTTGTATCTGTCGCGATAGAGGGAACCTCCAGTGCGTGTGTGAGCCACACTGAAAATCAGCAGTCCTCCCCACAGGAAGATCGCGTGAATCACTATCCAGCCGATCAATGCAGCAATCAGCCAAAAAGGTCCCAGCTTCGCAATCATTTCATTATCAAAACGGGTACTGAGTTTTCCGCTTTCCACATTTTGGCAGAGCACGTTCCATGCTGGCGCCAAAATAGTCCACAAGATCGCGAACACCAGCATGGAAGCTCGCGCGCGGAGACTTTCAAACCACGAAACAACGCAGGCCCCTATTGCCTGCCGCCAATACCAGCCATCTGACCGGCCTCCGCGGAACACTTCAAGCAAATCACCCACAAGAGCCTCATCGCGCACACCGGAGGTCATATGCTCCAGCATCCATGCAGCAATCTGAGGTGGCTCTCTGCGCGTCATGTGCGTCCCCTTGCACCTGTCCGCCATTGCTGACGGGTTTGCTATTCGGCTACCCTTGCAGACGTTTCAGTCTTAGGTACGGCACCCCACAACGCGCATGCGGTTCCGACCAAATACGGTATACGCGAGGTTATGCCCCATAGTCCGAAATTCACAATAACCCCAGCCAAAGTAAGCGTTCTCACGTCTACGCCCCGCCCCGCCGGCTGCGATAAAAGCGGACGCAGTAGCAACGCGATTGCGATTTCGCATACCATTGCGGCAATAAAGACACCCAGGCTCATCGCAATTCTTCGTCCAAATCGATTCAAGTTCGCTGGCACAAACAAGCTTTTAAGCAAGATCGCGTAAATCAGAACTCCGGCCAGGATGAATAGGAAATTCATTGATGTGGATAAACCAATTTCACACAAAGTCGACCATGGCCACACAATTCTCCAAACGAATCCTCCGAAGTCTTTTTCATTCTGGAGCCTGATCAAAATCAGGCCCCACGCAGGAGACAACATGGCCCAGCTTGTTGCAAAAAGGATCACGAATCTGTGACGCCGGTAGCTTCGGAGAACCTTGAGCGCGATCGCGGCGAAAACTTGACGCCAGTACCATCCGGCCGAGCGTCCCCCGCGAAAACTCTCCAGAAGATCTCCCGCGAGCGCATCATTACTGTCGGCAGACATCAAGTGTTCAAGTAGCCATGTGGCAATGCGTGGCGGTTCTGACCGATTCATGTTTGCTCCCATTACTGTTCGAATTTGAGATCCGGGATTGTGTGCCAAAGTTTCGTCAGCACTCGCCGCGTCTCATGAACCTGGAGTAATCCTTCCCTTGTAATCCGGAAGAATCGCTTAGCCTTGCCGCCGCGTTCCGGCGTCGGATCGCCGAGGCTGGAGGCCACCAGTCCTTTCGCCTCAAGCCTTTCCAATGCCGCGTATACGCTGCCCACGGAGACATCTTTTCCCCGGTGTCGCTCAAGCTCGCGTGAGATCGGCACACCATACGCCTCCTCATCGAGATGAATGACCGCCAGCAGGAGCAATAGTTCGAACTCTCCGAGGTAGCCTCTGTTTTTCATTATTTCAATAATAGCGAAGAAATAGTACTTGTCAATGGAATTGCACTCTGACGCTGATGGCCTTCTGTTATAAATTCATCTGCTGCGCATCCACTAAGGCCGCTTGCCTTCTTCATCGCTTGGCGATAAAGCTGAACAGCAACACACTCAGCACGATCAGGCTGATAACTGTGTAGAGTTTGTCGCGGAGAAGCGCAAAACCCACCACTCCAAAGACCACGCGGCATACCGGGGTTGCGATGAGCAGCAGAAGACCGAAGCCCATAATGCCGCGTGGATCAAGATGTGCAGCGCTGGCGACGATGCCGCCGATGGTAGTCGTTGCCGGCGTGGCAGCGTGGAAGTGCTCGTAGTCGCGCAGCGAGCCGCCGTTTTGCGCCAGGTACAAAACGCCGCCAAAGAGCACCACCAGAGCCGCGACCGTAACGCCGATTTGCAGCATGCGGCCCATAGCCATCTCAAGGCCGTGTTCTTTTTCGCCTGACACTCACAGCCTCCCCGTAATGCCGTTGTAGATCATCTCCGCGCCAAGTGCGACGATGACCACTGCGAACCCAAGCCTGATCGTTTTGACCTCAGTGCGCGCCAGTACACGCGCGCCGACGAGCGAGCCGACAAGAACGCCAAGCATCACAGGCATGGCCAGCGAAGGCAGAACATATCCGCGGCTAAGATAGATGCCCGCGCTTGCGGCTGCAGTTACGCCGATCATAAAGTTGCTGGTAGTCGTCGAAACTTTGAAGGGCAACTTCATTGCGTAGTCCATGGCCAGTACTTTGACTGCGCCTGACCCTATGCCCAGCAGCCCGGAAAGCGTTCCCGCTCCAAACATGATGCCGAATGCCGCTGGAACATGCGCAGCCACGTACTCGTGTTCAACACCGTTATCAGGGTAGCTGCCTTTCAGATTCAGGCGCAGCGCAAGCGGATCGGACGCGCTGTCTTGCGGCACGTCTTGTAGCTTATGCAGCGAGGCCCACGCTGAATACAACAGCACCACGCCAAAAATAACGCCGATCCAGTTACCTGAGACCTTGGCAGTGAGATACGCGCCGAGAAGCGCGCCCAGCGTTGTGGCCACCTCTAGAAACATGCCGATGCGGATGTTCGAGTAGCCCTCGCGCACGTAAGCGGCGGCCGCGCCGGATGATGTAGCTATGACAGATACCAGCGATGCTCCAAGCGCGTAGTGGATATCCACTTTAAACAGAAGGCAAAGCACCGGAATGATGACCACGCCGCCGCCGAGCCCTGTCATTGCGCCCAGAAAGCCGGCCAGTAGAGACGTGCCAAACACGGCCAGCGAAAAAAGAAGAACACTCACTTAGACAGGATAAATGCCAAATCCAGCTGTCAGCTTTCAGCCTTCAGCTGTAAGCCAAAAGCAAATCACTAAATTGAACCGCCGTTGCTGAAAGCTGATAGCTGATAGCTGGAAGCTGTTCTCAATTAGCCGCCTGCGATGGCGCCAATAATGAGCAGCGGCTCGCGTCCGTTAACAACGTCAACGGGCAGCGCCACGTCCATACCGTCGTTGGAAAGATCTTCCTGGCAGGCAAAGAAGCGCAGAAACGCGCGTCGCTTCCCTGTATCGTATTCGCGAATGGTTCCGCGCAACATGGGGTAAGCGGCCTCGAGCGCATCAAGAACGCGCCCGATGGTGATGGGCGCCGCGACTTCGAGCGAAATTTCAGGTCCAACCCCGGCAAGATTGCGAAGATGAAATGGCAAGACCACGCGGATCGAGTGCCGATCCGCGCCGCCCTGCGTTGTTGGTTCACTCATTTGAGTGTCTGCACCTCAACCGAAAGCACGGACGGAAGATTCTCCACAATCGGTGTCCATGTATCGCCGGAGTCGGGGGAAACGTACACCTGGCCGCCGGTGGTGCCAAAGTACACGCCACACTTGTCCAGCGAGTCGACCGCCATGGCATCGCGCAGCACATTAACGTAGCAATCCTTTTGCGGCAGGCCCTTTTCAAGCGCCTCCCACTCGTTGCCTCCGCTGCGGCTGCGGAACACGCGCAACTTGCCATCGATCGGGAAATGCTCTGAGTCGCTCTTGATGGGCACAACGTAGACGGTTTCAGGCTCGTGGGCGTGCACATCGATCACAAAGCCGAAATCTGTCGGCAAATTGCCGCTGATCTCGCGCCAGTTGTCGCCGGCATCGTCGCTGCGCATCACGTCCCAGTGCTTTTGCATAAAGAGCACGTCTGGCCGCGACGGGTTCATGGCAACGTGGTGAACGCAGTGTCCAGTCTCTGCATTGGGATCGGGAATGAACTGCGACTTCAGCCCCTTGTTGATCGGCTTCCACATTTTGCCGCCGTCGTCGGTGCGAAACGCGCCGGCAGCGGAAATGGCAATGTAAATCCGGTCGGGGTTGCTGGGGTCCAGGATCACGGTGTGCAAACACATGCCGCCGGCGCCCGGTTGCCACATGGGACCCGTGCCGTGGCCGCGCAGTCCGGAGAGTTCGTGCCAGCTCTCGCCGCTGTCGGTCGATTTAAACAGCGCCGCATCTTCAATTCCGGCAAACACGGTGTTGGGGTCGGTGAGGGAGGGCTCAAAGTGCCAAACTCGTTTGAATTCCCAGGGGTGCTGGGTGCCGTCGTACCATTGGTGCGTCGTCAGAGGCTTGCCGCTTTCAGGCGATACATCGTAGGCAAAACGATTGCTTGGCTTTGGAGGCCAAGTGTCTGCGGGCTTTTCGCCCACGGGAACACCCGGTTGCAGCCACGTTTTGCCGCCGTCGTCAGACCGTTGCACCACCTGGCCAAACCATCCACTGGTTTGCGAAGCGTAAATGCGATTGGGGTCAACCGGCGAGCCTTTCAGGTGATAGATCTCCCAGCCCGCAAAAAACGGGCCGTCTACAGTCCAACTATTGCGTTTACCATCCGCGCTCAGAATGAACGCGCCTTTCTTGGTGCCTACCAGAACGCGAACACCGCTCATAAACCAGCTATCCTCCTGGGGGATTCTGGGCTCAGCCGCGGCAGCATTCGAAGCTGTGGCCCGGTGGGCGGGGAAGACCCGCTCAGCGCATTCTTTCCGATTTACCTTGCGAAATGCAAGTGAAAATTGTTCAAGATATCTTGTAAGTCGCCGTTAAAATAATGAGAACCTCTTTATTCCCTAAACCCCGCGCACCTGGGTGCGGAAAGTTAGCTTTATTAATTAGTTATTACTCCGAGGTCCAGATGGCCTTCTCCCGGCGTGGTGTGACATGTAGCGGCTTGCAGTCGCTGCGAGCGCACGCTTGGGTATACATGGCCGTTTTAGTGGCGTTGGCCAGCCCGCAAGTCATCGGGGCACAGGTCGCCAATCGCCTCCCGCAAAGCATCGACACAACGCGCACGTTTGTCTTGCAAAACCATCACCCGCAATGGGCAAGCGCGGCTAACAGCGTCGGGGCCGTTCCCGCGGATGCCCCGCTCAATCAATTCACGCTGGTGCTTTCGCGCTCCGCCGCCCAAGAGCAGGCATTTGAGCAGTTGTTGGCCGACCAGCAGAACCCTGCGTCTCCTGAATACCATCATTGGCTCACGCCGCTAGAGGTGGGCTCGCGCTTCGGCGTGTCTGATGCTGATGTGGCAGCGATCGAAGGCTGGCTGCAGTCGCAGGGGCTACATGTGAACTGGGTTTCAGCAAGCCGCATTTTCGTGGGTTTCGGAGGCTCCGCAGCCAATGTTGGCCGCGCCTTCGGAACCGAACTACGCTACTACAACGTGAACGGCGCGCGGCGCATGTCTGTGGCGGCTGATCCAGTAATTCCGCGGACGTTAGTTCCGGTTATAGGATCCATTCGCGGACTTTACGACATTGATGACAGGCCGGCCGTGCGGTCTTCGATTGCTCAGTCGGTGACGCCGGAGTTGAGCCTTTCAAACGGCACCCATTTCGTTACTCCAAAAGATTTCGCCACCATTTACGATGTGCCCGCGGCCTACACGGGAGCGGGTGTCACAGTAGGCATTGTGAGCTGGTCGCGAACCAATTTTGCAGATTTCGCCAACTTCAGGTCCAAGACGGGAACGAGCTTTCAAAATCCGACCGAAATTGTTCCGACGGCTTTCGGCGGAATCGATCCCGGCCCTGCCTACACTACTCAGCAGTCGTGCAGTACCTGTCTTGATGGGCAGACTGAAGCAACACTCGATGTTGAGCGCGTAGGCAGCACCGCACAGGACGCCAACATTCTGCTGATGGTTTCCTCGTCGTCCGGCAGCGGCGGAGGCATTGGCGCGGACGCTCAGTACCTGGTCAATACCGATCCTGTTCCGGCGCAAGTGATGTCCATCAGCTTTGGAGGCTGCGAAGCAAACGCGGGGCCCTCTGGTGTTGCCTACTGGAACTCAATATTTCAGCAAGCTGCCGGGGAAGGCATTTCGGTTTTCGTATCGTCTGGGGACTCCGGCGCAGCCGGCTGCGATGTGGCCTTTTCGGCGCCGCCGTCTTCCCCTGGGGCAAACAGTCCCAACTATATTTGTTCGTCGCAATACGCCACATGCATGGGCGGAACACAATTCAACGACTCGAGCGGCGCTTCAACCTACTGGAACTCAGGCAACAGCACCGGATTCGCATCGGCAATCAACTACATTCCTGAGGGCGGATGGAACGAGTCAACGCCGACTTCGGTTGCGGCATCGGGCGGTGGGGTTAGCCGCGTGATTCCTACACCGTGGTGGCAGACTGGAACAGGTGTGCCTCCCGAACGAACGGGCCGCTATACGCCGGATTTATCGTTCACCTCCGCGGGACATGACGGCTACTTCGGCTGCATGGCAGCCAGCGGCGGAAGCTGTGCGGGATCGCCCTTCAACTTTATCGCGTTCGAAGGAACCTCTGCGACCGCACCTGGAATGGCGGGAATTGCAGCATTGCTCGACCAAAGGCTCGGCTCTGCGCAGGGCAATCTGAATCCCGAAATCTACGCGATTGCAGTCAGCAATCCCACCGCTTTCCACGACGTGACTGTGGAGACCAGCGGCGTTGCCGATTGCCATGTGAACACGGCCAGCATGTGCAACAACAGCATTCCCCCACCGGCTGGCCGCTCTAAAGGGCAAGTGGGATACCTGGTGGGCGTTGGCTACGACGAAGTCACCGGGCTTGGCTCGCTTGACGTGGACGCGTTTCTGAATAGCATCGCCGCTCCGCCCACCATCAAGATTCTGGCCACTCCTTCAAGCCTGACGTTTCCAACGGAGTTTCTCGGCTATTCAGCAACGGCGCTGTTAGCCATTCAAAATTCCGGCTCGACTACGCTGAATGCGCTTGCAATTTCGATTGATGGAGCCAATGCCGGGGATTTCAGCCAGACAAGCGATTGCCAGTCTTCGCTGAATGCCGGCGGCGGATGCACGATCCAGGTTACGTTTAAACCGACTGCCGCAGGATCGCGGACCGCCGGCCTGACGATTACGTCGAGCAATGCATCGAATTCTCCTCAATCGGTGCCACTGACTGGCACGGGATCAAATACGCTGCTGGTTCCCTCAATGTTTGCGCACGCCTCGCCAACCACCGCAACCACAGCCCAGCAGGTAACGGTGTCGATATCGGCGGTGCATCCTGAAGCTCAATATCCGACCCCTACGGGCTCAGTACAGTTAACCTCGGGCGGTTATATTTCGTCGCCTGTGGTGCTCATAAGTGGCAATGCCACAATAAATATTCCCGCAGGGGCGCTACCCCTCGGAACCGATGTATTGGCAGCTACCTATACGCCTGATTCGGCGAGTTCGTCGCTCTACCAAAGCACAACTGCGAACGCAACCGTCACCGTCAATCCGATTACCAAGTTGACGCCGACATTAATGGTCACGCCCACGCCTGCAAACCTGACGACCGTCCAGACGTTGAGTGTTGCTGTCGCGGTAAGTGGAGGCAGTGGGAATCCGGCGCCGACTGGCACTGTGAAGCTGGCAAGCGGCAGCTATTCTTCCGCTCCGATTGCGCTGAGCAATGGCAACGCCACCATTAATATTTCCGCGGGCACATTGGCGGTGGGTAGCGACCAGCTAATCGCTACCTACACACCGGACTCGTCAAGCTCGGGAATATACAACTCTGCAACTGGAACGAATAGTGTAACCGTGCTGACTGCGCCGGTCGGGAGCTTTGCAATCAGCGGCACAGCATTGACGATCAATTCTGGAGCGAACGCCGGAAACGCCTCCACCATTACCGTAACGCCCTTGAATGGCTTCACGGGGCCCGTTGCATTGACCGCCATTATTAGCGCGAGTCCAACGGGCGCTGCGAACCTGCCCACACTCAGTTTTGGATCGACAACGCCTGTGAACATTGCAGGTGCTACCGCGGGCACGGCAACCCTGACAGTAGCAACCAATTCAAGCCAGCAGGGATCGTGCACCGCAAGCAGTCAACCGCCGCACGGCCTTAACTGGTATTCCGGTGGCGGCAGCATTCTGGCATGTTTGCTGCTCTTCGGCATAGGGCCGCGCCGACGCCGTTTCCGCACAGCCCTGGGCATGCTTGCGCTGCTTGTTGCTCTCACTGGTGGAATGCTTGCTTGTGGCAGCATCCCAAAAGCTGCGTGCACCAATACTACGATTCCGGGAACGACTGCAGGCAATTACACCGTGACGGTGACCGGCACATCGGGCAGTAATACGGCCAGCGGCATAGTCACTCTCACGGTGCAATAGGCCGCACAATATGTAGGCCGCGCCCTCGACGAAGCGCGGCCACTATTTTTGTGCGGCTCTAACTCCTATCGCGGTGTAACGCTCATACGCACTGGGCCCAGCAGGCCTGAAGGCAGAAGCGCTGAATCCGCCTTGTATGGCGCAAAGTCAGTGAAGGTGTACTTCCTCACGGCGTAAGGTTGCTGATCGCCGATCAGACGGTTGACCCATAAGTTCGTAATTTGGATGAGGAGCGTGTTGCTTCCGGGCCTGAGAGCTTCCGTCACATCCACTTTGAACGGCGTCTTCCAAAGAATGCCGAAGTACTTGCCGTTGACCGCCACTTCCGCTACTTCTTTCACATCGCCAAGATCGAGCCAGTAGTGCGCGCCCGCATTAATTTCCGCTTCAGGCATATTGAATGTGCGCGAATACGTTGCGGTTCCGGAGAAGTAGCGGATACCATCGTTCGCGTTCTCGCTCCATGAAACCAATCGATCGAAATCCGTCGATTCTGGCGCGCCGCGGCCTGGTTGAAAACTTACATTCCAATTGCTGTTCAATGTTTCATCGAGCGACGAAAGCTGCGTCTCCGCAGGCTCCGGCAGTTCGAGAGAAGTTTCCGTTGCCGGTTTGATGAAGGCGACAAAAGTCGATCCGTTCGGGTCGAGTTGCAGAGGAATAGTTGTACGGCCCTCCGCAACTTTGTAAGCGATAGCCGTTGCTTTGCCCGTCGCCGGGTCCCACAACTCGGGCGTCTTGCCTTCGACATTAAACGTAGCATCAACCCGTTCGGCACGGTCGTTGCGGTTATCGACAAAATATATTTCACCGTCGCCGAGCTTGCGATGCACAAACATCAGATTCGTGTCGGCGGCAGACTTGCTGTACTCGAAGTCCTGCGGAGTGTCGAGCGCCTTGAGCACTTCGTTTGCAGACATGCCAACATAAACGCGCCCTTTGCCAAGCTTGTGCACGGTGCCCGCAAGCGGCGTTCCCCGACCGAAAAGCCTGTCAGCGAGTTTGTGAAAACGCACTTCATCGTCAGCGAGGCTAGGTGAATCGATCGGTTTGTTGCCAACGATAACCGCGCCCTGGCGCGCCAGGCTTGCGAGTTGTTCAAGCACAGGCAGCGTCATGCGCTGACTGCGGCCGCCCAAATAAAGAATGCGATAACTGGTGCCGCCGGGTGTAACCAGTCTTCCGTCAGAGAACGTGAGATGATTCAAAATCACATCGCTGTTGACGAAGTCGAATGCGTATCCTTCAGGCAAGTCTTGCGCAGCCTTCCAACCAAAAACGGCGGTTAACGGGCCTTCCTCCCCGTAGAAGTACGCTACGTCCGCATAGAAATGGCCTTGCTGCAGCAGATATGAGCAACGTGCCAGATAATCGACCCACGGCGTTGCTTCACTGGCCCAGGTATCGTTGCGATTGAACCAGAGTCCGTACGGCCCGAGCGTGAGGCCGGGGGCCATGTCGACAAGTGGCTGATGCGAAGACTCATGAATCTGAAAGCGATTCACGCCCAGCGCAAATTCAAGGTCAGCAACCGTCTTAAGATTGTTAGGCGAGAATGACCATGCGGGACCGCGTGAGGTCATTGATTCCGCTCCAACAATATTTTGTCCGTAGATGTGCGCGACGGATGCCGCACCGCGCAGATCGGCCAGATAAGAAGCTTCAGGCCCAGATTCTCCGGCCCACGTCCACATGGCGCCCATGGGGATGTCGGTCTTGCTGCGCATCTCCATATCGTCGCCGAGCGACGGACGATGTTGCTCCAATGCTTCACCGTAATAGTTGAGACCGTGCGCGTGCAATTCTTCAGCGATCGCGCCGTAATGATTCTCCGCCAGAAGCTGGCCGATAGTGCGGCGAAAATCCCAAAGAAAGCGATCTGTATCGGCGGCGCTTTTGATGACCACACCGGTCAGCGCGGGTAGCCATGGGCGCGCATCGTAGCCGCGGCGCTTCTGAAACTCATCCAGCATGTTGTCGGTCCAGTTTTGCGGGCCCACTTCGATGCTGTCCGTCAGCATGAAGGAGATCCCGTCCTTGCCCATCTTGCTGTCGCCCACCGTATCGGCGTACATCTTCAGATAGCCGTCAACATAGTTCTTGACGTATTCGCGATTGAACTTGTCGACCTCAAGTCCAGTGGCTTCGGCAGGCGCGGGTCCATTCTCATGCCCGGTAAGCGAATAGCCGATGCGCAGGATCACCCATTTGCCTGCGGGCGGCGTCCAGTCCAGCCGTCCGTCAGGCTGCATTTTGCCGGTCAGGTCCACCACGTCCTGCTGCGCGACGATGGATTCGGGCGCAACATTCGGATCTGTGATGGCAAAAAAGTCTCTCGCATTGGCGTAGCCCGCACGTTTTTCAAATTGATTCACGCGCGCGCCGCTGGAGAACACCGCTTCAGTAATGCGCTGCTTTCCGGCGCTTTTGGGAAACACGATCCGTAAGTAGCGCGCCGTAACAGCATTGAAAGAAACAGTACGCTGCACCAGGCTGCTAAATGGAATGTCGGCGATCTTGTGGAACTCCGTACCGTCGTCGCTGGATTCAATCCATGGCGGAACGTTATTCGAATCGTGATCGAAGACGCTAATGATGCCATCGAGATCGGCCAGCGTCAACGCCTGGATCTTCTGCGGATGGCCATAATCGAATTGCAGCCACGACTCACCGGGCTGCTGTGCGGATGCAAGCTCGAGCGCGACAGTATTCACATCTCCATCAGACAAGGCGGCGACGTTCGGTGAACCAGAGCTCGCCGTGATCTGCGGGTTCAGCTCCGCCTGCGTCTTGTCGTCGTCGGGAATTTTGTACGCCACTACCGTCACATCGCCGTAGTATTCCGGTGGAACTACGACTTTTCCATCGGGGCCGCGACGGCCCGGTACCTGAAAATTCTGAAATGTGCCGTCCACTTGCGGAGGATGCGGCAGCGTGCCGCTGAAGGGCTGACCACCTTCGACGCGTGTTGCGCTCCACACCATCTTCTTCATGCCCTGTGCTGCTGGAACCCACGGGCCGCCCGTTTCACTCCAGCCCGGAGAACTGGCGATGGCCACTTCCATATCGAGTCTACGTGCCGTGATGACGGCGTAATTGAACGCCTGTTTCCATTCAGGCGTCATAAAAATGAGCCGCTTGGGAACAACCTGCGGCGTAGAAATTGCGCCTTCAAAAATCGTCACTCCGCCGAGCCCGACGGAATGCATCCAATCAAGATCGAGCTTGATACCTTCCGACGCGATGTTGCCATTCATCCAGTGCCACCACACGCGCGGGCGCGCGCTGTTCGGCGGATCCTGAAAGCCGCGTAGCAATTCGTCAGCCGACGGCGCGGTTGGAGGTGCAGTCGCGGGCGATTGCGCCACAACGCCGCACATTGAAAAACACACGAAGGCCAAAACGGCAGCCACACTCGATCTGCGACTCATCATTTCAATTCGTCCTGCTCAGGTGTATCGGTCTTGCTGTTCTTCTAAAGCAGAAACCCTACAGACTGGGGCCCGCGCTATTTGTTCTTAGGTAATGCTCGCAATGCGCCCGTCGATATTCCGCCGTCTATAAGCAGCGTTTGTCCGGTCACATAGCGGCTTGATTCAGAAGCCAGAAAAACCACAGCACCGTCCAGGTCGTTCGGCTGGCCTGGGCGTCCCAGGGGAATTCGCTCGGTAAGGTAGTCGACCCAGCCCTCATCTTCATAGAGCACGCGGCTCTGCTCGGTTTTGAACCAGCCGGGCGCAAGACAATTCACTGTCACGCCGTATTTACCCCAGTCTGCGGCAAGACTCATCGTCAATTGGCGAATGCCGCCACGGCTTGCGCCGTACGGCGCCAGGCCCGCATAACCTGCAACGCAAGTAACGGAGCCGATGTTGATGATGCGGCCGTATCCTCTCGCGGTCATGCCGCGGGCAATGCCCTGCGCAACAAAAAAACTGCCGCGAAGATTTGTGTCCAGAACAGTGTTCCAATCGTCCCATGTAACTTCAAGCGCCAGCTTGCGGCGATTGCAGCCGGCGTTGTTCACAAGAATGTGAATCTGCCCGAAGGCAGCTTCAGCATCGCTCACCATCTTGTCGATGCTTTGCTCATCTGTAACGTCGAGCTCAAGCGATACCACGCGACGGCCGAGCGCCCTGATCTCTTTCTCGAACCCAGCAAGTGAGTCGAGCGTGCGGCTGGTGATGATGAGGTCTGCGCCGGCCCTGGCCAGCGCCCGCGCAAGATATTGACCCAGCCCGCGGCTGGTTCCGGTAACAATGGCAACCTGGCCACCAAGATCGAAAAGTGCGTCGCTCATTAAACCCTCGGGGAAAGCACGATCTTCATAAGATTGGGCTCGCGCGAATGAAGACGGTCAAACCAGCGCGGTCCTTCTTCAAGGCTCGCTACGGCGGTAATGAGTGGCTTGACTTTGATTTTGCCTGCGGCAATCAGCTCGATCGCCTCAGGATATTCGCCTGAAGATGCGCAGGAGCCCTGCAGCTTGAGCTGCTTCACAACCACTTTCTGCAGCGGCAACTTGACTTCAGGCGAAACATTACCGATGAGAGTGACGGTGCCGCCTTTGCGCGCACAGTCGATCGCACTGGCTACTGTCTGATTCAGTCCCACAGCTTCAAGCGCAACGTCAACGCCGCGACCATTCGTGAGCCGTTTGATTTCCGTCAGAAGCTCAGCGCCGGAGCAATGCAGAATTTCATCCGCGCCAATCTGGCGAGCAAGATTCAGTCGCGACTCGTCAACATCTGAAATAAAAACGCGCGCGCACCCCGCTGCCTTGGCTGCTTGGAGCGTGAGCAGGCCGATCATGCCGGCTCCGATGACGAGCGCCGTCTCGCCGCCAACGATGGGCGACACTTTTACCCCGTGCATGGCGACGGAAACTGCTTCGAGCATCGCTGCTTCTTCAAATGGAAAATCTGCAGGCAGCGGATACATAATGCGATCCGGGATGACCACGTACTCGGCAAAAGCGCCGTGACGACGATAATTTCCCTCGGAGACGCCGATCACTTCGCGGTTATCGCAGAGATTTATCTGGCCGTTTTTGCAGTACGGGCACTCGCCGCAATAAACAGTCGAGTCGAATGTGACGCGATCGCCCTTGGCAAACCGTGTGACGCCCTCGCCAACAGCTTCGACTGATCCAGCGGCTTCGTGTCCCATTACGATGGGCGGAATGCGCCGGCCGGTTGAACCATCAAGGCCGTGTACGTCGCTGCCGCAGATGCCGCAGGCTTCAACGCGCACCAGCACTTCGCCAGGGCCGGCGTTGGGCCGTGGCATATCGGTTATTTCAAGGTGGTTGTATTCAGTAAGGAGCAGCGACTTCATTTTTTTTTTTGAAATCCTCAGGTAGTTCAGATTTTAAATGGCAGACCTAAACGTCGCATAACTTCACAGCCGCACGCAGGCTGCTCATGGGATCGCGCACCGGCAAAAATTCATGCGCAACGTAACCTTTGTACCCCGTTTCAACAATGGCCCTCATCACGCCGTCCCACTGAACTTCCTGCGTTTCATCAAGTTCGTGACGGCCTGGTACGCCACCCGTATGGAAGTGGCCGATCCATGCAATATTCTTCTTGATCGTGGCGATCAGGTCACCTTCCATAATTTGCATGTGATAGATGTCGTACAGTAGCTTCACGTTTGGCGAATTTACTTCTTCTACGACGCGCACACCCCATGCGATGTGATCGCACATATAGTCGGGGTGATTCACTTTGCTATTCAGCAATTCAAGACAGATGACCACGCCATTGTCTTCAGCAATTTTCTTGACGCGATTGAGCCCGGCAATCGTGTTGCGCGCGCCTTCATCGTCTGGCATGCCTTTGCGGTTACCGGAGAAGGTAATGACATTCGGAATACCCGCTTTGGCCGCAAGAGGAATGTTGGTTCTTAGCGCGGTTTCAATTGTGGCGTGATGCTCGGTGCGGTTCATCGCCTCCGGTATCGTGCCCGCATCCGCGTAGCCCATGGTGCAGATGAGTCCGTGACGGCGCGGCACTTCGTATTCATCGGGATTGAGCAAGTCAATGCCGAACAGTCCCATCTGTGCAGCAGCAGCGCATAGATCGTCAATCGGCATCTTCTGGTAGCACCAGCGACAGACACTCTGGCGGACGCGCTTCTTCGTCGCCGCTGCATCTTCCGCATTCGCAATGCTCGGCCAGGATGCAAGCGCTGAAACCGCCAGGCCCGACTTGAGAGCCGTGCGACGACTGATCTTTCCGTTGCTCATGATCCCCTTTCGGATACGTTGCCGTTTAGAACTTGCCCATGCGCACGCGCACTACTGTTGGTTGCGTGTGGAACGAAATACCGCGGTCAACTTCATCGCCATTTAAAAGCCGCTTGGCCTTCCACTCGCCGTTGACGTAGCCGCCTTCTTCCGCAGTAAGAACTTGCGAACGAATGAACGGAAGTTGACCCGGCACATGAAAGCGAATACTCGAGTCAAATCCCACGATCAGAAATTCGTCGGGGCCAATGCGCGCAATCAGCGCTACTCCGTGCGCGTCTTTGGTGCCCGGAGCCTTGCGCCCATCCTGCTGCGGGAAACCGAACATCACCGTAGCCTGCCACTCGCCGAAATCCAATTCCTGCTCGGCCTGCCCAGGCTCCTCGACGGCGGTCTTGAGCTTGCCATCGAATTCGAGCGACGCAATCTCGCGATTCATCGGCGCAAAGAGCTCAAAGTTGCGAGCGTGCGCTGACCACGGCTCGTTGCCCAGAATGTTCCAGCCGGTTCGATCGACTCCGAACGGCGAAAATCCAAGCGTGCCGCTGCCTAATGCGTAAAAAAAGAATTTCGCGAAAGCGTCGTTGCGACCTGTCTCTGGAATCATCAGCGGATTATCGGACCGCGCATAGGCATGAATAGTGTCGCGGTATTCAGTCGAGTCGCTGGTGTAAATGTCTGGTGCGATCATGTCAATCGCAGGGGCCAGCGCACGCCACAAGCCAACCCAGCGCTGCACTGCCCCGCCGCTTGGATACTGTATGCCAGGTAAAAACACCTGTCGCTGTGGCAACTCGGTGGTCACATGACTCAGCCACGCGTTCATGTAGCACGGAATATCGAATTCTTTTTTACCGGCGGCAGCGATCTCATTGATGTACTTGGCTTGGTGGTAGATCTGAAAAACCTCGTCCGCATCTGCGCCAAATACCTGGCTCCAGGTGCCGGGCTGCTTGCTCGCCGCGGTCAGCAAGTCGGCAGGAACTTTGCCCGCAAACTCGCGGTTCGATTCCGCGGAGAAATCGCGCACGCTTCCAATGCCGCCCGACTCGTTCTCAACCTGCACCAGCAGAATCGTGTGCTGATCGCTGTCAATCTGTTTCAAGTGGCGCATCAGCGCAGTGTAGGCGGCCTTGTCCGCTTCCAGAGTTGCGCGAGAGTTGGCAGAAAGCACATCAAGAGGAACACCGTCGGGACGAATCATGCGCGGAAAGCGCTTCGTGTCAGTCTTGACCCAGACCGGCGCATACTGCATGTTGCCGTTCTTCCACGTGCCAAACCACAACAGGATGACGTGCAGATTGTGCGCCCGCGCGCCTTCAATCAGCTGATCGACATTGCCAAAATCGAAATGCCCTTCCTGCGCCTCTATCTGCTCCCAGTAAGCGGGAGCTTCGACGGTATTTGCGTGCAGCGCTGCCATCGATTCCCACACCTGCTGTAGTTCGCTGGGCCAGGCACTGGAGTTGTGAATCTGGCCGCCGAGTACGAGATAGGGACGACCCTCCACCATCAGGGCATAACGACCATCCTTCTTTTCAATTCGGGGAGCTTCAACTGCAAAAGCGGAATTGATAGCGAAGAAGAAGATGAGAACAGCGAGAAGAAAGGAACCTGGGGTCTTGCGCATTGCAGAATTACCTCGCAACAAATCTAATTACAAATGCCCGCTCCCGCAACATGCGAATGACACTTGTTCGCACGCGCACGCACAGCAAGTGACTAAGCTGCGCGTTTCCGTATTGAAGTTGTAATGGTTGGATAAGGTGGCGAGATTAGAAAGTGAAGGCCAGACCGCCGCGAATGCCGCGCTGCTGCTCGGCAAATATCAGCATCGAGCCGTCTTTCATCAGGTAGGGGCAGTAGCCTTGTGCCAGCAGATTCTGCACATCGAGCAACGCTTCAACGCCGCTTGATCCGTCTCGATTGCTGTGCAGAGTCTGGCGAAGTCGGACATTCAGGTAAGGTGAGATAGCCTCCATTGCGTACGGAGCCACCTCAGTTATAGTGTCCTCGGGCTGCCAGCGATAGCTCGCGCGCCACTTTGTGCCGGTTCCTTCCAGCGTGCCTGAAAGCGAAATTGAATAAGATTCAGCGCGACGCTGCCGCGCTGCCGCTAAGGCCTGCGATATGGCCACCGGGTGCGGCAGGGCCCGCATAGCAAGCGCGCCGCCGTTGGCATAGCTGACCCGCACCTGATTTCCCCGTGGCAAACGATGCTGAACGCTGGCGACCACTCCCTGTGTTGAATAGTTCGGCCCAGCCGCGCGCATCAAGTTGCCGGTGCTGTCAAAGAGCGCCTGACCGTATGCCGCCGCAGCGTTTCCCCTGGCTTCTACGATGGGATTCTTGACGGTATCGGAGAAGAAGACGACCGACATGGCCCCATTGTCCATCGTGCGGCTCCAGCCAATCTCATGGTGCATGCCACGCTCTAAAACCAGGTTGCCGTCGCGGATCGACATGGCGGGCAGCCAGGCCTGGGCGCGAGTATTGTCGCCCCTCACTGCCCCTGGAACCGCTGTAGCCATCCGATAGCCGACCGACGAATTACTCCCGTGCCAGGTCATTGCGGCATTGGGCAGCGCCGCCATCACCGTGCTGGGCGCTTGTGCGTTCATACGCCCGATTACCTGCGTTGACCCGGCCTCGAGGTCAAACTCGTCGCCAAGATGCATCGACTCCCAAGCACTTATTGCGGCTTCGTTGGTGCCCCCGTCGCCGTCTGGGCCATTCACATCTGGACTGATGGAAATTGCAGCGACTGACTGAACCGATCCGGCAAAACCAAGATCCTGGCGGAAGCCGAGCATCGATTCCATGGCGCCATCGGTATTGGGAGCGAAATCGACGCGAGCCAACAGTTCGCGGCTGTTGGAGGGCGTGTTCTCAAGGGTTGCGGAAATACGTTCGCCGCTCTCGCCAAAGGTTCCTGCCTGGCCGGTCGCCATCAGGCGCGCTTTGAGCTTGGGCGTGCTGCCGGGGCCATCGGATACGACGACCAAAGGACCGTCTTCAAGCCAGCGCAGCAAAGGACGGTTCTCAGCAGAGCGAAGCGTCCACTCCCAGTCGTCCTGCTGGCTGTTGCCCACGCGGGGCTGTGCAGGAAGCCACTGCATCACTTCGTACAGCGTGTTCAGCGTTAGATCAACGATTGTTCCGGTGCGGACACGCACATTCTCGCGAAGCGCCGGCAGATAAGACATGCCCATCGCTTTTACCGAGTAGTGTCCTGGAAAAAGTGAAGCGAATTTAAAGCGGCCAGTTGCGTCAGTGTAGACGGTGGCAACTACGGTCAGATCCGGGCGCAGCAACTGCACCTCGGCGCCAATCTGCGGTGTACCCGCCGAATTGCGCACAAGCCCCGATACCGTTGCAGTTGTCGCCCCGCACATGGGAACGACGACAAGTGCAATCAGCATCGCAAATCCGGCGAAATGGGCTTTACGCATCGTCACTTATTCCTGTGATCCAGCGTCATCCCTGGCAAACTTACAGCAAGCACTACCTGCGCGGTTCGCAAAATCTCAGGTCCTGCTAAAGTCCGCGCAAGAATCACTTCTATTCGACGACAAAAGGAGCCGATTGCGCAATCTCTTGTTTTGAAATTGCGTCATTAATTTTCACCGTCACCTTGTATTTGCCAGGCTGCAGGCCGGCGATCGGGAGCGTTTTCTCGACCGTCAGCTCATCGCTATGCGAACCTAAGTCCTTTGATTCAAGCTCTTTCGTCAAAATCACTGTCCCGCTGGCGGCATCGGCAATTTCGTAGGTGACTTTGGCGGAATTACTCTTAGTGGCTTCGTCGATACCAAGGTTGTAGAACTGCATCCAGAAGTTAAGGGTCTGGTTCCGCGCCCGGTTAAAACTCACCGGCGTTGCAGGGTTGGCGGCCACCCGCGGTCGGACAAAATCACCGCCGATAATAAAGTTGCCGCTGCCAATTTGCCGCGATGAAACAGGATGCATTTCATCGGCCAGGATCAGAGATGACGCGCCCAGTTTCTCATCGTGATAAGTGGGAACATCAATGCCGCGTCCATACAGCCCAATGTGATCCGGGTTGTTGACGTCCTTGATGGCAATATCCAGCCGGTACAAACCCGGTACCAGAGGAAGCGCCTTCCAATAAATTGATGACATTTCGAGCTTCTGCTGCAACAGTTCAGCCGGCTGGTTGATCTCGACTGTATCTTCCTGCGTCTGAACGGTTTTGCCGGTAATCGTGGTCACCCGGATGAGGATGTTCACCAGGCCGCGTGAAACGCCGTCCTTGGTCTGGAAAGTGATGTCGCGATTCTTGATCTGCAAGGTGATGGGCACCATGTCCATGCCCTCGGTCACCTTGATAAAGTCCGTGCGTACATCGAACGGGAACACCGGCCCTGTAAGCAGCTTGTGCTCGGAAACAAATGCATTCAAGTCCTTGAACTTAATCGGTGGCGGAGCAAAAACCTTGGCCATCAGTTCAATGCGGTCAAATTCCTTGCTTTGCGCGCCGTCGCCCATCGGGCCCGCGCCCAGGCGCTCGATTCCGCCGCCCTTAAAGCGATCGGACTTATCCTTGTGGTTCATTTCTTCCCACTGGGTAAGGCCGGCTCCCGGCACCATCAGCAGTGCATCTTTCTCGCCGCGATCGATGGTGAAGTGGTAATCACCGCATTGGCAGGTATCAACGAATTCAAGATTGACGTTTTCGCCGATGCCCTCGATATAGCGGTAGTGCCAGATCTCGAATGGGAAGGTGGAGGTGCTGCCGCCGCCTTCATCCTGCGGCCGCTGATATGTGCCGCCCGATGCATGCGATTCAATGTCGTCGGGCTTGCCGAAAGAAATATAAATATGGCCGCGATCAGTTCTCCAGCCGGGCTTGCCGGCGGCAAAGTGGTCGTTCGCATATTGAATGCGGCGGTAGTGCTCCTCGCGAAACTCGTTTTCAGGGGAATCCGGGTTGGGGTTGCGGCGCTGCCAGAATGCCTCGATAAACGAATCGCGCTCTTCATCGTTGCTGAGCGTCAAAAAGGCCTTTCGCTCATCGTCGCTGATAATGTAAGCGACCTCCTGGTTCAGCCAGGTCTTGTAGGTCCCTTTTAACTCGTTGCGGAGATCTCTCTGGGCCTTATAGCGCTCTTTGTCGCTGCGTTGGCGTTTGCGCGGATCGTAATCCGGATCGTTGGTGTCCTGCTGGCTCTTGTTGGCAGTTGTCCCTGCATCCTGAGCTTTCAGGTGCGGTGTGCGGAGCAGAACTAACCCACTCCCCATGAGTAGGATGAATAGAAAACGTCGACCGATAAACGCCATTGCCTTAAATACTCCTGCGATCCCCTATTTTACGGGTGTGGAAGGCCCCCGGCAACACCCATCCTGGGCTGGCTGCCGATTGGACGCGCAATTTCACCGAATGTAAGCCGGGAATCCTCTGGAAGCGGCATAGAATGTTGAGCAAAGGGCGAAAGTTCAGAAACCCTATCAGTTGTTCAAACGTCCATTAGAACAGCGCAATCTTAGACACCCTGGGCAATGTGGTCTCCATCGCCGGGGAGTTTTTCCCGATCGCGAGCTTACGCATCAACGACCGTCACCCGGCGGGAACCGGAATTGGCGCTTTTGCGTACACTGAGAAGAGACAATCGGAGCACGCGTCATACTCATGAAGAAAATCATTTTTATCGTTATTGGAGTCCTTGTTGCGGGTGGCCTTGTTGCGGCAATGGTGTACAAACAGCAGTCGGGTTATACCAAGGTGCTCACGGCCACGGTAGTAAGGCAGGATTTGTCTGCCGTGGTAAGCGGAACCGGCCAGATCAAGCCCAAGACTTACGTGAATCTGGGCGCCACTGCCATGGGCCGCGTCACACACTTGTATGTCAAGGAAGGCGACCGCGTCACCAAGGGTGAAACAGTTGCCACTATCGAGAACGTGCAACAGCAGGCGCAGGTCAACGGCCAGCAGGCTACGATTTCCGCCGCTCGCACCGACATTGCGTCTTATGTCGCCAACGAAAAAACCTCGGAAGCCAATCTGGAACACGCCAAGGCTGACCTCGAGCAGAAGAAACTCGACTGGGACCGCGCACAGGCGCTGTACAAAGATGGAATCCTGGCAAAGCAGGACTATGACGCAAAGAAGGCAGCTTACGACCTCTCTGTGGCGTCAGTTTCCCAGGCGCTGGCTCAGCTTAACCAGGCCAAGGCCCAAACCGACTCAGCACGTGGTCACTTGCAGGCCGCGGTGTCGACCCTTGAAGCCAACAGAGACCTGCTGAACCGCACCATGTCGATTGCGCCGTTTGACGGCATCGTGACCAACGAACCGGTCCGCGAAGGCGAAACGGTAGTTGAGGGTATCCAGAATACCGAAGGCTCGACGCTGATGACGCTCGCCGACATGAGCATCGTTACCGCCGAAGTGAAGGTGGACGAAACTGACATTGTGAACGTGCGGCTGGATCAAGCAGCCGAAGTTACTGTCGATGCCTTGCCCGGCAAGGTATTCCACGGCCATGTAACGCTGGTCGGCGACCAGGCATTGTTGCGCTCCTCCGGTATTGCCACCTCGCAATCAACCTCCGGCACTGAAGAGGCTAAGGACTTCAAGGTGGTAGTCACCATCGACGGCGACATGACCGATCTTCGACCCGGCCTGTCCTGCACGGCAAAAATCACAACGGCACACAAAACCAATGTGCTTTCGCTGCCCATTCAGGCGCTCACCATGCACGACCCGGCTATGGACAACGTGAAGAACTCCGGAAAAGTTGAAGCGGCGACCTCAGCTCCAGTAAAACCGAACCCGGTTCAGGGAGTGTTCGTTGTTCAAAAAGACAAGAAGGGCAAGCTGCGCTCCCAGTTCGTTCCCGTCACCACCGGTATTACCGGAACCACAGAAATCGAAGTACTGTCCGGACTGAGCCAGGGACAGGAAGTCGTTAGCGGACCGTATAAGGTACTCCGCGACCTGAAAGCGGGCTCACTGATCAAACGCGACACATTGAAGCCAGGTACTTCGTCAAGCAGCACCACTTAGCGGCCGGCCAAGTCAATCGCATCATAAGCAGGCCAGCAAGACGACTGTACATTCAGCCCGGCAACATACAGGGCGGGCCGGGACAAAGGATAAGATTCGGATGGCGATGAACGGCATCATAACCGAAGAGATGACGCAGACAACGGTCGTGCCCAAAGACGACATCATTGTGGTTGAGGATTTGTGGCGCACATACGACATGGGTTCGGAACAGCAGGTTCAGGCGTTGCGCGGCGTGAGCGTCCGAATCAAGCGCAATGAATACGTGGCCATCATGGGCCCTTCGGGCTCGGGTAAATCCACGCTGATGAACCTGATCGGATGCCTCGATACACCCTCAAAAGGCAAGTACTGGCTGAACGGCCAGCTCGTCAGCGAGCTCGATGACGACCAGCTTGCCAGGATTCGCAATAAGGAAATCGGCTTTGTGTTTCAGACGTTCAACCTGCTGGCCCGCGCCACTTCGCTGCACAACGTGGAACTGCCGCTGATCTACAACGGCACTCCGGCGGCAGAGCGAATTGCGCGCGCCAAAGAAGCTCTTACTGCGGTTGGACTCGAATCGCGCATGAACCACAAGCCGAATGAGCTTTCAGGCGGACAACGCCAGCGCGTGGCAGTAGCCCGTGCGCTTGTAAATCATCCTTCCATCATCCTGGCTGACGAACCGACGGGCAACCTCGATTCAAAAACCGGCGTTGAGATTATGGCCTTGTTCGACTCGCTGCACGCCCAGGGCAACACCATCGTCCTGGTCACGCACGAGCCGGATATCGCCGACTATGCCCACCGGGTGGTTCACATCCGCGACGGCCAGATTTTCTCTGACGAGCCTTCAAAGCGCTTTCGGAACAGCTAAAACTCCGCTCCAGCGCATGATTGACAATCAGCCACTGCGAGGCACGCAACCCGCAGCGCTCCACCATGTACCGGCAAAATAATGCCCCATCACGATACGGCGGAGCCGCTCAATGAGGGGGCGCGATATTTCAAACGCGATCCTTAGACGCTGTACGATCTGCTTTCCGTCGGCGCATCCGAAGCGTCACCTTGGCACCCTGAGTGCCCGCATCGGCAAATCACTTCGGTGCTACCCTTCAAGCCTTCACAATGAGCGCTGCAAAAAACTTCTCCCTTGGGAGCGGTGCAGGTGCAAGCAGGGTTCGCGCATTTCTCCAGTTTCTCAGCCATCATTCGTCTCCAGTGGGCCTCAGTAGGCCGCCTTGGAGTAGGATGCCGAAACGCGAACACCCGAACAGAAATTCTCAGAGGGTAAATCCGACAGGGCACACGCGCATGAAAGCATTTCGCCCGCAGACCAGATAGCAGAATTGGACCAACGAAATGCTTCCACGCGTGTTGCAGCCGGCTCGTGTGGCGATCGAATTCGGAAGTTCACCTCTTTGCGTAGTTGCTCATCCCAGTCCAATCGATAATCACCACGGTCTGATTGCCTTCCACCCAGGCATCGTGGCCAGGCGGAATCATTACGACGTCACCGGACCTCGTCGTCGTTTCAGTTCCGTCGTCCATACGGGTAACCAGCAAACCGGAGATCTGATAGCCGAAATGTGCCATCTGGCAGGTGCTCGTCTTCGCAATGGGACCAACACAGGTCGACCACTTCCACCCCGGCTCAAACGTGGCACGCCCGATGCTAACCCCATCGACTGTGACCAACTCCACCTTGCCCTTTTCAAACGTCCTGACCTCTTCCGGTGTATTGAGACTCTTGCGTTCAATTTTCCCTATCGTTTGTGGCATGGAATTACCTCCTTGGGTTTTGATTTGGGGAATTTCGTCCTGGGGGAATCCGGGACTGGACGCAAAACCACAATACACCCGCTATAGATCGCTGGAAATAGAAAATCTCTTCGTGACTTCTGCCCAGCTATTGAAGGATGCCGCGTTGTGACACCATCGCCCGGTAAATGCGCGTAATATGTGATGTTGCTGTTTTATGGTTTCCAAAAGTTATTCAGGAAGGATGGGACCATGGAATATCGCGCCATCACAGTAAACAGGGAGTTTGGCAGCGGCGGCGGACGGATTGCACAAACAATTGCCAAGTGGCTGGGCTGGAAGCTTCTTGATCGTGACATCATCGACGCCATCGCCTACGCCGCCCATGTTGATGCGCGCCAGGTGCAGCAATACGACGAGCATGTTGCGTCATGGCTCAAGCGCCTGAACCAGCAAGCCATGCGCAGCGCCGCCCTCGCCGCGGGAATGGAACTTGCTGAAGGCAGCGTGTTCGATGCCGCGGAAATGGTGAAGATCACGCAAAAAGTCGTGGAACAGGCATACGCCGAAGGCAACTGCGTCATCGTTGGACGCGGCGCTCAATGCGTACTCCAGCACAAGCTCGATGCTTATCACGTGTTCGTTTACGCGCCCTATCGCGAGCGCATTGAGCGGTTGCGCAAACGGCTTGAGCCCGGCGCCAATGTCGAACAACGAATTCGAAAAGTGGATGAGGAGCGAGCCAGATATCTACAGGAATACTTTGGAAAATGCTGGAACAATCCGCACCTGTACGACCTGATGATTTCGTCCGGCGAGGATGAAGATGCGACAGCGCAGGTGATCCTGTTTGCCATGACCGGCAAGCCGCTGGCTGTGACTGCGCCTTAGTGAAGTCCGGATTTGTTTTCCGCGATAAGGTGCGGGAACTGCTCGCGGCGGAAGTGTTCGTAGAGTTCATAAAAAAGCAGTCCCACCAGCACGACCAGGAATTGTCCAAAGTGGGCTACGTCAGAATACACGCCAAAACTGAAGAGAGCCGCGACCAGCGGGATGAGAGCAACACTGCGGAGAATAGCGGTGCGAAACGGCCAGAAGTGAAACATGAGAATGAGCCCGAATGCCTCAAATAAATCGAGAAGATACAACACAACGCGGCTGGGAGCCGTCGCAATATGCCCGTGAAGTTCGGTTTCAATTACATTGGCCAGGATTTCAACACCACTGATTTGTCCGATTGGCGTCTTGTGCTGGTCTTGTCCGAGATACGCGCCGCCGAGAAGCACGATGCGCCCTTCAATCGGGCTCGCGTCCGGTCTCCAGTTCTGCGAGAGTTCATGAAGTTTCGACGCAGTCAATTGAATACGATGAGAGCCCTGCTGGTCGCCTGAATAGCGAATCAGCAACTCTCGATCAGAGAACGTGGACACCTGCGAACTTAAGGAAGCAAGGTTCTTTTCCTTGGCGTATGCGCTCGTGAGCGCGGTTGTGAATGAGGGAAACAGTCCGTTGTCGGTACCAAAATAACGTTGGAAAAGTCGCGTAGTTCCATCCTCCGGATCGTCGATAAGGATAGGAATGCCGCTTGAAATTCTGGCATTGTTCAAATCGCTGCGGCCACCAAGAATGGGCAGCAGCTTAAGCTCCTGGTTGACCTCCACTGTCTCAGGAACCTCCTCCACTTCCCTCTCCCACACGATGGTGCAATTGCAGTTCAACGCTTTGGCCGTCTCGGCGAACTGGTGCGGAGAGCTATCGATATCAATACCGATCACGCTCGGTCCGCCTTTCGCAATATCGTTGACGAGATCAATCAGCCGCCCCGCATTTACAGGGATTCCGCCGTCGAATATCTGCCTGTAATCGTTGTCATCGATCACAACGACGGCCACCGTGCCGTCGGCCGGTGCGGGATTAAGGCGCGACTGAATGTCGGAGCCTACACGGTCAAGCTTGTCGAGAACTCCTGTCTGGCCGAAAATCCACGTCAGCACCAGTACGGCGAGAACCGCGATTGCAGTGCGTAAACTTCGCCTTGAAATCAGCCGCACACGGAGCCGTAAAAGCAACGCATACAACCTCGCCTTGAACCGCCTGACCGCCGGTTTCCCGGCAACCCTGGTCATTCCTTACCCTTCTGTTCCGACAGCTTATCGAGATAGGCGCGCTTGTAGGCGATCCTGGTTTCCGATTCCACCTGTTCGCCCCAGCCATCAACGATGGCCGCAAATGCATTGAAGGATTCGGCGGTCGCGCTACAACTCGACTGCGGACACAGCAACACCCATGCTGTGCCCGACATCCAATCGCGGGTGTACTCCAAGATGTACAAACCAGCACCAAGATCAAGCGGAACGGCCCGGTTTGGATTGGCCGGATTCCAGGAAACAACGACCTCTCGCGGCGGGCCGCCTTGTCCTCCACCATGTGTTGAGCCCGCAGCGCGAATCTCCAAGTCGTAAGTACCTTCTGCGCAGTTGCGCAAAAGGCCCTCAAGGCTTCCACCGCCGTCGGAATTGAACACCACCACTGTGTCCGAGACGCAGGAGCGACCCAAACCCCGCGACCGATGAACTGAATAGCGCTCGGGATGCTCGCCGAACAGGTCTTTGATTCCATCGATTGCCGCCGACAGATATCCGGCTTCCTCGGGAGCTTTGGGCAAAGGTGCAATCGGATTCGCGCAACTGTCGTTCTGTACACACGCGCCGCAACTTGAATTCGAGCAACGAAGCCGTCTGATGATGTCACCGTGCATATTCGCGACGACAAGATAATCTCCATCAACCGGACTGGCGTTCGAAAGAATTCCTTCAGCCGGCAGGAGTTTACCTTTTGTCAGGAATTCCTGCTGGCGATTCACATGCCAGGATTGCGATTTCACATCGACGACCCAGCCCACATTCGGGACTTGCCCAATGCATTCAACCGCCGCCAACATGAAAAAAACGCACGCCGCCAACGTACGAATTCCGGCCAGAACTGTAGCCCCTGAATTTTTAATGGTAACGTGCACAATCGGAGACCTCGCGGCGAAGGCCGGTCAGCGGGGGAAGCGCATTCAGAATACTACGAGGCTGATTGCGACGCCTCTATAAAAATGCTGGCCAAACGGTTTTTACCCGTATTGATCTCAACCAAACTGCTGAAGGTCCATGCCAAGCTTGTAGGTCTCGCCGTGCGCTTCAAGATGCTCCCATGTCACTTCGTGCCCGCGCAAACCGGCCATGCGTCCCATCATGCAGCTCATGGCGGTTTCCACTCCGGCGGCAATCTGGTTGTGCACGGGACCGCTCACAATGCTGTCGATAAACGCACGCTCTTTTTCACGATCTGCGAATGCAAGATTGTCGCCGAATGCACCGTTGGCCGCGAATTTGCCAGTAGCCGCCGCGGAGTTCATTGACTCCGTCCATGACCACGGCTGAGAACCGACAATCTCCACTGGGCCCGCGTACGGAATGCTCGCCGCGCCTTCTGATCCAAAAAGCCGCAATCCAGCATCGAACATGCTGTAATCGCCGAACTGTTTTGAAGCAAACGAAAGCCGCACGCCGTTAGAATAGGAGAACTGCACCTGGTAGTTATCCCAGCAATCGCCGGAGTGTGTGAGCACACTTCTGCCACCCGTGGCCATCGCCTTCACAGGATGTGCGCCGAGAATCCAGTTGCACAAATCGATGATGTGTATGTTTTGTTCAACAAGGATATCGCCGGAGAGCGCACGGTCCCACAACCAGTTGCGCAGGCGATACTCATCGCCCGGCGCGCCATTTTTTTCTTTCGACGCGGGTGCATAGTAGTAGCCCGTAATAGAGGCGATTTTGCCGAGCGCTCCCGCCTTGATCTTTTCTGCAATTGCCGCAATCGGTGGAGCATTGCGGCACTGGAAACCCACATCGACGCTCTGGTTGGAATGAACGCGCTCGGCGATTGAGAGCGCATGTTTTGCCTGCTTCACATCAATGCCGATGGGCTTTTCGCAATACACATGCTTGCCCGCGGAGACGGCGGCGCCCAGGTGCTCGACGTGAAAAAACGGCGGGGTCGAAATCTGAATCATGTCCACACCTGGCGACTCGGCAAGCTGCTCAAATGCCCTGGGCCCGCGAAACGTCAGCTTCGGGTCGATCGGCGTACGTCCGAGCGTGTCGTTCAGCTTGTCAAAATGAGATTTGGCCGCGCCCAGCTGGTTTATGAAAAGGTCGGCGACCGCGACAACCTGCACCACGGTGTTCTGCGAAAAAGAAGTAGCAACGTGCGTGCCGCGATTGCCGCAGCCAAGCAGCGCCATGCGAACCGCCGAATTTGCCTGGTAGCTGAACGCAGCATTTGGCTTCAGAATCGTGAAGGCTGCCGCGGCCGTGGATGCCGTTTGCAGAAACTCTCTCCGCTTCATTTGTATTGCCTTTCTTTTAATCGCGTTCCACTCTTCAGTCAGTACCGGGCATCAGGCCAGCACTTCGTGCAAAATGTTTTCGAGGTAAATCTTTTCGTTGCGAACATCTTCAATCTGCTGCGGGCCAGACGTTTCGCGCTCAATTGTGATGGCGCCGGTATAGCCAACGGCATGCAGTTTGGCAAAGACTTTTTTGAAATCGACAAGCCCCTTGCCGATGAGCACTTCTTCGCCAAGCTTGCTCGGGTCGGTGGGCCAACGGCCATCTTTGGCATGCACGGAGCGAATGTGCGGTCCAAGAATGTCCACCGCATCAACGGGATTGGCTTTGCCATAAAGAATCAGGTTGGCAGTATCCAGCCCAACGCCCAGGTTAGGCATGCCCACATCGCGTAACATGCGCGCCATCGTGGTCGGCGTCTCTTGCCCCGTTTCCATCAAGAATGACTGGCCGTTGCCCTGGCAGTGCTGCGCCACTGCGCGAATGGCCTCAACCGCCCCAGGATATTTAGGATCGGCTGGATCCTCCGGGATAAAACCGCAGTGCGTCTGTACCTGGCAGATGCCGAGTTGGTGCGCAAAATCGGACACCTGACGCAATGCGTCCATGCGGGCAGCGCGCGTCTCATTAGGAATCAAGCCTATCGTTGACGGGCCGCGAAGGAAGTCCCACACCAGCGGCTGCGGGCCCACCACCTCAACAGTCGTGGCAACTACCTCATATTTCTCAAGCAGATCGCGATACATCGGCACCAAATCGGTCGTGAAACGGCCGAGATAATCGTCGAGCGACAGAAAGCAATTTGAGAAGCCCATGTCGCGCACGCGCTTGATGCGTTCTTCAGGCGCGCCAAAAGGTTTGATCAAAAGCCCAACGGCCATTGGTTTCAGCGCGGATGGAGCTGACAAGGCTCTGGGAATGCGGTGCCCGACTACGGCCGCCGATGCAGCCGCTACAAACATCCTTCGATCCATAAACTTGCCTCGCAGAATTGTCGAATTCCAGCCTGCCATTACGCAACTCGCGTTTTCAAAACTGACACATTCTTGCAACATTTCAATAGCGCTCCACTGCTGCAAATGAGTGACATAAATATGCTGGTTGACTGGCAACCCGGAAATAATTCACAGGCATCTCAAGCCTCATCCGGTGGAAAATGGTAGAAACTTCGTCTTCGGACGATTGCCAACACAAGAACCATGAACGACTTGGATTTTCATGAATTGCTGTCTTGACATCTGAGGAAAACAGGGTCACTATCCTCCCAGCAAGACTCAGCGAAACGCGCTCGGTCAGGGTTCTTTACCGAGAAGTGCGAGCGACCCTGGCGCCATTTGCTCCCCATTCTGTGTGATCGGCACTCTGATGTGCCAGCACACCGTGTTCAGGTTATGTGTCCTGCTCGCATGCGGGTTGGTGCATTTCTTTTGCTTTGGCCTGATTCGGAAATGAACATTGCAAGAATAGGTGCCTCGGCATGTGCCAATTTGTCATGTCACGCGTCAATTCAGATACCAGGCATCTTTCATCGGATACCCTGTTACGGCTCTTGGCAGATCGTGTAATGGAACATCTGCACGAGTCAGCTTAACCTGTTTTTTTGTTACTAAACCTCAAAGTCTCATTTGCCGATAAGAGGTGGGTATGGTTGTGAAGACACAATATGACGGATTCCGAGTTTCAGGTTTGTACGTTGGCGCTAACAACGTGCGGCGCTATTTTTCAAAGCGCATCCAGGAAGTCGAATTGCAGTTGGATCACTTGCAGATCCAATGTGGTTTAACGGCGCGGTTCTGGGATGGCCAGCCGGAAATTCACGATCCACGTTTGTGCGATTGGCTGGAATCCAAAAATTTTCACGACAGGCCATGCCGTACGCCCGTACCGCTGGCGTTGATTCCCGCGGGCAAAAACTCATTCAAGGTGGCATCGCTCGATCCCACCTTGAAGGCCCGGCGAGATCGACTGATATCAAAACCAGTTGCGCGCCACGAAGTTCGATCGGCAAATGATGCGAACGGGTCCGAAGACTACATGGCAGTCCTCGGAGTTGCCTGACAACACGCAATCGGCAACCGATCAATGATCGGGCAGTCTGCATTCAAGCATTTACACGGACTGCTCCGATCTTGAGACAATTCATCGAAAACAATCACAACAGCAATCTTTCATGAAAGACGACAAGCGGAAGCTATGGAGCAGGATATGCAGATGCAAGGTCGAATTGAATCAAAGGGGATGCGTGCGATGGAAGCGCTGAAGGCGGTTTTGTCAAACGTGTCCGGTGTCAAACTGGTTGACTTCGAGTCACAGCAGGATGAACACGAAATCATTGCTCTTATTCAAGTCTACGGACGGGAACGCACGCTCGCTTGCATGGTTGTGCCGAACGACGAGCCGCGCCAGCTACACCAATCCCTCATAAGATTGTGTGATCGTGCCATGCACCATGCGATCAATGCCACGCCCGTGCTCATTGCGCCGCGATTTACCGCCGATTTGCTCACTCTCTGCCGCGAAACCGGCGTCGGTCTGCTCGACTTTGAAGGCAATGCGCGCATTGAACTTGAAGATTTGTTCATCCGTTGCCAGCACATGACCACGCGGGCAGTGCACAAAAAGCCGTTGCGAGAACAAGCGGCCAAGGGCTCCGCGCATACCGGCGCTGCGGCTTAGTGCACTGTCAGTCAGCGTTGACTTGATCGATGAAGCAGGCTATCTGTGCTACCAAGTGCACAATCTGCGTGTGAATTGTCCACTATCGCTTGACACGGAATCAAGATCAGGCAAAGATCAAAACACACCTATCATTTTCGTTAACTGAAAACTACCTCAACGCATTCAAGCTGCTTTAACAGTTGCTCATGGCATCCGTGTCCTTGTTAGCGGATTGCATCAGCGAACGTCGCAACGGAGGTGGGCCATGGTAGTACGAACGCAGTCATTCGGGCGCGGCACTACCGGTCTCTACATCGGTACTCGCAATGCGCGCCGCTTCTTCAAACGGCAGGCTGATGGAATTGAACTGCACCTGGGACATATACAGATTCACTGCGCGCTCCCGCCAGAGTTCTGGCAAGGCCAGCCCCATATCTTCGATTCGCGGTTGAGCTCATGGCTTGAGGCAAAGGTATTTCACGAGCGATCATGCCGTGCGCCCATCCCCATGCTGATGATTCCTGGAGAGAAGAACTGTTTTAAACTGCATCCCATCAAATTGCCGCACGCTTCAGCGGAGAGACTCGTTCGCATCGGAACCGCGTCTGCCAAGGCTGGCAACGCAGCAATCAAAAAAAATTGCGGTACGGCGCCTTGCCGCCCGCGAAGCTTTATTGCCTGCCAAAACAACCTGACTCAATAAGTGGAATTGCAACCCCGATTACAGCTCCAGAATCACCGGCATAATCATCGGCCTGCGGCCTGTCGTCTTCTGGATCAGGCGCTTTAGATCGGCGCGAACTTTCTCCTTCACCAATCCATAATCCGCTTTTTGTTCGGTGTTCAGGCCTTCGAGCGTATTCAGCATCTGTTCGCGCGCTTGCTCTGTGATATCGGCCCCGCCAAAGCCGCGCATCACGACTTCAGGTTGCTGCTCAATCTTTCCAGTGCGTTTATTAATGGCCAGCACAGCTAGCACAATGCCGTCTTCAGACAAGATGCGGCGATCGCGCATAATCAGGTCTTCAACCACTTCGTTTGTTGAGCCTGAGTCGATGAGGATGCGCCCTGCCGTTACTTTGTCTTTCTTGCGCGCGTCGTTCTTGTCCACTTCCAGCACATCGCCGTCTTCAATCACCATCGCGTGCTCTACTGAACCGGTCTCCATGGCCAAATGCGCATGCCGGCGCAGGTTGCGGTAGTCGCCGTGCACGGGAATGAAGAACTTTGGGCGCACAAGATTGATGAGCAGGCGCATCTCTTCCTGGCTGCCGTGGCCGCTCACGTGAATTAGCCCGTTGGTGCCATCGTCGGCAATGACGTTGGCATCGCGGCGGTACAGGTGATCCATCACGCGGCCGATGGCCTTTTCGTTACCCGGAATAATGCGCGAGCTCAACACCACGGTATCGCCGGCATCCACGCGTGCATGCTTGTGGTTGTCAACTGCGGCACGGCTGAGTGCGCTCATGGGCTCGCCCTGCGTGCCGCTGATCAATAACATCAGCTGTTCGGGAGGAAAGTCGCGCAGCTGCCCGGGTTGAATAATCAGGCCCGGCGGAATATCGAGATAGCCAAGGTCTTGCGCAATCTCCGTGCTTTCCATCATGGAACGACCAAGCACAACAACCTTGCGTGCATGAGAACGCGCCAGTTCCATGGCAATACGAATGCGATAAATGGATGACGAGAAGCAAGTGAAAAAGAGTTTCTTCTTGGTGCGCGAAAAAACTTCGTCGAGGCGCGGAATCACGGCGCGCTCGCTGGGCGTGTAACCGGAGCGTTCCACGTTGGTGGAGTCCTGTAGCAACACCAGCACGCCGCGCTTGCCGTATTCAGCAAATGTGTGCAGATCGAACGCGTTGTCGTCGAGGGGCGCCAGGTCGATCTTGAAATCGCCAGTGTGAATCACGATGCCTACGGGCGTTTCAACGGCCAGGGCGACGCAGTCAACCAGCGAATGAGTAACGCGAATGGGCTCGATCGTGAATGGCCCAATGGTGAACTTTTCTTTGGGCGCGATCTCGATCAGCTCGATCTCGTCAAGCAGTCCGTGCTCTTCAAGCTTGCCTTCAACGTAGGCCAGCGTGAACTCGGTGGCGTACACCGGCACCTTGATCTCGCTCAGAATCCACGGCAATCCACCGATGTGATCTTCGTGGCCATGGGTCAGAACAATCGCGCGCACATGCTGCTTGTTCTCAATCAGGTAAGTGATATCGGGTACCACAATGTCAACGCCAAGCAACTCCGTCTCAGGAAACATGAGGCCGGCGTCAATTACGATAATGTCATCTTCCCAGCGCAACGCAAGGCAGTTCATGCCGAACTCGCCCAGGCCACCCAGGGGAATAATTTTCAGCTTTTTCGTTTGCATCTGTCATCTTTGATGCTAACACTCCATGGCTTTCGTGACTTGTGATGGCCTTGCATACAGTGACATAGCTGCTGCCCAACCATGGGCAACCCGGTGACAGGCAACCAATTCACGGTGTGAATTTTGTCTTCAATTGACCACTTCGCCAGGCCAGAAGAGGTCTATCCTTATCGCGTGGAGATAAGGCGACATTGTTTTTCATGACGCTTGCTTCCACCCGGGCGCAAGAGACGGAGCAAGTGGCTGGCTTCGTAACGCGCAGTCCATCCTTACGCCGCCTCAGGCACGTTCCACCCGGAATAGCAGGATCCTGTCCTTGAGCTGAAAAGCCAAAGTTCATAGAGGGGCCTGCCAAACCAAATGGAGGAAATTCATGGAGAATTCGAACGCGATCAAATCCAGCAATCAACCGGCGACGTCAGTAAGCGACGACGTCCTGCATATTCCCGCCGTGAGCAAACTGACGCCGGAGGAGGTAGCCAAAGCCGTTGCCCATCACAACAAGCACAGCAAGGAGAAGCCGGGCAAGGATGAGCAGCAAGCAAAGTCAGGTAAGAAATCGAAATAGACTAGAGTGCTCGAGGACGAATAGGACTACCAGGGGCCCGTGGTGCGGCAACGCGCACCCGGGTCCTTGTCGTTTAACGGAATTCGTTCAGCGGAATGCAATCGCGCGGATCTGCGCTTACGCGCCCGCTGCCCTGGTCAGCTGTCCAAGATGGTTCAGATCGTGCCCAGCCATCGTTTCAACAACCGTTTGAAACGTAACACGGCCACGCTCCGGATGTACGCCCGCGCGATTAGCCGCACCAGGCAAAGCCTTGCTGATCAGTTGCTGGTTCCAGGCTCGCAGCACAGTAAACGTCTCAAGCGCACTCGCAGCCGTTAACCCGCCGTACATTGCGGCCCACTTCTCCTGATCGAACGGCTGCAGCAGCGGCGAGTCTTCCGCAAGTATCTGCCGCAGGCGCCACCCGTGCGCAATCTCGCAATCGGCTAGATGGCTCACGATCTCGGCGGGGCTCCACTTGCCCGGCGAAATCGGGACGGAGTGCTTCTCCGGGCTGATGGCGGCTAGAGCAGACGCAAGCGCGCCGGAAGTCGAAGCAAGTATCGATTCGACGGCGCGTCCGTCGAGAAATTTGTCGTAAGGATTTTCCTTGCTCATGCATTCATCTCCTGAAAACTATTTGAGCGCGCAGATCGGTGTTCGGCTTCAAGAATTCTGCTGGGCCGCTAAAGGTATTTCCTGGCCATTCTCTGCCAGGTAGGCCAGTTATGTGAGTCTTTCTCGTCCCAGATAAAAAGCCGATGCGGAATCGCTTTTGCCGCAAACACCGTGGCCAAAGTCTGGTTCTGCGCAAGACATTGGTCGTCCCAGCCAGTGGCGAGCACGTAATTGTGATTGCGCTTGAAGCGGTCCAGATACCACGGCTCTGTCAGGTTCGGCAGGTAATGCGTAGGCAAGTTGAAGTAGCAATCCTGGTCGTAGTAGCCATCAAGAAAACTGGTCAAATCAAACACGCCGGAAAGCGACAGGAATCCGGTTATTGTGTCGGGATGCCGCAGGGCAATGTTCACGGCATGATATCCACCCAGGCTGCACCCCATGGCCACCAGCGATGCGTGATCGTTTCTGCCGCGAACCGCGGGCACAACCTCGTCCAGTAGGTAGCGCTCGTATTGCAGGTGGCGCGCCACGCGGAGCCGCGGCGGAAGCAGCCGGCTGTACCAGCTTTCAGCGTCAACTGAATCCACGCAGAACAATTGCAGATGCCCGGCTTCAATCTTCGGCGCGAGCGCATCCACCATGCCGTTATCTTCAAAATCGCAAAAACGCCCAGCCGACGTGGGAAACGCCAGCACCGGCAGTCCCGCATGGCCGAAGATCAGCATCTCCATCATGCGGCCCAGACAGGCGGACGGTCCTTTGTAATACTCTCGATTCACTGCACGCGCCCCGGCCATCTCCAGAGTTGAAAATGAATTGGAGTACCGCCGATTTGCTGTTAATGTATCAGGCGCGGTTTCAGGTCGCTGTGTAGATTCGGCGAAACGCCGCTCTCGAGGTAAGACAAACATGGCAAAGCGAACACTGCTGGCTTCGTTCCTGATCCTTGTGGTGTGGATACTGGCCGATATGCTGCTGCACAACCACTTCCTGGCACCGCTCTACCTGCAGAACTCCAGCCTTTGGCGGCCGCTGAACCAAATGAACGTGATGCTGGTTTTCGCGGTCAGGTTGGTGCTGCTCGGCACTTTCGTAGCCACCTACGCGTGGCTCGTGCGTCCGCGAACGCTCGGTACCGGCATCGCATTTGGCGCCCTCACTGGCCTCGCCCTTGGCGTAGCCGTCGGTCTCGGCACTTATATCCACTCGCCGATCCCGTTAACCATGGCTTGGGCCTGGTTCTTTGCAGCCGTCGCAAAGTCCGTGGCCGCCGGCCTGCTTGTTGGTGCGCTCCTCGGCCAAAAGCCCAGGAATGCATGAGTTTTGGCCCGTCCGGCAGTCGCAGGACAAGTACCGAAACTTGCCCAAATCCGCCATTTCAGCGATACTTAGGTGTTGAGTCTTGCCCAGGCCGGACTAGAAGTCTGGCCTTTGCTTTGGGTGCCTGCGCGTGAGAAATCCGCCACCCCGAAGACCCCAACAAAGCTTTGAGATCTGAAAGGAACAGATACGCCGTGGTTATGATTCGTTTGGCGCGCTTCGGCGCCCGCAAGCAGCCCTTCTATCGCATCGTGGTTATTGAAAAGGACCGCGCCCGCAATGGTCGTTCCATTGAAGTGGTGGGTACCTATAATCCCCGCACCAACCCGGCCACCGTTGACCTTAAGCACGAACGGATTGCCTATTGGCGCGGCGTGGGCGCACAGCTCTCCCCGATCGTCGAAAAGCTGGTTTCCAAGGCTCCGGCACCGGTGGCTGCCTGATTATTTCGCTCCCCCTGGAAAATATTGCGTGCAAACCATACGGTCTGCGCGCAGAATTGCTGACGGCCGTGGGGCAGTGCTGCTACTATTCGCGCACAGCTTTACAACGCCATTTCGAAATCGAAGGTCAGGGGCAAGAGCATGACCCAAAATGACATGGTTGGTCCAACGTCGGTAGTCGAGCTGGTCAGGGAAATCGCCCAGGCCCTCGTTGACGATCCAGCAGCAGTTGAAGTGCAGTCCGTGGATCGGGACGAAAACACAATTCTCAAACTTCGCGTCGCACCGCAGGATGTAGGCAAGGTGATCGGCAAACAGGGCCGCACCGCCCGCTCGGTTCGCACCATTCTCGGCGCGGTCAGCATGAAGCTGCACCATCGCTACACGCTCGACATCCTCGAAGAGGACGACGAAGTTTAAATGGCAGATGCCAGGGAATCCGGCACACCCCCTTTGCCGGATGGCGCCCCCATCAGAGCTGGACAGCCAGGTGAAACGCGCAACTGGGTTTGGTTGGCCCGTCTGCGCCGGCCGCAGGGGCGCAAGGGCGAGCTCTACGCAGACATTCTGACCGACTTTCCTGAGAAATTTGCCGAGCGAAAGCAGCTTTGGCTGCTGAGAGAAGACGCCTCTTCGCAGGGGGCCAGTCGTCTGCCCGCGCAATCACCTGCCCTGCCGCGGCAAGTTACGTTAGCCAACCACTGGCTGCACAAAGGCGGCATCGTGCTGCACTTCGATGGCGTAAACTCCATCAGCGAAGCCGAAGCACTTGCCGGGTTCATTGTGGCCATTCCGCAAGAGCAGCGTGCCGCGCTCGCAGAAGACGAAGCCTATGTGGGCGACCTGATGGGCTGCACGTTATTTGATGTTGCGCGCGATCAACCTGTCGCTATCGGCGAAATTGAATCCGTCGATCGCTCCGCCGGACCCGTTCCTCTGTTAGTCGTGCGCGGAACCGAAGGAAGGCACAGCGGCGCTGAAATCCTTGTCCCCTTTGCCAAGAGCTACCTTCGCAAAATCGACCTCGAAGCCAAACGCATTGAGATGGAACTGCCCGTCGGCCTAGTCGATCTCAACGAAGCGGAAACAGCGTAGACGCAACACATCGAATAGACACCGGCGCCAGCGAATCTCCGCCCTACTGCACAAACGTGACGATGCTCTGCGCCGGCAGCGTGTAGCTGAATTGCCCGCCCGTCACAGTAACCGCAGGCTGCTGTGCCATTCCACCCGACGAAGTCGTCTGGTAAGGTACAAGCGAAGTCACCGCTCCATTCGCAACGGTAAAGGGTTGGCTCACCGGCGACGTGTTGCTGTTGATAGCCACAATAACGAAATGCGCCGGGCTGCTGTTGAGGTACGACGAAATATACACGCCGCTCGTCGGGCTGGCAGGCGCCACCTCAGTACGCACATAGCCCGGCTGAATGAAATGCGCAAACTGCGCCAGCGCATATCCAAAATAGTTGAGATTGCTGTTCGTGTCGATCAGTCCGTAGTTTGTGTTGCCGCTGCCGGGATTCCAGTCGATCAGCCACCACCACAGATACGCGTTGTACTGCCCCGTCACCAGCGAGGCGTGAATCTCGCTCGCCGCCGCAAGCGCGTCCGAAATCGTTGGCTGACTTCCTGATGGACTCAGGTAGTGCTCTGTCTCCCAAACCTCTTTGCCTTTATTCACCGCATTGGCGTAATACGAGGGCGATGTTCCATAAAGGTGGCCGGCAACAATCGCAACATTATTCACCGCACTTGCATCATTCAGAGTTGAATCGGAGAGGCTGGCAATAAAACTTTCTGACTCAGGCATCATCAGCCTGGTTGTAATCGGATTCGTTGCCCCGCCAGCCGTTAATGAAGCCACCCATGCGTCCATGGTCGCGCCGTTCCATGAGCAGGATTCGTAATTAACGTTGGCATCGGGCTCGTTCTGAATCGATATGGCGTAAAGCGGCGCGCCGTTCGCGGAGAAGTAGCTGGCAAAGCTCTGCAGATAGGTGGCGTATGCACCATAATTTGCTGCCAGGAGATGACCGCCAATTATATTGTTGTTGTCCTTCATCGCTGCTGGCGGCGTCCACGGGGTTGCAATCACAATCGCATTTGGATTGGCCGTTCGCGCATTGAGCGCATTCGTAAGTTCCTGCCCCCAATTGCTTGATGCGGAGCCGCTGGGGTCGATGCGCGCGCGCAGAATGCTCAGGCCGATCTGCCCCGCACCCGTCCCAAACAGCGCATTGATCTTTGTTTGCCCGATTGCCCCCATCCACGCCGTCGATCCACCAAATCCGCGGATGACCTGGTGCTTTGAACCAAAATCAACCGCAGCGTTCGAAGACGTAATCGTGGTCGAAGGAGGTGTCGTCGGAGTAGAGGAGCCTGAACCGCCACCGCCGCAGCCAGATAGAAGAGCAGCAAACAACAACAGGCAACCAGAAGCGCGCAGCGCAGTCTTCACGTTTACTTTCATATAGAAAATGGGTACGAGTGAAAGCTCGTACCCATTCTATCCTGAGCTTTAGCCGCAAAGGACCTATCGGCTCCTCTGCTTACTTCTTCGGTTGGGTGGCAATAATCAACGACGAAATCTTGTCGTAAGTCGCCGCCGGAACAATGTTCTTGGTCTTGAGTTGAGTCTTGTTGGCATAGGGGCGGCCGGCAATAATCTTTCCCGAGTAAGCATCGCCGATGCCGGGCAATGCCTTCAGCTGGTCAGCTGTTGCGCTGTTTATATCCACCAGCTTCGAAGCCGCGGCAGGTGCTGCTGTTTTTGCAGCAGCTGCAGCGGTTGCTGGTTTTGCCTTTGAAGCCGGCTTGGCCTGCAAGGCAGATGCAGGCAGCACGGCGAATAGTGTGCCGGCAGCGAGCGCGAGAATGGCAGTTGAAAAGCGTGCGATCTTCATGTCCTTCTCCTTTGCGTTCCTTGGTGCGGTTTTGTCCGTGTGCCGAATTCTATCTTGAGCTCACCTTGGCGCTCAAGACTCAATTCAATCCGGTCTTGTTTCCGCAGGGCGCAAATCCAATCTTCGCGCAATACATTTGAAAACTGCGTTGAATCGCGCCCTGCTTGGGAGTTGTATGAACGCCGAGTTAACCTCGACCTTTCGTGATCAGGCGGAAAATGAAGACAACCAGAATGGCGCCGCCCAAAGCCACCAGGATCGTGTAGATCATCCCGCCCGATCCTGCAAGGCCGAGATGACGAGCGATAAATCCGCCCACCACTGCACCCACGATGCCAAGAAGCAGATCGACCCAGAAGCCGTAGCCGCCTCCCTTCATGATTTTTCCCGTAGCCCATCCGGCGATGACACCGACGATGATCCACCACAGTAAATGCATGTTTCCCCCTTTGATTTTTTGAGATTGCAGGTAGAGCCCCGTGAGGGAGGGCTCGCAACACTGCGCAAGATAGTACTACTGCAACCCGTATTTGAGCAGTTGTTTTACGGACGAAAAAGAAACATTTTTCCTGTCGGGCTCTCCAAGCCAGTTCAGCTCATAAGCTGTTAAATTCTCTGTTGGATCAAATTCAAGGCCAGTTTGCACTTGCCATTTGAATCCACAGACGCGTAAATTCCCTAAGGCAATGCACGGTTGGACGACAATCTGTCTTGAGTTGCCGAGGTCATTGTCCTTCAACATTGCATCTAACTCCTGAACACGAGTCTCCCTATCGGCCCCACAACACTTTGACATATGAAAGGATCTGCTATGCGTAAAACTCTGATCGGATCGCTACTGCTAGCCGTTGGCATGTTGGCCACGCAGGTTGGCTTTGCACAGGCTCCCGCGGGCGCACCCGCTGGATCGACTGGACTCTGCAATGACGGAACGTATTACAGCGGTGCAACCAAAAGCGGCGCATGTCGCGGGCACAAGGGCGTTAAACAGTGGTGGGGAGCGGAGTCGGCGAAGAGCACCAAGGCTGCAGAATCCAAGCCGGCCCCGGCCCCGACCCCTGCTCCGGTAGCTGCGGCAAAGCCGGCCCCTGCTCCATCGCCTGCACCAGCCTCCACTCCGAAATCAAGCGCCGTCACACCCGCGCCGGGCGGCGGCGCTGACAAGGTTTGGGTCAACACGGCGTCAAATGTTTACCACTGCCCGGGAACCCAGTGGTACGGCAAAACCAAGGCCGGGGCCTACATGAGCGAGGCCGACGCCAAGGGCAAGGGAGCGCACCCGGCACAAGGCAAACCCTGCAAATAAAAACCGCAAGATGGCAGGTACAAAAAACCGGGGAGCGGTCAGCCGCTCCCCGGTTTTTTATTTCGCGATTTCCAAATCAGAAAGCTTTTTGCTATCAGCGAGAGGCCATGGACCCTGCTGGAGGAATCAGAAGCGTCTCGTCAAATGGCGCGGTAGTCAGGCTCGTTACCGATGCCGTTACGATCTTGTCGCCATTCACTGAAAGCTGCAGTTTGCGTGGGTAATAGCGATACTTGTCGAGCGCCACCCAATTTGAAAACTCTTCCTTGCGCCTTTGATCTGGAGCGGCCTTCCAGTCATCGCTCAGTATTTCGCTGCCTGTCGCACTCACAACCATCTCGTGCTGCTCATTTGCATCCGCAGCCAACTCGCCCTTGATGCAGAACGCCTTGACGCCATCTTTCTTGCAGCGCTTCTGTTCTTTCACTACAAGTTGATTGCGATGCTGATCTACCTGCGCAAATTCAAGCAGGCTCAGGAACTCGCGAACTCCGAGCGGTGTAAAGCCGGCGTTGCGGCTGGTGTAGAGTTTGCTGCCGACTTTGATCTCAGTCTGCCTGAAACCGCCAAGCTCAATCTGCCGCCACCACCGGTCTTTGGCTTCCCACTTCAACTCAAAATGACCGGCTGTTGGTCCCACACCGGTTTTTGCATCGGCAACAAAATCCATGCCAAGCTGAAAAGGTTCACCCTGTCCCCCAAGAAGATCGGCCTGCTTTTGCGCGGCCGTAATCATCTCCTGTGTTGGTGCTTCCGGAGCGGCAAGCATCGCGTGGCTTGAGGCAGCAATTAGTACAGCTGTGAGGACATAGTGTTTCATGGATAGCAAAAGGCTAGCTCAAAGCAGCTCGGGTTGCCAGTAACTTATTTTGGGTTTTAAGGGTAGGTAACTTAGGTAATACATATCTTTACTGCGCGGGTACGACCGCGTTCCATCGGGTTCCGGCAATTTCCGCTGAAAATGCTGGACTTGCCCAGATGTGCCTCTATCATCAGTGTTATGCGGTTTGAGGTGGTTACCATCTTTCCGGGCTTCTTTGCCGGATTTTTTGAGCATGGCATCGTGCGGCGAGCCCTGGCTGAAGAGCTGGTGGCGGTGGACATACACGACCTCCGCGCCTTTACTCATGACCGCCATCGCACCGTGGACGATCGCCCTTTCGGTGGTGGCGAAGGCATGGTGCTCAAGCCGGAACCTCTAGCCGAAGCATTGAGTTCAATGGGAATTGGCCCCAGGGTTGAACGAATTTCAATTGACCCTGCTGCCAAGGGCACCCGCGTGGTACTCATGTCAGCCCAGGGACAGCGCTTTACCCAGTCCATTGCGCGGGAGTTCGCTCGCCTTGAGCGCATCGTCATCGTCTGCGGACGGTATGAAGGTGTGGATGAGCGCATTAATCAGATCTACTGCGACATGGAGCTATCCATCGGCGACTATGTCTTGAGCGGCGGCGAACTTGCGGCTGCCGTGGTCATGGATTCAGTCATTCGCCTGATCCCTGGCGTGCTTGGCAACGAGGCATCGGGCGAATTTGAGAGTTTTGGAGTGGCCGATACCGACATTACTACCGACGTGGACGGCGTGCCTCGCTCGCAGCACGGAGCCGGAGGGCTGCTCGATTATCCGCATTACACCCGGCCCGCTGAGTTCGGCGGACTGCGCGCGCCGGATGTGCTGCTCAACGGTGATCACCTGCAAATACGCCGTTGGCGTCGCGAACAGCAATTGCGCAAAACACTCGCCAATCGGCCCGACCTGCTTGAGAATGCCGCGCTAAGCCGCGAAGACCGCGCCCTGCTTGAAGCCATCCGAAATGAAGGCAACGCAAACTAGTCACATCGGGTCTGACAGACTTGGGCCGTTAGTGATTTACTGGTTCGGGAGCGAAACCATGGAAAAAAATAAAATCCAAGAATCGAGCCGTCGCAATTTTTTGCGGACGGCAACGGTTGCTGCCGCAGCCGGGTTTACGTTGAGTGATGCCAAGCTTTTTGCCGCGCCTGCTCAAGGCCAGGGAACCGCAGCCACGCCGGACTCCTTCAAGCTCTACACCACTGACCACCTTGCGGAAGAGTGGCAGGCGCTCGACAAGGCTCCAGCCAACAAGACCATTGTGATCAATCAAAACTATTCAATCATCCTGACGGTTGAGAAGGCGAAGTCCGCCAAGGAGTTTGAGTGGCACGAGGGCCGCGACCACGTCATTCAGATCGTCGATGGCACAACAGACTATGAAGTTGGCGGAACGCCGAAGGGTGGTCACAGCACCGGCCCAGGCGAATGGCTCGCGCCGGAATCAGAAGGCGCGACCAAGATGACGCTCAAAAAGGGCGACATGCTGCTGGTCCCGCGCGGCACGCCGCACAAACGCAGCACTACCGACAACGTGAGGTTGACTATCATTTCGTCGATTGGCCCTAAGGCTTAAGAGAAAGGCCGCGCGATGAAACGGATTGGTGTGCTCTTCGGTTCGGAAAATAGTTTTCCGAGCGCCCTCGTCGAGCACATCAATGCGCGTAATCTCGACGGCATCCGCGCGGAGTTCGTCGTCACCGGCGCCGTGCCTCTCGATGCCGCACAGCGCTATTCCGTCATCATCGACCGCATCTCGCATGAGATTCCCTTCTACCGCTCGTTTCTGAAAAACGCTGCGCTGCACGGAACGATTGTCATCAACAATCCGTTCTGGTGTTCTGCCGACGACAAGTTTCTCAACTACTCGCTGGCGCGCAAAATCGGTGTGCCCGTGCCGCCCACAGTGATTCTGCCGCACAAAAATCTGCCTGAAGGCACCACGGAACGCTCAGTCCGCAACCTCGAGTATCCGCTGGACTGGGAATCGGTTTTTGCCTGCGTCGGCGAACACGGGTTTCTCAAACCAGTGGACGGCGGCGGTTGGCGCGATGTGCACTACGTGAATAGCCGCGAAGAATTCTTCAGGGCGTATGACCAGTCCCGCGACCTCTGCATGATGTATCAGAAGGCCGTCGACTATACCCACTACTTCCGCTGTTACGTGATCGGCAGGAAGTACGTCCGCGTCATGGCCTACGATCCGCACAGTCCGCATGCGGACCGTTACGTGAAGCATCCGCCCCGTTACAGCAAAACTTTGCTCTACCGCGTTGAACAAAACGCGCTCAAGCTTTGCCGCGCGCTCGGCTACGACATCAACACAGTGGAGTTTGCCGTAGAGAATGGCGTCGCCTACGCAATCGATTTCATGAATCCGGTTCCGGATGCGGACCTGAGCTCGGTGGGCGAGGCCAACTTTAAATGGATCGTACGCACCACTGCCGATCTGGCGGTTGCCAAAGCACGGCTTGCGCGCCATGCGCCCGCACTGCGATGGGCCGATCTGCTGGGTACCAGCAAGCCCAAGACAAAACGAGCAAAAAAATAGGCCGCCGGTAATAGGAGTAATCCGGCGGCCTGTTTAACGCCTCAAATGGGGCCAACCCAAGGAGGCTCAGTCAACTTAACTGAACTGAACTTTTAGCGTGATGCCCACATCCGACAGTTTTTCTGCCGGCATCTGTACCTTCAACGCTGCGTCTTCCTGCTTCCACGTCACGTTGCCCTTGTAGCCAAGCACTTCAACCTTCTGCACTTTGCCCGGCTGCTGAGGACTCGCCAGTCCAAGCGCCTTCACAACCGCTTCATCTTTAGGCCAACCCTGCACAAACGCGTACAGCGTATTTCCCTTGGTGGTAAAGCGAACGTCTTCCGCAGTAAAGTCGGAGCGCTTATCTTCATTAAAATTGCCGGCCTTGATGGCCACCTGTGTTGAGGGACCTTCACCGTAAATCTTCCATGGACGGCTTGAGTAAATGCCTTCGCTGTTCACGTCCATCCATTTCGTGATGCCGTTCAACGTTTCCATTTCCTCAAAGTCCAATTCGCCGGAGTTTGGTAGCGGGAAGTTGAGCAGCAGGTTGCCGTTCTTGCTCACAATGTCCGTTAACAGATCGATGACCTTCTTCGCTGTCTTGTACCGTTGCCCGCGCTTGTAGTGCCACTGACCAATGCATGTGTCGGTCTGCCATGGGTTGGCCGAGATGGTATCGGAGACGCCGCGTTCATGGTCGAGCAGACAGGTGCCCGTGGCGCAATCAGACGCTTCTTTGCTGGTGTAAATGGCTTCAGTTTCTCCGCCGTGCTTTTGCGCGCTCACGTTGTAAAGATGCGCCACCATCTTCAGGCCGTACTCTTCGAATGGCAGGTGGCCGTCGGTGTAAAGCAGGTCCGGCTGATACTTGTCGATCAGGTCGGTCATGCGATCCAGATAGTGCTTACGCCATGACTCGGGAATGCCGTCGTCGTTCCAATCCAGCTTTGCGGCAAACTTGGCGCATTCTGCATCGTGATAAAGATCGGCAAATTCAGGATTGATGCCATCGTACGGAACGCCTGCAAGAGAGCCCGTCTTGTCAGCGGCGTGGCTCACGCTAAACCACTTGTAGCTGATCCAAAGGTGCTCGCTTACGCCAAAGCGCAAGCCATTTTTGCGTGCCGCCGCGGCCCACATGCCCACCACATCTTTCTTCGGTCCCATTTTCACGGCGTTCCAGCGCGTGTATTTTGAATCCCACAGATCGAAGTTGTCGTGATGCACGCCCATTGAAAAGAAATATTTTGCGCCGGCCTTCTTGTAGAGGCCCATCAGGTGCTCGGGATCCCATTTGTCGGCCTTCCAAACGTTCATCAAATCTTTGTAGCCGACTTTCGAAGGATGCCCGTACGTCTGCACGTGATAGTCGTACTGCGGCTGACCCTGGATATACATGTTGCGCGCATACCAGTCGCCATCCTCAATTGCCGACTGCGGACCCCAGTGCGACCAGATGCCGAATTTTGCATCGCGGAACCATTCAGGCACGCGATACGACCTGAGCGATTCCCTGGTCCCCAAATAAGTCTTCGATTGCGCCTTTGCTATGCGCGAAAAAGCTGCGGCAGAGCAAACACCACCAATGGATTTCAAAACATCGCGCCGATTAAGTTTCATTTGCCAAACCTCTCTTCGTGATGGGAAGCCCTGTGTTGAGCCTTCCCTGCTTGAACCAGGGTTGAGTCGACTAGTCGGAGGCGGCAGTAAGCGCCTTGCGAAGCCGTTGCTCCGCCTCGGCGTTCCAGTAGCCGCATTCCAGTTCGAAGAAAATACTCGTGTACGGAATGCTCATGGCAGTCTTGATGAGCAGGATGCGAAAAAGCTGGGCCGATTGATCGAGCTTGTGAATGATCTGCTCGTGCGGCAGATAGTTGACATTTGCGTCCTTGAGAACTGATTCAAGGCCGCGGCAATAATTCAGAACTCCCGGAGCGTCAGACTCCGCAACGTAGGCCAGTTCCTCATCCGCATAGGCGTTTACGCGGATGTGTTTACATTGCTCGACAGCCGCAAGCACATGCTCGAGAACCGTCATCTGATCGCCACCGGCAACAATGGTTTCAATGCCGGGATTTGATTGCGCAGGATAAGCCGAATCCGCAACGACAATCCAATTGCGATGGCCGTAGAGCGGAAGCACAGCGTCGAGTCTATCCTTCCACTCGGGCAGGGCTGGTTGCGGACTATCGTGCATTCTGCTTTCCTTCTATTTCAATTCTTCGTCCTGGCAAACTGCTACTTTGCCGCACTTGCCTGAGGCCATCAGCGAGTAAGCATCGGCCGCGCGGTCAAGCGTAAAACGGTGCGTGATGATATCGGCCGGATGCAGGTTCCAGCGCACCAGCCGCTCCACCAGTTCCTCCATCAGCCAGATCGATGTAACCCACGAGCCGTAGATCGTCTTCTGGTCATGAATGATGTCGGGCGAAGGATTGAACTCCACCGTTCCACCTTCACCCAGGAAAACGATCTTTCCCCATTTGCGCGTGGCGCGAATTGCAGTAGCGCGCGCAGCATGGTGCGCAGAGCAATCCACAGCGCGCTCCACTCCGTTACCAGCAGTAAGGTCTTTTACCTGCGCAACATTGTCCGGCCCCGATGTGAGCACGTGATCGCAAAGTCCGAGGTCCATGGCAATCTTCATGCGCTCGGGAACTACGTCGATGCCGATGATCTTCTTTGCGCCGAGTTTGCGGCACAGCGCCCCCGTTGCCAATCCCACGGGGCCAAGGCCGGTGATCAGCACATCGTGATCGCCGTTGATGCCGATCTTCTCAAGCCCTTCATACACGGTGCCAAAGCCGCAGGCCACCTGCGCACCATCGGCAAACGAGAGCTCGTCCGGCAGCGCAACCAGGTCTTTCTCTTCGGCAATCATGTACTCGGCCATACCGCCGTCGCGCTGCCATCCGTAAGCGCGGCGATACTGAGCGCTGGTGCATGAAATCATGTAGCCGCGCCGGCAATCGTTGCAAACTCCGCATCCGGAGATGTGGTAAACAATCACCCGGTCGCCGGACTTGAAGCGGCGGCAGCCCGGCCCCGCCTCAACAATCTGTCCGCAAGGCTCATGGCCTGCGACTACGTCCTGGTACCCTTCAGGCCCTTTGCCAAGATGCTCGTGATAGATGCAGCGAATATCGGAACCGCAGATGGTGGATGCTTTCATGCGCAGCAGCACTTCTCCATGCCCCGGCGTGGGCACCGGCACAGTGCGCATCACCACGGTGGAATTCCCAGGCAGGTATGCCGCGGTCATCGTGTCGTTCATCAGTTCTTCTCCAGAGATCATTGCGAAGCTAAACTCTGGCTTCGGTTTCCTCGCGGTGGAGCAAGACAAGGTTCGCCTAAGCAAAATGCTGCTAGCAGCTAAAAGCTAGTAGCTAATAGCTGTTCTTAAGGCGGCGTGATTTCGCCATCCACGTCCCACAACGCCTCCCAGGTTTGGCCTTCTTTCCATAGAAAGACCTGGCCCTTAATCAGGCGGCACTTGCGGTCAAGGCCAGCGATGGCGCTCATCTCGTCGCCCGTAAGCGAGTCTTTGGTTACGCATTCAAGGTTGTCTCGGTAGTGATTAACGGAGAACGGAATGGGAACTTGTCCGCGCTGAACGGCCCACTTGATGCACACAGCCGCCGGGCTTACGCCGTGGCGTTTGGCGATATCTAGAATCACCGGGTCCTGCGTTGGCGAGGTATCTTCCGGCGTGCGGTCGCGCTCCGGTCTGCCTGGCGATCCAATCGGGCAATAGCCGATAGGAACGATGCCGTTGTCCACCACATATTTAAAAAGTTCCGGCTGCTGGAAGTGCGGGTGCAGTTCCATCTCGTTGGCCGCCGGCTTAATGCGGGCGTCGCGCAGAACCTGCTTCAGCTTGGGCACCGTCATGTTTGACGTGCCGATGTGGCGCACCAGGCCCATATCGACCAGTTGCTCCATCTTTCGCCAGGTCTTCATGTAGTGGGCGTGGATGTAAGGCTTGGCATCGGGACTGCGGGAGGAGACATCGCAGTTTGGCGGATGAAAGTTAGGAAACGGCCAGTGAACGAGATACAAATCCAGGTAACGCAGGCGAAGATCCTTGAGCGACTGACGGCACGACTCAATCACGTCGTCGCCGTTGTGCTTGTTGTTCCACACTTTTGAAGTGATCCAGAGATCTTCACGCCTGATGCCGCTGTTCTGAATTACCTGCAGCGACACGCCAACCTGAGCTTCGTTACCGTAAACTGAAGCGCAGTCAAAATGGCGGTAACCCGCGACGGCAGCGCCTAGAACAGCCTGGGCCACCTGGTCCGCGGTTACGTGATCGGAGCCGAAAGTGCCCAGCCCGACCGCAGGCATGACGGCGCCCGTGTAGAGTTTTCTTTGCGGGATAGAGGCAGGGTCTACAGGGACCGCCTGGGTAGAAATCGGCGCACTCATTCTATGCTTGCTCCAAGCTTTCAGTTATCGATAACTACGATCCAATGAAGCATACGCGCCACTTCCGGCCAATGTCAACGCTCCAATTTTCCACAACGGACAAGTAACCGATTTAGAATTCAAAGGATACTAAGACACTGATTTAGCCCCACTACAGGGCCGATCGGAAAAGATGAGCGGCGATAACGCAGAGACGAAATCGTGGAGTGGCAAAGTAAAGCGCGCTCATGCTCGCAGCGGGCCCGTGCGCATGAAGGACATCGCCATGGACATGGGTTTATCCACCGTGACCATCTCGAAGGTGCTCCGTGGCCACTCCGACATTAGCGACGAGACACGCAAGCGCGTATTGAAGCGCATGGAGGAGCTGAACTACCAGCCGAATCTGGCGGCGCGGGCGCTGATTACCGGGCGAACCTGGACCATCGGGCTGGTGGTGCCTGACCTGCTGCACCCCTTCTTTGCGCAGGTAGCCAAGGCCGTTTCAAACGCCATTCGTGGACAGGGATACAGCCTGATCATCACTTCATCTGAAGAGGATCCGGAACTGGAGCGCCAGGAGATCGAGCAGCTTTTAGCTCGCCGCGTAGACGTTATGCTGATCGCCTCGGCACAGTGGACGGTGGAAAGTTTCCGTCACATCGAAGAGCGAAAAATTCCATACATTCTGATTGATCGCCGTTTTACGGGCCTGTCTGCAAACTTTGTCGGTGTTGACGACGAAGAAGTTGGACTGCTGGCAACCAGCCACCTCATCGAGCAAGGATGCAAGAGAATCGCGCACATTCGCGGTCCTGAAACCAGTACGGCGATTGGCCGTCTTGAGGGCTACCGGCGAGCGCTGTCTGCACGGCAAAAAGAGTTTGAGCCAAAATATGTGGTGTCAATCGGAAGCTCCGGCGATGATCGCGGCGAACCGGGCGGCTACGAGGCAGCTAAAAAACTGCTGGCTGTCACGCCTCGGCCAGACGGTATCTTCTGCTTCAACGATCCCATTGCGCTTGGCGCCATGCGCGCCATCATTGACGCCGGGCTGCGCATTCCAGAGGACGTGGCCGTAGTGGGATGCGGCAACCTGTCTTATTCGGATTTTCTGCGCGTTCCGCTCACCTCTGTTGACCAGAACAGCTCAGAAATTGGCAAGCTGTCCGCTGAGCTTGCCCTGGCCCTGGTTGCATCCAAGACCGCATCGCGGCCAAAGGTGGAGCTCACTCCGCCGAAGTTGGTAGTGCGCGCTTCTTCAATGCGCAAATAAAAATCGGAACCAATCAACGTCGGATATTGTCTGGGGAATTGCGCGACCCTTATTCGCCGACGCGCACCAGCAGGCAAGTAATGTTGTCGCCACCGCCGGCCTGGTTGGCCGCAGTCACCAGCTCGCCGCACAATCCTTCAAGCGTTCGTTCTCTTGAGAGTATCTGCTCAATGCTGCCGTCAGTGAGTTCGCGCGTCAGCCCGTCGGAACAGAGCAGAAACAGATCGCCGGGGTCCGCCTCAAGATCGAAAATGTCCGGCGTAACGCGGCTTTGCGTCCCCAGAGCACGGGTAATCACGTTCCTCATTGGCGATCGCGCTGCCTCCGCCATGCTCATGCGGCCAAGGCGAACCTGCTCATCAACTAGCGAGTGATCCAGTGTAATCTGCTCCAGATTACCGCCACGCAACCGGTAACATCGGCTGTCGCCAATGTTCAATACCTGAATGCGGCGCTCTTCCGCCACCAGCGCAACGAGCGTGGTGCCCATGCCACTTAATTTTGCATTTGATTGCGCGCGGGAGTAGATCACTTGATTGGCATCGCTGACGGCCTGCTCCAGGAGAGACGAAAGCGGCACACCCGGCACCCGGTTGGTCAGCACCCGCATCACTTCGTCCACAGCCAGGGAACTGGCTACTTCACCTGCGGCTGCACCGCCCATTCCATCGCAAACCAGGTACACGCCCTGCTCACTGGAATAGCCGAATGCATCTTCGTTAGTGGAGCGCTTGCGGCCCCGATCGGAAACCGCCGCAGCCGAATAGTGAACGAAGGCCGTGGCCAATAATCCTCTCCCATTGGGAAGTCCACACGGGTACCGAACAGAGAACGAAGCCTGAGGCCACCAGGGTTCTCCCCAAGGCACAGTTTACACGGGTACTGGAGCGCGAGAGCCGTCCAACCGCGGTTTCAGTGCGAAGGCTGTTGATTGGGCGAATTCGGAATGGGCGGCGGTGCCGGCAGGTCAAAAACCTGCACCGCACCTGCATTGATAACGGCCACCCTACGTCCCGTAGGCGAAATTGCGGCGTTCCCGCCGATATCGAATATCGGACTTGCCGGCGACTCAAACACGATCTCGCCTGTAGCCGTGTTCAGAACCTGCACCAGCTGCCCCTTGATATCGTCGGTGCCGAGCGGAGAGTACGGCCCCACGGCATGGGTCACAGCCAGCGTCTCCTGCACCATGCGCAACCCATCCGCCGAATGAAACTGGACCGGCCAGACCGCCGTGACTGGATTCAGATCGTCCCACAGTATGTGTCCATCGGTAGTGATGGCCACCAGCTTGATAGCGCCGGATGAGTCGCAGCCTGTGGCCAGCACCACCTTTTCACTGATGAAATCGTTATTGGGCGCGCAACTGGAACTCACGTTGCCCAAAGTGTGACTGCCGCCTGTAAAGAAGTTCAGGTTGAGCACCCACTCGTCATCGCGTCCACGCAGGTTCTCAATGTAGCCCTCAGAGTTGATGGGCAGTTGGACCATTGTGCGGGTGCGGCTCACCAGCATCACCTTGCCGCTTTCCCGGTGAAGAATGCGCACAACAAAGTCGGGAGGCGGGGGGGCGGGCTGCTGTTCGTCTGTCGTAATGGTGGCCGAGGCAGCCGCGGGGCTGCCAACATAGCCGGGCTTGGCCGGAGCCTCCGCCGGTTCCAACGAGTTGGACACGATGTACTGCTGGCTGGGATCGAGTCCAATGCGCAGCAGCCGCCCCGGAAACCGCAGCAGCGGCTTCATTTCAAGATGCTCGTCGCCTACACTCAGGTTCTCTTTGTCGCGAAGCAGAAAATGCCCGTCGTTCAGCATCCACAAGTAGCGCGTGCGGTCATGCAGTGTCCAAAGCGCCTCCGCCTCAACCAATCCGGTGGCGATGTTCAAGACCAGCGCGCGAATCTGCCGCACATCGGATTCAGCATCTTCGCCTGGCCTCAAATTGCGGTGAATAAGGCCCGGCACGCGAAACGTAAGCAGCAGGCGGGACTCCCCAATAAAATTCAGCGACGCCATCGCGTTACGCTCGCCCAGGTAAAGCGGCCCCGGTGCCGAAAACCCCAGCGGGCCTACGGGGATGGAGTAAGCTGGCGGCTTCGACGGGGCGGTCGGATATCCGCCGGGCAATTGCCGCTCCTTGATTGAACGATTGGGGATTGAACGATCAGCGAGCGCGCCGTCGGGTTCAGCCGCGCCACCAAACGCGAACGCCGAACATGCGGCGGAGAGAAAGAGCGCGGTGGTCGCCAACCAGCAGCCTGCAATCGTAATTAGACGAGCCCCGATCTCGCGCTTTTCCATCGTTAAACATTCTCGCCGATTGAGGCTGTCTTGCGCAGTGGCAACGAGGCCACAGAGCGTTGTTTTGATACCTGCCTCCCGCGCATATGCGAAAGTTAAGTAGACATGGAAGACGGGTCCACAAGCAGCGCGGAGACGATTCAACCGGGTTTAAAGGTTGAAGGAAGCATCAAGTGGCTGGGTTACGGAGCCTGCGCGCTGGCCGGTTGCCTGTGGGGCACGGGCTTTTATTTCGGCAGGCTCGCGCTCGACGAAATGGCGGTCGAATGGATGGTGCTCTACCGTTTCCTGTTCGCCGCGCTCGGCATGTTACCCGTCATGCTATTGCACCGCGGCGGCCGCCTGCGGCTCAGCGCATCTGAACTGCGCGTACTCCTGCTCTGTTCTGTTCTTGGTGTGCCGCTGCAATTCCTGCTGCAGTTCCACGGCCTGGCCCGCACCACTGTCAGCCACGCATCGCTGATGGTAGGCGCCATGCCGGTATTACTCGCCGCAGCAGCCGCAATGTTTGCCAGGGAGCGGCTAAACTGGCTCGGCTGGATCGCGCTTTGCGGCTCCACCGTCGGCGCCGCGCTTGTTACGCTTGGCGGCAACCGCACCGCAACCGGCAAAGAAATTCCCAGCATGACCGGAGACATGATGGTCATCGTCTCCCTCGTCATCGCGCTGGCGTGGATTCTGCTCAGCAAAAAACTCATGGAGACGCACAGCCCGCCGGTCGTGACTGCCTACACCATCCTCGCCGGATCGGGAATGCTCGTCGTGTGGGTAGTCGGCCAATGGCTGGCTTCTCCGCTCACCCACGCAAACATGACGCCGCCGCCATTCGCCAACGTCAGCATGACAGCGTGGGCGGCACTCGCGGCCAGCGGCCTGCTGTGTACGGCTACCACCACACTGCTTTGGAACTGGGGCATTCACCACGTCCCGGCATCGCGCGCGGGGGTCTTTCTAAATATTGAACCGGTCGTTGGTTCGGTGCTCGGCGTTCAGTTGCTCGGCGAACATCTCGGTCCATTTGCATGGCTCGGCGGCGCGCTCATCCTTGGCGCAGCCGTTACGCTCACTCTGCACCAGCACGAGCCAGACCCGGCAGTAATCCTGGAATAAGCGGCGCGTGGCTCACTGACGCAGCGTGAATGCAGGAACAAGGCGAACAGTAAAGCTGCTCAACCCGCCGAAATTTCAAACGACATTTGCGACGATGCCCATAGCGGCGGGGCGGGCTTAGGCTCAGATGCCAGCTCATAAACCAGCCGCTCCAGCACCAGCCGCTTATCGGGCGGCGATGACCGCAGCTCAAGATCGGCACGCGCAACCAGTCGCAAGGCGCGCGTCAGTTCGCGACGATTCTTGAACCGCCGCGCCTGCTTGATCAGATCGTCGGCAGCGAACGGCGGAATACGAAATCCCTGCCAGAGCGCCTGCCAGATGGCGCGCGAGTCGCGCACATTCTTTTCCAGGATCACAAGCATCTGCCGGAAGGTGCGGGCCAGCATATACAGATGTCCAATGGCCGCGTCTTCGCCCGCATCTGAGCTGTTCAGCAGGCCCTGCAACAGCGCCAGCGCCCGCACGCGGTCGTGCGCGCTGATAGCGTCGGTCAGTTCATAGAGCGAGCGCTGCTTGGCCGCCAGCACCATGGTTTCCACGTCGCCCAAAGTAATGCGGCCGCGACCACTGGTATAAAGCAGCAGCTTCTCCAGTTCGGAACTCGCCAGCATCATGTCCGCGCCAAGCGCGTCCACAAGCTCGCGCGCGGCATCGGGTTCAACGCGAGTACCAGCCTCCTGCGCGGTCGACACCACCCAGCGCATGGCGTCTTCTTCGCTCACGCGGGCCAGCTCAACCATGCCGCAGTGCTCGCCCAGCGTTTCAGTCAGGCGCTCATAGCGGTTCTTGTCTTCCATGTCCATGCGCCGCGCGTCAGAGGGAATACGCACAAAATCGGCGACGAACAGCAGCACAGCCTGCGGATTGGGTGAGCGGAAATACCGTTCCAGCGCGGCGAACTCTTCCTTCTTGGCTCCGCGGGTATAAAGCTGGCGCACGTTGCGTATAAAAATCACCTGGAACGGCGACATCAGAGAAGGTGTCTGCGCACGATCCAGCACTTCAAAAATCGAAGTCGTCGTCAGATCGAGATCGGAAAGGCAGAAGTCGCGCAGGTCTGGCGGCACAAACCCCTTCAGCACGGCGGCCCGGCAGCGATCGAGCAGAAACACCTCATCGCCAGCCAGCACGTATCCGGGCCGCAACTGCCCTTGCCCGGCCGCGGCAGCCTCAACCTCGGCCACAAAACGGGCCACGGCGCTGAATCCCGATCCCCAACGCCCCCCGCGCATATCAAGACCCCCCTGATAATGCTCCTCGCGGCGCGGCGGATGACTGCCATTTGCATGCGGCTCCAGAATACCGCCCCGGGGCCTGTGCAGGCAGCTTGGAAAACCAGTCAGGAATCAAGAAGAGCCAACGTGCCAGCCTCAGGCGAAGAGAAATCAAAGGGAAGAGTGGGCGACAATGCGCCCACAGTACCCCCTAGACACTCCGCCGTGCTTACCCCATCATTCAGGAATGGACAAAGACACGGTATCAAGAATTGATGGCGTTGGCGAAGTGGTGCAATGGTTCGGAAGTTGGCCGAGTTTCCATGATGCAGAGGTCACTAGCATCCTGTTGGCTCGAAAGAAGGAATCAGTTCTCAGTGTCTATCCTTACTATCCGCAAAACCCAGCCACAGTGAACTTCATTCTTAAAGATGTGACAGACATTGAGCTGAACGACTTCAGTTGCCAGAACGTCATCTTCGGCCTGAACATTGAAACCGCGATTGACCAGAATGGTGACAACGTTTATCGCGTAATCCTCGCGCCATGTTATGGGATCGGGGGGAGGATTGACGCAAAGTCCCTTCGGGTCGAGTTGTCGCCGGGCAAGAGTTCCGACGGCATCAGCCTGTGGTGAGGAACACCCCCGCGCGTTCTTGCTCTTTGCACCTGAATCATCGCCTAACCGGAAGTTTGAAAGACATCCGCCGCTCAGAAGCCTTCCAATACATCGCCCACAAGCTGCCGTGCAAAGGCGCGCGAAATGCGATCCACGGCCGCCGGATCCTCCTGGATGAAAGTAGCCAGATCGGTGGTGGTCTGGTACTGCTCGCGATACACGTAGTTAGGATTCTGAAAGAGGACCTTTCCATCCGGCCCGACCAGCGTAACGGAAACGATGATGGTGATGAGAAAGCTTGAAGACTGTTGCGTTGAGGAATTGTATGTCAGTGGCGCAATGGTTTCTTTCAGAATGGTTCCGTGCAGCACTGCATCGGCGCCGGTTCCTTCAACGGGCGTAATACGAAAGCGCGTTCGCGAAGCCAGCTCGCGAATCACCGCGTTGGTCATCGCGGTTTCAGTGTGGTATGCCTCGGTACGCGTAGCAAACAGTGGAACCGAAATGGTCTTCACGTCGGGCGGAAGATGCGTGGCGGCGCCAAGCGTGTGATAGCCGCATCCGGAAAGAGCGAGCAGGCAAGCAAGCAAAGCGACCAGGGAATACCGTTCACGCACGAACAAACGCATGACTCATGTTAGCTTGCCGCCGAGGCCTTGTGCTTGCCGTTATACCCACGCCGTAGCAAGCATGCCGACGCGCACCGGCGACAGTTTCAGCCCATCAGCACGGTCCTTGAAATACGTCTCGTTCATGCGGTCCGTGTCGAACTGCTCAACGCGTCCAAAGCCCGCCGCTTGCAATTCCTTTTCTAAATCCTCAGGAGTGAAAAACAATTGCAGCGGTTCGCCCGCTGCAGCCACGCGCTTTGACAGCGTGTCAAACACCTGGCGGCGTTTGGCGCTGAGTGTCTCCGGCGGAAACGCATAATCGAAGCTCACCGCCGTCCCAGCGGGCAAGCGCCCAATGGTTGCGATCGTAGAGCGAAATGCCTCCAGCGTCAGGTAAGGCACTACGCCAAGCCAGCCGAAAAACGCAGGCTCAGCCGCATTCAACCCCGCTTCAAGCAGGCTCTCAGCCAGCGATTTGTGTTCCAGATCGAGAGCGATATAGGTGACGTTCTCCGGAATCGCGATGCCCGCCGCGGAAAGCAGTTCGTGCTTCCACTGCTGCGTGGCAGGAAAATCCACTTCGAAAACGCGCAACGCCGCAAACGGATTCCGATACGCAAACGTATCCAGACCTGCGCCGAGAATTACGTACTGTCCAACGCCCTTGGCCACCTGCTGCGCCAGCCTGTCTTCCGCGTAGCGGCTGCGGACGGACATATACAAACGGAAATCCCGCGCCACAAAATGCATCGCCCGTTCCATGTCGCGCTCGTAGCCGGGGCCGATCAGGCGAACCGCAATGGGATCCTCAAGTATGCGCGGCCGGTCGATAGCCTGGTGGGCGGCGCGCCGAATGGCAACGCGGAGAGCTGTCCTGCTGGCGCGGCCCGTCTGCATATTTAGAAGTCTAACTGGCGCACTGGTACCCGCCGTGACCCAGAGCACGCGTTGCTCTTAAAGCGATCGCGAGTACCATACACGGTATGAGCTGGATTGGATGGGCACTTCTATCCGCAGTATTTGCCGCCGCCACGGCCCTGCTGGCCAAAGTCGGCGTGGAGCATGTGGACTCAAACCTGGCCACCGCGATCCGCACCACTGTAGTGGTGATCTTTGCGTGGGGTATTGCGCTGGCGCTCGGCAAGCACGGCGAAATTCGCACGCTCGACCGCCGCACCTTGCTGTTTCTTACGCTGTCAGGCCTGGCAACCGGTCTCTCGTGGCTGTGCTATTTCCGCGCGCTGCAATTAGGCCCAGCCTCGCGCGTAGCGCCACTCGACAAGCTGAGCGTGCCGCTGGTGATGGTGTTCGCCGTTCTAATGCTCGGCGAAAAAATGGACGCCGCCGCAATCGTCGGCGGCCTGTTAATCACCGCCGGCGCAGTAGTCATGGCCATGAGCTAAGAACTTGCAACTTCGCAGACTGATGGATGCGCTTTCACTCTTGGGTGAATCCCGGCATCCGCAGGAACAGTGGGTGCCCCATCCATCTCGCAGTTTCATCGCGAGATAGGTGGGATAGCAAGCCCCCAAAACAACCACGACAAAGCTAGCAGATAGAAGCCAGAAGCTAGAAGCTGCCTTGCCCCTTCCCTATACTGAATAAAGCCACAATGCCCACGCAAAACCAACCCGCCGCCAATACGCCTTACCGCCGCATCGTGCTTACAGGCTTCATGGGCTCGGGCAAATCCACCGTTGGCCCGCTGGTGGCCGCGCGCCTCGGCTGGCGCTTTGTAGACGCAGACGACGTCATCGAAGCCGAAGCCGGCAAGCCGATCGCCAAAATTTTCGAGCAGCATGGCGAACCGCATTTCCGCGAAATCGAGCGAGACACCATCGCCCGCCTCGCCGCTACCGACGCACTCGTGCTCGCCCTCGGCGGCGGCGCCATTGAAATAGGGGCCACGCGAAACCTGCTCACCCGCAGCGAAGGCACGCTGCTCGTCCACCTCGAAGTGCAACTAGCCACGACCCTTACCCGCTGCGGAGGCACCGAAGGCACGCGCCCTGTCCTCGCCGACCAGGCAAACCTCGCCAAACGCTACCAGCGCCGCCTGCCGCTATACCGCACCGCGCACATCTCCATCCCCGTCGACAATTTGACGCCCGACGAAGTAGCCGACGCCATTGTCCGCGCCTCCCGCACTGAATGATTCGCGAAGTGCGACGCCCTCATGCCCCCCCTTGTTATCATCAAGAAAGTGCATGAGCGTTTTTTCCCGCGCAAACGCCGAACGTAAGTCTTCCCGATGACCCCCGTATCTCACGCCGCAAATCCGGTAAATCTCCAAGCCAGCGCAGATACCGCACTGGCAGACCACGGCAATGCTCATGACCATCCTCACGTTCATGCGCCGCGGCCGGGGGCAACGGCCCTGCTCATCCACGACCTGCGCGAATTATTCAAAGTAAAAGTTGTTGGCCTGGTGCTAGTTACCGGATGGGGCGGCTTCTACCTGGGATCAATGATGTCGGGCATTTCGAGCGTGCAGCGTGGTCTCATCGATACGCTCCTTGGCATCGGCCTCGTCTCAGCCGGAGCCGGAGCCTTGAATGAGGCGCTTGAGCGCAAGACCGACGCGCTCATGAAGCGCACTGCCGATCGTCCGCTGGCCTCGGGTCGTTTCCCGCTTGCCGTAGGAATCATCGCCGGAATGAGCGCGCTAGGCTTGGGCGCATGGTGGCTGCTACTCCACACCAACGCGTTAACCGTGGCTCTGGCGCTGCTTACGGCCTTTACCTACGTCGCCATTTACACCCCGCTCAAGCGAGTCACCGCCCTGGCCACATTCATCGGCGCATTTCCCGGCGCCATGGGCCCATTGCTGGGCTGGACCGCCGCCCGCGGAGCCATCGAGTGGCAAGGCGTAGCGCTGTTTGCAATTTTGTTCGTCTGGCAGTTCCCGCACTTCATGGCCATCTCGTGGATGTACCGCGATGAGTATGCAAAGGCCGGCATTCGCATGTTGCCCGTGGTGCAGCCTGACGGATGGTCCACCGTCGCCGAAGCACTGTTCTTTGCGGTCGTGATGATCCCCGTAAGCCTCCTGCCGTGGCGCCTCGGCATGGCCGGAACAACCTATGCCGCACTCGCCGTAGTGCTGGGCTTGTGCTACCTCGCCTACACCATTCGCTTTGCTGGAATCCTGCGCACCGAGGATGACGCTGTCAGCCGCATGCTGGCGCGCGACCTGTTGAAAGTGAGCGTGCTCTATCTGCCGCTGCTCTTTACAACGCTTATGATCTGCGCTATCGCAAAGCAGTAAGAACTGGGAAGAATTATGACCGTGACAGCCGCTCCCCAATCAAGCACGCGCCCGGCAATCGCGGCTATCCTGGCCATCAGCGCCGCGGCAACCCTGTTTTTGTTCTGGCTCATTTACGTTCATCCGGCGGCGGGAACCAGTGCGCAGTACGCTTTTCTGCCGGCGTTGAACGCCATCCTCAACGGCCTTTCGGCCACTTCACTGCTCATCGGATACACCTTCATCAGGTCGCGCAATATCAAGGCGCATCGCGCGGCCATGATTACCGCCTTCGGCTTCTCCACGCTGTTCCTGGTCAGCTACATCTTGCATCACGCGCTGCATGGCGACGTGCGATACCCGGCACATGCGGCTCTGCGGTCCGTATACCTGCCGCTGCTTGCCAGCCACATCATCCTCGCCATCGTTGCGCTGCCGCTGGTGCTGGTCACATTTTTCTTTTCGCTCAGCGGGCGCATTCCGCAGCATCGCAAGGTTGCGCGCTACACACTCCCACTCTGGCTGTACGTTTCAGTTACAGGCGTCATCACCTACGTGATGCTGCGCCTTGCGCAGGGACAGTAAGGCTCAAATGACGGTACAGCCCAGCAACGTCCAACTCAAGCCGCCAGACGACGGAACCAGCCAGTTGCTGCAATGGGGCGGCTCTATCATGGCAGCAGGTTTGCTTGCAACGCTGCTGCTTGAAACCATGCTCGGCGGATTTTCAAGCACCGGAGCCAGCACCAATGGCGGATGGTTCGCACTTATCGTCGCGCTTATGTGCATCCCCTTCGGCAGCCTGTTGCTCGCCCTGGGCGTGGCCAAATGGCTCCGCAACCGGCGACTGGCACGCCAGCGCTGAAGGCAGAAGGTCCAAACCAACCCTGTCTGCTATTCTTTTCGCTTACACTGGAACACGGGGGAGAGAAATATGGCCAAGAGCGTTAACAAAGTCATCCTGTTAGGAAATGTGGGCAAGGATCCCGAAATCAAGTCCACCCCCGGCGGCACCATGATCGCCAACCTTACGCTAGCAACCAGCGACCGTTTCCAGGACCAGCAAGGCAACTGGCAGGACCGCACCGAGTGGCATAACCTGGTTGCCTTCAAGCGCACGGCCGAAATCATTCGCGATTACGTCAAAAAAGGTTCCAAGCTCTACATCGAAGGCAAGATCCAGACGCGCAGCTGGGACGACAAAGAAACCGGCGCCAAGCGCTACAAGACCGAGATTCTTGTCAACGACCTGTCGTTGCTCTCAGGCCGCGATGAAGGCGGCTCCAGTTCCGGCGGCTATAGCAAATCGTCAAATTCCAGTTACGACCAGCGCGGGCCGCAACCTGTGGACGACCTATCGCAATCTGCCGAAATCTCCGACGACGACATCCCGTTCTGAAGCCTTCGGCCCGGCTCGCATCGAATTCATTTGCGCCCGGGCCGAGCCGTCTTCGCACTCTTCCCGCCATCTTTCTGTTCTTGCCTGAACTGTGCAGGCGGCAAATGAAACGCGCGCTTGAATGCTCGATTAAACGCCGCCTCCGAGTTGTAGCCCACATCGAGCGCCACTTCAGCAACGCTCTTCTGTGTCGATCGCAACGCTTCCGCACCGAGCAACATTCTCCATTCCGTCAGGTAAGCAATCGGAGACATCCCCAGAAATTTACGGAAGCGCTCTGCCAGCCGCGTGCGCGACAAGCCAGCCAGTTTCGCCAGGCTGTCCACCGTCCACTCTCTGGCGGGATCTTGATGCAAAATCGCAAGCGCCCTCGCCAGTGCCGGATCGCGCATTCCTGCAAACCAGCCGGTCCGCCCTTCCGGCATGGTGGAAATGTAACGGCGCAGCGTCTCTACAAAGAGCACTTCAGAAAGTTTCCCCACCACAAGTGACCGCCCCGCGTCCGAGCCAGCTGACTCTCCGACCGAAAACCGAATGGAGTTTTCAATCCATTGCCCGGACGCACCCTCTGCAACCGGCACTCTCAAAATCTGCGGAAGCCCTTTAAGAAAAATGCGGCACAGTTCGGGATTACATGACATGTAGCCGCAGACGAATCGCGTGATTTCGCCCCCGCCTCCAAAGTGCACAACTTTCAATCCATCTTTCAGATTCTTCGCAAAAGCAGAAAATGAGTCCACCGGTTTTCGCGGAGAACCGTTACCAAGAAAATGAGAATCCCCGCCCGGAAAAACCACGATGTCGCCCTTGGTCAGTTCTACACGCTCGCCGTTTGGCAGTTCCGCATATGCCCTTCCCTCGGTTAGAAAATGAAACACAATCACATGCGCGTCTTTTGCAGGCAGAAACGGCCTTACGCCCGCAGAACCTGACGAGCTAAGGCACCACGGCGCTGAAAATTCTGCGTTGAAAAATAATGCGCCTTGCAGCCGAACCGCGCTCAGGATTTCAGAAAGAACATCCATTCGTTTGCATGCTCAATAATCGGGTGTCTTGGCAAAATATGCGGGCCGCACAATCAAGTGCCGAACGGGGAAAAACCACATATTAGAGATTGATCTTAGCTGATCGAATCTACACATAGAAAGGCAGAAAAAATGAGCACAATTGCCGCGGCCTCCCCCACGACCAAGGACATCAGCCAGCTTAAAGCTGGATTGAAAGCCACCTGGATGGCTGGAAATTACGACGTATTCTCGCGTTACATGGAGCCCGATGCGCAAATCTTCTTCCGCCGCATCGGAGTTCAACCAGGACAACAACTGCTCGACGTGGGCTGCGGAGCGGGGCAACTTGCCTTGGTTGCCGCACGTGCCGGAGCAAGGGTAACCGGTTGCGACATTTCAACAAATTGGCTGGAGCGTGCACGGCAAAGGGCCGCGCTTGAGCGCCTCGATGTTCGCTTTGAAGAAGCCGATGCTGAAGCTCTTCCCTATGCGGACGGTCAGTTCGACGTCGTCACCAGCCTGATTGGAGCAATGTTTGCGCCACAGCCGAATCTGGTGGCTTCAGAACTGGCGCGCGTTTGCCGCCCGGGCGGAACCATAGCCATGGCCAACTGGACTGCGCAAGGCTTCGTGGGTCAGATGTTCAAGCTCATCAGCAAGTACATTGCGCCCAGCGGCATGCCGTCGCCCTTGCTTTGGGGAGATGAAGCCGTAGTGCGTGAGCGATTCAACAAGGGAATCCTGAACGTGCGCTGCACGCCGCGCTTTTACCAGTTAGAATATCCGTTTCCTCCTGAAACCGTGGTCGACTTCTTCCGCGAAAACTACGGCCCCATGTCGCGCGCATTCGCTTCGCTCGACGCGCAACAACAGGCAGAACTCAAAGCCGAACTGGTTTCGCTATGGAAAAACAACAACCGCACCGAGGGCAACGGCACGCTTGTCGATGCGGAATATCTCGAAGTGATTGCGCATCGCGGCGGCGTCGCCACTGAAATTTCGACTGGACGATTCAGTAAGCTAAAGCATTCCAGTCGCCGCGCCGAAGTGCTTGCCGACCGCATTGAAGAAGGCGCTGCACGACTTGAAGAATTTGCGCAACGGCTTACCGATTCCGAATGGAACATGCAGGCGATCGAAGGTGGAAGGCCAGGACGCACCGTAGGCGTCGTGATCGATCACGTCGCCACCGTCTATCCAATCGAAATAGAACTGGCGCAGGCTATCGCCAACGGCAAGACAATCACGCACATCACATGGGACGCGGTGAACTACCTCAATGGCAAACACTCCACTGAGAAAGCCAATCCCACTAAGAGCGAGACTCTCGAATTGCTTCGAAAGAACAGCGCAGAGGCCGCAGCGGCGGTTCGAAACATGACCGACGCTGAACTAGATCGAGCAGCGCCGTTCTCGCTCAGTTACGGAGCTCCCATCACCGCCCAGTTCGTAATTGAAGATCATGCCCTGCGCCACAGCTGGCACCATCTCGCTAGCATCCGCAAGGCGGTTGGACAAAAGGGTATCAATCCCTCTTCTCTGCTCGCCCAATAGTTTTGCTCCGTTTGTGCAGCCCGGCAATTGAACATCCGCGCGGGCTGCACAAGCCCTACCATCAAGCGAAATTAAGCTGGAAAGCAATTATTGCCGGTCGTAGATCTGGAACGTTGCCCAATAAAACGGCAAACTGAATCTGCTTTGCGAGTGCAGCAGCGCAAGCTTTGCCTTGCGCAGCGAAGCCGCCGGCGAGTCACCCGCCTCGATACCCTGGTAAAGACCATCCATCAGCCGCGGCGTCGATTCGTCACTTACCTCCCACAGCGCGCCAATCACACTGTGAGCGCCCGCGTGCATAAATGCCCACGACAGACCTACCAGCCCTTCGCCTGCATAAAAACGCGTCCCGTTGCCGTAACATGCTGAAATGGTCACCAGTTTTGCGTCAAGCGGATGCTGAATAATATCCCGCGCATAAAGTTTGAATGAGTTTTCATCGGCGCTCGATTTCGACAGAACAATCGCCGAATCCAGCGGCACAATTCGATTGGCAACTGCGTGCGACACGAAGTGGATATAGGCATACTGCGCTGGATTGCTTGCCAGGTAGGTAGCTGGATTGGCCTGCTGCCCGGCAATCGCTGTCATTCGATTCTTGGCGAAATGACTTTCAATCTTTTTCATTTCAAAACCGAAAAGTGGAAGGCTCGGAAATTCCTCATCAGGAGAAACCGGATCGCCAAGCATGAGCACCCTGCCTTCTCCCTTCCGCGCAGGCTTTGGACCGTTGAGCATAGCCAGCGATGGCGCCGACACCAGCGTCATATCCTCAAGAAGATAATGAACGTGCGAGCCTCGATCTGAAGAACCGTTGCCGCGATCAGGCGCCAGCAGCGTTTCAAAATTCAGTTGGCTCAGTTCGCCGTCAGCAAGCACAATGAGTTGTTTCGACGGCGCAATCAGTACCGCAGCCGGTGCGACGAGAACTTTGTAAAGCGATTCGCCGTCTTCGTCGCCCGCTTTTTGCGGATCGCGCAGCCCGACAATTTTCTTGCTGTAATTCGTAATGCGCTCCGCAATTGCCTGTCGCGGCGGTAAAGCAAACCACGCTATTCGCCCCGGCGTAATTGCCCATAGATAAGACTGCTTTTCCCCAAGCCAGTAAAATAGCAGTGCGGCGTTTGCCTTTTGCGCAATCTGCTTCGGGTTTAGTTGCGCCGGCCTCGCCGGCTTGATTGACGAAGTATCCAGTCCTCTCTCGAGAGTGTCTGCACGGCTCTTGTCAGCAATCGTAAGCGCCTCGTCCGTTCTTCCTTCCTGCATCAGCAAATGGATATAGCTGTCGTAGATGTGCGAGGCGTTCGCCCCAAACGGCAGCTCAGTCTCTTCGGATTTGAGTTTTGCGCGCGCCGAGTCGAACATCTCGAGCGCAGATCGATAGGTCTCCTCTGCGCCCTTCACATTCCCTTCCGATTCAAAGAGCAACGCGAGCCGGTAGCCCGCATCCAGACGAAGAGTCACAAGCGCGGATTGATCACTCCGAATCGAACGAAAACAAGATTCGGCCTGGGAGTTCTGATGTTGTGCAGCCGCAAGCCAGCACTTCGTTTCGCGCAAATTCGCACTTTTATAATCCGGGCCTTCCAGCGCCGCTAACTGCGCCATGTAACCATTTGCATCGTCCAGTTGGCCGCTCTCAACAGAAACTGCCGCCAGGTCCTCAAGAGCATTCACCGTGTCTTCCCTGCTTCCAATCTGCCGCGCCAGAAAAAGCGATCTACGATACGCATCAAGAGAGCGCGCCCAGTCGCGCGAATCCTGATAAACGTATCCGGCAGTGCTAAGCCACTTGAGCTGATAACGAACTATGCCCAACTCTTCCGCGCTGGCCTCTGCCTGGCGAAACTGCTCAAGGGCGCGTTCTCTATCGCCAAGTTGGTAGTATGCCCACCCCAGATTTCCCGCCGCTACTTGAATCACATTCTTGAATCCGAAAGACACGCCGTCCTGATAGGCAGAACGAAACCAGTCCACCGCCTCATCGTAATGATCCGCCTGCATGGCAATGTAACCAAGATTCAGACTCGTTGCCGCCTTCAGCCAGTGATCGTTATTGCTGCGCGAAAATGCAAACGATTCAAGAAAATAATGTCGCGCCTCATCCAGCTGCCCTGCTTTAATCGCGAGGATTGCGTGCGCAGACAGTACTTCGCCGCACGTGGAGAGGATCACGCCGCTCTTGCACAGTTCATCAGCCCGCACAAGCCGCTCCCGCGCTGCCGATAATTGCTCCTGCCTCGTAAGTGCAACTGCCTCGATGGCCAACTTCTCGGCCGCGCCGTTCGGTCCCGTTGAGTCCTGATATGACGCAAGTGTTTTCAGAACGCCGTCGTACATACCGCGATAAAGCATCGACTCAGCCTGCAGCAATTGAAACTCTGCCGCCCAATACGGAGAGGAACGCTGAAACCGCCTGTATCCCTCCTCCGCCTCTTGCTGGCTCTTCGCAAGATAGCCCTGCTGGAAAAGCCGCAAGGCGTGGTTGTAGGCCAAATCCGCGCTGTTGGGCAATTCATCGTGGAGAGGAAATGAAAGCAGAAGGACGAGCGCGAACAACAATATCCAAAATGAATTGAACCCGCGCGGCGCTTGAACTTGCGCCGCGCGGGTTCCTGGTTGTTTCAATTCCTTAACAAAAGCAGTATGACCGGAAGCTCCGGTCCCCGATCCGTTTACGGAAGCGTGCCGCCATTGGTTGAGCCGCCCACAAATCCAACGCCACCGGCGATTGCGCAACCAAATTCCATATCGATCATCGTCAGCTTGATGGTTGTTTTTCTCGGTGTCTGAGTTCCCGGCTTCACATCGTCCGATGTCACCGTCAACTTGCCCAGCACCACCTTGCCAAAGTCCGGAATGTCGATAATGTGACCATAAGAACCGCCAGGAAAGCTGCCAGCCACTTGGTTGACCAGGGAACATTCGACGGACTCCGCACCTCGAAGACTGGAGGAAAGTCGATTGTAACGTTCGCGAAGGTCGTCCGGTAAATCGTTGTGGCCAAGCAGGTGCTTGTACTGGCTCGCAACCCGCCCGCTTACGCCCGCGTCGTGCGCATAGAAAGCGTCGTTCGCTGGCTTGGAGCCAAGTATGTTCAGGTTGAGATCGAGCGCCACGGGATGGCCGGCGATACGAAGATTCTCAAAACGCGATCCGAGAAAATTGACCGAGGGTACGTACCCTTCAAGTGGATGCTCGGTAATGGTCTGCCCCACCACGCGATCCGCAGTCACCACGTCCAGTACGTTCAGTCCTTCAATCACAGATGTTGTCAGCGTGGTCCAGCCCTGCCCGGGTTTTGTGCTGCGGTTTCCCGCTACCTGCGTGTAGGCTGAGCGATACGAGAGAACTCCCTCAAGCCGATAATTATCGGCGTGCTGCGAAATGTACCCGCCGGAATCTGGCAATGCGATGCGCGCCTGCGCTCGGATTTCCTGCACGAGCGGCAGTGTCAAGCTTCCGCTCAAAATTGTGGCTTCGGCGTTGTACAGATGTTTCCTACCGTTCACTTCATCGGGCATAGTGTGCCTGAATTCCTTTCTTCGTTCGCCAAAATTCTATCGGATACACATAGGGGCCCGGTACTGGTTTTTTGGTTCCAAAGTGGGGCTGGATTTCTTGCGTTTACTTTCGTACAACCGCTTCGGCCTCGCTACTTCACAACCACGTCGATTACATAACGTTCGAGGGCGGTCCGTTCGCCGTGCGCTCCAACACCGGAAATCGCCAGTGTGTACGTTCCATTATCCAGCATCGCGCCCGGAACAATAACGGAAACCTGTAAATCGTTGCCGGTATTCTGAGTGGCTGCCGAAACGGAGTTGGACCATACAGTCTTTCCCTGCGAGTTAATCAACTCAAACGAAAACGACGCACTACCTGCAGCGGAATCAAGCGGAAGATCGATCGGCAGCGCAATTCCATTCACCCGATCAGCGGAAACTGAAACGTGTGTTCCGCCGCGAGTCGCAACTAGCGGAGCAACCTGGACGATGCGCGGTTGGTTGGCAGAATTATGGAGCGCAGGTAGTGTCACCAGGTTCTGATAGCCGACCACCACGAGCAACGAAGCAAGCACAGGAACAGCAAACGCAGGACGCAGCCACGCAAACCACTGTTTGTCGCGGTCCCGTGGCAACGCAACTTTGTTGGTTGCGGGAGTGCCAGCGCCGATCTCCGGCAGCTGAACCTTCGCTTCGCCAATAAACGTCGAGCCGGTGCGAACATCCAGCGCGCATTCGGGGCAGTCGAACAAATGCTCCTCAAACGCATCGCGCGCGTCAGGAGAAAGTTCGTTGAGCAGGTATCGCTCTGCCGCCATTTCCTTTACTGCTTCACTGTGATTCATACAATCGATCCTCAGTGCCGGCCAATCCGCGCGCCTTGTTTCCGCGCAGACTGGAATTCCCTGGCCGCTCAGCTTTGCACTCCAAGCGGCGTCATGCCACCAACACGTTTTACATACTCAACCTTGAACTCCTGCTTGGCGCGATGCAATAACACGCGCAGGTATTCGCGTTCTACGCCGAATTCGCGGCAAACTTCATCGCGGTCGCGCTCATCAAGAAAAACCGCTTTCAGCAGATCCCGATCGCGCGTGGGCAGGCCCAACAGAATTTCGCGTACCTTCGCCTTGATCTGCCGCGCCGATACAATCTCCAGCGCATCCATGCCTGTTGCCGGAAGCTCGGGAAGTTCCTCGCTGCGGCTCGACGACCGGTATTGTTCCAGCAGCACATGATTGCAAACAGAATTTACAAATGCGCCAAGTCTCTCCGGCTGACGTAGTCCGCCGTCTTTGCGCAGGACCGCGAACACGCGCGCGAATGTCTCCTGGCAAACGTCGTCAATTGCGTGCGACGACTGCAGCCGGGACCGAAGCTTGATCCGGAGCAGCTCAGTAAAGTACGCGACAAAATGCTCCTGGGTCGGCGGGTCTCCAGCGCAGAGATTCTCTACATATGCTCTATCAAACGCTTGAAATTGCAACGATTTCTCCGCCTTGCTGCGAGGATTCGAGTATACCATCGCATGCAATCTGGACGGATGAATCGCCCGGCAACGGGAGACAGCCAACGCAACGCGACGCGATGCACTGCCTCGTTCATTTCCGGGTTGAAGAGCAGCACAATTCATTTCAGGCAATCGTGAACAAAGGGCTGGCTAAAAGGAACTTCGCGTCTCGCAGATCCACTGGCTGAACCGGAAGCTCTGACGAAAATAGATACACCTGGCCAGTTGAAATTCCGCGCAACTCCAAACGCGATTCCCCCAGATATTTGAGATCCAACCGAAAGTTCCGTGATTCCATTTCTGACATATCGCTATCCCTGTGCACAGTCTTCTCCTTGTTCCATGCCGATGACTGTGCTAACCGGCGAGGCGGCGGAGTTTGTCTTCGCCTTTGAGGGCTGAATAAGTTTTGCTGCAACACAAAGCGCTTGCGAAAGAATGATCAGCCCAACCCAGTCGCTGCTGGGCCAAAGCAACGGCAGCAACAGAAACCAGAGACTCCACCAGAGCCGGCTAATCGCGCGAGTTCCCGCGCCGATCTTTGAGCGCTCCATGGAATCCGTCGCAGAATCTTCTTTCCGCTGCCCATGCTCATCTTCGCCTGCAATTACAAAACGTCGATCGAAATCATCGGGGTTCATCTGGGTCCAGGCTCCCTTGGGGATGGGGCACAGGCGGGGCCCGCTCCAGGGAGCAAGTCCCGCCTGTGTTTGGGGGAGGACCGTTGAATGAGGCGTCAAAGCAAACTGCGGCCGGCTCTCAAAATCAACTCGAGATACGCTGCTCAGTTTCATGCCCGTGCTCCTCATCAAAGTCATCACGTCAGGTAGTGCAGCTCGCTTGGATATCGTTTCAACACTTGTGCGAAAAAGTTTTTTTGCACAGCTCGTCAGCAAGCCGAGAAGCCCGTCTCGGGCTTCAACCAGCAATCGAATCCGGGATGCATTGAAAGCTCCTCCGTCTGTTCCGGGCTAATCTGCGCGTTCAACACATCTCCCCAAACCGGAATCCAATCAGGCGTGTCCGCGGGCGGTGGCACATTCCACGAAAGAATCGTGCGCACAATTGGCATTCGTTCAAGAAAGCGCAGTGCCAGTGCCGGGCTCAGGCCAACTGTAAGCGTTTCCTGCAGCGGCTTCGGTCCCCGCATATTGCAAACAGTTATCGAACTCAAGCCCTGGTCAAGCCACGACAAGCCGCCGTCATAAGACAGATAGAAGCGCGCATACTCCTTGCTGATGCAGTCCGCATTGGAATAGCCGGTGCTCTCGCTGATGTGAATCGTCGCCTGCAACTGTTCAAGCTGCGGACTGTAACCCACATAACCGATGCTTTCGTACATGGTGTCCTGCTGGATGCGCAGTACGGCCTTGAACGAATTGCTGGTAATCCTGCCGAAGTAGTTGGGGTCGGCAAGCAACAGCGAGCGGAGATTGCGGCGCGCCAATTCAGGAGCCATGGTGGCAAGCGAAATAAGTTCCAAAGCCGGTTTCGCTGGCCGCGCTACGAATAATTCAGAGGAATTCATAGGTTTGCCCTTCCGTAAGTAAATTTTCAAATCGGCCCGTGCTTGCTCTGGAATTCCACCGGCAGACTGGCTCCGCGCAAGTCTTGATTTGTTATCGCAATCAGAAGGTGCAGGAGCTTGGGGGTCAATTGAAATGGGCCGTAGAGGAACTGCCGGCCTCAACCTTGCTGGTGGATAGTGCATCCGGGCGCTCAAACGTTTCGAAAATAACAGGAAGAAATTGCGCAGTTGCCTTCAACGCGATTGCCGTGCAGAATAAGAAAACGACTGCGAGAGGTTATGCCCCAAACTCATCCCGCATCCACCCCTTCAAACGAAGTCTGGCCTGCCCTGCCGCAAGCCGCATGGAGCGACACCATCGCCACGCTGCAACTGTGGATGCAGATGGTGGGCAAAATCCGTCTCGCCCTCACGCCACCCATCAATCACACCTGGAACGTCACGCTCTATCCCACCATTCGCGGCCTAACCACCATGCCTATGCCGTACGGCACGCTCACGCTGCAAATCGACTTCGATTTCGTCAATCATGTGCTCGTAATTGAAACCAGCGATGGCGGCCGAAAAACTATCCCCCTGGAACCGATGACGGTAGCAGAGTTTTATCGGCGCTTCATGGCCGCTCTCCATGACGTAAGCTGCGCGGTCAGCATCTGGCCCAATCCCGTTGAAATCGCCGATCCCATCCCCTTCGAGCGGGACACAGTGCACCGCAGCTATGATCGCGAATACGTTGGCCGCTTTTGGCGCGTGCTGCTGCAGACCACGCGCGTGTTAACTATCTTTCGCTCAAGATTCCGCGGCAAGGTTAGTCCAATTCATCTGTTCTGGGGTGCGCTCGATCTTGCCTGCACGCGCTTCTCCGGCCGCACAGCTCCAGAGCATCCAAGCATGCCGGGGTTGCCTGATCGCGTCACGCGCGACGCCTATTCACATGAGGTAAGCAGTTGCGGATTCTGGCCCGGCGGCTCCGGTGCCGAACCATTCTTCTACAGCTATGCCTATCCTGAGCCGCCCGGCTACCGCGACTACGCAATCGCTCCGGAGCAAGCACATTTCGACGCAAACTTCGGTGAGTTTGTGTTGCCCTACGAAGCGATGCGCCATTCGCCGGACCCGGACGCCGCCTTGCTCCTATTCCTGCAAACAACCTATGAAGCCGCGGCAAACTGCGCAAACTGGGACCGCGCAGCCCTGGAAGTCCCAACATAATCAGACGAATCCCGCCCACGCACGACGACTGGGTGCCCCAGGTCCGGGATCCCCACTGACAGGTCTTCGTCAGTGGGGTGGAGGTCTCGCCTTTGAGACCTGGGATAGCAACTCCCTCAATTCACCACAACTAAGCTAGTAGCTAACAGCTAGAAGCTGCCTCTTCAATCATCCGCCTTAGTCAGCGCGGCAATCAGTTGCTCTTTCCGTTGATTGGCCGTGTGATCGGCGTTGCTTAGTATCCTCAGCCATACAATCCCCGCCACCGCAGCTATCGCCAGAAATATTGGAACAGCCAGCAGCGGCATACTCATCTTGGAGCAGAGCAAATACACCAGTGCTCCAATGCCAACCAGGCCCGCCTGCATCAGCAGGCTGAGGAATGCAGCCCCTTGCGATCTGCGCTGCCGCGAAATGCGACCGGGATTAATCTTGTACGGCATGGTGAGCGAAAAAATATTTCCTACTGCCAGATTGCACGGCAACACAAAAAGCAGCCACGCCACGGTAGTAGCCACCATCACTCCGCTCGGCTCGCCAAGCCGCAACGCGGCCAGCACTCCTGCAATAACCATCACAACCGCGAAGACCGTTGCGTGAAAAAGATTTTTCGCCAGCATCACCGTGCGGAACGAAGTCGGCGAAAGAAAATAAAGCTGAACTCCGGCCCCTTCCGTGCCCAGGCTGTTTCCCCACAACTGGTGGAATCCAAGCTGCGCAAAGAAAACGCAGAGCGGGAAAGCGAATACCGGAGCATGCGTGCTCATGCTGCCGCGCAAAAACCCTCCAGAAACCACCAGCACCATCAACAGCGGCGCGCCCACCGCATAAAGCAGCGGCAACGTGCGCCAAAGACTGCGAAACTCCTTCTCCACAATTGCAACCATCGCCGGAGAGGCCCCGGACTCCGTTGCTGCCACTTCCCATGCACTGCTCCTCTCAGCAACGCGTCCGCCCAATTTGATCGGAGCAGTCGTCGAAGCAATCCGGGGGGCCGGGGCCGCGCTCAAATCTTCGCCGCTGAATTCTGCCCTCAGGCGCATGCCCAGTACGCCAGCGGCAGCCAAAAAATAGATTCCCAGTACCGCAAGCAATCCCAACCCATGCACAGGCCGCTGTTCCGCCGCATCGCGCAGCGCCAGCCCCGCCAAACCCGGCGGAAATGCCTCCTGCACAGCATTGGCTCCGCGCACCCAAGGTGAATCGAGCATCTCTTGAACATTGTGTTCCGCCGTATGCGTGCCGCGAGGCGTTCGACGTCCGTGCTGCCACACTGCCGGGTTCACCAACTGAAATGACAGAAAGAAAATCATGAAAAACGCGGCAAGAATTTCGCGCGTCTTGCGCTGCGACAGCCATCGATCGATCCATACAAAAATGGCACGCACCAGCAAAATATTGAATGCTGCAAAAACAAACAGAACCAATATCGTGAATGCAAACAGATCGGGCCGCACCACTGTGACCCCGGCAAGTATCCCCAGGCAGCACAGCGCGCCGATCGCTGTCGACACATCGGAAAGGCCAAAGACAACGTAGAGAAAATAAAATGATTTGAAGCCGACCGGAAAACGCAGCAACGTGCCCAGGTTGAACTGCTCCTGAAACGATGCCAGCATCACTGGAACAACTTGCCAGGTGAGCAGCACAAACCAGAACACCATAGGCATATAGTTCCACTGTTTATCTGAGGCAAGGCCGTACGCAATTCCTCCTGCTCCAAACGCAAGTCCAAGCCCCATCAGGCCGTATACAAAGTACGTAACCGTGCGCGCCCCAAATTCGAACGCACCCAACTTCGAGCGCAGGCCGTTCACAAAAATGTGCCAGCGCAGACGAACCAGCGCCCCGTACTGCGCACGCGCTAACGGACCCAGGAGCCCGTGCGTCGTCGGCAGCATGCCTTCCGCGCCGCCCAATGCGTTCCCGTTCGCCGTGCCGTTCACGCCAGCCACGACAGCTCCTGCGCGGATTCCTGGTCGCCGCCCACAATATTCAGAAAAATCTCTTCGAGCGCCAGCCTTTGGCCACCCTCGGCGCCCGGTAGTGTCGAAGCCACCCCAGCCCGCAATGCTTCCAGCGATCCATTGGCCACCAGCCGCCCCTGGTGAATGATTGCCACGTGACTGCAGAGCCGCTCCACAATTTCCAGCACATGCGACGTAAGAAAAATCGTGGCCCCGCGATGAATCATCCCCTGCAGCATCGTCTTTAACATTCCGGCGGCAATCGCGTCCACGCCTTCAAACGGCTCGTCAAGAAACAGAACCCGCGGTGCATGAATCACGGCCGCAGCCAGCGAAAGTTTTTTCTGCATGCCGTGAGAAAAATCAGTCACCAGTTTTTTTGATTCGTTGGCAAGCTGCATAAAATCCAGCAGCTCATCCGTGCGCTCGTAGGTCGTCTGCTTGTCGAGCCCGTACATGCGGCCCACAAAACGCAGATACTCCCGCGCCGTCAGCCGCCCAAACAGCGCCATGCCCTCCGGCACAACCCCAATCTGTCTTTTCAAATCGAGTGCCGCGGAATTGAACGGCTTGCCAAGAATTTCGATTGAGCCCGCACTCGGCTCAAGCAACCCGGTCAGCATTTTGATGGTGGTGGACTTACCCGCACCGTTCGGCCCCAGAAATCCGAAAAACTGCCCCGGAGCCACGCTGAAGGTAACGTTGTCTACAGCGGTAAGCTCGCCAAACCGCCTGGTGAGCCCGAGTGTATGAATAGCAGCCGTTTCCATGTCCGCCAAGAATAGCAAGGAACAGAATCGAGAACCAAATTACCAGCGGTGCGGATCGCCAGCTATAAGCCGAAGGGCGGGCGGCACACTTTGTTTTCGCAACCCTGTGAGGGTGCCCCATCCTTGCGCAGTTTCATCGCGCAAGGGTGGGAAAGCAATACTGTCCGCCTTCCGCAGTCGCCTTCGCTTCTCGCCGCATTGCTGTCCATTGTGACTCGATTTCCACCGGGCCTTGTTTCCCCGTTGCGTAGTGCAGGAAACTAGACCATTGCCATTCTTCAGGCTTGGCTACCAGCCCGCGCTTAACCGGATTCCGATGCATGTATTGCAGCTTCTCAATGCGTTTCTCTCCGCTGTGTACGTTGAAGTCATAATACCGCCGCTGCCAGAACTGATCGTCTTCCGGTTTCTTCAGCACGCGCGAACTTTGCTGCTTGAGAACCTGTATTGCAGTCGACAACGCAGCAATCTTTGTCTCTCCAACGAGAAGATGAACGTGCTCGGGCATCAGAACGTAACCGGCGACCACGAAACCGTAACGCCTTCGAGTCGATTCCAACACCCGCTCGAACACGCCGTAGGATGTTGCGCTGCCTAACAGCGGCTTGCGCCGGTAGCAACTGAACGTGATGAAGTGGAAGACTCCGCACTTCTGGTAGCGAACAAGGTTCTTCGGAATGGACAAGAAATTCTATATCGGGTGATCAATCGAGATCAGTGATTTCCCACCCTTGTGCGATGAAACTGCACAAGGATGGGGCACCCTCAATGGATTGCTAATCGAAAGGTGGTGCCTCCGGCACCCGGGAAACCTCACTGTTCTTTTTCAGATTCCTCTTCTGCTCCGGGTATCGGATCGTTACCGCGATCCGTCACCAGCGTGAGCGCGGCCAGCCGTTCCGCAATTTCATCCGTCCAGCCGTTCTCCGGCGCGCGCCATGCCCAGTTGCCTTCAGGCACGGCGGGCGTATTCATGCGCGCCTCCGAGCCAAGTTCCAGCAAGTCCTGCGCAGGCACAATTGCAATTTCAGCCACGCTGGCAAACGCCGAGCGCATCAGCGGCCACGCCGGCCTGTCGTCCACCGGTCCCACGTATGCCTCAAGCGCCTTGTGCTCCGCATCGCTGGCTGCGTTCCACCAGCCCTGCGTCGTGTCGTTGTCGTGCGTGCCCGTGTACATCACGTTACTGGGAGAAATGCGATGCGGCAAATGAATGTGCGCACCCCTGTTGCCAAAGCCGAACTGCATCACCTTCATCCCCTGATAACCGAGCTCCTGGCGCAGAGCGTCGACCTCCGGCGTAATCATGCCCAGGTCTTCGGCCACTAGCGGCAGAGGACCCAAAGCCGCTTCAAGCGCGCGGAAAAGTTTCAAGCCCGGCGCCTTGACCCACTGGCCATTGATAGCCGTGTCCTCTTTTGCCGGAATGGACCAATAAGCTTCAAAGCCTCTGAAATGATCCAGGCGAACGATGTCATAAAGCTGGCAGGCGCGCCGCACGCGATCAACCCACCAGTCGAATCCCCGCGTTTCAAGCACGTCCCACCTGTACAGAGGATTTCCCCAGCGCTGCCCGGTGGGAGAGAAATAATCCGGCGGCACGCCCGCAATGTGAATCGGGTTAAGATCCTCGTCCAGTTCGAAAATATCGGGATGCACCCACACATCCGCCGAATCCATGTTCACAAAAATCGCCACATCGCCAAGGATGCGGATACCGTGACTCGCAGCATCCGTGCGCAATGCAGCCAACTGAAGCGAAAATGCAAACTGCAAAGCACGTTCCTGCGCCAGCGCTCGTTCGCCGTTCTTTGCTGCCTCGCGTAGCGCCTCCAGTTGGCGCCGACGCAGCGGCTCCGGCCATTGGGTCCACGCGCCGGTGTTGAATTGGCGGCGCAGTTCCGCGTAGAGCGCATAGTCGTCCAGCCAGTCAGCCTGCGCACGACAGAAATCCCCAAATTCCTGCCACTGCGCTGCAAACTTGGGGTCACTCGAACCCCGATCGAGAAAGTTGCGCGCCGCCTCATAAAGCAACGGCAATTTTTGCTGCTCAACCTGTTCGAAATTTACATTTCCGCTGGCACCTGCAAGCCCTGCAACGCGATTGCCGTCAATCCAGCCCCAGTCGGAAAGCACCTCCAGGCTGATAAACAAAGGGTTCCCTGCGAACGCCGAGGTGCCTGCGTAAGGCGAGTTCCCATAGCCCGTTGGACAAAGCGGAAGCACTTGCCACACATGCTGTTTGGCGGCCGCCAAAAATTCCACAAATTTGTGTGCCGCCGGGCCAAGGTCGCCGATCCCTCCATATGAAGGCAGCGAGCTCACATGCAACAAAACTCCCGAAGACCTTTGAAAATCCATATAACCATTATTACCGTATTGGTTTCGCGCCGATGCAGCGTGGTGGTCAGCGAATATAATCCGTTTGACAAAACTCTTGCCGCAACAGTGCAGGTTAGATGCATGGGCTCACGCTCGGAGCGAAGCTTTGCGAAATCATGTTGACCAATTTTTCCCATTAATTCTGGCAAGGAAGATTGCGATGCTCATCATTGGACTGGCTGCCCTCACAGCCTCGGCAGCAGCACCCGTACCACCGCCGCAAACTGTGCTTCAAAGCGGCTGGCAGATGCAGGATGTTGCCAAAGCCACGCAAGCGGCCGCGGAGATTTCGTCGGCAACTTACAAGCCAGTTGGCTGGTACACGGCCACAGTGCCGGGGACGGTACTCACCACCCTGGTCAACAATCGGGTCTATCCCGAGCCGCTTTATGGCGAGAACAACCGCCCTGAAATAATTCCGGACAGTCTCGCTCGCACGTCCTGGTGGTACCGGACTGAGATTTCAATACCGCGCTCTTACAAGGGTCACCATGTGTGGCTCAATTTCGACGGCATCAACTACGCAGCAGAAGTGTGGGTCAACGGCAGTCAGGTCGGAACGATCCGCGGTGCATTCATTCGCGGCATCTTTGACATTACGGCGAATGTGCAACCTGGCAAGAAGGCCGTGCTTGCGGTGCTCATTAAGCCGCAACCGAATCCCGGCATCCCGCATGAACACACGCTCCGCGCCGGCCTCGGACCTAACGGCGGCATCACAGCCATCGACGGGCCAACGTTTCTTTCAACACTGGGCTGGGACTGGATTCCGGCCATGCGCGACCGCGACAGTGGTATCTGGCAAAAAGTATTTCTCTCTGCAACCGGCCCGGTGGTGCTGAAAAACCCGCTCGTTACAACCGATCTGCCGCTGCCCAAAACCGATTTCGCCGACGTGGCCGTCCAGGCTACGCTTGAAAACGTAAGTGACCAGCCTCAGAAGGGCGTGCTGCACGGAGCGATTGAGAATATACGCTTCGAACAATCCGTCGACCTCGAGCCCCACAGCACTAAAACTGTGAGCTTCAATGCGAACACGACGCCCGCACTGCGCATGGATCATCCGCGCCTGTGGTGGCCAAACGGCTATGGCGCTCCCGACATGTACCGGCTTCACCTCAGCTTCAACCAGGAACACGATGTTTCCGACGCGCAGTATGTAGATTTTGGCGTTCGCAAAATCACCTACAGCGTTCCCGGTACCGATACATTAACAATCTCGGTCAACGGCGTTCCGGTGTTCATCCGCGGTGGCGACTGGGGCCTGGATGAAGCCATGAAGCGCATTCCGCGCGCTCGACTCGATACGCAGATCAAGCTCCACAAGCTGGCGAATTTGAATCTGATTCGCAACTGGGTGGGACAGAGCACAGGCGAGGATTTTTACGATCTCTGCGACCGGTACGGAATCCTTGTGTGGGACGAGTTCTTTCAGCCCAATCCTGCCGATGGCCCCGATCCGACAGACATTCCCACCTACATAGTCAACGTGCGCGACAAAGTGTTACGCTTCCGCAACCATCCTTCCATCGTGCTTTGGTGCGCGCGCAATGAAGGCTATCCTCCGCCTGCAATCGATGCCGAGTTGCGCAAAGTGCTGGCCGAGCTTGAACCAACGCGCCGCTACCAGCCGAGTTCAACTGATGGCGCCGGCGTGCGCTCTCACGGACCATACCGCTGGCGGACACCGCGTGAGTTTTACAAGATTACGGACGACTATTTCAAAACCGAAACCGGCAGCGTCTCAGTGCCCACGCTTGAATCAATACAGGGCATGATGCCAAAGAAGGATTGGGAGAGCATCAACGACGACTGGGCCGAGCACGATTTTGCAAAAGGCAACTCTGGCTCGGACAAGTTCCCTGGCCAGATCGCCGCTCGCTACGGAGCTTTTCGCAACCTTGCAGATTTTGTTCGCAGATCTCAACTGGCAAATTACGAAGCATTCCGCGCCATGTATGAAGGCCGCAATGCGCAGATGTTCCATCCCGCAACGGCCGTCATCACATGGATGAGCAATCCCGCGCAGCCGAGCTTTGTGTGGCAGATCTACCACTATGACTTCGAGCCCATGTCATCCTATTTCGCGGTGATGCATGCCGGCGAAATGGTGCATGTTCAATTCAATGAAGACAACGGCCAGCTGCAGGTGATCAACAATCTGCCTGCGCCAGTAAAAGATGCGACGTTGCGCGCAGAGGTCTTCGACCTGAATGGCAGCCTGGCTTATGAGCGCGAAACGAAACTGACGGCAGAGCCCGAGGCAACAACAAACGCGGGCTTGATCGAGTTTCCTGCCGCGCTGTCGCACGTGCACTTCATCAGGCTTCAACTGCATAATGCAAGCGGCAAACTCATTTCGCGCAACTTCTATTGGCGAGCACTCCCGGCACGCCCTGACGATTTCAACGACCTGAATAAGCTCCCTCAAGTAACGCTCGAGACGAAGACCGAAAGCAAACATGAAAGAGGCAAGCGCATCGTGACCGTGACGCTGCGCAACCCGGGCAAGAGCATCGCGCTCATGGCGCATGTGCAATTGCGGCGGCAGAAATCGGGTGAGCGCGTGCTGCCCGCTTTTTACAGCGACAACTACATTTCACTGGTTCCGAATGAATCGCAGACGATCACGATTGAAGCAGAGCAGAATCAATTCAACGAAGAAGATGCACTGGTGGTTATCGATGGCTGGAATGTGACAGTCGCGCCTTCTACGCAGAACAATGTCACAGTCAAACCCAACCGCGATGCACAGCCCGAACATTCGCCGGAGACGGGACTTCCATTCCAAACCGAGGGGCTTCGATAGCACTAAACTTGCCGGCAATAGAAAAGGCCCGCAGCCAAACTGGCTGCGGGCCATCTTAGTTTTTGTGCCTATTGCTTACATGCCCGGCAGTGAAGGATTCTTCGGCTTGGCACTCATGCGGATCAGGTTGTGCTTCTTGTAGTAATCGAGCACGCCGCTCATGAAGACGTTGAAGGCCTCGTCCTGGTGAGCGCGAATCAGCTGGTCCTTGGTCGTGTCGAAGTTCTTCTGAATCTCCTCGGCCGTCGGCTCCTGTTTGTCGATGATCTTCGCCACCACGCCGGTACGCTGCGCGTTGATCGGCCCGCTGATGTTGCCCTTCGAAAGATCGAACAGCTGCGGAGCAACCTGCGCCACCTGTCCCAGATCAGGCACCTGGCCGTCGAGTCCAACCAGGTCGCTCGTCTTCACAGTCGCGCCCGTCTCTTTTGCTGCCTGCGCCAGGTTGTTCTCCGACTTCGCACGCTCTGAGAGTTCAGCGGTTTTCTGCGCCAGCAGCCGCGGAAGCTGCTCGTCGCGGTAATCGTCAAGCACATGACTCTTCCAGTCAGCGAAGGTCGGCGCATGCGCGGCGGTAACTCCAGTCACCTGGAAGATGGCATAGCCTTCGCCCGTAGGCGCAGACTGCGGCGGATCTCCCTGCTTTGATTCGAATGCGCGCGAGAGGAGCTGCGAGCTGTCGGGAAGCGCGGCGACAACACCGTCGTGTGCAACCATCGGAGTCGTTACCACGTCGAGGTGGTGAGCAGCCGCTGTTTTCTCAAGTCCATTCTTGATGGCTTCAGACGTGAGCGCCTTGGCGTAGTTGTCTTCAGCCAGCGCTGAGGCCTGGCGGATTAAAGTAGCCTGGATGGTCGGCAGCACATCGGACAAGGATTGCGTGTGAGCCGCCGTACGCTCTTCAACCTGAACGACGTGATAGCCGAACTGGCTCTTCACGATCTTGATGTCGCCAATTTTCTGTGTGAAGATGGCGTTGTCAAACTCGGGCACCATCTTGCCGCGTTGCGCAAAGCCGAGCTCGCCGCCGCTATTCTTGCTGCCTGGGTCGTCGGAGTACTTCTTCGCCAACTCATTCCAATTTCCGCCGGACTGTAGCTGCTTAAGAACTGTGTCCGCTTTGGCCTTGGCGTCCGCATCTGCCTTGGCGTCGCCCTGCGTCGCCGAGATGAGGATGTGACGTGAACGGGCCTGCTCCGGCACCGAATACTCTGACTGGTGCGCCGTGAAGTACTGCTGAATCTGCTGTTGCGTGGGCTGCGGTACTCCACCCGGCAACTGGTTGGGCGTGAACGCAAAATAAGTAATCTTGCGCTGTTCGGGAACTGCCGATGCGTAGCGCGCCGCGTTCTTCTTGAAAAACGACTCAAGATCACTGTCGGAAGGATTGATCGACTTGCGCAGATCGTCTGAAGAAATCACAGCGTAATCAAACTTGATCTTTACGTTCTGTTTGCGGTAAGTATCGCGAACGTCCTGGTCGTTCACCGTGACGCCGGCAGTAACAAGCGCCTGAAGCCGACGAACCACGATGTCGGTCTTGATACTTTCTTCAAAGTCCGCGATCGACATATTGAGGCGCTGCGCGATCAGAGCCTGGTACTGCTCCTGGCCAATGAACTTGCCATTCGGGAAAAGCACTTCGCCGGTAGGGCCGGTGCGCAGGTACTGGCTCACGTCGTCACTGCTGGCGCGAATGCCGAGCTTGGCTGCTTCCTGCAACAGAACCTGCTGCTGTACGAGCTGCTGGCCCACTTGCGCCTCAAAGAAATTCAAAATCATCGGGTTGTCGGCGTATTGCGGATTGCGCTGCTGCAGTTGCTGGCGGGCAACCTGCTCCACCTTCACCTGGCTTACTTCATCTCCCGTGGAGAGATATCTGCTGTACCAGTGCGGATAAACGACGGCAAAAGTAGTGGCGGACGTGGAACCACCGGCCATGAGGCCCGGGATCAGGTAAACGCACATGGATACCGAGGCGGCGCCAATGATGACGACTAATAGCGCCTTGGTGATGCGATTGTCAGTTTGCAGGAAACGAATCATGGATGGACTTGAACCTTCGACTCTCTACGCGCGAACGCTGCGTGCTCACTAGCTGCGAAAAATATTTTTCGCGGGCACATCCTGCGACTGCGCAATTCTCGCTCAATGCGACTCTTCTATTATATTCGAGAGACAACCGGCCAGGCTTTGGCTGGAGTTTTGTGGCCCGACCTGACCAGGGGAGGGTGAAAGAAATGTTCGAGCTATACACGATTGAGGCGCGGCGGACAATCTTCGCTGCCCGCGATGAGGCCGATAAATTCGGCTCTCCGTACATCGAAACTGAACACATTTTGCTGGGAATAGCGTCCGGTGACCCGGGAACTATGGGTACCCTGCTTGGCTTGAGCTTCCCGGAAAGTTCGATCCGCGATCAAATCGTCGCTCAATCTCCCAAGTTTGAGGCTGCACCTCCCAATCGGGATATTCCCCTGAGCAACGAAGCCAAGCGCGCGTTAGCCTACGCTGCAGAAGAAGCACAGCGCCTTCGCAACAGACATATCGGTACCGAGCATCTGCTGCTTGGAATTCTCCGGGAAACGGACTCTTTTGCCGCGCGAATGCTCCGCGAACGAGGCGCCGAGATCGAAGCGCTCCGAAAATCGTTGGCGTCGAACCCGCCCAGGGAGACCCCTGTGCGCGGGGGTTTCAACAGCATTAGTCCTTCTGGGCTCGCCGAACAGGGAAAATGGGGTGTCGAAAGGGGCACTCGTGAGCCTTCCCTGGGCGCAGGTGGAGCAAACAATTCAGAATCGATCTTCCGCCAATACTCGGAGAAAAGTCGAAGGTGCATTTTCTACGCACGATACTTTGTCAGCGAGTTCGGCGGAGACAGGATCGAGCCTCAGCACTTGCTTCTTGCCATCGTCCGTGAGACTCATCCAAAATTCATGGACTTTGAAGAGATCCGGAAGGAATTTCAAGGGTCCCTGGGAACGGCAGCCAATATTCCCACCAGCGCTGATGTTCCGCTTTCCGAGGCGACTAAGCATTGGCTTCAACTTGCTGTGGAAGAAGCCCGCGAGTTGGGATCAAATTCAATCGTCCCCGAACACATCTTGCTTGGGATCATGCGCGAAGGGAACAATCTCGCTGCGAATCTGCTCAAGCGGCGCGGGGTGGACTCTGAGATGGTGCGGAGGAATCTGAAAGAGAACAAAGATTGGTCGGCACCTCCAACACCGTGAGTTCTAAGCCTTGGATTTCGCGCCCCAAACAGTTCGGGCATCCCAACTGGGATGCCCGAAGTACTTCGCCATCTGGAGTTTTACCTCCAGTAGTAGAATCCGCCGGTCATGAAGTACGGCCGGTAATAGACCCGCGGGTAGTAGGGATAACCGTACGCGTAAGGACGACCATACACATACCCTGGGCGGTACGGATAAGGTGCCGGGCCACGCCGGTACAGCGATGGGCCTCCCGGATACAGTCCTTGCGCCAGCCGCGAAGCTTCTTCCTGGCTTACCGGATTCACGGTCAATGGCGCTGTCAAATGGAAGCTCACCAGCGCCTCAGCGGGAATCCATACGCCCGGACCAGAGGACGCGGCCGAAGCTGCGGTTCCAGCTGCAACGCCGGCACCTGCACCCACTGCGCAACCCACTCCGCGCCCAACCGCACAGCCAATGATGGTGCCCACAATCCCGGCGCCAACTGCATTTCCTACCGTCTCGCCGGCCTTGTTGGGCCCCTTCACTCGGAACTCATCGGAGGTGAGCGGATAACTCTGCCCACCCAGATCGAGCGAAGTAAGCTGGAGCGCCAGGACCGGATTGCCTGCAAGGTGTCCTGATCCCGGCTGGTGGCTCTCCGTAACTACGCCGTGAAATACCGCTCCGCGCGGAATGGCCAACATCCCGCCGAAAGTCACATCGCTGATCAGCGTGAACTGGACCGGTTCGCCATCCTTTGCGCGCTTGCTGGCGACTGGCTCCATGGTGCGCAACTGCAGCAGAGTGCCGTCGGGGACCGTGACTGGTCCGCTTGCAGGCCGATATTGCGGCGCTGATTGGCGATTGTAGCCCGGCCCTTGCTGCGGATAAGGATTGCCGTACTGCGGACGATACTCAGGCGGGTAGGGATTGGACCGCGAATACTGGCCCTGATCGGGCGGCTGCGCTTGTGGGTATCCCTGTGGCGGCGGGGGAGCTTGCCCGTAGCCGGGTTGATTGCCGTAGCCCTGTTGATTGCCATCGTTAGGCTGTCCGCCGTATCCGGGTTGAGCACTGGCTTGGGTCTGCGGGCCATCATCATTCGGATCCCGCGCCGGCTGCGGCTGTGCATTCTGGGCGTCCTGCGGATTCCCAATCGTCAGGTTGTTGTGGACCTTGGTCACGCCCGGCACTTTGGTCACAACAGATTCCGCCAGCTTCTTTGAAGAGTCGGCTGACACCGTGCCGGCCAGCGTGACTTCGCCTTCAATGGTCGCGGCGGTAATCAGATCATTCTTGAGGACCTGCTCGGCGTCGAGGGCATGCACCACATCCATCTCGATCTGCCCGTCGGTGCGCTGAGTGCCGGCCTGGGCAGCATCTTGCCCCAGCGCTACGGCAACGCTCAGCACCGCAAGCCCGGACCAGGCCAGGTACTTCGCAAAACCTCTCGTGAAAAATGTCCGGTTCATCTCTAGTCTCTCCCCAGAGCAATTGCGCGTATCTTTTGCCTCTTTGGCTCAAAGAACGCCTCAGGTTGTGCGCCGACTCATGCCTTTTTAGACGCTGGCGAGGCGCAACCCGTCATGTGTGGGAACCCCAATCAAAGAAAAAAGTTCCGCGAGTGGAAGATATCGGCGGACAGCCTCGTTTATCAGCCGTTCCCAGCTTCATTTGCCCGAAACCCCTTAGAAGCTTGAGCATCCAAGGCTGAGGAGGGATTCCCCAAATGCCGCAACGGCTTAGATATGGAAAGGCTTTTCCCGAAGGCGTTCACGCCCTGCAGGAACTCGGTAGAGTGATCAGCGCCAGCGGGCTGGAGCTTTCGCTCGTAGAACTTGTCAAAACCCGTGCCTCACAGTTGAACGGATGCGCCTACTGCATTGACATGCATACCAAGGATGCGCGCGCCGAAGGCGAAACGGAACAGCGGCTCTACGCCTTATCGGCTTGGGAAGAGACGCCTTTCTTTACCCCGCGCGAACGCGCCGCACTGGCTTGGACTGAGGCCATTACCAACATTCAACAGGGCCACGCTGCTGACGCGGTTTATGAAGAAGTGCGGAAAGAATTCAGCGAAGACGAACTTGTAAGACTGACATTTGCTATTGGGCAAATCAACTTCTGGAATCGCGTGTCGATCGCATTTCGTGTCGAGCCGGGAACCTATCAGCCGCAAACAAAAGCTCGACCCTGACATTTGTCAGGATCGAGTTTTATCTGCCAAAGATTTCTACGTAGTACGGAACCGAAGGTTCACAGCACCTAATTGCGTGACTCTATCGCGAATTCGATCTCCTGAAATCCCACTGAGCGCCAATCGTAAAGCCATTGGGAGTGGAGGTACCCCCGAGAGCGTTATGCCACATCTGGTATTCGTAGTCGGCGCGAACCCATATGTGCTGATAAGCCTGAATATCGACTCCACCGCCAGGCGTGGTTACCAGAAACGTATCGTGATGATAGTAGGGTACCCCGGGAAAAGCAGGAAAATCCATGCTGCCGATGCCGGCCAGAAACTTGCCGTAAGGGTGCACCTTCGAGAAATGGCTGTAGCTATAAATCGCGCCAAATTGTCCGGTATCTTCGCGTAGATTGGGGACCGGACGCATGTAGTTGAGGTCGCGACCTTCCACTGCAATTCCGAGATCTTTGACAACTCCCGGCAATGGGAAGAGGTCCACCCATGCCGTGATTCCATTCATTCTTCGGCCAGGGCCCCAATCCATGGAGTAATTGGAAAAGCCGACGCCGACCAAGAGTGGCACGGAGCCTCCCTGTTTGGCTGCCGGTACGACTTGGGCGAACAGAGGGGATACTGCAGAAACCAGCAGCGCGAAGAAAAGCAGCCTGGGGATAAGCTTCATTTGCATCAAGTCTCCTTTAGATCAGATCTGTTGGTACACTCCCGGTCATAAGTTATTTCCGGTGAGCAAGTTGATTAAGAGCCATTCACCGCATCGGCCAATCACACCAAATGCGCCGCAGCTATGACATCTTACAGCCGTGTACCGACAACACATTTTGAGAAGGCCGTATAGATACTTAAGTAACTAATACCGCCCTGAGTCAAGCACAAAAAAATATGTTGGAAAACTAGCCGCAAACCTCAAGAGAGACCGCTTGGCCAATCGGGAGTGATGCGGATGAGATCCAGTCCTCCCAGGTTCTCAATCACGAAGGCGGGCGAAGTGGCCGGCACAGCTACGATTGTTCTGGCCGCCATGTCAATTGCGTCGAACCCCTCTCCCGAGATTCGGCCAGCACCATCAGCAACAAAGAGATAGGCGAGACCCGGCGCTGAAGATGTATCCGAGCGCAAGCTCAAATTGTCGCGTATGCCGGCGACAGGAATCCGTTCAACACGAAAATATTCGCTGTCGATAAGAACAGTGCGGTCGGCTAAAAGCTCAGGCATGATCTTGCCGGCCCGCGTAGAAAGATGCGTGGCTTCGATGGCTTTCTCAACGTGAAGTTCGCGCGGACGGCCGTAATCGTACATGCGGTAAGTGATGTCGCAGTTCTGCTGCGTCTCAAGCAAAATGGCCCCGGGCCAGATAGCGTGCACGGTCCCTGCATCGACAAAGATCATGTCGGCGCGATTCACCGGCAGAATATTTAAATTCTCCTCGAGCGTACCTGCCTCAATTCCCTTCTGCACCTGTTCGAGGGTGACACCCACCTTCAGTCCGACGGCCACTTCCGCGCCAGGCTCGGCAGCCAGGGCATACCAGCACTCAGTCTTGCCGCGGGGATCTCCATACTTCTGCGCCATCGCGTCATCGGGATGAACCTGCACGCTCAGTTTTTCTTTAGCGAAGATGACCTTAATGAGCAGCGGCGAATCGGCCGTGCCCGCATTGGGGCCCAGCAGCGCCTCATGAACCTCGCGAAACAACTCATCAAGCCGCTTGCCTTTATGCGGACCCGTAGCAACAAGACACATGTCGCCAGTCAGCCATGCTTCGCCAATTGGATCGCCGTCAGCCTGAACATCGAACCACGGACGCAAATCCTGGTAGCCCCATACACGCACGTCGAACTTGGGTTCGATGCGAAACGGCGCGAGTGTGGCTGCGAGGGGATCGGTCATGGAAATCGGTATCGATCGTGTGAACGTAATAAGGGTAGTCAGCGCTCGGACGAACATCGCTGAAATTGCTTTTGCAATCCAACTTTACCAGACTGGCGCCCTACCCTGAGCCAACTGTTTCTTCGGCATAGCGCGCTCTATCGCCGGATTTGGCTGGATTCGAAGCCGTTGGCTCGATATGCTCGTTTCCATGCCTCACTCCGTCATTCTCGACCACATGTTTCAAATGCCGCTTCCCATTCTTGAGAAGCTGGCTCGCCCAGTCATCGTCTACCTGGTTCTTGTCCTTCTATTGCGCCTGTTTGGTAAACGCGAACTGGCGCAACTGAACCCGTTCGACCTGGTGGTACTGCTGTCTCTTTCCAACACCGTTCAGAACGCCATCATCGGCGACGACAACTCGGTGACCGGCGGCGTCATTGGCGCGTTTGGTCTGCTGGCCATCAACTGGCTTGTGGTGCGTGTGCTTTTTCGTTCACCCCGCTTGACGCGCATGTTTGAAGGCCGCTCTGTGGTGCTTGTGCGCCATGGGCAAATCGACAAGAAGGCTCTTGGCCGTGAAGCCCTCACTCAGGAGGAGTTGGTGGAGGTAATTCACCGTCAGGGCTTTGAGAGGTTGAGCCAGGTGAAGTGCTGCGAGTTGGAGCCTAACGGCACCTTCTACATTGAAGGGTTTGAGCCGTCAGCCGCGGAAAGCCAGCATGCCCAGTTGATTGAAAAGCTCGACGCGCTCGCTCGCGAAGTTGCCGCGCTGCGCGCGCAATGAACATCATTTACAATTCGGCTGACCTTGAGCAGGCCGAATCGACGGCAGGAGAAATCTAGCAATGGCAATGACCCGGCGGGACTTTCTGGTCAGTAGCGCAGCAGCGGCAATGCTCCCCCAGGCGGCCCTGGCAGCAGAAAAGCCGCTCAATGTCGTTCTGGTGTTTTGCGACGACCTGGGGTACGGAGACATTCGCGTATACGGCGGTGCGAACCCCACGCCCAACCTGGTCAAATTTGCGTCGGAAGGCGTGCGTTTTACAAATCTCGACAGCGCCGATCCGGTTTGCTCGCCGTCGAGAGCGTCTCTTCTGACGGGTCGTTATCCAACTCGTGTCGGAGTGCCGCGCGTTCTTTTTCCCAAAGACGTCGACGGCCTGAATCTTGACGAAGTAACGCTCGCCGACATGTTGAAGGCCAAAGGCTACAAAACCTGCGCCATCGGCAAGTGGCATCTTGGACTGCCTGAAAAATATTTGCCAACCAGCCGGGGCTTCGACGAGTACTTCGGAGTTCCTTATAGCGTCGACATGAATCCGCGATTGCTGATGGATGGCACGAAGGCAATTGAGCAGGAAACCGACGTAGATTACCTGACGCAGCGCTACACAAAGCGATCGCTCGATTTCATTGAGCGATCCAAAGACGGCCCATTCTTCCTTTACCTGGCGCACTCCATGGTGCATATTCCGCTGGGCGCGAGTCCGGAATTCAAGGGGAAGTCCGGGCTGGGACTTTATGGCGATGCGCTTGCGGAAATCGATTGGAGCTTCGGCGAGATCATGAAGTCGCTCGATCGCCATGGACTCCGAGAGAACACCCTGGTCATCTTCACTTCAGACAACGGGCCGTGGTTCCAGGGAAGTCCCGGACGCCTGCGAGGCAGAAAAACCGATACCTATGAAGGCGGCGTGCGGGAGCCGTTTCTTGCGCGTTTGCCCAACAAGATTCCGGCGGGAGCCGAATGCAACGCACTCGCTTCGTTGTTGGATGTGACGCCCACCATCGCCAAACTGACGGGTGCAAAGCCGGGGCCGAAACCATTCGACGGTATCGATATTTGGCCGCTTCTTTCGGGCAAACAAAAATCAATCGACCGCGACGTTTTGCTTTTCTTTGATGATGTAAATTTGCAGGCCGCCCGGTGGAACGGCTGGAAGCTGCATTTGACGCGTTACGATCAGGAATCCTACAGCGTGATCAGCAGTCATCGGCAGACTAACTATGCCCTCAAAAATCCTGAGTTGTACGACATGACCCGCGATGTGGATGAGAGTTACGACGTCGCGCCTCTCCATCCCGACATCGTTGCCAGAATTTCAAACCGTGTGACGGAACTGCTCGCAGGTTTTCCTCAGAATATTCAGCAAGCCTGGACCGAAACCAGAAATCGCGTAAATGTTGAAGAGCGAATCGGAGCTCGACCGCGCGGTCCCAATTAGTCGCTTTTCATTGCCATATTCGGTGCAGTATTAATTCTGTCACAGCAATCCTTTGGCATCGAAGTCGAATATGATTTCCTTGACGATTCGATGCATGTTTCTCAGCGTGGAGAGAATCTCCTTGCCACGCATTGACGCTGGCTCCCCGAAGGCTATTTGAAATCTGAACTTCATATTGTCATCGACGTCTGAAATCGGCAATGTACACAGTTTGCTGCCATCTTCAAGATCTGCGTTGAAGTCGATACTTGACCCAACCATTACATCTGCGTCTTCACTCCGGAAGGCAGAAAGTAGAACATTCGCCATCTCTACACGCATGGTCTTAGTCATGCTGTATGCGGGAATAGCTATCCATGCAGGAATCAAAAGGCGGTGCTTGTCTTGATTGTTGATGGCGTTTAACCAATAAAGCGCGAGATTGCCGATTCCTGCTGTGGGATTGTTTTTATCTAATCGGCCATATGGTTTGATTTCATCTATTGCCTGTATTGCAGCCGACGTCATTCCTTCGATTTTTTTGAACTTGTTCTTCTGATATGCGGCGGCATCTTCGAAGATCGGAAAGTATATGTTTTTGTCTGGTGCTTTGGGTGTGACGGGACTGTTCTGTACTAAATGCCATGCAAGATGATCGAGTGAGCATTTGAGATTCTGGACAATATCGCCGATGAATGCAGAGAACTCAGGCGGTATTTGCTTGTGAATCTTCAGGTAGAAGGTTCTCTCTCCCGTTTGAGAGTTGTCTTCAGGCCTGATTTCAAAGGGATCGGGGGGACTAAAAAACCTGTTGACCTCTAGTTGGAACTCTGTGAGGTGCTTGTAGGCCCTGTCGACCTTGACCATTAGATCGAGGACCTTTTTATTTGGAGGCATACTCTATCTTAGCGTGCTACTTCTTTTGGTCGTGCTCACTCTCGTACCGCGCACGACATATCTGCTGCCCCCACCTAAAGATGTCCTGACGCGGAAACCAGTGTGGAACATAGCCCATACCGTCGAAGTGGACGGGCTGGTTGTTGAAGATGCGATCTAGGTCTTCTTCCAAGAGACCTTGTGGTTTGACAGCGATAGTTTCCTCTATCGCTTGCCGCACAAACTTCCTCGCCACCTCAATGTCCACGATCTGTGCCCTCTGCTCCTGAGTGAGTCTGCGTTTGGCCTTAGACACTTTGAGTTGCATGAGTGAGAGCATTTGTCATCATTCTACAACTCTGTGAATCCACCGAGACTACGGAGCCCCGAGCATTGCGCCCAGGGCTTTGTTTGTGGTTAGTATTCGGATGGTAGCTGGAGATACATCAGAAAACTCATTCCCACTCAATCGTCCCCGGTGGCTTTGACGTAATGTCGTACACCACGCGATTGATGCCGCGCACTTCATTCACGATCCTGTTTGAGATGCGCTTCAGCACCTCATATGGCAGCGGCGTCCAGTCTGCCGTCATGCCGTCTTCAGAATGCACAGCGCGGACCGCCGCCGTATACGCGTAGGTGCGCTGATCGCCCATTACGCCCACGCTCATTACCGGCAGCAACACCGCAAAGCTCTGCCAGATCTTCGAGTAGAGTCCGGCCGCCTTGATCTCGCCCACCACGATGTCATCGGCTTCCTGCAGCAGCGCAACGCGCTCCGGCGTTACTTCGCCAAGGATGCGCACCGCGAGCCCGGGCCCCGGAAATGGCTGGCGGCCAAGAACATCTTCCGGCATGTCGAGGTCGCGTCCAATGCGCCGTACCTCATCTTTGAAAAGGTCGCGCAGCGGCTCAATCAGCTTGAGTTTCATGCGTTCCGGCAGGCCGCCGACGTTGTGATGGCTCTTGATGGTCTGGCTCGGCCCTTTCACGCTTGAGGACTCGATCACATCTGGATAAAGCGTGCCCTGCACCAGCCAGTCCACGCCGCCCGATTGCTGCGCAATACGGTTGGCCTCGTCATCGAACACCGCAATAAACTCCGCGCCGATGCGCTTGCGTTTGATCTCAGGATCGGTGACGCCCGCCAGTCTTTCCATGAATCGGTCGCTGGCATCGACGGCAACAATATTCAACCCGAGTTTGTCGCGCAGATTTTTTTGCACGCTGATGAACTCGTTTTTGCGCAGCACACCGTTGTTCACGAAAATGCACGTAAGCTGGCTGCCGATGGCCTTATGCACCAGCATTGCCGCCACCGACGAATCCACGCCACCCGAAAGTCCGCAGATCACGTGCCCTGCGCCGACCTTGGCGCGAATGGATGCAACCGTGGTCTCAATAAAGTGCGCCGGCGTCCAATCACCCGCCGCGCGGCAAATTTTGAACAGAAAATTTTTGATGAGCTGCGAACCAAGCGGCGTGTGGTGCACCTCAGGATGAAACTGCACTGCCCAGATGCGGCGCTCCTCGTTCGCAATGCCCGCCAGCGCATTTGACGTAACCGCCGTGCGATGGAAGCCCGCCGGCAGTTCCAGAGCCTCGTCGCCGTGGCTCATCCACACTGCCAGGGTGGGCGGCAGATCGGTGAACAGCGGTGTCGCGCTGTCTTCGATGCTCACTTCCGCATGGCCGTATTCGCGCTTGGATGCGGAACGGACTTTGCCGCCAAGATGATGAACGATGAATTGCAGTCCGTAGCAGATGCCGAGGATTGGCACACCTAACTGCAGAAGCTTCGGATCGGCTGCCGGCGCATCGGCATCGTAGACCGACGAAGGGCCGCCGGAAAGCACCAGGCCCAGCGGCTTGAGAGCTTCAATCTCTGCCAGAGGCGCCGTGCAGGGAAGCACAACGGAGAAGACATTCTGCTCGCGGATGCGACGGGCAATCAGCTGGGTGTACTGAGAGCCGAAATCAAGGATAACGATTGTTTGGGTGTCCACGTTTCAGTTTTGCAGGCGTGCTGCTGGGCTGTAAAGACATCCGTGCCGCCCGCGCCAATTTGGCTGTGTATTTTCGGGCGTCAACTGGTATGCGGCGCTACCGCTACGGCAACTTCGCCGCCGCGGCCACCGGATCCCAGCGATCCTTCCCCGCCAGAAAAACGCGCGGTGCAAATTGCGCAGCCTGCTGCGCAGTCAACTGATGCGACCACGCTGCTCGCGCGGCTGGATTTGCTCCCGGCCCTGTCGATTTGAACTCCGCATAGTACGCCTGCGGCGTTTCACCCGCTCGTCCCCACAGGTTCCATCCTTGCGGAATCACATTGGCCGGTAGCTCGGTATTGATATAGACCACGCGCGAAAACGGACGCCATGGCCGACCCAGGCTGATGGTGTCGCGCGGAGCGCCCGGCTCAATTCCGCTGGTTACCTTACTGTTGATGATCACGTACCCAGTGTTTTGATCCGCCGATGTGCGCGACTGCGCCGTCAGATAGCCGGGACCGTTTGCGCGGATCTCAGAGCGGTCGAAAACCGCCGCGGCATTGCCGAAGATGAAATCGACGCCGCCTTCAATATAGGAGTCCACGTAATACTGGCGGCCGTAGTCGGCGAAGAGCGTGTCCTGGTGGCCTAGAAAGCGGCAGTGCTTGAAGACAGCTCGATCGGCACGGACGGCTGCGGCAACTGCCTGCCCGGTGTTGCCGGCCGTGTTTTCAAACGTGAGATTGTCGGCCTCAAATCCGTCGCCGTTGATCTCCACCGTCTCAGTAAAGAACGTTCCGCCCGCTTGCTTGGCGTTCAGGCTGTTGGTAATCACCACCTCACTGGGAGACTTGCCCATGCCCACCAGCGTGATGTTGGTATGGTTCTGCGTTACGATCACACGCTCGTGATAAACGCCGGGCGCGATGTCGATAAACACTCGGCCCGGCTTGCCATTTTTATCCACGCCCGCGAAGAGATGATGATCCATCGCCATCTGAATGGTGGGAAACTCCGTGGTGCCTTCAATTCCCGTCTTAACGTCAGGCGAAACGCGGACGCGGACATCCTGTGCCGCCACCATTTGGACCGCGAGCAGGCTGACGACCATTAGCAGGCGAATCATCAAAATCATCTTAAGCCGTGGGGGCGGACTTCGATTGCTGCGTGAACTGCTCTACGCCCACTGTTTGCCGAGCGCATTCAGATCGGCGCGGCCCAGGTCTTCCGGCGTCATCGCAATTCTGAACTCAACTTCGGCATTGAGCGTGAGGAACCAGGGCTCGGCGAGGCGTGGAACGTCAGATGGGCTTTCGACATTGACAACCAGAATGCCGCCCCTCTTGCCGTTGCGCTCGCTGAACCATGCGTGCTCGGGCTTAATGGCGTCCATTATCTGTTTCATCTTGGCCCCAATGGTGCCGTTCTTGTTGAGTGTGTTAAACGGCTCAATGGGAAATTGAACCAGCATGATCATGCGCATACCTTACCTCCGTGCGATTGGGTCGCTTCTGCGACCGGCACGCGGCAGAGAATATCATGTCCACGGGTCAATTGACCCCAACTTTAATACCGCTTGTCACAGCTTGTATCCGCTGTCGCTTCAACCTGTAACGATACGTGATAGCCTTCTACCAACGCTGCTCGCCCTCATAAATGGCGCCGGCAGTTAGACGTCCCGGCCATACTCAGCAAACGCAAAGCGTGCCGACAGACTTGGCTGGTTGACTGTGTTTTTGAAAGGGACATCCAATGAAATTCTCCCGTTATATTTTTGTCTTGATTCTGGCCATCACAACGGCAACAGCGCCGAGCCTTATCAATGCGCAGACTGACGCCGTAAAGCCGCAGCCGGTGCCGCCGATTCAGAGTTTCGATGCCTCTGCTATTGATAAGAGCGCGGACCCTTGCACGGATTTCTATCAATACGCATGCGGCAACTGGCTGAAGACCAATTCCATTCCATCTGACCAAACGCGCTGGGTGCGCTCGTTTTCGCTGCTTCGTGAGCGGAATCGCTACCTGCTTTGGGAAGAGTTGGACGCCGCAGCCAAAGCGCCGAAGTCGCCTCTGCAACAGCAATTCGGCGGCTTTTACGCAGCCTGCATGAATACCGACACCGTCGAGAAGAAAGGCGTTTCGCCGATCAAGCCTGCATGGGCAAAGATTGACGGCCTGAAAGACGCGAAACAATTGCCTGCCCTGCTCGGTTGGCTTGAGAACAATGGCACGCCTGACGGCTTCTTCGAATTCGGCGTCTCCCAGGATGACAAGGACTCTTCAAAGCAAATCGCGGTGATCTTTCAGGGCGGATTGTCGCTGCCTGATCGCGACTACTACATCGTCGATTCCCCGCATTTCAAGACCATTCGCGGCCAGTATGTCGACCACATGAAGAAGATGTTCACGCTCGCCGGCGACACACCTGAGCAGGCAGAAAAGGAAGCTTCCGCGGTGTTGAAGATTGAAACCGCGATGGCCCAGGCCTCGCTAAGCCGCACCGATCTCCGCAATCCTGAGAAGCGCTACCACATCTACACCGTCGCCGACTTTGACAAGCTGGCACCCGCGTTTAGTTGGGACACGTATTTCAAGCAGGTTGGCATCGGCCATTTCGACACTCTGAATGTGGGCACGCCTGATTTCTTCAAGGCTCTCAGCGGACTCATCACCAGCGAGCCGATCGAATCTTGGAAGAGCTATCTGCGCTGGCAGACGCTGCACGGACAGGCAACCCTTCTTTCGAAAGCCTTCTTCGATGAAAACTTCGACTTCTTTTCAAAGACTCTCTCAGGACAGCAGGAGCCACAGGCGCGCTGGAAGCAGTGCTCCAGCATGACCGACCGCTCTCTCGGTGAGGCGGTAGGACAGGACTGGGTCAAGCAGAACTTTCCGCCCGCAGCCAAAGACAGTATGGACAAGCTCGTGGCAGCGCTCGAAAAATCATTGGGCGACGACATCAAGACGCTGCCCTGGATGAGCGACGACACCAAGAAAGCCGCCGAAGAAAAGCTGGCAATGATCCGCAACAAGATCGGCTATCCAGAGAAGTGGCGCGACTATTCGAGCGTTAAAGTCAGCCGCGACGACCTGATCGGCAACAACCAGCACGCCGCGGTCTATGAGCGCAATTACAACTACAACAAGCTGGGCAAGCCGGTGGACGAAAAAGAGTGGGGCATGACACCGCCGACCGTGAATGCTTACTACGATCCGTCCATGAACGACATCAACTTCCCGGCCGGCATTCTGCAACCTCCATTCTTCGATTTCAAAATCGATCCCGCAGTAAACTTCGGCGGCATCGGCGTAGTCATCGGACACGAGATGACGCACGGCTTTGACGACGAAGGCTCGCAATACGACGGCAAGGGGAACCTGCGCGAGTGGCAAACTGCCGCTGATCGCAAAGCCTTCCAGGAGCGCACCGAGTGCGTTGCCAATGAATACAGCGGATTTGAAGCGGCTCCGGCCATGGGCGACACACCCGCGCAAAAGCTGAACGGACACCTCACGCTCGGCGAAAACACCGCCGACAACGGCGGCCTTCGCATTGCCTACATGGCATTGCTCGACACGCTGGCGGCGCAGGGAAAAACCATCGATGAAAAAATCGACGGCTACACTGAAGCGCAGCGCTACTTCCTTGGCTTTGCGCAAGTGTGGTGCCAGAACACCAAGGATGCGGCGGCCCGCCAGGCTGCACTGGTTGACCCGCACTCTCCGGGCCAATGGCGCGTGAATGGCTCGGTGCAGAACTTCGATGAGTTCGGCAAAGCCTTCGGCTGCACGCAGGGCAAGCCCATGTATCCGACCAACTCCTGCCGCGTCTGGTAGGCGAAAACTAAAAACCGCGGTGCTCCGTAAGGGAGCGCCGCGGAAACCTGTCCGGAAGTGAACAGGGATTTACATTAACGGACAGACCCACCGAAATACCCGCAGCGCCCTTGATTGGCCATCGCTTTGTCTTTGTTCGAAATCGAGATCGCTGCAATCTCCTTCGCGGTGGCAACTGAATTGCATGCCCTTCAGTGAAGCTTGAATTCAAGAAGGAGGCACTATGGCCTATTTTGAGCGGATGCGGGACGTCATCTCGGAGCCCTTGAGTGCTGACGTAATCCGGCAGCGCGCAGCGGCCGGGTGGCAGATGGTCGCAATCGAATGGCGGCGCGAATTACCTGACGCCGAAGCCCCAACCGGAGACTCCTTCGATGAGGATATTCCCTATGGACTGCGCATCTCCGACGACTGCAAGCGACTGGAGTCCGACGCCACCGAGCACCAGGTACTGATGCTGATGATGGATCTGGTGACCCGGGACTTTTCCTATGCGGAGATCGTGGCCAGCCTGAACGAAAAGGGGTATCGCATGAGGGACGGCCGGCCCTGGAATCGCGTTGCCGTATTCCAGATGGTTCCGCGTCTGATCGAGGTCGGGCCCCGCTTCTTTTCGTCGACAGAGTGGGCTGAGAGGCTCCGACACTTCTAAAACTCATCTCGAACCCCAAAACACCGATCAGCTTGCTGTCAATTTACACTGAAGCGACCAGGGCAGCCGGTACAGGTTTAGCTGCCCTGCGCCGTTGACGTTTGACCCCGTCCGGACGTCAAAATCACAATCGCGTTCTCAATAAGCAAGCTGACCGTACCAAGCCTGAAAAAGACTGTGCCTCGGTTGAGTTAACCTCGGAAACTGCATTGTTTTAGCTCTTGGCCGGTTGGCGCTAGGCACAAACAGCCCTAGGCTTTTACAATGCATCAGGGACCCGTCCCAACCCAGCTCTGCTGCGGAACGATCAAACTTGGCGGCACACGCCTGACCAGGATGAAGGAATCGCATGAAGTTTACGAAATTCGGCAAGGCACTTCTCATGGGCGCCCTCTCTGTCGGCGTTATCCTCAGCGTCACGTCTTGCGTTCGCAGTTATACGGTCGGCTATCTCTATGTCACTGGAACGGTCACCGCACAATCCACAGGTAACGGCATCATCAGCGGCTACAAGATTGACCACAATACGGGTTTTCTAACCCCGATCAATGGGCTGCCGGTTTCTTCAGGCGGAGCCAACCCCGGCCGCGCGGTATTGGTCAACGGAAGCCGCTTCTTGTACGTGCTGAACCAGGGAACCAATGCTCAGGGTGGAACCACATGCACCACCACAAATCCCTGCCAGAACTCCAATATTGAGCAGTTCGCCGTAGGTGGAAACGGAGTCCTGACGCCGCAGGAGACCTTCTTTACCCAGGGAATTAATCCCACCCGCATCACCACCGACAGCACCGGCAACTACATTTTGGTTCTCGACCACGATTCAGCGGCCCCGAATGGCCTCCCGTCGAGCGCTACCAATCCAAATCCGCTTTGCCAGCGCGCTCTTGGCCCGTCAACTACCTATTGTGGCGACATCACGGTCTTCCAGATCAACTCGACCACCGGCCGCCTGACCCTTGT